>BNJS01000651.1_pt1 | contig 663957 bp, 665 predicted proteins | sample 8540461 | NCBI WGS metagenome assembly BNJS01 (sample SAMD00202454, study PRJDB9452) | human saliva metagenome | isolation source: human saliva | place: Japan
GTTAGTGTATTACAGGAGCTAATCTGCTCGTCTCAGGATTCAATGATGAGTGGTCCAGGCTGCGGTTAGTCACCGATGTCGTGCGCGGCAATGGTGCCGACCGTGTACTTCTTGCGGTTCAGGGTGTTCCGTGATGGCAGGTCAATCTCAAACGAGCGTCCTTCAGCGCTGTCAGCATCACACGGCGTTCTTTGACAGGTTCATGGCCTGCCACGGTCAATGCCTGCCCGGGTTTCCAGGTCCTCAGGGACGAGAACACGCACACACGCCCTCGCGGCGCCTCCGCACGTAGCCCGCTGCCTTTAATGTGAGCTTGTAGTCTGCGGTGATGTCGATCTTCCGTCGGGGAACTCAATCACCAGCTGGCGTAGCTCACGGTGGGCGGCCTCGGTACCCCTGAAACTCGCGCTGCCGGGAGTCTGAACAGCCGCCTCATCCCTGCTTTCACCTCAGCTTTGAACTTCATTGAGTGGTGAATCCTGACTCGGCGGCGGGGATCCCGCTGTCCTTGCCTCTTCGCCTTGAGGTGGTCTTATCTGAGGTTTTCACTTCACCGGTGGCACCGTTCAGTACTGCATGGCGAAGGGCCGTGCCGGGCAGATCACGCTTGTTTACAGCCAGATCGAGCCCGTTATTGAGGTAGTCACAGCTTTCGCACCGTTCGCTGGCGACCTCACCAATGACTTTGCTAGTCGTCAATCACACCTCAACTTTAGCCGTTGCCGAAATCACCAGCATACACCAGGTCGCGCTCATCATGCTCCATGGCCAGGGCCCTGCCAGCAGCAATCGTTTTCTGTACTCGCCGGGGTAGTTACACGAGTCACCCCAATTAACACCGTTCACGCCCTGGGAAGAAACATAGATCGTTCAAAGACTTATCGATGGCAACATCAGAAGGGCGTCCAGTGCCCTCAGTATCTGCGTGAACATCAATGGTGCGCACAGTTTTGAGGGTGTTCGTGTACCACGAACAGTTTGCCGCTGGTGCGCTCCGCCACATATAGCAGGTGATCCTGAGAATCGATGTGCATGTTCATGCCCACATACCGCACCCTGCCGTCAGGGGCGCCTGCAGCTGCAACTTCTGGAACCTGCTTAGTTTTCAAGTCAATAGCCGGCACATAGAACCGGCTCGACACGAACGCCTTCCAGGCGGGGTGGTCAACGCGCACCTCACGGGTGCTCAATCCAGTTCGCGTCGTTCTTATCAAGCCTGTGTGTTAGTCCAATACTAAGCCTCATCGTGGCCTGGTCGTACACTGAAGAAAGTTATCGCGGTGTTTTTGAACTCACATGGTTCCCTCAACATCATCAACTTCCACCCCGCAGGCGGCCTCTAAATTGTGGTGGCCTCTTCACCCTTAATGATGGCAGCTCGGCCAGCGGCCTGAACTTCAACGAGTCAGCATCAAGGCGGGCGAGAGTAGGAGACATGTATGCCCGTCAGCGGTTCCGCCACCTTCAGCTGCGGTTTTCTTGTATTGAGGACCTGGAACTGCCCGGTAGGCCCTGCGTGATCTAGCTTAGTTGCCGTGCATCTAAGGTGCGAGACGTGGCAGCAGGGTGCGGGCCGATTCTGGTGCGCTAGTCACATGCGAACAGCAACCCCAGAGAATTTTAGGCGCCCCAGCCACGAAGTTCAGAACCTTGCTGGAAGGAGTCAGGTTCATTGGTTTCCTTTCGAAACAAAAACGCGCCGCACCACCGGGAAGACCACTCTTAACTGGAAGAAATAGGCGCACATCCAAAGCATCCTCAATAATGCTCTACCCATAATTTTTGTGAACTCCCATGTTTTAGAAAACCGAATACCGAAAATACACAAAAATTACTTTTATCACCGTAGCCCATAAAAAACGAGACGCGAAAGGATTAAAGATATTTAATAATTTCCTCAAGAAATAAGGTTAGTTTATGACATACCAGGCAGGTTCCATTTACTATAGGTTGAGGGCTAGAGATATAGGATTCAAGTTTCCTCATACCCATGTACTTTCAGGAGCGATGTCTGTCCCTGTTCTCACTCTCAGAGCCAAGATCTTGATATTATGGCTGCAACCCTCTATCCTGTAATGCTACAACAGTAGAAATAAGTGGACCTGAGACCATCCGACAGTTTGGCGCTCGGGTTTCTGTGATTATCCACTTTTGAAACTCTACTGACAGTGTTTGTTGAATACTTCCAACCTCTACTTTCACTCTAATAACAAGTTAGTGGAAGCATTCATTCCAGTAGCTTACAATGGCAGCCGGACTCATCCCACGTATGTGTTGGGAACTTCATTTTGAGGTTTGATTGTCCTTACCCACCTGAAGACGGTTGGGAACCTTCATTCTGTAGTTGATAGATCAAGAAGTGAAACCCAGCCGCACAAGCAGGAGTTGGGAACCTTCATTCTGTAGCCTTTGATAGACTTATCAATGAGGATCCATTCCGTCAGGAAGAGTTGGGAACCTTCATTCTGTAGCCTTGATAGACTTAGCGGCATCAACAACTAGGCCATGTCAGTTGGGAACCTTCATTCTAGAAGCCTTGATGACATACACACCACGACATCATTAACATGAACATAGTTGGGAACCTTTCATTCTGTAGCCTTTGATATTTACCGGGTTTGTCACCCCTCATAGGTTGGGGAACCTTCATTTTGTAGCCTTGATAGACTGAGGCTGAGCTGTCAAACGGCATAGCATGTTGGGAACCTTCATTCTGTAGTGCCTGATAGACTTAGTCGTGGGCGGCACTGTCGGGTCGCCGTTGGAGCCTTCATTCTGTGGCCTTGATGGACTTGGCCTCTATGGATGCCGCGTGGTTGGGGTCCTTCATTTGTGTGATAGACTTACTCCGCGCTTGTTTCATCTGCTGACGGTTGGAACCTTCATTCTGTAGCCTTGATAGACTGTAGGACTGATGGGATGCGTATTGTTGAACTTTATTTGTAGTTTTGATAGACTTAATCACTAGTCACCCATGGATGTGAGTTGGGGAACCTTCATTCTGTAATGAGACTTAACTCTGAAAACAGCCTTGTCACACTCGAGTTGGGAACCTTCATTCTGTAGCCTTGATAGACTTACCTTCATCAGTAATGTCCCCTGTTAACCTTCATCCGTAGCCTTGATAGACTTATATTTGGGTTACGGGTTAGTCCTGATAGTCTCATTTGTAGCCTTGATAGACAGCTGCTGCACCGGTAGGCGTGTGCACGGGTGGGAACCTTCATTCTGAGCCTGAGATTCATGTGACGGTTTCGTTGTTGCGGTGTTGGGAACCTTCATTCTGTAGCTCTTTGATAGACTTATTACCTTGGACCCTGCCATCAAAGCAGGAACCTTCATCTGTAGCCTTGATAGACTTATGTAGATTGTGCGGATTGGGTACCGTAGAACTTCATTCTGCGCCTGATAGACTTATGAGCATCATTCTGGGATACTGAATCCCAGTTGGGAACTTTCATTCTGTAGGCCTTGATAGATCTAAGCTTTACCCTGCGTCTTTGGTTCGTTGGAACCTTCATTTCTGTAATAGACTTCACCCAGGTAGTTGTAAAGGTTCGCGTTAGAACCTTCGTTCCTGTAGCCTTGATAGACTTAATACGAACGTCCACAGCTCTTTCGACCGTTGGGAACCTTCATTCTGTAGCCTTGATAGACTTAATTCGAATGTCCACTAGTTTTCGACTGTTGGAACTTATTCTGTTTGATAGACTATCACGAGCGTCCACTAGCTCTTTCGACTGTTGGGAACCTTCATTCTGTAGCCTTGATGACTTAACGCGGTCTTCACCAGGTTTCTGACTGTTGTAACCTTCATTCTGTAGCTGATAGACTTAGTGGGCTCGTTGATATACCCTATAGTTTGATAGACTTAGGTCAAGTCACCAGCGTCCAGGCGGTTAAACTCTATTCTGTGTGATAGACTGAGTACGGCAAATGCACTACTAGTCAGCGGCTAGATATGCCGATTTTCGAAGGAAAATCTGGCCGTTCCTCAGCTGGTTATTGGCCCTATGTGAGAAAAAACTGGCTCGATATACCACCGCAAATTAGCCAGGGTGGGTAACATGATGTTACCACACCCACATTGTAATATTTAGAGCTAAAAGAAATCTACAGCCCCTGGAGGCTCTTCCGGGGTCTCTTGAGTAGGACCAAATATCTAATATTTGCTGCCCACTGCGAATCGGTAGCCTTCATAATCATGCTCAACTTGTGGAATCAAACTGTAGCTGAGACAAATCCTAGCCAGCAGTTACCGTTCATATGTACTTGCAATACACGCTCAGTTTAGACAAACCCTATATCAAGAGTGAATGCCTGTAACCATTCCACAATTTTCTCTGTCCCTTAGTTTTTACCGGCAGAGATCAAACATGACCAATAACCCGCAGTTCAGCCACCCCGCCCCCTTCTCGGCTTCATCGCCGTTCGTTACGCGCTCACGTTGGAACGTTTAAACTTCGTTTTGCCCTTAACGCAGAGGGCGAATTCAATACAAATCCTCAATGACGCTAAGGAACTGTAAACTTGATTGATATTTTCAGGGAACGCCTACCAAGGCGGCTTTCGCCAGCTCTGCTGCCTCCCAGCAGTAACTTACACGGTAATCCACCGCCGGGCGAAAAGGTTCCATGGGATTTATCCAACTGGAGTAAAAACCGTTCGAACGGTTACGGTGGAAAAGAGATAAAGTGGCGACAACCCGCCACATTTCGGTTAGTGGCGTCATGAAGATCGTACTCATATTCAACATACCGTTCACGTTGTCATCACCTGGTTCGGTGAACCAAATTTGTAAGTGCAGGTTGTGATGGCCAGTCAAGTGGGTGCCCTGACCTTCAAGATTATTTGGGTCTGGATTTCACGGCTCCTCAGCCGCAGCTGCTCTGATTTGCCTTATAGCATCAAGGGCGTTTTTTGACCCCGCAACTTTGCTTTGAATGATCTGTTTAAGTTATTTGAGCGAGGCTAGTCAGCGGTTTCCGTGCCTCATGACGGTAAACACCTTAGTATTAGACCAAGTGTTAGTTAGCATTTTCCAATCACAAATAGCAGCCGCATCAAACGTTCAAGACCGCCACAAGGCCAGCCCAGAGTACTTTGGTCCAAGAAGAATAAAATCAACCTCAGTGTTGGCGGCTCTGCCTTCCGAATATCGCGTTGCCTCTGGCAGAGACAGCTTCAAAAGCAGTTGTCCAAACACGCCACTTGCGTCCATGTCTCTATTCTGTTTTCGTCAGGCCGCGGGTGAAGGCATTGATACTGGGGATGCTGGGCGGTAAGGTACCACGCCACCTGAATACCGATATTGCGGTGGTGCTTTTTGCAGTCAGGAAACGACAAAACCTTTAGTGAGTAATGGGTCTTTAGTTAACGATTTCTTCAAGCAGGTTTCTGTTTTCGTCCCAAATTTCTGGTGGTTTTCTTCACGAGACAATAGGCTGAATTCGTAATTTTATCTGGCATCGGGAGAACCATCAACACGCAGTATTCTAGGCAGTAAGTATGAGGAATTTATTAGTTTATCTTGCCGCCTTTATGAAGTGTCTTAGGTTAAATTGCAAGTTCTCGTTCTGAGTCATACCCAATTTTACAGCTCTCTTTTTCAATATTTTACGAACGTAAGCTTGTGATCCTGATGATTGAGAGCTGGTGATGTACCGGAGAACATCCTACACCGCCACGCATGAGCCAGGGAACTCCGCAAAATTAAGATTACGCATACCAACCTCTGCCTTTTTACGGTTTTCCAGGCGTAAAGTTTTACATGATGTACGGATTCAATGTCTTTTAACCACACCGCGTGTCAGGTGATGCCGCCTTCTCCGGAAATATATATAACGTCGTCATCAGTGGTTGTCATTTATTGCAGAACGCGGCTGAATCAGGCTCAAAAGCCTTCTGTTTCCCGTATCCAGCAAACGCAAGGTAAATTTGGGGTTCACAATACGGTGGACTTGGTCAACGGTCCACGCTTCACCAATGTGCGTTCTAGTACAGCATCAATGGTATCAAGATGCAGAACCATTCTGCGGGCGGCGAGCGTGGCGGGTCGACTCAGAATAGTATGGATGAGATAGCTTCCTTTAATGGTATCCGCAAGAACGTTGTTTTCCCCACTTCGTGAACTTCTCGGGCTGCATGATCCGGCAAAAATCGCGCCACACATTATCCGTTCACGGCGTGATTTAGAATACCTCTGTTGAATGGGGCGGCGTTGTTCAAAGTCACAGCAACCGACTGGTTCAGAAGAGGAACAGCCGCATCAATCGCGTGGTGGCGCATTCAGTAGCTTTTTTTTATCACTTTGACCGCGCAAAGAACTATTTTTTCGATACCGCCGGCTTGAGACCGTAGGTCAACGAACCCGAATAAACATCTTGTACTTGAAGCTGATTGCTTTTCAGTTTTCATTAAGTACTGCTCAATGCGTTCCCGGGTGGGTAGCTGCGTATGGGGTAGACGCTAACGACCGTTCATCAATAGTGGTCTTTCTCAGTCTGTCAAACGGCGAATAATAAGATCCACCATGCGCAGATCAATTCGGGCGTTGAGCTTCAGCCAGGATGTTGAATTGTCCCTCAAGGTGGATCGTGCGTGTGTCTTAGCACCGCGAATGGGTGTCTTTGCTGTCGTTGCAAGCGCGGCATACGGCTGTAGGCTCACGGCGAAGAACCACCCTGTAGTGCGCGGGCACAATATGGTCAAGCCAGGTAATCGTAAGCCACTGAGTCCAAAAGGTATGTGACTCTGATCCTGCATAATAGCGTTATGGCGAATGTCAGCCTGAGTTGTTATACCACGGCATTTGTCCTCGATCTTGTCGCTGCGGTTGCTATCTCATTTGAACATCAGCACGCTGGAGCGGGCCCATCAAACCGGTGCGGGCATGTTCAATCACTACGTCTCAGGAACTTTGCATCGTTCTGATCGAAATAAGCGGCGCACATCGTAGCACGGTCAACGGTGGGCGCCGAGGCTCATCAGTGATCGAGCGGCGGGATGCCAGTATCGCAACAATTGGAACGCTATCTTACGCCTTGCGTAATACGTTGTGGGGCGCATGGTCGTTTCGGCTTATTGAGGTGTCCGTGCTGAGCATATTGCCGATTTGGCTTTCAAGCCTTCTAAGGCTTTTGTCTCATCGGGCCGGTTTTCAAACTCATAAGTTCTGATACCTCCGCCAGCGCGTAGTTTCATCAATAGAGACTGTAGTGGTCAGCAGGAGCGCGATTCCGGTGTCTGCTTCTGTCCTGTAGCCTGGGTGCCCGAGTCTTTTTCTTCATCTTCTGTTCATCAGTGAAGAACGATCGTGCGGGGCCTTATTCGGAAGTAGTCAATAACCGGGGCGATAGATGAGTTGATAACGCCGATCCTATTGACATCACTTCCATGTTGGTGTCCTTTTTATTTACATGGAAAATGAGGCTTATCGTGCCCTGTCGTGAGAGCACGACGGTCGAGATTCACGTACACGTAATGAGCAACCCATCAAGATTCAACTTGAATTAAGAGAAGCACGCGAAGCGCGACTTATTTGGTGTAACGGATCTTGCCCATGATCGGGCGGCAAATAAGTGACGTCTGTTCAAGACCGCTTGAGCTTTATTGATCTTAATATCCTGCTTTTTGATTGTACGTAACTCGTAGTGGTCCTCTTTGGCGCACCCATCTACCAGAATAGTTTCTGCCCCAACATTAAAGTTTTTATGTGATGTGGTTGGTCTTTTACGATGATGGGGAAAAGACATGATTGCTGCGGGGCCCAATCGTCTCAAAGTCGCTTTAGGAACACCAGCCATTCTCGCACGCTCACTGACCGCAGTGAATGAAGGCGGTAGCGGAGTCATTGATTGAGTCCACCGCGGGTTGCCACCGCACAGATGCCGTGCCAGAAGTCGCACTGCACGTACCAAGTGCTCGCCAACTCTGAGCGTTTTCAACCTTGTCGTGAAGCACAACGCACGATCAAGCCTCAAAATCTGAGGTTCTTCAGCAAGTAGAAGTCAACATACCCAAGAGCTCGCAGGGTCTTATCCAACCTTTAAACGCGCGACTTTTTTACGATTTGGCGGCATGTGGCAGTACGGAGTGGCCACACCGCGTGTTTTTTACGGTTTTAGGTTATTTTATTTGTGTTGTCAAGGCCAATGTCAGTGATGATAAGCATTATCGTATGTTAGAAAGAGGAAACTGGTCATCGTCAAATTCAACAGCCGCTAGGCTGGCAGTAGGCTGGTCATCAAACACTGGGTCACCGATCCGAGACAGTGTTTCAGACATACGTATACCTTCAACGATGGAGTCGGCGGTCACACACAGAAACAGCCTTTGCTCGTGGATGGGGTAAAAATGAAGATAGGATTTACCTTCCCGTGCATAACCCCATACCGATTGAATCCTGCATAAGTTTTGTATCTGGATTGGTGATTCGGCGATTTAATGCCACAGCGTAACCCCCGCCACTCGCACTTGCAGCTGTACCGCCGTTCGTTACAGTTATTCCTGGAAAAATGAAGGTTCGTGGAATAAGGGTGCCATCTTGGCGTTGAACTCTCACCGTCCCTCTTGCTGCTTAGCAGAGGGTATGTTTTAAAACTTATCCTATGCTGATGGCAGAGGCCACCGACTAGAGGTTTACCCACTTTAGTCAATGGCCAGTTCCATGTCTATTAGAACAGGAGCTGCAAACCAATTCTACCGCACCTTTAGGGAAGCGATTTCCATGGATTCTAAAATATTCTACGAAAGACATGAGGGTGAAACCCGCACGATGCTACTGAAACGAACAGTCGTGATAATCTCTGCGCGACCAGCGGAACGCTTGTCTCTCCTCCCATGCTGGGCCTGTATTAGTGCAAATACCGCGGTCTAGAAAAGTAACAACTAGCTAAAAGTCTCCTAAAGTGTTTTACCTTTGGGGTTTAGAGCACATGATTTGAACTCGCGACATCCACCTTGGCAGTGGTGCTCTACCTGTCCGAGCTGGGCAACCGCAAACGAAGAATACTATACCGAACTGTTGGGCACCCCTGCAAGTCTTCACGGGTTTATGGCGTGAAATTTTGTTCCTGGCGCCTGAAATCATCCAGAATGTCGATAAGCATAACACGCCAGTAGTGCGTAACAGCGTTTTTCTTGAGGTTTTTCCTCATCGGGCGCGCGCAGTTTCAGCGATGGTTACGGTTCTGGGCGCGGGTGCGCAAGGCCCGCAGCTCACATATTTTGTCTGGCCGAAGCACCGTTCCGTGTCGTCAGGTCTTCTCCTGGTTTTGGTTTGCTGTCGCTGTTCGTGCTGTTTCTCGGCACTGTGGAGGGCTGGCGTTTGCGCGCTGCGTGTTTTCAAATACGCCGTCCTCGTTCATCTCATCTACTAGGTATTAGGAACGATTTTGGTACACCATGAAACCCCGAACAGCAGCGCGCCCAGCACCCAAGATCACGAACGTCACCCAGTCCCAGTGCCCGCCTCTAGCACTCGTTTTACCCCACATACAGCAGCAGGGCGGCAATGGAAATTGCCAGTGCCAGCGCCATCTTTGCGGGTCATCCATTGTCCTTTCTCCAGCTCAGTGCTGCTGGTGCCGTTATTTTAGCATGCTTTTGCTGCGCCTCCCAGGCGTCTTGTTCGTCGTCAAACGTGCCTCGCGGTAGGCGGCGAACATACAGCAGGTTTGCCACCACAATCGCCGCTGCTATCCACATAGACTGCAGCGCACGGGCGCAGTTGGTGGCGAGTAATGATTGACGCGCGGCGAACGCCATCACCGTGCCTTTACGAACGGCACGCCACGTGTTTTTTAATAAGTTAAAATTCTGTGCGATCGTAGCTTCAGGCGGTTCCTGCACTGCGCGTAGTGACAGCAGTGCACCTGCGTCTATAGTGTGCGCACCACTCTACCGGCTGCGCACGGGTAAGAGGCCCGCCTGCCCGCGCGTGGTAGGTATATGGGTCATGGCACTTTCAGAAAGGGGCCAAGTAATATTCTACCCCCAAATCGGAGTTGTTAGTTTACGCAGCTCTTCTAGCGGATGATTCTTCCCAGAATCTGCAGCAGATTCGAACAGCGGCGGGAGAGGTACCACCGGAAACCGCGACGTGCCTGACGCCAGGCGTGGCTTTGATGTCCAGGCCTCAATGGATCGCTTTGAACGCAGCGCCGCCGCCTACGTGGAGAAGAATCACCGCAGGGTTCGAGCGCCTCAATGGCGGCGGCAAGAACCTGCGGGCGGATTTTCTGCCGCTTACGCGCACATCATCAGCCACCGAAGACTTTCTACTCATGTGAAGAGAACGGAGCGCAGGGCGCCTCACCCAGAAGCCGCATGCGCTCCAAACAGTGGGGCGGCTTGCGGAGCACCTGCTCCTGCTGTTCGCTTCTAGTTGCTCCTGTACCCGCGGTTTCGCAGGCGGTACCAGGCGGTCCCCGGAAATGGCGGCATCCAGGCGGCGAAATGTGGCTTCACAGCATGGCTTCGAAGTTTTTTCACGTCGAAACGTGCCAAGTCACCCACCACATCGTGCACATCGAAATGTTGCACCAGCTCGTCCACCGTGAACACGTCTTGCTCCGCTGAGAGCGACCAGCCCAGCAGTGAGAGGTAATTCAGCAGGTCTCTTTAATGAACCCGGCCTCACGCAGCAAAAATAGGTTCGATTCAGGGTCACGCTTGAAAGCTTCTTAATACCCCGCTCCCCATCACACAGGGCAGGTGCCCACCTGGATGAACATCGCATACATCAATGGGCGCGGGCAGCCGTGCTGAAAAGGCGAGATCTGGCGCGCTGACGAGAGCAGACCGCCACGCAAGCACGTAAGATACCTGGCGAGCGCATCGCCATCGCTCTACTTTGGAGGGTAGCACCGGCTGTTTGCGCGCACTAACACATAGTCTGGTACCGAACCGCCCGGAACGTACTTCGCGTACCAGGTTGTTAAATCGTAATATCTTCCTCAGGCATGCGCAGGTGCCACACGGGCTGATTGTCTCGGCGCGAACGCCCTTTCTGCCGCCCGTGCTAGTGCACGAGTAGTTGTCGCAACCTTAACTGCGGGTTTCGCCTTTAGCCTTTACGGCACCATGCACCTCCGAAGTTGAGAACTGCATCGTAGCCGCCGTCTTGAGTTTTCTGAATGACCTGGCGTATAGGTCTGGCGCGGACTGCCGGTGGTTTGGGGCCGCCTACGCCCACCTTCTGTCCCAGTCAATGCCCAGCCAATGCAGGCCAAGCACCCGGTTGGAACGACTCTCAACTGCGGGCCGCGTCGGCGTTCCCCGATACGGAATACCGCTTGCTGCCGAGGTGGTGCGTACGCCCAGTTGAACAGGGCGCGTACCATGCCCACATGCGGGTCTCGGGTCAGTGAGGGCAGAAACGATCGCGGGTCTGGCTCGTTCGCGAGCGTGCCGCGGTATTCGGTCATTATTGCCTCCCATATATGTGTTGAGGTTTCGGTGGCGGGCGCAGAAGCGTCGCGTGGCGTACCCGCCACCCGGTGCCGCCGGAAGTAGCCGGATTCGTGATGAGCGCTGGATGCTCTTCAACTCCACCTCGACCTCGCCGGTTTGTGCAGTTAATGGTGGTTCCTGTGTTCCAGAGGATAAATGTCGTCGGTAAGGAGGGTGAAGACTCTTGATGCGTGGCGGCGACCAGTTCAGCTTTTACGTTGTAGTGCATCTCGGAGGTGTTGCCTTCTTGGAGGGTGCCACCGCCCACTAGTGGTGATGTTCGTGAGTTTGTGTCGAGTTGTTTTGATCCAGGCCCGGGAGCGGGGCTGAGCCGTCGAAGCTTTTAGCGCGTCCATTGGGCGTCGGGTGTCCAGACGTCGCGGCGGTGAGTGGTCGTTAAGGCAGTAGCCGTGACACTTCTGGCGTACGGCGCGTTCAGCGGCGCACTGATTTCGGCGATGCGCCCGATGACGACGGCGAGTTCACCTTCGGGGCCGACCGCCTCGGAGTAGCCGGAGACGGGTCATGGGGCCCGCCATTTTGTGTTGGGGTTTGGTGAAGAACTGTGGTGCGGCCGGTGCCGGTGTGCTCCGCTCAGCTGGCGAGGTTGATTGCTTTTGAGTGACGATGGCGCGAGCAGGTGCACATCATTCAGCCGGTGGTTGCACTGCTGGTCTTGCGCCGTTAGAACGGGTCACCGGCGAGAACGCGCAGGGTTTCGGCGCCTCTTCGCCTTCGACGAGGCCGAAGTGTAGTTCATTCACGGTGCAATCAGCAATACGCATACCCTTCAGGGCAATTGCGCCCAGAAGTTAGCCGTTGGGTTGACCAGGCTGGTGGCAATGAGCTGGCATGGAAGATACGGGTTCGCGGCCGGTGCGTCCGCGGCGGGCGTGCGCATGGTGCGCGACGGTTTTGAGTGGCTTGCTCTTTCGCGTTGGGGCGACATGTGCTGGCTTTCTTGGCGTCCCATTGGCGGCGGTAGATGAGTACTGCCGGCACCCAGCAGCCCTGGGTGCCTTCTGCGACGTGCGAGCAGCCCCAGGCTTTTTCGGCGCTGTTGAGGGCGTAGCTAGCTCGCGGCTTCTGGAGTACGCGGTCGCAGTGCGGTGATGACGGCGCTGGGGTGGGGGCGGGAAGGGCACGGTCCAGTGCGCGCGGAAGTGCCTTTCGGTGGCTTTCTGTGTTGGCCCAGCAGTTCGCGCGTGCAGCGGCCGCGCCGTGGATGAGCATGTTTGCGGCGGTCACCCAAGCGTCTGGGTTTCGCGTGATGGTGGCGGCTACGCCTTTCGGGCGAGCACGTCGTCGGCGCGTCGAGTTTGGAGCAGGTGGCCTGCCCCCGACCGTGAGCGCGGTGCTGCCAGTGCCACGGAGGCGCCGCCGCAGAAGTTTCGCTGGTGTTACTGGCCAGTCTGCATGTGTTCGACGGGTTAGTGTGTTTCACGCCGTCCCGCACTACCACGTATCCACGATGCCGAGGTGGTTGCGCCTCAAACGTCAATGGACTGCGGTCGTGCAGGTGGTCGGCGCGGGTCGTGCTGGCGGCTGGCCGGGCTGCCAGGTGGCATGGGTCTCCCTCGGCTGAACCTGATGGTCGAGGTGACAGGCACCCGGCACCGTGTGGTTTTGAGTAGTGCAAAAGGAGGTCCCTGTCTGGGTGTGTGACCCAAGGTTCAGAACCCCCTCTCGCTTTGTCTCATGTGCGTACTCGCGCGCGGTGGGTGGCGGGTAGGGACCGGCACGTGATTTTAAGCGCGAATGCGCTTTCCGGCCGTGCCGCCTCTATGAGGCGGGCTTCGTCGCAAAATGGAAAAGCCACGCGTGAGCTTTTTAGACGAGGTGAGGGTCATCCAGCCGTGGCGGTCTTCTTACCGTGCCGGTCTGACTACCCACGAGTTCCTCACTGCAGGCGGCTCTGGAGATCCTACCGGAACCCTTCGGAGGCTGCGGGAATCTCCAAAATCAGCGGTTTGAGCTTTCCGGATGGGGGCAGATGACCGATTGTGCGAGTTGCCGCGCACACCTCTCGTAATATCGCCAGAAGCCACGCCGTCACGCCACTGTTCAGGGTGACGCGTTCTCAACGGTCATGCATGCGTCTTTGGCCAGCCGCAGTAGAATTGAGGAGCGGGTAACGCCTTTCTAGGATTGTTCCGGTCAGTTCTGTGCGACCAGCTGTTCTCGGCTGTAGATGCAGCATGACGTTCATGCGCTGCCCAGCCTCTTTCAAGAGCATCGCCAGCGAAATGCGGGTCTTTGAAGATCACTCGTTTACAGCCGTTTTTCACCGTTACGCTGTAGCGGCAAGTATACAGTTAGCGGCCGCAGGCTTTGCAGCGGCTGGTGCCGCGCTCACCAGCGCGCGGGCGTGCACTGCTGGCAGCCAGATATCCACCGGCTCGTGCCAAGAAAGGCGTCTGCAGGCGACCGCAATCACGTGAGGACCCACGTGACGAGCAGGGCGTGAACTTGTGGCACGCCCGCCGGTCGCAAACTGGCGTAAACGGACATAGGAATGCTTCCCTCACGCTGGGAACCCATTTTCGTCTGCCGCGCGCCAGCGCTCCAGTGGATCTCGATGAAGGTCTCTTCGAGAGGCTGAGGCAGCGCCACAGATGCGTGCTGATCGGTTCAGGGCGGCGCTGCGTTCTCCTGGCTGGAAATGTCCACACCGGAACCGTCGCGTGGCGGTAACCCTTAATACCCTCGAAGACTTCCCATTACAGTGAGAAACCGCAGCGGCGATCTTGAAGCTGAGCGGACTGCAGGCGTGCACCCGCGCGCTCGACCATTCACCGCCGGTCTTATAATCACCAGTTCGCGTCGATGCCGACCATATGATCCGTAAAATAGTCGCCAAACCCGGGGTCGGCTAGATCTCGGCGCGGCAGGCGTCGCTGGCAGTGGGTTTTGGCTCGTTTTCGTGGCTGGAATTTGATGGGCTAACTGATGGCTCTTTCTTCCGTGAGAGCCCGTTACCAGTAAAGCGCGCTCGCCCGCGAATGAAGGGTGAGCGTGGTGCGGCATCGTTAAACTGCTGCGCGGGTGGCGCTCGATGCGCGTGGCTCGTGACCACCGCCAGCGGTGGCAAACCGCGTGTGCTCGCCGCACCCTGTTTTAGTACCCGATATAGCACGCACGATGCGCTGGTTACCGTTGCACGTTCGCACGACGCTGGGGTGCGGGTGCCCGCTGGTGGCGGTGGTTAGCCGATAAAGCTCCAGGCACGTCGTCACCAACCTCAACGGTGGTGCGGGTGCGGGCACCATTGGCACGCATGTCGGCCTCGACTGCTTTCCTCAACAGAGCACGGCGGTCGACTCATATCAGGTGCCGCAGCAGCAGGGCCGCTGCGAGGATTGTGGCGTGGTTTGCGTTTATTCCCGCCCCGCAATATCGGGGCTGAAACCGTGCACGGGCTCGGACATTGAGGGAACTTCCCCACCGCATGACATATGATGCGGAGGCGGCACGCGATACCGCCGCATTGCACCGGCCTGGTCGTCAGATATCGCCGAATAGGTTATCGGTTACGATCACGTCGAACCGTGAGGGGTCGGGTATCGAAATTGCTGCCGCATCAGTGCAGGTAGTCGGTCTGCACACGGGGAATCACGCCCGATCCCTCTAAAAAGGCGTGTACAGGCGGCCAGCATGCACCAGCACATTCGTTTTGTGGATGAGGGTCAGCTTTGCGGCGGGATTGTGCCAGCTCGAAGGGCGTACGACGGACGAGCGGCTGACCCTGCGTGCGGTGCTGGAGCGACACTTCAGTTAGCGTATCTGCCCTGCGCGCCCTCACGCAGGGTACCGCCGTTACCCGCATAGGCCTTCGGTGCCTTCACGTGCCCACGAAGTCTGATCCCGCGGGGCTGCTCAGCGGCGACACCGCCCCTGGGTACAGTGCGCGCGGGGCGCAGTTAGTCGTAGTGTCAAACGCGAAGCGTAGTTCAGAAGCATCTCACGCTCAATCAGGCCCGAGGATATCACTGCAGAGCGGGTCGGCACCAACAGCGCCAAAAAGAATAGGTCGCTTTTTCAGCGCATCCATGGTGCCTCGGCAGGGTCTCACCGGTTTTAGCCAGCGCCAGCCTCGAGTGAGAAGTCGGTTGAGGTCACTGCAGATACTATCGAGCTCGCATACACGGTCAAGTACGCGCCAGCCCTGAGCAATAATTTGGGCTGATACTGCCAGCGATTAGCGATGAGGTCAATACTGTTGGTGAGGTGTTCAAGTCAGTTAATATCTCACTGCTGGTGCGGAACCACGCCCAGCGCGACAACCCTTCGACTCACAGTGGCAGCCCTGAGAACCCCAGTACTTATCACGATGCAGCTGGCGCACATGGCCTTCTACACCTGAGTAGTGTCTACGCACCGATAAACTTAACCCATGGACTTCACTAGTCAGTGTTAATAACTTCCCCTCGACAAAAATCACCACGGTGGGTAATGCCGTGCTGTTCTGAGCATTCAGATGCTCACCCCTGCTGATCTGTTTAGGAACCGTCTGACCGTGATGCGGGCGTGCTCATTGCCGGGTGGACTACCACCAGCCTGTACCACTGGTACCGCAAACGACGGCAGCATCCCAGGCTTTACGGTATACTGCCCTTTCTGCTTTTTCGCCCGCCCACCGTCGTGTACCCTCACCTGCCGGTGTTATTGGCCGCGTACCATACCGGCCGACATTGGAACCAGGGACGATGCAGTCGCATTTATTGCGGGTGGGTGTCTCATCTGGTGGGAGTCCGTAGTTTTATAGGCTGTTTCATAGCCTCAGCCCGAATGAACTGCGTGCCCAGCCGGTGCAGCTTATAGCGCTCTTTGCCCTCTGTTTTGCGGGCTCACGCCTCGTTCTCTGGTTTTTGGTGTCACGGCGACGCGTGCTGCGCAAGACGAAATCCGTGAGCGCGCTATGCGCCTGAATCTGAGCAGCAGCAGAGCGGTTGGCGGCCCAAGACGAACGCACCTGGCGTTCCAGAATGCTCGAGATTGTCGGCGCATCCACTTCCAGCATTATTACGCAGGCCGATGGGCGCGGTATGCCCTCAGCGGCGGCACGGTACAGCGACGAAGCCACCGACGCAGATGGCTCACAGCTGCCGGACCATCTCAAATCTGCGGAGCAAAGCACTGATACGATCGCCGCGACGGCGCGGTGGTCTCTTGCACAGATGCGTTCACTGCTTGGAATACTGGTGCACCGACGAGGTGACCATGTACACCCCCGCCCCCAGCCTGGGTGAGGTGCCGATGCTGTGGGAGCAGACACGCGATCTGGGGGTGCCAAGAGTTCTCAGACTAGCGGGGTGCCGCGAGGCACCGCCGCAGGGGGTTGATCTGGCAGGCACCGGTGGTGCAGGAGTGCCTGACGAACATCCACACGCCTGGGACGACAGCAGGTGCAGCTGGTGGTGGCCTGGGTGCGGCCGCTAGTGCACAACAGCGCCCCGCAGGGTAAGTTTCGGTGCCGGGGCGGGCATACGGGCTGCGGCATGGCGGAGCGCGTGAACATGTATGAGGGTGAGCTGAGCTGCGGCCCGACGTTCAGGGCGGTTACACAGGTGCGGGCGCACCCGCCATACTGAGAAATTTAGCAGTGGTAGGTTTTGGTTAATATTCGTGAAGGAGCGTACAGTGGACGAAAAAGATTACGGTAATGTTGGTTGATGATCAGCAGCTGGGTGCTGGCGGGCTGAAGATGCCGTGACCTCGTCAAACCCGATTGCTGGTGGTGATGGAAGCCGATGATGCCGCCGCTGTGGATAGTTATGCGCGCCTGGCGGAGCAGGCACGCGCCGAACATTGTGCCTGCTGGATGCGCATGCCGGTACTGACGGCTGCAGGCGGCCACGCGCATCCTTGAAATGCACGCCCCCAATCGCACATGTGATTATGCTGACCACCTTCGATTTGGATGAGCATGCGTACCCGGCGGTTCGCCGGTGCGAGTGTTTCGGTTTCAAAAGACGCCCCGGCCGGAGGAGCTGCCGCAGGGCGCACAGTGTACCGGGGATGCGTGATCGCGCCTTCGGCCACGCGCGCCCGCTCAGCCACATGATCCCGGTACTGATACACCCAGGGAAAAATGCTGCGCCGAAGTGCTGCCGCAGACAGCCGGCGCTGCAGCATCAGGAACTTATTGAGCAGCTGACCCCGCGCGAGCATGAGGTTGGAACTGGTGGCTGAGGGCTCTGTCGAACTCTCGAGGATCGGTCGGGAAACGTGCTTTCTGAGCGACGATGACGTTCGGTTACGTGGGCGTGCGCAATAAGTTATGCACGCGATCGACGTGCAGGCGGTCACCGCGGCGTGCCGAGGCGGGGACGTGAGTTAGAAGGCGGGAAACCCACGGCGGTGGGTGCGGCGTGTACGAACTGGGAAACGGTAGCTGGACGATAAAAAGTAGTGGGAAAATTGAGCGTAGCGCAACGACGAGGGCACCGTTAGTGACGCTGGTCTTCGCGCAACGCGCGCGCGGCGTAAAATACGCCGCGGTCAGCTGCTCAGATCCCGGCGTTTTTCTGCCATGCGCATCATTCTGCTGAGCCTGTCATTCAACGCCGCATTTGATGCCCACTTTGAGTATAGGGTCCGCGCAGTGAGATGCCGTTGTGGCACCACCACAACACTGTTGATGTCGCTGTTCCAACAACGCCTTCCAGACACTCTGACCACTGAGCAGGTGCAGCGCGTCAGTAACGACCGCTATGTTGAGGCCAGTCTGGGAGCTGCGTGGACGATCGCACGCCGGACAGGTCTGATAAGTATTTTGTACTCCGGAGGTTCCTACTGCACCGATATGTATCCTCACTACGGTGAATGGCCGCATGCCAGCTAACGAAACGGGAAGTGGTGGCGCCTCGAGTACGCAGCCGCTGATTTCGCAGCTAACATTGCGATACACTCCAGGGGCAACAGCACAGACCACTCATACTGCGTAGACCGTATTGTGGGTATTGTCGAAGCCAGCGACGTGCGGTCTGACGAAACGCGTGCGCCGTATATGCTGGTGCTGTCGCTGACCCGGCTGGGAGCGTCCTCGTCACTCATTGAGGGTTGTCGCTGATTAAGCCGAACCCGGGTCCAGCATCCGAGACTTGGCCGAATCAGCAGGGCTGGAACGGGTTTGGCGCCAATCCCGGTGGCACGCGCGCTCACGGCAATGACTCAACGGCGCTGTGCGCGCGCGCGGAATCCAGACATAGCCCCAGCGGCACTGACCAGCTCACTGCTCAGCTTCAGCCATACTGGCAGGCGCTGTCGCTGCTATCTCGTAATAACCCTGAATGCGCTCATGGCTCAACGCACCCGCGAACCGTCACCGCTGCGGAACAGTGGGATGAATACAACGCCTGCGCGTCCTGGCAGTGCTGTGCAGCGGCAATTATGGGTGTGCATCTTTCACTGGCTGCATTGCTCGCGCGCGTCTGTGTCTGCGGTGGGTACTCTGCGCTGGATCGTCTCTGCTCGGAGCCAGCAATAAACTATCCAGAGGCGGGCGGTTTGTCACCGAGTCGCGTTCAGCTCATCGCTCGTGCCAGCGCGGCAATCACAGCCGCCATGCTGCACCGCGACTCTACGCCGCGGCACTTCTGCTGCAGCGGTGACGGCGATGCGTATTTCTCCGGTACAGGGCCCGGGTGCACAAAGATCGCGCACATGCCAGGTCGGGTGCAGACCACCAGGGTACCTGTTTTCCTCTTGCCAGCGCTTAGTAGCCTGTTGTCCATTCATTAGGTATAGATGATATTACTGATACAGGATAGAAACGTTTACCTTTGGCGCCTTTAGGTGCGTGCTGGTGGCGCTGGTGTTCCTGCTTATCGGTTTATACCGCTGCTGGTACGCGGTGGGCGGCGCTGCCCGCACGCGCCACGGGTGAGATTGCCCTGAGCGAACGCGCTGCGCCCCAAACGTACAGTGGCGACCGGGCGTGCCCCGCTGGTGGGGGGCTCTGTGGGTACAGTTCTCTGCTGGCTGACACTGAGTCAACGGTGATGCACACCATTGACCAGCAGAAGGCCGCGGCAGCATCCCCTGTATTTTGGTGCGCCCTCTGCGCCACCACACGCTACACTGTCCGAGCGCAACATGCTGCTCGAGCAACAGCCGCAGCAGCATAATGGCTCAAACTATCTGCTGCGGAGACATCGCTGCGTCAGGCACGTGAAGCGCCCAGCAGGTGCGCAGCATAGCGGTGCAGTCCTCAGCCTCTGGTGGAGGCGCTGGCGTCTGATTCATCTGGAGACCGAGCCGTACCACGTTCTGTTCGAAAACCGTATGAGCGAGCAGGAATACCAGCGCCTGCGCACCGAAGAATCTGCCGCGTCCCTGGCAACAGACAGCGCGGTGGCGATACCGCAGAGATTACATACGGTACTTCCTGGCTGACTCTCATCTGCTGGATGCGCTGGCACCTCCCGGCAGGACTGAATCTATCGGGCTGGCGAAACCAGTGAATTCCGGGTCGGTGTAGCCCCACCGTAGATCAAACTGTAAACCTGCACCATCAAATCTTGACAACCACCCGCGTATGTCTCCTGCAGCGTAAGACCTTGAACACCCCGCACCATTGAAGGCAGCGCTGGGGCGCTCCCAGCTGATCGCGTGAGACCAAACCGCTGCCGGCACATACTAAAAGAACTGACGTGAAAACCTGCATGTATTGCCTCAGAGCATCAGGGTCATTACGTCGTCTGGACACGCGCGCTACTCAACCCAGCATGGATTATGCCGTATGTTTATATGGCGCCGCTGTGCCCGCTCGCTGACTTTAATGCTGGGGTGCAAACACTATCGCGCTTGTGGGTACGAGCGGGCACGACGAAAATGCGCCTTACGGTGTGTGCTACCGCGCACACAGCCTGTTCGGTGCGATCGCGGAAGCGGTGCTGATCTACATTCGCGACCGTCACCATTGTGTTACAGGCACGCACCATCGGGTAGAGGCGCCGGGCGATGGTCCCGGAGCAGCATGAGCTGGTGCACACCATACCGTGGTGGGTACGGTTTCACGCTTCCTGCCTCTCGTGGCGGCGATCCCGCTGCTCGTTTATCCTGGCGGTGCCCGCGGCGTTCCCCGGCGGAGGGGCTGCAGAACCGACTCAAATAATGTCTCTGGGCGTGCACATATTGACGATGTCATTTATTACTCTTTGTAAACAAACCAGCTGCTGTGTAAAGCGGCTCACGCATGTAAGGCTACTTTTAGCCCGTCATGACCGCTGCGGTGTTTGCTCAAAATCGTCCTAAATAGATGAGGGATATAACATGTATTTGAGGGTATCATCTGCAACAATTGAGTGGCATGAGTAATTAACGACTGTTGCTGCAGCTGTAATATCCTGCGGTAGCCACATCGCAGCTCGTTCAAAACCTGCATGGAGCGTTAGCAACCGTTCGCGCCCGAGTCACGTAGACCATTGACTTTGAGCGCGGTAAATTTACCGCCATTATGGGGCCTTCCGGCCTGGGTATCCACGCTATGTCAAATCTTTAGCGACCTCGCACCCTGATCGAAAACCCTGACAAGCTATCCAGATCGGCGGCACTTGAGCTGTACGGGCAGAAAGGACGTCCAACTCACCGAATTGCCGCCAGGACACGCGTTTCCATCTTCCAGGCCTGACCTCGTACCCACCCTCACCGCTGGGCAAAACATCGACCCGCCGCCGCTGGCCGGCAAAACCCGACCCGGTATGGCGCGTGACTACCGGTGAAACCCTGGTCTGGCGGAACGTCTCGAAACCATGCCCGTGTCAACAGCCAGTGGTCAGCAGCAGCGTGTGGCGCGATTGTGCGTGTGCGGGGCCCGTGTCCCATCGCGCTGCGACGAGCCGACCGCCGGTAACCTCTCGACTCCAACTCGGGTACCGAGGTGTATGCGAAACTTCTGGTGATGCAAGCCACCGAACAGAAACAAACACTCTGATGGTTACGCGCGATGCGCGCGCCGTCTCGCCCGTGCGACCGCGTGTGGTCTCGTAGACGGCAAGCGATCGCCGGCGAGCCGCCCAACCCCACCCACGACGCCGCCGCCGTCCTGCGCTATGCCAGAAGTATGAGGGTGAGTAGTGTCTAGTAATCTAGTCACAGTGAGGCGCGCGTGCGCGGGCAAACGCAAAATATATTCACGGGTCTTGCATTGCTATTTCGTCGTTCTTCATTAGCGGCCGTGATTGTGCTGATCAGCCTCGCCGCAAGGGCAGACTCGTTAGCGCCTCTAATCGGCGATGCCGACCAAGCAAATATAATGGCTGCAGATCTCTTGCCGGGCAAACGACCAGTCATTCAACAACAGCGCGCTAAACATACCGACGAGGAGACGACTAAGAAAATTCCAGAAGACCCGTCGCCAGTTACCTCAGCCTGGATTACCGATTACCAGGTTCAAAGCAAGTTCGGTGCCGACAAGACCGCGGCCTACGTACAACCAGGCCCCCACCAGCACCGACGCATCTCCCTTCAGCATTGACTGCAAGTTGCCCGCGAATGATCTAGAGATTATGGTCTACTGTCTTCGCGCAAAAACACAACCGAAAAACCGGTGATAAGGTCACTCGGTGGTGAGGTCAGGCTTCCGCCTCCGATCCGAGCACCACTGACACTGGGCGCGTAGCACGGTCAGCGGCCCGTCTGACGGCGGGCTCCTCAGGCGCCAGCCTCGAATAATGCAGCCTGGTCATCGGCGGTACCGCTACGAAGCCGCCACCGGCAGCTCTGGTTTGCTAAAGTCTGGAGGTCATGTATCCGGCGCCACCATGGCGCCCAGTTGTTAAATCTAGCGGTGATGACTCAGGCTGCTGCCTGCACCGAGCCGCAGAAACAAGCCTCAACACTGCGTATACTGAGCCGGAAGGCAACAGTCCGGCACCGAGTAGCAGCAGAGGACCAACTGCCAGTTCGCGTCGTGCTGGCACGATCTCTGGGTGCTTTCGCGGCGCCGGCGCTGGTCACCATCCCTTCGTCACTTTCCTAATACGTCTGCGGAGTGTTGGATTAAAGGCAGCGAGCCGGTGAGCTGCCCGCGTACCTTGCGCGCGCGGCTCATCACTGGCGCTCATGCCCATCATTGAGGCCGTGGTAATTATGCGCAGCTGATCGGGGCGTTGGCGGTGTATGCCGTCGCAGGCCCGCGTCACTCGTTGCTCCAACAATATTCGATCACGTACGACCCCTATGGCGTTCGGTCGCTGTGTGCACTATGCACCATCGTCACAGTGTTGGCTCTCGTGGCCTACCCGCACTGCCCCGCGCATCTCATTAGCGCATCGGCAGACCACCGCCCAGGCCGCAGCAGCTCCAGCATTATTGGGATGATCGCGGGCGTGCTGGTGGGTATTGGCGGTGCCGCACTGGTCAGTATTGCTATCGGATGACCAACTTTGACAGAAGGACCTGAACAGGCTGTGCCGGTGGTGATGCTGGCTGCCCCGCTGCTCGGTGTGGCGATCTTCCTGCTCACCCCTGGACTCGCTGCCGCCGGTGCTGGCGCACAACGTTCCGCACCCAAACCGGTAAATTGTGCGTCGCTAACGCCCCTGCGCTCCCCAAACGCAGGTCTCAACAGGCCGTGCAGCTGGTGGGGTGCACTGACGCGCACCGTACTGACCGGTTACAGCGTCAGCGAACGCCCGCTGGCAAAAGCAATGGATGAAAACCTTCCTGATCCGCGCGATGGCCGTATACGGTGATGGCTCATCGACCGTTCCGGGCGTGGAGAAAGCCCGCAGCGTTGCTGATACAGGCGGGGTTTGAAGAATGTGGAAGCAGCAATCAGGGCCTCTGTGTGTGCGTGGAGTACGATCCCGTGGAAGGATACCGACAAGTCGGTGGATCGCGCCAGTAACCTGCGGCGCTGAGTCGAGACGAGCTGGGGAAGGTCATCCCGAGAGGCTTCAGCAGCTTGCCGATAATACGGTGCTGGTTCCCACCAAGACGGCGGAGGCCAGCTCGTATAACGATTCAACCGACCTCAAGGCAAACCGGGCCCGCGCGGGACTGTGGAGCTGAAACCGATTAAGCCCGCAGACCCAGAGCACTCTTCATCGTGAATACGGCAACGGGAGTCAAGCTGCAGGATGCCTGACCCGAAACCGATTGCTGCTGCAAACGCACCCGGCAGGGTGCAGGCAGCCCGCCCAGGGTGGTGAGCACCAGGCTCCCGCCGATGGGGCGCAGGGTTCACCCACCGCTGGGGCTGAGCGACGCATCTCGGCGCTACCGGTGCCGGTTCTGAGGGTGCCAGCGCCCCTGCCGGTGGCGGCGCTCAAGGCCTGCTGCGGGTGCATCTGCGGGGGCGCCCAGCCAGCCGGGCTGATAGCTGGGCAGCAGGAGCTGAAACTGTAGCGCGCGGTAACCAGACGATGGTTCCAGTGCGTCGGCTTCCCGTTGTCAAAGTCCTCCGATAACGCCGCTTGCAGGATGAGCTGACCAAAGCCAATGACGGCGTTGATTTTGTGGGGCGGTTTGCAGTCGCGGAAAACAGATTGACCAGATACCGACTATTCCTGCTGGCTGCACCCCTGGCACTGCTGGCCTGGCAAATTGTGATTGCTGTGATTGGCGTGGCGAACACTATGACCCTGTCGGTGAACGAGCGCCGCCGTGAGAACGCGATGCTCCGCTGCTGGGCCTGTCCCGCAAGCAGTCGCGTCGCATGATTTCTGCCGAGGCACCATTACCCTAGGCGCGGTGCTGCTGACTTAGGCGGTATTAGATTGGGGCTGTTTCGCGGCGAAGGTTATTTTCACGGCGTCCAACTAGTTCCGCTGAGATCTGCGTTGAGCCGTTCTGGGGCTGGCCTTAGGTGCTGGGTTGGTTTGCTGTCAGCACTGGAAATGCCCGGCGCCGCCGGCGATACGTTCAGCGCAATGTCCCCGTGGAGGGTATGCGCAGTAGCCGCTGATTCGCTGTCGGTTCTGGAATCAGCTCACAGGGCGGGTTCTCCGTGGGAACCCGCCCCTGTGTTTTATTGCTGCCCGCTGAAGTTATTACAGTTTGTCTGCCGAAACGTGTTGAGGGTGTACTATTCTGCCTATAATTCTTTAGCACGACGGCGTGTTATTAAATCTTTATTTTCCATTTATGAGAAAACAGTGTTATGTATCACATACGCCACTTAGGTATACATTACCTCTATACCTTTGAATGCAGCTTGAAAATGCAGCACATCTACCACTTTTTACCACACCATTCCCCACCGTGCCACTTTAAATCCTGGTCAGGGCCAGTATATCATCCGAAAGTATGAGAACTGTTTTTGGGGCCTTCAAAAACTTCACCCCAAAGCGATGACAAATGTCAGGATATCGCTTTCAATTCCTGAAACACCAATCATGACTACTCAACCATCCCCGCAGGCACCTCCGCGGTAGCCACACGGAACCTGTTCAAAACGCCGGTAGCAGCGAAGCAACCGTTCAGCCGCGCTGAACAATGAGCGCGACTGAGCACGGTAAGTTCACTGCCATTAGGGCTCTCCGGCTCTGGCAAGTCCACGCTGATGCAGACGCTCGCTACCCCTTGATGCGCCCGGACCGTAAACCTGAGACTGTTATCCGTATCGGCGGCACCGAGCGGCGTACTGGTCAGAAAGACAACCAGCTCACCGAATCTCCGCCGCGAACACGTAGGATCGATCTTCCGGATCGAACTCGTACCCACTCTCACCGCTGGCAAAGACATCGACCCTGCCGCTGACTGGCTGGCAAAAACCCGACCCGGTATGGCGTGGACTATCTTGTTCAGACTTTGGGGCCGCAGAACCGCCTGATCACTGCCCTGAACAGTTTTCCGGCAGCGCAGCAGCAGTTGCATTGTGCGCGCTCTTCGCATGGCTCGCCCGGAGGTCGATTTCATGACGAGCCGACCGGTAACCTCCGACTCTAACCTCGGGGTCTGAGGTCTTTGCGGCTGCTGCGTGATGCGGCGACTGGAGCACCAGCAGACCATCCATCGTCACGCACGATGCGCATGCCGCCCGTATGCAGACCGCGGTCTTCCTCAAAGACGGCATGATCGCTGGCGAAATGCTCAATCCCACCCACGACGCCGTCCTGCAGGCCATGGGACAGTTGAGGTAAGCAAAAATGGCTACCACACTATACGGTGGCGCGGGCGAACCTGCGCGCTTCCAAGAAGAAATATATTCTCACGGGTATTGGTATTGCATTCTCGTCGTTCTTCATTTCGGCGGTGCTAGCATGCTTACCTCCTCGCTTCAGGCGCGACGCTGATGCGACCATTGGCGATATCTACGCCAACTCCCAAAAACGTGGTGATTTCTGCGGTGTGGCGAACCAAGACGACTGGGAATTCCACCGCTAAGCTGCCGATGTCCAACTGACACGATTAAGAAGCTTCCAGGAGTCCCCGGAGGTTAGCTCATCCTGGATTCTGTATAGTTTTTCTGGCACCCTATGGGGCCGATAAAGAGAAGGTAACATACGCTTCTACACGTCGTCAAAGGACCTTCGCCCTTTCAATATTGAGGGGAATCTCCCCTCAGGACACCGGAGCTTCTGGTTGCTAAGAGTTTCGCTGAGAAACACAATCTGAAAATCGGTGATAAGGTGACCATGCCCTAATATTGTCACCTCAGCTACCGATATGACAATGCGAAAGACACCGAGTATACCCTCACGGCTACCTTCAGCACCGGTATCTCAGATTCGCAGATGAGCGACAACGTTTTTCATTGGCGGCACCAGCCTTGCGGATATCGCGCGTCAGCTTGCCGATGAAGAGGGCGGGATCGTCCTCAGACCCTCCAAACCCTATGGCGCCTCAGGCCTTCATTAAGCTCAAGAATAATACCCAGGAATCGCGCGATGCCCTGCAGAAAGAGCTGAACACCGGCGATAAGAACACCACCCCCAAGGTGTTTCTAATACGCAGATGATGGACCACCTCAAGAAGCAGCTCTCATCACTCTTCGACGCACTGGGTACCGTCCCTCATTGCCTTCGCAATTCTGGCTCTGCTGGTTTCTTCATTCGTCATTTCGAACACCTTCGCGGTGCTGGTGGGCCAACGGACCTCGTGAGCTCGCCTTACTGCGCACCCCTTGGTGCCCGCGGTGGTTCGCTGGTGCGAATGCTGCTTTATGGAGTCGCTGGTGATTGGCCTGTTCTTCCCATTATTGGTCTGGCGGCGGTGTATGCAGTCGGCGGGATTTTGAACGCAATGTTCAGCACGTTCATTGTCAGCTTTCTCCCCGTGGCGTTTATTGTGGTGTGCTCATGTGCACCGTCGTGACCGTGCTCGCCTCGCTCTGTCCCGGCCCGTACCGCCCTGCGCATCTCCCCCATTAGCGCCATGAGCGCAAACACCGAGCAGGCAGTGAAGAAGCCCAGCATCATTGGGGGAATCATCGGCGTCGTCTCGCCATTGCGGGCGGTATTCTCACCACCGCCGCGCTGAAGGATAATAACGGCGGCACTGCCATTACCACCATCAGTGGGCATGCCTCCCTACGCGTTGGCGGTATTCCTGCTCACCCCGTGGATCCTGCTGCCGCTCGTTCGGATTATTGGGTCGGTACTGCGCGGGCAGACCGGTAAACTCGCACTAGCGAACTCTGCGCTCGCCCAAACGCACCGTTTCAACCGGGCGCGCCGTGCTAGTGGGAACCCTGGTGATTGGCATCGTGCTAACTGGCCACTCGGTTTTGAGCACATCCATCGCCAAAGAGCTGGATAGGCTATACCCGGTAACAGCGTACGCACCGTTCGGTGAGTCCTCCGTGACCAATAGCAGTGCGAGCGTGACCAAGGCAAAGAATGTGGCCGATAAGATTAAAGGCGCCTTAAAAACGTTGAAGCCGTTAGTGTTGGCTCGGCTGCGGGCGTGATCGAATACACCGCAAAAGCCCGATAATGCAGACTCCATTAACCTCAAAGACAATGTGATGTCCCTGAGCAATGATGACCTGCACAAGGTATCCACCGGCGAGTCCAACATTAACCTGAAGGACGACGAGGTGCTCGTAGCCCCAGGATATTTGGGACTTGGGCAAGTTCGATAACAACACCCGTCTGAAGCTCACCGGGCCGCTGGGAACGGTCGAGGCCAACCCCATTAAGGCAGAGACCAAAGAGCCGTTCTTCGTGGTGAACCCGGCAACCGGTGCTAGGTGCAGGATGCCTCCAACCCGCAGCCAGCCACTCAATGAGCAGGCTATGCCGGAAGACCCCGCCGCACAGGAAGCGCTCATGAAGGCTGCCAAGGAAAACCCGGCCCTGGCATCGCAGCTTTGCGGCACGCGGTACCGCAACTATGGTGCTCATGCGGGCAAAAGACCCCGCTCACCAGCTCCGATAACAGCCAGCTGCAGAGCGAGCTTGCTAAGGCAAATGACGGCACCGAGTTCCAGGGCGGGCTGAGGATTCGTAAGAGTAACGATCAGACTTTGAGTATTATGCTCAATGCGTCCCTGATCCTGCTGGCACTGGCAGTCGTTATTGCGGTGATTGGTGTGCAAACACTCATGACCCTGTCGGTGAACGAGCGCCGCCGCGAGAACGCGATGCTCCGCTCACTGGGTCTGTCCCGCAAGCAGCTGCGCCGCATGGTCTCAACCGAAGCCGTCATGATTACCCTCGGAGCGCTGGCGATGGGCATCGTCTCAGGCGTACTCATTGGTTTAGTTCTTTCACGAGTACTGGTGCGGTCCATACGTGAATCCATGGAAATGGTACCGGCCCCTGCCAATTACCGGCATGGTACTCGTGTTGGTAGTGAGTCTACTCGCCGCATTCGCGGCATCGGCCATCCCGGCCTTCCGGTCGGCACGGCAATCCCCAGTGGAGGGGTTAAGGTCCCGCTAACCTCATAAGGATCCCCGGAAGGGGAAAAGCCCCCGGTGCTTTTGTCGGTTGGAGCCGGGGGCTTCTTCCTGCCCTCACAGCAGCAGCCCGCCAACATTACGAGTAACAGAAAGTCCCGGAGGCAACGGTATTCGTTGCTTCCGGGACTTTTAGCGTATGAAGATACGTGCCGGTTACGCCTCTTTCGGCTCCTCATACCGGGGGAACACCGGCGACGGGGCCGGAAGCTCAGCACCGGCGACCAGGGCATCACCCAGCGCGGTAAACTGGCGCGCATCACCTTCAGCAACACCCAGCAGACCCAGCAGCTTCGCCATGGAGGCGGGCATCACCGGCTGCATGAGGATAGCAACCTGGCGCACCACCTCAAGGGTCACATACAGCACTGTGCCCATGCGCTCCAGCTCACCGTTCTTACGCAAAGCCCACGGCTGCTGCTCCGCAAAATAGGCGTTCGTATCGGCAAGCACCGTCCAGATACGCTCCAAGGCACGGTGGAATGCCTGCTCATCATAGTCCGCGCGAACCGGCTCATACAGGGCGGCAGCATCAGCCAAAATCTTACGATCAGCCTCGGTCAATTCGCCGGGGGTAGGCACCCTACCGTCACAGTTCTTCGCCACCATCGACAGCGAACGCTGCGCCAAGTTCCCCAGGTTATTCGCCAAATCCGAATTAATACGGTTCTTTAATCGCCTCGGCGGAATACGAGCCGTCCTGCCCGAATGAGACCTCACGCATCAGGAAGAACCGCACCTGGTCCAGCCCGAAGGCCGCCACCAGGTCGGCAGGATCCACCACATTACCCACCGATTTCGACATTTTCTCGCCATTAACCAGCAGGAACCCGTGCCCAAATACGCGTTTGGGCAGCTCAAGACCGGCAGACCAGAGGAACGCAGGCCAGTAGATAGAGTGGAAACGGGTAATGTCCTTACCAATCAGGTGCAGGTCTGCCGGCCAGTATTTGGTGAAAAGCTCCCCTCAGTGTTCGGGCAGCCCAGGCCAGTCAGGTAGTTAGTCAGCGCATCCACCCACACGTACATAACGTGCTTATCATTACCGGGTACGGGCACGCCCCAGTCGAAGGTGGTGCGCGAAATTGAGAGGTCATTCAGTCCGCCCTTGACGAACGAGGTCAGCTCATTGCGGCGCGACTCGGGGTAAATGTAGCCCTGGGTTGCGTAAAGCTCCAGCAGCTTATCGGCATACTTTGAGAGGCGGAAGAAATACGACTCTTCCTCAGTCCATTCGACTTCCGTTCCGGTGGCAACAGCGTAACGCTGCCCGTCACGTTCTTCTGTCTCGTCCTCAGCATAGTAGGCTTCATCGCGTACGGAGTACCATCCGGCGTATTTATCGAGGTAAATATCCCCGTTCTCTTCCATACGCTTCCAGATCGCCTGCGACGCCTCGACAATGGTCGGGGTCTGTGGTGCGGATAAAACGGTCAGTAGCTAATACCGAGGGCATCATTCATCGCCTTGAAACGAGCGGAATTCTCGTCGGCGAGTTCCTTGGCGGTCACGCTCTGCTTCTCGGCGGTGGTCTGCATCTTCTGCCCGTGCTCATCGGTGCCGGTCATAAACCGCACATCGAACCCATCGAGCCGTTTTCAAAAACGCGCCATAACGTCTGCGGCAATAGTCTCATAGGCGTGCCCAATGTGGGGTTGCCGTTGGGGTATGAAATCGCTGTAGTGATGTAGTACGGGGTAGCAGTCGCAATTATTAATCTTACCCCAGTTTCTGGCGCTGAATGCGGCGAAACGGTAATGCGACAAGCCCGCCGTCATGTACCCACGCACAACCCCAGCTGCAGTAGCAGATCCCCTCGCACATGTTGCGCGCTGCACACCGTGACGGTGCTCAGCACGCAGCATGTGCGAAGGGGTCACCTGCGTTTACAGCAGTGCACTGTAGGCTGGGCTCGCTAGCCGCATGACCACTCATAGAAGACCTGCGAGAAGTCACGGGCTGCCAACCGGTCCGGAGCAATCAGCCAGTTCGCTGTACCAACATCGCCCCAGAGCACCGTGTTCCCATACGAATCCATCGTTAACAGGTTCACGGTACACCTGCGGATATCAGAGTGTTCAGGCTCTTCGCGGCGTGGATCGCCCTGCATGAAGTGCGGTAACCCACCAAGCCTTGAGTAGTCCCCTGAACCAGTAAATTCCTCAATTTCTTCCACATCATATGCATCAAGGTCAAAAAGACTCGTAATAGCCTGTTCCGGGTATGCCTGGTTCCACTTCTCAAGCAGCGGGTGATTTATCGAATCGTTCGGGGCGAATATTTCCCGCCCAAGTGTCGTAAATTCGAGTGCACATTCATGTTTGACAGGCCACCAGAAGTCTCGCTCACGGTCCTCACAGGTCGCTACCGCATCCGGATTCGCTTCACCCAGCTGAGGATAGTAGATCACACGGTGGTCCTCTTCCTTATCTATCCCCCAACCTGAGTTTGTGCTCACCCAGAACTGCACCATGCCGGTAGGCGGATAAATGGGATTCTCGGGCAGCTCAGCACAATTAATCTGCGCGATCATGCCCATCGGCACCCCGTCCGAGTCGGTGGGAGCTTCCACCCCAGCGGGCAGATACGGCACTCCCCGAACTTCGAGACGGTCACCGGCAGCGGCTCAGCGGCCCCAGAGGGTTTAATCCCTAATAGTGGGTAATGGGTTTTCGGCATAGAGCTCTTCAACAAGGGCAGCAGCTTTTCTCAACAATATCGCTCACAGGAAGCCTCCTTCAAGGGTTCTATCTATGGTCATTGCTGGGTTGTGCAGGTGTTTCCACCTGCGCCTTGGTTTAATGAGAGCACTCTCCCGAGCCAATACACAACCGATTTCGTCATTACCCGCTTTTCCTCATCTGACAAGCCCCGGTTAGGGGCAGCGCTCGGCACCAGAATGTGCCAGGAGGTCAGCCCGTGTTTTTACAGAGGCCGCTAACAGCATGACCACTCATAGAAGACCTGTGAGAAGTCACGTGCTGCCAACCGGTCGGGAGCAATCAACCAGTTCGCCGTACCGCCATCACCCCAGATCACCAAATATTCTTCGCCATCCCAGGCTGAGTCCATCGTCAGCAGGTTCACGGTGCACCCACGTTCCTCAGCATTCTCATGGTAGGTACGCGGGTCGCCCTGCACAAAGTCTGGTAAACCGCCGATCTTCGAGTATTCTCGCGAATCGGTGAACTTCTCGATTTCCTCCAGAACATCGCCGTCCTCAAAATTGTCAAGGTCAAAAAGAGACTTAATGGTCTGTTCCGGGATGCCTGGTTCCACTTCTCAATCAGCGGGTGGTTCACTGAATCCTTGTACGGGGAGAATATTTCATGCTCCAACACCACAAATTCGAGTGCGCATTCGTGCTCCACCGGCAGCCAAATATCATGTTCATCGTCATTCATAGTTGCTGTCGCTTCCGGGTTCGCCTCACCCAGCTGAGGGTAATAGATAACGCGGCGGTCATTTTCGCCACCTAATCCCCAATCGTCACCGCCCCCTATCCAGAACTGCACCATACCGGTAGGCGGGTAAATGGGGTTCTCAGGCAGTTCAGCACAGTTAATCTGCGCGATCATGGCCATTGGGTTCCCATCTGAGTCGATGGGTGCCTCCACCCCCAGCGGGCAGATACGGCACTCCCCGAACTTTGAAACGGTCACCGGCAGCGGCTCAGCAGCCTTAGATGCCTTAATCTCAATAACGGGTAACGGGTTTTCAGCATTGAGCTGTTTAATAAGGGCGATAGCTTTCTCGGCAGTGCTGCTCATGGGAACTCCTTCGATGGCTCTGAGCTACGGTAGTTAGGGGTTACAGGCGTCACCGCCTGTGTTCTCCGCATTAATTAGAGCACCTTCCTGAACCAGCACACAATTGGTTTCGTCATTGCCCGTTTTTCCTCACCTGATGTACCCCTCATCAGGATTGGCACAGCATTATCTAGTTCCGAACCGCCAAGCTGCTGGCAGAAAAATTTTAGGGTACTACATGAGCTGCAATAAACGCTTCAAAGACCAGCAGATATCAAAGGGGTGCCCGCCATATGGCAGGCACCCCTGTAACGTTATTAGCTCAGTGCTTAGCGAGCCACCGAACCTTCGGTGTAGTCATCATCCACGGTGTTCCACGAGAACAGCTCACGCAGCTTACGGCCGGTAGCCTCAATCGGGTGCGACTCGCCCTGAGCGCGCAGAGCCTTGAACTCGGGTGCACCAGCAGCCTGGTCGTCCATGAAACGCTTAGCGAACGCGCCGCTCTGAATATCAGCCAGCACAGCCTTCATGTTCTCCTTAACCTCGGGAGAAATCACGCGCGGGCCAGAAACATAGTCACCGTACTCGGCGGTGTCAGAAATCGACCAGCGCTGCTTAGCAATACCGCCCTTCAATCATCAGATCCACGATCAGCTTCAGCTCGTGCAGCACCTCAAAATATGCGATCTCAGGCTGGTACCTGCCCTCAGTCAGCACCTCAAAACCGTACTGCACCAGCTGCGAGGTAGACCCGCACAGCACAGCCTGCTCACCGAACAGGTCAGACCGGTCTCTTCAGTGAAAGTGGTCTTTAATAACGCCCGCACGGGTAGCACCCAGCGCCTTAGCATACGACAGGGCCAATGCCAGGGCCTCGCCCGAGGCGTCCTTCTCAACGGCAACAAGAGCGGGAACACCACGGCCTGCCCGTACTCGCGGCGCACCGTGTGCCCTGGACCCTTCGGGGCGACCATAGCGACATCCACACCCCTCGCGTGTAATGTAGCCAGCGGATATTGAAACCGTGCGCGAAGAACAGCGCATTGCCGGGCTTCGCGTTAGGTTCGATGCTCTCAGCGTAGACCTTAGCCTGCACCTGATCCGGGGTCAGAATCATAATGACATCTGCCCTCAGCGGCGGCCTCGGCAACGGTCGCACACGCAGCCCTTCAGCCTCAGCCTTGGCGCGGGACCTGGAGCCCCAGCCAAGCTCAACAATAACCTTCACGCCAGAATCACGCAGGTTCAATGCGTGGGCGTGACCCTGCGAACCGTAAACCGATAATCGCGACGGTACGGCCCTGACCAGGGAAAGATCTGCATCGTCGTTGTAGAAAATGGTTGCCGCCATTTCTTCTCCCTAATATTTTGGTGTTTACCCGCCAAGGGCCCAGTGAATAAGTTTACTAGATGCGGTACCGTGCAGAAGGTTCAAAACGCTTTCTTTCAGGATGCGGGCACCAGCACCGCACGGCACCGCATACCCGCACCCAACGATAGTGGCTCCACCCACGGTTGCCAACAGCTTCTTCCGCCGAAAGAGGGCGCTAAATGCGTTCGCTCATCGACCGCGGCCCGCGAGAAAGCGCAATAGTGCCAGCACGCACAATCTCACGGATGCCGTAGGGCTCGAGCACATCCAGCAGGGCGTTAGCTTCAGCCGAACCGGTCGCCCTCAATCACTACCGACCCGTAGAGACGTCAATTACCGAAGCACGGAAAAAGATCGGCGGCCTGAACCACCTGCAGACGCACCGCCGGGTCCGCTTTAACCTTCACCATAATGCGGTCGCGCTGCGTTGAGGTTTCGGCGGCAGCTCCACCACTTTAAGAACATGGATCAGCTTATTCAGCTGTTTAGTGAGCCGCTCCAGAGTTTCAGAATCGCCATCCGCAACAATCGTGATGCGTGAAACCTTGGGAACCTCCGTGGGGCCCACCGCGAGGGAGGCAATGATTAAACATGTGGCGGGAGAACAGCCCAGAAACGCGTGAGAGCACGCCGGGCTTTGTCTTCTACCAGTACTGAAAGGGTATGCAGGCTCGTTAGTTCTCCCTCTTCTCGACCGAAATCGGGCGAGGTGTTCTTCGCAATCTGAATCAAATCATCTCGACACGCCAGCGGGCACCATCGGCCACACCATCGCATCCGGCTAACGGTGAAATCAATCACACGGGCGGTCGTTAATCGCGAGCGCCTGCTTAATGGTTTCGTCCACGTCCTCGTCACGTTCGCACCTGAACGTGCGCAGCCGTACGCGTCGCCGAGCTTGACGAAATCGGGGATGCGGTCGGTGCCGTGCCCGGCACGCAGGTGCGTGTTGAGTAGCGGCTGTCGTAGAAGAGGGTCTGCCACTGGCGCACCATACCCAGGGACGAGTGATAATGATCGCAACTTAATGGGGATATTGTTCTGCGCGCAGGTGGCCAGCTCCCTGGTTAGTCATCTGGAAACAGCCGTCGCCGTCAATCGCCCACACCACGGAGTTGGGGTTTGCCACCTGTGCACCCATTGCGGCGGGTACGGAGGAGCCCATAGTGCCCAGACCGGAGGAGCTGAGGAAGCGACGCGGGTTCTCGTGCCCCACAAAGTGCGCACTCCCATATCTGGTGCTAGGGCCCACGCCAGCCACATAGAATCGCGTCCGCCGGTGAGGGCGCTGATGCGCTCCAGCACATACCGGGTGAGCCCAGCCCGTCATCTGTTTTAACGTACCCCAGCGGGTAGTCCGCCTTAATCTTGTCCAGCTCAACCCACCATTCGGCCAGTGAGGGCATGTGCGGGGCGAACTCGGTGGCGAGCAGCTCGTTCAGTTCGGCAGCACGTACCGCAAATCGCCCACGATCGGCACATTTGCGAAACGGATTTTGAGATCTCCGCCGGGTCAACGTCATTATGGATGACCTTCGCATCGAAGAATCGAGTCGACTTTTACCGGTCACACGGTCGTCGAAATGGGCCCGAGAGTAACTCAGCAAGTCTGACTTCGCATGGCTGCCACATGGTGAACGGTGCCGTGCATGCCGGGCATCCCCAAGTTCTGGGGGTTCGAGTCAGGCAGAGCGCCGCGGGCGTTGAGGGTGGTAACCACAGGTGCGCCAGTGAGTTCTGCGAGTTTAGCCAGCTCTTCGGAGGCACCTGCGCGTACCACGCCGCCGCCCACGTACAGTACGGGGCGTTTGGACTCGGTAATGAGCTTTAGCCGCCTCACGGATCTGCTTTGAGTGCCCGCGGTGACGGGGGTGAGCGCGCAACTCAATCTTCGAGCCAGCTGAAGTCCATCGTGCCCACCTGCGCGTCCTTGGTGATGTCTACCAGCACGGGCCGGGCGTCCGGTTGCGGCAGATGGAAGGCGGTGGCGATGCACCGCGGAATTTCTGCGGGCCAGAGACCGCAAGGAGTGTTAGTGATCGGCATGGCTGCATGCCCATAAATGTCTGCTTCTGAAGGCGTCGGTCGCCGAGCAGTTTCGTGGACACCTGCCCGGTGATAGCGACGATGGGCACCGAGTCCCATGTTTGCGTCCGCGATGGGGTGAGAGCAGGTTAGCACGTCCCGCTGGTTGCACACACACACCTACTTTGCCGGTGGAGGTCGCATACCTGAGCTGGCGTGCCCTGCACCTGCTCGTGGCGCACCAGGATGTGGTTAATCTTGGAGGAATCCATGAGCGGTCATAGGTGGGCAGTGATCGCTCCGCCGGCAAAACCAAAAACGTCGGTGACGCCAAGCATTTCAAGGGAGCGATGATCGCCTGGGGAGCCGTCGCGCCGGTGGTGGTTCGCCCGCCGCCGAAGCTTCGGGGGCGGTCTCAGCGAGGATCCCGTCGAGTAACGCCTCTGTATCGGTTCTTCAGTCTCTGTAATCTGAGTGCAGGTGCGATAAGCGGTGTGCCTTCGCGCGTGCGCCCCTGGTGGCTCCCGTAGCACAAAAATACCCGCTGGTGGTGGCAGCGAAGGGCGCTTACGTAGGACAGCATCAAAGTCTCGTCCGCGGCGCCCCAGGCGACGACTACGAGGCCAAGAATCAGCCGCATCGCTGCTTTCACCTGCAGCGGCGCTGGCGTGCGAGCCAACTCCCTGCTGTTCTGAATCGAATTTTTGCAGTATTTTTGAGAAGTTGGCTTGCGAACGGATGCGTGTTATCTGCCGACCACTACCGGAGTATTTCACCAGTAAAATTAGTGCGTTTATGTGACATAAAAACGCAGTGACGTAGAACGCGCCTGCTGGCAGAATTGAGGATGATCTGATAAAAATACGGCCGACACCGATGATGCGCAGGCCAATCAACAACAGGGACACACAACAACTAACCGGAGAGCAGTAACTGAGTACTGCACCTGCTTTTGATAATCAGATTACACTCACGGCGCCTACAACCTGTGGACGTGACCGGTTCCGCGACCCACTGCAACCCCGATACAGCGGCTTTCTTCAGAGGATCACCAAGAGTGCTTTTGGCAGGTTATCAGGATTCACCGGATGTGATGATTGCACCTATTCATATGCCTGAGGTGACCCCGGCAGGTGCGGCAACAACCATCGACAACACAAACGCTCTGCATGCATCTGACGAATGACAATCTGACTATTATGCTTGAGTCGATTAATGGAGCCGGTTCAGGCTCACGCTATTAGATAAGCCTCGAGATTACCACGCACGCTGGTAGCGGGCACTGCTGATCAGACGCTGAGTGCAAGATTTCCGGACGTTCGTGACCACTATCTGGCCTGTGCTTTTTAGTCCCAGGTGGCTACCGGTTCATGGCGCACCCCGCGGCTTGGGGTGCGCCTTTTAGCAGGTTACCCGCATGCACCCGGTACCGCGCTTGGCTCGCGAGAGCACGGGCACAGAGTAAAAACAGGCGAGAACCCCGCCGATACTGGCGGGGTTCTCGCCATAGTGTGCGCCCCCTTGGACTCGAACCCAGAACCCATTGATTAAGAGTCAATTGCTCTGCCAATTGAGCTAGAGGCGCTTATTTACTTATCCACCAGCACCGCTGGCGACAGATAAAAACTATACGGCACTTGCTTCACCTCGCAAATCCAGTTGGGTGATACTCGCCACCCCAAAGCTGGGTGTGGGGCAGCAGTGAAAACAGCTCGACCCGTTCATCTTGAGGCGCACCTGAGGCCGCGCATGATGGTTTGTGGTAGACACTTCTGGCCCCGATAACCCGAAAGGCACACCGTGAGCACTGTTTGGAAACCCGGCACCGCCGCACCCTGACTTCACACTACAAGATCCAGGATGGAACCACCCGCTCCCTCAGCGACTATCGGGGGCAGAACGTCATCCTCTACTTCTACCCCAAGGCGTCCACCCCCGGGTGCACTAAAGAAGCATGTGACTTTCGGGATAACCTGGCGTCGTTCTCCTCACTTGGGCACACGGTGCTGGTGTCTCACCCGACAAGCTGCCCGCCCTCAAGAAATTTACCCAGAACGAAGAGCTCACCTTCCGCTGCTGTCCGACGCCGACCACGCCGTGGCCGAAGCATAGCGCGTGGGGCGAGAAGAAGAACTACGGAAAGTGTACGAAGGGCTTATTCGCTCAACCTTCTGTCATTGATGAGCAGGGCACCATTAAGATTGCCCAGTACAATGTGCGAGCCACCGGGCACGTAGGCAAAAACTACGGCGCGATAGGCATGACCCCAACAGCACTAGCATCCCTCTGCTGCGGGGAGGTGCCCTGCTGCGCCACCGCTCACGCTATTTGTGAACCCTTTGCCGCCAGTGTAGACTTGCATACGTTGGTTTAGCACTGGCATCACGCGCGAGTGGTAGAAATTGGCAGACACGCAGGATTTAGGGTTCCCAGCCTTATCGGCGGGGGTTCAAGTCCCCCTCGCGCACCATATTCTTTATTTCAGAGCCTGTCCGCAATGGTCGGAGGCTCTTACGTGAGCTCCTTGAACGCAGCGCATAGCGCCATCAAACAATAGGAACATAGCGACATACTTTTCAGCCCGGTAACACAAACCACATATTTCAAAGAACTGCCCACCCCGAGAGGTTCCTCTGGCAGTACCAGCCCACGGATGTATCTGCCGCCACTTTCGAACCCGAAGATTGTCTGAGGATTCAACGCAGCACACGGTTAATCTTCTATACGGCGAACCTGTAAGCGGTATGCTGAAAGTTCCGACTCAAAGATTTCTCACCGCAGACATCTATCGAGTACCGCAGTGCCCGCACCGGGCGCCCCAACCCATATAGCCGAAAGGACGCACCCGATGCCCACAGCACCGCTACCCCCAACCCGGGTCAGCCGCCGCGATGCACTGCGCTTGGGTGCCCACTCACATGTGGGTTTACGCTCGCAGCCTGCGACTCGCGCAGCGAAAGCGGGGTCAGGACGGTGAACACCGTGTTTTCCGTTTTCGCCCAGGCGCCCCGCCGTGTCCTCGACTCCGGCCTTGGCGCCGGTTACCAGCACCACCCGTATCACCTCCCAAATCCTGGAACCGCTCGTGAGCGGCGAACCATTATACGGGCGAACCCGAACCGGCGTTAGCTACCCATGCGGGACATCTCCGACGACCGACGCACTCGTACACCTTCACCTCCGTGAGAACGTGAAGTTCAGTGACGGTGCTGCACTCAACACCGGTGCGGAGTTGCGCAACGCCGACCGCTGGCGTGCCCCTAGCTACACAATACTCGACACTGCGCACCTGTGCGTACCGCTCTTTTTCCGCTCTACGGGTGGGGTTTTGGGACCGCTGAAAAGGTAGAGACGAAACAGCAAAGCCCCTCCGCCACACCAACGCCCACGGCAACAGGCAGCGCCTCCCCGCCGAATCCCCGCAGCCCACCGCAGACCCCCACAGCGAGCGCATCCGCCGAGCCGAGCGCCAGCGCTACCGGGGCGGCACCTCACAACTCGACGCAGAAAGAACACGCCACATACCGCCACCAGCCGCTGCTGCAGCCAGTTGAGGAGCGTGAGGGCAAAATCGTCATGACGCTCAGCCGTCCCTCTCGCATTTTTGCGGATGCTCACCCAGCCCGCCTTCGGCATCCCTCTCCCCAACCGCCTGGACGAGAATTCACGGATTAAAGACCACCCTGTAGGCACTGGCGCTGGTGCAGTCCTCGAACAGGCGCGCGCACCGTGCTGGTGCGTAACGAACACTTAAACGAGATAAACACCAAGCGTTGAGCTGGACGAAAGACAGTTCCACATCGCTTCATCATCTGACAAACGCTACTACCGCTGGTTGCTGTAAAATCGATGCCCGCGATCAGGTGAGCAGGAACGACTTGGCGCCACTCGTGCGTGAGGGGTACCTGACCCCCACCCGTGACCCGTTCCCCGCTGGTGTATTTTGATTTCAACCCTGAACACCCGGTGCTCAAAAACATTTCGGTGCGCCGCGCAATTGCCCGAGCTGTAGAGCGCGGCACCATTGTCCCCTACTATCTACAAGGCACTCAGTGATGCTCTGGGGGTACCTCCCCGCACTATTCCGCACCCGCGACGAAGACTTGTTGAACCCCTACTACCGCCGTGATAATGGTGCTCGCCCAACTGCTGCTGGCCGCCGCAAACCACAAAAACGAGGCGATCGAATGCTACTACCCGGTAGATGTTTCACTGCCGTGGATGAGCGACCCCTGCAGGTAATCTACTCGCAGCTGATCGGCCTCGCTCATTGAGGTGGGTCTGAAACAAAACCGTTCCGCTTGTGGGCAGAATACTGTGAGAAGGCCCGCAGCAACGGGGCCGAACGCGGCGATGGTTCTGGCGGTTTCTACGGCGCCCACCGCGACCCGTACGCTTTTCTGGGGTTCCGTGCTCGCGCCCCTGCTGGTAGCACAGTGGCTCAACGAAAAAGACCCCAACCGGGCTAAGTCCCCCAGACCGCGCAAACCCGTCTTCCGCCACGGCTTCCGCGAGCCCGCAGCCTTCGGCCTCAGCGAGTGCATCGGCTTCCCCTCCGCCTCTGAGAGCGAGTCGGCGAGCCCCAGTGCATCACCTGCCGAAGGTGAGCAGGGAGCAGCCTCACCGACCCCATCACCAACACCAACGGTCTAAACCCGCGCATATTGACCCGGCCCCCTCACTTGAGCAGATTATGCGCGATATTCGAGATGCCGATTCGGCGAGAACGCGGAAGATCAGCGCCCAGGTATCGGCAGGTGAGCACGCTACTGGCTCAGTACATGCCGGGGTTCCGCCTGCGAACGTGACCCTGAACGTGGCTCTTTAGCCGTGACGTGCGGGGGTATGTGACCGAGCAGAACGCTATTGAGTATTTTACGAAGATTACGGTGGCTCAGGAGGCGGCTCTTCCGTGTCTACCCTCACGGCTCGCACGAGAGCTGTATCACTACTTCATGGTTCTTGCCGGTAGCCGCTAAATGGTGAAAGAGGAGTACCCTAGAAGTATTGGCAAGCGCTTGTTAACCACCACCGACGGTGGGAAACACCGAGCACTGGGGAGCATCTGTGGGAGCACGTACTGAACGCACCGATGTCGTCCCTCGCAGGCGGCGGTATTATGAGCGCCACTAGGCGTGAAGCGAACTTGAGCCTTTCCTGAACATCATTCTTCTTGAGCGTCTAGGATAAAGTGGCGCAGCGAGTCAACAAACCCTGAATAACGCGGGTACCGCCACTCCGCCCTGTGCGAGCTGAACTACGCACCCGCAGGACCCGACGGCACTGTAAACCCCGCTAAGGCGCTGGGCATTAACGAGCAGTTCCAGGTGTCCCGCCAGTTCTGGGCCTCCCTGGTGAACGAGGGCATCCTGCCGGATAACCTGTCCATTAACCCGGTGCCGCACATGTCGCCGGTATTCGGGGATGAGCACTCAGTACCTGGCGGCCCGTTATGAGGCGTTCCGCACCCAGAAACTCTTTTGAACGGATGGAATTCTCAACCGAGCGGGACAAGATCGCTGAGATGGCTGCTGACCGTTGCGGGTCTGAGCCGCAGACGAACCGATTGCCGCCACGTGGGCGTGCCCTGAAGGCACCGATGTTGATTTCGGTGCCCCTCACCAAGAGCATGGTGGATTACCGCAAACCCACGGTGTTGAGGTGCGTTACGGCTACCAGGTGACTGATGTGTCCCGCGAATCCGATGGTTCGTGGACTATTCAGGCTAAGAACCGCATCAATGGGGAAGAGCCGCTGACGGTTCACACGAAGTTCGTGTTCCTCGGTGCCGGTGGCGGCGCCCCTGCACCCTGCTTGCAGAAGTCTGGGATCGAAGAAGGCAAAGGGTACGGCGGCTTCCCGGTCTCTGGCTTGTTCCTGCGCAGCACGCAACGAGGCAACCGCCTCCCCAGCACAACTGCGAAGGTGTACGGTCAGGCGTCGGTAGGTGCGCCGCCCATGTCAGTGCCGCACCTTGATACCCGCTATGTGGACGGCAAACGTTCTTCACTGTTCGGCCCTTACGCGGGGTTCAACCGAACTTCCTCAAGCAGGGCTCATACTTCGACCCGCTGCCGTCGGTACGGCTGAATCAACGTGCTACCCCATGACCCCGCGCCGGTGCCGCGAACACTTGTTGGTGAAGTACCTGGTCACTGAACTGTTCAAGAGCCGTGAGGCGCGGCTGCGTGCTGCACCGCTACTACCCCGAAGCTGTGGGGGACGACTGGAGCTCATTACGCCGGTCAGCGTGCGAGATTATGAAGCGTGACGCGAAGAAAGGCGGCGTGCTGCAGTTCGGTACCGAGGGTTGTTTCAGCTTCCGACGGTTCACTGGCGGCACTGCTGAGTGCTTCCCCGGCGCATCGACTGCGGCACCGATTATGCTGAACCTGCTCAACCGCCGCTTTCCCCTCCCGTATGGCCGCATGGGAGCCGCGTATCCGTGAGCTGCGGTGCCCGTACGGGATGAAGCTCAATGATAACCCGTCTCTAGCCGATGAGCTGCGGATACACTGCGAAGGTTCTGGGCATCTACAACCAGATTCCGCCATCCACGACGCACGCCCCCGGAGGACAGGGTGAACCTGTCCCTCGGGGCTTTCCTACTGCACACCGCTCAGGCACCAGGGTTACGGCTGCCACAGCGGGCCTGCCTCAGGCATGATGGGGAAACGAACCCGCACACACGAAGGGCCCCTTTCCGTTATGGATAACGGTACGAATACAGAAACAGCTTTAGAGTTTGACCAGCACCCGGCAAAAACCGCGCAGGTGCGTCTGAAAGATTTCTCGGGAAGCATCAGCCACATTTTTTTCGACGTGCAGGTTTTGAAACCTCCTGAGCAGCAACGGAACCGATCCTGCGGCCGCACTCACCTACTTCACGGTGCTGTCTATCTTCCCGGGCCGCTGGCCTTCGTCTCTTTCTCGGTATTGTCGGGCAGGGCCAGGAAAGTGCCACGGTCATCCTGGAATTCTGCAAGAAAAACGCGCCGCAGCAGATGTACAGTATCGTCGAAAACCCTATCCGGCAGCTCACCAACGGCCAGGGCGCAGGTATTGCGCTTCTTATCGGTATTCTGAGCGCCCTCTGGTCTGCCTCGGCGCTATATTAGTTCCTTCGGGCGCGCCATTAACCGCATCTACGGGTGCGTGGCCGCCCCTGTGGGTTCTTATACCGTTCAATATACTCATCACCACGGCCGTAGTGGTACTGGCGGTGCTGATGATGCTCATGCTGCTGCTGGGGTGGATGTGCTGAACATTATTGGTTTCTCACCCTGCCGCCTCACGCTGACATAGAACTGGTGAAAGTGCTCTGGCCCAATGGGCGCTGGGTACTCATCTCCCTGGCGGCTGTAGGGCTTATCGCCATGCTGTACACGGCCACCCCAAATATTCGCCACGAAAATGCGCCGGATGAGTCCCGGAGCGTTCGTGGCTCTGACCGGTATGGCCCTAGGCGGCTTCGGTTTTTACCTCTACACCGATAATTTCAGTAAATATAACGCCACCTATGGCCCTGATCGGTGGTGTGATCGTTATGCTGCTCTTCACCTGGATTATGAACATATGCTCCTCTACGGCGCGCACCTAGACGCCGAAATTGAGCGGATGCGGCAGTTAGTTGCCGGAGAGCACCCAGAAGACATTATTCGAGTAGAGGTGCGTGATGACCGCGCCCTCAAAAATACTCAGATCATAAGAACGAGACGCTCATATCGCAGGCCAATATGCTGCAGCGCAAGTCCGGGGACAGCAAATCATGCTCAAGCCCAAAGGACCGTCACTGGCCCAGCAGGTATCGCAGAAAGTCACCGCAAACTATTCGAACAGGTACAGGGCAAAGCAGACCAGGTGCGCGGCATGTTTGATAATTCCCAAAACACCAACCAACCCTCCGACTTCGCCACATTATCCGAGGCAGATACCCAGACGGATAACCCCTGACGGACCCGATGAAGACCCCAACCAGCCTCACGCTTTTTCTAGTGTCCGCTTCCCGGTGCAGGGTTTGGGATGGACGGACGGATTTATGTGCCGCCGTAGGCACGCCCCCAGGCCCTGGGACGTACACGGGCATCACAAACCGGCGCCTGGCGCCTGTGAATTCTGCTGCCGACGCACCCGTAACGGGTTTCTGGAAGCCACCACAGGGGTGACTGCGGTGTCCCAAAGAATGCGAAAATAGGGATTATGACCCACACGATCCCCAACTTTGAACACACCGTCTCACACGCCCGAGCACCCCACGCAGCAGGCGCTGGTGCTCATGATTCACGGGTTCGCCACCCGCGGCGACCAGCTCTGGGGCGGTACCGGTGGGTGCGCCACCACCCGCGTGCAGGGTACACCGTGATCGCCGCCGATCTGCCGTACCACGGCCGGGGCTGGCCTCAAAGACCCCTCCCCTTCCGTAGCGGCCAAACTGCCGCCAGAAAACAGCCGTGCAGGGGGAACCGGCCCTGCGCCTGATGGGGCAGACACCACCGATGTGATGGAGCGCTCGTCGAAGCGCTCACCCGTCTGCTGGATGGCTCAAGAAAGCGGCAACACCACTGCAACGGCACCCCCGTGCACGTGGGATTCTCCTTCGGGCGCACCTGGGGATTTAGCGGTCGCTCACCCGCACGGCAGCTTCCTCGTGCTGGCGGGCTGCTGTGCGACCATCTTCAGGACTTAAAGGTGCTCTTTGACGGAGGCACCATTGATGACACCGAAACGCTGCAGGCGTTCACCAGCATCACTAGTTCCTCCCCATCCGGCAGGAGGCGCCCACCGATTTGTGGCCCTCTCCTTCGCCCCCTTCGACCCGGACGCCATACGGGGCGGACAACGCCCACGCCGCCCCATTCTCATGGCCGTAGGTACCGAAGACAACGGATCGCAGACGCCCACGAACCCAGCCGATATGGTTGCATCCGACAACCCCCAAAACGAGCTGCTTCTCTACCGGAAGGGACCACGTGAACGCCCTCACGGCCGGTGTTTTCCGCCGGGCGGCCCCGACGTTCTCCCAAGACCCGGAAGCAGCCGCGATGGCATAGTCCCCTCCGATCTGAGGAAGACCCCACACAGCGGGGGATGTGTTCGCCGAATGCGAGTCTACCTGTTGCGGCAAGGGCACAGACCTTAGAATAAACGTATAAATATTCTTTTATCTGCCGTTGTGGTAGAAGCCCAACCCCTAAGGAACAACATGCACAAAGTTAAAGCAGTTGTAGCGCTCGCCAAGAACGAACCCGTCACCGTGACCACCATTAACGTGCCAGACCCCGGTCAGGCGAGGCACTCGTGAAAGTTCTTACCTGCGGCGTGTGCCAGACAGATCACCACTATGTTGCCGGTGGTGTGGGCGATGAATTTCCCCTACCTGCTGGGGCACGAATCAGCTGCCGTAGTGGAGGCAGTTGGCGATGACGTAACCGATATTGCTCCCGGAGACTTAGTCATCCTGAACTGGCGTGCGGTCTGCGGTGAATGCCGTGCGTGCCGTAAGGGCGAGCCGCAGTACTGCTTTTGCGACCCATAACGCTACCCAGAAAATGACCCTGGAGGACGGCACCGAGCTCACTCCCTGCTTTTAGGCATTGGCTCTTTCGCCGAAAAAAACCCTGGTCGCTGCGGGCCAGTGCACCAAAAATTACCGCCGATATTTCCCCGAACAGTACGCCGCTATTGGATTGCTTTGGGTGCGGTGTGACCGCTGGCCTGGGTGCCGTTCTCAATACGGGTGCGCTCAAGCGCGGAGAATCTGTAGCCGTTATTGGGTGCGGCGGTGTGGGTACCGCTGCAATTGCCGGGGCGCAGCTGGGCGGAGCAACGACCATTATCGCCGTTGATATTGATGACGATAAACTTGAACGCGCACGTCAGCAGGGTGCAACACACACCGTGAACTCCGCCAAGGTAGACCCAATCGAGGCTATCCGGGAGCTGACCGGCGGGTTTGGTGCGGATCTGGTAATAGATGCGGTAGGTATCGCCCCCACCTTCAAACAGGCTTTCGAGGCACGCGATCTTGCCGGGCGCGTGGTACTTGTGGGGGTCCCTGAGCCTGGCATCACCTGGGATATTCCCCTGGATGAGGTTTTCGGGCGCGGCGGCTCCATTAAGAGCGCCTGGTACGGTGACACCCTGCCTTCACGCGACTTCCCCGAGTTCGTGGACCAGTACCTGCTCGGCCGCCTCGATCTGGACGGCTTTGTCTCCGAGCGTATTAAGCTGGAAGACGTCAATGATGCCTTTGAAACCATGAAAACCGGTCGTGTGCTGCGCTCCGTGGTGGAACTTTAAAACCGGGAAAGGAACCCCTAATGACTGAAGCTATTGAACGGGTTGTTACCCACGGGACGTTCTCACTCGACGGCGGCACCTGGGAAGTCGATAATAACGTGTGGATTATTGGGAATGACCAGCGTGTGACAATCATTGACCCCGCGCATGACGTCGATAAAATCGCAACAAAGGTTGCCGGGCGCACGGTCGAGAAGATTCTACTCACCCACGCCCACGACGACCATATTCGCTCCGCGAAGGAAGCCGCCGAGCGCTTCAAAGCACCCGTCTACCTGAACCCTGAGGATCGGGTGCTCTGGGAGATGGTGTACCCCTCCTGGGACTTCGACGAGCCCCTGCACGACGGGCAGAAAATCAGTGTTGGCGCTACCGAGCTGCAGGTGCTCGCCACCCCCGGGCACTCCCCCGGCTCGGTCTGCTTCTATGCACCTGAACTCAGCTGGGAAAACAGCGAAGGCGTACTCTTCTCGGGTGATACCCTCTTCAAGGGCGGCCCCGGAGCGACGGGGCGTTCCTACAGCGACTTCGACACTATTATCGACTCCATCGAGTCGAAGCTGCTCACCCTGCCCGAATCCACTGCGGTTCTCACCGGTCACGGAGACTCCACAGGCATCGGCGTGGAGGCACCCGACCTCGACGCCTGGAAGAAACGCGGGCACTAAAGCAACGCTGGCAGCGTAAGAAACTGTAAAACCAAAGCGCCGCCAGCCAGCGCCCCCTCACACAGTTTGTTCCCCGCCACACCGCATATTGCGGGTGAGCGGGGAACAAACATTTGACGTAAACACCAGCCGGTTGCGGGCACTAATCAGCTTCAGGCAGCGGCTCCAAATGCTCCTCATAGTCAAGACGCCACACATACCCAAACACGTGCCCAAGCACCAGGTATAGGCACGCCGCAATAATCGGCACCATAAAAGCATTACGGTAGTACGGCGAATCACCCAAGAAACCGCCCCACATGCTGCCCATCGTAATACCCACCGCAGACATTGACCGGGCAATAAAACTAACCTGAGAATCGGGCGAATGCCCCATGAGCATCGACAGACTCAACGACTGTCCCGCCAGCGACGCCCCCAACGCCGCACCAAATAGCACCAGCGCCCCCAGTAGTGCCCCTCAATACTGCTGAGGCAGGCAGCAGCATCGCCGCGAAAACCAGTGTCACGCCACTTACCAGCCAGCCCTGCCACGGCACAATCCTAAACCCGCCCAGCAGAATAGGCACAGCCACCACCACTATAACGCCCGTACCCACCGCAATCATGACCGGGTACAGGTAGAGCGAATCATAGGACATCACCATACCCAGAAGGCCAGTGGCCGCCGACCCCAGGCACGCCCCAAGCATCGCCGTGCCCAACACCAGCAGCAGCTTCAGCACATTAACATGCACACCCCGCCCGGTATGCGGGAGCTGAGTCTCAGGGTGCTGCAGCAGCGCCGAAGCCGCCGAAGGAGTCGGTGCGGCGGTAACGGCCGCTCAGGGGCCAAGACCCCGGCAGCAGCGACGGGGTGAAAAGCACTGCAGCAATCAGAAGCACATCCAAAGCGGCGGTAACCCACAGGCCAGCACGGCCGCCGCCATAGTACATTGCGGGAAGAGTTAAAAGCGCAGCCAGAGGGTACATCGACAGGTTCAGCATATTTGACCAGGCCATCACCACCGGCCCATTACCTGCAAACTCGGTGTTATGCGCACGGTGCCGCTGGCTCAGCACCGACCACGGCGGTATCGTAACCCCCACCGCCAAACACATGAGCGCATACTCGGTGGTGCCGACACTCCCCCCACCCCCCGACAAATGTGACAGGTACACGAGCGCGGGAATATTAACCACCGCATACATGCCCAGCAGCCAGCGGATACCAATAAACCGCGTCATGACCGAGGTCATGAGGCTAGTGCAGGCAAAAGCAAAAACAGCCGCGCCCACCGAGTAGCCACTCAGGTGAACGCTAAAACTATGGTTAGTGACAATAATAAAAAGAGAAATACCGACCAGCACAACGGGCAGGTGCATGAGCACATCAAGCAGGAGTCTCGCAAAACCGTCCGAACGCAGCTGCCGCCACAGAAGCGCCCTGCCCACACGGTGACTACGGCGAAAATTCCGCCACTGCTTACGCAGTGTAAAACGGATACTGCCCCACATCATTGAACTACGCGGATAATCATCTAATACAAAATCGACAGGCTCCGTAAAACTCGGTCTGGAATAGGACCGAAGAACACCGGCGCTCTTGCCGAGTTCCGGGCCAGAAAAATTATGCATAGGATGCCTTCCGTGCAGTAGGACAGAGCGGAAAAAAACCGCTACTAGAAGTCTACCCGTAAAGTTGAGCCGCCCTGCCCCTTACTCACCACAACCTGCGCCTGGATACGATTCTTCATCTCTTCAACATGCGAAATCAGCCCGATAGTGCGGCCATTCTCACGTAAACCATCAATAGTGGACATCACTTGCTCTAGGGTTTCACCGTCAAGAGTACCAAAACCTTCGTCGATAAACAGAGTGTCGATCTCAACCCCGCCATTGTTTTTCCTGCACAATCTCGGCCAGCCCCAATGCAAGAGCGAGTGAGGCCATGAACGTCTCACCCCCTGAGAGCGAGGCGGTGCGGCGGTCGGTGCCCCTGCCACGTATCAAAACACGCACCCCCAGCCCCAGGCTGGTTCGTTCTTTAGCTTCCTTATCTTCGCTATGCACCAGGGTAAACCTGCCGCCGCTCATCTGCTTCAAATGCGCCGAAGCGGCCCGCACCACAGCCTGAAACTCGCCTGCAAGCACATAATTCACCAAGTCGATCCGGCGGGTATTATTCGTAGAGGATGCGCTCGCCACCGCCGCCAGCGAACCGTACAGCTCATGACGTGCGATAGCCTGGGCGCTGCGGGCATGCTGCTTCTCAAACCGTACAATGAACTCCTTAAGATGCTCTTCACCACTCTCACGCAGCGTGTGGCGAGCCAGCAGCTCATCACGGGTTTTCTCCAAACCGCTAATACGCTCGCTCACTTTCTCACGTTCTGCCGCTTCGGGGGCGCTCTGCCCGGCGGCTGCACGCCGCGCAATATCGCGCATAGCCTCACGCTCAAGAGCCGAAGAGACTCGGGTCAGCTGCCGCTCATATTCGGTAAGGCGCTCCTGAATAGCCTTCTGCTCGGTACCCGACAGCACGGCAGCGCGCACAGTCTCAACTGTGTCAAAGGGGGGAATCTTCCAGTGCGGCCTGTGCCCCAGCGGTGCTCTGCGCGGCGCGTTTAGCGGCTTCTTCCGCACGGGTGACAGCAGTTTCGGCTGCCCGCACGGCGCTAAAGTAGCGTTCGAGGGCCTCAATGCGTTGGGTGAAATCTGCCCGGGCGCGCACCGGTTCCAGGGATGCTTCCAGCGCCGTAACACGCTCCTGGGCGGCCTCAGCCTGAGCGCGGGCTGCGGCTTGCGTCCGGGCAGCCTCAGTATTTTTCTCAGCGAGCACCTCAAGCTGCTGTTCTAAGGCCTTGAGTTTTTGCTGCGCAGCCTGTTTCGCGGTGTGCGTCTGTTCGGCGGAGGTGAGGGCGTGCTCCGCCTCGCTCAGGCGTGTAGCAGCAGCCTGAGGGGTTACGGCGCTGGTTTCGGTGAGCTGCTCCAGCACTGTGCGCGCCTTAGTGTGTGCCGAGTGCGCGGCGGATTCAGCTGCGTTCGCCGCATCCGACGCCTCACAGGCCGCATCAATATCAGTCTGTTCGATGAGGGTTTCATTGGGAGCACCGGTGGCGGGGTTGGGGTGCTGGCGCGAACCGCACACCATACATTCTTGGCCCTGCTGCAGGTTCTTCGCCAAGCTCAGCGCCGCCTGGCTCATGCGTGCACTGCTGAGCTCGGTAACGCGCTGACGTGCCGTATTAGCGGCGGCATGGGCGGCTGCGTACAGGGTTTCTGTGCGCTGCACCTCCGCTGACGCCTCGGCAAGGCGCTGGGCGTGCCGCTGCGCCTGTTCCAGCGTTTCCCGCGCAGCAGCGGCGGCGGTTTGTGCCCGGGCTAGGGACTCCTCCACCCCGGCGAAGGCGTCAAGATCTTGCCCGGCCTTCTCCTTTGCGGTAACCGCCTGATGCGTCTCTTCGGTCAACGTAGTGACGGCCGCGCAGGCGGTGGTGTACGTCTCTTCGGCGCTGCGCTGTTCAGCGCGGGCCGCGGTGAGCGCCTGGTCGTCTTTACGGTACCCTTTGAGCTCCGACAGGCAGGAGCTAATGAGCGTGGCTAGTTCCTCATATTCCACGTTGTGGGGCTGCGTCGCTGCTGCGGTGAGCCGGTAGGCGCGGGCCTCTAAGGGCTCCTTCCCGCCGGGGCCAGGCTTTAGGATCCCCTAGTTGGGTTTTCGGCGATTTCATGTGCCGCACGGTGTTTTTTGACGGCGCCGGTGAGCTCCTGCTCGTTCGCTGCCTGATCGGCTTCAGCGCGGGTGAGGGCGCTGTGCACGGGTTCGGCGGCGCGGGCTGTCTCAAGAGTGGTTTTATCGGCGTGGCGGTCCTGCTTCTGTTCTTCGAGGCGTTCCTTATCGGCGGTGAGGCTCTCATATTCCGCCCAGTCACGGCTCAGAGCCGTTAGTTCATGCAGTTTCTCACGCTGTGCAGCAATACACTGCTCAATGCTGGCGCGGCGGGTATCTTCCGCCTCCCCACCCCGCAGGGTGAGTGTCAGCTGGTGCCGCACCCAGTCCGTAAACTCTGCGGCGGGAAGCTGCAGCGGGTCAATCGCGGGCGGCTCTTGCCCCTGCTCGTGCGGCTTATGACCGTCCGTTACCGTCCGGGCTGGTTCTTCCTCGGGTGCGGCTGCGGGTTCTTCGTCAAGCGGCGGTAGCTGCTGTTTTAGACGTGCTAGAGAGTTCACCCCCTCATCCCGTAACGTATCCAGCGCCTGGGCGGCGTCATGGGCCCGGTCGTGTGCCTGACGCGCAAGCTCATTCAAGCGCTCCACAATACGTTCATACGTTTCGATGGGGAACAGTTTCTTGAGTAGTTCTTGGCGTTCTCGCCCCACGGTGCGCAGAAACTTCGAGAAGTCCCCCTGCGGCAGCAGCATAACCTTCAGAAATTGTTCACGGGTGAGCCCGATCAGGGTCTGCACGTACTCCGCGCTTTCACGGTGGCGGTTGCCGACTTCCTCCCAGCTGGCGGCCTCACGCGGGTCTGCCCCGGGGCGCAGCCTGCTCACATGGTGGGTGGCTTTCTCCTGTGTTAGCCCGGTGCCGCGTTTTTTGGGGCGCATCCAGGCGGGGGTGCGGTGAATACGTAACCGCCGCCCCTGCACCGTCAGTTCCAGTTCCACAAAAGGCGCCACATCACGGTCAGCGAAAATGGAACGCAGCTCGCTTTCGGCCCGTTGAGACGAGACAGTGCCGTAGATCGCGTAACAGATGGCGTCCAGTACCGTGGTTTTACCGGCGCCGGTGGGGCCGTTCAGCAGGAATATACCGGCGTCGTTAAGCCGCTCAAAATCGATTTTTTCGTGGTGGGGGTACGCCATGAAGGCGCGGAACTCTAGTCGGTGGATGAGCATGCGGATGCCTTACTGTCTGCGGCGTCACCGCCGGGTTCGGTGGCTTCTTCAATGATTGCGGTGAGTATTTCTTCTTCACGCTTGCTCAAAGGAGCCCCACGCACGTAGGCGTAGAACTCGCGGCACATCACCTGCGGGGTAATATTTTCACGGGTGCGGTGGTAGGGGCTGCGCTGTACCTGTTCGACGGTGCTGCGAAATTCGAAGGACGCAATATGCGGGAACCGTTTGCGAAGCTGCTCAACAGGGTTCAGCGGCCGGTTCTCCTGCTCCAGGTAGATACGGCAGAAAGCGTCCTCATAGGGCTCAAACGCGGGGTTGTTCAAAAGCTCGGTGAGGGTTCCGCGCAGGGTTTTTTTAGGTGTAGCGTGGTATCCCAGTTGATGGGGTCGATGCTGGCGCTGACCCCACCGGCGTCGCGGGTGAGGGTGAGCAGCCAGGCACCCTTAACATGGTTCTCTTCCGAGAAGGAAAACGCCAGCGGTGAGCCGCTGTAGCGTATAGTGTCGCTGACCCGCTGCCGCCCGTGCAGGTGCCCCAGCGCCGTGTAGTCTATACCGTCAAAAAGGCTGGCGGGTGCCGCCTCCACCCCGCCGATGCTAATATCCCGCTCCGAATCAGAGCGGGCTGGCTCCGTTAGGGCGGCCTGCTCCCCACCGGTGTCCTCTTGCTCCCGTGCGGCGGGGGCACGGGTTATAAAGGCGTGGGCGAGCACAATACTGTAGTCTAAGCCGCCCTCCTTGCGGAGTTCAGCAATATTTTCACGGATGCGCTCAGTCACGGCGCCCAGCACTCCCGCGTGTGTGGGTTCCGCCCCAAGAATAGGGCCGTGATAGCGCGGGTTCAGGTATGGGATGGCGTATACACCCACACGCACCCCGTCTTTGCTGAGGATCACCGGGTGCTGCCAGGCCTGCTCACACCGGGTCATAATATGCACCCCGGCTGTGGCGAACAGTTCGGCCCCGAATCCCAGGCGGCGCGGTGAGTCGTGGTTGCCGCTGCTGAAAATAACCTGGGCCCCGGCAGCCACCAGGCCGGTGAGTGCCCGGTTGAGCAGCTGAATAGTTTCCGTGGAGGGGGTGGCGTTATCGTACACGTCTCCGCTAATGAGCACAGCATCGATGTTTTCTTCGGCTACGGTGGCGATCAGCTCATCAATGAACCGCTCACTCACATCATGCAGCGAGGTGCCGTGGAACGTACGGCCCAAATGCCAGTCGGAGGTGTGCAGTATTTTCATGCCTCCCAGTATCGCACCGGCAGCAATAGGTACGCATCTTGCACGGTCACCAGGCGCGCGTGTCTCATACGTCCGTTTTAAGGTGTCTGCCCCAGCTGCGTGATATAGCGGTCGGCAACCGCCCGCACATCTGCGGCCCCGCGCAGCTTCTCAAGTAGCGGCTGCGTGTCCCCGAGTGTACCCACGTGTGCACCCAGCAGGGTGCCGGTAATGGCACCAATCGAGTCGGAGTCGGAATCTGCCGAGACCGCCCGTATAAGACCCGCCTGAAGCCCTTCCCCGGGGGCGCTTATGCGGGCTGAACAGTACAGAGTGTTCCACACCGCAATACCCAACACTGTGTAGCATAACCAGTCGGTACCGAAGTGCTCTGCGACTGCTTCGGGTGTTGGTTCGGTGTCCTGCAGGGCGAGCGCCTTCACCAGCGCCTCGCGAGTGAGTGCCGCATCGGTGGGGAAAGCCTCCTCCGCGGGGAGGCTGCCGCACCAGTCGATGACGCGCCGCACCGAATCGGCTATGCTGTTCTTTTTGCCCTGTTCAGACCCGCAGGCACCCGCTAGAACATCACGGGTCAGTAACGCATAGGCCGCCGCTGATGCCAGGGCCTCCGGGTGCCCGTGGGTCAGTGCCGCCGCACGCGCCGCCAGTAACACTACGGTGCGTTCGGGGGCTACCGGCAGGAAACCGAAAGCGCAGGAACGCACCAGCGCCCCCGTCCCAAGCGCATCAGGGTTAATATTTTGTGCCACCGTCTGCATTTCGCCGCTCTCTAAAGCCCTCAGAGTCGCTTGCCCCGGCCCTTCGCGGGCTGTCAGGGGCGCACTCGTGTCGATTTCGCGGTCAAGGGAAAACGGTGCGTGCGCTGCGGGTGTGAACCCCATCCCCCGGTACCAGCGCAGATACGCCAGCCACAGGCACGCCAGTTCGTCGGCGGGGGTGCCTTGATTATTCCATTCCAGAACTTCGGTGAGCGCATCAAGGGTGTAGCAGCTTAGCTGCGTGTCGTCGCTGAAGATGAGTTCGTTCTCACCCGTTAGGGGGGCCGCGGGCTGCGATCTCTTTGGCGCTCAGCAGCTCCAGCGGGTACCCCAGGGCATCCCCCATAGCGGCGCATAGCAGGGCGGTGCACACCGCGAGCGGGTATTTTTCGCTGGATGCATCGGGGGTTCGGGTGAATTCAGCCATACCGTTTATTCTACCCAGCGGAAGCTACCGCGCGGGGTCAGTGCGCCTCTCCTTCGCCTTTTGCGGAGGTTTCGCGGTGGCTCACAATCAGCCGGTTTGATTTAAAGTAGAACTCTTCAGGCAGTTCATTCTGGATGGGCCCGTGCGGGAATTCGCTAAGTTTTGGCCGGAAATGCCAGTCCATGAGTTCGGCACTGGTTTGTTTGAGGATTTTACGTTCACGCATGGCGCGCATAATTTTTCGGCGCAGCCTGGGGGTGTCATTCACGGTGGCGGTAAACACCCAGGGGGGTGGGGTAGTCTTCCCCAACCTGCCCGAACACTATTTGCAGTTTACCGTCGTCGCTGGTGTCGAAGGTGAGGTCATCCGCGGTGATATCGGTAAAGGCCAGCACCCAGCTGTGCCGCCTCTCGTAGCTTTCGCGGGTGGTCTGTAACGCGGCAACTAGCCGGTAGTCTACGAGCAGTTCGACGCGCCGCTGCGTAATTTCGCCGAGCCGCGCATAGTTGCCGAATGCCCGGTTTGCCCCGGAGCGTCGCGGCCATTTGGTGACGGCCCCGTGCGGTACGGCACCGGCGAATGTGAAGGGCCCGGTGATGGTCCCGGCCATGCGCAGCCGCTCAAATGGGGCTGTGGGGAGGAAAGTGTGCAGCAGCAGGTCGGAGCTGACGGATTTTCCCCAGCGTGCCACCTCGAATGCTGTCGGTTCGGGGCCTACCGGGTAGATTCGCGGCATTTTACGCCCGTGCTCGTCGAAACCTTCGGTGTGGGAGCCATCCGGCAGGTACCCCTCCATGGTGGCCCCGATCGGGCGCGTCCACGAGCCGCTGTAAGGTTTGACGATGCGCGGGTTTGCCACCGGCAGGATACTGGTGCGCGCCCCCAGGTAGGCGGGCATGGACTCCAGGTTGCGCCAAGCGAATTTTGCGGCCACCGCCTCACGCCACCAGGTGGGCCGTTTGCCGGGGGTCTGCCCGCCGAGGCAGTGCATTAGAAGCCAGAACCCGGCCCACAGGGCACAGCCCACCGCGATGGTGAGGGTGATGATATTACCGATAAGACGGGCTGGCCCTTCACACCATATATTGACTGCCACGCACGCGCTCAGCGCCGCCCACGCCCCCATCGCGTAGGGTCCCAGGGTGATGATGGGGTCAACGACTTTTACGGCGGCTATAACCCGCCGGTTGAGCCCGCGCCAAATGTAGATGTAGGCCCACAGGGCGGGCGCAAGCAGCAGAAGCATGAGTATGAGCAGTACAATCATCAATGCCCTTAGGAAGGTTGAGTGGTTGGCTTGTACTACCTATTGTGCGCCTTTTCGGCCCATTTCGCATGAAAACCATAGCATTGCGCGAATTATTGGTGCGGGTGGCATATTACCGCGCTGTGGGCAGTGCACAAGGCTAGACGGTCTTGTGTGTGAGGGCTTTTTCAAGGTGTGGTACGAGCGCGGCAAATGCGCGAGCCCGGTGGCTTATGGAGTTTTTAATCTCGGCCGGTATTTGTGCGCACGATTGCCTGGCATAGTCCCCGCCGTAGAGGGCGTTATCGCCGTTAAGTTCTGTGGGCTGCAGGATCGGGTCGTACCCGAACCCGCCGTCACCCTGCGGGGCGTGCAGGAGCACCCCGGGCAGTTCCCCGTATTCGACGGCCTCATACCCGCCGTCAGCTTCCGGCACGGCCAAGGAAGCGGCGCAGCAGAACTTTGCGGACCGGTGCTCATCGGCGATATCGCTTAATTGGTGCAGCAGCAGGTTAAGGTTCGCGGTGTCGTCCCCGTGCACCCCAGACCAGCGCGCCGAGAAAATACCGGGTGCCCCGCCCAGCACGTCCACGCTCAGCCCAGAGTCGTCGGCTACGGCGATGAGTCCGGTTGCTTCTGCAATAGCGCGGGCCTTTATGAGGGAGTTCTCTGCGAAGCTCACCCCGGTTTCAGGTACGTCGGGGGCGTGCACAGCCGAGGCGTCTACCACGTCCGTCTCTACGTTAAGCCCGTCGATCCGCCCGCGCAGGATCTCGCGCAGCTCACGCAGTTTACCCTGGTTATGGCTTGCTAGAACGATTTTTGCCATGCGTCTTCTCCCCTGGTTAGTTGCCGAATGGTGTGATGCCAGCTTATGCGGTACCAAGCACTTCACGCTGGATCTGTGCAAGCTCGGCGGTGCCTTCCAACGCCAAGTCAAGGAGCGCGTTCAGTTCGTCCCGGTCGAACGGGGCACCTTCGGCGGTGCCCTGAACCTCAACAAATTTACCCGATCCGGTGACCACCACATTCATGTCGGTTTCAGCGCGAACATCTTCGGTGTACGGCAAGTCAAGCATGGGGGTGCCGTCGATAATACCGACCGAGATCGCCGAGACGGAGTCGGTGAGAGGATTCGCACCGGATGCGATCAGGCCGTTCTTTTTAGCCCACCCAATGGCGTCAGCGAGCGCCACATATGCCCCGGTAATGGAGGCGGTGCGGGTGCCCCCATCTGCCTGGAGTACGTCGCAGTCAAGCACAATGGTGTTTTCTCCAAGGGCATCCATATCAATAACGGCGCGGAGGGAGCGTCCAATAAGACGGGAAATTTCGTGGGTGCGCCCACCGATTTTACCTTTGACGGATTCACGGGATGAGCGGGTTCCGGTGGCGCGCGGCAGCATGGCGTACTCGGCACTCACCCACCCTTTGCCTTCGCCCTTGAGCCAGCGGGGCACGCCTTCAGTGAAGGATGCGGTGCACAGCACCCGGGTGTTGCCGAATTCGATCAGGGCTGAGCCTTCAGCGTTAAGTGACCAGCCGCGGGTTATGGTGATGGGGCGCAGCTCGTTACGGGCGCGGCCGTCTTCGCGGGTGTTTTCGCTCATGGTGTCTCCTTCGCTGTCTTGTACGGTGGGGCGGGGTGTTTAGTTGTCGTCCATGGTGGGTGGCAGCTCAATATTTGAGGTGTGCGAGTCGAACCGTTCGATGACGTTCAGGGTGCTGGTGGGCGGGTTGGTCGGTTTCGGCCGGGGGTGGATGCGGTAGCTTGCCGCGACCTCGGCGACCCCCACGGATCCGGTGAACACGCTTTTCGCTTCAGCACGAGCAATATCTGGGTCGTTCCAGACGGGCAGGTGGGTTAACAGCAGGTTGCGTACCCCCGCAGCTTGGGCCGCCTGCCCGGCACGTTTGCCGGTCAGGTGGATGCCGCGCAGCGCGTCGTCACGCCCTTCCTGGTAGGCAGCTTCGCAGAGGAACAGGTCGGCGCCGCGTGCCGCCTCAATGAGTCCGTCGCACAGGTCGGTGTCGCCGGAGTAGGCGAACAGAATATTTTCTGTGGCGGTGTTGCATTCAATGCGTAGGGCGTAGGGGTCTTTGGCGGGGTGTATCACCCGGAACGGTTCTACGGTGAAGGGGCCAATGCGCACTTTCTGCCCTTCGGTCCAGGTGTGGTATTCAAATTCGGTGCTCATGCCGGGGTCGGGGTCGAGCCCGTGGGTGGCTGAGAGGTATTCGTTAATGTCCGCTGGACCGTAGAGGGGGATGCGCCCGGCGGGCCAGCCGCGCGGATCCCATTTGACGGCCACGTGCAGCCCGGAGAGGTCGATGCAGTGGTCGGGGTGCAGGTGGGAGATGAGGATCGCATCAATATCGGCGAGGTTTATATGCCGCTGCAGCACCCCGAGCGCCCCGTTGCCCATGTCCATGAGTACCCGCCAGGTGCGGCCGTGGCGGTCGGTTGCGGTCAGCAGGTAGCAGCTCGCCGGGGAGTTTGGTCCCGGGAACGAGCCGGTGCATCCGATGACGGTCAGGCGCATGGGGTTAGTCCTTCGTGGGGATAAGTTGCGGGTCGATACGGGTGTGAGTGCTCATCATGTCGGGGGTGAGGGCGGTGAGTGAGCCGGTGGGGAACCGTTCGGCGACAGAGGAGGTGTGGCGCACGTTGGTGACTTCAGGGCCGAGGAACCTGCGGGCTAGGTGTTCGAAGGTTTCTGACTGGCCAGTTGCAAGGAATTCGTGTTCAAACTGGTTGTTCAGTACCGGGGTTTCGAGCCCGCCGGTGAGCAGTTCACGGTATACGTCTTTAGCGGTTTCATCGGCGGAGGAGACGAGGGTGACGTCTTCACCCATAATGTACGAGATGACGCCGGTCAGCAGCGGGTAGTGGGTGCACCCAAGCACCAGGGTGTCCACTCCCGCATCTTTGAGGGGGCTGTAAGTATTCTTGGGCGGTTTGCAGCAGTTCGGGTCCGGAGGTGATGCCGCGCTCTACGAATTCAACGAAGCGGGGACAGGCCACCGAGTGCACGCGCAGGTTGGGGGCGATGGCGAAGGTGTCTTCATAGGCGCGGGAGGTGACGGTTGCTTCTGTTGCGATTACCCCGATGGTGCGGTTGCGGGTTGCTGCGAGCGCGCGGCGCGCGGCGGGCTGAATCACCTCAATCACGGGGATATGATACTGGCGGGTGTACCGTTCACGGGCGTCTCTGAGCACGGCTGCCGAGGCGGTGTTGCAGGCAATGACGAGCATTTTCACGCCGGAGTCCACGAGCTCGTCCATAATGCGTAGGGCGTTGGCCCGCACTTGCGCTATTTTGAGGGGTCCGTAGGGTCCGTGGGCGGTGTCTCCCACATAGATAATGCGTTCATACGGCAGCTGGTCCATAATGGCGCGGGCCACGGTGAGCCCACCCACACCGGAGTCGAAGACGCCGATAGGGGCGGAAGCGCTCGGGGTGATGGGGGCGAGAGTTCCCCAGGGGGTGCGAGCGTGGGTTTGCTCGGTCGTATTGTGGCTTTCGCTCACTGTGGTTTTACCTGCACTTTTGTTGTTGCCTTCAAACACAAGGTCTGAGGGCCAGATCGGGTTTTGGGGTTTTGTGTGGTTGTACCGTTTTAGGCGCCGTAACCCATTCTACGGTTTGGGTGCCTTAAAACGTATTCCGCTCGGGTGCGCGGTTTTATATTACGGATATTACGGGGTGTTTTCCCCGTTTTCTACCTGCGGGCACTGTGTTCACCTGTGGCGTTGCACAACGGGGCAGCACCGACCGGGGTGCACCGGGTTAGGGGGTGTGCAGCCCGTCCATCAGCGCGCTCATGAGCGATTCCTGCACCCAACTAATGAAGTTGTACACCATCGCCAGGTATTCGTCTTCGGTTTCTATCTGTGACCAGTCGACGTACCGGTGGATTTCTTCAGCTCGCGCATCGTCGGTAATGTCGAGGCGGGTGGCCAGCACCAGGCGGATATCGGAGAGGGCCGATGCCCAAGCGCGTGCGTGTTCTTCGTCAAGGAGCAGGTCGGCGGATTCGATATCGAAGGCGAGCATCGAAAGGTTCGCGATTTTACGTTCACGCAGGTCGCGTTCGGTGTAGCGGCGGTATTCTGCGGCTGCTTCTTCGTCGCTGCTGCCGACCGGCAGCAGACGGGATACGGCGGGGTCGGTGGGCACCTGCGGGTTGTCGGTGATACCGATAAGTGCATCCAGCGGGTCGGCGTCTTGCCCGGTTTCGGGCTGCAGCAGGGCAACAATGTCTTCGGCGAGGTCGCGGATGAGAAGCAGCTCGGGTTTTTCGAAATACGCAGTGTACCCGCGCGGGGTGTTTTTGAAGCCGCGCGCCATTAGTTATCAACTTTCTCGAAGGTTGCCTGCAGCCCCCAGCCGTGCATGGCGTGGGTATGTTTTTCGGCTTCTTCACGGCTGCCGGTAAATACTATGGCTTTACCGTTATGGTGCACCTGGAGCATAAGTTCTTCAGCGCGAGCACGGCTGAACCCAAAGTGTGAACGGAAAACATAGGACACATAGGTCATGAGGTTCACGGGGTCGTTCCACACGATCACTTGCCACGGCGTATTGAGTTCAAGTGAGTCACTCAAGTGGGTATCAAGATCGGTTTCACCGAGTGTGTGTGCAGACAGCACTGGCGGGGTGATGATGGTGTGGGCGGGCGTGCTACTCATGGGCCGATTGTACCGCATAATCTGCCTGCTTCCCTTATTTTTATGGGTTTCGGTTCACAGCGAACTCTTATGGTCATTTTTACCGTATGTCATGGACAACACACCTTCACAATGCTGTTTTGAGCCGCCCACCCCTCTAGAATGAGGTGTATGGCAACAACCTCACTGCTCACCGACCATTATGAATTAACTATGCTGCAGGCCGCGCTCGCCTCAGGGGCGGCTCACCGCATGTGCACCTTCGAAGTGTTCACCCGGCGACTGCCAGCAGGCCGCCGCTACGGGGTGCTCGCTGGAACAGGGCGTTTTCTTGAAGGACTCGATAAGTTCCGTTTCGATGACGAAGAGCTCTCGTTCTTGGCGGCCCGCAATATTGTGAACACCCAAACCCTGAAATATCTCGAAAATTTTGAGTTCACCGGCACAGTACGCGGCTACGCTGAGGGCGAGTTATTCTTCCCCCACTCCCCCGTGCTGCAGGTTGAGGCAACGTTCGCGCAGGCGTGCGTCCTTGAAACCTATCTGCTGTCGATCCTAAATTACGACTCAGCGGTCGCCTCTGCCGCTTCGCGCATGAGCGCCGCCGCCGAAACCCGCCCCTGCATTGAGATGGGTTCGCGACGGGCCCATGAACGCGCCGCGGTATCTGCTGCCCGCGCCGCCGCTATTGCGGGATTTGCCGCAACCTCCAACCTTGAGGCAGGCCGCCGGTACGGGCTTGAAACCGTTGGTACCAGCGCCCACGCCTTTACTCTGCTTCACGACTCGGAGCGGGAAGCGTTTGAAGCTCAGCTGCGTTCGCTGGGTGCACGCACCACCTTGCTGGTAGATACTTACGATGTGGATAATGCGGTACGCACCGCCGTTGAACTAGCGGGCGAGGAGCTCGGCGGGGTACGCCTGGATTCCGGTGACCTGGTGGCAACTGCGCAGCGAGTGCGTGAGCTGCTCGATTCTTTAGGGAACGAGCACACAAAGATTACGGTCACCAGCGACCTTGACGAGTACGCTATCGCCTCCCTAGCGGCGGCCCCCGTGGATTCATACGGGGTGGGAACCAAACTGGTGACCGGCTCCGGGGCACCGACCTCTTCCATGGTGTATAAGGTGGTGGCGCGCGAGAACTCGGCGGGCGAGATGGAGCCCGTGGCAAAGGCCTCCGCTGGTAAGGCATCGGTGGGCGGTGCTAAACGCGCCGCGCGTAAGCTCTCCCCCATGGGAATAGCCAGTGCAGAGCTACTGAGCATCACCGAGGATCCGGCACAGATCGAGAATACCCGCCCGCTCATGGTGGATTTTGTGGTGGATGGTGAACACCTGCCTGGTTTTACGGGCGAGGATGCGGTACGTGCCGCCGCCACACGGCATCAGCGTTCACTAGCAGAGCTCCCCGAGGCGGCCCGCCGTCTCTCGGAGGGTGAGCCAGTGATCCCCACCGAGTTCATATAGTTCTTTAGCAACTGTCCCCCTTTCACTGAGCCCCAAGGATTTTCTAGGATAGTCTCATGGCAAAAGCACTCATTATTGTTGATGTTCAGAACGATTTCTGCGCCGGTGGGGCGTTGGCAACCGACCGGGGAGCCAAGGTCGCCTCGCTCATTAGCGAATACGTTGAGGATAACCACCACCGGTACGAGGCGGTTGTGGCCACCCAGGACTGGCATATTGACCCGGGCGCGCATTTCTCTGACACCCCGGATTTTGTGGATTCCTGGCCGGTGCACTGTGTGGCGAATACCGAAGGAGCCGAGATTCACCCGAATCTTGATACCGACTACATTGAAGCGTATTTCCGTAAGGGCCGGTATGAGGCTGCGTATTCAGGGTTCGAGGGGCTGCAGGCCCCCGAGGAGTCGGTCATGACCGGTGAGCATGAGCCGGGCGCCACACTGGATGATGAAGGCCCGAAAACCCCGCTGGCAGACTGGCTGGATGAACACGAGATACAGGATGTCGATATTGTGGGTATCGCCACCGACTACTGTGTGCTGGCAACCGCTAAGGATGCGGTGGATGCCGGGTATGAGACCCGTGTGCTGATCGACCTGACGGCTCCCGTACATGAGGATAAGCTCGACGAGGTAATCGCCGAGATGGAGGACGAGGGCATTACGGTCAAGCAGGCGCTGTAAGCGCGTCCCGCTCATCGTGAGCGCTTTTAGAGTACGAGGCGACATTCTTAGTGGGTTCCCTGTAGTATGCCCCGGTAAGAATGTCGCCTCTGCACGTGTAATATGCGGATGATTTAGGTGTCAAGATGCGCGTAGCGGTAGATAAACGCAGCCATTGCGTCACGGTGAATCGGCTCACTAGGGCGGTAGGTGCCATCGGCCCAGCCGGTAGTAATGCCGCTTGAACGTAGCCAGTTAATTTCGCGGTAAAATGCGCCATCATGAGGCACGTCCTTAAAAACTGGCCCAACCACTACATAGTCAGGTTTACCAGCGTAACGGTAGAAGAATGCGGCCATTGCCTCGCGAGTAACCGCGTCTTGCGCTCGGTAGGTGCCATCGGCCCAGCCGGTAGTAAGACCCTGCTGATGCATCCACACAATCTCATGGTAAAACTGGTGCGAGGGGTTCACATCGGTAAAAGGTGAGGCGGCGGGCAAGGTAACCTCCGGCGAACCCGCCAGCCGGTAGAAGAAAGCAGCAACCGCCCCGCGCTCAATATTATTCAGCGGTCGGTAGGTACCATCGGCCCAGCCGGTGGTGATATTTCGGTACTCTAGCCACGTGATTTCTTCGTAGAACGGATGATTTTTGGGGCACATCACTAAATCGGCAGGGGGCCGTCAACGGTTGGGTGTGGGACGGGCTGCACCTGAGCTTCTTGAACGGTGGGGTATGAGAGCAGTTTCTGCAGAAGTCCCTTGCCCTGCGCGGCGGTGACAAAGTGGGATACTTCTACTTCAGCATAGTTTCTGTCTCCAGATTGTATGTAGCTGTAGTACTGGATATTCACAGGATAGTTATCCTCGGTGAGTTTCTGACTCAGCTGGGCCACCAAGTACTGGTGTATCTGCTCATTGTTCCACCCACGATGCTCGGTTTGGGCTTTCGCATCCTCAATAGCCGCAGCGGTGAACGTGATGGGGAAAAGCTGGTAGTACATATCTGCATGTTCGAATGGCGCACAGTACGGACCGGAGTACCCCGCATTGTCACCAGGTGCTGCCAGTGCTGCTGGGCCTAGCAGCGTAGCTCCCAGTGCAACAGCGCACATGGCAGTACCTACTGCCTGAGAGGTTCTACGAGTAGTTACTTTTTTCATTGTTATCTCTTTCACCATAGCGCGTGCGGCACACCCCTAACGTATTTTGACCTTTAGATACACCGCGCACACTGCGTATTTACTTCTTGTGAGCGTAGCGATAAATAAAAGCTGCCATTGCATCACGGCGGATGGGGTCTACAGGACGGTACGTCCCATCCTGCCACCCATTAGCTATACCAGTAGAATGCAACCAGGTAATCTCTCGATAGAAACTGCTGCCAACCGAAACATCCCTGAATGGAGAAGTGCTTGGCATCACATACTCTGGCTGTCCTGCATATCGGTAGAAAAACGCTGCCATTGCGCCACGTTCTACATTATCTGCTGGGTGGAATGTGCCATCAGGGTATCCAGTAGTAATACCCTGCGCTCCTATCCACTGAATCTCTTGATAAAATGGCATGTTTTTATGTATATCGTAAAATATTGGACCATTATTCCATGGATCAGGGTTCTTTACAGGATTGTCCAGATATTCCAGTGTCTTGCCCGATCTACAATACCAGGACCACAGCTATACTGATCACAGTTTTAAATTGGTTATATAAACCCTGTGATGAGTCAGAAAAACTGTACTTGATATTTGTTAGTGAGCTACTGGCACTAGATGACTCAAAACTAAGAGCAGGCACATATGACGTCCCAAACAAAAAAAATCCTAAAGTATTTACAGAAACTAGCTTTCTAATACTTAACTTTTTATCACTGATTAACGCAAAGACCATCATTAGCCTTTCAAAACTTGAGTGAATATATAGATACATCTATCTGACGAAAATTATACATCATACGAAAGCTAACAGTAAAATCTCTCCCAGTGCTACCTGCCGCCCGGCTCAATAGCTACGCTAGGGGAGCTGGTGGTACATATCTGCATGTTCGAATGGCGTGCAGTACGGACCGGAGTACCCCCCGCATTGTCACCAGGTGCCGCCAGTGCTGCAGGACCTAGCAGCGTAGCACCCGGCACAACAGCTAATATATGGGTATGAATAAGCAGTGTGACGATCATCAGCTCAGTCTTTGGTATACCCCGCGTCTTGACCCGCCTCTCCCAGAACATTGGGGGCTCAACGACCAGAGCCGCACCGAGCTTGAAGAGCTTCTGTGGGAGATGCTTCTGCACGGCGCATCTACCCCGGAAGCGTATGTGGAAGTATTTGATTATATTTTGCCCGATGAGAACGCTGGCTTGGGTGAAAAATACAGGGAAGAGATAACAGAGTACGCCCAGCAGCTTATTAACGCACGCCGCGCCTATGCTGCAGCTATTGGACTGGAGCCTCGGAATAATGATTTAACGTTGGCATTTGACGCTTTAGCGCATGAGGGCGTGGTGGCACGGGAGTGTTTTACCTGTTGCGGTTCGTGTGGTTCAGCCGAAATCTGGGATGAGAGAGATGATTCACGCACTTGGTACGGGTACGTTTTCTACCACGAACAGGATGCTGAATCCGCATACGAGAGCGGATCGGTAGGCCTCAATTATGGGGTTTTTCTGGATGCATATTTTACTGAGCAGCAATGGGACGCACTTGATGCCCAAACCCAAGAGCAGCAGTACGAGAGTTTGAGTGTAAAACTATTGCGCGAAAAGGTACTTCCGGTGTTCGAGCAGCACGGATTATGGGTAGATTGGGAAGGCTCTTATTCTGTACGGCCGCAGGTATTCTCATCGCAGTTTAGCCATATCCCGTAGCAATTTACCAGATATGAGCTGCAAATCTGCAGAAGGAATCTGCCCAATAAGGAATATTTGATGATTATTAATGAGAGTGATTTAAAAGGTACGGACTATAAGATTTCAAAAAGTTTCAATAAGCAAATTTATTCATTTTCCGAGTTGTTAAATGATATGGCAAGCAACGAATATTCAAGGTTGGAGAATTACTATAAAGATAAATTTGAATTCATAAATTTCAAAGATGAAGAAGTTATTGTCGAAAACAGCAATAAAGATAAATTTATTGTTTTTGGAAAGAATAGCAATGGCTTCTTTGCTATCAATAAAAACAAAGAAGTATGGCTTATCCCATTTCATTATTCAGATATTCAAGAACCACTGTTTATAAACTCATCATTGCATCAATTTAGGTGCTGCTATTGTTTATTATTATCGGTCTTGTTTTACGCTCTTGGGAAGGGTATTGACAAGGAAAACGCACAGTTGAAACTTGCCAGAAGCTTTGAAGAAGATATTTTAAAAATAGATGACCGTTCAGTGCATAGCCTATTTTATCGAAACTATATTTTTGCTATTGAAAATGCGGAGCTTCCCACACATTTCACCCCCATGGATTACGTTACAACCGGCAGGCATTTTATCCCTCAATAAAATAGGACACAGGTTTTCTAACAGCTAACTCCGGCCAGCCCCGTCGGGCGTAACTACGCACGGTGAAGGACTATTCATTATGGGGTTAAAACCCACCCTACGCACATCACTGAACTGTATATTGCTCGGGGACGCTCCTTCCCCACCGGCTCGCCCTTGCAGTAGCGCCGAGAGCCCCCTGTTCTATGCATTCTATGCACCTTAGAACCAACAAACCATGCCGGGCCGATTCTCTATCTTTCCGAAATGCGAATAAACCTTTTTATATCGGACATTTATACCCGACCTACACGCTGCTTTGTTTTTCGTAAGGTTTGCCGACCAAAGCTAAACAATATTGGCGAGTTCATGCTGCCTTTTACCCCTGTTGAGCTCAACGCTTTCAGGCGGCCTTCTGCCTTTTGCCGGGTTAATCCATCAGCAGACCGCCATCCACCGTATACGCACTGCCGGTAACATAGCTGGCATCATCCGACAGCAGGAAGAGTGCCACCGCCGCCGCTTCGCGCGCTTCGCCCACGCGCTTGAGCAGCACAACTTCAGCAAGTTGTTCTTCAAACTGGGCACGCATCTCGTCGGGCAGTACCGAACGCAGGTTGCTGGTAATCGGGCCGGGCACAAGCGAATTGACGCGGACGCCGCGCGGAGCGAGTTCCGCGGCCCAACTGCGCGCCGCCGCCAGCACAGCCGCTTTGGTGGCGGCATACAGGGCAACGCTCGGCTGTCCTTCGTACACCGCGCTGGATGAGGTTATGACCACGGAAGCACCGCTGTTCAAATAAGGCGAGAGCGCGCCCATTTGCAGCATGGGGGCTACCACGTTTACCTGAAGCATCTGTTCAATCATAGATTTATCGGTCGCTTCCAGCGGCGCGCCTGCGGCATAGGCAGCATTGAGCCACAAGCCGTCTAGCCTGCCAACACGCTCCACAACGGGCAGCAGCCGTTCCAGTGTTTTGCCGTCTGACACATCGTCCAGCACGGCAACGGCGTTTGCGCCCAGTTCTGCGGTGGCGGCTTCCAAGCGGCTTTGAGTCCGGCCAGTGATGATGACTTTCGCACCTTCGGCCACCAGCCGTTTTGCGCCCGCCAAACCGATGCCGCTGCTGGCTCCGGTAATGAGGATAGTCTTGTTTTCAAAACGTTTCATAAAATTTTTCCCTATCATTTCAGTTTATCAGTTGGAGCTTGACACAAAAATTCGTATTACATCCCGAGGTGTGGGATTAACTCAGCCTGTTCACTAAACTACCCGTTGAGGATTATTCATGAGGGTGCAGGTACGCACCGTGACGCTTTTGCGTACCGGTATCGCGAACTGCACAGGACAAGGTTATCAAGGGCTCAATCTGATCCAGCCAAAAACCTCCCGATGGGACCACCGGTGAGAATAAGCAGTTCAACTATCAGGTCACCACACTGAGCGGTCATTGAGTGTGATCGCGCACCTGAAATATTGGCGGGTATTATCCACAGTATTTCGCAGGCCCTTAGCCTCGTACCAGCGGGTATTCTCGGTAGTGCGGGGGCTGTTTTTCCAAGCACAGAACAACTCAGATAAATAACTCTCTATTATTTACAAATAAAATTATAGAATTTATTGCATAATTCAAGATCATTTTTTATCCTATACAGGTTACATAACAGATTACAAATATCGCTATCTTGCTGTTCCTCAGGTGCCGTATTTTGCAAGAAATTGGAGTCAAGAAAAATAGACATAAAAATATGTATTTCTTTTTCTTTTTTATCTAAGCTTCCTGACAAGCGAATCTTTCTGCCCAGTTGGATATAATATTTTTCCAGTTCAGATCTACCAATCCTGCCTTCCAAAAAGTCTGTGCATTGTTTAATTACACCTTCCAGTTCTTTCCTGTACTGGCTTAATGGAATAATATTTTTCTCGGCGAATTTTATACATTTTAAAATAAAAGCATCATAGTTATCTAGGGCGTCAGAATCGTATATTTCATCTTCCAGTATAATAATTTTTTTCGTAGTATTTTTATATTATTTTTTTATCGTTCATATTTCATCTCCTACAAAAATTATAATAATGTTTATTTGCTGCAATTTTACCGGAACAAAATTATAGCGAACAAACGTCATTATATGACTAGCCAAAGACCAGCTCAGCGCCCTATCGTCATACTGGACACCCTCTAACCAGGAAAACACCACGAAATGACTGAGAAAATAACAGGAATTTATCACACTGGATATTACAGCATCTATTCGGCAAGAGCGGCACGATGCGCTCCACCAGCCTTAGCGGAAGAGCAATACCGGCAGATGTCGGTGCTGCAGCCGCAAAATGTTGGCTCATAATCTGATGGCAGGATATCCTCAATGAATAACCGTCTATAGTTTTAAAGACCTCTTTGGTTCGAGAAGCATTTATTTCTGTAAAAAGTTTTTATTTAGCTAAAGTTTCTATAGAAATATACGCTTTTCATGCATTAAATATCCGGTTACACTGAAACTATGACCACCGATATCATCACCACAGAATTCCGTGACAGCTGGTACGCACCGCGTATCGATCCGCCTATCCCGGCGCACTGGCCTGTGACCGGTGAAGAGCGTGGCACCTTAGAAGATGCCCTCTGGCGCCTGCTCAGCACCGGTGAGTCTGATACGGCCCGTTATGAGTATTACTTCTGGGAGACTCCCTCACTCAGGGATGCCTATGGTTCCGCTGACTGGGACGGGGAAGTTCGCGCCTATATTAGGCAGCTCATTGATTCCCGCCGTGCCTATATTGCCGCCTTAGGCGGGGTGCCGGGCACTCCCCCTGAACCTTTCACTTGCTGAGCTCGAACGTCAGGGTGTTAAGATGAACCCCGATTTCGGGTGTTGCGGTATACCGCATGAGGCTCCGCAGGATGGGCACACCTGGTACGGGTATGTGTCGCTCGGCCCCGAAGAGGCCGAAGAACTCATTAAAAATGGCGAGACCCGTCTCAGCTGCGGGGCTTTTGTAACGGGCGAAGAGCTCGAAGAGATGAGTGATGCGGAGTATAACCGCATTAATAGTGCGGTGATCCGCCAGCACATCCTCCCGGTTTTTGAGCGCCACGGTGTTGAGATAGATTGGGACGGCACGTACATTGAGCTTCCCGTGCTGAAAAACGCGGAGTTTTTCGCTGCACCTTAGCCCCATGGTGGGTAGAGCTCCTACCCCCTTTGTAATGCACCTATAGCACGGGCGTTGCCCCCGTGCGGGTGTTGTGCTGTCTTTTCCTCCCTTATAAGGTCTGCGGATCACCGGTTTTGTGACTGACCGTGTGCAACGACAAGTATGCATTTGTGGTCTAAGGTTAACCCCATGACTACACCTAGCATTACTGATGAGCAGCTCAAACTTTGGTACACCCAGCGCATTGATCCGCCCCTTCCGGCCCACTGGGGCATGCCTGATGAGGTGAGTGAATTCGTGGGTGAGGTTCTGTGGGGTGCGCTTTTCAGGGGTGACAGTGATCCATTTTCCTATGTCGATATTTTGAACGACAGCACTATTACTGAGAGCGATAAGTGGGATTGCGATGAGAAACATATGGAGGAATTCGACGATTACGCCCGTGCTCTCATCGCCTCCCGCCGTGCCTATGCCCAGGAACTGGGGATCGAAAAGTGCTGGGGCAATATCTCTCTCGCTTTTAAAGAGCTCAATCGTCAGGGGGTTGTAGCGCGTGAGGCGTTCTCCTGCTGTAGCAGGTGCGGTTCGTGGAGTATTTACGACGAGGTAGATGACTCCCGCGACTGGTACGGGTATGTATTTTTCAGCGAGCAGTGTGCAGCTGATATTTCAGAAACAGCAAGCGTGTACCTTCAACACGGCATTTTCCCGCCAGCATTGCGCCAACAGTATTCTGAGCAGCAGTGGGAGTCAATGAGTCAAGAGGAACGCAGTGCAGCTCATCACCGGGTTACGGAACAATTTCTGCAAGAGCGCGTTATTCCGGTACTTGAACGTCACGGACTGCAGGTACGGTGGGGCGGCGATACTACCTATTGTCCTAATATCATGAACATAAAATACATTGCTATCCCCTAACAGGCTGCACAATGGTCTTGCGGGTACCATACGCTTACCCAGTACCGACATACCCCATAGCATAAATTTGCATAATTGCCCCCATAAATCAGCCTTTTATGCACAATATTATTCCTTCCATGCGTGGATGATGGTTGTGTATCCCGGTTACACTGGGAGCATGAGTAGCCCTCACGTGACTGCAGAACAGCTAAAACTATGGCGCGCACCGCGTATTGACCCACCTATACCCCGCAGCTGGCCAATCCCAGAGATGGATCGGCCTACCGTAGAACGCAGGCTCATGGCATGCCTGCTGGTCGGCGAATCAGATATTGCGTGCTACACGGAGGTTTTTGAACCGTTCCTTGACGACGGTGAAGGGCATATTCTTATCCCGCCCCAAAAGCTGGAAGAGTACGCTCAGGCGCTCCTTGCCTCCCGCCGTGCCTATGCTAAAGAGATCGGTATTGAAGGGTGCCGAGGCAACCTGGTGTGTGCCTTCGAGGCGCTGGAACGAACGGGGATTATTGCTTACCCGGACGGCAACTGGTGCGGCATCCCCGAGGAAGGGCCCGAAGACGGTACCACCCGATACGGGTATGTATCGCTCAGTGCAGAAAGCGCGGAGGCCCTACTGCTCTACGACGCCGCCCAACTGCACTGCGGCACCTTCAGCGATACTGGGGAAGTAAGCGATCAAGAGATTCACGATGCAGACTGCGCGATTATCCAAAACCGCATTATCCCGGTGCTCGAAGGCCACGGCGTTGAGGTTAAATGGAATGGCACGGCGGTTGACTTCCCGCTCGTGACGAACACCGGATTTTTGCCATCCCCTAACCGTTCACAGACCGAGCCAGCCTGTTACCGCCTGCCGACAAACCAGTCCGCGAGCTTATCAAGGCGTGCCTGAATCTGCTCCGCTGATGCTTGAGCCACCGCCGGGCCGCCGCAGATTTTACGCAGCTCATTATGGATCACCCCGTGCGGTTTACCGCTTTTCAGTGAATAGGCCGACACGTTTTTCGCCAACTTATTACGCATTTCTTTGAGCTGGCGGTGGTCCACCACCGCCGGGGCTGCAGTGGCCGGGCGGCGGGCAGCATGTTCCTGCTGACGGGCCCGCAGCAAAGTACCGACCTGTTCAGCGTCAAGCAGGCCCGGGATGCCCAGAAAATCCTGTTCCTCTTCCGAACCGACTTCCAGCCCGCCCGATGCGAACTCCGCCCCATCAAAAAGCACCCCGTGGAAAGAGGCCTGCGAGCCTATTGCCTCAAACTTACCGCGAGCCAGCTGCTCCCGAGGCGCGCTCTTCACGGTTTGCTTCTTCGAGTGCCGCATCATCCAGCCCCTCAACCATGGGGTCGATCTCTTCCTGGGTAGCGCCGCGGTCGAGGGCGTGATCGCGTTCTAGCTCCATATCGTTAGCGAGCATCATCAGCTGCGGAACCGACGGCAGGAACACGGAGGCGGTCTCCCCACGCTTGCGGGCCCGCACAAAACGCCCGATTGCCTGAGCAAAAAAGAGAGGTGTGCTGGTGCTAGTGGCGTACACACCCACCGCAAGGCGCGGCACATCCACGCCCTCAGAGACCATGCGGACCGCCACCATCCACCGCTTTTTACTCTCACGGAATTCGTCAATTTTTGCGGAGGCTTCGCGGTCATCTGAGAGCACCACAGTTGGCTTCTCTCCCGTGATAGCATGCAGTTTTTCGGCGTATGCTTTAGCGTCAGCGTGGTCGGTGGCGATCACGAGCGCCCCGGCATCAGGTACGGTACGGCGCACCTCGGTGAGGCGCTTATCGGCAGCGGCCAAAACGGTGGGTATCCATTCACCGTTCGCATCAAGGGCGGTGCGCCACGCCTGGGCGGTCACATCCTTGGTGAATCCCTCCCCCAGATTTGCTGCCATTTCCTCCCCGGCGGAGGTACGCCACCGCATCTGCCCCGAGTACGCCATGAAAATCACCGGCCGCACCACATGGTCTTTGAGAGCGGGACCATATCCATAAGAGTAGTCGGCGCGGGATCGGCGGATCCCTTCGTGGTCTTCTTCGTAGTTGACAAACGGGATGGGTGCGGCATCGGAGCGGAACGGGGTGCCGGTCAAGGCGAGGCGTCGAGTGGCGTCGTCGAAAGCCTCCCGCAGTCCGTCTCCCCACGAGAGCGCGTCACCGGCGTGATGAATCTCGTCAAATAACCAGGGTTTTGTCGTTCTCGGTGTTACGGGCGTGCAGCTGCGGCTTATTCGCCACCTGGGAGTAGGTAAGTGCCACCCCTTTGTACTGGCGGCCCACATGAACATCGGCATTTTTAAAATTCGGGTCGATCGGTATGCCTACCTTAGCGGCGGCATCCGCCCACTGCTTTTTCAGGTGGTCGGTGGGCGCTACCACGGTGAGCTTACGCACCACACCGCGGCTAAAAAGTTCACGAGCCAGGGTGAGGGCAAAAGTGGTTTTACCAGCGCCTGGGGTTGCCACCGCCATAAAGTCACGCGGGTTGGTTTCAAAATATTTTTTCATAGCCTCCGTCTGCCAAGCACGTAAACTGACGGAGGTTCCCCACGGGGCACGGCCGGGGTAGGCCGGGGAAAGTTTCGGCTTAATGGCGCCTTCAAACAGTGTGGGTTCTTCGTGTTCGCTCATTCTTCCCCTACCCCTTAATCATTTCTATACGTCATGCCCCCGCTGCAGCTCGCACGGGCGTAAGTGGCCGGTGCGGTGCGGACGCCTTAAGAGTGTACCGCCTTGCACGCTGCCTGGCTCAACGGTACCCCCGGTACTGTACGGTGGCTACGCCGAACGCGAAAGAAGGGCGCATCCAGTACTATGCATACTTATTCGGATGCGCCCTGTCTGCTGGTGTTGGCTGCCGTGGGCCTGCTGATGCCTGCCAGTCAGCTGCGGCTAGTTGTCGCCGCCATTATCGCCACCGTCTTTACCGGGCTTAAGACCCTCATAAATTTCTTTGCAGGTGGGGCAGACCGGGAACTTCTGCGGGTCACGCCCGGGAGTCCAGACTTTACCGCACAGGGCGCGAACCGGCTCACCGGTCAGCGCGGACTCCATAATCTTTTCTTTCCGCACATAGTGCGAGAAGCGTTCGTGGTCACCGGGCTCAGAAAGCTGGGTTTCCTCACGCTCCAGCAGGCTGGTGCCACCTGCGGGTTTGGTGCCGAACGGGTCCTCAATACCTTCAATGGAGCTCATAGTTCTCTCCTTAGACAATGCCGCATGGGCATTCTGCGGTTGTGTAGATAACTCTTCCCATTGTAGTGGCGGGTACCGGGTATTGTCCCGTTCACCGAAACCAGGCCCCAGTGAAAGCACAGCAAAAGCGGCGGATCAGAATACCTCATACAGAGCGTATTCTGATCCGCCGCCTCTGTGTGCTGTGGTTGTCCGGCAGGTTAGGCTGCGGTAAACTTCGCCACTCGCTGAAGCATGGCGTGGCTATTACGGTCGTAAGACTTACCGCCAATCACAACGCCGAGGGCCAGAAGAATGCCGCCCACAACCATTTGGATGATTCCCCCCCACCCATAGGAGCATGGGTTCATGGGAGCTGAACATATAAATAAGTACACAGATAAATGCCGGGATAGTTGCAGCCATGCAAATCAGCATCACCACCATCGTCAAGAGGTTCTTGGCCATGCCGTCCGTTTGTTTCGGGGTTTTGAGCGGGTTCGACCCGGGTGCCGGAGCCGGTGGAGATAGCAGGGTATCGGCATACAGGCCCACGCCCAGAGCTGCCGCATAGGTGCCCAGCTGGTGCAGGAGCACCGCCGGGTACATCCCCACAGCACCATGAATAAGACACACAGCGAAGGTCATAATAACCACCACAGGCACCATCAAAACAGAGTACCCCAGGGCACGGCCCAGCCTGTCATCACGCCCGCGCAGCGGCGAGAGCACGTGCAGGCTAAAGGCGGTGTTATCGTATGAGACCGAGTACATAATGTAGTACCCCGCAGAGATGGTACTGAAGTACACCCAGAAGCTAAAGGCCGCCTCAATACCAGCGGTGCTGGTATCCATACCAAGCTGAATCCTACCGGTCCTAAAAAACCCGCTATTGACCATCGGTACAAATATTCCCAGCAGCACGTACATCATGGCTAACGTGGCCGCCGATACACTCATGCGCGCATCTTTCAGGTAGCTGTGAAGGGTGCGTGCCGCTACCGCCCCGACCGGGGTGCTGGGGAATTTAGCGAACACCCCAATATTACCAACAGACAACGCCTTAGCTGTCCCGCGCTGAGTCTGCCCACCCACGTTACGGATGGAGCGTTCCAGCTGGCGACCCCCACAGCCACCAGGTGCCCGCCAAGTAAACAAGTGCAAGCACCAGGCACACAGCCGCAAGAATCCAGTTACCTGCCACAGCGTGCAGGGGAACAGCAAACGCAGCACCAAACGGGGTATACCCAAGCCATACAACATAGGGCGCTATTTGCTCAAAGTTCTCTCCAATGTAAGCTGTTGCGCCCGCAAAAATAAAGCCGGAGCTCATGAGCAGGATCCCCGCAGTGAGCATGAGGATGAGGTTAATGCGCGGGTTAGCGTTCAGGTACACACCGACCTGATTACCGATACGCGCTATACACATGAGGGTGGCCAGCCCCAGCAGGGCGCAGAGAAGATACAGGAGAAGCCCCAACGGGTTAGTAAGGTAGCCAAGGGCACCGATCAGCACCATAGTTATGGTTGCGATACCGGGTATGCCAATAAACCCACCAAGAAATTGGCCCTTCTGCAGGGTTTTCGGTTCTATGGGGAAAAGCACGAAACGGCTCTCATCCAGGGTTCCGTCAAGGCCGCTGACGAAGATAGGTACCAGCATCCACCCCAGACACAGCAGCGTCCCTATCAGCAGGGCAAGCGAGGCCGCCCCCTCAGGGGATTCAAAAGCCAGAAAACTGTAGAGGAATCCCAACCCTATCAGAATCCCCACCAGGTATAGAAGGCCGAGGATTATCCCAATCAGGGCCCACACGCTCCGTTTGAGTGAAGCAATCACATACCGCCATTTTAATGAGACGAGGTGCCCAACCATGACAATCCTTCCGAGCTGGTGCGCCCACCCACGAGCTGCACGAAACGTTCTTCTAGGCTGGTGTTTCCGCGTACCTCAGAGACGGTTCCGGCGGCAAGAATATGGCCTTCGTTCATAATGGCCACATGGTCACACAAACGCTGTACCAAGTCCATCACGTGGGATGAGAGCACGACGGTTCCCCCCGAGCCGACGAATCCCTTAAGAATGTCCTGAATATTCGCCGCTGAGACTGGGTCAACAGCCTCAAATGGCTCATCAAGGATAAGCACAGAAGGGGCGTGGATGAGCGCGGCAGCAAGCGCGATTTTCTTCGTCATACCGGCGGAGTAGTCGGCGACAGTTCGTCCCGCTGCCTCGGTGAGGTCCATAGCGCGCAGCAGATCAGCGGTGCGTTCGGCAACAGTTGCCTTATCAAGCCCATGCAGGTATCCGGAGTATGTGATGAGCTGTTCACCCGTGAGCCTATCAAAAAGATGCACTCCGTCAGGGAGCACCCCCAGGTGTTTCTTGGCTTCTAAGGGGGCCTGCCACATGTCTACCCCGTTAATAAACGCCATACCTTCGGTGGGTTGCAGCATACCTGAGACCATCGAAATGGTGGTGGTCTTCCCGGCACCATTACGCCCCACCAGCCCATAAAATGAGCCCGTTGGGATGCCTAAATTAATACGATCCACAGCCACGGTCTGCCCAAAAGCTTGGTGAGCCCGCGAACCTCAATCGCGTTTCTGGTGGTTGCGGCCCCCCGTTGCGGGGCTATATTCTGCTGCACCGAGGTGGGCAGGTGAACTTCCGGATTCGGTTGCTCTGCTTCTGCCCCGGGGACAAGTGGTGAGAGATACGAGTTATTGAGAGAGTTTTTATCTTCCATAGATTAACGGTAACAAGTATGAGCATAGTATGCCCTTATTTTTACCCCGTTCGCGTAGCTTTTACTCACCCCTAAGCATAACTATAAGATACGTGTTCCCCGTGACGGCAATAACACCACATGGGGAACACATAAAGAATAAATATTCTGTATTTTATTTCTTAGCTTTACACAGATTCCTGCAGAAACCAGCCTTTAGAAAAGCGCCACCGTCAGCTCCGCGCGGGCCTTTACAGTACGCGCATCGGCAGTACCCACCACATCAAAAAGCTGAACAAGACGCTCACGCACACGAGTTTTCTCATCCGCAGGTACGGCTTTAAACAAGCGCAGCAAACGGGCGTACGCATCTTCCACGTGCCCACCAACCACATCCAAATCAGCCACGTTAAAGGCCGTCTCAATATTCAGCGGATCAGCTGCAGCAGCGGCACGCTCGGAAGCCATATCAAGGTTTTTCACGCGCGCCAAAAGCTCCACCTGTTCCAAGCCAAGTTTGGCCTCTTTATCGCCCGGGTTATCAGAAATAGCCTGCTTGTAGGCGGCGCGAGCGCCCTCATAGTCCCCAGCGTCCAGTGCCTCAACGGCCTTAGCATGCAGCGGAGGTACCGGCTTCTCTTCCTCCGCGTAGATGGGCTCAAAACCTCCCGGCAGCTGATACTGCGCCGCCAGTTGTATAAGCTGCCCGAGCACATCGGCAAGTTCCTGCTCACCCACAGTACCGTTGTAAATAGGTGCGGGCCGACCCGCAAGCACCGCCACCCCAGCGGGCACACCGCTCGCCCCAAAAGCCTGTGCGGCCTCAGGAAGTTTCGCGATATCTACCGCTGCCAACAACAGATTCCCCGCGGCGGAATCAACCAGTTTCTGCACCGCATCGACCATCTGCACCGATGAGGGAGAGTGCTCAGCATAGAGCGCAAATAACAGCACCCCGGCTGGATTCCTGCACATATTTCTGGAAATCCTCGGGTGTGTTTACCTCAACACGCCACGTAGGGGTGCCTTGGGCAGCAGCATGAGGGTCAGTGTTGCTCGGCTGCGGCGGCACACCAGCAGATGCCGCTAAACTCCCCAAATCGGGGACATTCCGTACCGAAGCTGGAATCTGCGCAGCCTCCGGCTGCTTCCCTGTCGCTGCCGGGTTGCCCCACTGTAGTTCATGACTGTTCTCTGACATGCGCCCTCTCCTGCTCAGGCTGATAGTTCCCCTTGATTATCTCAACTCCCCGGGGTTTTTTCACCCGAGGTGCGCCGCTTCGGCCGCTATTTTACTGCTGGCGTAGCACCACCAATACGCCTGCACCGGCGTTATCCCCCAACCGCCCGGTAGACTAAAAAGTAAATGCTTCGTCGAAAGGCAGTTACATGACCGATCACCGCCCCCTGCCCAGCCGACGCCGCCTAGGGCCTCGGCGTTCCAACGCTCATACGCAGCCGCAGCAGGACTCTTCCGCCCGCCCCCCAACCGGATGAAAGCGGCGCCTCACCCAGAGAAGCCCACGAGTCGCGAGGGGCGCGGCGCCCATTCACTGAGCACCTCACCGAAACAATTACCGAATTCAGCGGATCGGTTCTACAGGCCCGCGATAAACGGAAACAGGCGTCGATGCCTCCCCCAACTGCCCCCCACCGATGTGGTGCCCCCGGTTGAGTCCCCGGAGAACAGCGATGTTCAGAAAGTCTCGCTTGTGACCAACCCGGTAAAACTCGGTTTCTTAGGTACCGTGGGTGTGGGGTTGGCGCTGCTGGCCTACTATGCGTTTACGAACGTTGGGGCACTCGCGGGGTGGGTGACCGGGGCCGTGTTCATTGCGCTGGGCCTTGACCCCGCCGTGCGGCGCCTGGAGAAGTGGGGTATCCGCCGAGGCGTTGGTGTGCTGCTGGTAGTAACTGTATTTGCTGGTACGGTTACCGGCCTCACCCTGTGGATTGTGCCCATTATTAGTGAACAGGCGAATAGTTTTATCTACCGCTCCCCCGCCATTTTTCAGGATTTCCTGGAGTCAGAGGCGTTCAAAAACTTTGACGATATGGTGCACATCCGCGACTGGGTCGATAAGAATGTGCCCGCGTTCATTGAGTCTATTACATCCAGCAACGCGATTAGCGGGTTCATGGGGAACTTGGTTACAGCAGGATCCACAATCGCTCAGGTGCTCACCGGCACCGTGATTGTGTTGTTCTTGTCCCTGTACTTCCTCTCGTCTATGAACACGATTAAGGCGTGGGGGGTGCGCCTAGCACCGGCGTCCCAGCGTGAGCGTGTCTCCTACTTGGTGGAACGTATCACCGGGTCGGTTGGCAGTTATGTGATGGGGCAGGCGCTGGTGGCTATTCTTAACGCCACCTTTGCCCTGATTACGATGAGTATCCTGGGGTTTTCGTTCCCCCAGCTGCTGGCGCTATTCGTACTGATCCTGGCGTTTATCCCATTGGTCGGCGGCGTGGTGGCGCTCGTAGTAGTGTCGCTCATCCTGCTGATTTCGGGGTGGCAGATGGCTCTCACCTTCGCCATCGTGTACTTCATTTACCTGCAGGTTGAGGCGTACATTATCTCGCCGCGCATTATGTCCCGGGCGGTTTCGGTGCCCGGTGGCGTGGCAATTATTGCGGTGGCCGCAGGTGGTGCTCTGTGGGGCGTGCTGGGTGCGCTTATCGCCATACCGGTGGCGGCTTCCCTGCTCATTCTGGTGAAAGAAGTATTTATCCCTTACCAAGACACGAAGTAGCCTGCGACGAACCGGAAGGTTTACGGCACCTGGTCATACACTAATCGGCGGCTGCACCCCATACGGTGATGTAGCCGCCGATTGCTGTCTGAAATAATTTACCCGGTGGTGCCAGAGAGGGCTTTAGGCTCAGTAATCTCTTCTGCGACCGGACCGCTATACTCGCTCGGCAGCATGGTCTGCTCCCCCAGCACAATACTTGCTATAGAGTTCAGCACCGCGTTCACAGACTTCTCGCCCACCCACAGGTGCTTACATCCCTCAAAGGGGATTACCTGGGCACGGTTAATGGCACTAAACCGTTCACGCGCCTGAGCGGGCTGTAAGTAGTCGTCGTGTTCAGGGATGAGTGCGTACAGGGGGTTGCTGATCGTATTCCATTCAGCCATCTCCGCCGGGTGTACCCGGTGAAGCGGCGGGGAAAGGAGGACCGCACCGGTGAATTCGTTGGCGCGCGCGGGTCCATATTTGAGCACCAGCTCTGTACCGAATGACCAGCCAATAAGCCACGGGTTAGGCAGAGCACGCCCTAAGACGTAGTCAAGAATCGCATCGAAATCTTTCTTCTCAGCAAATCCGCCGTCGAAGACCCCGCCGCTGGTGCCTCGAATGGAGGAGGTGCCGCGGGTATTGAAGCGAAGTACGGCTATATTGGCAAGCGCGGGCAGACGGAACGACGCTTTCTTGTACACGTGCGAATCCATATACCCGCCATGCGTTGGAAGCGGATGAAAAGTTACGAGAGTCGCTTTAATGTCCCCCTCAGGAATCGCCAGTTCACCCACGAGGCGTTTTCCATCGGCTGTTGTGACCTCAAAGTTCTCACGACGCGCGGGAAGCACCGTGCGGGAACGGATCGCGGTTGGCACCCCGGGGTCGGTAAAAATATAGCGGGACGGGTCGAATTCTGTGCGGGTTTCTTCGCTCATAGTGTGTCTTTCAATCGGGGTAGGTGTATCTCAAGCCCAAAAATGGGGGTGATGCGCATAGGATTCTGCTGTTATTTTCGGCGGCTGCGCCAACAGTGCCGGTGCCAGTGGCGGCGTTCATCAATGGCACGTTCTCTGCCCAGCACGTGGCTTTCTTGCCACACCACCAGGTGCGCAGTTCCGGGCGGTATGGGACGGTAACATTCGGGGCAGGTGTAAGTTTTTCTGGCATTAACAGCCGGGATATACTGCACGAACCAGTCTCCGTACCGGTCGCTCTCAACGGTTGGCGCCGGGTCAAGAATCCGTGAAATATCACGCCCGCCACCTGCGGTGGTGCGTAACCATTTGCTGGAGGTGGTGCCCGAAGGGCGTTTACCGGGGTGATTCTTACGTGCCATGCTCACTATTTTATCCCTAGCTACTACCCGTTCCAGATTTTAAAGGTTATACCGGGGTCTCTTCTAAAGGAGCATACTCGGTGAGGATAGCCTCATACGTATTGCCGTGAAGATTGCAAGAATCCATAACGTAAACAGCGCAAAAAATTTTTATCAAAAATATAGGCGTGCTCGTGGAAATCAATAGAGTCCACGTCTTCTAAATCGTGCTGGATCTCGCTGCTGAGGGCAGTGAAGACAGGCAGCTGAAGACCGTCATACACGTAATGCCGCAGCACATAAAGCATTTGGTGAGGAAAAAGATCACCCAGCCGGTGGGGGCGAACCAGCTGAGGCTGGCCGCTTTCGCACCCGAATGGTCGCTTATACGAGAAACTCACTGTATTTTCGTTTGAGTTATTAGGTGTTGAGCAGAGCATATGTCCTCTGAAAAAGACACGGATAAGACGCTGCACTACTTTTTCCGCCTCAGTCGCTTCTAATGGCTGACCATACGCAAAATCTTTCACAGCCTGCACTTTCTTATTGTTTCACGTATTTGGTTTTTCTCACCGGGCTATCAGCGGCAAAGAAACAGCGCTACCCCCGCATACACTATAAAATACACTCGTGTATCACCCACATCATGATGAGCGCACCGAGGAGAATGCCGCATGAAAGCTATTCTTGATCACTGGGTTGGAAACCGCAGCGAGGATACAGAGCACACCATCGTATCAACAGGGGAACTGCTGGCCTTGCTGAAACGTCTCGGCACCAACCACCACACCCTGCTCAGCCTGTATCACCCCAGTAAAGACCCCGATAACAACCACCTCATGATCGGCGGAGGTCCCCAACGGTATGTACTCACCGGGTGTGAAGAGGGCACCATTCTAAACGTCAGAAACCCGCAGATGAGTGACACAGCAACAGTTAAGATACTGGTGGGTGGGCAGCTGAGTCTCTTCACGGAACACGAATTAGTGACTCAAGAGCAGGCTTTTGAGTGTGCGGTACAGTATTTCAAGACTGGGCGTATCTCCCATGCGGGCCTGCCCTACACATGGGAGAGACTATAAATAACCAACCCGCAGATGGCGTGTGCACAATGACCCGCTGCTGGTAGAGTGGATGGGTGCGAGTTGTTATAGCTGAATGTTCCGTCGATTACGAAGGCCGCCTACGGGCTCACCTGCCCCGCGCCACCCGTCTGCTCATGGTTAAAGGGGACGGTTCGGTGCTGATTCACTCCGATGGTGGCTCCTATAAGCCGCTGAACTGGATGAGCCCGCCCTGCACCCTGGCTGTGGCCGCACGTGATGACATCCCCACCGCCGCCCTAGAAGAGCTGGAAGAGGAAGTACAGCAGCTGTGGACGGTGCAGGCCGCTAAAAGTGACGACCGGCTGCTCATTAAAGTTTTTGAGGTCATCCACGAGCATGAGCATTCGCTTGGCACCGACCCGGGGCTCATTAAGGATGGTGTGGAAGCCGACCTGCAGCGTCTGCTTGCCGAACAAATTGAAACGCTGGGCTCAGGATACTCGCTGGTGCGCCGTGAATATCCGACCGCTATCGGCCCGGTGGATATTATGGCAAAAGACCCCAACGGGGCAAGCGTTGCTGTGGAGCTTAAACGAGTAGGCGACATTGACGGCGTGGAGCAGCTCACCCGCTACTTGGAGCTGCTGAACCGAGACCCGTTGCTAGCGCCTGTCAAAGGAGTATTCGCGGCCCAAAAAATCAAGCCGCAGGCCCGCACACTCGCCCAAGACCGCGGTATTAGGTGCATCGCCCTTGACTACGATGCAATGCGCGGCGTAGACGACGCCGCAGACAGGCTTTTCTAGCTCTCTGCCGCGTTAGTTTTACGCCTCTCTCCAGCCATAAGTTACAGCCGGTCTGCGCTCCCCCGTGCCTCTGGCGGAGGAGCTCACGGCCCTATCCCACGTACCACCCGGTGAACCTGCACGAGAACCGATATAAACACGCACGAACCGGCGCATCCTCGTAAAGAGGACACGCCGGTTCGTTGTTATTACAGGCCGCGCTATGTGGCGGGAACTGTGAAGTCCGCGTGTTTAGCCGCGATTGTGACCTTATCATTCGAGACGGTCATAAACCCCTGATGCAGGCGGGTTTTCAAGTCCTGCCCATCCACCGGGCGCAGCAGCATTTCGCCGTCCTCCGCCAGCAGCGCGCACGTGGGGATAAGCCCGGGTGAGATACCCAGATCGCCCTCAACGGTACGCACACGTACGTAGGATGCCTCACCGGTCCACACCACGCGTTCGCGGGAAACAACTTCAACCGTTAGTGCCATAATTACTTGGCTCCAGTCTGTGCCTTGATTTCCTCGTACTGGCGCATCACATCGTCCATACCGCCGATGTTGTAGAATGCCTGCTCCGGGATGTGGTCCACGTCGCCGTTGCAGATCATCTGGAAGGACTCGATAGTGTCCTTCAACGGAACGGTGGACCCTTCAACACCGGTGAACTGCTTCGCGGTGTAGGTGTTCTGTGAGAGGAACTGCTCGATACGGCGGGCGCGCGAGACAACAACCTTCTGCTCCTCGGACAGTTCGTCCACACCCAGAATTGCGATAATATCCTGCAGTTCCTTGTTCTCCTGCAGAATAGCCTTCACACGGATAGCCGTGTCGTAGTGTTCCTGGCCAATATACTGCGGGTCAAGAATACGGGAGGTGGAGGTCAGCGGGTCGATTGCCGGGTACAGGCCACGCGATGCGATCTCACGCGAAAGCTCAGTGGTCGCATCCAGGTGCGCGAAGGTCGTTGCCGGTGCGGGGTCGGTGTAGTCATCCGCAGGAACATAAATCGCCTGCATCGAGGTAATGGAGTGACCGCGAGTTGAGGTAATACGCTCTGCAGCAGACCCATCTCATCCGCCAGGTTAGGCTGGTAGCCCACAGCAGAGGGCATACGGCCCAGCAGAGTCGAAACTTCAGAACCAGCCTGGGTAAAACGGAAAATATTATCGATAAAGAGCAGCACGTCCTGGTTCTTCACATCACGGAAGTACTCCGCCATGGTCAAACCGGTCAGGGCCACACGCAGACGGGTTCCCGGGGGCTCATCCATCTGGCCAAAGACAAGGGCGGTGTCCTTCAGAACCCCTGCTTCTTCCATCTCAACCCACAGGTCGTTACCCTCACGGGTGCGCTCACCAACACCGGTGAACACCGAGGTACCGCCGAAGTTACGTGCCACACGGGTAATCATTTCCTGAATTAGCACGGTCTTACCAACACCAGCGCCGCCGAACAGGCCGATCTTACCGCCCTTAATGTAGGGGGTGAGCAGGTCAATCGACTTAATACCGGTCTCCAGCATCTCGGTCGACCCCCTCCAGCTCCGCGAAGCCGGGAGCGGCACGGTGAATAGGCCAGTATGCATCCGCAGTAATCTCGGAGTTAGGCACATCCAGCGCGTCACCGAGCACGTTAAACAGGTGACCCTTCACGCCATCGCCCACAGGCACAGAGATGGGTGCGCCGGTGTCAATCACGGCTTGGCCGCGCACCAGCCCGTCGGTCTGCTGCAGCGAAATAGCGCGCACAAGGGAGTCGCCGAGGTGCTGGGCGGTCTCGAAGGTGATAGTACGGGTGCGACCGTTGAGGGTGAGTTCGGTGGTCAGCGCGTTATAAATATCCGGTACCTGGCCGGCGGGGAACTCAACGTCGACCACGGGGCCAATCACGCGGGCAATACGGCCCGTTGCGCCCTGAGTCGGTGCTGAGACCGATTCGTTGTAGGTGGCAGTCATATTCTCTCACTTACCTATAAAAAGTTTGGAACAGTAGGCGGTTTCGATGCTGTAGCGTCAGGCTACGACGAGGCGAGGGCGTCAGCGCCGCCCACAATCTCTGAAAGCTCCTGTGTAATCTCCGCCTGGCGAGCGTTATTCATCAAGCGGGTGTACTTATTAATGAGCGTCTCGGCGTTATCGCCCGCGGTCTTCATGGCCCGCTGGCGCGAGGCAAGCTCGCTGGCGGCCGCCTGAAGCAGGCAGGCAAACAGACGGGAGGCAATATAGCGCGGTAGCAGCGCATCCAGAACCTCCTGCGGGGAAGGCTCAAACTCAAACACTGCTGGCTGTACGTAGTCAGCCTGGGTGAGTTCCTCATCGGGCACGATTTCCTCCCCAAGATGCTGGGCCTCAGCCACATGAATGGGCAGCAGCCGCAGAATCTTGGTCTCCTGGGTGACCATAGATTTGAACTCGGTGTAGACCACGTGAAGGTCGTCCACCCCGCCTTCTTCAAAAGGCTTAGAGTACGCTTCCAAAAACACGTCCCGGATCTCAACCGCAGTATCGATGCGCGGGCTGTCAGTATGCCCCTCCCAGGCCCGAATGTAAGGACGTTCACGGAACTCGAAATAAGATTTCGCCTTACGCCCCACTAGGTACAGGTTCACTTCACGGCCTTCGCCGCGCAACTTTTCGATCAGCGACTCGGTTTTCTTCAAAACCGATGAAGAGTACGAGCCCGCCAAACCGCGGTCGCTAGTAACTACCAGCACCGCCGAACGCTTATGTTTGCTTTTCCCAATCGCCCCTGGGCCGTGGATCAGCGGATGCTGCACGCTCTGCTGGGTTGCCAGGGCCGTCACCACGCGGGTGAGTGCGTTCGCGTACGGGCCTGCCGCCTGTGCGCTACGGCGTGCCTTATTAATGCGGGAGGTCGCGATCATCTCCATCGCCTTGAAGATTTTCTTCATAGACGATGTCGAAGCAATCTTCTGTCGGTAAACCCTAATCTGGGCTCCCATAGAGCTTCCTTTCTCCTGCCCTTCTCCCCCACCGTGCACCCGGTGTAGGGTGCACGGCTGAAAGCGGGCTAGGAATAATCGCTAACCGATGGTTTCCTGGGTGATGTCCTGGTCCTTGGCAGCTTGATACTCCTCATGACCGGCATCAACAAGGTGGCTGGTGCCCTCAGAGCGGAAACCCTTCTTGAACTCTGTCACAGCAGACTTCAGGGCTTCCACAACATCGTCCTCCAGCTTCCCTGAGGCAGCGATATCGGTCAGTACTGAGGTGCGGTGACGCAGATAATCAATGAACTCAGCTTCGAAACGAAGAATGTCAGAAACTTCAAGGTCATCCAGGTACCCGTTAGTACCGCACCAGATAGAGACAACCTGCTCCTCCACCGCGTACGGGGTGTACTGCGGCTGACGCAGCAGCTCGGTCAGGCGGGCGCCGCGGGTTAGCTGCGCCTTCGAAGCCTCATCCAGGTCGGATGCGAACATTGCGAACGCTTCCATTGCGCGGTACTGCGCCAGTTCCAGCTTCAAAGTACCGGAGACCTTCTTCATCGCCTTAGTCTGCGCCGCACCACCCACGCGGGAGACGGAAATACCCACGTCCACTGCGGGGCGCTGGTTAGCGTTGAACAGGTCGGACTGCAGGAAGATCTGACCGTCGGTAATTGAAATGACGTTGGTGGGAATGAAGGCAGACACATCGTTCGCCTTCGTCTCAATAATGGGGAACCCGGTCATCGACCCGGCGCCCAGCTCATCGGAGAGCTTAGCGCAACGCTCCAGCAGGCGGGAGTGCAGGTAGAAGACGTCACCGGGGTATGCTTCACGTCCCGGTGGGCGGCGCAGCAACAGCGATACGGCGCGGTATGCTTCTGCCTGCTTTGAAAGGTCATCAAAGATAATCAGCACATGCTTGCCGCCGTACATCCAGTGCTGGCCAATCGCTGAACCAGTGTACGGTGCCAAGTATTTAAAGCCTGCGGCATCCGATGCAGGAGCAGCAACAATGGTGGTGTACTCCAGTGCGCCCTTAGTCTCCAAGGTATGACGCACCGCCGCAATGGTCGAGGCTTTCTGCCCGACCGCAACGTACACGCAGCGTACCTGCTTGGAGGGGTCACCGCTCTCCCAGTTCGTCTTCTGGTTCAGAATGGTATCGACCGCAATCGCGGTTTTACCGGTCTGACGGTCACCGATAATCAGCTGACGCTGGCCACGGCCAATCGGGATCATCGCGTCAATAGCTTTCAGGCCGGTCTGCAGCGGCTCATGCACCGACTTACGCTGCGTCACACCGGGTGCTTGCAGTTCCAGTGCGCGGCGGCCTTCAGCCTCAATAGGCCCCAGATCGTCAATGGGGTTGCCGAGGGGGTCAACGACTCGGCCCAAGTACTTGTCACCAACGGGTACCGACAGCACCTCACCAGTGCGGTGTACCTGCTGGCCTTCCTCAATACCGGTAAAATCACCCAGGATGATCACACCAATATCGCGGGTATCTAGGTTCTGTGCAAGACCGAGGGTGCCGTCTTCAAAACGAAGCAGCTCATTCGCCATGACTGAGGGAAGACCCTCAACACGCGCAATACCATCGGAGGCCGCTACCACACGGCCTATCTCAACACGTTCTGCATTGCCGGGTTCGTAAGACGCCGCGAACTCATTCAGCGCATTACGGACGTCGTCGGCATTGATGGTCAAATCGGCCATCTTGTGTCCCTGCTCTCCTTCTTGTGGCTGGCCCCTCAGGGGCTAACCGAAACTTGTTGTCCGGGGCGAAAAATCGGGGTGTCCACCCATCGCCCGGGGTATCTTCTAAATCACCGTTGCGACGAATCGCTGGTTAGGGGTGGCCTAGCCAAGGTTACGTTCCAGTTCGTCGAGGCGAGCGATAACAGTACCGTCAATTACCTCGTCACCAACCTGAACGCGCAGACCGCCCAGAACCGTCGGATCCACCGAAATGTTCAGCTTTAACTTGCGGTTATACACCCTGCTGAGGGCGTGCCCCAGGCGGTTCAGCTGCGCCTGCGAAAGCGCTACAGCTGAGGTTACCTTTGCAATGTAGCGGTTTTGTCGCTTGACGATGATTTCTACGAACTCGTCGGCCAGACGCGCAGCGTGCATGCCGCGAGTTTCGCTACCGATCCGTTCCAGCAGAAGCACGCCTTCAGCGCTGCGGGCGGGGCCGCCCAACGCTACTGCGAGTTTCTGCTTTGCTTCTTTGCTTGCCAGATTGTTAGACAGTGCCGTCTGTGCTTGGGCGGTGCCATCAACGTTTCGGACGAACGTGAGAAGTTCATTAATGAGGGTATCGAGTGCCTCAACACCACCATGTGACTGGGTAGACACAATGGCGGCGAGTACGGCGCACTTCTCAAGCGCGTCCGCCAGATCTCGTTCTGCAGACCAGCGCTGAGAGACAGCGACGGTCAGTACAGATAAGGTCTGGGACGAAACTTTGTTGCCGAATACGGTGCTGGCAATGTTCTGACGCGCAGCCTCCACACGGGAGGTGTCAGTCAGCCCACGGCGCAGACCACCATCGCGGTCAATAACATCGACCACCGCGAAAAGCTCGCTCGCTAGATGCAGCGGGTTGAGCGACGCGTTAGCGTCGAGGGCCGCCTCCACCTTGCTCAGTGATTCAGTAGATACTCCTGCCATTACCGAGTTGCACCTGCGTTCTGCTGCTCGGTTTCAAGGTCAGCAAGAAAACGATCTACCACACGGGCCGATCGTGCATCATCGGTGAGAGCTTCGCCCACAATCTTCCCGGCCAGAGCGGTTGCCAGGCTGCCCACCTCGCTACGAAGCGAAACAGCCGCTGCCGCACGCTCAGCCTCGATGGTTTTCTGCGCATTCTCAGTGATACGCTGGGCCTCGGCGGTCGCACGCTCACGGGCTTTAGCGATAATCGCTTCGCCTTCAGCGCGGGCTTCCTCACGAATCTGCTGTGCCTCCAGCCGAGCACTATCGAGCTGCTGGCTGTACTCTTCGCGAGCCGCTGCCGCCTCTGCCTGAACCTTCTTAGCTTTGGCGAGGCCGCCTTCAATGGCTTCCTTACGATCCTGGTAGATCTTCTCGAATGCCGGGGCGATGTACTTGATGACAATGAAGAGGAGGATCAGGAATCCGATGGCGGTCATGATGACTTCCCCGGTCGCGGGGATCAGGGGGGTTAGACGCGGCGTGCTCCGCACCCCCATCATTTGCCAGATAAGTCATGGAAGGAATCCTGTTCTATGGGTTGGTCGTTGGGACGTATCGGGGCCGGTTACTTAATGAACGCAAGCACCAGGCCCAGCACGGCCAGCGCCTCAACCAGTGCGAAACCCATGAACAGCATCGGCTGCAGGGCTTTGCGAGACTCAGGCTGACGTGCCACGCTGGTCATATAAGCCGCGAAGATCAGACCCACGCCGATACCGCCGCCGATTGCTGCCAGACCGTAGCCAACTGCGGTGATCGAACCGGTAATTTCCATTATTTTTCCTTTCAACAGTGCCCGGGAAGGAACCCTTCCTCCGCCGAACAGAGTCTTTTGTAGTGTGCTAAGCCCGCTTGCAACGGGTTGCTTTATTCGTTACCCAAAAGCTTGGGAACGAAAACCTTATTTAGTGGCCTTCGGAGACCGAGCCCTGCATGTACACGGCCAGTAGCAGTGCGAACACGTAGGCCTGAATAACCTGGATCATGAGCTCCAGGAAGTAGAGGAACATACCGAGTGCCCCGGGGGCGATAGCAGCTGCGTAGCCTACCCCGCCCATTGAGTCAATCATGTACTGCGCCAAAGAGGCGGCAACCATCATTGCCATGTGCCCGCCGAACATGGTGGCGAAAGACGCAGGGAGTGCGTCACGGGGCGAATCACCATATTGGAGAGCAGCTCAATGGGGATTAGAATCGGGTACACCCAAACGGGAACCCCCGAAGGCATTGTCAAATCTTTAAAGAAGCCGCCCAAGCCTTTGCGCTTAATACCGACACCTACCCAGCTCAGGTAGGCAATAGCGGCCAATGCGTAGGCGCTGCCGGGGTGTGAGAACGAAGGCAGCTGCAGTAGCGGAATTGAACCGTACAGGTTGTTCACCAGCACGAAATAGAACGAGGCAAACAGCAGGGGGATGAAGGGCTTGAAGTGATGCGCACCAATAAGTTCCTTGGCCAGTGAATTACGGGCAAAAAGGTACCCCGACTCAGCTACGAACTGTGTCCTGGAAGGAACCATGGCGCGTTTGCGCCCGGCCCACAGGAAAAAGCCCGCGATAATGACGACGGAGAGAAGCACCAGAAGCATCTGCTTGCCCACGCCAAAAGACCCAATAGCGAATAGGTCGGGAAGGTGCATTTCATCCGGGGTCGGCGGCACGTAGCCTTCCGCGAGTACAGACCCGTTCTCGATCAAAGCAAGTCCTTTCTTGCTGCTAGTTGGCTGCCCGCCGGGCGAGCATTTACTCAACTAACTATGGGGGATTGGTGTGCGCGGGGTCTTGCGACCCTAGTTATTTTTCCTGACTCATGTGGATATATACAAGGTATAAGCCTCCGCAGACCCCTACCAGTACGCCGACCCACACGATCCAGGAGGTGCCTAGAAGACTATCGAGCCCAAAGCCGATAAGCCCCCAGACGGCGGCGCCGATGAGTAGATAAAGAATGGTCATGACGGCGCCGGAGAGGCCCCCGCCAGATACCAGTTCCCCGGTGGTTCGGAGTTCCCTGTCTCCACGCCACCATTTCTTCTCAGGTTCGGCCAAAAATCTTCCTGTCGTTTTTCTCCAAACCAAAAATGTGTGCTTTTATGGTTCGGAGTCAAAGTATAGAATCCGTATGTTGTTAATGGTGATGGCCTCAATACTCAGCCAGAGTACAGCCCCAATAATGGCTCCGGCGAGTGTCCACCCGTGTTTTATATTTTCGGGGATAGGCACCGTCAGGAGCACCACCCCCATCAAGCTTGCTTTCACCACGTAGGCACATACTAGGGCCTGGGGTATTCCAACCCTTAATCGGGTGGCTCCCAACACCGTTAATACGCCTAAGGTGAAACATATATAGATTATCAGAAACCCGAGCATAAATCCCGCCAAGCCAGAGGGTCCGCGTACAATTAACGCGCCTGTTACACCCAGCAATAATGGCGGGACGGAGCAGACGCTCACCCGGTAGTAAAGAGTCTTCCACGGGAAGGTGCGCGAATAGGAGCCCAGAGGCCGCCCTTTTCGTTCTGATGGCGGATACCACAGCAGGTTTTTAACCCTCTGCAGAATCATTGAACTTCTCCCGAATCATGAGGGTTTTGACCTCCGTGGAAGGACGCCTGTGAGCTCCCCAAACTACTCCCTGTGCCGCCTTCGGGGGCCGCAGTGTTATTCTCTGACGACGCTGCGGTCTTCTGACGCGCAATAAGCGTGGGCAGAGACAGATATAGCAGCACAACTAACACCGCAAATGCGAGCAACGCCACACCCAGAGTAGGAAGGTCACTACTCCAAAAGTTAAGGCCGTTAAGTATGAGAGCCCACACCAGCACTGTTAGTCCAGTCACCACCGTTGCAGACCCTAAATGTGTGAAGCCCACATCAGTCAAACGCTGGTACACATGCGTCCGATGCGGCTTATACCACTGCTCCCCCGCAGCCATACGACGCAATAAGGTGGTACCCGAATCAGCCAAGTACACCAGCAGCGGGGCCAAAGCCACCAGCGGATTCACATTCGCAAACCAGGTGCCCACCGTAAGTATCGACAGCCCCGCCCCCAGCAGGTACGAACCGGCATCACCTAAGAAAACATTACGACCGCTGCGTACGTTCCACGGCAAAAATGCCGCGAATGCACCCGCGATTGCCAGACCACCCAGGGTCAGCCACGGCAGTTCCGTCAGGTATCCCGTGAAGGAGTAGCACAATCCAGCTGCCAAACCGTGGCAGCCGGAAATACCGTTAATACCGTCCATAAAATTCGCCACGTTAATGTACGCGGCCACGAAAATAGCTGCCGGTACTGCCCAGAATATCGGCACATTCATAAGCACCGACAAAACCCCGGCAACCCCCGCACCAATCAGCAACTGCACCCCGGCCCGTATAGCGATTCCAATGCCGCTTACATCCTCAATCCAGCCCAGCAGCAGTGCGGCAGCCATACCCGCCAATAGGGTTACCGAAATACCGGTATTCACCGTCCATCCCGCAGCAGTTGCCACCCCAAAACTTGCGCACACCGCCAAAGCGGTTGCCAATCCCATCCCCCGGTAGGTGGGGGTAGTGTGAGAGGAACGCTCATTCGGTAAATCCACCATATTCAGTGTGTGCAATAGCGGACGCACCAGGAACGGGAGCACACCGCCTAGGATGGTAGCGGTCAGGGCCACAGTGATTATCGGTAGCATCGGGGTGTCCTTTACTTCTGTTCGTAACCGCACCTAACGCGTAATACGTCGGGCTGTACCCAGATCAGGTGCTCGCTCCAAGCCGTGCCGCTCATAGCCGCGGTGTTCCTCATAGTCACGCAGCCACGTATCGTAGTCCAGCGTATCCGGGTCTAGAGCGGGGGCAGTCGAGTGCGAAATGTACCGGTTCTCGGCGCTACGCTCATAGTGCTCCCCGTGCCCAAACAGCACCTCACCTAGTTTCTCGCCCTTGCGCAGGCCGGTGAGTACAATCTCCACATCGTAACGGCCATATGCCTTACGCATCTCCCGTGCAACATCATAAATATGCACGGGGTCGCCCATATCGAGTACCATCACGTCCCCCGGCCGGCCGATTTTACCGGCGAGCATCACCAGCAGGCAAGCGTCCGGGATCAGCATAAAGTAGCGGGTGGCATCCTTATGGGTGAGCGTAATAGGCCCGCCGCTCTCAATCTGGCGGGTAAATAACGGCTTAATGGAGCCGCGGGAACCAAACACGTTGCCGAAGCGCACCGAAACGTACTTCCGTCCGGTCTGGTGCCCGAACCAGGCGGTCAGACACTCTGCCGCACGTTTCGACTGCCCCAAGGCCGTGGTCGGGTCAGCCGCCTTATCTGTTGAGACATTCACTAGAGTCCCAACACCCGAAGCTTCCGCGGCACGCAGCACGTTAAGAGTACCCAGGGTATTAGTCTTCCACGCCTCCTCGGGGTACGCCTCTAATGCTGAGACGTGTTTCAGGGCAGCTGCGTGGAACACAATATCGGGTTTACGTTCCATAAAGATTTTGCGCAGGTTCTCGCCCTCACGGATATCAGCCAGAATAATGCGCTCATCATCCAGGCTCGACTCGCCGGTGATCGACAGCTTAGTGTCCATCAGCAGGGTCTCATCCCGGTCAAGCATCATGAGCAGCTGCGGGTTAAAACGGTGAATCTGGCGGCACAATTCCGAACCGATAGAACCACCGGCTCCGGTGACCAGCACGCGTTTCCCCGTAATATACGAGCTAAGCAGCTGGTCGTCCACCTCATAGTTAATCTCGCCGCGCACCAGCTGCATGATTTCGCTATCGTCCGTCTCATACACCGTATCGTCACCCACCAGGCGCTGGGTGGTGCTCGCAATGCGACGGGCTTCGATACCCCTCTCCCGCATCCGTTCCCACAGCACGTCGAAGGTGTCTTTAGGGTACTTTGAGATCGCAACAATCACTTTCTTCGGGTGCAGCTCATCAATAAGCTGATCCAGATTATCAATATTGCCGCGCACCGGAATACCGTGCACCTTCGCCCCTAATAGGCGCGGGTTGTCGTCAATAATAGCTACCGGGAAAACTTTTGAACGGCGGTCTTGTATCATCGACTGAATCACCAAACGGCCCGCCAAACCAGCACCATAAATAATGACAGGTTCGCCGTCCTGCCGCTTCTTCAGACGCCACTCAACATAGGTGCGTTTAGCCATGCGCATACCGGCCATCAGCATGAGGGCAAACGCCATGCTGATCAGAGGCACAGAATGCGGCAGATGCGGCCAGTGCAGCAGCTCATCAAGGTAGCTCCAGGCAAATAGCCCCAGCCCGGTGGCCACCACGGCGGCGCCCGCTAGAAGGATCTCTTCAAATGAGCCGTACTCGTGATCCCGACGGTACACCTTGTACCACAGGCCAAAGCCCACTTGTAAGACAGCCGCCAACGCAATGTTTATTGCCAGAGCTTGAGCGTCAATCACATCAAGCACGCTACGCTGATTCAGCAGCACACTGTAACGCAACATGAACGCCACCACGAGGGCTAACGCCCACGCGATGGAATCTAAGAACATCCGCCCCAGCATCCAGGAGAGCTTACGTTCATAATATGTTGGAATATCAGTCTGTGTCTCAGACCGCTTAGTGGGTTCAGAGGTCACTAAGTCCCCTTTCGAAACTGTGAGCGGATGCTAAAGAGCCGCTGAGATGTATGTGGTTGGTTTATGCTTTTAGCACCTACAAGAGCCCTAAAGCGGTGCGGCGCACGGACTCGGGGATAAACCGGTAAACGGTGCGCACCCCCATATTTTTCACCCACCCCGCCTTGGTGATGGCGTGCCCAGTGTACAGACGATGCTGAATCGCCCAATCCTGTTTCCATGCTACAAGACCCCCGCGTCGGGTGTAGGCTCCCGCACCCACCCGGTACCGCACCAGAGCCTCAGAAAGGTTATCCAGCTTGTACCCAGCGGCAGCCAGCCGGGACCACAGCCACCAGTCCTCGGCCCCGGGCACATATTCGTAACCGCCCACCTGCTGCACCGGGGTTTTTCGGAACGCCACGGTGGGGTGGTACAGCGGGTTCCGGGACGGCATCGCTGCCTGAACCCGTTCTGCGCCCAGAACGGTGGAGCGCTTCGCTTCACACACCGTGTTCTGCGCATCCACCTCGTGCATGGCCGAACCAAGTACCGCACAATCGCTAGCGGCCAGTGCTGGGATAAGCCTCTCAAACCGGGAGGGTTCCGAAATATCGTCGGAATCTGCGCGAGCCACCAGCTCGTGGGTGCACGCTGCCAGCCCCTCGTTGAGAGCGGCAGCAAGGCCAGCGTTCTGCGGCAGCGATACCGTACGAATAGGTGCACACCGGCCCGCCTGCCCTTCTGCAACCCACCGTTCAATCACGGTATTAAGTTCTGGGGTGAGCGGCCCATCCAGCACCAGCACCAGCTCAGTTGGCCGAAGCGACTGTTCACGCGCATTCGAAGCCAACGCAGCGTCCAGGTACTCGGGGATTTCCTCAGCGTATACGCTCATGAGAACCGAAAAATCGGGGGTTTTATCCGTATCCGGCACAATGACAGGTGCCTGTGACGAACCGTAACGCCCCGGGAAATGCAGGGGATACACCCCCGCCATGACCTCGGCATTAGGTCGGGGTGGGCGTACTGCGTCCCTTATACCATTCACAAAGTACCCGAAATAGGTTCTTTTCTCATCGGTACGCACCACGGTGGAAACCCACAGGCGGGCACTGGATACGCCGTAGAGGAGCTTTTCCAGGGGGCTGAGAGTGCGGCACCGGGTAAAAACCCACAGCTTATTGCGCACATCATTGTAAAACCGCGGCCCTGGTTTAGCGTCGGTGGTGCCGAAGGTTTCGTGTGGTGCACCGCCACCGAGGATGGTACCGCAATAGCGTCACGGTGGTGTGCCAGACGTGTAGAAAACTCAAAATCGTCATTCCAGATGAAAAACTCCGTCAGCGGCAGCCCGCCGTTCTGGCGCATCACCTGTGCGTCCATCAGGATTGACACGAACGAGGCGCTGCGGATAGGCCGGGCACCCACCGACTGGGCACGGGCGTGACGCTCAGCGCCTGCCGCAAACATAGTGCGCATCGTATTCATGGGGTGATCCCGCCCGTCGTCCCACACAACTTTGGACGCGACAAGGGCGGGGCGTAAAGCCCGTACCGGCGAGTACCCCTCCCAGGCTTTTACCGCCTCATAGAGGGTGTTTTCGGTGGGTTCAGTATCATCGTCCATGACCCACACCAGATCCGGGTCATACTGCGCAAGTGCCCGGTCAATTCCAGCTGCGAACCCGCCAGCTCCGCCCATATTGCGGGGCAGGGTTATGACATCCAGCGGGAGCGGGTAGTGAAGGTCCGCAAGGTACTGCGCGGTGCCGTCAGTGGAGGCGTTATCGACAACAACCACCGCAGCTGGCTGGGCCTCTCCCCCGGCGATACCGGCTAATGTCAACGGCAGCAGGTCTTTACGGTTATAGGTCACCACCACCGCCACCGTGCGGTACAGCGTATTGGAGTGTTGAGCATTATTGGGCGCCACAATAGTACGTGCATCCTCTGCGTTCACGAACAGCTCCCTCCCACATTGCTCAAAGAAAATACCGTGATTCACCGAAAGAATACTAGAATTCAGACTCTCTATTTTACCCCCAGAAAAGGCACTCACGGTAAATATGTCGCACCCCATATTTAGCCGCCTGAATATACAGGCGCGTTTCGTTTCCAAAACCCGTGCACATGTGCGAAAGTTGGAGTGAGCCCCGTAAAGGTTCGGGGATAAGAAAGGTGAATGACGTGTCCGACCCCCAGTGGAAAGTAATCGGCGCCAGCGGCTTCGTCGGCTCCTCCATCGTAGCCCGACTCAACGCCGAGGGTATCAGCGCAGACCCCATCGAAGCGCCGCGTTTGGCGACCCGAGCAACCGACCCCGAAATCATCATTGACGAGGCACGCCGTCTCGAAGGTATTATCGACTCTCTCGCCGACGCATTCGCGGGGGCGCACGTGATCGTCAACGCCGCTGGGTCTGGCAGCCCCCAATATGCAGGACCTGCCGGCGCTTGTGGGCGCGAACGCCCTCTTACCGGCCGTCATTGCTATCGCCGCCCAGCGCACTGGGGTGCGCCGCATGATTCACCTCAGCTCCGCCGCCGTGCAGGGTGCTAAACCCGTGCTGGATGCGACCGAATACACTGAACCATTCAGTGCTTATTCGTTCTCGAAAGCGCTCGGTGAAGAGTGCCTGCTTGACCTATACGACTTAATAGAAGAAACGGCGGCACAGGGGCGGGCACCCGGTTCAGCAAATTCCCCCTACCCCGCCGCGCCTTCCCACGCTCCCGCCTATGTGGCCCCCGATCACGCGGTTGAGCTGTGTATCCTACGCGCCACCAGCGTACAGGGGCGTGGGCGCCGCACCACCGAGCTGTTCGCAAAGATGGCTTCCTCCCCGTTCGCCTCGGTGGCGGGGGCAGGAAACCGCAAATCGCCCGTCTCCAGCTCATACGCCCTAGCTGAATTTACCGTCAAACTGGGCCGTTTCCCGGGTCAGCTACCGCCTATTGTCTTACAGCCCTGGGAGGGAGCTACGGTTAACTCAATCATGACCGATGCGGGCCGCCGCGCCCCCAAACACCTGCCGGAGTGGTTGTGCCGTGGCGCTATTAAAGCTGGCTACACCGTCTCGGAGCTGCTGAACGATAAGTTTCAGGGGTCGGTGCGTAAAGTGGAGCTCATGTGGTTCGGTCAGGAGCTTGACGACTCGTGGGCGCGTGCCAATAACCTGGTGCCCGAGCCGCGCGTGCGCGAGGTGCTGCGCAACGCCCACACGGCACTGGGTAAGAAAAAGACAAACGATTCCGCTAGCACGAACACACAGCTCGTTTAAGCACACAGTGCGCAGTTTCTGCGAGGTCCGGGATAAACCGGCCATACGCCTCAGAAACTGCGCACTCGTACTTGTGGGGCTTAATAGGGAAAGAAAGCTCGCCCCGCTAATCTGTGGAAGCGCTCTCCGTCTGCTCACCGAAAACGAGAAGCACGGGCCTGCTGAGCGGAGAACGGCTGCGCCTGCGCCTCATCCCGCTTAACAGGTTTCGGGGTGTTATTGCGGTACTGTCGGGTACGCTGCTGATCGATACCCGCTGAGGCAGACACCTCCCCCAGCACCCCTACCGCACCCATGAGTGCCGAGGCGATAGACCCCTCAGCTGGTGCGCCAGCACGGCGAGCGGACTCCGAACTCTGCGAATGTTCTTTATCCCACTGCTCGTATGCTTCGTCTAAATCTTCCTGCCCGGCGGCGGCATGAGTCTCACCCTCAGCGGCACGTTCCTTCGCTTTTAGCTCGTTACGCTCATCCAGCTCGGCGCGGGTCACGATTGAGGGAACCACCTCACGCAGCGCCTCTACGGAGATAGCGCCCTCACGCACCACCACAAACGGGGTGCAGGTGCAGTCCAGGATTGTTGAAGGCAGAGCCTGTGCCGGTGCATCATCACTTCCGGTACCTTCCGCCGTTTCGGAGGGGGGTATCCTTGGTGGTTTCGGCGGCGGGGGCACTCTCAGCCCCCAAATCTGCGGTCTCTGTGTCCTCTGAGCCTGGCGCATCGGTATCCGGTGCTTGAGATGTACTGTCCGAGGCGGCCGCGGACTCTTTTGTGCTGCCAGCAGATGCTGGCCGGTCACCAGCATCCACGATCAGGCTCACATTCTCCCCCAGCTGATCGGCTGCCTGCTGCGCGTTCACCGCCGCCTGCTGCCCCGTTTTATTCGCCGAAGAAACAGCCAGCGGGCCGTGCTCCGTCAGAAGCTTCAACGCGAACTCATCATTGGGTACACGCACGGCCACCGTGCCCTGGGTATCCCCCAAATCCCAGTTAAGTGACGGGTAAGAGTACAAGATAACGGTGAGTGCACCCGGCCAGAATTTACGACCCAGCTCGTACACCTCATCAGGAATCTCATCCGCCACACCGGACAGCGACGCCTGATCAAAAATCATGACCGGCGGCGGCATGGTGCGTGAACGGCCCTTGTCGGAGAGCAGCTTCGCCACGCCCTCATGCGAAAAGGCGTCGCAGGCGATGCCGTAAACGGTGTCGGTGGGAATAACGATAGTCTCGTGCGAGTTCAAGGCTTCACGGGCGGCCGTAATGGCCTCCGAAACCTCAGTCTCACTCGATACGGGGTACAGCTTAGCTTTCACGTGCCCTATTCTCTCATGTTTTTAGGTTGTGTTGGTTCAGCCCAGGGCCACAAAATGCTGCGGGCCTTCTTACCGCCTACACGGTCGGCCTGTAACCGCACGTATGGCGGGGCCTGCCGGTTAAATCGTGCACGCACCGCACTCTCACAAACCCCAGCTCGTTGAACACCTCGGCCACCGCCTCCTGCTGGGTTTCATCATGTTCCATAATAAAAAACCCACCCGGTTTCACAAGGTATGCGGCCCTGGCAGCAACCGCAGCCGGTATCCGCATCCCATCCGCTGACCCCCCATAGAGCGCCATATCCGGGTCGTGCTGGGCGGCCTCGGGTTCTGCAGGCACCCGCCCCTGCGGGATATACGGCGGGTTCGACACGACCGCATCGAAGTACCCGCCCAATCCCTCAAGGGCGCTGAGCGCATCACCGTGTACGAAGTTCACACCGTATGTTTCGCAGTTAATACGGGCCCAGGGCTCGGCATGTTTCGAAAGCTCCACCGCTGTCACCAGGGCATCATCCGGAAGGGCATTTTTTATTGCAGCTGCAATCGCGCCCGAACCGGCACACAAGTCAACAACCCGCAGGCGCCGCTGGGGGTACGCTCGGAGTGCGTTAAGTGCCTCTTCCACCAGCAGCTCCGTCTCGGGCCGGGGCACGAACACTCCCGGACCAACCCGCACCTGGATACGGTGAAACGCCGCCACACCCGTAATATGCTGCAGGGGTATGCGGCGGGCACGGCGGGCGATAAGCGACTCATACCGTTGCTTATCCTGCGCGGTGAGAACATCCCCCAGAAGCGCCCGCTGCTGCACCGCACCGCGCGTGTACCCCTCACGGGCGGTACCACGCCGGTTACCTTCGGCATCGGTACCCAGCAGATGCGCCGCTAAAAGCTCAGCATCAGCCACCGGGCTCGGCACCCCGGCCTGCCGCAGCGTGGCGGTGCCTTGGCGCAGTGCCTGCGCAAGGCTCACCCCTTCACGTTGCGTCGGGGTAAGGGATGTTCCTGTCGTATCGGTCATGTCCATGTTCCGCGTCATCGCATCCACCTGCCGGCGTTGCCGTGGCACCGGTTATTTCTGCTCTTGACCCACCTGGGATAGACGGTGTGCCTCATCCATTTCAATAGCGGACTGCACCACCGGTTCAAGGTCTCCGCCCAGTACTGCATCCAAGTTATACGCTTTGTAACCGGTACGGTGATCAGCGATACGGTTCTCGGGGAAGTTATAGGTGCGGATACGTTCCGACCGGTCCATGGTGCGCACCTGAGAGGCACGATGCGCAGCGTTCTCCGCCTCAATCTGCTCCTGCTGATGCGCCAGCAGCCTCGCACGCAGCACACGCATCGCGGCTTCACGGTTCTGCAGCTGCGACTTTTCGTTCTGCATCGCCACCACAATACCCGTTGGCAGGTGGGTGATGCGCACGGCGGAGTCAGTCGTGTTCACGGACTGACCGCCGGGACCGGAGGAACGGTAGACGTCAATCTTTAAGTCGTTCTGGCTAATCTCAATCTCTTCGGGCTCATCCACCTCAGGGAAAACCAGCACACCCGCCGCGGAGGTGTGAATACGTCCCTGCGATTCGGTTGCCGGAACGCGCTGCACACGGTGCACACCGCCCTCATATTTCAGGTGCGCCCACACGCCTTCGGCGGGCTCATTGGAGGTGCCTTTAATCGCGATCTGCGCATCCTTATAGCCGCCCACATCGGTGCTGGTGGAGGAAATAATCTCGGTTTTCCAGCCTTTGTGCTCGGCGTACCGCATGTACATGCGCAGCAGGTCGCCCGCAAACAGCGCCGCCTCGTCGCCGCCCGCGCCAGCTTTTACCTCAAGAATCACGTTACGGCCATCATCCGGGTCACGCGGGATGAGCAGGCGGCGCAGTTTCTCCCCCGCCGCTTCAAGTTCAGCCTCTAAAACGGGTACTTCGGCGGCAAACTCGGGGTCTTCGGCCGCCATCTCACGGGCCGCCTCAAGGTCATCGCTGAAACCCTTGTATTTGTTATAAGCACTCACGATACCGGTCAGTTCGGCGTATCGACGGCCCACACGGCGCGCCTTACCCTGGTTTGCCTGCACCGCAGGATCCGCCAGCTGCGCCTGCAAATCAGCGTGCTCATCCAGTAGCACCTGGATAGATTCAAACATTGTCTATTACTCTCTTACAATTCATGAACGCACCCACCTGGTGCGCATCCTCAAAGCCAATTATGCCGTGCGAACCGCAGAACGCTCCACGCTACCGGCGCTAAACGCCGAATATCGCCCGCCCCTGCTGCGCTATTAAACGCACGGGGCGGGCGATAGAAGCACCGCGACTAGTTGGGGCTCATCCGAAGGCCGTTCTTCTGCACGGTCATTAAGAACTCGGCGTTCGTTTCGGTCTTTCGCAGCTGGTTCGTCAGCACGCTCAGCGCCTGCTCCGGCTCCATACCAGCCAGCACGCGGCGCAGACCCCACATGATCTTCACCTCTTCGCCGCTGAGCAGGTTCTCCTCACGGCGGGTACCGGAGGCGGTCACATCGACTGCGGGGGGAAGATACGCTTATCCGCCAGCTGGCGCGACAGGCGCAGCTCCATATTGCCGGTGCCCTTGAACTCCTCAAAGATCACCTCGTCCATCTTCGAACCGGTCTCCACCAGAGCCGTCGCCAGAATAGTCAGCGAACCGCCCTCTTCAATGTTGCGGGCCGCACCGAAGAACTTCTTCGGAGGATACAGCGCGGCAGAGTCCACACCGCCGGAGAGGATACGGCCGGATGCGGGCGCCGCCAGGTTATAGGCACGCCCCAGACGGGTCATCGAATCCAGCAGCACCACCACGTCGTAACCGAGCTCAACCATACGCTTCGCGCGCTCAATAGCGAGCTCCGCGACCGTGGTGTGATCCTCAGCGGGACGGTCGAAGGTTGAGGCGATCACCTCACCCTTAACCGTGCGCTGCATATCGGTCACCTCTTCGGGGCGCTCATCCACCAGCACCATCATGAGGTACACTTCGGGGTTATTCTCCGTGATCGCATTCGCGATCGACTGGAGCATAAGAGTCTTACCCGCCTTCGGGGGTGAAACAATCAGGCCGCGCTGGCCCTTACCGATCGGGGACACCAGGTCCACTACGCGCGGGCCCAGCTTCTTCTTGTCGGTCTCAAGGCGCAAACGTTCCTTGGGGTACAGCGGGGTGAGTTTTGAGAATTCACGGCGGCGCGTCGAGTCTTCAACGCTCTGACCGTTAATCGCCTCAATCTGAACCAGTGCGTTGAACCGCTGGCGGGAGTTCTGCTCCCCTTCACGCGGCACCCGGATAGCACCCAGAATATGGTCGCCTTTACGCAGGCGGAAATGCTTCACCTGAGCCAGCGAAACGTACACGTCATCCGGGCCCGGCAAATAGCCTGAGGTGCGCACAAATGCATAATTATCGAGGATTTCGAGGATGCCGGAGATCGGTGCCAGCACATCGTTTTCGCTGACTTTATTATCGAACCCGCGGTTATTGCGGCGCTCCCGCTGCTCATTAGTGCGCTTATTGCGGCGGTTACGGCGCTCATCGTCGTTAGAGTTAGAACGATCGGCCTTGGCCTGGCGGTCATTATTCTTCTCGTACCGCTCGTTTTTCTCGTACCGTTCGCGCTTATTGGTGCGGCGGTAGGTGCGCTCGTTCTGCTCGGTGCTTTCAGCCTCTTCGCTCTTACGGCGGTTATTGGTGCGTTCACGGGTGCGGGTGCGTTTCACCGGTTTCTCCGGGTCGGTACCGAACGTCATATCCAAGGCGGCGGTAATGGAATCCAGGCTGGTTGCCCCGTCTGCGGTTTCGGCCTTCAAATCGGCGGAGTTCTCGGGGAGTTCACGCTGTTCGCGGCGCTCACGAATTTTCTCGGAAGCCAGCTCTGCCTTCACGTCCAGGGGAGGAAGGTCCGCATCCGCCTTAGCGGTCTTTTCGGCTTTCTTAGCCTCCTGCGTTTTACGGGTACGCGTGGCGCGGGTTCGCTTTGCGGGTGCCTTCTCGCCCTCACTCTTTTCGGACTTTTCAGCCTTAGAGGAAGGAGTTTTTTCGGTCTTTTCGCTCTTTTTCTCAGCGTCGGTCTCATCGCGTTCAGCCACCACGCCTCCGCGCTGGTGAGACGCCACAGCCTCAACCAGATCCGCCTTCTTCAGACGCAGGTACCCTTTAATGCCCAACTGCTGGGCTAGGGTGCGTAGCTGAGCGACTTTCAGCTCGCCAAGCTTCGAGCTCGTTACGAGTGTGCCCGACGCGTTTTCGTCTTCAGTCACGACAATATTTTTTGCCACTAAATATTTCCTTATATTTGTTTTAAAACACCCAGAAAATCCCTACAGAAACTTAAGGATCGGGTTTCTCACTATTGAGCGCGGCCCCCGCCGAACTCGGGTAGAGTTCGACGCGTACTTTTACGGGGGAATCCTTTCAAAGTTCTTGGAGCATTCGTTCGCTAAGCTACCGCATTTGCCGTAAAGGAAGAACCCTACGATAAGAAGCGACAACCCTGAACGGCGCCATTTTTACGTCTAAAAACCACAAGCGGCACCCACGAAGAACACGGAGTTTTGGTGGAGAAACCACCGGTGATTTTTTGACACTTCCGACGCGGTCAAGGCCGCTACTGAAACAGATCCCGGAAGCTTTAGACACGCCAATCGGTGACTCGGCTGTATGTGCCTACTGTGTAACTATAACACCTTCGCCATCGATTTCAAGCGGCATGACGCGCCATGACAGATGACGATTTTCAAAAATATTTCCGGGATGCTCCGCCATGAACTTCTCAACGAATTCACACACCCGGCTGGCCTCCTTGGCACCGTGCGCAAACGTGAGAACGGTGGGCCCAGCACCCGAGATGACAGCAGGAAGTTGCTGCTCACGCAGATACGCCACCAGAGCCGCGCTCGGCTGCATCGCGGGCACACGGTACCCCTGGTGCAGGTAGTCCACAGTCGCGTCCATGAGATGCTCCGGCGCCTGCGCAAGCGACTGAATCAGCAGTGCCGCCCGGCCAGAGTTGGCCGCCGCCTGCCCATGCGGAATCTCAGCGGGAATCAGCGAGCGCGCAAGTTTGGTGGAGACCTCATAATCAGGCACCGCAACCACAGGCACAATGGTGGGATGCACCGGCACGATCAGTGAGTGCCAGTCCCCCAGCTCACCCCAGGATATTGACAGCGAACCGTACACCGACGGGGCAACATTATCGGGGTGCCCCTCTACATCCGAGGCGATCTGGAAAATCTGGTCGCGGCTTAACCGAGCATACTCCGGCAGTAGCGCTGAGGCCGCCGCAACACCCGCAACAATAGCGGAGGCGGATGATCCCATGCCGCGCGAGTGCGGAATACGGTTGTGCGCCGTCAGTCTAAGGGCAGGAAGCTCATCCAGCCCGACCTTTTCGAAGACGGTGCGCATTGACCGAACCACCAGATGGTTTTCGTTGCGTGGCACCGTATCGCTACCTTCGCCCGACAGCTCGAATTCCAGCCCTTCGGCGATACGCTCAACCGTCAGCTCGTCATAGTACCCTAAGGCAAGTCCCAGGGTGTCGTACCCGGGGCCGAGATTGGCGCTTGAAGCGGGAACCTTGACGGTGACGGTTTTACCCACCGGAATGTCGGTGAGAGTAAGGGGTATCGAATTGAGTGACATGGGGACCTCGTACTCGGGGCGTTGTGGGGTGTGTTAGGGGTTTCTGTCCCGAACACAAACATTGTGGTGTATTACGGATTTTATCCTAGCATTGCATGTAATGCGGTATAGAAAAGCGCCCCGCCGTATCCGCTATGCGGATACTGGAGGCGCCTTCCTCAAGGGGGCGGTGGTCTAATTCAGGTCAAGAATATCTGCCACAGCCACAACGTCGAAGGCTGCCTTGGTCGGTTCGACTTTCGCACCATTGACCGGTTCCAATGCCCACTGCGGGTCCTTCAAGCCGTGACCCGTCACCGTAATGACAATGGTCTTGCCTTCGGGGGCCTCACCCGCGCGGTGTTTCTTGAGCAGACCTGCAACGCCAGCGGCTGATGCGGGCTCAACGAAAACGCCCTCGCGGGAAGAGAGCCAGCGGTGCGCCTCAAGAATCTCCTCATCGGTGACAGCCTCAATCACACCACCGGATTCATCACGTGCCGCCTCAGCTTTCTCCCATGAGGCGGGGTTGCCGATGCGAATCGCGGTCGCAATCGTTTCGGGAGTGTCAATCGGGTGCCCTGCAACAATCGGGGCCGCGCCAGCTGCTGAAAACCCCACATGACGGGGCGTTTGGTGGCGACCGGTTCCAGAACCTTGCCGTCACGATTCGTATAGGGCTCTGAGTACTCCTTGTATCCCTTCCAATAAGCGGTAATATTGCCCGCGTTACCCACCGGGAGCAGGTGATAATCGGGGGCATCCCCCAGGGTGTCGACGACCTCAAAAGAGCCGGTCTTCTGCCCCTCAATGCGGTAGGGGTTCACCGAGTTCACCAAGAATACCGGGTAATTCTCGCTGAGTTTACGGGCAATTTCGAGGCAGTTATCGAAGTTTCCGTCGATCTGAATAATATCGGCGCCGTGGGCGATGGCCTGCGAGAGTTTGCCCATTGAAATCTTGCCGTCCGGCACGAGTACCGCGCAGCGCATCCCCGCTTGAAGCGCATATGCCGCTGCCGACGCTGAAGTATTACCGGTCGAAGCGCACACAACAGCCTTCGCACCTTCGTGTTTAGCGGCGGTAATAGCGCTCGTCATGCCGCGGTCTTTGAAGGACCCGGTGGGGTTCATCCCCTCGAATTTGAGGTATACCGTATTGCCGGTTTGCGCTGACAGCGCCGGTGCGTGAATTAGCGGGGTTCCGCCTTCGCCTAGAGTTACCGGTTTTACGTCGTCCCCGAACGGGAGACGGTCGCGGTATTCGTTAATGACGCCCTGCCACACATGTGCCATGGGATTCTCCTACTTTCTGCTGGTGGTGTTGCTCGCGCGGACTTGAGAATTTCCGCGCTGAAATTCTAGTCTTCTTGGGTTATTTACCGGACTCGACGCGAATCACGGAAATAATCTCGCGCACGGTGTCTAAGCCATCGATCACCGCGATCGCGCGGCGCAGGTCAGAATCTTTGGCAGAGTGCGTTACTAGGCGAATCTGTGCGGCGCCGTCCTGCGGAGTAGATTGACGCAAAGAATCCACCGAAATGCCGTGCTCGGCAAAAATACGGGAAATATTTGCGAGTACGCCCAGTTTGTCGTCAACCAGCATACCTACCGAGTAGCGGGAGATAATGTCGCCCAGTCCGGTAGCGGGCAGCTGCGCGTAGGAGGACTCGGGCACACCCGGACCGCCCAGTACCAGGCGGCGCGCTAACGAGACAAAATCACCCAGAACGGCGGAAGCGGTCGGTGCCCCGCCGGCGCCGGGGCCGTAGAACATCAGCTCGCCTGCGTTCTGCGCCTGCACAAACACGGCGTTAAACGCGCCATGAACACCCGCCAGTGGATGCTGCCGCGGAATAAGCGTAGGAGCCACACGGATATTGACCCCCTCACCATCGCGTTCGCAAACGGACAGAAGTTTAATCACATAGCCGTCGGCATCTGCGGCGGCAACGTCATCGGCGCTTACAGCGGTAATACCCTCAACGTGAACGTCATCAATGGTGAAATCAGAATGGAACGCCAATGAGGCTACAATAGCCGCCTTTGACGCGGCATCGTGGCCTTCAACATCAGCGGTGGGGTCTGCTTCGGCGTAGCCGAGTTCCTGGGCGTCTTTGAGTGCATCGGCAAAGGTTGCGCCGGTGGTATCCATCTGATCCAGAATGTAGTTGGTGGTGCCGTTCATAATGCCCAGCACACGTGTGACGGTATCGCCTGCCAAAGAATCGCGCAGGGGCCGCAGAATCGGAATTGCGCCGGCGACAGCCGCCTCATAAGAAAGCTGTGCGCCGGACTTATCGGCAGCAGTCTGAAGCTCAACACCGTGTTTTGCCAGAAGCGCTTTATTACCCGAAACTACCGATTTACCGGCCTCTAGGGCACGCAGAATGCGGGTTCGTGCAGGCTCAATACCGCCGGTCAGCTCGATCACCACATCGGCGGCATCAATCAGGGCGTCCGCATCGGTAGTGTACAGTGCTGGGTTAGCGTCCCAGTGGCGTTTAGCCGCAGTATCACGCACGGCAATACCAATCAGCTCAACAGGTGCCCCTATCCGTTCTTTGAGAACCGCGCTATCTTCACTGAAAATACGCGCTACCTGGGAACCCACATTCCCAGCGCCGAGCAGAGCAACCTTAATGGTGTCAGTCACGTTATCTCCTACATTTTGACCGAGTGGTGAACGCGCCTGTACGAACGGGCGACGTCATCATCAACTGTATCAAGAGAGCGGTACCTGGGCGCGGTCAAGACGCCAACATTACCGCCATTTACGGGGGTGTCGTTATATTACGGGCGGTTTCCTGGCCGAACTCGCGATTGCGGGGTCATCGCACGGAAAAGATTTGCGGCGCCCGCGCTAGAAGCCCGTGTCCAGAGCGAGCATCTCGTCTTCGCTTTGTCGACGAATAATAGGATGCGCCGCCTCCCCCGCCGACGTAGCAATAACCGGCGGACGGCTCAGGTAGTTATAGTTCGATCCCCAGCACATAACAGTACGCCCCGGTGGCTGGCACCGCGAGAATATCCCCCGCCTGAAGGTCAGCGGGAAGATAGCAGTACCGCACCACAATATCACCCGATTCGCAGTGTTTACCCACCACACGAAAGCACCTGCTCCCCACCGGGGCGCGGTTTGCCAGGGTAACCGTGTAGTCGGCGTCATAGAGCACCGGGCGCGCATTATCGCTCATACCGCCGTCCACCGAGACATACCGGCGCACTCGAATCTGACCGTGCTCATCCTCAATACTCACGTTTTTAATGGTGCCGACGGTGTAGAGCGTCACCCCCGAGGGGCCGGAAATCGAGCGGCCAGGCTCAAAAGACATGTGCGGAATCGTCATGCCAAGACGCCCGCAGGTTGCTGCGACAGCATCCGCAATCGAGACGGTAATCTGCTCAATACTACGCGGAGTATCGGCCTCGGTATAGCCAATACCATAGCCGCCGCCCAGGTCAAGCTCCGGCAGGCTAAGACCGTATTTCTGGTTCACAGCATGCATAAAAGTGAGGGCAGTATCTGCCGCCTGCTCAAAACCCTGCGCCTCAAAAATCTGCGAACCTATATGGCAGTGAATACCCCGAAATTCCAGGGAATCCGTGGCGGCAAGAATACCGGCAGCGAGCATCGCGTAGGATTCATCCTCGGTGGTTGACCAATACTCAAGTTCGTCGGCCTCCAGCCCGGCAAGACGTGCAGTTCCCGGCTGAAGCGACATCCCAAACTTCTGATCCTCATGCGCCGTGGCAATAGATTCGTGGGTGGAGGCGTGCACACCGGGTGTAATCCGGATGAGCACGGGAACCGCCGGATACGGCTCCAGCCCCTCTGCGACACTCTCTGCGCACAGCTCAGCATACACATCCGTAATGAGTTTAAGCTCATCAATGGAGTCCACCACCACGCGGCCCACCCCGTGTTTAATAGCGCGCTTAATCTCGTCATACGACTTGTTATTACCGTGCAGCGCAATATTTTGCCCGGGAACCTGCGCCCGCAGGGCAATCGCCAGTTCCCCGCCCGACGCCGTATCAAGACACAAGCCTTCCTCATGCGCCCACCGCGCCACGGCGGTGCACAGGAATGACTTTCCCGCGTAGTAGACACTCGCCTGCGCCCCATACCGGGCGAAGGCATCCTCGAATGCCCGGCGGTACCCGCGTGCCCTAGCCCGGAATGTGTCTTCCGAAAATACGTACTGCGGGGTATCAAACTCTTCAACAAGCTCACTCGCTGCAATGCCGTCGATGGTGAGCTCTCCCCCCGTGATTACGCTGAAATGAGTCCGTCCAGATGGTGCGGTTCAGCTCGGCGGGATGGTCAGGGCAGGTAAGCCAGTTGGGGGCGTACAGGGATTGCGCGTCGCTCATGCATAGTCCTCGGGTCTTGTGTCACGGTCACAGATTCGTGATGCCATCACCACTATATCGGAACGCCGCGCCGCCACGATGCTGCTGATAGGCGGTGTTCAGATAGCGGATAAACCAATATACGAAAGCCGCGTACCCCACCAAGATGGGAGGGGTACGCGGCTTCGGGCTGGTTAGCGTTACATACGTTCGGGGGCGGTGACCCCCAGCAGACCCAATCCGTTGGCGAGCACCTGCCGGGCTGCATTGTTGAGAAGCAAACGGGTGCGGTGCAGATCGGTCACCGGCTCATCGCTCTTCGGGGCCACACGCGAGATACCGTACCAGCGGTGGTATGCGGTTGCCAGGTTTTCGAGATAACGGTTAACACGGTGCGGCTCATAGAATTCGGCTGCGGTGCGCACGGCCGCCGGGTACTGCCCCAGTGCTGCAAGCAGTTCCGTGTCCGCAGGGGAATCCAGCAGCGCGGTATCCACCCCGGCTGCGGTATCCACCCCGGCGTCGGCGGCGTTACGTGCAACGGCGCATGCGCGGGCGTGCGCGTACTGCACGTAGTAGACCGGGTTATCGTTACTTTCTGCACCAGCAGGTCCAGGTCAATGTCGATAGTGCTGTCCACTGAGTAGCGGGTGAGCTCATAGCGTGCCGCATCCACCCCCACAGCCTCTACCAGGTCTTCGAGGGTGACGACATTACCGGCGCGTTTTGACATGCGCACGGGTTTACCGTCTTTAACGAGGTTCACCAGCTGCCCAATCATGACCTCAATCTGCTCGGGCTGGTACCCAAGGATCTGGGCGATAGCTTTCAGCCGCCCCACATAGCCGCTATGGTCTGCGCCAAGCATATAAATAGCCACGTCGGCGGGGTTTTCGGAGCGGGTCATTTTGTTTTTATAGTATGCGATATCGCCAGCCACATAGGCGTGGTTGCCGTCAGACTTAATGACCACACGGTCTTTGTCGTCGCCGTAGTCGGTGGTGCGCATCCACCAGGCGCCTTCAGCTTCAAAAAGCTGACCGTCCTGTTTCATCTGCTCAATGATGCGGTCGGCCTCACCAGACTCAAATACCGAGTTTTCGTGGAAGAAGACATCAAAGTCGGTGCCGAAACGGTGCAGGGACTCTTTAATCTGCGCGAACATGAGCTCGGTTCCGATTTCACGGAAAATCTCTGCGGGATTCTCGGCATCAAGCGCATCTGGACGTTGGGCGAGGATCCGGTCTTTAATCTCGGTAATATAGCCGCCCGCGTAACCGTCTTCAGGGGTAGGCTCTCCCTTGGCGGCGGCCAATAGTGAGTTGACGAACCGGTCAATTTGGGTACCGTGGTCGTTAAAGTAGTATTCGCGCACCACGTTCGCCCCTTCGGCGCTGAGCATACGCGCCAACGCGTCACCCACGGCCGCCCAGCGGGTTCCGCCCAGGTGGATGGGGCCGGTGGGGTTAGCCGAAACGAACTCGAGGTTAATGGTTTTCCCCGCGAACTTATCGCTCGTACCGTAGGATTCGCCTGCTTCTACGATAGTTGCGGCTAGCGTGCCTGCCGCTGCCGCATCCAGGGTGATATTGAGGAAGCCGGGGCCAGCAATATCTACCCGCAGAACTCCAGGGGTATGGGCGATTTTCTCTGCGAGGATGGCGGCTACTTCACGCGGGTTTTTCCCGACTTTTTTAGCAAGCTGCAGCGCGAGGTTGGTGGCCCAGTCGCCGTGCTCACGCGATTTGGGGCGCTCCACACGAACCTGTGGCAGGTCGGCACCATCAACGAGGGTCAGCTGACCGGCGGCAATGGTGTCTTTAAGAACGTGAGTGATAGCGTCTGAGAGTTCTTCTGGAGTCATAAGTTAATAGTTTAGCAATACTCTGCTAGGATAGATGAGGTTCGCCCTTGTAACCGATGCGGATAGAGCACTTGATTCTCCGCTGCGGTACGAAATTCCGAGCGCGCAAGGAATTATATTTCGTGCCGAAGCAGACGAGCGTTAGTGAGTCTGAGAAGTCGAAGGTTTTTATCGTCTGCAGCTTTGCTGGGGCGTCTAAAATTTCATATGTTAGCCCTTGTAGCTCAGTGGATAGAGCGCTTGCCTCCGGAGCAAGAAGTCGAAGGTTCGAATCCTTTCAAGGGCACAAAAACGGTCTGTCTAAACAGTAATTTAGACAGACCGCATTTGTTTTAAGCGTTAAAAGCTGCCTGTCGTTAGGGCTCCGCATCTAGCAGCATGGTTTCTTCAAGGGTTGCGGTGCCTTCTTGCAGATGAACCTGTTCCCCGAGCGGCTGAAGGGCCGTGGTGACGGGGCCGCGCCCAGCACCGGGTAGGCGTAGGGTGCGGCCGTCCAAGAGTGCGGGAATGCCTGCATCCTGAAGCAGTTTAAAGGCTTCTTCCCAGCGTTTGGCGCTCACCACGAGCGAGCTGTGCCCGGCGGTGATCTCGTCAACGGTTCCGGTGCCAGTTACCTTGCCGGCAGCAAGCATGACAAGGCGGTCACATTGGGCGGCTTCCTGCATGTAGTGGGTTGTTACCAGAATGCCCGTGCCGTTATCAGCTAAGGCGCGCAGGTTTTCCCAGAGGCGGGCGCGGGTGAGCACGTCCATACCGGAGGTGGGCTCATCCAGCACGAGAAGTTTGGGGTCGTGCCCAATGGCGGCAAGATACGCGAGAGTGCGTTTAGCGCTAACGGCAGAGTAGCCACGGGAGCGTGGCCGTAGCGTTCTGCGAAGCCGCGGGCCTGTTTGCTCACGGCGACCCCTTGGACGGAAGCCGCGAATTCCAGGTTTTCCAGGGCTGACAGTGAGGGGTACAAGCCTAACCCCTGCGCCACATACCCGATGTGCCTGCGGCTGCCAAGTGATGGGCTCCGCCCAAAGAGTGTCGCTTCCCCCGCGGTGGCGGTTTCCAGACCGAGCAGAATCCGCATGAGCGTGGTTTTACCGGCTCCGTTACCCCCGAGGAGCCCGACAATTTCACCGGGACGCACACTCAGTGATACTCCGTTAAGCGCCCTGAAAGAGCCATAGTCGCGGACTATATGATCCGCCAGCACGAGGGTATCGCCGCTGTCGAAACTTTCTGCTATTTGGGGGTTTCCGCTGCGCTCAACCCCGGTAGGTAGGGTATTTAAATCATGATCACCCGAAGTCTTTCCCAGCAGCAACGCAATGCTTGCGTTCTCTAAATCTTTAGGGGCGGGGGTGAAACTCTTAGGATGGGTGGGGTGTGCGTCTTCACTCCAACAGTAGACGGTATGTGCCCGGCGCCATGCGGATGGGTGGGCAAGTACTTGCTGCGCGGGCTCCAGGCTCACCGGTGCCTGCCAGATTGAGCCGGGTACATCTGCCATCACTTCGTCGGGGGTCCCAACACCCAGCAGGGTCCCATGATCCAGCAGGAACAGTCGTGTGGCGCGTTCGGCTTCATCAAGGTAGGTGGTGGCGAAGATGACGGTTGCCCCCTCCGCAGCCGCGGCCGCGATCAGGCTCCACAGTTCTGCCCTGCTGATGGGGTCCACGCCCGTAGTTGGTTCATCAAGCAGCACCAGGCCGGGCTGATGCAGTGTTGCAAGCACCACCCCGAGTTTTTGCCGCATCCCGCCCGAGAGCCGCCCAGCCAGCCGGTTGGGTACGTGGTCTAGCCCGGCTTTTGTGAGCAGTTCTTCGGAGCGGGTGCGGGCCTTATCCGGGCTGAGTCCGTAGGTACGCGCTACGAACTCGATATTCTCGGCAACTGAGAGATGACGCCACACGCCCGAATCTGCGGGCTGGTACCCCACGTTGTGCCGGTCAACGGCATACCCGCTGTTGTTCCCGCTGTGCGTCCTCAGCCTTCCGGCGAGCAGTTTAAGGAGCGTGGTTTTACCGGCACCGTCCCCGCCGATCAGCGCTGTTACCGTTCCGGGAGTGAACTCGCCCGTGAAATTATCAAGAGCTGTTTTGTCTCCAAAGCGCACTGTGGCTTGTTCAAGGTTGATAGTCACGGGTTCCATTAGCGTGCCCCTCCGTGGGTGAGAATGTACCGCATCCGGGCCGTTGCGGCACCGAAAACAACCACCGCCATAGCCGTCAGAATGACAAAAGGTAGCCAAATACCTTCGAGGGTTACGGAGCGGAGCATAATGCCCTGGGCAATTTCACGGAACCAGGTCAGAGGCAGGCGTAGCCTATCCAACGCACGCCTAGCGGCATGGAGGTCAAGGGAAAAATCAGTCCCGAGAGCAGCACCTGCGGGACCATAAAAAGAATCGCCATTTGGATGGCCTGCCCGGTGTTCTGGGAGATGGAGGAGATAAACACACCAATACCGAGCACCACGAAGAGGAATATGAGGGCGGCAAGGCTGAACAGCCACAGGCTGCCGTTGAAGGGCACCCCGAAAAGCCACACACCGAGCATGGTCACCACCGCCATATCAACTACGGCAACCATAAAATAGGGGACGATTTTGCCCAGAATAATGGAGGAAGGGCGAAGCGGCATGACCGCCAGTTGTTCCAGTGTGCCGGTTTCTCGCTCACGCACTAACCCGATACTGGTAATGACCGTACCGATGAACAATAGAATCAGCCCAATAAGCCCCGGCACCATCACCCAGGATGTTTTTAGTTCCGGGTTGAACAGTACCGTCACGAGGTCATCTGGGTCTAGTTTAGGGCTCTCCATGCTCGTAAAGTCTGGTGGTGCTGCCCCCGGCCCCCTTGGGGCTGCTGAGGACCCTTGTGCGGGTGAGGCTGTTTGGTCACGCTGCGCTTTTTGTGCTTGTGCGGCTGCATTGCGGTACGCGGATTTTGCTTCCGTTATGCGGTTTTGCGCATCCTCAGCCGATATCTGCACGAAGGCACCCTGCGCCGTCTGCGCAACAAAGAGGTTACTGCCGTCGGTGTAGACCTGCATCTGCTCCGAGATGGGTTTGTCCGAGGTATCCGGCCGGTCGGAAACAACCACAACGTCGGCTTTTCGGTCGCGCAGTAATTGCTCTGCTTCTTCCCCGCCGCGGGTGTGTTCTATGTGGGTGATGTCAAGCTTATCCCGGGCGGCACGGTAGGTGTCGAGTTTATGGGCGAAAGATTCTGCCTGCGAACCAATGACAGCCACCGACACCTTGTCGACGGATAGGTTTGCCGCGTAACCGAAAATAATCAGTAGGATTACCGGCAGAATCACCAGCATCGCCAGGGTGCGGCGGTCACGTGCCAACTCCCGAAATTCTTTCACAATGAGGGCTGTCATTACCCCCACCTCCCTATTTCATCAGTTGATGAAATTAACCCTACAGCTGCCCCTTCTCATTGCGCAAGTACCCTCGCAGTAATACCCAAACCACCAGAGCAGCAAAGAAGACAACATGTAAAACCACGGCTTGAGGCACAGAGCAGCACCCGCTGTCCCCTTATCCCCCGTGCGCCCATGGTTGTAGCATGAAATTACACGGGAAACTCGGGAGGCTGCAATGGCTATTAGCGGTTTTGCTTTAATCACCCTTGTGCTGTTTATGGTGCACGAATTTGAAGAGATTATTTTTGTGCGCCGCTATATTGATAAACATGCCGATAATAACCGGTATCACGACGAGCTTTTCGTGGCAGGGCAAGATCATTACCCCTCAACCGCGGCTATTGCGGCCATGATCGCTGAAGAATTCGTTGTTGCCTGCCTCATCCTTTGTACCGGGATCATCCTTGATTCTGCTGAGGTCGTGGCAGCTATGTTTATCGCCTACACATTGCACCTCGTCATCCATATTCGTGAGGCAATAGTCTTCCCGGGGTGGGCGCCGGGCAGCAGGACCGCAGTATTTACCATGCCGTTTAACGCTATTACCTTATACGCTATCTTTGCTACCCAGCATATCGATTACCTCGCATTAGTTATTTTGACCGTGGTCTTGAGCGCTGTGGTTCTTATTAACCTACAGATGCTTTACCGGCTCTCAGGAAAGATTGAAACGTTAATCCAAAAAATTGCGTAATACGCTTAACCGCTCTTTCTGGTTGCGCAAGCGCTCCCCCGCTGTTAGGCTCAAACCACCACACAAGAGCGGGAAGGTCAAGCCGTGAGTTCACCTAAGAAAAATCCCAAGCCCCGCCGCGGCCCCAGAGCGGGAGGGGTTGAACGAAAGCACATTCTGCAGGTCGCCACCGAGCTTTTTAGCGAACACGGGTACCAGGCCACCACTATGCGTAAAATCGGCACAGCCGCAGGTGTTGATGCGAAGCTCATCCACTACTATTTCGGCACCAAAGAAGACCTCTTCACAGCCGCTATTTCTGAGGTATTCCGCTCCCGCGGGCTACCCGATATTCTCTCGGAATACCGCCCGGAGGCAACCGACTCACCCGGCACGCACTATATACGCGCCGTACTCACCACCCTCGAAACCCCCACCATAGGGCCCGCCTTCACCGGGCTGCTGCGCAGCCTTGGCACCCACGAAGAATCGCAAAAGGTTTTCCTCCGCTTTGTTAACGAAGAACTTTTAGAGCGCCTCGCCCCACAGCTTCCGATGGAAAACGCCACAACACGGCTTGCCCTCGCAGGGACCCAGATTTTTGGGCTGATTTACACCCGGTACATTTTGAAGATTCCGCCCCTGACCGAGCTCTCTACTGAGCAGACGGCGCGGCTCATTGGCCCCACTCTCGATACGTATATGCGCGGCCCCTTGGAATAGGTGGCTGTACCGCCACGAAGCACAGCTAGTGCCGCTTCGTGGCGGTTACCCTATTCTGTGTTTTCTATGCTTCTGCCGCAGCAGCCTCGTCAGCGGCAGCTATGAGGGAATCCGTAACATGCGGCTCAACGGCAGCAATAGTACGCAGGGCGGATACTGCAACACCACGTGCTTTCGGTGCGGGGATAAGATGCTCAGGAACCGGCACCGCCACCCCGTAATGCACGCAGAGCTTCCCCAGCAGATCAAGGAGCTGGTGGGCGGACTTTGTCTCATTCAGCAGCTCAGCCAAAACGTGCAGCACCCGGTAGCCGCTCAGGGCACTCATATGCGCCGCATCCTCAAGGGTTTTAGCGAGGCGCCCGGCCGTCAGCAGCTTCTCCGCCAGCAGCAGCCGCACCTGGTGCGCAAACCCGGCGGGGTCAAAAAGGTTCGAGGCGCATAAGCCCGCAATCGCCTCCGCCGCAGCCGCCCGGTCTTCGGCGCTCTTCGCGCTGCAGGCAAGAGCCAACGCGGAGTACACCGGAGCCGTTGGCACTTGGCGGCTAGCTTCAAGCAGCCGCATAGTTCGCTGAACCTCTGGCACCCGGTTCTGGGTCAGGGCGCGCATTAAGCGAATGTGAGAGTGAGCGGCATAGGTATCCGGGTTATGCTGCATAAGCCAGGCGAACCATTCAGGCACGTGCTGGGTGTGCGTCCATTCTTCCCTCTCGTACATATCGCAGCTGCCGTCAATGCGGGTGCACGGGCCGCCAAGGGCCGCCGACTGCATGGCTCCTACCCCCTGCTCTTCGGTCATCATGGGGGCTTCCCAGATGGGTAGCTCCTGTTCATCCCGCGTTGAGTCCCACAACATGCCCAGATGCGACTGCGGGTAGTGTATCCGCGTCCAGGGGCGGGACTGTGCGGGTATGGGGCGCATGAACGGGGCAGCCGCGGAGCCTGAGCGCATTTCGTCAATAAAACGCATCATCTCAAAGATCAGCAGCAGGCTCACCCGCCGGTTTTCAAGACGGGCATGTCGGGTAATTGCCATGGTGCCGCCGGTAATAGTAGCAATAAGCTCCTGCCAAAGGGCACCGTCATTATCTTTAACCTCAACCAGCTCAGCGAGGGCAAGCCCAAGAATCACGTTGTACCGGCAGAGAAACCCCCACGAGCTAACACTCCAGTTCGCCTCCGGGGTGTGGACATCCTGAATCTCACGTATTGTGCGGCGCATGAGCTCCCGGTTCTGCTTATCAATCGTTTCTGCCCCCAGGGTAATGATTCCGTCCAGGATACGCGCCAGCTCTTCACCCGCGCCCATGCCGTGTGTTTCCCCGGATGCTTCGCTGAGGTGCTCCGTAAGAAGCCGGTTAAGTTCCACCGGGGTGGTAATAGGCTCACCGGGCGCATAGTTATCCGGTAACGGTGTGGTGCGTGGGGCAGGAATATGGGGGATTTCAGCGCCCCGTGGTGCCGCCTGGCAGCTGCTCTGCGTATGATTTGGCACCTCCCCCGAAGGCTGCTCAAGTATGAGTTTTTGGGCACTCTGGGCAATATCCGCTGGGTACGACGGAAGAAACTCCCGCACCAGCTCAGACACTTTCTGAGGCACCTCTAAGTAGTCGTGCTTATTAGCATAGTTATTCAGGGTGCGGAGCAGACTCAGCTGGGCTTTGATGCTTTTCTTATCGGCGCGGCTCAGCACGGCCCCGCTGGCGCTTATCAGCTCATACGGGTTATCGAGTGCACCCTCAGCTAGGAGGGTTTTATAGGCGGCTTGGCCCCATGCGACAGCTGCTCCAGGTTCGGTGCTGAGCAAGCTCAGGTAGTTATCTTTGCGGGCAAGTATCTCGCCCACGGTGGGGGCAAGATGCTTCTGAATATTCAGGTACCAGGCAATATGACGCGCCGAGAAATCGCTGAGCATCCCCGTCAGTGTGGCGTCTAAGAGGCGGTCACGGAACCCCGGCAGCCTCGCGCAGAGACTATCGAAGGCAGCCATGAGTTGGCTTTCGAGCAGCTGGTTTTCTTGTGCATCGCCGGCGCGGGTGCCGGTGGAAGAGGTGAGTATTGCCTGCGTGTCCCCCATCCCTTCGGCGGTAAAGAATGCCCAGAATTCCTTCTCACGCAACCCCTCATCCTCCGTGAGAATACGCACTATACGTTCCGCGTGTGATTCACGGGTGAACGGCTCACCCTGGTAGGGGCGGCACAGGTAGTACCTGATCTCACGCAGATACTCCGGGTGGTACTGCTCGGGTGGCACATCCCGCATGAGGCGGCGCATAATGTGCAGGCTCCACAAATCGTGGCACCAGTGGATGTCCTCAAAAACTTTATTAACCCAGGTTCCACCGCGGCTCATAATCCCCGCCGCAAACGCTTCACCCGCTTTCTGCCGTGCCGCTGCGTCGGTGTGAAAGCTCTCCTGGGGGTAGAGCGGGTACCCGGGGTCTGGGTGGTGTTTCACCCAACGGTCGTCTGTGTCTTCCTGCCCGGTAGAGTGCGCGAATAGCCCTTTCGGGTATGTCACGTGGTCGCGGCGTGCAACGGCCGCACGCAGATAAACCATGCGCAGGGTTGGCCCTTCAGCCTCGTACACCGCAGCAAACCCGCCTAGGGCACGCATGATGGCGGCGCGTTCTTTCTCATCTGCATCAGCTAGGATGCTATCGAGCGTGTGCCAGTCTTCGGTGTTTATTGGTTAGAGCGGTACGTAACGCCTCGAAGCGGCTCTGGCTAGGTGGGGTGACAAGACCCGGTTCTGCGGTGGTATTACCGGCCATAATCTTCCTCATATTTATTCAGTAGTATTTGGGGGCTGGGCTGGTGCTAGTTATAGCTTGTTCGCTGCCTCTGCTTGCCGCGCCGCCTCCGCGAATAGTTCGGTGGGGTGCGGTTCAAGAGCCAGAATAGTACGCAGCGCCGCTGCAGCCGTGCCGCGGGCTTTCGGCGCCGGAACCAGACGATCAGGTATTGGCACGCTCACACCGTACTGCACGCACAATTGGGCCAGCAGAACGGTCAGCTGATGCCCTCTAGGAATCGTGGTTTCCCCAGTTACTACCGTAGTCAGGGTCTGAAGCACCCGGTACCCTGCTAGGGCGCTCAGCTGCGCCGTATCGTCAAGGGTTTTCGCGATACGAGATGCAATAATCGCCTTCTCATCAAAAAGAAGTATCAGCTCTTTCGCAAGAAGCTGCGGGTCAAGCAGGTTCGAAGCACACAGCCCGGCAAGTGCCTCAGCAGCGGCGGCTCTTCCTTCGGCCTGCGCCGCCCCGCAGGCGTGCGCTAATGCAGAATAAACGGGTTCCTGCAGCACCCACCCGGTGTGTTCAAGAGAGCGTAGAAACAAGACTGGCTGCATACCGTGGGCCAGCTCCATGTGGGCGTGGGCCGCGTAGGTATCAATATTGTGCTGAAGCATCCACCTGCCCATTCGCGCACCCGCTGGCGGCCATTAAAAACCATAGCGTCATGGATCCCAAAGTTACCGTCTCTACGATCTGCGGTACCCGCCAGGAGCGCACTCACGACTGGGTCTTTGCGGTAGGCCTGCGGTACTGGGGCAAACCACCATGCGGCTTCGCGGTTCTCATCCATGCCGTACCTCAGGGAGGGAATCCGGTGTCTGCGTTCCCACAACCGCTGTTGCGGGGGTACCGCAACCATTAACGGGGCGGATGCTTCGCCTGCGATGCTGCATTCAACGAACCGGTTGAGCTCGTGGATGAGCACGGTGCTGAGGGCGCGGTTGGGCAGGAACAGCCCGGTGTCCCCGCCGACTGCCATATGGGCTATGAGCCTATCCCATGCGGTACCCGCTGGCCCGGGCAGCCCCGCGATCTTGGCGAAGGCAAGCGCCATCAGGGAGCTGTACGGAATGTTATCCCACAGGTGAGCTTCGGCCCCTTCGTCTGTACGGTTGTTGTACTCACGGTAGCTGCCCACGTATTCTTGGCGGGCCAGCTGCCGAATACGGTCAAGATTCTGCGCGTCTACCGCGCCTATACCGTGCGTAATAACTCCGTCAATGATGCGCGGCAGATCCGCCCCGTTTCCGGCATCAATGAGGTGTTCAGCGATAAGCTCGTTCAGCTCGGCTACACATGGGACAGTCGCCTTTTGCGCATAATAATGCAGTATTGGCGTGGTGCGTGGGGCGGGTACTTCCAGCGAATCAGCTTCTGTTTTTATAGCACCCGTGATGCCTGCACTCTGCGCCTCCCCCGGTATTATAAGTTTTTGTGCCTTCTCGGCGAGGTCTACGGGAAATGTTGGCAGATGTTCTGCCACTAGTGCGCTGACTTTCTCAGGTACCTCTGCATAGCCGTGCTTTTTTGCATAGCTATTCAGGGTGTGGAGCAGGCTCAGCTGGGTTGTGACGCTCTTTTTATCGGCTCGGCTCAGTACCGCTTCGCTCGCTGTAAGGAGCCCGCTCATATTCTCTAGGTTCCCTGATTGTATGAGGCTCTTATAGGCGTTTTGTCCCACACTCACCGTTACCGCAGACGGTGCTGCTAAAGCGCCGCATAGCTTCCTTCCCGCTGGGAAAGCTCACGGCTATCGGGGTTCAGGTGCCGATGAATATTCACGTACCACGTGATGTTTCGCGCCGAGAAGTCACTGAGCATCCCGGCGAGCGCGGCATCTAAAAGACGGTCACGGAAACCCGGCACCTGATGGCACAGAATATCGAATGCGGCCATGAAGTCGTGCTCGACCCTGCTGCACGCCTCGGCGCGTTTTCGCGCGTTCATACCACGAACAGCTGAACCGATCTCTGCGAACCGGCGCGTATCTCCCATACCTTCAACGGAGAAAAATTCCCAGAATTCCCGCTGGTACAGCCGCTCATCTGAGGTAAGGATGCGGGCGATACGTTCCGGGCGGGGCTCACGTTTTTTGGGTTCCCCATAGTAGGGGCGACGCAGATAATCGCGGATTGTTGGTAAATAGTTGGGGTGGTACCGTTCGGCTGGTACGTCCCGCATGAGGAGGCGCATGATATGCAGTGCCCACAGGTTTCTCACACCGAGCATATCGTCCATTACTCGCTGAACCCACGCGCCCCCACGATGCAGAATACCCGCAGCGAATGCTTCAGCTGCTGCTTCCCGTGCTGACGCATCTGTGCATAGCTGTTCCCCGGAGTACACTGGGTAACTGGCGCCTGGGTGCCGGGCAATCCATGAAGTGCATGGGTCGTTGGCGGAGGGCCACGTGAATATTTCGCCCACTTTCTTACGCCCCGCCAAAGCCGCCCGCAGATAGAACATACGCGGGGTTGGCCCTTCCCTCTCATACACTGCGGTAAACCCGCCTAGGGTGCGCAGCACAGCGGAGCGTTCTTTCTCGCCCGTCCCCGCCAGGATCTCGTCTAGTCCCTGCCAGTTCCCGGTCTTTGGTGCAGTAAGGATTGCACGAATCATCTCGGCCAGGCTTTTCGCTTGTGAGGTATGCGGCGGCAGATGCACGGGGCCGGTCATTTATTTGTCCTCATCATCGTATTGCAGCCTGTTCGCTGCCTCTGCTTGCTGCGCCGCCTTTCGCCAATAGTTCGGTGGGGTGCGGTTCAAGAGCCAGAATGGTACGCAGCGCTGTTGCCACCGTGCCGCGGGCTTTCGGTGCCGGGATCAGACGGTCGGGTATTGGCACGCTCACACCGTACTGCACGCACAACTGGGCCAGAAGAGCAACCAGCGGGTATTCATTTACCACGTCGGTGGATTTCTGCAGCATAGCGTGCAGGGTTTGAAGCACCCGATACCCGGCCAGCTCGTTCAGCTGCGCCGCATCGTCGAGGGTTTTGGCAAGGCGCCCCACAATCATCGCCCCATCAGCCATGAGCAGTTTGAGCTGTTCGGCAAACATGTGCGGGTCAAGCAGGTTCGAGGCGCACAGCCCAGCAATCGCCTCCGCGGCAGCAGCACGGTCGGCATCGTTTTTAGCCCGGCAGGCGTACCCCAAGGCCGAATATACAGGCTCACCCGGTATGCACCCGGTGCGTTCAAAAGTATTCAGAAAAAGCCGAATCTCAGGGCGGTGCGGGTAGTTCATCCCAGCGATGAGGCTCATATGTGCGTGCGCCGCGAGGGTGTCTAGGTTATGGCGCAGGGCCCACACCATCCACTCATACACCCGCTGCTCGCCTTTAAAATCAACGTAGTCGGCCACCCCAAAATTGCCGTTGGTGCGGGTGAACGGGCCGCCCAGAAGAGCAGACTCCACGGGGCTAATATTTTTCCGGCTTTAATGGCCGGGGCAAACCACAGCGGGGCTTTCCACCCGTGCCCTTCCCAGGCACGCGCCAGCGACGATAATTTATACCGTTTACGCGTCCATTGGCGCTGCTGCTGGGGAACTGGCCGCATGAACGGTACTGTTGCCTGCCCGCCAGCGACCTGACGGGTGAACCGGTCTAGTTCGCGGATAAGCAGGGTGCTTGCTGCACGATCCGGCAGGTGAGATGCGGCGGTTAGTGTCTTTCCCCGCCCTGACGTCATGGCAGCTATTAGAGCATCCCAGCTAGCGTGTTCAGGTTCGCTAGCGTTCACGGTCACTGTAGCGAGCGCGCACGCTAGGAGCGTTCCGTACGGGGCAAGCTCCCACTGGCCTGTTGTCTGCCCGGTTCCTGCATGGTGGGAGTTATCTTGGTTCTTACATTGTTGCCGGGCTAGGCGTTTAATGCGGGTCAGAGTTGGTGCGCTTATTGCGTCAATACCTAAGGTGATGATCGCGTCGAGAATACGCGGCAGATCTGCCCCGTTGCCGGCATTAAGCAGGTGTTCAATCATTAGTTCGTTGAGTTCGGCTGCGTCAGTAACAGGGGGTTCGGGCGCATAGTTATCCGGTAGCGGTACGGCACGTGGTTCGGGAACAATAGGGGCTTCAGCTGGGGCATTCTCTGTGCCAGGAGCCTCTGTTTCGCTATCTGCGGGGCTATTATCGGCGGCTATGATGAGTCTTTTAGCGGGCTCAGCCGTATCTACCGGAAACGATGGCAGAAACTCGTTCACTAGTGCAGATACTTTCTGGGGAACCTCAGAAAGCCCATTTTTCTTTGCATAATTATTAAGTGAGCGGAGCAGGCTCAGCTGCGCTTTAACGCTTTCTTATCGGTGCGGGCAAGTACTGTTCGGCTTGCTTCTATCAGCCCGTTTACCTCCCCCAGCTCCCTGGTTTTCATGAGGGTTTTATAGGCGTTCTGTCCCAGGGCAACAGCCGCCCCGGAGGGTACAGTAAGAAGCCCCGCGTAGCGTGGTTCTCGCCCCGCAATCTCAGTGCTGGTGGGCTTTAGGTAACGGTGAATATTTACGTACCACGCGACGTTGCGGGTCGAGAAGTCGCTGAGTGTTCCCGTGAGAGTGGCCTCCAGCAGGCGGTCACGGAACCCGGGGATACGCTCACAGAGCTCACTCAACGCACACAGGTAGGCGTTTTTAATCTTCTCTCGGGCTTCTTTCGCACGCGCAGCATCCCAGATGAGTGCCGTATCGTTGCGATGCTCTAGGGACTGTTCATCGCCCATCCCTTCGACGGTAAAAAACGCCCAGAATTCTTTCTTACGCAGCGCCTCATCGTCCGTGAGGATACGCACTATACGCTCCACCATGGACTGCGGAGATAGGTTCAGCCCGTCACCAGATATATAGTTACGCACCATCCGCAAATAAGGCAGCGGGTACTGGTCTGGGGTGAGGTGCCCGGCGAGCGTGCGGCATACCCGCCACACCCATTCGCGTCTGTTCCACACAGACGCGCAGATTGTCTCTAATCGTTTCGCAATGTCCCCTCGCGATATAAGACCCGCAGTGTAGGCGTGTACCGCACGGTTGAGGGCTTGCTTATCGGCGCGCATGACGGCGGGTGTGTATACGGGGTAGGCGGTTTTTCTGCGTTGTTTCCCCCAGTAGTCCAGGGTATCTGCCCAACCGCCCCCGGCAAGATACTCGGGGTTGGAAGCCAGTGCCGCCCACAGGTACAGCATCCGCAGGGTGGGGCCTTCGGCCTCATACAGCCCGTACATCCCACCAAGACTGCGGGCGATAGCGGTTCGGTCTTTTTCCGTTGTCTCAGTCAAGTAGGTCTCTAGCATATGCCAGTTCTCGGTATCTGAGCCGGTGAGAATCATGCGGATCGCGGCGGTGCGTTCCTTTAACGCTCATAGCTGTTGCATTCGCCGTTTCAGATGGTCTTTCAGGCAATTCTCGCTCCCCTGGTGGTTGGTTGTTGTACACCAATAGTACGGCCTTTTAGCTGCGGATGCGCCGGGGCTAGCTGCCACTGATCGCAGCCCGCCCTAAAGCCCCTAGTCGGCGTATTATTGCTGCTTGTATCTGGGTGTTTAATACGCGACGGCGGCACGGTTCTTGTCTATTTTTCTCATGGTTCTGCTGGCTCTTGCCGCTGTGACGCTGAGAGAATTGGGTAATAGGTTCAGTAACGGAACACTTTAGGGAGGTAACCGTGACAGATACCATGCAACAGGTGCAGCTCGTGGAGTGGGGTGGGCCTGAGGCGCTGCACCTTGCGGAGGTTCCCGTCCCCGAGCCGGTGCGCGGGCATGTGGTGGTACGGGTTCAGGCGGCGGGCGTGAACCCGATTGATACCACCACCCGTAAAGGGCTGGGACCCGCCGCGCAGCTGGCAGATACCAGCAAACCGGTAGTTCTGGGCTGGGATATTGCCGGGGTGGTAACCGCCGTTGCGGGTGACTACACCGGGTTCGCGGTGGGTGATCGAGTGTTCGGGATGGTGAATTTCCCGGTTCTGGGGAACGCCTACGCGCAGTACGCCCTGGTTCCCGCCTACCAGCTGGCTCATGCCCCAGATAATGTTCCAATGGAGCAGCTGGGGGCCGCTCCCCTTGCCGCCCTCACCGCATACCAGGCGCTTTTTGAGGTGGCGCGCCTTGCTGCAGGCGAGCGCATCCTCATTCATGCTGGCGCTGGCGGGGGTGGGCCATATGGCGATTCAGCTGGCGGCAGCTGCCGGGGCTCAGGTGTACGCCACCGCATCTGCGCGGAACCGTGAATTTGTGGAGTCCCTGGGTGCGGTGTGTATTGACTACACCTCGGAAGATTTTCGTGAGGCTCTTGCCGACGATGATGAGCATATTGATGTGGTGCTGAATTCAACCGGCGCGCAGACGTTCCTGGACTCGTTGGATGTGCTGGCCCCCGCCGACCGTATTTCGCACCGGCGGGGCGTATTGTGACGCTTACCAGCCCCGATCCTTTGGAGGCGGCGCGGGAGCGCGGTTTCACGGCACAGTGGCTGACGGTGCACCCTGATGCCGGGCAGCTTACTAAGATCGCGCATTATCTGCAGGAGGGCACACTGCGGGTTCACCTTGACCGGGTGTTTCCGCTGGCTGAGGCTGCGGCGGCCCACGAGTATATTGAACAACGGCACGCGCGCGGTAAGGTGGTGCTCGTTCCGTAGGGGCTGCGGCTTGTGCTTGTACGCTTCGGTGTGGGTGAACGGTTGGGCGGTTAGGGCGCAAAGGCCGTTTAATGGTGGTATGCCTGATTATGTGACTGGTTTTTACCGCCCGGATTCGTTCCCTTTTGAGCAGCGGCAAGCGTTTGCCTACGATTTCTTTCCTGCTGTCTCACCCGTGGCTTCCGATGCTCGCTCTGCCCTTTTGGTGTGGGTGCATGGCGGCGCCTGGCGGTTTGGTGATAACCATGGTTTACGCGATATTTCTCGCGCCCAGGGTGCCATGAGGGCGCTGTTTCAGCGGGCGGGGTGGGCGGTTGCTTCGGTGAATTACCGGTATTCGCATCAGGGTTTGTTCCCTGCCCCGTTGCATGATGTGGCTGAGGCGGTTCGGTTTTTCCGGGCGAATGCGGCCCAGTTTGGGGTGGATGCTGGGCGTATCGCTATCGCTGGGGGCAGTGCGGGCGGGCATTTGGCGATGCTCTGCGGGTTCGCCGCCGATAGCGCCGCATCAGGTTTTCTGGATGCTGAGCTGGCCGAGTATTATCTGGGTTTGGCTCTAGCGCCTTCCCTGATGTTTCAGCGTCGGTGGTGTGCGCCGGGTCGTTCTACGGGGTCAGTGATGTGCGCACGATTTTTAGCGATAGGCCGTTGGCGGGGTGCCGACTGGCGCATCGTGATGATGATGGCGCTGAGTGGCGCCTGCTGGGTAGTGTGTATCCGGTTCCGGCTGATACTGCGGCGGATGCGCCAGCCCGGGTGAACTGGGCGCGGGCGCATCCTCTTGATATGGTGCGGGCTGCGGGCCAGCGGTGCCCGCGCGTGCCCCTGTTTTTGGCGCATGGCATAGCCGATTCGTGTGTGCCGTATCAGCAGTCGGTGCGCGTCTTTAACGCTTTAAAGGCGCACGGAATACCCACCAATCTGGTGCTAGTTCCCGGTGCGGAGCATGCGGACCCGAGCTGTTTCAGCCCGGGGATTACCGCACAGTTTTTGGAGTTTCTGCAACGGCATATGCCCACAGACAGTACCGAAATGTCCCATGGAGTCAGCGTAAGCCGCCTTAACCGGGTGAAATAATTAAGGTACGAGCAGGGTTATGCCCTACTTTTTATTCATCCGGTGCGCCCGGTATGTTTCTACATCGGCAAACGCTACACGGCGGTGTTTTTTCAGTTTTTCGAAGGGGATTTTCCCGTCTTCAAGAAGCCGAACAAGCGTGGGGCGTGACATTCCCAGATAATCGGCGGCTTCCTGGGTGGTCATCATTCTATCCTGTTGCACAAGCGTGACTGCTTTGTGTTCCAGCTGTGCCCGCAGAATGGTTTCCAGCGGCGCGTACATATCAGGACTCAGGGGTATTTTTTCCCCTTTGCTATTTGCAATGTAGAGGGTATCGGCTTCTTCTGTGTGGTGCTCAGCGTCCCGCTTACGCTGGGCGTTTAAAAGCATGTCGAATAGTTCGCTGGGTGTGCTGTGCTGGCCAGCCGGGTCGGGCTCCTCTTCGTAATATCGCCCCTGCCCTCTGGTGCTCATACGATCACACTCTCTCGCCAATTTACGATATTTCTGTGCCTCCACCTTATCATATATTCGAAATTTTCGAAATATGGGATGATGCTTTCAATATTTATTATGCAGATGCTGCGCCCACTATTACCTCAGCACCCGAGTACCGGGGTCAACCTCCGGGTCGTGGTTGGCGTACATGGCGATGCATCGCGGGTCGGCACCGGCGGCACACGCCCAGTCGAGGGAACTAAACGCCGCCTTGGCATCGGTTACAACCCCAGGACGCAGGCGCTTTTTGAGGTGGCGTGCCTTGCTGCAGGCGAGCGCGTGCTGATCCATGCGGGCGCCGGCGGTGTTGGTCATCTCGCGATTCAGCTTGCCCTCAACGCTGGCGCTACAGTTTACGCCACGGCTTCTGAGAAAAACCGTGATTTTATACAGTCTTTGGGCGCAGAATTTATCGACTATACAACCCAGGATTTCCGGCAGGTTCTAGGTTCTACCCTTGATGTGGTACTGAATTCTACGGGTGCACAAACCTTCATAGATTCTTTGGATGTGCTGGTTCCGGGCGGTCGAATCGTGACCCTCACAAGCCCCGATCCTTTAGAGACTGCACGCGAGCGCGGGTTTACGGCAGAGTGGCTGACGGTGCATCCCGACCGTTATCAGCTGGGTGAGATTGCTCGACTCATGTCGCTGGGGATCGTGAAGGTTCACGTGGATCAGACTTTCCCGCTAAGAGCAAGCGGCAAAGGCTCATGAACTTGTGGGTTCCCGTCATGTGCGCGGCAAAGTGGTGCTTGTTCCTTAGATTCCACGTGTTCTCTGGAAGAAGACGATCCTGAATCTTTATAGGGCTGCTGATGCTCCAGACGATGAGGTGGCTGCCAGCATATGGTCCACGTCTCTGTGAAGACGCGCGGCTATGGCGGCATCATAGAGCACGCCGTTGTAGCAGAACTTTTCACGTTCTACGCCTTCAACCACGAACCCCGTATGGCGCGCCACTGCCGCTGATGCCGGGTTATTGGTACGGTACCCAAGCTCTAAACGGCGAACACGTGGGGACCTCGCGGATGTAAGAGCTGAGAAATCGTAGCTGATCTTGGCTTGTTCTGCGGGTTTCCAGGTGATACAGCGCTATCATCCGACGCGTCTATATTCTGTGCCCAGTCGCACGCCGCACGCACGCATCGACGTGTTATACCGAGCCCTCGGGTTTCTGCCGAGATCCAATAGTAAACCCAAGCTCTATCCCAGGTTCCAGAAGGCTGGCGCCCCATACATCTGAAACCTACGCACCCGGCAGCTTGGTTATCAGCTTCCAGACACCATGCTATGTGTTCAGAAGACGGAAGAAGCTCTTCGCAGATGAGAGTTCGCGCATCTTCTACACCACCGAGAGCTGGCATCTGATGTACAAGATCGGGCGTTGCACGGTATATGTCATAGAGTCTTGCGGCATCATCTTCCCGCCAAGCCCGCAGTTTTATTTTCATGACCTTCCTCCGCGTTTGAGGTTATTAGTATCTGCTCCAAGATTACACAAGACTTCGGGTTCCCGCCTCAACTTCCGGGTCGTGGTTAGCGTACATAGCGATACATCGCGGATCGGCACCGGCGGCACGTGCCCAGTCGAGAGACTGGAATGCTGCCTTGGCGTCAGTGACAACTCCGGGACGCAGGCGTTCCTCAAAGGAGGGGCGACCAAAGCCCACGTTAGAAGTCAGCAGAATATATTTGCGCAGGTCGTCACCAATAACACCCGGTTTCACCCCGACCACGGTTTCGGTGCCGCGCACGAGTGTAGCCGCCAACCCTGGACTGTGCCCCGGTGCAAAAACCATCATTACAGAACCGTCACCATAAGGATCGTATGCTTGCCTCTCCCCTACGCGAGAATTCCACGCATAGGTTTGCAGGTTAACGCCTTTCCATTGGCTCGGCAGGTACCGTATACGGTCTTTCTGAGCGGCTCGAAGTTCGGGTTCAGAAACTAGGATGCGTGGAGCTTCTTTGATGAGACGTAGCCCGTCAGCGTGGTCGCAATACAGGTGGCTCATCAGCACGAGATCGAGATCCTGTGGGCGAATACCATGCTCTTCAAGCTGTTCGTGGATTGCTTGTCCTTCGGGGAGGTTGGCTTTGTTAGTCGGGTATTGATGGCGCAGATTTTTGATCTGCCCCCAGCGGGTACGGTTATCAGTGTGCCACCCGGTATCAATAAGCGTCAGCCCGTGTGAATTCTCAATCAGATAACAGCTGACAGGAATTTCTACTAGGGCGCTTTTAGGCCGCAGCAGGTGGGTCCATGCCAGTGGCGGGTCAGTGTCGCGGTGGTACGGCAGCGCTTGATCGACGAGCACGGTACCGGTATGCAGAATAGTTAGTTGAACCTCAGTCATAGCCCCATATGCTACGCGTAACCCCTACCCATACGGGGCGTTTTTGGCCTGTTCGGCGGCGGGTATTCCGATGGGCGAAACATACCAAAGTCGGTTGAAAACAGTTGCAGTTTTCTGCTTCTTCACAATCGGCAGGGCACCTAAGACTCATTGATGCGCCCAAGCTCCGTTCTTAAAGGGCGGCGAGAGGGGCACGATGCTGTGAAGGTGCGCTGATTTACGGTTGGTGGCAGAAGAGTAAACTAGTAACGATATGTCTGAGCAGAAACCCACCGAACACACAGATACTCCTAAGACCGCTCGAACCGCACCCAGTATGGCGAGCATGGCGGCTGCTATTCATGCGGCGCCGATGTGCGCAGCTCAAAGCCCGCGCGCGCATCCCAAACATCCGGTGAGAAACCCGGCGATGCTTCCACAACAGAGCCAAGCTCAAAACGGCGTAATGCCCACAAGAATTCCTCGCGTAAGAATAACGCTTCACGCCCCAAAAACCCGCAAAAACGCGCGCATCACAAGAACCACCGGGACCGGGCCGAACAGCGCCCCTATAACCCGCTGATTCCCGCCGTAATCACCTATCCCGAAGAGCTGCCCGTCAGCGAGCGCCGCGAAGACATTAAGTCGGCCATTCGTGATCACCAGGTCATCATTGTGGCTGGCGAGACCGGCTCGGGTAAGACCACGCAGCTGCCCAAGATGTGCCTGGAACTCGGTCTTGCCGAGAAAGGTATGATTGGGCACACCCAGCCGCGCCGCCTTGCCGCACGTTCGGTGGCGGAGCGCATCGCCGAAGAGCTGGGACAGAAAATTGGTGAGACCGTGGGCTACCAGGTGCGTTTCACCTCTGAGGTGGGCGAGAACAGCGCCATTAAACTCATGACCGACGGTATTCTGCTCGCCGAAATTCAGCACGATAAGCTGCTGCGCAAGTACTCCACGCTCATTATTGACGAGGCACATGAGCGCAGCCTAAATATTGATTTTATTCTGGGGTACCTGAAGCGGATTCTGCCGAAGCGCCCCGATTTGAAGGTCATTATTACCTCCGCAACCATTGACCCTGAACGGTTCGCGCGGCATTTCGCACCGAGTTTCGTGCCCGGTAAGGGTGTGGTAGACGATTCTCTTAGCGATGAGGAGCGTGAGATTGCCGAGCAGATTCTTCCCGATGATGCTCCCCCGATTATTGAGGTTTCGGGGCGCACCTACCCGGTGGAGATTCGCTACCGCCCGCTCGATGGGGACGGCTACGCTGATGAAGATGAAGGCGACGAAGACCGTGACCCAACCGATGGAATCCTTGCCGCCGTTGAGGAGCTGTCGAAGGAAGCACCTGGCGATATCCTGATTTTCTTCTCGGGCGAACGTGAAATTCGTGATGCTCACGATGCTTTGGAGTCTTTGGTTGCCAAGTCTCCACGTATGAACTATGAGGTTCTGCCGCTGTATGCGCGTCTGTCTCTCGCGGAGCAGCATCGTGTGTTTACGCCGGGGAGTCGGCCGCGCATCGTGCTGGCGACGAACGTTGCGGAAACTTCGCTGACGGTGCCGGGTATCAAGTATGTGATCGATACCGGTACCGCCCGCATTTCGCGGTATTCGGCGCGCACGAAGGTGCAGCGCCTGCCAATCGAACGGATTTCGCAGGCAAGCGCGAACCAGCGCTCGGGGCGGTGCGGCCGTGTGAGCGATGGTATTGCAATTCGGCTGTATTCTGAGGAGGATTTCGCGTCGCGCAGCGAGTTTACCGACCCGGAGATTCTGCGCACGAACCTGGCGGCTGTTATTTTGCAGATGATTGCGATCGGCGTGGTGCGTGAGCCCGGCGATATTGCGCGTTTCCCGTTTGTGCAGCCGCCCGCATCACGCGCGATTAATGACGGCGTGAATCTGCTGCGTGAGCTTGGGGCGCTTTCTGAAAAACCGGCGCGCACGGATAAAAGGGGGAAGCATCATCGTGCTGCCTCGACGCTGACTGCTACGGGGCGTGCAATGAGTGCGTTCCCGGTCGATCCGCGCTTGGCGCGCATGATTATTGAGGGTTCGCGCCGTGACTGTGCTAAAGAGATGATGGTTCTTGCCGCCGCTTTGACGATTCAGGATCCGCGTGAACGCCCGGCTGAGGTGCGTGGCACCGCCGATGAGATGCATGCCCGTTTCACGGACGATACATCTGATTTTTCGTCGTTCCTGCTGCTGTGGCAGTACATTAATGAGCGCCAGGCTGAGCTTTCCTCTTCGCAGTTGCGAAAAATGTGCCACCGCGAGTTTATTAACTTTCTGCGTATTCGTGAGTGGCAGGATCTTTTCGCCCAGCTGCGTGAGATGGGGCGCACCGCGAATATCCGCGTGTCGAACGGGCGCGATATTGACGCTTCGGGGCGTGAGGTTGAGATTCATAAGAGCCTGCTTTCGGGCCTGCTCTCGCATGTGGGCGCTAAAGAGGAGCGTGAGAAAACCTACGGCAAAGCCCCGCGTGGCCCGCGCGAATACCTGGGGGCGCGCGGCACAAAATTCGCTATCTTCCCAGGTTCAGGGCTTTTCAAGCAGAACCCTGACTGGGTGCTTTCTGCCGAGCTTGTGGAGACTTCCCGGCTGTGGGCGCGCACAAACGCCGCGATTGAGCCGCGATGGGTTGAAGAAGTGGGCGGGCACCTGCTGAAGAAGCAGTATTCCGAACCGCATTGGTCGGCAAGCCGGGGTGCTGCCGTGGCGTATACGAAAGGTACCCTGTACGGGCTGACGATTTATGCCGACCGTGCTGTGCAGTATTCCCGGGTAGATGCCGCCGCTGCACGTGAGATTTTTATTCGTTCCGCCCTGGTGGAGGGCGACTGGCGCACCCAGCACAAGTTCTACAAGCGCAACCTGCGTGCCCTGGCTGAGGTTGAGGAGCTTGAGGCCCGCCTGCGCCGCCGCGATCTGCGAGTGGATGACGCCGTGCTTTTCGAGTTCTATAATGCGCGCATCCCCGAGCATGTGACGGACGTTCGTTCCTTCGATAAATGGTGGAAGCACGCGCGTTTAGAGAACGATAACCTGCTCGATTTCAACCCGGAAAACCTTATTAATGAGGATGCCGCCGATTATGACGATTCGCAGTTCCCGCGCCAGTGGGTGCAGCGTACTGACGGCGGGGAACTCACCCTGGATTTGCGGTACGAATACGCCCCGGGGGCAGGGTTGGGCGGTGCCCGCACGGATGCGGCAAAACGCGACGGCGTGGCGGTTCAGGTACCGATTCTGTTCTTGAACCAGCTGACCCCCGAGCCGTTCCGCTGGCAGATTCCGGGGATGCGCCATGAACTTTTAACGGCACTCATTAAGTCGCTGCCGAAGGCGATTCGCCGTAATTTTGTGCCCGCCCCGGATGTTGCACGTATGGCGTTGGAGTCTCTGGAGGCGGACTACTCCCCCGCGACTGACGAGCTTTTACCCTCGTTCGCGCTGGTGCTGCGTCGTCTGCGCGGCGTGGTGGTTGAACCGGAAGCCTTCGATTGGGAGTCCGTGCCGGATCATCTGAAGTTCACGTTCCAGGTGCGTGACGCCCGCAATAAGATTCTGGGCGAAAGCAAAGACATTCGTGAACTGCAGCAAAAACTTCACGCGCAGATCCGCTCAGCCCTGGCAGATTCGCTGGGCGCTTCTGAAGATACGGTGGCGAAGATGGCGGCGCTCGCGGGCGGGAACTCCGCACAGAGTGCTCATCGCAGACCGGTTCGGCGCAGCAGGGTGCGAAGAAAAACAGCACAGGCTCGGGCGCAAAACCTGGGAAAGCCGCCGCTCAGGGTGCGGACTCCCAGGATTCTATCCGTGAAACCACGGGCTTGACTGACTTTCCCGGCGAGGAGATTCCGCGCAAGGTACAGCGCATTATTGCGACCCAGGCGGTCAGCGGATACCCGGCGCTGGTGGACGAAAAAACGAGCGTGGGCATCCGTATTTTCCCCACCGAGGCCGAGCAGGTACATTCGCAGCGGCGCGGTATTATTCGTCTTCTGCAGCTGCAGGTGCCCTCACCCGAGCGATACGTGAGCGACCATCTATCAAATAAAGAGAAGATTGTGTTCACACAGAACCCGCACGGCTCGATTGACGAGCTGATTCGGGACTGCACGGTTGCCGCACTCGACAAGCTGGTTCCGCATACGCCCGTTTTCACGCGCGCCGAATACCGCGAGCTGTTCGAGCATGTGCGCGCCGAGCTGATCGATACCGTCTTTGAGGTCACCAAGCTGGTCGCCGAAATCCTCTCAGAGGCGGCGGCGCTGCGCAAAGCCATTAAGAAGGCGACCTCGCTGAGCACCATGCACGCCGTCTCAGACGTGAAGGGGCAGCTCGATAACCTGGTATACCCCGGATTCGTGGCGAACACCGGGTACGATCAGCTGGTTCACCTGCCGCGCTATCTGAAGGCAGCGCAGATACGCTTGACGAAGCTGGGGCCGAACCTGAACCGGGATAATCAGCTCATGCTCACGGTGCAGGATTTGGAGGATTCCTACGATTCCGCTGTCAAGTCTCTGCCCGAGGGGACTCTTATTCCCGATGCGCTCGCCCGCGTGAACTGGATGCTTGAGGAGCTGCGCGTGAGCTTCTTCGCCCAGGAACTCGGCACGGCGTACACGGTCTCTGAGAAGCGCATCGCCAAGGCGCAACGCGAGGCGCTGGAGCAAGTGAAAAGGTAGGTTTTCGGCGAGCTCTATCTAGTTTTCGTTCCTCGAAGGGTTGGGTGTTGCCACAAGATTCTGAATCTTGTGGCAACACCCAACCCTTCTACGCGCCATAGTGATATCGGCATGAAGCTATGGCAATAGAGTCATCAGTAAGCTTGTATACGAGACGGTGTTCATCAGTAATTCTGCGTGACCACCAGCCTGAAAATTGATGTCTGAGAGCTTCAGGCTTCCCTATACCTTCATTACCATTTCGCTCAACATCTTTGATCAGTAGATTAATGCGCTTGAGAACCTTCCGATCTTGCATCTGCCACCAGAGATAATCGTCCCAGGTTGAATCGTCAAAAATAATTCTCACGGCTATTCCTCAATCAGCTGATGTTCAGACCCAAGACCAGCTTCAAGACGGGAGATGGATTCCATAAGACGACGTGCATTAGCCGGGGAACGCATGAGGTAGGCAGTCTCTTGAAGAGATTCGTACTCAGACAACGAGAGGATGACTGCCGGTTCATGCCCGGCACGTGTAATAATAACCTCTTCACGGTGATCTTCAACGTGGTCAAGTACTTCAGCATACCGAGCCCGCGACTCGGTGTAAGACATGGTTTTCATAAACACCTTCCCTCCCTGTACAGTATAATGTACAGAAAGCTTGATAGGAAAGCAATAAAGCTCAGGTATCCATGCACTTGGGTCGGTTTCTCCAGTTATTTCTGCGCCAATCCGAAAGTTTTGAACACGTATGATGATGATATGAGTTTTATCGCTACGTTGGTTCTTCTGATAGGTATTAGTGCGGGAAGCAGCTATTTTTACAGACAACATGCCGCGCGGATAAAACCTTCAGCCTGATGGAACCGTCCGAGCGAAGCTGCCCGGCTGGTACATCGCGTTTGGTTATTTTCTCATTGCAGCAGGAGTCTTCTTAGCCTTTGCTTCACTTATTTTAAGTTCAGGCAGCAATCCTATGCCCCTAAACATGGCGATTGGCTTTCCCGCTATGACCTTCGGTCTTGGTATCGTGACGATTCTTATGGGTCAGCGCCAATACATTGAAACCGGCGTGGACTATATCGAACGCCGCGCTTGGTACGGCAAAGTGACCCGAATTCCCTTCCATGAGATTGACTCGTACTCGTATAGTCCAGCGGGCCTTGGCGGTTGGCTGGTTCTTAAGACGGCGGATAGACGCAGGATAGCATTTAACTCTCGTTTTCTACGGGGTGAACGGGTGATCGCTGCGTTGGCGTTTCGCCAGATTAATGGCCGCTGGCCCTCCCCATACAACCAGGAGGAACAACGAGTCTTGGGAGAGGAATCATCCATGAGAGCCGCTCAGCAGTACCTTGCGAAGACTCCGAAAGCTCGGGGCTTGCGGAGGTGACGGATACGGTGCCTACAACGTCAAGAGACTCGGAGGCGGGCAAGAAACCTTACTCTAAGATCGGTCCCGCAAGTATCTGGTCTCCCCTTCCTCAGTTTTTGAACATGTATTATGGATATATGACTTTTATTATTACCGCGATTCTTCTGGTGTGTATCGGTGCGGTTAGCGGCTACTTCTATAGAAAACATGCCGCGCAGGTAAAGCCTCAACCCGATGGAACGATCAGGGCAAAGCTGCCCGGTTGGTACAGATTTTGTGGTTACTTCCTTGTTGCTGGGGGAGTGCTCTTTGCCCTTATCACCCCAGCCTTGATCTCGGGCAGTAATCCGATGCCTCCATATATGGCGTTTGGGGTTATTGGAATCTGCTTAGTGTTTGGCACCTGGGCAATTCTCATGGGTCAACGTCAGTATGTTGAAACCGGCGTAGATTATATTGAGCAGTGCACATGGTATGGCAAAGTTACCCGTATCCCTTTTCACGAGATTGATTCGTATGCGTATAGCTCGGGGCACCCTGGTGGATGGCTGGTTCTCAAGACAGCAGATAAGCGCAAGATTGCATTTACGTCCCGGTATCTGCGAGGCGAACGGGTTATGTGTGCACTGGTATTTCGTCAGATTAATGGTCGCTGGCCTTCCCCAACGAGTCCCGAGGATCAGCAGGCTTTGATGCAAGAAGCCTCATTGGCAGCCGCTCCGCAATATCTTACGGAAAACCCCATCGGCCGGAATCTAAGCGGACAACAGGTGTAACGTTCAGCAGGGACATATACTATAGAGTCGTTGCCCATGTCGGGGGCGGTTTCTTTATCCGAGAGCATTGAACTGCTTTTGGATAAAGAAACCGCCCCCGCTTTGTGAATATGCTGCTCAAGCCGGGCTATAGAATCCATAAGGTGACGAGTGTTTACTGGAGAACTCATCAGGTATATAGTTTCTCGAAGTGATTCATACTCGGAGAGAGGCAGAACCACAGCAGGTTCATGCCCGGCACGAGTAATAATAACCTCTTCACGGTGGTCCTCAACGTGGTCAAGTACTTCAGCATACCGAGCGCGAGATTCTGTGTACGACATGGTTTTCATAAGCTCATCTTCTTTTATGTACAGGATAGCGTACTTTTAATCGAGATATGATGCAAGGAAGAAAACTGTGCTCGCTAAAGTTGAGGCAGCCCGACGCCTCGCCGCTCAGATTACTGCCCTTGAGCAGCCTCTGAGACGACGAGGTGCTATATGTAAAGTGCGTCTAATTTACCAGTCACGCTCTGCGATGAGCTCTTCAATATCGAAGTCTTCCTCAAGCCCGTACTCTTTGAGGATGAGGTAGAAGGTCTCAGCAATGGACTCGCGTGCAACGGTCTCAATCTCGCTGTCTGCTCATCGAACTCATCTTCAAGGGTGTTAATGTTCTTGGTGACTTCGTCGGCGCGGGCCTGGATTTTCTGCGGGTCACGCTCGCCCGCGTCCAGAAGCTCATCAAATTTCCGCAGCTCGTCAGCGACTTTCTGCACCAGGTGCGGTGGGTAATAGTCGTCGTCGCGCATATCGTAGACGTAGTCATCGTTTTTCAGCATGGTTTTTCCTTCAAAATTGTGAGGTGTGGCCCTGGCGTGTACCGGAGCTGAGCTTATAATCCCACGTACCAAAGACGGTGGGCAACCAGCTCGGTCATCGCGGGTTCAGTGAGGGGGCAGGCCACCTACCAGTTGCGGTCTGTGACGAATGCTCGGATATCGAAATCGTCGTCAAGGTTGTGCTCTTCTAGGAAGAAGTAGACGGTGTCTGAAACGGAGTCACGCAGCAGCCCGGCGATAGCCTCCCCCCTCGTCCCCGGACTCGCTAATAACCTTCTGGGTGGCGGCCACGATACGGTCGCACGCCTCCCCCAGCTTCTCGGGGTCGCGTTCCCCGTCCTGGAGTTTACGTTTGAGGGCCTGCAATGCACCCATGCTGTGGATAATCTCATCTACTTTGATGATGTGCTCAATGTTCGTATCCATAACAGCGCCTTCCTATCAACATATTTGGTGAATAATTTAGGCATGTTCGAGGCGGCAACCCAACGGATGGACGGCGCCACAGAACGTGTCTATTAAGGATACGGCACGCAGGCACAGAGGAAGCTTCAGCGCCGAGAGACTGAGTTCCTGATGGGGGAAGTACGTTGAGGCTGTTTGCGCTCCTACGCCCGCATTGTTAGCAATACTCTAAGGGTTATTTATTAGAAAGTAAGGCCCAACCCCCACACGCACAAACGACAGGGAGGTTAGCAGTAACAGTCTGAGCCATAATGAGCCCAACCCCCACACGCACAAACGACAGCCTCCCACCGGGCGAGAGCGTATGATGGTGAAAAATAATCAATCACCAAGCATAAGTACCTGAATCAGCAGGTCGAATGCCACTGGGGATAGTCGAGCGTGTGATCAAACATATCTCAAGTGCTGTCGGGGTTTCTTATCTACGTATCACAGACCCCTGACATTCCTAGTATTTCAGGATATTCTCGATGGTACACAGACTGTTTTTCTAGGCGCACCAGCACCCCAATGAATAAACTTCATTGCTTAGTGTTTAACTTATGCAAATAGTAAATATATTGTACAATCGAGAGAAAAATACCGGCAACAAATAATATACAACCCGGAGTCTTATTGTAGCTTACCGTGAGGACCGAGAATGCGGTGGAGGTTACTTGGAAGATGTGCTGGAGTTAGGTTTACAAGCACCAGAGGTAACTTTATAACCTTTCTCAAATTGCAAGTATTCGCGGTGTACGTTTATCCATTTTCCAGTACTAGGATCATAGTTCCCTGTAAAAACATGAACTCCTCTTGTATCGTAAGATACGGGCAATGAAGTGCGTCCACTATTTTTAGAATTGTACGAATCTACAACGCAGGAAACACCGCTATAACTAAAAATAAATATTCTAAATACAAATAATATAGAAAAAAATATAATAATATTGAAAAAAATACTCATTACAAAAAAATAAAAAAATTTTCGAGAAACCCGAAAGGGTTGCATATATAAATCCAAAGATCACCAACGAGAGTATTATACCTCCAGAAACCATCCTAAACACAGTAGCTGAGTTAAATATTTGACTACCGTTTCTGAGCGTAGTTGGGTACAAGGATGAAGACAATAGAGAATAGAAAATTACAAATACTATAAATATAACCCAAAGAGGACCAAAAGATACAATATACATATTTATTAATTTACAGACTTTTTCAAACTTACTTTTATTCTCCCCTTTAGGTTCTTTATAAAACATATAACTCAGGGAAAACCAGGGATAGAAAATCATTGAGATCGGCATTATAGTAATGATTAAGAAAAAAATCACGCGGTAGGAATTATTTATAACGTAGTTCTGAACATAGTCAGTAGCATTAATAATATCTCCTGAAAACATGTCCGTATAAACAAAAACTGAAATAGAGACCATAAATAGATATGAACCAATTGTAATAAAAACCACCATTGCTTTATAAAGTCAAAAAAATTACCAACGGAACTTTTAGGTTCTTTAGACTTATTTATGGTGGTTGTAAATATTTTTGATTCGTTTCTTAGAAACCGACTTTGCCTCCATAACGATGACATCATAACACCCTTTCTGTGGTTATATAGCACTTTCTAACTATATTATACATTAACCACATGTTGAGATATTAACCAACTAACATTATGGATACATTCTATAAATATTTATATATCAAATATTTATCCCTCAAAGAAAAGCCGTTCATAAACTTTCCTGGCATTTCGGGTAACCCGTAGATAGTCTTCTTCCAGCTGGCGGGCGCTGCCCGGGGTGTAGCCGCTCCAGCGGGCGACCGCTTCCAGGGCATCGCGCAGGGTGGGCAGCAAATCAGACTGGCGCACGCCGCGCAGTACGTTGCCGCCGCGAATCTTGGTCGCCAGCAGCCACGCGTCCCGCAGCACCTCGGCGTCCTCGGCGGCCACTAGGTTTGCTTCCACGGCGGCGTTCAGCGCCTCCAGGGTTGAGGTTGTGCGAAGCCCCTCAACCTTATGAGCATGCTGCAGCTGAATCAGCTGAACCAGCCACTCCACATCGGAGAGCCCGCCGCGCCCCAGTTTCAGCTGCCGGGTGCGGTCTGCCCCGTGCGGCATGCGTTCATGCTCCACGCGTGCCTTCATGCGCCGCACCTGCTGCGCCTGCTCAGCAGTGAACTCACGCGGGTACCGGTACGGGTCAATCAGCTCAATAAACGCACGCCCCAGCTCCTCAGAACCAGCTATCGGGCGCGCCCGCAGAAGCGCCTGAAACTCCCAGGTCTCAGCCCAACGCTCATAGTAGGCGCGGTACGAATCCAGCGAGCGCACCATCGCCCCCTGCTTACCTTCCGGGCGCAAATCTGCGTCTACCTCAAGCGGGCGTTCGGCACGGATTGCCGGGCGTACCGGCTGTTTAATCAGCTGCATCAGCCGGTTTACAATACGGTTCGCCTGCGACTGGGCTTCCTCTTCACCGGCTCCTTCCACGGGGCGGTGTACAAACATCACGTCCGCGTCGGAACCGAAGCCGTTCTCGGCGCCGCCTAAACGGCCCATGGCGATTACCGCGATCTCAGTCAGCAGCGGGTTCTTCGGCTCCTCCTCGGGGATTTCCCTAATCCCGGCGGCTTCTTCGCGTTCTTTCGCCGTTATTTCCTCACGCTCGGCTAGGCGAGCGCCGCACCGATGGTGCACTCGTCCACGGTCGCCAGCCCGGTGCACACCTGCTGCACGCCCAGCAGGTTCAGGGCGTCCCCCATGGCGATACGCAGAATTTCGCGGCGGCGCAGGTACCGTACGGCACGCATCGCCTCCGCGGAGTCGTCATGACGTGACAGCAGTGAGGCTATCTCGGCTTTGAGCGCGGCCGCACCCAGTGGCTGCAGGTCGGCAACCTTATCGAGCCAGGTGATGGAGGTGGGCGCATCCTCCAGCAGGTCGGTGATGTACCGGGAGCTTGAAAGTATGTGGCACAGCCGCTCCGCAGCGGCGGGTGAATCGCGCAGCATGCGCAGGTACCAGCTGGTGGTTCCCAGCGACTCAGAAACAATTCGGAACCCCAGCAGCCCGGCGTCCGCGTCCACCCCGTCAGCGAACCACCCCAGGAGCACGGGCATCAGGTGCCGCTGAATCTCGGCGCGGCGGCTCACCCCGCTGGTGAGCGCCTGAATATGCCGCATAGCGCCGCGCGGGTCGCGGTACCCAAGCGCAGCCAGGCGGTCTTGGGCGGCTGATTCGGTGAGCACCACTTCGTCACGGCTCAAGGTTGAGACCGCCGCCAACAGCGGGCGGAAGAAGACACGCTCGTGAAGGGAACGCACGTTCCGTTTGAGTTTCTGCCACGCCTTATACATTTGCTCCGCCGAGAGAGTGCCCAGCCTCTCCGGCGAAACAAGCGAGCGGGCCAGGGCGCGCCTCTCGTGCTCTTTGGCGGGCATCAGGTGGGTGCGGCGCAGCTGGGACAGCTGGATGCGGTGCTCCAGCAGGCGCAGTTTCTTGTAGTAGAGCGCGAATGTCTGCGCGTCGGCGCGGCTAATGTAGCTTGAACCGGTCAGCGCCTCTAAAGATTCGATGGTGGATTTGGTGCGTACCGTGGGGTCGGTGCGCCCGTGCACCAGCTGCAGCAGCTGAACCGTGAACTCAATGTCACGCAGCCCGCCGGGGCCGAGCTTTATCTGCTGTTCCACCTGCGCTGGGGGGATATTGTCGGTCACGCGGGCGCGCATCGCCTGCACCGACTCAACGAAGGATTCCCGCGCCGCTGAGTCCCACACGAACGGGTCGATCGCGTGGGCGAAACGCCGCCCCAGGTGCGCCGAACCTGCAACCGGGCGGGCTTTCAGCAGCGCCTGGAACTCCCAGTTCTCCGCCCACCGCTTGTAGTAGCTCACGTAGGATTCGACGGTGCGCACCAGCGGCCCGTCCTTACCTTCGGGGCGCAGGTTCGCGTCCACCTCCCACAGGGGCGGCTCTGGGGCTGGGGCCATGATTGCTTTCGTGAGGGCGTGTACTAGTTCCGTGCCGATCTGCGCACACTGCTGCTCGGTGAGCGGCTCAGCCCCCTCGGGCAGGTCGCTGGCGGGTGCGGGGGCGATCACGTACACCACGTCCACGTCAGAAATATAGTTCAGTTCACATGCCCCGCACTTGCCCATGCCAATAATCGCCAGATCCAGGGCATCCACGGATGCGCCACGCGCGGGGGCGGCGCACAGCCCCCCGCCAGCGCCTTCAGCGACTTCGGTGCGGGCGATAGCGAGCGCCCCCTCCAGGGCGGCTGCGGCCAGGTCAGCAAGGTGCCGCCCAATGGTAGGCATAAGCTCCACCGGGTCGGGTGAGCACACGTCAATCAGCGCTATTTTTGCCAGCTCCGCACGGTAGGCCACCCGTAAAGCCACGTACCCGTCTTTGCCGGTAAGTTCTGTGCGGGCGCGCGGGCGCTCAGCGTCCGGGTCGGCGCCGACGGCGTGCAGCAGACGGGTTCGGTACAGGGTATTAGCGGGGCGCTCTGGGGCAGGGGGCTCTTCCGCACCCGTTCCGGTGTTTTATTCGGCGTGTCTGTTTCGGGGGTATCTAGTACAGTTTTCGGGTGTTCAGTTGCCACCAGCTCCGTCTCGCCGCGCACCGTATCAGTGTCAAAGAGCGGGTCGATCGTCTGCGGGTGGCGGTACAGAAAATCTCCCACCGCCTGGGATGCGCCCAGCAGCCGGAACAGGCCCATCTGTTTTTCGCCGCTGTTAGCGCGTTCAGCAACCGGCGGGTGTTTCTCAATCAGCCGCACTAACGCTGGTAGGGCGGTATCCGGTGAAGGCGCATACCGCAGCCCTGCGAACAGGTTTACCCGGTCCACGGCGGCAAGCTCAGGGGCCTCTAGCCAGCGTTCGCTTTTGCCGGAGTCGTAGAAACCCGCACTGACCATTTGCGCCCGCAACCGTGTGCGGGTGCGGCGCTGCTCCTCAGCCTGCTCAGCATCAGCGGGTTTAGATACATCAGCGTCGGCTGCATCTGCCGCTCCCACCGCATGGGCAGCACTGGTGAGGTGGCTCTCGGTGCCAGATGTGGTGCCTCTGGGGTGCGTTTCCCGCCCGTTCTGGGGTGTATGCCCTGGTTCCGCTTGATTCATACTCACCTTCCCGGTACGTAGTACCCGCCACTTCCCTCATAGCCTGCCCGCAAGCAGCTTTAGAGGATGCCCAGGTTGTGTTTAAGCTCGTACGGGGTCACCTGTGCCCGGTAATCTTCCCAGTCAGCCCGCTTATTCCGCAGGAAATGCTCAAACACCTGCTCCCCCAGCACCTCAGCCATGAACTCGGAGTCCTCGGTCAGGTTAATGGCTTCCCGCAGCGACGCTGGCAGCGGGTGGTACCCCATGGCGCGGCGTTCAGCGGTTGTCATTGCCGCCAAATCTTCGGTCACCGCTGGCATCAGCTCATACTCGTTTCAATGCCTTTCAGCCCGGCGGAAAGAATCACCGCATACGCCAGGTACGGGTTAGAGGCCGAGTCAAGGCCGCGGTATTCAATGCGGGCCGACTGCATCTTGTTTGGTTTATACAGCGGAACCCGCACCAGCGCAGACCGGTTATTGTGCCCCCACGAAACGTAGCTGGGTGCTTCCCCGCCGCCCCACAGGCGCTTATACGAGTTAATGAACTGGTTGGTGACCGCCGTGAATTCGGGGGCATGCTTGAGTACCCCGGCAATAAAATGCCGCCCCGTTTTTGAGAGCCGGTATTCGGCACCCGCCTCGAAGAATGCGTTGGTGTCCCCCTCAAACAGGGAGAAATGGGTGTGCATCCCACTGCCAGCATATTTGGTGAAAGGCTTGGGCATGAATGTGGCGTACATGTTTCGGGTAAACGCCACCTCTTTAATGACGGTGCGGAATGTCATCACATTATCGGCGGTTTGCAGGGCGTCGGCGTGACGCAGGTCGATCTCGTTCTGCCCGGGGCCGGTTTCGTGGTGGCTGAACTCCACCGAAATACCGACCTCTTCCAGCATGGTCACCGCATTACGGCGAAAATCCTGCACAATCCCGCCGGGTGTGTGGTCGAAATACGACTCGTAGTCCACCGGGACGGGGAACCCGTCAGCCCCCAGCTCCGTGGATTTAAGGAGGTAGAACTCGATCTCGGGTGAGGTGTAGCAGGTGAACCCCATTTCGGCGGCACGGTTCAGGGTGCGTTTAAGAACGCCGCGGGTGTCGGATGCGCTCGCTTCCCCATCTGGGGTGAGGATGTCGCAGAACATGCGGGAGGTGTGGGATTCAGCGCCGCGCCACGGCAAGATCTGGAATGTTGAGGGGTCAGGCTGCAGCAGCATGTCTGACTCGTACACCCGGGAGAGGCCCTCAATGGATGAGCCATCAAACCCCAGCCCTTCCTCAAAGGCGCTTTCAACCTCGGCGGGGGCGAGCGCCACAGATTTGAGGGTGCCAACCACATCGGTGAACCAGAGGCGAATAAAGCGGATGTCACGCTCCTCAATGGTGCGCATCACGAATTCCTGCTGACGGTCCATATGTTTCTCCCTCGATCCGGGCGGTCGTTGAGTCGGCGGTGAGCGGTACCGGGCGCACACGCGTGCGCTGTCACGGTTTTGTCTCCCCTCTAGCCTATCGGGTTCTGCGGCGGAACGCCCAGGGTGCAGGTTTCGTTTATGTAAATTCTGTGCGCCCGTGTTGCCTCTGCGGTGTGCAGGTTCCCATCGTTGCGCAGGCAGCCACAGCCACCAGTTCACGTTTCTAATTCCCACCAAATCAATTCGTGCGCAACTGTCTTCCCCCAGGTTTCTTCTCTGATGCGCATACAATAGGGCCTGTAAAATATGCGGAAATTGCGCGGAGCTCTAGGAAAACTCAGTCTGGGAAATGCGCTAAAATCCTCATACCCATAAACGGCTAAACCCCCACTAAACGAGGAAAAAGAGGGAACCCGTGGCTGACGAGCAGCGTATCTTAGATATTATTGATGGCCTAGAAGAGAACTTTACGGAGCAGAAGCATACAGAATCTACATTGAGTTCTGCTTCCGTTTTATCCCCCGAATCGAACATAAAATCCCCGAAAAGCTCAGGGCACATCTTGAGGTTGCCGAAGGGTACTGGCACGCAGGAAACGTATCACCTCAAGCCCTTGAGAACGCCCGGGTGCTTATCTGGAAATATCTAGATTCACACAACCTAACATATGCTCCTCTCCGCAAATCAGCGGCCATCCGGTTCATGCACCAGCTCTTCTGGGATAAAGCAAATACGGATATTTGGGATCACTTTGACTGGTGCCGGGAGCTGCTGCCTCATTTGGGGTATAAGAACTATACGGTCCTGCAAGAGCTGGAGTATGTGCTCTCCGAGGCCACCCGAGAAGGTTTCGCCGCATAGCCACACGCTCATTTCTTCTAGGGGTAGCGGAGAGGGTGCCGCCCGCCAGAGCTGCACCGCAAACCCAGCACTACTTTGCAGACAGCGCGCACGGGGTAACCCTCGCAACCAACGCAGAATCAACGTACTTTATACTTATTAAAGTATTTATTCTCCGAACTTTTGTGAGGAACAAGCGCTAGTGAATACTTTCCCCACCCGCACGTGCACTGAGCGCATCCGCCGCACATTCCGCAGGACGCACCGCACCCTTCTGGCAATAGCGCTCGCTGCTGTACTAGGTGTTGGGCATACCGTGGTGACCAGCGTTATTGTTCCGCCTGCTTCTTCTGCGGTAGTAGGCACCCGCACTTTTGACTCACGGCTGGATCCCGCGCATCCAGTCGTTGATAAAACAGGTGTGCTCAGTACGGAACAAATCCAACAGATGAGTGTTCCTCTTGCGGATGTCTCCGCGCGACGCGGGGTCTCGTTGCAGGTTGTGGTGATTGACAGGGCCGCCCCGGAATGGGCTGGCAACTGGGGGCATAAATTTTTGAAACAGAATGGTGCAGGCCCCGATGATAAAACTGCGCTGCTTCTCATAGAGCTGGACCCGCAGGGTACTGGTGATAAAAACGCCACCCCAGAAGCCAGTTTCCACTCTCTTAATATGCATTATCTGGGTACCGTTGAGGGCTCTGAAATAAGAAATAAAACAATAAACCCGCTCCTTGAAAAACGTGATTTTACGGGTATAGCGCAAGCTATGGCTAAAGCTTTTGACAATAGCACAGGGTACCCAGATAAATATAATATTCAACCCGCTCCGCAAACAGCCACGCCTACCCCATCACCTACACCTTCGCCCACAGCAGCGGGCCAGTCTGTTATGAAAACAGAGCTTAATCCTGAAGATCCAGTTTTTAGTCTCACATCGTACTCACTCACCGACCCGAAATTATGGCCCGAACTTATAAGTTTTAATAAAAACGACGACGCCCAGTTGTATGTTGTGCTGCTGACCAAACCAGAAAACCCATCAGATTTACAGGAGTGGGGCAAAGAGTTCTTACGCGTTAATAATGCCCCCGCGCACACTGCGGTGCTTGTCTGCCAGGGAGATAGGACACGCGATGATCCTCGAAAATGTTTGGTAACCACTAATGATAGCAGCTTCATCAGCGATGACGTATTACATAAGATTAATAATGACTACATTAAAGAGAAATCAAACCATAACGATCTCGGGGTTATTATAAGAGCAGCCCTAGAAGGCATCAGAAAAGAATCGCTGGACGCCAAGACAAAAGCCGCCCCTAAAGAAAGTAACGGATTTTTAGATACCGTATTAGTATTTTTAATTATTGGGCTTTTTATTGCGTTTATATGCGCCGCTATTATAGGGTTCGGCAATTTTATTATTAAGGTATATCGCGGCTTATCCCGCATTTTTGCTGGCACACCAAAAAGTAACACACTGGAAGATAGCGACAAGCCCGACCAATCACGCACTAATATTCCGAATATCGACAAATTGGCCATAGAAAACTGGGAGAAATACAGTCTTAATGAGTAGCTTATTGAACAGAGTTATTGCTCACTATTCTTCCCACCGCAATCCGCAGGACGCCCAGCTCACATGTACACATGCGGGCGCGGGCAGCGTGTGCCGTTCCCGGTGGTCGCAGCGCATCACTCAAATTGCCTTAGCTGTGGCTCTTGGGCTGGGTGGATCAGGCGCCCCACTGTTCCTCCCCCTCTCCCGCCGCACCTGCCGCCCATGCTGAAAGCGTTTTCGAGCACCGGTTTGACCCCTCGCACCCTATTGTTGATAAGGCGGACGTGCTGAGCCAGCAGCAGGTACAGGAGGCCTCACAAAAGCTGACAAATATTCATTCAAAACGCCCGTTCCGTTTTTATATTGTGTTTGTAAAAACTGCGGTGCCGGATGCTTCCCCTACAGAGGTTCCTTCGGCTCCCTCGAGTGCATCCCCCAATGCCGCCCCGAAGCCTGCGGGTCAAACCCCGGAAGATAAGAAACGGCTACTGTGGGCGTATCAGTTTACTCAGAAGAATCATCTTGACGCCTATGATGCGCTGCTGGTGGTAGAAACGGACACCCATCAAGCGAGCCTCTACCATTCTCCACACGGTCCTTTGCAGAATGATGAAGCTCAAAAACTATACTCCGAGCACCCGGCAGACGGGGTGCCCTCCATTGAGAGCACTGTACATGAGGGCAAATGGGATGCCACTCTTACCAGCCTCGAAGCTGCACTTCAGAAAGACGGCCTGTACGACCGCATTATTGCGGCACGGCCCTCCCCGCACGCGTTCGGCCCCGCGTATAACCCGGGTTTCGGGGAGGGCCCGGGCGCGGGCGGTAAGTGGAGTCCCACTCCCAGTGCTGAGGCGGCGCAGAGAAGTTCTTCACAAGATTCACCAGACGGTGCAGTGATTCTTGCGGTTCTCGGCGCTGTAGCTGCGGCAGGGGTTATTGGCTACGTGTGGATGCGTCGCCGCAGGCGCAACAAACCGGAAGACTAGTATGCGGGTGGCCATAGCTATGTCTCGTATTCGTAGGTTTTGTAACCGCAGCCTGATAGTGAGGTACCCGTGGTAAGAACAGGGTTAAAGTTATTGCGTCTGCTCTTTTCTGCTGTGCTCACAGTGCTTTTAGGTGCCACCTGTACTGTAGCCGCTGGTGTATTGTCCCCCGGTGTTGCACAGGCGACAGAGGTTTTCTCCGCCCCGCTAGATTCTCAGCACGCAGTTATTGACCGCACCGGTCTTATTCTCACCGACAATGACCTTAAATATCTTGAGAGCATGACGCAAAAAATTGCCGCCAAGTACAACGGTCACCTGTATATTGTGGTAATCGATAATACTGACGGCGGCAGCCCCAAACAACAGTCCGGCCAGCAACGCAGTGATGAAGAGTTGCAAGCGGAACGCATACGGTGGGGGCGTGATTTTCTGCAGCGTAATAACGCCCCCGATCATGCAGTACTACTGATAGCAACCGCCGATAACTATCAGATCTCTCTGGTGGCTAAAGACCCCTCGTGGCTCAGTGATGAGGATGCGCAATACCTGTACAAGTATGCGGAGATCGATAAATCTGCCGCCGATTGGGCACGGCATCATAGAAATAGTGACGCCATCGAGCAGGCAGGAATAAATGCTTCAACTCTTTTTGGTTCCCCCGGCAGGGAAGAGCCTCCCCAGCTCGCCCGTTATCAGAGGGATCAAGAGGCCTCCGCCAAGGCATCGGCTGAAGCCGATATCGGTGTAAAACCAGGTACTTCCTCACAATCCTCCGGGAACGAATCCTGGAAGGTAGGGATTATCCTCACCGCACTAGCCATACTTTTTGCTCCCTACGGCGCATGGATTATCTTCCGCTACCTCTGGGCGAGAAGAAAACAGCGCACGCACAAGACGCAAAAACATGAGGATACGTCAGCGACCTCAAAGCGTGGGCCCACGCCTAAAGGTTCCGTAGTGAAGGATGAGGTAGATACCCTAGGCGCAGCTATTGCCGCAGCCCACAACCGCCGCACCCAAGCTGCTGCGCTCATAGAACGTGCCCTGCTGGCGTACCGGGGCCTGCCACTTAACGATCTGCAGGCCCTAAACAGCCGTGCTGAAAAGCTGCTGAAACGTGCCAGCAATGAGCACACAGAATTGGCAGAAGCATCCTCCACAACCGACCAGCCGGTGAATACCCCCAAGACCCGGAAGAAGCTCAAAGAGCTACGCTCTTGGGTGGATGAGGCGAATGATCTTCTGGATTCTCTCTTTGAATCTCTGGAAGTTTTGGGGCGTCTGCCTCTGGCCGTGCGCGAATGTGAGACGGCGGCAAATACCCTGCTGGATGCTTTCTTATCTGAGGAAGTTTCCCATAATTTTTCGGTTGCCGAACAACAGCGGGCGGCGCTTCGCCGCACCCTGCGCGACCGTTTAGAAACCGAAGATTTCGCGCCGCTAGACTATATGTTCCGCGTTCTGGAGGACACCGCCTCCTTGCTGACCCAGGAGCAGAAACTCATCGGTTCAAAGGCGCGCACAAAAACCCAGGAAAACCTAATAGGTGCACATGTGGCGCTGGCCGAGCAGTATATCGCATGCGCGCGCATAAGCACCAAAACGCAACCCGTGCAAGATAAGCAGAAAACAAAACCTGCCTCAGCAAACCGCTTGGAACGTGCTCAGTGGCTGTACCAGAGAGCTACTCAGCCTCTATCGACACGCAAGAAACCGCTGGCAGAACGATACCAGCGTTCTACCGACGCCCTAGAGGCGGCACGCGCGGCGTTCACTAAACGCTAACGCAGGTACCGGTGCCAGGGGTTAGGCAGGATAAACTATAGGCATGAGTGAGAACGAAAACGCACCCTATGCAACGTCCACTGTAACGAACACTGCCGAGACACCCGGCATGGCCCAAACGCCCTTTAGCCTTGATACGGTGAAAAAAATCCGCACCATCCACTTGGAGCGGGCTAAGGCTGAGGGTGAGAAGTTCTCAATGCTCACCTGCTACGACTTTTCCACGGCGCAGGTTTTTGACCGCGCAGGCATTGAGATGCTTCTTATTGGTGACTCGGCCGCGAATGTGATGCTTGGTTACGAATCAACCCTAGCCATCACCCTTGATGAGATAATCCCGATGGTGGCCGCAGTATCACGCGGGGCGAAACGGGCAATGGTGGTCGCTGATCTGCCGTTTGGCACCTACGAGCAGTCGCCGCAGCAGGCGGTTGCTTCTGCGGCGCGCCTCATGAAAGAAGGCGGGGCGCACGCCGTAAAAATTGAGGCCGATGCGCGCATGGCCGACTGGGTGCAAGCCCTCGTAACCGCTGGCATCCCGGTAGTTGCGCACGTGGGGTTCACCCCGCAGGCTGAGCACGCCCTGGGCGGTTTCAGGGTTCAGGGCCGTCACGGTACCGCCGACCGGGTAGTTGAAGACGCCCGGGCACTCGCCGCTGCTGGCGCTTTCTGCATCCTCATGGAGATGGTAACCGCAGAAACTGCTGAACGTGTTAACCAGGCAGTGGGTGCGGTACCCACCATCGGCATTGGTGCGGGTAATACTGCTGACGGGCAGGTGCTGGTGTGGCAGGACGCCATGGGCGTGCGTCAAGGGCGGATGCCTACTTTCGTGAAGCAGTTCGCCCAAGTGGGGCAGCTGCTGGAGGATGCAGCTCGCGCTTACCGCTCTGAGGTACGGGCTGGCTCATTCCCGGCCGATGAGCACACATTCAACTAAGGCCAGCCCACAGCCAGCATGTTTTTTCCGGCTGGTTCCGTACGCATCATGTGTATGGGCCAGCCGGAAATATTTAACGCATCATTGAGGGACACCCCTACCGCTGGTGGGGTCTAGTCCTTCCACTGGTTATCCCATTCTTCGTTGCGTTTCTGGGCGGTTTCCATAGCGTGTTCCGCCTCTTCACGGGTCTTATAGGGCCCCACAGGTGAGTGATCTTGCTCTGCTGCCCTTCTTCAACCTCCCCAGTGGAGGTGTTGTACCAGTATTCGGTCTCGTGGGGGCCGGGGGTCATATCATTTTTCAGGCTCACAGTCTCTCCTTAGTCTCACACCACATGAGTGTATCTATATGTACGGTATGTACCTTTCACGGTATCTTATCCGTGCTCGCTTCGCATGTGTTTACCCCCGCACCGCTGAAAACAGCGCGGAAAATAATACACCAGTTGGCAAAAGGTTCAGGATTTGGGTGTCTGCCCGGTCCCAGTGCGGGCAGGCGCCGCTAAAATATTAGGTATGGCTACTTCTCATAATCTTCCCGCAGAACCGGGTACCGCACCCATAGGGTGCTTGGCCCCCGGCACCATCACCCCCATGCGTAAAGTACCGGCAGACATTGTTCGTCCCGAGTACGTGGGGAAACCTACCGCCAATGAGGGCAACGATTCAAATATGTACACCCCTGAAGAGGTTGAGAGGGTGCGTGCAGCCGGTAAGGTCGCCGCCGGTGCCATTGTGGAAGCGGCGAAGATTGCCGTCCCGGGGACAACAACCGACCAGATTGATGTGTTGGTTCATGAGTATATTTGTGATCACGGTGCCTACCCCTCCACCGTGGACTACCGCGGCTACCCGAAGTCGGTGTGTACCTCGCTGAATGAGGTGATCTGCCACGGTATTCCCGATTCTACGGTGCTTGAGGACGGCGACATTCTGAATCTTGACGTCACCGCCTACCTTGACGGAATGCACGGCGATACCAATAAGACTTTGCTGGTGGGCAACGTTGATGAGGAGTCCCGCCTGTTGGTTGAACGCACCGAAGAGGCCCTTAACCGTGCGATGAAAGCAGTTAAACCGGGCCGTCAGATTAACGTTATTGGCCGCGTGATTGAAATATGCGGCGCGTTTTGGGTACGGTGTGGTGCGTGACTACACCGGGCACGGTGTGGGCCGCGAATTCCATTCAGGCCTTATTATTCCTCACTACGATGCGGCGCCCGCCTACGATACCGAGATTAAAGAAGGCATGATCTTCACTATTGAGCCCATGCTGACCTTAGGCACCATTGAGTGGGATTTGTGGGACGACAATTGGACCGTGGTCACCCGTGACCGTAAACGTACCGCCCAGTTTGAGCACACCATGGTTGTCACATCAGACGGCGTGGATGTTCTTACCCTGCCTTAATTCAGCATTCCCTTCATAACGCAGACACAACAAGGAAAGAGAAACCCATGAGCGAGAGTACAGCGGCAAATTCCGCAGCCGAAGAGTCAGTAGAGTATGTCGATATCCCGGCGCCCACGCCGAAAGACCTAATGATCGGTATTGATATTGGCGGCACCGGGATGAAAGGCGGGATCGTTGATCTGCGCACCGGCAACCTGGTGTCTGAGCGTTTCCGCATCCCCACCCCGCAACCGGCAACCCCGCAGGCCATTGCCCAGGTGGCGCGCCAGATTGTTGATGAGCTTCAATCCCGTGACTTGGCTCCCGAGCCTCACTCGGCTATTGGCGTTGATTTCCCCGCCGTTGTGAAGAACGGTGTGGTGTTCTCAGCCGCGAATGTTGATCCGACCTGGATTAACACTAACCTTGAGCAGCTCATCAGTGACGCCCTGGATTCAAGAGCTGTCTACGGCATTAATGATGCCGATGCTGCAGGTCTTGCCGAAGCCACCTACGGGCAGGGGCGAGACAAGATGGGGCTCATCGCCGTTATCACCCTGGGGACCGGTATTGGTTCCGCCCTCATTAATAACGGTGTGCTGGTGCCGAACACCGAACTTGGGCACCTTGAAATTGACGGGCACGATGCAGAATCCCGCGCGTCCGCCCGGGCACGCGAAGTCCATGAACTTTCCTGGAAGAAGTACGCAAGTAAACGTCTGCGCCGGTACTTCCAGCATGTTGAGGCACTGTTCTCCCCTGACCTTTTCATTATCGGCGGTGGTATCTCGAAGAACCCCGAAAAGTTCATGCCTTATTTTGAGGACGAGATTCGCACCCCATGGTCATGGCGACCCTGCGCAATAATGCCGGTATTGTGGGGGCGGCATTGTGGGCTGGCGGTATGCTGCCCGAACGTCAACGCCGCGGGGAGGCGTAAAGAGCCCGCCGGGAAAACCTGCCAATAAGAAAGAGGTGTGCCCTACCGGTGTTCAGTTCCAACCGGTAGGGCACATTAGTATACGTGGTGCAGAGTGGCCCTATAACAGGGTGTCCTGCAGAGGAGCTTCTTTAGGTTTTTTGGTGCTGGCCGTCTCCGTCTTGGCCTTGCGGGGTTTCGGTGCAGGTGTTTCAGCCTCGGGCAGCGCATCCCCCACAGCATCTTTACGGAGCAAAGCAATGGCCCCCTCAAAGTCTTCAAGGTTTTCAAACGCCTGATACACACTGGCGAACCGCAGGTACGCCACCGCATCCAGCTTCGATAGCGGCTCTAGAATAGTCAGCCCCACCTCATGCGCGTTAATTTCGGCAAGCCCCTTGGCGCGGATACGTTCCTCTACCTCCTGGGCGAGCTTCGCCAGGTCATCCTCACCGACCGGCCTGCCCTGGCAGGCTTTACGCACACCCGAGGCGATTTTAGCGCGGTCGAACGGCTCGGTAACCCCGGAGCGTTTAATAACAGAAATACTGGTTGTTTCGACCGTGGTAAACCGGCGCCCGCAGTCGGTGCACTGACGGCGGCGGCGGATTGCGGCACCGTCATCGGTGGTGCGGGAGTCAACCACTCGGGAATCGGTGTGTTTGCAGTAGGGGCAATACACAGGGAGCCTCCTCGGTCGGACGGGGTATAACCGCCCACTGTGAGCATACTTATTCCCAGTGTACCCCGCTACAGGGGACCCTAACCGCATAGTTTGCTGTATATATGTCCCTGAACGCATCCGCTTGAGCAGAGCCAAGCCCCTGCCGACCTCATCTCACGTCAGCTGCCTCATGAAGGCTCAACAGCCTAGCGGCGGATGCACCCGGGACCGAAAATCGTCTTAATCTCACCGAATAAACTGGGGTTTGGTTCCACCCGCAGCTTAGCCTCCAGCAGCACCAATTGTTCTTTCTCCCGACCGCGCAGGGCCAGGCGCACATCCGTCGAACCCCGATGATCAAGCAGCACATCCCGCAGGTGCACCAGGTTCGATTCGGTGGCACGATACTCGGGGATAGCGATCGTCACCGGGCCGGTACGCCCATCCTCGGTAAGCTCCAGGATCGTCAGCTCCTGGGCACTAATATTCACGCTGCCGTCGTCTCGACGTTGCACACGTCCACGCACTGAGCAGATCAGTCATCAGCGAGTACCCCGCCCACCGTCTCGTAGGTGCGGGCAAAGAACATGACGGTGATCGTCACCCCCGAGGGGTCTTCCAGCTCGGCAGTGGCGTACTGGTTACCGCTTGACTTAGCGATACGCCGTGACACGCCCGTGAGCATCCCTGCGATTGTGACGAACTCGCCGTCTTTAATGTGGGATTCTTCCTCCATAATGTCGTGAATCGAGGTGCTGGACGCATCAGAAAGGGCGCGTTCCAGCCCGCGCAACGGGTGATCCGAGACGTACAGCCCCAGCATGTCACGCTCAAAGTTGAGCTTATCGCGCCGTTCCCACTCGGGAACATCAGGTACCGATACCGACAGATCCTCGCCCAGTTCCTCCCCCATCCCGAGGGAACCGAACAGGTCAAACTGCCCGGCGGCTTCCTTACGTTTCACCGAGACAGCCGCGTCAATCGCCTCCTCATGCATGAGCGCAAGAGAACGGCGTGTATGCCCCAGATCGTCAAACGCACCCGCTTTAATGAGCGAATCAATGGTGCGCTTATTGCATACGCTCAACGGCACTTTTTGCAGGAAATCGCTGAACGACTCATACCGGCCCTTCTCATTGCGGGCGGTGATCATACCATCCACCACGTTCGCGCCCACGTTACGGACTGCGCCCATGCCGAAGCGGATATCGTCACCCACCGGGGCGAACGTTAGCTCCGATTCATTCACATCAGGCGGCAGCACGGTAATGCCCATGCGGTGGCACTCGTTCAGGTACATGGCAAGCTTATCTTTGTTATCGCCCACACTGGTCAGCAGCGCAGCCATGTACTCCTGCGGGTAGTGCGCTTTCAAGTATGCGGTCCAGTATGAAACCAGCCCGTAAGCAGCCGTGTGAGCCTTATTAAACGCGTAATCGGAGAACGGCAGCAGAATATCCCACAGGGCTTTTACCGCGCCCTCAGAGTATCCGTTCGAAATCATGCCATCGTGGAACGTGGCGTACTGTTTATCCAGCTCAGCCTTTCTTCTTACCCATTGCGCGGCGCAAAAGATCTGCCTCACCAAGGGTGTAATTCGCCACCTTCTGGGCGATCGCCATCACCTGCTCCTGGTACACGATCAAACCGTACGTGGTACCCAAAATATCGGAAAGAGGCTCCTCCAGCTCGGGATGGATCGCCGTAATCTCCTGCTTACCGTTCTTGCGCAGCGCATAGTTCGTATGCGAGTTCGCCCCCATCGGCCCGGGACGGTAGAGAGCAAGCACAGCGGAAATATGCTCAAACTCTTCAGGCTCCATAAGCTTCAGAAGCGAGCGCATCGGCCCGCCATCGAGCTGGAACACGCCCAGCGTATCACCGCGCGCCAGCAGCTCGTAGGATGCTTTATCGCTCAGCTCAAGCGTCTCTAAGTCGAGGTCAAAATTACGGTTAGCTTTAATGTTTTCGATCGCATCTGAGATGATGGTGAGGTTACGCAGCCCCAGAAAGTCCATCTTAATCAGGCCCAGCCCCTCACAGGTGGGGTAATCAAACTGGGTGATCACCTGCCCATCTGCTTCACGGCGCATCACAGGGATGACTTCGGTGAGTACCTCCGAGGACATAATCACACCGGCGGCATGCACGCCCCACTGGCGTTTTAGGCCTTCAAGGCCCTGAGCAGTTTTAAAAACCTTGCCCGAAACGTCATCGGTTTCGATGAGCTCACGCAAATCTCCAGCTTCGGCGTAGCGTTTATCGTCTTTGTTGTAGACGTTCGCTAGGGCAATGTTCTTTCCCATCACATCCGGCGGCATTGCCTTGGTGAGCCGCTCCCCCACCGAGTAAGGGTACCCCATCACTCGGGAGGCGTCTTTGAGCGCCTGCTTCGCTTTAATGGTGCCGAAGGTGACGATCTGCGCGACCTTATCTTCACCGTACTTCTCAGTCACATAGTGGATCACCTCGGGGCGGCGGCGATCGTCAAAGTCCACGTCGAAGTCAGGCATTGAGACGCGGTCAGGGTTCAGGAACCGCTCAAAAATCAGTTCGTGCCGCAGCGGGTTCAGCTCGGTGATGCGCATAGCGTACGCAACCATCGACCCCGCACCGGAGCCACGCCCCGGACCCACACGAATATTATTGCGTTTCGCCCAGTTAATGAAGTCCGCCACCACCAAGAAGTAGCCGGGGAAGCCCATTGAGGTAATAACCTCAACCTCATAATTCGCCTGTTTACGTACCTCATCAGGGATACCGTTGGGGAACCGGTAATGCAGCCCCGCCTCAACTTCTTTCACGAACCATGATTCTTCGCTCTCCCCCCTCAGGCACCGGGAAGTTCGGCATATAGTTCGCTTTGGTGTTGAACTCAACGTTGCACCGCTCAGCGATTTCGAGGGTGTTCTCGCATGCCCCGGGAATATCGCCAAAGATGGAGTACATTTCCTCGGGTGAGCGCAGGTAGAAGTTATCCGCATCAAATTTGAAGCGGTTGGGGTCTTCCAGGGTTGAGCCTGACTGTACGCACAGCAGCGCCGCGTGCGCATTGTAGTCTTCGTGTTTGGTGTAGTGCAGATCGTTAGTTGCCACAAACGGCAGGTCAAGTTCTTTAGCGAGGCGCATCAGATCAGCAGCCACATTTTTCTCAATAGACAGGCCGTGGTCCATCACTTCACAATAGAAGTTACCCTTACCGAAAATATCGCGGAATTCTGCGGCGGCAGCAACCGCCTCCTGATACTGCCCCAGGCGTAGACGCGTCTGAATCTCACCTGAAGGGCACCCGGTGGTGGCAATCAAACCTTTGGAGTAAGTTTGCAGCACCTCACGGTCCATGCGCGGCTTATACAGCTGCCCTTCCAGGGAGGCGATAGAGGAAGCCCGGAATAGGTTGTGCATACCCTCGGTGGTTTCCGCCCACATGGTCATGTGTGTGTATGCGCCACCGCCAGAAACATCATCGCGGGAGCCGTCTCCCCACCGCACACGGGAACGGTCACTACGATGCGTTCCGGGAGTCAGGTACGCTTCCACCCCGATAATGGGTTTCACGTCATTAGCTTTTGCCTGCCGCCAGAAGTCGAAGGCGCCGAATAAGAAACCGTGATCACTGGTGGCGATGGAGTCCATACCGAGCTCACGGGTGTGCGTAAAGAGGTCACTCAGTCGCGCGGCACCATCCAGCATGGAGTATTCGGTGTGCACATGCAGGTGTGCGAAGCCTTTTTCGCCACGGTCTCTCCGTTCGTTCGCTATCTAGTACGTCACTGGTTGTTCGTGCGGTTCAGAGGCTGTTCCGCACTCGTTGCCTTATCCTCGCCGAATATTCCCCTCACGGAGCGCTTCTAACGCGTAGGTCAAATCACGCGGGTAGGGGCTCTCAAAGCTCATTCTCTCACCGCTGGCGGGGTGCGTAAAACCCAGCCGGTGGGCATGCAGCCACTGGCGGGTTAGCCCCAGCTCCGCGCTCAGTGTGGGGTCTGCCCCGTAGGTGAGATCCCCGCAGCAGGGGTGGTGGAGCGCTGAAAAATGCACACGGATCTGGTGGGTGCGTCCGGTTTCAAGGTGTACCTCAACCAGGGTGGCCGGCCCGAATGCCTCTTGCGTTTCGTAGTGGGTGATGGATTCTCGCCCGTCCTCTACCACAGCAAACCGCCATTCGCTGCCTGGGTGCCGTCCAATCGGGGCGTCGATAGTTCCTCGCAGCGGGTCGGGCAGCCCCTGCACTAGCGTGTGGTACACCTTCTCCACTGTGCGTTCTTTAAAGGCACGTTTAAGCTCGGTGTAGGCGCGCTCGCTGCGGGCGAGTACCATAAGTCCGCTGGTTCCCACGTCCAGCCGGTGCACGATGCCCTGCCGCTCGGCGGCGCCGGAGGTTGCTACGCTAATTCCTTCTCCCAGCAGGGCCGACGGTACGGTTGGCCCGTGCCATCCCGGCGAAGGGTGCGCCGCCACCCCGGCGGGTTTATCAACTACCACAATGTCGTCGTCGCAGTAGACGATGGAGAAGCCGTCTACTTTTTCGGGGCGAATATCCGCCAAATCACGCGGTGCGGGGGCGTTTACGCTCACCAGTTCCCCCACCGACAGTTTATGAGATTTGCCGATTTTAACTGGCTGGTGAGCCCGAGTGAGGCGCACATGCCCATCTCGGATCCATGCGGAGGCTCGGGTGCGGGGAACATCAAAGACCCCCGCAAGTGCCGCATCTAGGCGCGTTCCAGCGATGGGTTCGCTCACTTCAAATTCAGCGTGAATGCCTTCTTCGTTCTCTCGCATATGCCCTGTACCGCTCATGCCGTTTCCTCCAGGTCGCTGGGGGTGTCATCGGTGTGGTGTTCCGGTGTGGTGCGCTGAGGGCTTTCGGCACGAGTTCCGGCGAGGGTCATCCCCCTAAAGTTCAAAAGCACGATCAATGCCATGCATACGCATATCGCGGAGTCAGCGATATTGAAAATAGCGAAGTTTGGTACCGAGATAAAATCCACTACATGCCCGGTTCCAAAACCAGGCTCACGGAAAAGACGGTCAAAAAGATTTCCCAGGACCCCACCGAGCAGGCCTCCCAGTGCCAGTACCCACCCCAGAGCCCGGGTTTTACGAAGCGTATACACCACCACTACCGCTGCGATAGCCATAATAAGGGTGAACACCCAGGTGGCCCCTTCACCGAACGAGAATGCCGCACCGGAATTACGGATTGAGTACCACCACAGCAGCCCCTCAATAACGGGGATACGCTCCCCTATCTCCATGCGGGTTACCACTAAATATTTGGTCCCCTGGTCGATAATAAAAACGGTAGCTGCTAGAAGAAGGGCCAGCGTCCAAGCACTACGTGTACTAAAAACGCGGCGGGATATGACGTGCGGTCGCGAGCTGCCGGTAGATCCGCTGCCGGATTCTGCGGCTTGTTCTTTGGAGGTGGTTGCGGCGTGTGTGTGCTCGTCCTTCATGCGGCTCCTCGTTCAGTAACTGACGGGGGTGGCCCCGCACCCTCTAGCTTATCGCATCTTAACTACTGCACCAGTAACCTATAGAGTTCAGGGGTCCGGGCAGCAGCAATATAGATACTAACTGCAGATAGCTACTCCCCTATTAATTCTTTACAAACCTGCGAGCTATTCATAAGGTCTGGCACCAGCAGCATTCTCACAATGCATATAATACGGTTATTAAGAATAGTCTTTTCTCTTATTATCGTGCATTAAAAACGTTCGAACGTATCATTAAGCAACGATTAAGGTATACATAAAGGTTACATATAGAAGCAGGCGAAAAAATATTCACTATTGTGCGGCACAAAGAATGCTCAACCGCTTAAAACATTGACCAGAATATAACCGACCGCCCGCATCCCCAATTCATAAACTCGCCCGCCATAAGGCGGTTAGGGAACACAGGCGGCCGCCACGCGTCACAGTAAGAGGCGCGGGTACCATAGGTACCGTAACCAGTACCTCTTCTTTTAGTACCTCGCTTCAGCCTCGATGCTCTTCAGGTGACGCAGATCGTCTAGCTGCCTGTTCAGGTGCTCCTGGAGCTGAGTACGGTAGCGGGACTCAAAGCCACGTAGCGACTCAACGCTGCTCTTAAGATTTGCCTGCTCCTCCTTCAGAGCCGACAGAGCTTTCTCACGCTTAATCTCGGCCTCAACTACCAGCTGGTTAGCTTTCTTCTCGGCCTCAGCGATCAGTTCAGCCTTCGTGCGCTCACCCTGGCTCACGTAATCATCGTGAACCTTCTGAGCCATGGCCAGCAGGCCAGCAGCATCCTGAGAGCCACCGCCGGCGGGGGCAGCCGCTGCTGCAGTGGTCTCGGAGGTCGATGCGCCGCCCTTACGCGACTCACAATCTTCAAGCTTGCGCCTGAGTGAATTATTCTCAGCATTCAGACGACGCAGCTCGCCTACCAGTTCGTCAAGAAAATCGTCGACCTCATTCATGCTGTAGCTGGGTCCAACGTTAACGACCTTGAAACTCTTGTTAATCAGGTCTTCGGGGGTAATAGCCACTGGGGTTTCTCCTCGGAAGTTAAACAATGAATCCGCACGGATGGGCCGCACGAAATCGGTATACCGTAATTATTCTACCCCCCTTTGGGTGGCAAAATCGCCTTTAACGGGCCGATAAGCGAAAACCATTTACACCTAAAGCAAAACTTGACGCTATTCCAGGGTTTTTACTGACCCGCCAAAGAGAGGCATATCACCTTAAGATTTAGGAGTTTTAAGTCCAAAATTTCAAGATCCCTATCGGACTGGTATCCCCTACGACGTAATAGCCGTCAGATACTGTAGCCCATTCAACAAAAAACTCACCGCAATAATAAGAATCAAAAAACCCATATCAAGGGCCACGTTCCCCAGCCGAAGCGGAGGCACTACCTTCCTCAGAAGGTTCATTGGCCAGTCAGTCACCCCGTACACCGCAGAAGCCACGACCAACACTGGCCCGCGTGGGCGCCACGTGGGGGAAAAAATACGCACCCAATCAAACATCATGCGCAGCAGAAGCCCAATGTACAACACGTACAGGGCGATTGTCAGCACCGCAAAAAGATAACCCATCGGGCAAGATCCTCTAACCCTGGTCGAAGGGAACTAGTCCCTCATCGTCAAAGGCCTGCGGCATATCATCACTACTGGTAATACCGAGAACCTCCAGGTCAGAAGGAGTGAGCAGGAAGACTTTGGCAGTCACCCGCTCAATACGACCGTTAAGCGCGAACACCAGCCCCGAGGCAAAATCCACCAAGCGTTTCGCGTCCGCATCCGGCATATCATCAACGTTCATAATGACGGGGATATCCTCACGGAATGCCTCACCAATAATCTTGGCGTCATTATAGGATCGGGGGTGAATAGTAGTGATGCGGCGCAATTCGTCCTCTTCTTCCTCACTGGGGTAATCGTCAGCACCGTAGTCCTCGGGATACTCCTCGGCCAGCTCGCCGTCTTCGTAGCCGTACTGATCCTGCGTGTACTCGACCTCTGCGTTGTCCTGCACCGTATCATCCTCCCAGTGGTTATCTGCGGAATTATCATACCCCCGATCCGCGGCCGCGGAAGACTCCTGACGCGCGTAGCGACGTTTATGCCCTCCATCTAACGGGGTGGGCAGAGCGTTCAGACGTGCCGACGACTCTTCAGGCTGGGCGGAAGTAGCAGCTCCCTCAGCCTCGCTATTCCCCTGATGTTCATGAGCACCTTCATACTCCGCAACACCAAAGAACGAGGTAATTCGGGCTATACCGCCGCCCTGTTTAGCCATACTATAAATCTCGCTTCGCAGTCAGTCAGATGGAAATAATCCCGTTTAAAACACATCCAGGAGGCGGATGCCGGGTGAGCACTCCGTCACGCGGGTGCGTTGCTGTTCACTATTCTATCAGTGGATGTGCCGCTAAACCTTATAGATTTGCGTATCTTACGCATAAATTGCGCCCAGACCTTGGTTTTTTCCAGTGATGCGCGCTACAACACCTCGCTGCAGGCTTCAGACACCTTCAAAACCATGGTTCCTGAATAGTTGGTACGGGAAGCCCCTCAGCTGGTAACGAACGCATCACCAGGACTATGCGCTTGGGCGCGGCCCCATAATGTCAGACCCCACTCGAACGCATGTCGACCCCCAGCGGATAGCCGCTTCTAAATCCCCGCTCATTCCCGCCGAAATCTGGGTGGCCTGGGGAAAGACTCTCGAAGTATCTGAGAAATATTCCATAGTTTCTCAAATACCATATCTGGCTCAGATCCTAAAGGCGCAACGGCCATCACTCCCGCACAGTGTAGCTGTTCATAGTTTTCAATATGTTCGGCCAATGCCAACACCTGCTCAGGGTCAGCCCCGCCGCGGGCACCGGTTGAGGCGTGACCCGCTGTAGCCTGTCCCTGCGCCAGAGACACCTGAATAAGACATTCCAGTTTCCCAGCCTTATATGCTGCGGGGGCAGGAGCATGCTCAGTCTCAAAGCGCTCTACCTGCCGCGCATAGGCTTTCGCTAAGACATCCGCTAACGACGGGCGGTCCACTGACTGCACCTGCTGGGCGTACCGCACCACAGATTTCGCCTTATTGGTCTGCAGCTGGCCAATAAAAGCCCAACGAGCCGGGTCATGGGACGGGACGGATTCGCTCACCAGCGCCGCCTTTGGTGCAGCCTCCTGATCGCGGTTCTCCCCAAAAAGCCGCACACCAGCATCGTAGAGGGCCATCACGTCGGAGGCCGGAAAGAACTTTGTCACGGTCACCAATTGCACCGTTTCACTCTGGGCGGAGCGGGCGCCGCTAGTATCTTGCTCAGCTGCCCGAATACGTTCAACCACCCGCTGGTAACCGCTGGCAAGCTGTTCCGCACGATCGGCAGTATATGTTAGAGAATTAGTGCTCATTATTTCCTCCCCAATGACCCGAAATAGATAGGCCGAAGATAGCCTACAGAAGGCACCTATACCTCTAGCAGCCTGCAAAGATGCCCCTAAGAGACAGCTAGTTTGTGGTCTCTTCCTTCTCCTCCGATGCGGCGCTAAGCCACACTAGCCCTGCGATACGCCCTGCGGGTCGAGACCCGTGAGTGAACGCTCTGTGAGAATACAGTTCACCGGTCTCATAGGTGCACGCCGCAAGCTCGGTGGATACCTCAACCCCCATATCTTCTAGTATCGCAATAGCACCCGCAGGTAAATCAAGAGCTGGGGTTCCTGTGCGGGTCTGCGCAGCAACCTGTGGAATACGCTCAGCTGAGGCAGTGCGCATCTGCTCGGGAACCTCGTAGCAGCTCCCGCAGATGCTCGGCCCCAGCCATGCACATATATTCTCAGCTCCAGCCTCATGCATGGCCGCAACCGTGCGTTGCAGCACTCCATCCAGCAGCCCTTTACGACCGGCATGGGCCACGGCCAGCACCAGCTCACCATCTTGACGCTGTCCCACCAGCACCACAGGGATACAATCAGCAACCATAATCGCCAACGGCCGACCGTTCGTACTATATGCCGCATCCGCTACGGGCGCCTGCTCCAACAGGTGCTGTGCGTGTGTATCGCTAAATCCGTCGGCTGAATCTTGCGGAGCATACTGTGCTGGCTCATAGTCTTCAGCGCATACCACAGTGGTACCGTGCACTTGGTTCAGGTACAGAAAGGGTAAACCTGTGCTCAGCATCCCCTCTAAACGTAACCTATGGCGTAGCGTCTGCGCCTGCGGTTCGCCCGTATCAACATGCAGTCTACATTGCCCGCAGCCATACTGGTAAAAGCAATATTTACCTCATGCGCTCCAGAGCGAAAAAGCTGATATGAGAACAATAGCGGTGCACTAGTATGGTAAATATGTTCGGTATTATCCATGATTTTGCGATATATCTTTAGTACATATTGACGGGGTGGAACATAACCAGCACCCCTTAGAAGTTATAAAGGCACAAAGGAAGGAGCCGGGCACGGCACTGTCACGTACCGCGCACCGACTCCCACATTCAAAATGCGGTTCTACACGCCCTACTTCAAAAAGTCAGGAACGTCTAGGGTATCGCGACGAGCCGGAGGCTCTTCCACCACCGGAGGCAGATCAACATCGAACCCGGCTGATGCGGGAACATCATTCTGCTGGTATGCCGGAGCTGCGGGAGCGTTGAACCCGTAATCAGGCTGAGCAGGAGCAGCCGTAGGTGCGTTCTGACCGCCGAAAGTCTGCTGAGTGCGCTGGGCCTGAGCCTGCACTGCGGCGGCAGCGGATGCATTTGAATTTGTCTCGGGGTTCACGGCATCAAAGCCAGCAGCAATCACGGTCACACGAGCTTCATCACCCAACGCGTCGTCAATCACAGCACCGAAGATAATGTTCGCATCCGGGTGGGCCACTTCCTGAACCAAACGTGCGGCCTCGTTAATCTCGAATAGGCCGAGGTCGGACCCGCCCTGAATGGAGAGCAGAACACCGTGTGCACCGTCAATGGAAGCTTCCAGAAGAGGAGAGGCAATAGCGAGCTCGGCAGCCTTGACTGCGCGGTCCTCCCCAGCAGCGGAGCCAATGCCCATAAGCGCGGAGCCAGCACCCTGCATCACAGACTTCACGTCCGCAAAGTCAAGGTTAATCAGACCCGGAGTGGTAATCAGGTCGGTAATACCCTGCACACCGGACAGAAGCACCTGGTCTGCTGACTTAAAGGCATCAAGCATGGACACGTTACGGTCAGAGATAGACAGCAGTCGGTCGTTCGGAATAACAATGAGGGTATCAACCTCATCGCGCAGAGCGGAAATACCGGTCTCTGCCTGGTTTGAACGGCGGCGGCCCTCGAAGGTAAACGGACGGGTCACCACGCCAATGGTAAGAGCACCAAGCGAGCGAGCGATACGTGCCACCACGGGAGCGCCACCGGTACCGGTACCACCGCCCTCACCGGCAGTCACAAAGACCATGTCTGCACCCTTGAGGACTTCCTCAATCTCCTGCGCATGATCCTCTGCAGCCTGGCGGCCAACCTCGGGGTTAGCACCAGCACCAAGACCGCGGGTCAGCTCACGACCAACGTCAAGCTTAACATCCGCATCAGACATCAATAGCGCCTGGGCATCGGTGTTGATTGCAATGAACTCAACGCCGCGCAGACCAACCTCAATCATTCGGTTGACTGCGTTGACACCACCGCCGCCGATACCGACGACCTTGATGACTGCCAAGTAGTTCTGGGGAGTTCCAGCGTCCATTTATCCCTCAATTGTTTCGTTGATTTATTGAGAAAGTCCAAAGTTCGAGTTTAACCTTAGACATACTCGCTCTCAAATTGGCTTTATTTGCAAGGATACCAACAGATTCACCAGGTTCCTAGTTGCGGGGTGTACTGACACCCAAATTTGTGGGGATTTAGCCAAAAAATTACATCTGTCTAAACCCCAACTTGAAGATAGCACCTACCGAGTCACCGGCAGAAGCGGTGAAGAAACATCATACACAGAAATTTTCTTCCCCTGCCCCTGGGCCCCGCTCGACTGCGAATCTTCAGACCGAGTAGCTTCCAGCAGCTTAGTTAAAACCTTAGCTTTAACTTCATTCTCCTGTGAGGTACCCCATAGCACTGTAACCTTATCCTTCAAGATGAGAGTTATGCTTGAGGTGGAGTCAGCTTTTACTTCAGAGACCTCCGCTAACAGCGACGTTGGTAAGGTCACCAACACATTCGAGATAATGCGGAATGCGGCGCTCTGCGACAGATTTTCATCTTCAACCTGAACTATAGGAACACCGGCTTGCTGTGCTGAATCAACCTCGCGCAGGGTCTGCCCCTCATTATCCACCAGCGCATATTTCTCGCCGCGTTTCACCGCAGCGATCGGCACACGCTCCTTTACCGTCACCACCAGCTCATGCGGGGGGGCGAATCTCCATCTGGACCCCGCGCAAAGCCCCGTCAGAGCCAACCAGTTCACGCACCCGGTCCTCGCTCACCCGTGATAACGGAACCCCCCGCAGCGGGTTCAGCTTCTGTTCAACCTGCGCGCTGTCCATCAAAGAGGCACCCCGCACCGTAATCTTCTCAACCGCTAACAACGGAGAGAAAAATACCACGCCAATATAGAGTGCCACCACCAGCACCAGAGCCAAAGCGGTATAAGCCAGCTTACGCATACGCGAGAGCGGAGCACGCTCCGGCTCAACCTTATCTTCAGCACGTAAACCATCCAGAGCGGGATCGCGACGTATCTGCTCACGCCTGTTATGTTCCCGCACCCGCTCATTCTCACGCGCAATCTCAGCCTCGCGCTGCTGCTCCCGGTTTGCCCGCCAACGACCAAAACGACTCTGTCCCGAGCTTTTCTCCTCGGGTTGAGAGACGGCAGGCTCCCGTTTCCCGGTGGATTCATCTGCGGCGTCAGGTAAGGACGGGAGAGCATCACTTGGTTCATGCTTCTGAGACGACTGTGAAGCCTCCCTAGACGGCTTTTGTCGTCCAGAGGCTACATTGCCTACCGGCGCCTCTGCAGGTGTCTCAGCTTCCCTTTGTGCGGCGCCCTCTTGCACCTCCGTAGCGATGACATGAGGAGGTAAAACACGAGCCCTAGGGTTACGGGGCTTTGGCATGGGCTCAGCCCGTCGTGCGGCTGGTTGCTGAGCCGCTGAACTTTCCGGTGCAGCAGGCTCAGATACCTTCCGCTTTTGAGCAACAGAATCTGCGGATGCAGCAGAGGCAGGGCGAGGATTATTCACCTGTTGTTTCTGCTCGGCAGGTGCTGCAGGGGACGAACCGTCTGCCGTCGATTTCTTTTTTAGTCGGCGGTGTACAGGCACACGCGGAGCCCCCGCCGGGGCATTACGATGCTCCGGCGGTCCCTTCCGTTTCTGTTCTTCTTCGCCCATACCAGCCTTCCGCTACACTCTATCCGTTCTACTCGGTACCAGCATCACCTTCACCAGAGGCACCATGACGCGAGGTGAGAGCCGCCAAGAAACGCTCCCCGAGTGCGGTAACATCGCCCGCTCCCACCGTCATCACAATATCCCCCGCGCTAGCGCACGTCACAATGTCATCAATAGCTACCGTAGCATCAGAGGCGTAGTGCACCTCAGAGAACCCGGTACCGGTAATCAACTCGCTCGTTACACCTTCAATGGGTTCCTCACGCGCCGGGTAAATATTCAGCACATACGCCCTGTCCGCCAAGGACAGCGCCTGAGCAAACTCCTGAGCAAACTCCTTAGTGCGTGAAAATAGGTGCGGCTGGAATACAACATACAGATTATGTCCACCCGCAACAGTACGCCCCGTCTGCAAAGCGCACAACACCTCTGTAGGGTGGTGGGCGTAGTCGTCAAAAACCTTAACCCCGGCTACTTCTCCCCGCAGTGTAAACCGACGATCCGCACCCACAAAGCCGCCCAGTGCACTGGCAGCATCCGCAGGGCGTGCCCCAGCAACCAGTGCCGTCGCAAACGACGCCGCAGCATTAAGCTGATTATGGACACCGGGAACCTGCAGGTTGAGCTCCTGCTCACCCGAATAGTGCTGCCCCGCAAGATCAAACGACCAGCTTAACACCGATGACGACTGTGAACCATGACTTGTAATCTGCGATAAACGCACATCGGCATCTTCAGATTCACCATATGTGAGCACCTGAAGGCCAGCCACCCGACTGCGCTGAGCCAACGAAACAGCGCCAGCATCGTCCGCGCACGTAATCAGCACCCCATCAGGAACCATCGAGGCCACAAACCGGTTAAACGCCTCATACACCCGCTCAGCAGTGCCATAAAAATCAATATGGTCCGGTTCAATATTCGTCACCACCGCAACCTTCGGGCGGTAGCGTACAAATGAGCCGTCAGACTCGTCAGCTTCAGCTACGAACCACGATCCGGGGCCTGTGGCGCCCAGCCGTGCATTCGTACCAAACCCGGCGATCACAGTACCCACCGCAAACGACGGTTTCGCATTCAGCCCATCAAACATGACCGAAATCATGGAACTGGTGGTGCTCTTACCGTGCGTACCAGCCACCGCGACCACCTGGGAGTCCCCCATCACTGCGGCAAGCGCCTCAGAACGATGCAAAACCGGCAGCCCCAGCTCACGGGCCTTCACCAGTTCAGGGTTATCCTCATGGATAGCAGTCGAAATAACCACAGTATCCACGTCATGAATATTCACGGCATCCTGCGGAACCGATACACGCACCCCAGCCTGTCGCAACGACTGAAGGTTAGCCGACTCGGCACGGTCCGACCCACTGACCGGAACACCCAGCTGAGCCATTAGCAATGCGATAGCACTCATCCCCGCGCCGCCAACACCCACAAAATGCACACGCCCTAAATCAGCAACCCGTGCCCGTTCAGGAAACGGCGGATTCAACGGTGCAGGAAGCACCAGATCAAGGTTCATTAACTCAGTCACTGTGTTTAACCGCTTTCAATGTCCGTTCAGCCATAACCCGCGCAGCATCGCGGATACCCAACTTATACGCCTTCTGCGCCATCCGCTCTAATAACGCCGAATCCGCCATTAAAGCCGGAATCTCGCTCGCAAACCACTCAGCGGTGGCATCCTGGTCCTCCACCAGGCGAGCTGCTCCTTCCTCAAGAAGAGGGCGAATATTTAAACTCTGCTCACCATTACCATGCGGCAACGGCACAAAAACAGCAGGAACCCCCACGGCAGCAACCTCACTCACGGTCGCCGCACCCGAACGCACCACCAAAAGATCAGCAGCGGCGTACACATCCTGCATGCTGGTGCAAAACTCCATCTGGTGATAATTCTTCGCGGTGCGCGGATTACCCTGCTCATCCAGGATAGCTTTGCCCTTACCCGTAATGTGCAACACCTGAAACCCCCAGTCGGCGAGAGCATCAATATTAGCCTCCACCGCTTTATTGAGCGTTAGTGCCCCCAGGGAACCACCAGTCACTATCACCGTCGGCAGCGACTCATCCAGCCCCAACCTGCGCATCGCCTCAGAACGCTGCGTCTTACGGTCCAAGTTCGCAATCTCATCACTCATGGGCATCCCCACCAGCTCAGCGCCGCGGAACGGCGTATTAGGAAACGCCACCCCCACAAACTCCGCGAAGCGCCCGCCCAGCTTATTAGCCCACCCCGGGGCTGCATTCGCCTCATGAATAATAATCGGGATACGTTCCTTAGCCGCACACATATAAGCTGGAGGGCACACATACCCGCCCACGCCCACCACGACATCCGCATCCACTTGTTTAAAAACCTCGTGCGCCTTACGAATACCACCCAAGAATCTTCCGGGGAACGCAAAAGCCTCTTTATTCAACGAACGCGGTAACGGAGCCTTGGGGATGAACTCAATATCGAAACCAGCTGCCGGAACCAGCTGGGCCTCCAATTTATCAGCCGTACCAAGCATCGTAATCTTCGCAGTTGGCTCTATCTTACGGATCTCGCGGGCGATAGCGAGCATCGGGTTAATGTGCCCTGCCGTGCCGCCCCCAGCAAAAACCACAGAAGGTGCCTTAGACATAAAAATCTCCCTAAAAATCGGTTCTTCCCCATTCTACGGCATCAGACACGGCACAAACCGTCCCCGTACAACATGCAATACACCCTCCTCATCCGGCAAAACAGACCTATATTTTAACGCGACGCTGCCCCTTACTGTCGGCTCTCAACGTACACAGAACCGGGTGTGAAAGCACCAGCGCTGCTTTCTCTATCGCCGGGGATTGGAACGATTGCCCTGTACACTTTGGCCCGTATTTTGCGACCCGCCGGGTGACCCGCCACGCTTTTGGGGGCTGCTGCCCTGCCTTACGGTGCGCCGCTGGCCCGCCGCAGCTGAGCCTGACCCCCGTGGGGTTTCCCCGGAACCATGACGGGGCTTTGACGCCGCATTCTTCGGAGCGCCCCCATGCAACGGACGCAGGCCCTCCGGGAGCGAACCAGTGCGTTGCGGACGGCGCGTACGCGCCGCCTGGGGCTGAGTTTTGCCCTGAGTACGGTTATTCCCCTGAACCTGCGAGCCGCGCACGGCAGTACGCCGCGCATCCTGACGACGAGGCGCCCCTTGCTTCGCTGTGCCTTGGGTCTTGCTCCGTGCAGCACCCGGCCGCTGCTCAGAAGCAGTGCGAGGGCGAGCCGCACCGCCTCCCGAAACAGTTGCAGCGGGGCGTTTGACTCAGGCCGCTGCCGTTCTCCCCGACTCCTGTCAGCTGCCTGAGACTGCTTAGCTGGGCGGGCCTGGGCTGCAGGCCGTTGTTGCCCCGAAGTTGCCGCACTGGGCCGTCGGGTCGCTGTACGTTCTGCCCGCTGAGCCTGCTGTTTTTGCGCCTGTTGAAGCCGCTGCCTCTCAAGAAGCTCACGTTCACGCTCCGCGGCCTGCTGTTTCTGTGCCTCACGGACAGCTAGCTCCCGCTGCTGGACCCGACGCTGATGCGCACGCGCCCGCTGCTCACTGGATAGGCCCAACCATACGAGCAAACCATGTATCGCATCCCGCAGCTGGCTGCGCCAATGCCACACGTCAAGACCCAATGCGCCGCCTGCCTGCACCATACGCCGGTTCTCCTCAGCAACTGCCTGCCCTAAAACCAGGCGGCGCTGCCAATCCTCATTCTCACGGCGAATCTCACGCGGAGAAAGGTTACGGTTCGGGTCCCTCCGCAACGGGTACACCGGCGCCTGCCGCGAAATGCGAACAATAACCCCGCCGCAAACATTGATGCAAGAAGAGACGAACCACCATAAGAAATAAACGGCAGAGGCACACCAATCACCGGGAGCACACCCGTGACCATGCCCATATTAATAAGCGCCTGCGCCGTAATCCACACCGTAATACCGCCCGCCGCCAAGCGCACAAAACGGTCCGAAGTGCGCACCATAATAGTGACAGAACAGTAGATAAGACCCAAATACAAAAGCACCACAGCGAGGGTGCCTACTAGACCCAGCTCCTCACCGATAATCGCAAAAATATAGTCGTTATGTGCTTCCGGCAGGTAGTTGTATTTCTGGCGGGACTGCCCGAGCCCAACACCCCAGAAACCGCCGGTTGCCAAGGCGACCTTACCCGCATTCGACTGATCACAGGTGGCCCCGTCACATACGCCAGCAGCACCAAACACACGCTGGATACGGTTCTCACTCATGACAACCGCAAAAATCGCGAGTACCAATGCGAACCCCACCAATACCCACATGGTGCGGTTACGGGTACCCGCCAGCCACAGCATCCCCATAAAGATGACACCGTAGACGATAGCGGTACCCAAGTCTCGGCCCAACATGATAGTGCCCACCAGCGGTAAAAAGCCAAAAAGCGCGGGGAGAAGAGCCCGCCAGCTGTTCTTCGAAACGTCCCCCTGCCTAGCCAACATGAGGGCCATCCACAGGATAAGAATCGGTTTCGACAGTTCGGAAGGCTGAAGCTGCACCGGACCAAGCACAATCCAGTTACGGTTACCGCCAACCTCAACGCCCACCACAAGCACCGCAACCTGCAGCAGGATACCCAACACCACGGCTGTGTTCAGCACCCACCGGCGCCGATACCACCCCACCGGCAGGAACCCCACCACCAGCATGAGGGCAAGACCCCCGACGGCGTACTGCAGCTGTCGTTCCCCCTGGTTAAACGGGGACATACCCTGCGAAATCATGCGCACCGACGAAGCGGACAGCACCATAATGCACCCGAAGAACGTCAGGCTCACACTCACCAGCAGGATCAGGCGGGACACATATGACAGTTCAGCGCGGGAAATACGCGCATAGGCGGAAGCATAGCGCCTGGCCAGCACGCCATCACGCCACACACGCCGCGTCTTACGATGGTCTGCCGCCGTGTTTTGCGTCTTGCCAGATGCACCGCTCACACTAATCTCCCCGTTTATTCCGTTACTCCCGTCCAGTTATTAGCTTAGCGTCTTGTGGTCTAGCTCAACACCGCACCTGCTCTTAGGTGGTTGAAATACCCTCACCAACGGCTCGTTGCACAGCCTCAACAAAAGCGTTACCGCGCTCTGCATAATTCTTAAACTGATCCATGGAAGCCGCCGCAGGGGCCATGAGCACCACATCGCCAGGTTCAGCCACCTCGCGAGCCTTAATAACCGCAGCTTCCATCGCAGCCGCCCCATCCGTTGGGTTCGCCACACTCGCGGTGAGGTTATACACAGGAACCTGCCCCGCATGGGTGGCCAAGCAGACATCAACGCCGCAGAATCAGTACCAATAATAAGCACCGCACGCAGGCGTTCAGCATGCTTCTTCACCAGCTCATCATAGGTGACACCCTTCGACAGGCCCCCCGCTATCCACACCAGCGACGGGTAGGCGCTCATGGAGGCGTTTGCAGCGTGCGGGTTCGTGGCCTTTGAGTCATTCACCCACTGCACTCCGCCAGCTGAGGCCACCAACTGGTTACGATGCGCCCCTGGGGAATACGTACGCAACCCCTCACGCACATGCTCCGGGGCTATACCCGCCGCGCGAGTCAGCGCCGCCGCCGCTAACGCATTTTCAACCGTGTGCTGCGCGGGAACTTGACCGGGAGCCTGCGCTAAATCAGTTAGCACCCCCAGCTCAAGGGCCTGATGGTAACGGTCCTTCAAAAACGCCCGATCCACGAGGATATCCTCAGCCAGACCAAGCATGGAAACTCTCGGGATCTCGGTGCTGCTGATGCTCACCGCACGGGCACCCTCAACCACGTCAGCTTCTTCAACCATGCGACGCGTATCAGCGTGGTCTTCGTTGAAGATGCAGGCCACCTGCGTATTCTCGTAGATACGTGCCTTCGCGGCCTTATACGCCTCAAAACTACCGTGCCAGTCCACGTGATCATCAGCAACGTTCAACACCACAGAAGCCAAGGGCGAAAGCGAATAGGTCCAGTGCAGCTGAAAACTTGAAAGCTCCACAGCGAAGAATTCGTACTCTTCGTCATCAGCCACAGCATACACAATAGGCAGGCCCACATTCCCCACCTGAGCGCTATGCCGCCCGGCTGCTTTGAGGATTGAATCGACCATACCAACAGTTGTGGTTTTCCCGTTTGTGCCGGTCAGGCACAGCCATTGGGTGCTGCGACGGCCAGCACGCGTGTTTAGGCGCCACGCCAGCTCAACCTCGCTCCACACCTGAACGCCGCGCTCATAGGCGTCCAACATAATATCGCTATCAGGGCGGATCCCTGGGGACACCACCACTACGTCCGGCTCCTGCCCATCAACCAGGGGTAAGGAGCTCATGTGCTCTGCCCGAAAAGGCCGCTCACATGACCGTATGCCTGATCATAAAGGCGGATACGCTCCCGTTTCTCTGCGGTGTCTTTAGCGTCAATAGCAACTACGTGCGCACCTTTCTGAGCCAGCACATCAGCTGCGGCATCGCCAGAGACCCCCAGGCCGACCACGACCACGCGAAGTCCGGCCCAAGGAGCATCCCAACTGGTCAGCTCAGCAAGACGCGAATTATTCAATACGGGGTTGGTTGCTACCGCGTCCTTATTCGCCTCAATACGGGCCAGCTGCTCAGCAGTTTTCATGTTCCACTCCGTCACTAGTTAATCACCCCGGTATTCTGCGAGAACCAATCACCAAAGAACAGGGCTAAGGCGATGAGTACGCACAAAGCGTTCACCACCCACAGCCGGAACACCGAGTTTACCTCGCCGCTGCTGACGGTACCGGGTGCGATACCCTTCTTATCAATAGAATACATACCGTTCACGCCGGTCTTCTCCATGTGATGGTGGAAAGGTGTCATACGGAAGAAACGGTGTGCATGCGGAACTTTCTCACCGCGGGACACCGAGCCTTTACGGCTAAATTTAAAAACGAATTTCTGCACTATTACCGAGAAAACCTCTAGCACAGGCACCAACGCAATAATGGGTAGCAGCAGCTCGGTGCGGGTGAAAATAGCGAACGCTACAAGAGCCCCGCCTAAGGCCAGTGATCCGGAATCACCCATAAAGATCTGCGCCTTCGACACGTTCCACAGCAGGAACCCGCCCAGCGACCCCACAAAAGCTGCAGCGATCATGGCTAGGGCACCAGCATCACGTACGTCGTAGCACCCGACCCCAGCAGCCGAGACACACCGGTGCGAGTACTGCCACACAGTCATTGCCAGATAGCCGGTGAAAATCGTCATCATCACCCCGCCGGCTAAGCCATCCAGGCCATCAGTGAAATTCACAGCATTAGTGCCGGAGAGAGCGATCAGGTTAATCCACGCCATCACCAGTAGGGTACCCACAATAGCCCCCGGGGCCATAAGATCCAGCGGCAAATCACGTACAAAAGAAACCGCTGTGGACGCGGGCGTAACTCCTGCGGAGTTTGGGAACTGGAACGCCAAGTAAGAGAACGGCAGGGTTACGGCCAGTAGCCCGACCGTTTTCTGAATCTCCGTCAGCCCCTCATTGCCCTTATTGCGGAATTTCATAATGTCGTCTGCCGCTCCCACAGCGAGCATCCCTACCGTAAACCCCAGAGTCAGCCATGCTGTTGCACTGGGTGCTGGGGAGGTGCCGTAGAACCAGGCGCTCAGCAGCAGAGCTATGAAATAAGCGAGCACGGCGGCGGGGATGAAGACAAGCCCCGCCATGGTGGGGGTTCCCGCTTTATGCTGGTGCGCAGCAGGGCCTTCGTCACGGATAAGCTGACCCAGCTTCAGCTTCTGCATCTGGCGGATGAACAGGGGGGATCGCCCCAAATGACAGGACAAAACCCAGAACTCCCGCAATGAGCACAGTAATCATTCTCTAGCGTGTGCCTTCCTGGCCGGTGAATGTGGTGGAAGCGGAGGCCGTAGTGGCCACCGGGCTGGAGGTGGTTGCAGGCTCACTCGCCGTGGGGGCGACAGAACCCGTCAAATCGGTCATTTCAACAAAGTCGCCAGCGCTCAACCAGGTAGGAGCAGGGTCAAAGCCGGACCCAAACCGGTCACTGCTGAACGCCACCTCATCTCCCAACTGTCCAAGTTTGGCGCCATTGGAGGATTTAAACAGCACAATGTCGCCGGGGCGCAGCTCAGCGCGTAGCACCGACAATGCCTGCTGCGGGGTCTGCACCCAGGTGGCCTCATTACCCCAGGAACCTTCCAGGTGCGCGGCATTATAGATTGGTTTGGCCGTATCTCCCACCGCGATTAGCTTAGAAATATTGAGCCGCACTGCAAGCCGCCCAATATGGTCGTGCTCTTCGACGCTGCTTTCTCCCAGTTCCAGCATCGCCCCCAGCACAGCCCAGGTGCGGCGTGGCTCGCTGCCGCGGCCCAGCTGCGCCAGAGTTCGCAGCGCAGCTGACATTGACTCCGGGTTCGCGTTGTACGCATCGTTAATGATGCTCACCCCATCGGAGCGGTCGGTGCGGGCCATACGCCATTTAGACACAGCACCGCTGGTATTGAGCGCGTGAGCTATCCTGTCCCCCGCGATGCCAGCGTTATACGCAATAGTTGCGGCCGCCAGCAGGTTATGCACATGATGCTCACCAATTAATTGTGACGACACCAGGTGTTCCTGCCCGTTGGGCAGCCGCAGAGTGAATTCCGGGCACCCCGCATCATTCGTGCTCAAGTTCAGGGCCGCCACATACCGCTCGTACTGTGGCTTATCCCCCACCCCGAAATAGGTGACGGGAACACACGCACGCGCTGCCATGCGCAGCACACGCTCATCGTCAGCGTTGAGGGCGAGCGCCCCACCGGCGCGGATGCCTTCGGCCAGTTCACCTTTGGTGCGTTCAATATTGTCTACCCCGCCGAACTCGCCCGCATGGGCGGTACCGACCTTTAAGATAACCCCGTAGTCCGGCTGTACGATATTCGCCAGGTACTCAATATTGCCTACATGGTCAGCGCCCATTTCAATAACCAAGTACCGGGTGGTTTCATCCGCACGGAATACCGTCAGCGGCACCCCAACCTCACCGTTATAGGAGCCCACGGGAGCCACCGTAGCACCCTCGGCACCAAAAATAGCTGCCAGCAAGTCTTTGGTGGTGGTTTTCCCTGCGGAACCAGTAATCCCAATGACTTCCACGGGACCAAGACTACGCATCTTCTCGATAGCGTATGCCGCCAAGCGCCCCATCGCCAGTACCGCATCATCCACCTGCACGGCAGGATACAGCTCACCTGAAGGCTCAGCGGTAACGGGCCGTTCAACAAGGGCTAAGGAAGCACCAGAGTTAAAAGCCGCGGCAACAAAACGGTGCCCGTCGGTACTTTCTCCCGGTTTCGCAATAAAAAGGGTACCGGGGACTACTTCCCGTGAATCAGTAGTGGCGAAGGTACAGAAGACCGTCTCGGGGTCTTGAAGCCCGAGCGCGGCACCTCCGGTCGCCTGGATAATCTCGGCGGCACTTAGTTTAATCATTATTTCTTATCCTCAGCGTTTTCTTCCAGCATACGCCGATAATCTGGCAGAATCTCAAATCCACGAGTAACCATGGCGCGGGCCACTTCAATACGGTCATCCAGCTGCACGTCTACCCCAGCTACATCTTGGGCTGTTTCATGGCCGCGGCCCGCAATGAGCACGGCATCGTCAGGGGTGGCCATATCAATAGCCTGCGCAATAGCCCTAGCACGCGGGGCAATATTATGTACTTCATGAGCCCGCGCCCCAGCGGCGATAGCTTGCTGCGCACCGGCAGCAACAGCCTCACGAATGGGGGCCGGGTCTTCCCCATGCGGATCGTCATCGGTCACAATAACAATATCTGCGTAGCGGGCAGCGATCTCACCCATAATGGGGCGCTTGCCCTGGTCACGTTCACCAGTAGCGCCAAACACGATAATGACTCGGCCCTCACCGGGGCGGTCCATCGCCTCTAACGCACGGATTAGCCCGTCAGGATTATGCGCAAAATCAACAATAGTGTGGGGGCTGTGCCCAATAAGCTGCATTCGACCAGGAACTACCGGGGTGAGTGCCTCCCCACTGGCGAGCGCAGCCGCCAACGGCTCTCTCTCTTCTTCGCTTGTGCTGAGCCAGGCCATAAGCGCCGCCAGGGCCGCATTGGAAACGTTAAAATCTGCGGGAAGTCCGGTACGAGCCTGAACACGCTCCCCAGCCCCGTTAGCAAGTACGAAGTTATGCCCTAACCCTTGAGCCATCACCTCAGTAACAGCCCAATCGTTGACACCAAAATCTGCCGGTACCGCTTCTAACCCGGCACCGTGATTGGTCAGCAACCGAATTGTGTTTTGCGCACCCAGCTGCTGTTGTGCGTGAACAAGCATCCGCTGCCCCCATGGATCGTCTGCGGTGATCACGGCCCGTTCAGTACGTTCAGGGGTGAACAGCTGTGCTTTGGAGTCAAAGTATTCTTCCATCCCACCGTGTAGGTCTAGGTGGTCTTGGGTGAGGTTTGTGAAACCACTCATTGCATAACGCACCCCGTCAACGCGGCGATAATCAATGGCGTGGGAAGAGACTTCCATAGCTGCACAACGTACTCCACGCTGGCCCATAAGAGACAGCAGGGCGTGCACATGCACAGATTCGGGGGTGGTCATCGCGGAGGGAATCGACACACCGTCAATAAGGATTTGGATGGTACCGACCAACCCGGTTTTGACGCCCAGAGCGGCACGGAAAACGGATTCAAGCATATAGGTGGTGGTAGTTTTCCCGTTTGTTCCGGTCACCGCGAACCGCTGCAGTTGCGGGTAGTCGTTTGAACCGTAGATGAAAGCCGCCAAGGAACCCAGCACCCGGCGTAAATCTGTGCCAATTATAAGCGCAGTATCTGCTAAATCAAGGTGCGCCTCAGCAATAATGCGCTGCCCCTGAGCGTCAGTAAGAATACCCGCTGCGCCTGCGGCTACAGCAGCTGCAGCGAAACTAGCTCCGTGTGTTTTAGCACCTGGCAGCGCTACATATAGGTCCCCCTCGCGTACGGAGCGTGAGTCCATACTGATACCGGTCACGTTTCGGGAGCCGGATAGGGCTAGGTGCGGCTGTGCCTCAAGGTTTTGCAGCTTCTGAATGAGCGTATCTAGCGGGTAGCCTGTGGTTAGGCGGGGCCGTAAGTTCTGGGCATCTTTGCCGAACAGCTCTTCGCCGGGCATAGCTTCGTCTGAGAGTTTCTCACCGGGCTGTTCGCCGTTCATTGTCCTTCTTCCTTCGCGCATGGGGCGCCCTATTTATCGTCTTGTGATGTGCCACAGCTGGGCTGGGGTGATTGGTACCTTCTCATTGTAATGAGCCAACGGGTGCTCGGCACCCTCACGAGACTAGCCGCTGTTCTTACCATCCGCAAATGGGGATAATATGTGGCTCGGTGGTGGAGTGCGGAATATTGTAGGTGTGCAGAACTCGCTCCATGATTTGGGAGAATTGCCCGGTACCACCGATAGTTCCCTCCTCACCTTTGGGGCGCTGCAGGGTGATACTCACCATAAACCGGGGGTTCTCAATGGGTGCCACACCAATGAAAGATGTGGTGTATCCCTCATAGCCGCCTTTTTCGCTGGGCGCCTCTGCGGTACCTGTTTTACCCCCGACACGGTACCCGTTGACCTGGGCAAGTTTCGCTTGCCCCTTAGTCACCACATTCTCCATGAGGGTCAGGCAGTCTCGGGCGGTTTTTTCACTCACCACACGCTGGGTGCCCTCTACGGGAACCTTATGCTCGGTGCCGTCGGGGTCGATAATCGCGTCCACAATCCGTGGCTTCACTTTAACCCCCAGGTTACCTACGGCCTGAAAAACCATAGCGGTCTGAAGCGGGGTCTGTGCAAGGCCCTGACCAAAAAACACCGTAAATTCCTGGCGTCCGTCCCAGGTCTTCCAATCGGAGACTAGGCCCTGCTGCTCCCCGGCAATATCAATACCTGTGAACTCGCCCATACCGTATTTTTTCAGCCACTCATAGCGCTCTTCTTTGGGCATCTTCTGGCCAACCAGCACAGTTCCGGTGTTCATCGAATCGGTAATAATACCCGAGAACGTGCGGCGTTGCGCGGGGTGCTCAAAAGCATCTTTGAAGGTTTGCCCGTTAACGGTGAGGGTGGCGGGCACATCATATGTATCGGTGGGGGTGGTAATGCCTTTCTCAATGAGCGCTGATGCGGTGAGGATTTTCTCCGTCGATCCGGGTTCAATAATCTGAGAAATGGCACGTGGCACCATATCTTGTGCGTTCTCAACTTTTTCGGCGCCCGGGTCCATGGTTGTTGAATCAGCAAGTGCCAGGATTGAGCCGTCGCGTACATCCATCACAATGGCGCATCCCCATTCTGCTTTGAGTTCGTCTACACGGGCTTTCATAACCTGCTGGGCGTAGTACTGGATATCCCGGTTGAGGGTCAGACGCACGGTTTTACCGTTCACTGATTCGCTCACCTGCTCCTGGGTCACAGGAATACGCACACCGTCGGCCCCGATCTCGTACACGCGTTTGCCGTTCACCCCAGCGAGTTCCTTCTCGAAGGTGCGCTCAATCCCTACCGAGAGGTTGCGTTCAACGGTTTCGTTTTCTTTACCCTCAACTGCTTCATCAACGATGCGGTAGCGACCTACCACAGAACCACCCACCGGCCCGTCGGGGTACAGGCGTTCGCTGATTACTTCCCCGAAGAGGAACGGCGCCCCTAATGCGTCGATACGATTGTAAATTTCGGGGGTTACGTTGGTTTTAATGACCGAATACCGGGAGTCTCCCTCAAGTTTTGACTTCACGAAGTCATCGGTGATGGTCGGGTCCACGGTGCGTAAAATATCGGTGACCTCGTACACCAGCTCGGTGGGGGTGACTGTCACACGCTCTTGGGAGTGGTCGTAGCGTTTAAATTCCGCCACGATCGTCTGGTCCGCGATGATATTGTACCTTTGCACGCTACGGGCCAGTACGTGCCCGTTCACATCGGTAATCTGCCCACGGACTGCGGGAACTTTCTGGGTTCGGGTTCGAGAATCCCGGGAGGTTGCAGCCAGGTTTTGCGGGTCAAGCCCCTGAACGTACAGTAGGCGTAAACTCAGCAGGCCCAGTAGCCCCGTGCTGCTGGCGCCTATCATGAATCCACGTCGGCTGAGTTTACGCTCGCTCTGTGAGGATACCGCTTTTTTCTTGTGGGCCACAGTGTTCCTTCCGGTACATTCCTGCGCTATTTCCTGGATTGTTGTTCCTATATCGCCGGGCTCTTCTGGCACCTGCCGGGGCAGCTTATAACTTGCCCCGAACAGAACACTACCCCGAGTAGATCAGGTGACACCAATCGGCGCCACCACCCCTACCCGGGGTGTGAACTGTATTAGCGATTCGCGGAGGCGCTAGGCGCAGCCTGTGATGGCTGAGCCTGCTGCGGGCTCTGTGAACTCTGCGGAGATGCAGAGGGTGAAGGCGAGGCGGGGGCACTTGCCTTCTCCTTTTCCTGCTTCTCTTTCTCTTCCCGCTCACGGTTCTGCTTCGCGGTCTTCTCCTGCGCCTGCTTCTGGGCATCCGCAGCCTTCTGCCCGGAGGGATCATTATCGCGGGTCGCGGGTGCTGGCACAAGATTCCCGCGGGTCCCATTAGCTGAGGTGGGCGAAGCAGCTGGGGTTGGGGTGCCCTGAATCGTACCGTTCTGCACGTCCAAAGTTGCCGGGGTGGTGCTGGGGAACATATTCAGCAGAGAAGCACGGATCGCTAGATCCTGCGGAGCTTCGTTGTACCCCAACTCCTGATGCAGAGCCTCGTTTTGCTGGGTGAGAGCCAGCTCCTGGGCGTGCATGTCTACCAGTTCGTACTGACGCTGAGCCACTAGGATATTCATCAGCAGGTTAAAGATGAGAAATAGCGGGATCACCAAAAACACCGCCCACATCAGAAGGCTCATGATGCCTCCCCGGCGGGTGGGTTTACGTAAAGAACGGGCCAGCGGCGCACGTTTTTTTGCACCGGAGGCTTCGCGCACTTCAGCGCGCCCAGCTGTACCGCCCCGAGCAGGTTTAGGCCGCACCGAGGTGGTATTCGCTTCGAACTGCGCGGTTGAGGGCTTCTCAAATACTCCCGCTACCCCGCGCGTGTACGCCAAGAAACGGGCAGGAGCGTCTAGCAGGGTCGCCCCCCGTGAGGTGCGCGTGGCACCAGCACCCTGAGGCCGGGCTGTTTCGGTTGTTCGAGCCCGGCTGGGGGTACTGGTTCGGGTGGTGCTGCCAGCGGTAGCAGCCCGAGATGATGCACCAACTTTTTCCTTCTGTGCGGTGCGGCGGGTGTTTGTCGAAGTTGTGGAGGCACGACGAGCCGACCCGGGGTGTGAGGAGCCTGCTCGGCCCGGCGCAGCAGCTGTCCCTTCCGGGCGTGTTTTACGACCCGGGGGTTTGGGCGTGTTCCTGCGCTCCCCCGTCATGGTGGTCTTCGTTGTTACGCTCATTTATGTAACCCTAATCTTCTCGCCAGCCCGCAATTTTGCGCTTGCGGCGCGTGAATTCTCTGCGATTTCAGCCTCAGTCGGTGGCTCTGCGCCACGCGTGATAACCTTCATCGTTGGCTTATGTTCGTCAAGCTCCACGGGGAACCCTTTGGGTGCCTTAGAGGTGGCGGCAGCACTCAGGCCCCGCTTGACGATCTTGTCTTCTAAACTGTGGTAGCTCATGGCCACGAACCGCCCGCCCAGGGAGAGCGAGTCGATTGCGACCGGCACAGCGCGTTCCAGTGCCTCCAGTTCGTGGTTCACCTCAATGCGTAGCGCCTGGAAAGTGCGTTTCGCAGGGTGCCCGCCTTTGCGTTGTGCCGCTGCTGGCACCGCTTTTTGGATAGCGGCTACCAGCTCACCGGTGGTCTCAAACGGCTGAACGGCCCGCTGAGCAACGATCCGTTCGGCAATCCGCGCGGCGAACTTCTCTTCGCCCCACGTGCGGATAATTCTCCGCAGCCGCTCCAACGGATACTCGTTCACTACGGTGCGTGCTGTCAGCTCATCTTCACTATTCATCCGCATATCGAGCGGAGCGTCGTAAGAATAAGCAAACCCGCGTGAACGCTCATCCAGCTGCATGGAGGAGACACCCAAGTCGAATAGGACGCCATCGACGGCATTCACCCCGGCGACGTCCATGGCGTATTCAATCTGGTCGTACACAGCGTGCACGGGGATGAACCGCTCGCCGAACCGCTCCAGCCGCTGCCCCGCAATAGTGTGCGCCTGCGGGTCTCGGTCGATACCGATCACCTGCAGTTCGGGGAAACGTTCAAGCATTGCCTCGGTGTGCCCGCCCATTCCTAACGTCCCATCAATGACCACTGCCCCTTCACGTTCGAGGGCCGGGGCTAGCAGGTCAAGGCACCTGGTAAGCATGACCGGTACGTGGCGTTCTTTCGCTTCTTTCTTCGAAAGCCCCGCATCGGGAGTTTCAGTAAGCGTAAGGGTGTGTGCGGGAGCTACCGCTCCCTGAGCACCGGCGTGGGTGCTTTCCTTAGCGCTCATATTCGCTCCTTGAGGGTCACGTACTAGGATCTGCTCCCGCAGCGAATGCGCTAACAGATGGGGTGGTTTACAGGAAGGGGAAAGGCTCCTCATCCAGTTGTGCAAATTCAGCTTCGGTACGAGCAAGGTACTCGTCCCAAGCCTGAGCGTCCCAGATTTCGGCTCGGGAACCCGCGCCGATGACGACAAGCTCGCGGTCTAACCGAGCGTACTCACGCAACGCCGCCGGGATGGTGACCCGCCCCTGCTTATCGGGCACCTCATCAGATGCGCCCGACAGGAACACACGCATGTAGTCCCGAGCCTGCCGTGAAGACAGTGGCGCTGAACGCATCTGCTCGTGAATACGCTCAAACTCTTCCGCAGAGAACACGTACAAGCAACGTTCCTGTCCGCGGGTGAGCACTAGACCAGCAGAAAGTTCCTCACGAAATTTCGCGGGAAGAATGATGCGCCCTTTGGTGTCTAACCGAGGCGAATACGTCCCTAAAAACACGTACCCACCCCCTCACAGCGCACTTGAACAATCTGCTACCCTCCACTTTACCCCACTTTCCACCACTTAACCCTTTTTAAGCACCCAAATTTTCCCGCAAATTTTAATAAACCTGCACGTCAAGCCCTTGAATCCCGCAGCTTCACCCCAGCTAGGACCGTTATTGAGGAGTTCGCCACCCGCTGATTCGACGCACGAATAGCCAACATATTTGAAAAACCACATCATTGTCCGTTCCACGCAGGCAGTTTTAGAGTTATTGGCGGCAGCAGACACAATCCCGCCGCTACACGGGCTATTGTGGGGCGGTGGAGGATTGTGGAGGGAAAAGTGGAGGAAACATCCTCAGTTTCAGCGTGAGTACCGCTTACGGTGGGGAAAACACCCATAATCAGAAGCTAACGCTAGCTTGGGATAAATACCGGCTCTTAGTACCACCACCCCGGTGTGGCGTGTACAGTAGCTGCAAGTACAGCGACCTTTAACGGACAGTGGGGCGGGGCCTCCCTTATGGAAGCCCCGCCCCACCACCAAGTCTGAGGTAGAACACGGTTTAAACGTACCAGCCTATTACCACGGTGGTACCTCACGCCAGTACTGACGTATCACAAGAAGAAAAATATACTAACGCCCCTGTTCGCGCTCATCCCAGCGCTCTTCCAGGCGCTCCATGAGCTTCGATTGTTTGCGCTGTTGCTGCGCCTTCTCAGCGGAGGCACCTTTAGCCTTACCACCTAAGAACGAATCAATAGGGGTTTTCTTACTGGTGGTCGCAAAATACACGCCCCCGGCGGCAACTATAAAGCCGACAATACCAAGCAGAATAATCTTTGAGGCAACCGCTCCAATAATAATGCCCAGCCCAGCAAGCACGCACAGGATACCCAGCACCATGTGGCGGGCGCTAAATACGGGCGCGGTATTGCCCGTCGAAGACATCGAACTTGCAAACTGCGGGTCTTCGGCGTGCATTAACTCCTCAAGCTGATCAAGGACTTTCTGTTCGCGCTCCGAAAGTGCCATAGCATTCTCCTTAAAACCGTGCCCGAAAAGCCCTGCCGTCGGCACATATCCACCCCGGGGCAAGACCATCACATGTAGCCTAGCGTACGTTCATCATAGTACCCCTTTTAGGCCCCCAATAGGTACTCTTTCTTGAGCTAAATCTCTGTGTATGTACTGAGAATAAAAGCCGCACTCACCACATCCCTGCGTTGCCGGGGATGCATCAGAGTACCCAGCGGCCCATGAACCTGCCTCAACGCTTAACACTCAGGGGATTTCTAGCCGTATATTCTTTAAAAGCTCGCACTTCTACGCCTCGCATCCTGCCTTACCCCTGACGATGCTGCACCCTGTGCATATGTGTTCGCCCCGCCGTATACCCCATCAGAGAGGCCGGGCGCACCGCCTCTGCACTAAATCGCGTATGGATGCCGTCAAGGGCACGCTCCACACGACCCCAGTCAGCTTTCTCTGCACCGTCACCTTCCTGTGGGTCCAAGGCAAAAAGCGTCTGCTGCACACCAGAGGCGCATTGTTGCAGCCGCTCGGCGCGTACCCCTATCAACCGTAAAGCCCGTGACGCTTGTTCCTTTTGACCATCACAACTTTTGATCAAAAGCCCCATCGCCCTCAGGGCGGCGCAAGCAATACGATATATCTGCATCCCAGAATCTACAGGCTCAGTTAGGGGTATAGATTTAGTGTGTGTCTCAAAACCTTCATAACGATATTTAATGGTCAGCGCACCGGCGGTTTTCCCTGCTGCGCGCAGCCGCCGCCCCAACCGTAAAGCAATACCCTGCACCGCTCGCTCAATATCTGCGGCGCAGCGAGTATCGGCAGCAAAGGTATGTTCAGCTCCCATACTTTCTCAACACGTTCAGTGACCACCGGACGATGATCAATACCACGAGCAAGAGCATAGAGATGGTTCCCTGCCGCATTACCAAAACGCCCGCACAGCCACTGGGCGTCAAATTCACGCAGCTGTGCCACCGTGTAGATTCCGTATTCGTTCAGCAAAGTGGCGCTTCGCGCCCCCACACCCCACAGTTTATTAACCGGCATAGGATCCAGGAACTCCTGCACCCTGTGGGGTGGCACCACCCACAGCCCATTGGGTTTACTGCCAGTTGAGGCCATTTTGGCAAGAAACTTATTAATAGATATCCCCGCTGAGCAGGGTAGAGACAGCTCGTCTGCAATACGTTCTCGCACCCGCTGTGCTATCGCAACCGGGGATCCGCCGATGGCAGTGGCACCGGTGAGATCAATGAATGCCTCATCAACACTTACTTGTTCCACAAGCGGGCTTTCATCCCGCAGTATTCGCATGACCGCACGAGAGTAAAAGCCGTAATCACCCCGCAGAGGCAGAATAGTTGCCTGTGGGCTCAGGCGTTTAGCACGTGCCAGCGGCATACCCGAATGAACACCCGAGTCTCGAGCCTCATAGGAAGCAGAACATACCACTGAGCGCGGGCCCTCATGCGCCACAATAATAGGAGTTCCGTGTAATTCTGGTTTATTCAGCAGCTCTACGTTGACAAAAAATGCGTCCATATCAAGATGCATCATGATGCGGGGCTTCTCGCTTCGGTCATCAGCGGTATTCCCCCGCTGGAAGCGAGATGTATTAAAGATGTTTTTTTACGTTCTCAGACATTCCACCCCCTGTATAGAGGGAGGCCCTGGATGACTATTGTGCCTCAGCTTTGATGTATCTTCAGCCTCCCACCACCCCATAATAGCATATATATTCTATATAGTATTCTTGTTCTATAAAAAATCGAGTTGGCTAGCCCCACACGAAAATACCGCGAATTATGGGAGATAGCATAAGCTAGATGGGTATCGACCACCGCCAGATATATATCGACGGGAGCAACAATGGCTACGCAGAGCGCGTTTGAAACGCAAATTCAGGCCGAACAACAGGCATATCTGCAAGAGGTTGAGGCCGAAATGGCGCGTTTTTTTACCCAACAGCGCGAGGTGCTCTCCAATATTTCACCAGATGCACTCAGCCTGCTAGAAGCCATTGAAGCGCTCTCCACAGGTGGTAAAAGGCTGCGTGCGCTACTGAGCTACTGGGGATGGCGCGGCGCAGGTGGGGTGAGTATTCTTGAGGACCCAAAGCCCCTGTCGGTGGTGCGTATAGGGGTGGCCATTGAACTGTTTCAATCCGCTGCGCTCATCCACGACGATATTATTGACCGTTCCGATACTCGGCGTGGAGCACCCGCTGTGCACAAGCGTTTTGAGAACCAGCATAAAAGTAGTGCCTGGCGCGGCGATACTTTTAACTATGGTCTTACGGGGGGTATTATCGCCGGAGATCTGTGCCTATCGTGGTCGGAGACAATGTTTGCGCGCACGGGGGTGGGCTCCCTACCAGACCGCACCGCACGAACTGTTTTCGATACGATGCGCACCGAAGTCATGGCCGGGCAATACCTGGATGTGCTCTCGGAAGTCATCGATTCCGAAGATTATGATGCGGCACTACAGCGTGCCCAGAACGTGATCCGTTATAAGTCAGCCAAATATTCATGCGAGCACCCGCTGACTCTTGGCGGCGCTCTAGCCCTTGATGCACAGCAGAACCAGCACCACCCCATTCTTAATGCGTACCGCAGCTTCGGCTTACCCTTGGGTGAAGGCTTTCAGCTGCGTGATGATCAGCTGGGGGTGTTCGGTGAGCCTGAAACCACTGGAAAACCTGCCGGGGATGATATTCGGGAAGGAAAACGCACCGTGCTGGTGGCACTTACGGAAAAGAATGCGGATCAGGCGGGACGGTCCCTGCTTGAGACATGCTTGGGGAACCCGAACCTAGATGTTCACGATGTTCAGCGGGTGCGTGGTCTCATGCTTTCTTGTGGTGCAGTGGCGCAGCTTGAGGAGCTCATTGCCCGCAAGTCTGCTGCCATTGATACGGCGCTGGCTGCTTTACCGGTACCGGAGCAGGTACGGGAAGCCTTAGAAGCTATCGCAGCAAAAGCGCTGCATCGAGCCGCGTAACTGTAAAAGGTGGAGGGGACTACCCCATCATGCGGGTGGCCCCTCCACCGTCACTAGTTTGAGGAAAGCGCCCAAGTACTCAACGGCGCGCGGTTTTATCGGACTTGGGTTTTACCAGGCTAGGGCCTGTGCGCGGCGGCGGATTTCCGTCTTCTGCCCGTTAATGAGCGCATCAATGGGACGTCCCGGCAGAGAATCATCCGCAGTGTAGAGCCAGGTGATGGCTTCCTCGTCGCTAAAACCAGCGTCTTTGAGCACTACTAAGGTGCCTTTGAGAGATTCGAGCACATGATCGCCGTTGAGAAAAAGCGCGGGTACTTTACGCACATTCGTGTCTGGTTCGCGCAGGGCTACAAGAGTGCCATCTGAGATAAGGTTGTGCACTCGAGTAACTTTCAAATCAAGTGCCTCGGCAATATCGGGAATAGTGACCCAGTCACCTACAAGGGCAAAGGTCTGTACAGTTTTTTTCGCTACTCACCTTTTAAGAGTGCCAGAATCTACCCAATTTTGCCTACTTATGCGCCGCCATTATTGTCGGTTCTGTTATGGTGTGTGGTCCGGGCTCTATTACTTGGCCGGTTTTACCCTCTTTACCTATGAATCCGCTGTATCTTTGCTCAGTGAGAGTTGTCCATGCGGCATGGACACCACATATCCCCTAGAATCGTAGATGATGAATCCTCCCCCATCTTCAACACCATCTTCTTCCCCCGCGAGTTCTGCGACGCGGGGGCGTGACTGGTTAAACGGCATCATCTTCGATGAACACTACTTGGCTGGCCCGCTCATTGCTGGCGGCGGTATGGCCGAAGTGTACTACGCGACCGACACATGGCTCAACGATTCCCCGGTGGCTATTAAAATTCTGAAACCTGAACTTGCCGCTTCACCCGAGAATCAGCGCAAGTTTTACAGTGAAGAGTCATCGCTACGGCAGATGGGCGGCGGACATGTGATCGGCGTGCTTTCCTCAGGTGAACAGACGGTACGCGGGCAGAAGCTACGGTACATTGTCATGGAGTACGTGCACGGGTGTACTCTAGGCCAGCTGCTGCGGGAGCGCGGTGCCCTATCTGTGGGGGAAGCCCTGCAGATTCTGCTGCCGGTAGTGGAGGGACTGTCTGAGGCTCATGCGCGACGGCTGGTACACAGCGATATTAAACCCGGCAATATTTTGTTGGATGTGACCGAAACGGTGAAACTGGCAGACTTCGGGTTGACGCGCCGCGACGACCAGGCGCTCACCGGTGAGATTATGGGCACCCCCGCATACGCCGCACCGGAACTGGTCAAAGGCCAGCAGACGGGTGCACCCGCCGATATTTTTGCCTTGGGCGTGATGATGTACCTTATGTTCGCCGGGCATCTGCCGTTTGATGGCATCGCCAACAGCAGCGAGGTTCACCGTTACAATGCAAACGTCGAAATCCCGCCCGTCGCGGAGGCTGCTCCCGGCCTAGATCCAGGGCTTGCGGGGCTCATTAGCTGGTGTACCCGTCAGCAGCCTGAAGACCGTCCAGAGAACGCGCTTGAAGTTCTAACCGATCTGCGGGATGTGACGGCCCACATGAGCGAGGAAGAGCTTGCCTGGCGCACTCCCCTCGTGGAGGAACCTGAAGTTCCGCTATGGGAGGCTGTGGAACACATCGCTGAGACTACGGGGTTGGCCCAGATGGTGCACAACAGCCCCATCAGTGGTATTGGCCGTGCTGAGGATCTGCTGGTGGGCACTAACCGGCGGGCCCAGCCTGCAAAACCTGTGCTGCCCATGGAAGAATACGTTCCGCTCTCGATCGGTATCGGCCCTGAAACCCGGCCGGTAAACCCTGCTTTAGCGCGTGGCGATATCCCTCTGGGCGGTCAGCGGTCCTGGATGGTTCCTCGGCGCGGATGCATTATGGCGCGCTGCGCCCAGAGCTTGCTCAGCGTTCCCCGAATAATGTCTTTGGACTTCCACGCACCCCACCGGGCCCTAACCGTTCCCCACAGCGCAGGCCAGCATCGCATCCGCAAGCGCGGCCCGGCCCGCGTCCTTTCCCCCGTAACAGGAGGCTCCCGGCTGAACGGCTAGGTCCGCCGCCATCGCCGTTTACAGTAGTGACGGGAGTGGTCGTACTCTTGGTGGCCCTAGTTTTGGCAGGGTTCGTGGGGTGGCTGCTGGCCCAATCGGTATTACAGAGCACGTGGTGGGCTAACCTGTCACAAATGTTTGGTGGGCTCTAATCCCCCACACCTCATACGTTCAAGGCCGATGGGCTGCCCTTTTTAGGACGGCTCATCGGCCTCATCATACGTTATGTGGGTGTGCTTAACGCATAGTATTACCCAGTTGGCGCACGTACTGGCTCTTCAGGTACTCAGATACCAAGAATGCGATCTCCAGAGACTGTGAATGGTTCAGCCGCGGGTCGCACAGCGATTCGTAGCGGTTAGCCAGTGCTGCCTCATCCACGGGGTCTGAGCCGCCCAAACACTCGGTGACGTCATCCCCAGTCATTTCAACGTGGATGCCACCGGGGAAAGAGCCCAGGGACTCATGCACCTCAAAGAAGCCGCGCACCTCATCCAGGATATCGTCAAACCGGCGGGTTTTAATCCCCGATGGAACCGATATAGTGTTGCCGTGCATGGGGTCGGTAACCCACACGACCTTCGCCCCGGATGCATTAACCCCCTCAACGAGAGCGGGAAGTTTTTCACGAATGTTCTTTGCCCCCATGCGGGTGATAAAAGTAAGACGACCGGGCTCCCGTTCAGGGTCGAGCTTGTCGATAAGAGCTAGTGCGTCATCGGTGGTGGTGCTGGGGCCCAGCTTAACACCGATGGGGTTACGCACCTTAGAGAGGAAGTCTACGTGGGCGTCGTTAATTCCTCGGGTGCGTTCGCCAATCCACAAAAAGTGTGCGGACGTGTCATACGGTTGGTGGGTACGCGAATCGATGCGTGTGAGGGCACGTTCAAAATCAAGCACCAGTGCCTCGTGGCCCACGTACAGGTCGGTGGTGGTCAATGCGTTAAAGTCCACCCCGCAGGCTTCCATAAATTTGAGGGCACGGCCTATTTCACGCGCAGTTTCTTCATAGCGGGCATGCGCAGGGTTTTCGGTAAACCCGCGGTTCCACTGGTGTACGGAACGCAGATCGGCAAAACCGCCCTTCGTGAAAGCCCGCACCAGGTTCAGGGTTGCTGAGGAGGTGTGGTACCCGCGCAGCATCCGCTTGGGGTCGTGAGTGCGCGCCTCTGCTGTGAACTCATGACCGTTAACGGTTTCTCCACGGAACGAAGGCAGGGTAACACCGTCACGGGTTTCCACATCCGAGGAGCGTGGTTTAGAGAACTGCCCGGCAATGCGGCCCATCTTAACCACAGGCATAGAGGCCCCATAGGTCAGCACCGCTGCCATCTGAAGGATGGTACGAACACGGCCTGAAATTTTATCGGCGGTGGCTCCCGCGAACGTTTCGGCGCAGTCTCCGCCCTGAAGCAGAAAGCACGACCTTCAGCGACTTCAGCAAGTTGGTGGCGCATCGAGTCCACTTCCCCCGCAAAGACCAGCGGGGGCAGCTTTTCGAGTTCTGCCACTGTGGGCGCGTAGTCGGGATGATCCGCCCAGGTAGGCTGCTGGTCAGCGTTAAGGGTGCGCCAAATATCCAGCCCATGGTCGCTGGGCTGTTGCGGGCGAATCGTGTTGCTCATGTATGTTGTCTCGCTCTATCACTCAGGTTGGGTTGTCTGCGGTTGCGGTACCCCATAGCTAAAACCATGAGGCAGTACTACGTTATTGTACTCCCGCTATGGGCAAGACGGTACGGAGCGGTCATGTTTTTATCTCGCTGCGTGAAATCACACGCCACAAAGCGGCCCGTACAACCGAAATGTGGCTGTTAGTGTGTGAGAAGACTAGCTACTGCGGTTTGGGCGCTCCACCCATGAGCCGCCATAAGCCGTTTAACTTTGTCGGCGGGCACAGGCACGTACTGCTGCCCCGAGAGGGCGCGAATAGCCTCAGCTATCTGATCGGTCACAGCCCTGAGCGTGGCGTGGTCATTAGCTTTATCCTGCAAATGTGCGAACTCCAGCGGTTTACCAATAATAGTGCGTACCGTAATGGGTTTCCCATTATGCCGAAACGTGGCCTGTTCGTCCCGGCTGGCTGTATTAGGTCGGTGCCCAGCTGACCCACAGGTACCACGGGCGCACCAGATTCCAGTGCAAGACGCGCCACCCCAATTTTAGGGCGGTAGTAGCGTCCGTCAGGACTGCGGGTTCCTTCAGGGTAGATGCCGAGCACTCCCCCGGCACGAAGTACCTTTAGACCCGCTTCTAAAGAAGCCCTGCTTTTCTCCCCACCCGAACGATCCATAGGAAGCTGGCCCACGCTGCGGAAGAAAGCTGCCATTGCACGCCCCTTAAAGCCGGGAGTAGTGAAATAGTCGCTTTTCGCTAAGAAATTTACGGTGGGTTTAACCGCAAGCGGAATAAACACCGAATCGCAGAAGGCTAAGTGGTTACTGGCAATAATGGCTGGACCATTGGGCATGTTTTCAGCACCTATGACTTCATGCGGCCAGATCCGCCGGACGGTGGGGTCGCTTATTGCTTTAAGTACCGCATATACGGGTGTTGTGGCGGGGTGTGTGACCACAGTTTTCTCCTGGAGTGTTTCCGGTTATTGAACGCGGCACGGTTCGATTAATTCACACCGGTGTGCGTCATCGGAGGGGCGAGTGCCTTCCTAGTAGATTGTAGCCGGGTACCAGGGGGTCCATTGGGTGTTATACAGCCCATTTTCACCTGCCAGTTACCTGTGAATCGCACGAAATCACGCTCACAGCTCAATAGCGTGAGTTTTTATCTCACCTTGAAAGCAATAATAGTGCTAGATATTAAGTGTGGGGTTACACAGCTTCCTGGGGGATGTATGAATATTTTTGAGAACTCGTTAGAGCCGGTGCGTCGGATACGCCGCAAAGTACACGAGAGGCAACAGGCAGGTGGGGTGCCTGCGCAGCAGCCGGACTTTAACCACGAACCGCTGTCATCCCCCGCAGACCCCAAAAAGTATGCGGGTGACTTAGGTATCCTCATCGTGCACGGGTTCACAGGCTCTCCGCACAGTCTGCACCCGTTAGCAGCGTATTTAGCTGAGAAAGGGTACCCGGTGGAGTTACCCCGCTTACCCGGCCACGGAACTCACTGGCGTGATATGGCAGCCACCCACTACACCGATTGGATAGATAGTGTTGAGCAGGCGTACGAGCGGCTCACTGGTGCGGGATATCGAGTAATTGTTATCGGTATGTCTATGGGTGGATGCCTTGCCGCGCACCTTGCGGCACGCCGCCCGGTTGCTGGCACAGTGCTTATTAACCCGTTCTTTGTTGATGTCAACCCGCTCATGCGCATTGCCCACCGGGTGGCACCAGTGCTGCCGGTAATGCGCTCAATAGGGTCCGATATTGCCGTGCCGGGTGTAGATGAAGGGGCATATGCACGCACTCCCACCGCGTCTATCCGGCAGCTGCACCTGCTGGGGGTAGAAACCCGCGAGCTACTGCCGAAACTGCATGCACCTGTACTGTACTTGCGCTCCGTATCAGACCACACCGTTACTGACGCGTCACACCGCTATTTTCTGCAACATGTCTCGGCATCGGTAGAATTTAAATGGCTCACCCGTAGCTACCATGTGGCGACCCTTGATTACGATGCCGAGCTTGTTAAAGAATTCACACACAAATTTGTACAGTCCTTAAGCTAGGGCGTGGAAGGCGTAACTCATGAAGGTTTTCTCTGTTCCAGCAGAGGTAATGTGCGACCCGCAGCTGAATATCACCAGCATCTTAGAACGCCGTTGCGCTGACACTACCAACCCGTTGTTGTATCGCTGGCAGATGTCACCGGGGAATTGGCAGCCGGTGCGGGCCCGCGAATTTCGGGCCATGGTGGTGGCGGTGGCTAAAGGGCTGATCGCCTCCGGTATTGTTCCCGGAGATCGTATCGGCATTATGAGCCGCACCCGGTTCGAATGGACTCTCATTGACTTCGCTATCTGGTATGCGGGAGCCGTCTCTGTTCCCGTGTATGAGACGAGCGCGCCCGCCCAGGCGGCGTGGGCTCTTTCTCACTCCGAAGCGAAAGCAGTTTTCGTTGAGGACGATAAGCTGGCTGGTGTTATCGAACAGGCAAACAGCATTGAGCCGTTGCACCTTGAAAACACTGGGTTATTAATAACGGGGCCCTGGATGCACTCATTACGGCCGGGCTCAACGTGCCGGAAGAAGCAGTGTATACGGCACGTGACACCGCCACCTGCAGCTCCCTGGCAACTATTGTGTACACCTCAGGTACCACCGGCAGGCCGAAGGGGTGCCCGCTAACACACGGGCATTTCCTGAACCTGAGCGTAAACACCAAACTGGCGGAACCAGAGATTGCGAATCCCCATAATTCCTCTATTATTTTTCTGCCGTTGGCGCATGTGCTCGCCAGGCTGATTCAGATATTGGCGATGGACGCGGGCGTACAGATTGGGCACTCCCCCAATATTAAAAACCTCGCTGCCGATCTGGACAGTTTTAAACCGACTATGCTGCTGGTAGTGCCCCGCGTGTTTGAGAAAATCTATGAGGGAGCGAAGGCTAAAGCGGCTAAAGGCGGAACGCTCAACAAAGCCCTATTTGACCGCTCAGTGAAGGTTGCTGTTGAGTGGTCGCGCGCTAAAATTTCCGGGCGGGTTCCCCTCGCGTTGGCGGCCCAGTACACGTTCTACGATAGGCTCGTGTACGCGAAGCTGCGAGCGGCGATGGGCGGGCAGCTAAAGTACGCCGTCTCGGGCGGTGGCCCGTTATCCGATACTCTAGGCCACTTCTTCCACGCTGTAGGTATCCGGGTGGTTGAAGGGTACGGTCTCACGGAGACTTGCGCGCCGATTGCAGCGGGGCGTATTAGCGAGTTCCAGATCGGGACCATCGGCCCGCTCTTACCGGGAGCGCAGGGGCGTATTGCCGAAGACGGTGAACTGCAGGTGCGCGGCGTGGGTGTGATCGATGGATACTATAAGAACCCTCAGGAAGACGCCACCGCATTTACTGAAGACGGCTGGTTTAAAACCGGAGACCTGGCCCGCTTTGATGAACGCGGCAACCTGACGATTGTGGGCCGTAAGAAAGAAATTATTGTGACTGCGGGCGGTAAGAATGTGGTACCGTCTGTGGCGGAAGATCACATCCGCACCTCCCCCTTGGTATCTCAGGCAATGTTGGTGGGAGATCAGAAACCGTTTATTGCCGCGCTGGTGACGCTTGACCCGGATACGCTGCCGGAGCAGCTGGAACACCTGGGCTTACCGCGTGCCATGAGCATCCCCGAGGCAGCGGTGCACCCGAAGGTGCGTGAGGCAGTGCAGATGTTTATTGACGAGGCAAACCTGCTGGTGTCTCGGGCAGAGACAGTGCGTGAATTTCGCATCATGAACAAAGACCTGACGGAAGCCGACGGTTACCTGACGCCATCGCAGAAGCTTAAACGCTCAAAGATTCTGAAAGATTTCTCCGCATATGTGGACGATATGTACAGCCGGGTCTCCGGCGATATGGGTGTGCGTCTAGAGCGGCTGCAGGAGATAAAAGAGCAGGCGTCCGAGAAACTGCACGAATACGCGGAGCACGCCAGCGAACGCATTGAGGAGCTCAGGGAACAGGCCAGTGAGAGGCTGCAGGGGTATCAGGCTGCGCGAGCGCAGAAAACCGAAAGTACCGAGCAGGTTGAGGCGACTGCTGTGACCTCTGACGGCCCCAAGGATACCGCTGTGATCGAAGCAGCAGAGGATGACACTTCTCGCTCCCACGAGCAATAAGTTCGGCCTTGGGCCGGAACGGTCGGGTGCCGCATGTACGCAATGTGCGCTGACGGCTGCCAGGTATATGTTTCCCAGAAGATGTATGCCGCAGGGCAAGTTTTCCCGGTTTGAGGAGACTCGGTGGGAAAGCCTGCCCTGCGGCATATTTTGCAGCTATAGCTATGCGTTGATTTCAAGCCCCAGCAGAGCGTTCTCAACAACTTCAGTCAGTGCGGGGTGAATCCAGTACTGGCCGCGGGCCATCTCGCGCACCCCCAGCCCGAAGCTCATCGCTTGAATGAGCGGCTGAATGAGCACGGATGACTCCTCGCCCACCAGCGCCGCCCCCAGCAGCTGACCGGTGTCTTTACGGGCGATCAGCTTGCACAGCCCCACTTTATCCTCCATCGCCCAGCCATAGGCGGTATCCCCAAACTCCTGGCTTTTAACGGTCACCTCAAAGCCTTCACGTTCACCGGCGGCACGCGCTTGCTCCTCGGTGAGGCCCACATACGCCAGCTGCGGGTGGCTGAACACAGCCGCGGGCACAAAGCGGTGGTCGCTGGCGCGTAGCTCGTTCGGGTGGGACAGGTTATGCTGCACGATGCGCGCCTCGTGGTTAGCAACATGTTTAAGCTGATATGGGGAGGAGATATCCCCCAGCGCAAAAACGCCTTCAACGGGGGCGCCGTTGTACAGTACCCGCTGATACTCGTCCACACCAATAAGGCCGCGGGCATCTACATCAAAGAACTTCTCAGCATGCAGGCTATCACTATTTGGACGCCGCCCGGTAGCCACCAGCACCTTATCGGCAACCACATCAACTAGTTCGCCGTCGTTCTCAAGAACCACGGTTACTGAGTCGTCATCGTTTTGACGGATCTCGATGAGAGCGTGCTCCAGCAGCAGATTCCACTGTTGAGATGCGGCTTGGGCGAAACGGTTCACAACCTCCTCATCCACGCCGCGCAGCAGGCGGGCTGACCGGTTCGCCTGGGTTACCTCAACGCCCAGCGCTGAGAAAACATGTGCGAACTCTGCGGCCACTACCCCGCCGCCAAGCACCACCATACGCTGCGGTAGGTGTTCCATGCGCATCACGGTATCATTTGTGAGCACCTGCGGCAGGTTAATTCCGGGCACGTCGGGGCGCGTGGCGCGTGAACCGGCGGCGATAACCACCTGCTTACCGTGGACCTTCCGGCCCGATGCAGTCTGCAGGGTGTGCCGGCCGGTAAAGTGCGCATACTCTGGGTAGAAGTCAACGTTCGGCAGGTTAGCACGCCATTGGCGGCCAGCCTCAGAAATCTTATCGATTCGGTGTGGGAAAATGCGGTCGCGCATGTTCTGCCACGAAATGTTTGCACGGATGCTTCAACGCCAAGCTCAGCAACTTCTTGCGTTTTAACTGCCACGGTGGCCGGATACACAAACATTTTTGTGGGGATACACCCCACGTTTAGGCAGGTGCCGCCAAATATACCGCCGTCAATAATGGCGACTGTCTTATCATCCCACTCGGGTCCAATAATGCTATTGCCCGACCCAGAGCCGATCACTACAAGGTCGTACTGTGCCACCCCGTCAATGACTTCGAGGTCTTTAATGCTCATGCGCTCCTACCTTTATCATGTGGTGGTCCCGGGCCTGCCGGTTCTCTGGTTTGCCAGTTTCTAGGGCCTCAGGTGCCCTTCGTATCATTCTAACGGTAGCTATAACACGGGGACTTAGGTTTTATTCCGGCACTATAGTCAGTAGCAGCTGCCCACCAGTTACGTATGAGCCATCGGTGTGGGTAATACGCCCAACCCGACCGTGCATCCGAGCCGTTACCAGAGTTTCCACTTTAAGGGCTTCGACGATAGCGAGCTTCTGTCCCGCGTCCACATACTCGCCCTGACCCACGAGCAGAGTCAGATACCCGGCGAACGGTGCACACACTATAGTGGGCCCCAGATCATCCTGGTTTGAGTGTAGAGTATGTTCGTTTGGGTGCTGCGGCGAGTTGCTGTTCTGCGGCATGAAGAAGTCCTTTACTTTCTGCGGCTCTTTCATATCCAACGGCTACAGGGCGGCGACAAGCCCCGTGAGCAGGCGGGTGAAACGGGTTGCCGGGTCCACGGCTTCCTCATCGGGCCAGTAATGGATAGGAAAGCCGCGCCTTGGGCTCGTTGCACCGCTGAGCTTTCCCACAGGGTTGGCTCAACCACGAGACCACCGAAGAGGGTACGCATTTCTTCGCGGCGGTACAGGTGCTCAGGGTCGTTAGGGCGCATCCTATTAATGATGACCGCAACCCCCTCAATATCTTGTTCGTTATTGTCCTTAAAACGGGCGATACCGCGTAGCGTGCGTTCGGTTCCGGCAACCGAAAAAAGGGAAGGTTCCGCGATAGAAAGTATCCGCTGGCTGGCAGCCCACCCCACCGAGGTGAGGGTCCCCATAAAAGGAGGGCAGTCAATGAGCACCAGATCGTAGGTAGCGTCAGTCGCGCGGATAAGTTTCCGCACCCGCTCACTGTAGGAGACATGCTGCCGGGTATCGAAGAGGATTGACCGGGCAGAGCCGCGCGCCACCTGTATCTCGCCGGTAGTGGCGGGGTGGCTGGTTAAGAGCGTAGTGGCACCGGCGTGGCGGTTCCACCCAGATGGGCCGACTGAGGCCGTGAACGCGTCCTCATCGTCTCCATCCATGATGGAGGCAATATCGGGGGTGGTAGGGGGCAACGTCCAACCCTGTGCTGGCGTCTGCGTGTGGGTCAAGGTCTATTACGAGGGTCTTGAGCCCACCATGTAGCGCGGCAGATGCCAAACCGAGTGTTATGGAAGTTTTGCCTACGCCGCCCTTGAGGCTACTGATACTGACGATTCTAGGCATTGAGAGTATATTTCCGTTGAGTATTCCAATGAATGAGTGCTTACAACTTATTCTAGCGAAATAACTGCACCCTCACCGAATGGTGAGGCTTTTTGCAGGGTACGCTTGAAACCCACGATTCAAAAATACTATGGGTACCTGCTAGTGTGCAGGTTTCTTTCTCGGGGGCTGCCTCCCTGCCGCCTCTTGTATCGTGGGTTAGGGCAGCCTGCAAGGCAGGGCCGGGACTTAGTTCCCGGCCTTGCGGGCACGTCTAGCCGCCAACTGGTCCACGTGCTCATGCGCCCCGCCGAGAGTGTCTTCTCCCGGCTCGCCGTTAAGGTTCTGCTCAATCTCACGCCAGACACGACCAATGGCGATACCGAACACACCCTGCCCCGCCTGTACCAGGTCAATCACTTCGCTCGGGGATGTGCACTCATATACTGTTGTGCCATCACTCATAAGGGTCACTCCCGCCAGGTCTTCCACGCCTCGGGTGCGTAAGTGCTCGATGGAGGTACGGATCTGCTGGAGGGAAACACCAGTATCAAGCAGGTGCTTTACGATCTTAAGCACCAGCACGTCCCTAAAACTATAGAGACGTTGGGTACCAGACCCGGAGGCTGAACGAACTGTGGGGACCACTAGCTCGGTACGCGCCCAATAATCCAGCTGGCGGTAGCTTATACCCGCCGCTTTGCGGGCTACCGACCCACGATACCCCAGGTTCTCATCTACCAGGGACAGAGGGTCTGCGAAAAGCACCCCCTGTTCTCCTCGCGGAGGTGGCGTTGTGGGAAAAAGAGAGCCGAACCCTTCAAGCGGCTGATCCATTGGGTGCGAAAGGGTAGAGTCTGCTGCATCCGCAGCGGATGCGGTGCCTTTCGCGTTCTGCCCACGGCTGGATTGCTGCGCCACTGAGGTTACTTCCTATTCTTTGTGTTCTCTTACGTTCTCCCCACGGTGAGGGTACGAGGTGGGGCCGTCCGGTGAGGACATGCACCATGAGAATCCTACTTAGCTATCGTACCGGCTGAAGGATACGTTTGCACGGGACAACGCACCTAAATAAGAACGTATTTCAGCAAAAATTTTATGACTTAAATGAGGATGCGCGCCTCGCCCACTGGGCGAGGCGCGCATCCTCATGCTGAGTGAGTGAATCCACTATAAACCCATCGGCGGGGTTATTGATTGTGTCTCGGATTCTGGGGAAAACGCCCCGTCCCGGTCCCGGTGCCGGAATAACAGAGTGTTTTCGATAATGCCAAATTATTCGTAACTGGGCATTGCCGATTCGACCAGAGTCGCATGCAGCTGCAGGCACAGCTTGCGGATCTTATCCGCACGCTCCTGAGCCTGAGACTGCGATGAAGGGTCGCGGCGGGAAGCCAGTGGAGCTACCGCGATTTCTACCAGAGAAATCTCGCGTTCTGCAGCAGACTTGAAGGAACGCAGGTGACGGGGCTGAATACCGTGCTGAGTCAGTTCAGCACTGGTGCGGGCGGTCAGCACATCATACTCGGTGTATTCGCCGTCCTTAGCCTCGATCAGGCCGTATTCAACCAGGTCATCAATAAGTTCTGTTGAGGCCCCTGAGTACTCTGCCAGCTCGCGTAGGGTGTACTTGCGGCTTGCATTGTCGGAAGATCCGAGTACTTGGTCCAGCACCTCGTCAGAGACCGGCGCAGGGATTGCGTTAATAGCGCGTCCGGCTTCAAGGTCGTCAAGGTGCTGGCGGATGACCTTCAGGGGCATATAGTAGTCACGCTGCATGGTGAGGATGTACCGCAGGCGTTCAATATCGGTCTGGGAGTACTTGCGGTACCCAGTGTCAGTACGCTTGGGGTACACCAGTCCGCGTTCTTCGAGGAACCGAATCTTCGAAGCGCTAATGCCGGGGAAGTCCAGGTCTAGCTGACTAAGAACCTGACCGATGGTACGGCTTTTAATGTCGCGGGGGTCGCGGCTGTTTTCGCCACGCCCGACGCTTTCTACGAGAGCCTCGGCCCTTGCGAGGTTTTCATCAATGAGTGAGCTCATGAGAACAACTTTCGGGTTTATAGATTTTCGCTAAATACACGCTGGGGTACGCTCAAGGTACCCCAGCGCCTGACACGTACATGACCGGGAGGCTTGCACGGTAGCCAGCTATTTAGCGCCTGTGTTTGAGTGTGAGAGCAGGCCTTCGTGAATTATCACGAAATGATAAACACTTAACCTGCTGTTCAATCTTATAGCTTTAAGCGAGAGAATGCCATTTCTCCCGAAGATTCTGGGTAAATTTATGATTTTTTACGGAGAAAGTACTTTATTAAGCGCTGGGAGAAAGAATACCAATTAGCCCCCTCAGCACCCGAATATGAAGCCGGGGTTGAAGCCAATACGCCGTTTTACCCGTGAAATAACGCCGAACTAAGGGGAACCTACCCTGTTCGAAAAATGGAGGTGCTGGCAAGTTCGAAACTCACCAACACCTCTACACATTCGCTGCGACCGAGATTAAGCTCTCATTTTTGAATCGAGGGCTTAAAACATCGTACTCACCCTAGTCCAACTCTGCTTTGTAGGCCTCAGCAGAGAGCAAACCAGAGAGATCATCAGCATTTGCAGGGCGCAGCTCAACGAGCCAGCCCTCCCCGTAAGGGTCGCTGTTAACCAAGGACGAATCGTCGTTCACAGCCTCGTTAACGGCCACAACCTCGCCAGCAACCGGGGCAAGCACATCCGAAACGGACTTAGTGGATTCAATCTCGCCGAAAGAATCGTTAGCTTCGACAGTATCGCCTTCCGAGGGAAGATCGATATACACAACATCGCCCAGAGCATCCTGTGCGTGGTCGGTAATGCCAATACGAACGGTGCCCTCATCGGTGAGAGCCGAAACCCACTCGTGGTCGGAGGTGTACAAAAGTTCTGCGGGAACATTGCTCATAACGGTGGTTTCCTTTCACTGTGTTCCTTGCAAGCCGCGTGAGCCACGCGAGCCACGTTCGCGCCGTGGGGAACGCGCACGGTATACCTTAGATTATCGCATATAACGTAACCGAGAGCACGTTGATTACCAGTATGACGAGGCTGTTTTAAAGGCGGATGCGCCCCACCTCCACGAAGGAGGCAAGGCGCATCCTATGAGTTATTACAGCTTCTAGCGAGAAGCAATGACCTTCTCAGAGAAGGGGTTTGGGTTACCGAAACGGTGTGCGGTAATCGAGACGGCCTGCTCACGCAGGAACGGCAGCATCTCGATACGCCCGGCTTCGGTCACCGGCTGGAAGTACACAGCCACGTCCGGGCGGCCGCCCAGAGCGGTGTACACGGACTTTACATCGCTACCAATGTAGCGGATACGAGTACCTTCCAGAGGGGTGCCAGCCAGGGCACGAACCGGGGTCTTAGCGTTGGACTTGAGCCAGTTACGCCATGCTTCATCAGACTCGATCGAGTACTTCACGCCCTTGTTCTCCAGCACACCGCGGACGGCGACCGGCAGATCCCGTGCAGTTGACAGAGCGATCGGGGCACCGGCTGCCAAACCAGCCAGTACAACACGTACGACCTCTGCCGCAGGTGCCGACTCATCGGCACGCACCAGCACCTGGGTGGGTAGATAGCGCAGAATATTACGCTCAACACCCAGCTTCGAGGGATCGTGGCCGTAACCAAACTCAGTCTCCCAAGCGTGAGCGTCGGAGGATGCCGAGCGCTTAATGAACTCGAAGTCCTTTGCGCCGCACAGGCTAGCGCCCTCAGCGGTGGCCAGTACCTCGCGTACCGCCACAGACTGCGGAACGGTAGTAGCGGTTGCGTGATCCGGCTCCCAGTCGGTAAGCGCGACCAGGTAGTTGGGGCCACCAGCTTTGGTACCGGAACCGACGGTAGACTTCTTCCAGCCACCGAAGGGTTGGCGGCGAACAATTGCACCGGTGATACCACGGTTCACGTACACGTTACCCGCCTGCACCTTGGAGAGCCACAGCTCAAGGTCATCAGCATCAAGCGAGTGCAGACCAGCAGTTAGGCCGTAGTCGGGAGCGTTCTGCAGCTCAATAGCCTCTTCAAGGGTATCAGCAGTCATAATACCCAGGATCGGACCGAAGTACTCAGTCATATGGTACTCAGAGCCAGGCTTGACGCCTTCACGAACGCCAGGGCTCCACAGGCGGCCGGTCTCGTCCAGTTCCTTAGGCTGAATCAGCCAACGCTCACCCGGACCAAGGGTGGTCAGACCGCGGAGTAGCTTCTCCTCAGGCTTCTGCGCCACCGGACCCATCTGAGACTCAATGTCCTGCGGGTGCGCCACGTGCAGGGAGTTCACGGAGTCAAGCAGCTGACGACGGAACCGCTCAGATTGAGCCACGGAACCAACCAGGATAACAGTTGAACCGGCAGAGCACTTCTGACCTGCGTGACCGAACGCCGAGTATACGACGTCCTTCACAGCCAAGTCGATGTCAGCGTTCGGGGTAACAATAATGGAGTTCTTACCTGAGGTTTCACCGAACAGCGGCAGGTCATCGCGCCAGGAGCGGAACAGCTCAGCGGTCTCGTAGCCGCCGGTAAGAATCAGACGATCCACCTCGGGGTGGGAAATGAGTACCTTACCTGCCTCACGGTCAACAACCTTGACAAGCTTCAGAACTTCCTTCGGCACGCCAGCGTCCCACATAATATCTGCAATCAGAGCACCGGTGCGGGCGGTAATGGTCGCGGGCTTGAAGATAACAGCAGAACCTGCGGCCAAACCGGCAAGCACACCACCGGCGGGAATAGCAGTCGGGAAGTTCCACGGCGGAACGACCAGGGTCAGGTCTACAGACTTAGCCCGAGCACCGTCCATCTTATCGAGGTCCTCAGCCAGCATTGCATAGTAGTACGCAAAGTCGATAGCCTCAGATACCTCGGTATCACCCTGCTCAAGAGTCTTGCCAGCTTCGGCAGCCATAACCTCCAGCAGGTCTGCACGGTGCAGAGCAATACCCTTACCCACGTGGCGCAGAATCTTAGCCCGCTCAGCACCGGAGAGACGACCCCAAGCCTTGCCAGCCTGCTCGGTCTCCTCAATAAGTGCCTCCGCCTCAGCAACAGAGGTCAGCTCATTCTCCTTGAGGATATCAATACCCAACTGGGTGCTCTTGGAACGCTCAAAGGATCGCACGACCCCATGCACGGTTACCTGCCAGTGAGGGGTCGGTATCGGGGGTGTTCTCGAAGCGGCCTGCCGGGACGAAGACGTTCTCAGCGTTCTCGTGGGAACGGTCCTGGGTACGCTTAGCGGAGGGAATCTCGTCAGTGACAGAGTTCAGTGAGCGCAGGAAGCGTTCTTCCTCACGCTTGAAGATAGCCTCGTCAGTTGCCAGGTCAAAGATGCCCGACATGAAGTTCTCGCTTGATGCGTTTTCTTCCAGACGACGGATCAGGTAGGCGATAGCAACATCGAATTCCTTGGGGTTTACCACGGGGGTGTACAGCAGCAGGTGGCCCACACGCTTCTGAATAACCTTTGCTTGCTGCTCGGCCATACCGATCAGCATCTCAAATTCGACACGGTCGGCAACGCCGCGGTCCTCAGCCAGCAGCAGTGCAAACGCCACATCGAAGAGGTTATGGCCAGCAACACCCAAGCGGATGTTCTTGGCATGTTCGGGGCGCAGGGCGTAATCAAGGATACGCTTGTAGTTAGTATCCGCTGCCTGCTTGGTGTCCCAGGTGGTGACGGGCCAACCGTGCATCACACCTTCAACAATCTCCATGGAGAGGTTGGCGCCCTTAACGAGGCGAACCTTAATACCTGCGCCACCGTTCTCAACGCGGCGTGCAGCCCACTCCTGCAAGCGGATCATAGCGGCAAGAGTATCAGGCAGGTACGCCTGCAGCACGATACCCGCTTCGAGGTTCTTCAGCTGCGGCTGATCCAGGATCTTGGTGAACACGTCAATGGTCATGTCCAGATCCTTGTACTCCTCCATGTCCAGGTTAATGAACTTGGTGGGGCTGGTGGAGGCAGCCAGTTCGTACAGCGGGGTCAGGCGGCGGACTGATTCATTAACAACTTCGTCAAACGCCCAGTGCTGGTGCGGGCCGGAGACAGCCGATACTTTAATGGAGACATAATCAACGTCGTCACGTGCCAACAGTCGCTTGGTCTCGGAAAGGCGGTGTTCTGCTTCATTATCACCCAGCACAGCCTCACCCAGAAGGTTCACGTTTAGCGGTTGCCAGTCTTAGTGAGCTCTGCAATTGCGCCACCTAGCTTCTCGTCGGAGGCATCAACGATCAGGTGCCCAACCATCTCGCGGAGCACTCGGCGTGCTACGGGAACGGTCGGCCAGGCGAGCTTACCCGCCATCTTACCGCCGATACCAACAGCGGACTTCATATACCACGGCAGGAAGGAAGGAACAAGAGATGCAATATGGGAGAGGTTACGACCCGAGACATTATCGTCTTCGGGGCGGATCACGCCGTCGACAAAACCGACAGTAAAAGGCAGACCATTCGGATCCTTGAGCACGCCAGCGAGTTGCTCAGCGGCAAAGGTTGATTTCTCGTTCTGCGCCTCAGTGACCCACTGACGGACGAGCTTACGAGCCTCGTTCGCCATGTTCTGGTAGTGCTCAGATGCGAAAGGATGCGTCATCCTTGACTCCTAACTAACTACGGTGCGCGCGATGCGCACGAAGCTTAATGATGTCTCTATTTCACCACAAAAGGGTGGGAAATACCTCATTAGAAAAAATAAATGTTTGTGCCATATATTGTTTAAAATTTCTAAATAATTGCCGTGGCATCATTTTCTCCCGAAAATCCGCCACATCTCAGGAGTGCAGGAGGTTTCAGCCGCTTACTTTACTCCCCCAAACACCCCAAAATAGTGGGGTTCATCACCCTAGAGTAGATGTGAGGCTAATCTCTATATACTAATCTTGAAATCATAGTAGAGACGCCGCAGCCCCACCTCACCCAGCAGAAAGACAGCCATGTACGACATCCGCCGCATGCAGATGCTCCTTGAAATCCACGAGCGAGGCACCATTATCTCTGCCGCTCATGCACTTAATCTCACCCCATCAGCTGTCTCCCAGCAGATCACTAACCTCGAAAAAGAAGCAGGAACCGCCCTGCTCCAACGCGTAGGCAGGCGTGTGCAGCTTACCAGCGCCGGGCTAGTAGTCATCGAAACAGCCCGACGTATTCTGCGGGAAGTGGACCGTATGCAAACCAGCGTAGCTACCCTCGCCGGAGAGCCAGCCGGAACTGTACGTCTAGCAATTTTCCAGTCCGCATCATTCGCCTTATTGCCACGCACCCTCGCCTACCTTCACGACCATGCCCCACGTCTAGTGCTGCAGGTTCTTCAGATCGACCCGGAAACCGGCATCTCAATGACCAGAAGCCGCGAATACGACATGGTAATCGCCGAATCCTACCCACACCATTACATCCCTGAATACCCCGAACTTCACTCCGAGCTTCTGGTTGAAGACCCTCTGAGCCTCATCGTTCCAGCAGACTCCCCTATCCGTTCCCTCCACGAGGCACGACACATCCCGTGGGTTCTTGAAAGGGAAGAAAATACCTCCCGCCGGTGGGCCGTCAACCAATGCCGAGCCGCCGGGTTCGAACCCGAGATCCGATACAGCGCCAACGACATGATCACTAATGTGAACTTGGTCCGTTCCGGTTTTGCCGCCAGTATTGTGCCCGGCTTTATTCTCGCTTCACTCTCCAACTCTGAAGGGTTACGGGTAGTGGATCTGCCGGGAGCCCCCTACCGCAGTATTTTTACCGCGGTACGCGCCGATGCGGTCACAACCCCCGCCCTTGCCATGGTACGTGAAGCCATGCGGTATGCGGTGAGTGAAGCGTTCGACTCTTAGCAGCTGCCCTCCACACCGAAACGCCCTCGCTCTTACTTCTCAATGAGAGCCCGCCCCAACTGCTCATCCAGCACCAGGTCAGTGATGGCCCCCGTGCGCAATGCTGCCCGCAGCACAGCTGCCCGATGCACCCCAGATGCCACACACAACCTACGCGGAATATGAGTTAGCTCTGTCGGAGTGGGGCCAGAGGCCCGGCGGTTCATCTCCAGATCCTTCCACGAGCCGTCTTCTCGCAACAGGATGGTACATATATCCCCCACCACCCCCTGCTCACGCAGTGTACGCTGCGCGGCAGCATCGAAATACCCGCCAGAGTACACATGCGATGGGATTGCCCCACCGAAAGCACCAATACCAAAGAGCGCCACGTCAACCTGCGTTGGGCCCGCAGAGTTGCCTGCACGCTCCTTTCCCGCCACATAGCGTCTTTCGTGTCGGCATAGTCAAAAAACGCTGGAACGGGGAAATGCACTATATATGCGTCATAGGCTGTAACAAGTCGTCCCAGCAGGGTGTCCAGGTACGGTATTCCGGTGTGGTGGGCGTTTCCCGCTCCGTTGAGCTGCACTATTTTTACCCCATTGAGGGGGCGGCGCGGCAGATGCCGAGACACCTCAGTGACGGTCGCGCCCCATGCCACCCCAACACTTGTTCCGTCGTCAATCAAAGAGTCCAGAAGCTGGGCGGCAGTACGGGCCACCTGTCCCATCACCGCGATAGGTGTAGCATCCGCCCGAGTGTTTACTAGGCTTACACGGGTCTTATATCGTTCGCTAATGCGCCGCTCAAGTTCGCTGCGAACCCGGAAAGAATCATCCAGACGAATCTGCACCATGCCAGTTTCACGAGCGCTTTGAGAAGTCGTGAGACGGTAGCGCGGGAAACCCCAAGCCGATTAGCGATACCGTCCATAGTCATATCTTGTACGTAATACAGTTGTGCGGCCTCATAGGCTTGATTGATTCGTCCGTTCACATGCACCCTCCCCCACATGAAAATCCGTTCATAATACTTGGTAAATATTTCACCACCAGGTTTTACTGAGTGCAACCTCAAAACGGTGTAAGCACACAGTTTGCTGGCTTTGGCGCCGGTTCCCACCCGGCACAGGTGGGCCTATTCCCTCCCCAACCACAGACGACAAAGACGCCTCTGAAGAAAAGGATTAGAACACAAATGGGCTCTCAGCAGTTCAATAAACTTTCTCACCTCACCGCTTCCTCTCGTGCACGCGCACTGGCTGATATGGCGGAAGGACCCGAACTCGACGTTCTTGTCATTGGCGGCGGTATTACCGGTGCCGGTATCGCCCTCGATGCGGCGACTCGCGGCCTGCGTACAGGGATTGTGGAAGCGGGAGACTGGGCAGCAGGTACCAGCGCTTGGTCCTCAAAACTTATTCACGGCGGTCTACGCTACCTCTACAACCTGGATTTCAAACTCGTAGCTGAGGCCCTCAAGGAACGCGGTCTGCTGCTCGAGAAAATTGCGCCTCACCTTGTGCACGCGCAGCCCTTTTTGTGGCCACTGAAGACTCCGGTTATTGAGCGCTCCTATTCCGCTATCGGCATTGGCATGTACGATGCCCTCGCGTACATTGGTTCGCGCGGAAAAAAGGGAGTTCCTTCGCAGCGTCACTTCACGAAGAAGGGCACTAAAACGGTTTTCCCCGATATCAAAGATTCTGCATTTACCGGCGCTATTCAGTTCTATGATGCACGCGTAGATGATGCCCGCCTAGTTGTTGATGTTGTTCGCACCGCCAGCGGTTATGGTGCTTGGCTGCTTCACGTACCCAGGTAGTAGGTATCGATAAAGACACCTCCGGCAAGGTGGTGGGTGCGCGGCTGGCCGATCTGGAAAGCGGGCAGGAGCTCACGGTCAAAGCGAAACACATTATTAATGCCACCGGAGTCTGGACCGAAGAGTCTGAATCTCTGGCGAACCCGGATGCCGGCCTTGAGGTACTCGCGTCTAAGGGTATTCACATTGTCGTGCCGCGTGATCGTATTCAGGCTACTAGCGGTATTTTCACAAAGACCGAAAAATCGGTACTTTTCATTATCCCGTGGCAGCGTTACTGGATTATTGGTACGACCGATACCCCGTATACCGAGGATCGCGAGCGCCCTGTGGCAACTCGGCAGGATATTGATTACGTGCTGGAGCAGGCGAACAAGCTGATTGCTGACCCGTTGACCCATGATGACATCATCGGCACCTATTCGGGGCTGCGTCCTCTCTTGCAGCCGAAGGTTAAGGGTGATGGTGCCCAGTCCACTAAGGTGTCTCGTGAGCATACTGTTACGGAGGTTGCCCCCGGTATGAGCGCTATTGCTGGCGGCAAGCTGACTACCTACCGTGTAATGGCGGCGGATGCGGTTGATTTTGCACTCGGTGATCGTGCACAGGAACGTCCATCGGTGACGGAGACGATCGCCCTGGTGGGTGCTGATGGGTATCGCGCTATTGAGGCCGGCCGTGGCCGTTACGCACAACGCTATGGTTGGGATGAAGACCGTATTACCCATCTGCTGGAACGCTACGGCGCGCAGATTGAGGATCTTGGTGCGCTTATTGATGCTGATCCGGGCCTTGGTGCGCCTCTTAAACACGCACCGCAGTTCCTACGCGCCGACGTTGTATTCGCTGTTCGCTACGAAGGTGCCCTGCACCTGGAAGATGTACTGGTTCGCCGCGTGCGTCTTGACCTTGAACAGCGTGATCGCGGGTTGGCTGCGGCCCCCGAGATTCTTGAGATTATGCGTTCCGAACTCGGTTGGTCGCCGGAACAAGCCCAAAAAGAATTCGATCTCTACGCGGCCCGTGTAGCGGCTATTCGTCAGGCAGAGACAGCCTCGACCGACGCCGAAGCATCCGCTAAGATTGAGGCCGTTGAGCCTGTGGCCCCCCGCCGCACGCTCAATGTGCACCACAGCTAACTGCCGCAGGTTTTTAGCTGCCCGTATAGTTATGTGAAGTTCACAATGCAGTGCTGAAAGGATAATTATGTCAATTCCTCTAGCTGCCGCCGTCGGCACGCTTCTCGCAGATGGCGGTAGCGCCCTTGCGGATACCGCCGGTAAGGCCAACACGTTAGGCTTGTTTGTCTCTGAATTTTTCGGGACATTCATCCTGATTCTGCTCGGTGCTGGTGTGTGCGCCGCAGTCAACCTGCCCAAGTCATATGCTAAGAACGCTGGCTGGGTTGTTATTACCTTTGGCTGGGGTCTTGCAGTGTTCACCGCTGTGTACCTGTCTTTCCCTTCGGGTGCCCATCTCAACCCTGCTGTGACTCTCGGGCTGGCCTCAGCCGGGCGTGACCTTGCCGAGAATGTACCCGCTTCAGCTGCTAATATTGCGATCTATATTGCCGGGCAGATGCTCGGCGGGTTCTGCGGTGCTGTGGCGGCTTTCCTCGCGTACAAAAAACACTTTGATGAGGAGAAAGGCGACCGCCTAGGTATCTTCGCGACCGGCCCCGCTATTAAGTCGTACGGCTGGAACCTGGTGACGGAGATCCTCGGTACGTTCGTGCTGGTAGGGTGGATTATTGCTTCGGGCAAGACCCCTGCACAGATTGGCCCGCTGGGTGTGGCCCTAGTGGTGGTTGTGATTGGTATGAGCCTTGGTGGTGCAACCGGGTATGCTATTAACCCGGCACGTGACTTGGCCCCGCGTTTCGCTCACTTTGTGCTTCCGATCCGCGGCAAGGGCGGCTCTAACTGGTCGTACTCCTGGGTGCCGGTGCTTGGCCCCACCATCGGTGGTGTGCTCGCTGGCCTGATTGTTCCGGCGCTGTTGGCGCTCTAATTGTTAAGGCGTGATACGCCGCCCGGCACCGTTATGTAAGAGACGGGCGGCGTATCCTCTGCCGTTTCTACTCCTAAAAGTTTTATTCCGTGTCAGATAACAGGTTTGGCGTATTTCAGGCCGCCTGTCTCCCACAACAGTGAGGAAATCACTATGACTAACCCCCTACACAGCGCCACCCTGAATGTTGAGCGCAAGTACATTATGTCTATCGACCAGGGCACCACCAGCTCCCGGGCTATCCTTTTCGATAAGGCGGGCAAGATCGTTTCTGTGGGTCAGCTTGAGCACGAGCAGATTTTCCCCAAGGCAGGTTGGGTTGAGCACAACCCCGTTGAGATTTGGGATAACGTGCGTAAAGCCGTTGCAATGGCGATGGCAAACGGTGAGGTAAACCATCACGAGATTGCCGCAGTGGGCATCACCAATCAGCGTGAGACCACGGTGGTGTGGGATAAGAACACTGGTGAGCCGGTTTATAACGCAATTGTTTGGCAGGACACCCGCACCCAAGAAGTTGTTGATGAGCTCGCTGGCGATGACGGTGTGGGCAAGTACCACGATGTTGTGGGCCTGAATCTTTCAACCTACTTCTCAGGACCCAAGATTAAGTGGATTCTCGATAATGTTCCCGGCGCTCGTGAGCGTGCCGAACGCGGTGATCTGCTTTTTGGCAACACCGACAGCTGGGTGGTGTGGAACCTGACCGGCGGTGTTGATGGCGGCGTGCACGTGACTGACGTTACGAACGCATCCCGTACTCTGCTCATGAACATTCGTACTCTTGAGTGGGATCCGCAGATCGCTGCCGATATGGGTATTCCCATGAGCATGCTCCCCGAGATTAAGTCCTCTTCTGAGATCTACGGTTATGGGCGCCCGACCGGCCTGATGCGCGGCACACCCATTGCCGGTATCCTGGGCGATCAGCAGGCGGCAACCTTCGGGCAGGCTTGCTTTGAGAAGGGCATGGCGAAGAACACCTACGGTACCGGTAACTTCATGCTGATGAACACCGGGAATGAGCCCGTGTTCTCAGATAACGGTCTTCTGACGACTGTGGCGTACAAGATTGGTGACGCCGACCCCGTCTACGCGCTAGAGGGCTCGGTCGCAATGAGTGGTTCGCTGATTCAGTGGCTCCGCGATAACCTGGGCATGCTCACCAACGCCTCTGAGTCTGAGGCGCTGGCGACCTCTGTTGAGGATTCGGGTGGCTGCTATGTGGTTCCTGCGTTCTCGGGCCTGTTTGCACCGCATTGGCGTTCCGATGCGCGCGGCGTGATCGTAGGTTTGACCCGCTACGTGAACAAGGCGCACATTGTGCGCGCGGCACTGGAGGCAACCGCTTTCCAGACCCGCGAGGTGCTGGACGCGATGAACGCCGATTCCGGCGTGAAACTTTCCGAGCTGCGTGTGGATGGCGGCATGACCGCAAACGAGTTCCTGATGCAGTTCCAGGCGGATATTCTGGGGGGTCCCGGTGATCCGCCCGAAGGTTATTGAGACTACTGCGTTGGGTGCCGCCTACGCAGCCGGTATTGCGGTCGGTTTCTGGGACGGTGAGAAAGACGTTGTCGAAAACTGGGCTGAGGATAAGCGGTGGCTACCTGCCATGGACCAGTCCGAGGTAGACCGCCAGTACCGCCTCTGGAAGAAGGCTGTGGCGCGCACCCTCGACTGGGTGGATGAGGACGTGCCCACCGCATAAACTTTAAATTTGCGACCTACCGATATCAGGGGTGTCTAGGCTAGTGCCTAGGCACCCCTGAGACAATATCAGGGAAAGTTATGACAGATGCGTTTCGTTAGGCTCTGCCTGGGGAACAGCTGTTGGGTTATGTGGTTGCAATGTTCCGGATGCTTCGACGGTGTTCTCTGAAGGTGCGGTATAAGTAGTCTCAGGTTGAACGCCGTTAGAAACTTGAGCAGCACGCGCCACAGTTACCAAAGCAGGGCGGAGCACTCGGTCAGCAAGCATAAAACCTTCCTTCACCTCAGATACGATACTCCCCGCTGGATGCGTCTCATCAGCAGGTACCACACCAGCAACTTCATGAATTGCGGGGTTGTAGAGGCCTTTTGCCTCAATGCGTTCCAGTCCACGCAGCGCGAGAATGTCAAGGATTTCTTCCCGCACTGATTCTGTAAGAGCTGCTGAGGGTTCTTGAGAGATCAACCGGTCCAAGGCGACGAGGATCTCCTTGAATATAGAGCGGTATGCTTCTCCCTTAGCTGTCTCATCACGCTCACGTAAACTCTGTTGGACCGAAACAATCAGCTGATTCTTCGCACGGTCCTCAGCAATCTTATGGGTAAAACGGTTACGTAACTCTTCTAGTTCTCCAAGCACACGTTCTTCAAATCCTGGAGTAACGAACGCTGAAACAGTCACACTCTGGCTATGGATGTTCTCTTGGGGGACAGGCTGAGCGGTTGCGGTAGAGCCATCCGCAGTGTGAGGATAATCGGTGTTTGCCGCTTTATCCTCAGTATTTTGTTCTTCCTCTCGAGCATGGAGGGCAGGCTGGGAGGTATACAAGGTTTCAGGTATATTGTCTGACATTATTTCCCCTAATTATAACTATAAATACATTTCTACGGATACATACTAAAGGTCAATGGCGGGTATAGAGAGCTGCTAGCTCTCTATACGCAAATTACCTCGGCACAGCAACTCCTATACTTGATAGCCATCGTCGATTGTGACGCCACATTGGCTGATAGAAGCAGTAAAAGAATAACCACCACACAGGTACCGAGATACCCATTCCAATAAATGCGATGATTATATCAGCCAGAAATCCATAAATATCACTATAAAATTTTGATATCGAATCTACTAAAGCCATAAGTGTCATCAGCGGCATAAACACCATTGCCCCACCCAAAAATAAAAAATACAGGAACATCAGCCGAAAATTTCCAGTCCACCGCCGCTTGGTAGCAATCTTCATATGATCCGCCACTTGATGATATATGGGCCTTATATCTTCAGGCAGCGTATGAGGCTTGGGTACCTTTGCAAAAGCTTTACGGGCGTTTTTTAACTGCTGCCGTGAAGCAACATACAATAGTCCATTATATGGTATAGAATAGCTCTGCGCTTCCCTCATAAGAGATACAGCATATTGTTTCTTTATCTCTGAACTATCAGGATGGACAGCTAAAGCCTGCTCACTTTCAGAAACAGCATGCTGCGGATCTCCACTGACGGTAAGGGCTTGAATATACTGGGCAATATATTTTTGATTATCAGGATACTCTTGAATAAGATGACGATAATTCGCGAGCGCCTGGGTATAGTTTCCGTTTTTAATGGCTATTAGTGCTTCTAAGGAAAGCAGGTCATCACTGGGCGTTGACGAAAGCTGTTTTGCTTGCCGGATTGATGTAGCAGCTGCTGGAAATTCCCCACGGTCATACTGGGCCATTGCCAGAGCCTGCCACCCTATAGCACTGCGAGGGTTATATGAGGTAAGTTGCTGAGCGGCGTAGTGAAGAGCTTTATAATCACGATTTTGATCCTCTAAATAGCTGGTAACCTGTTTCTCCCAGCGCGCAGCTTCTTCCTTGGCACGTTTCTCTTGTGCAAGTTTGTGGAGGCGTTCCCGCTCAGCACGAGCTTGTCTCTCGCGCTCTAAACGTTCCTGACGTTCACGCTCCTCACGTGCAGCTCGTTCTTGGCGTGCCCGTTCTAAACGCTCTTCATAACGGTCTAGGAATTCGTCGTCACTAATGTCCTCCTCTATTATGGAGTCATCGTGCCGTTCTTCTTTATGTTTCTTGTATTCATCACGGAGTTTCCGTTCCCGACGCTGCCACTCTTTCTCAAGCCGCAATTCATATTCACGGCGAATTTCTTCTTCAGATGGGGAAGGCTCTTCCCTCTCATCATTGTTTAGGATTTTCTTTGTGCGATAAATAGCAAGTTTCTGGTCGTAGTCAGCTCGGGCAGCAGGATCGTAGAGAACCTTCTCTGCCTCAGCAAGCACGTCAATCATATGTTCTGCTTTGCGTGCTTGTTCTTTATTGGGAGATCCCGTTAGGTTACGGTAACGAGAACGAGTTTACGGATTGCTACCTTAATCTCAGATTCCGCTGCCGAATCATCAATTTTAAGGATGTCATAGTAGTCGTTAAAATCCATATCTCTCCTCCGCTACTTTAGTGCGGCAATCCGAAATAAAAACATAGTTTTATTACAGCTACCTAAAATACAACCAAGATATTATAGAATGTGTGCCCGAGGTGCTCCCGCTAGCTAAAATCTGCTCCTGCAAGATAAACCTCGGGCACCTAATGTTTTGCAGATTCTATCTAGTTAATCTGCATACCGCCGATCTTCTGCTCCATTTCTCCGAGCTCACCTTCTCCAAGGTTTGCGACACGCTCGATCTTAATGGTCCCCAGTGATTTATTAGCAGTCAGGTCGTACACTTCAACAACAACAGTCTGATCGACATCATACTCATAGCTCACGCGCAAAGGAGAACCTTTAGGGTAAACAGGGATTTCCAGTTGGCCCTCACCAACAATAGTGACATTTTGCGGATCCCGCTCATCCCCTTGGGTCACTTTTACGTGCACTGCGGTCTGCCGATCATAAGCAGTCTTTGTCTTCAGTTCGGTCTTTGCGGGTACTTTCGTGTTACGTTCAATCATGACCTGGTTGAACTCGGTCACCCCGTCAGCCTCTATGAGAATCACACCCAGTGCCTGCGACGTAACATCGCTAATATGCACAGGACCGCCTAGGAAACTTTCAACAGTGGCTTTAGAGCCCACCTGTTCAGTGCTGACTTCAATATCCCCTTCCAGAGTAGCTTGAATGGCCGCACCAAGAGCTACTGCTTCATCCGGGTTAACATCCAGTTCAGGGCTCTTCCCTGACATCTGCTCAACAAGTTCACGCACCGCTGGCATACGGGTCGAACCGCCAACGAGAAGAACCTTGTCAATGTCATCCCACGTGAGCTTAGAAGCCTCTAAGACATCAGCTACCAATTCCTGGGTGCGTACCATAAGCGACTGAGTAACTCATTAAACTCTTCACGAGTCAAAGGCACCCGGTAGTGCTGGTCATTCGCTGAAAACTGTACATTCGTCTTAGGAACCGTGGATAGTGCTTTCTTGGCAAATTCTGCCTTTTCGCGCAGAGACGCCATGAGCGCAACATCTTCCAGAGCATCCGGTGCGCCCTGTTTTTTCAGCTCCTCATTCAGGTAGCTCATCAGGGCATTATCGAAGTCGAATCCGCCTAGGTTACGATCACCATCAGTCGCGATCACTTCAAATTCGGTACCAGCAATTTTTAGAATCGTTACGTCAAACGTACCGCCGCCTAGATCGTACACCAACACCGTACCATTGGCATCCGCATCTATACCGTAGGAAAGCGCAGCCGCAGTGGGCTCATTCAGAACCCTCAAAACATTTAACCCGGCAATCTGACCAGCCTGTTTCGTAGCGGTTCGGCGGGCATCATCAAAATACGCAGGAACTGTAATAACAGCATCAGTGACTTCTTCACCAAGCGCAATTTCGGCATCCTCTTTCAGCCTCTTGAGGATAATAGCCGACACTTCTTCAGCGGAATACTGTGCCCCAGATGAGGAGTCAAACCGCCACGACGGATCCCCCATATACCGTTTTACGTGTTGCACAATATCGTCAGGGGAAAGCCGCCGCTTGCCGTTTAGCCTGCTCCCCCACCAGTGGCTCATCTGGCCCTCCAAATGATTGGAATAGAACAACCGATGGGGTGATGGAATCACCCTCTTTATTCTTCAAGACTTCCGGTTTACCAGTGGGACGTACCACTGACACCGCAGAGTTCGTGGTGCCAAGGTCAATTCCAACTGCGATTCCCATACATGCTCCTTTTCCGCTAGTTGCAGCGTCTCTATAAGCTGAACATAGGATCCACACAGCGGCAGAACCATAGTTCATAATAAACAGCTTATATCTAAGCGTAATAACTATTTTAGATCGAACTAAAAATATCTATGACACAATAGAAAGTATATTTTTATATACATCAACCTACATAATCATCATACTTCCAATCTTATAATTCGCTTTTTCTATCTGCTCCTGGGTAAGGTTAGCAACACGATCAATCTGAAAAGTTCCCAGGGATATATTGGCAGTTACATCAATAACTTCAACATTGATAATCTGATCCACATCGTACTTATAAATATATTCTAACGGTGCACCCTTGGGATATTTTATTGGCATGTCAAGAACACCTTTACCCACAATTGTCACAAATTCAGGATCTTCATCATCTCCCTGGGTGACTGTAACCAAAATACTTTCTTGGTAATCATAACGTGTGTAAACTTCTCGATTATGCTTTGCTGGAACTTCAGAATTACGGGGAATAATAATTCTATTAATCTTCTCATCCGTATTATACTTAAATAATATTGCCCCCAATGCCTGTGAGGTTACGTCTTTCACCCGTACCGGACCACCCAACAACCCTTCAACTGCTGTACGCCCACCGATAAACCCAATGGTTTCTTCCTCAGGCTCAGACTCCAGAGCCGCCCGTATAGCAGCACCAAGAGCCACAGCTTCATCAGGGTTAACCCCTAACTCTGGGGTTTTACCCGTTACCTTTTCAAGCATCTGCCGCACAGCAGGCATACGGGTGGAACCGCCCACCAGAAGAACCTTGTCAATATGCGCCCAAGTAAGCTGTGCCTCTTGCAGGACGTCCTCCAAAATTTCTTCCGTACGACGCAATAACCCAGCAATCTGCGCATCAAATATTCCACGGTTCACAGGCACTCGGTAGCTCCTGCCGTGAATGGTTACATATGCATTCGTGGCCGGAACTGTAGAGAGAGATTTTTTCACATCTTCTGCCTGCTCACGCAGCTGCACCATTAATGAAACATCTTCAAAGCTGTCAGGAGCACCCTGTTTTTTCAGCTCATCATTTAGGTAGTTCATCAGGGCATTGTCAAAATCAAACCCGCCCAAGTTACGATCGCCATCTGTAGCTACCACTTCAAACTCTGCCCCGGCAATACGCAAAATAGTGACGTCGAAAGTTCCGCCACCTAAATCGTAGACAAGCACATGCCCCCCAGAGTTATTTTCAACTCCGTACGATAGCGCCGCAGCTGTTGGCTCGTTCAGCACCCGTAAAACATTCAACCCAGCGATCTGACCAGCGTGTTTGTGGCGATGCGGCGTGAGTCGTCAAAATATGCTGGAACTGTAATGACGGCGTCAGTAACGCTTGCCCCAAGGGCTAGTTCAGCATCTTCTTTGAGCCGTTTGAGAACGATTGCGGACACTTCTTCAGGGCTATACCGAGCGCCAGATTCTGAATCGAACCTCCACGAAGCATCCCCCATATAACGTTTCACATGCTGCACAACGTCAGTAGGATTTATGCCCGCCTGCCTTTTAGCTTGTTCTCCCACCAACGGCTCATCGCCACCTCCAAAGTCTTGAAAGAGGACAACAGAGGGGGTAGTAACAGCCCCCTCACGGTTCTTAAGGATCTCTGGTCTTCCATCAGGCCGTACAACAGCTATCGCAGAGTTCGTCGTCCCCAGATCTATTCCTATAGCGATCCCCATGTATTCCCTCTCAGTGGTGGCTGGTCTTTTCAGGCATCATCCTATATTCAAATATACATAAGATGCTTATTGCAGGTCACTACTAGCCTCAGTATATATGGCGGGCTCTTGCTTTACTAAGATAGACATGCGGGAACATTATGCAGTACCAGAAAATTAGGCATTACAGCGCCCCTAGGAACAAGCGGCTTCTTCTGATGACATCCTACCCGTTATCCCATGCTATGAGTACATATTGTGAGGGCTTTAACGTGACAAAAGAATCCCTGCTTTACGGGCTTTTGAGCGGCTAATCTTATAGCCTTTAGGGAAGAAGAAAATAAACCCCAGCAGTAGCGGGATACCCAGCAGCACGAGTACTGCAAATACCGTTCCGAAGATCTCTGTAAAGGTTGGGGTTTGCAGGATACCTGCCACTGCCCCATGCAGCACACCATATTCGAAAGGAATGAGGAAGAGCAGGAACAAGCCGATAATGATCATCTGCCACCATTCGCGCCAAACGAAGTGCCTCTTGAGCGCATATTCTGCGGCGGTTTGAAGGTTCTCGTAGCGTTCCCGCAGGTGGGCTGAGGCAGTTCTGACGCTTTCAAGCGGCTCGGGTTTACGCAGTATTTCTAGGGCGTTTTTCGCGGCCTCGGCGGTAAGGTATGCGGGTTTCTGGTTAATATTAATAGCGTCTTTTTCTGCGGTTGCTACGGCGGCTGCAACTCCTGAGTCGTGTAGGGCCTGGTCGTATTGAAAGAAATCGCGACCTTTGCGGAGTTCTTTATCGGCTTCTTCGGTGTGGCCGCTGAGCCTGAGTGCGTCGGCGCGGGCTGTGACGTAACCAGGTTCAAGAGGATTAAGAGCAATGAGCTCAGCGTACCGGTCTGCGGCGACAGCATGTTGGTTGAGCTGCTGGGCGAGCTGTGCCTCCAACAGGAGCATCCCCTCAACGGGTTCTGCGGAGCGCTGGCGCGCCTGGGTGATGTTAAAGTAGGCGGGCTCAAGCTCCCCTCTGTGCCGCTGGGCCTTGGCAAGACCGAACAGCCCGAGCGGATCGGCGGGGGCTAGTCGGTTCAGGTTCTGCGCAGCGATATACAGGTTAATGTCATCATTACGGCTCATGTAGTCCTGCACTGAGGAACGCCAGTGCTGTAGTTCGTCGTCGGGCTGTTGAGTATTCATATTCGTAGTCATAGGGCGTCCTTGCTGAAATTTACCGCGCGCGGGCGTGGTGATGCCGCCCGACGTTTGTCTGTGATTAGACAATATTCTAGCCGCATACCGCACCCTCTGAACTCTGCCAGTTGGCCCCTGAAGACTTTCAAATCATACTCCCAGGTTTTGCCTGTCGCGGGGCAGGGTCGATACGTTCAAGGTATCGCTTGATTGAGAATACCGATACGCTAACCGCAGGAAACATAACGGTAAGAAACGCTACACAGTCCACAAGTTTTCTCACCTGTTTGCCCTTTATGAATCCCCGCTATCGGTTATACAATCTCGCCTCAACCAGATCTTCTGCTAACCGATATGATGGTTAATTATGATGCGGGCACGCCATAGCGCTCTCCCCTGTTATAGGCGGGTTCGCAGTAACCTCACGATCAGGGAGCGACCATGAGCGTCAAACCGAGGGCCTTTCAGGGGCAGTACCCGCCGCGTTGGCATAGTATTATCAACAGCCCAGTGGGACGTCTGTATGTGGCGGCCAGTGATAACGCCCTGACCGGCATTTGGTATGAAGAGCAAGCCCATTTTCCGCTCCCCCATGAGCTGGGCGAACGTATCACCGACCCCGCTGGTCTAGTCGCTGAGGCCGACGAGGTGGCTCAGGCAATAGGTGCCGATGCCGAACGCAGTGGCGAACACATCTATGTGGCCCCGGCGCGTATCCTCGCTCAAACGGAGCGGGAACTTGACGAATATTTAGGGGTCGGCGCACAGATTTTGAGGTACCGCTGGATCCCGACGGCACCGATTTTCAGCTGGCTGTGTGGGACTATCTCAAAACAGTTCCGTACGGGTACACGGTTACCTACGGTGAAATCTCGCGGATGGTTGGCCCTGGTGCGCCCGCCCAGGCTGTTGGGCAGGCAGTTGGTCATAATAAAATCGCGATCATTATTCCTTGCCACCGGGTGCTCGGTGCGGGTGGGAAGCTCACCGGATACGCTGGAGGCCTTGACCGTAAACGTTGGTTATTGGATCGTGAAGAGCCTAAAGATATACGTAGCGGGCGGTTGTTTTAGTGTTATGCCCACCAATTTTCCACCATATTTTTCCGATAAAGACTGGTATATTTGAGAACTACGCGCTGTTCCAATAGATACTTTCGATGATGGGGAGAGTCATGGCTATAGGCACCGGGGATAAAGCGCCCCGTGAGAATTACCCCGCGTGGGTTCGTAACGATCTGGAACGTGACTACTATGATACCGAGTGGGGTGTGCCCGTTACCGATGAACGCGGAATGCTTGAACGGGTCTGCCTTGAAGGCTTCCAGTCGGGTCTCTCGTGGTACACGGTTCTTGTGAAGCGCCCGGCGTTCCGTGAACTTTTCGCAAATTTTGTCCCGGACGCTCTGGTAAAGTTCACTAACGACGATGTGGAACGGCTGTTGCAGGATGAGCGCATTATCCGCAACCGCCTGAAAATACAGGCTACTATTTCTAACGCGCTATTAACCATCGAACTGCGTGACCGTGCGGCTGCTGGGGACACCTCGCTGGCTGGCTTTTATCTGCCAAATGGTCAGTGGGTTGAGCCCGGGCTGCCAGCCTTCATTTGGTCTTTCCTCCCCGAACGCACCATTACCCCGCGTGAACTCAGCGAGGTCCCCGCCCAGGACGACGTGTCCGCTGCTATGGCGAAGGCTTTTAAGAAACTGGGCGGAAATTTTTAGGGCCCACCAGCTGTTACGCGCTCATGTGCGCTATCGGTATGGTGGATGCGCACCTGCTGGATTCTCATCGCAGGGGCGTCATGGGGCTTTTCGACGAAAACGGCAGGCTCCTGCCCTCCCCCGAGGCACTTTAACCCCTCTCATTTTAGGGTTATGTTGCCTCTCCCTACCGGGCGCCTCGCACTTTTCTCAGAAAACACCACACAATAGAATGACGTAAACAGTAAGATGCGCCCGCACCGGCGTATTACCATACGCGGGTGCGGGCGCATCCTATTAAAAACCTCTGAGGCTAGATCACCACCAGCAGGAAGATCAGCGCCAGCAGCGGCGGGGTAAATTGGATGAGCGCGGGCTTACGCTTATCTTTTGAGGTGAGAAACAGGTAAATACCAGCTACAGCCATCGACCCCAAACCAGCAAACATGAGGGCGATACCCACCTGCGGGAGCCCACCAAACCAGAAAGCGAGCAAGCCGGTGGCAGCAACCCAAGCCAGCATCAGGTTATACAGCCCCTGGTTTGCCGCCATATCTTTTGTAGACTCCGCGAATTCCTCGCTCATGTTGAACACTTCACGGCCTTTTGGCTTGGTCCACAGAAACGATTCAAGAATCCAGATATACACGTGAATGGCAATTGCCACAAACGCGAACACAGTGACTACGGTCAGCATAGCTGGCATAAAGTTCTTCTCCTTGCTGTAGTGTCAATCGGTAAACAGGAACAATTTTACTCCCTCAGACCAGTGAAGATACATGCCCGTAACTTATACACATACTTCGCCTCACCACGTGCCTGTTCGGTTTCTCGCTGTACCGATGAGCCGGACAACAGGTATTGCACGAAGAGCAAGGAGCTCTTTAGCGGGCCATCACCAGTGAGAGTAGGTACACCCACACGCATACCAAAACCAGCAGAATAGCACTGTATTTAATAGACATGGAGGTAATCTTCGATTCCTGCCCGGCACTATTCACAGCAGCCGCAGCAATAGCAATCGATTGAGGCGAAACGATCTTACCCATCACACCGCCCGCAGTGTTCGAGGCTACCAGCAGAGTGGGATTCACATTAATCTGATGCGCGGTCGCAGACTGCAAACCGGCGAACAGCACGTTATTGTTTGTTACTGATCCGGTCACGAACACACCAATCCAGCCGATTACTGGCGAAATAAGCGGGAAGAACGCGCCCGCAGCTGAGGCCGCAAGTGCGATAGAGGAAATCATCCCGGCGTAGTTCATCACATTCGCTAGGGACATCACCAAGCAGATCATGAGGATAGGAAGCCATAACTGTTTCCAGGTGCCGCTAAGCTCCTCAAACGCGGCCTTCCAACTAATCTTGGAGAACAACACGGTCACCAGCACCGCCACTAGAATCGCGGTGCCGGAGGCCCCCAAAATATTCCAGGTAAACACAGCCTTCACAGGGGTGGGTCTAGTGACGATAGGGGCAGCCTGCTCAATTGCCCCATGCACGCCGGGGATGTTAAACAAGATGGTGGAGAACCCCAATAGCCCGTCGCTATCCCCCGGTTTAACAGCTTTAGCAAACACCGGTTTGAGGGTGGTAGACCACAGCAGGATGGCGACCGATAAGTACACGAAGGGACTCCAGGCGTTCAGGATCTCCCCAGCGGTGTGTTTGGTCGCCCCCTGCTCTTGTACTTCTTCGAGGGTGGGAGCGGTAGGCTCACGGTAAATATTTTTGGGCTGCCACACACGCATTATTAGTGCGAGCACCACAAGCGCCAGCAGCGGCGGAATAATATCCACCAGCTCGGGGCTGCCGAGGAAGAATAGAATCGCTGACTGCCCGCCAGAAAACACTGCACCAATAAGCAAGGCAACAGGCCCAACTTCACGCACACCACGCACCCCGTCTTGAATGGCGACCATGAGTACGGGGATAAGCATTGAGAAAATCTGCAGTACCGGAACAATATCTATGGATAGACCTGCTAGATCAATGTTTCCGTAGTTGGCGGCAGTAGTGACCGGGATACCGATAGCCCCATAAGCACCTGAGGCGGCGTTAGCGATAAGTGCGAACATGGAGGCTTTGAGCGGGTTGAAGCCCAGGTTCACCAGTAGTGCCGCCGCAATGGCAATGGGAATACCGAACCCAGCAGCCCCTTCCAAGAACCCGCCAAAGCAGAACGCTATTAGCAGCATCTGGATGCGCTGGTCGGTGGATATTGCCGACACCGATGAGCGCACAATATCGAAATTCCCGGCGCGCACGCTAATGCGGTACAGCCACACAGCCATGAGCACAATCCACCCAATAGGCCACATGCCAGCTAAGAAACCGTAAAGGATCGAACCCGCCCCGGCACCTGCTGGCAGGCCAAACACGAAGATACCGATACCCAACGCAGCCGCCAGCGAGAGGAGCGCGGATTTAATGCCGGTGAGTTTGAAAACGGTAAGGCTCAGTAGGAAAGGATGATGGGCGCCGCCGCGACCAGTGCCGAAAGCACAGTCGAGTGGAGTGGGTCATAGACCTGTTGCCACATAAGTTTTTAGTCCTTCCCGGCGGTGCTGTGTGTGCTCCCGCTCGGTATTTCACGATGTGATGCCGCCACGGTTCCTGCTACTGGTGTGGCAGGTGTGTGGGCGGCATCGTGCGTTTTATCTGTATTTGTGTGTATATAACAGTGGTGTGTACCGGTGTTATTCCCGCTCTGTACCCATTGCTGTAGTGAGACGTGGACATGTGAGACTAATAAGGGTACACACAACCTTTTCTTTTCAAAAGTACCATGAGTGCGGGGAGTGACTCATATGAGGCGGCACTGACTTGCGGTGTAGACACATGAAACTGGCGGGTTCCGCTCGGTTATTTCCGTTGCGGAACCCGCCGGTTGTAGTGGCTGCTATGGTGGTATGTGAGTTGAAACTGCCCGAGGTGATTAGTGCGTCATCACCAGTGAGAGTAGGTACACCCACACGCACAGAACGATCAGCAGCCCTGCACTGTATTTAATGGACATGGAGGTAATCTTCGATTCCTGCCCGGCGCTGTTCACTGCGGCCGCAGCGATAGCAATTGACTGGGGCGAAACAATTTTTGCCATCACACCACCAGAGGTGTTGGCAGCCACCAACAGAGTGGGGTTCACACCGATCTGGTGCGCGGTGGTTGATTGCAGACCGGCGAAGAGGATGTTGTTGTTCACCACGGAGCCGGTCACGAACACACCAATCCAGCCAATAATGGGTGATAGGAGCGGGAACACGGCACCTGCGGCCGCCACCGCCAGCGCGATGGAAGAGATCATTCCGGCGTAGTTCATCACATTCGCTAAGGACATGACCAAGCAAATCATAATGATGGGAGTTTGCAGCTGTTTCCAGGTGCCGCCGAGTTCTTCGAACGCGGCCTTCCAACTGATCTTGGAGAACAGCACGGTAATAACGACGGCCACCAGAATCGCGGTGCCGGATGCCCCCAAAATGTTCCAGGTAAACACAGCCTTCACTGGGGTGGGTTCATGAACGATAGGGGCTGCCTGCGCTATTGCCTTGTGCACACCGGGAATATTAACAGGGATATTGGTGAATCCTAGCAGCCCGTCGCTCTCCCCCGGTTTGGTGGCTTTAGCAAATACCGGCTTGAGGACGGTGGACCACAAGAGAATAACGACGGAGAGGTATACGAACGGGCTCCAGGCGTTTAGGATCTCCCCGGCGGTGTGCTTCACTGCCCCCTGTTCTTGTACCTCTTCGAGTGTGGGAGCGGTAGGTTCACGGTAAGTATTTTTGGGCTGCCACACACGCATTATTAGTGCGAGCGCCACAAGCGCCAGCAGCGGCGGGATCACATCGACCAGTTCGGGGTTGCCCAGTACCTGTAGCAGTAGCGACTGTCCGCCGGAGTACACGGCACCGACAATGAGCGCTACCAGACCTGTTTCGCGTAAACCGCGCAGCCCGTCTTGGATCACCACAAGGAGCACAGGGATAAGAAGTGCAAATCTGCAACACAGGGATCATATCTGCTGATAGTTCAGCAAGGGGAATACTGCCTTTCTCGGCACCGGTGCTGACAGGAATACCGATGGCCCCGTACGCCCCGGAAGCGACGTTTGCAACCAACGCCAGCATGGAGGCTTTGAGCGGGTTGAACCCCAGGCTCACCAGCAGCGCGGCGCAGATGGCGATGGGAATACCGAACCCGGCGGCCCCTTCCAAGAACCCACCGAAGCAAAACGCAATCAGCAGCATCTGGATGCGCTGGTCTGTTGAGATAGCTGAGATGGAGGAACGGACGATGTCGAAGTTCCCGGCGCGCACGCTAATGCGGTAGAGCCACACGGCCATGAGCACAATCCACCCAATAGGCCACATGCCAGCTAAGAAACCGTAAAGGATCGAACCCGCCCCGGCACCTGCTGGCAGCCCGAAGACGAGGATTCCGATGCCCAGAGCGAGAGCGAGAGAAACTATAGCCGCTTTTAATGCCGCTCATTTTGAGAACGGTAAGCCCTAGGAGGAAGAAAATAATGGGTATGGCCGCGACGAGGGCTGATAGCACGGTGGAATGTAACGGGTCGTATACCTGTTGCCACATGAGGGTGTGTCCTTCCGGCAGTGCGCCCGCAGTGGTTCTATGCGGGCTGTGCCGTCGTTCCCTCAGCGAGCGCCTTACCGGTAGTATTGCGTTTCTGTGGGTTTGGCGGCAGCATATTGATGTGTTTTCAAACGGAGAAAACGCTAAACCTGCCTGCCAGATGGTTACGGTGGCTTATGTGTTCCCCGCCCCACTTATGAATGTACCACTTCATGACAACTTGTTCGCAAATATCCCCACCTAAAGACTGAAACATCATAGTTGCATCACAACCTGAAGATTTCACTACGCTCCGCGTTATTATTTGGCTAACCGCCTCAACACGTTGGATATCCAGACAGATCAACGTCCTTTAGGGCTATTACTCGGGGGCAGATTCCGTGCGCCTAAAACGTTTATCTTCTACATGAACTTTACTACCATTGTTAAGTAAACTCGCAGATGTTGTCAGAGCGCGCTTATACCGCCTGGGAGGAATAATGATGAACATCCTTTTACTTGGAGCCAGCGGCCCCACCGGACAACAAGTGCTTCAGCAAGCCCTGGAACATGGGGATACCGTCACCGCCTTAGCCCGGCACCCCGAAACGTTGGAACAGTTCGGGCAGCAAGTGAAGGTTGTTCGCGGTGATGCCACCTCAGCTGAGGACCTAACGAAAGCCATGGACGGGCAGGACGTCATCATCTCCACTCTAGGCCGTGGTAAAGCCCTGCGGGCGGAGAACCTTTTTACGGACGCCATCTTGGCGATCCTGCAGGCGGCATCTGCCACCGGTGTTCACCGCCTGATGTGGTTATCGTCTTTCGGTGTTGCGCACACCTACGACTCGGCCACCTTCAGCCAGAAAGCGGTGTATAAGACAATACTGCGCAATATTTATGCGAATAAGGCTGAGGCAGAAAAGCTGCTCCGCGCCAGCGACCTGGACTACACCATCGTGTACCCTACCGCTCTAACAAATGGCCCAGCCACCGACACGTACCGGGTGGGAGAGAATATTTCCATGAATTCCGCGGTACTAAAGGTGAGCCGCGCCGATGTGGGCCATTTTATGTACCGTGCCGCCCGCGATGCTGAGTGGATTGGCCGCGATGCTGTTATTACCAGCGGCGACAGCAGCTAACTCACCATTACGCGGTGCCGCCGGTGAGACAACGATGAGGGCTTAAGCGGCATCCGCTCACGTGAGGCTGCTAAAGTTGCTGCCTTCCGGTCATAGCTAGCCTGCGGTCACGTACATTGTGTCAACCGTCAAAACCAGTAACTTATGATGCACAATACCAGATACAACAAAACGCCCCAACCGATAGTTCTACCGATTAGAGCGTTTCTGCGTCGGGTTGACAGGATTTGAACCTGCGACCCCTTGACCCCCAGTCAAGTGCGCTACCAAGCTGCGCCACAACCCGATGATTCCGGGGAACCCTCCCCTGAACACTCGATAAACTATACCCCAGGTTTTTACCCCGTGCAACTTGGCACAGACTAAGGAACAGAAATTTTTGCGCTACCGTTCTCAGCTGCTCACATAAGGGGTCACCATGCCAGCACGGGCGCCTCGCAGCGGCTTCTTCAAGACCACCACAAGGCACCCAGTACACCACGGGGCAGGGGACTACCGTTTGCGGGTGCTCTTCCCCTTCTTCTTCGTCTTACCGCCCTGACGTTCCCCCAAGGAGCGGCGTTCACGCACGCGCATCGAAATTTCGATCGGCGTGCCTGTGAACTCGAAAGTTTCACGCAGGCGGCGCGTAATAAAACGCCGATACCCCGGGTCTAAGAACCCGGTTGTGAAAAGCACAAACTTCGGCGGGCGCGACGACACCTGCGTGCCGAAAAGAATACGCGGCTGCTTACCACCACGCAAAGGATGAGGATGCGCCGCAGCCAGCTCCCCTAAGAAAGCGTTCAGCCGCCCCGTTGGGATACGCGAATCCCAGGACTCCAGCGAGCGTTCCAGGGCGGGCACCAGTTTATCTTTATGCCAGCCGGTTTTCGCCGAAATATTCACGCGCGGAGCCCACTTCACGTGCGCCAGGTCGCGGTCAATTTCACGTTCGAGCATCTCGCGGCGTTCCTCATCAAGGGTGTCCCACTTGTTGAAAGCCAGCACCATTGCACGACCGGAATCGATAGCGGTCTGAATAATACGCACGTCCTGCTCACTCAGCGGCTCAGACACGTCCAGAAGCACAACCGCGACCTCGGAGCGTTCCAGAGCTGTCTGAGTGCGGAGCGAAGAATAAAACTCTGCCCCCTTCGCCATATGCTGGCGGCGGCGAATACCCGCCGTATCAATAAACCGCCACGGGTAACCGCCCAGCTCAATAACCTCATCAATAGGGTCACGCGTAGTACCCGCAAGGTCATTCACAACTGCACGTTCAGAGCCCGCTAGCTTATTCAGCAGCGAGGATTTGCCCACGTTGGGGCGACCAATCAGCGCCACACGGCGCGGCCCACCCGGCGCATCCGGCTGCGCATACTGGGAGTGCTCGGGCATGACCTCTAGAAGTTCGTCAAGGGCATCCGCAAGGCCACGACCGTGCAAACCCGAAACCGGGAAAGGCTGCCCCATTCCCAGCGACCACAGGTTATAAATCTCCGGTTCCAGGTGAGCGTCATCAATCTTATTGGCCATCAGGATAATGGGTTTCTTCACGCGCCGGAGCATGCGCACAATCTGCTCATCCGAGGCGGTAATACCCACGCGCGCATCCACCACAAGAATAACAACGTCGGCCTGCTCAACTGCGATTTCCGCCTGATCCGCCACCTGGGCGTCAATACCGCGAGCATCAGACTCCCAGCCGCCAGTATCAACAAGGGTGAAACGTTTATCCAACCATTCAGCTTTATAGGAGACACGGTCGCGGGTCACCCCCGGCTTATCCTCCACCACAGCCTCACGCCGACCCAAAATACGGTTAATAATCGTGGACTTCCCCACATTGGGGCGCCCCACGATCGCTACCACCGGGTCAGCAAGCTGCTCTTCTTCCTCATCAAGCTCAAAACCCCAGGCGCCCAAGAGCGCACGATCTTCTCATCAAGATCATAATCCTCAAGCCCCTCCAGAAGAGCCTGCGCACGCGCCTCAGCGGTCTCATCGTCAATATCAGCTAGACGCTCGGTGACATCATCCTCACCGCCGCCTAAATATTTGTCTTCGTAGTCATCGCGGATAGCATCGTTCTCAGCCATGCGCGTCCCCTTTCTACACTGCAAACACCCGAACCACCTCCCAATAAACATCCCACTAAGGAACCTGAGAGTCGGGCGGTTCGCACATTACGTACTGCTGCGTGGGTTATCCCCCGCGTTTTGCTTTCACCTGCGCGTTGACCGCATTAATCACAGCCGAAACGGTGGCGTTAAAGTCCAGTTCGGAGCTATCAATCAGCTCAACACCAGCTGCGGCCTGCATAAAATTATTAACCTTCGAGTCTTTGGCGTCACGCTCAGAGATCTGCTGCGTCAAATCGCCCGCAGAGCCCGACTTCTCAGTATTTTCCAGGCCGCGGCGGGCCATACGCACCTCTTCCGAAGCAGTCAGCAAGATACGCGCATCCGCGTCCGGGGCCACCACAGTGGTAATATCACGCCCCTCGGCGACAATACCATTCACGGCGTGCCCAATGGCCCATCTCTGTAACCCGATCAGGTGCTCACGTACCGCCGGGACGGACGCCACAGCTGAGACCGCCGCCGAAACCCGCTCAGAGCGGATCTGCTCACGCACATCGGTAGAGCCAATCAGGATCTCTTCTTCCTTAATATTGGTGCCAAACACCAACGGCATCTCAACCACCGCCTGGGAGATAGCCTCAGCGTCAGCCAGGTCAATCCCCCGCTCCAGCACATACCAGGTTGCCGCACGGTACATGGCGCCGGTGTCAAGATACGCCAGCCCAAATGACGCGCCACCTCTTTTGAGACTGAAGACTTTCCAGACCCGGAAGGGCCATCAATAGCAATCGTTAACTTAGGTTTCTCATGCATGCTTATTCGCTTTCATATGGTGATGCGCAGGTACTTACCTGCTTTTAGCATACGGGATTGGGGCGTTTATTCCTCCCCGCAAACATTGGGACACCCCACCCACTAGGTGACGACCTTCCAGCCCCGTTCGGTCAGTCCGGTCACCAGCTCATCATGTTTAGCGGGGCTCACCGACAACTCGGCCATGCCTACATCTGCCCCGGTTGAATGTTCCAGACGCAGATCTTCCACATTCACACCCAGCTCACCAATATCGGCCAGCAGCCGCGCCAAAGACCCAGGGGTATCATCCACCAACACCGTGAGCGTGGCAAATGCGGTCGGCACCGTACCATGTTTACCGGGGATGCGAGCCACCCCCGCGTTCCCCTCACTCATGAGCTGCGCCAAATCCAGGCGAGCGCCGGGGGCGGTAGGGTTCTCAAGTGTAGCAATCAGACGGTCCAGATCCTGACGTATACCATAGAGTGTACGCACCATAGGCTCCGCATTCGCCGCGAAAATCTGCACCCACAGACGCGGGTCACTCCCCGCGATACGCACCGTATCACGCAGGCCCTGCCCCGCCAGCGACAGCGCATATAACGGTGTGTGCTGCAGGCGGGTGGCAAGTAAAGAACTCACCGCCTGCGGCACATGCGAGATGAGCGCCACCGTCTCATCATGCTCAGACGCACTCAAGGCGGTCACAATAGCCCCCAGCTCAACCGCTAAAGCCCGCACCAGTTTCACGCACTCAGTGCGGGCAGCCTCATGCTCACAAATAATCCAGGGTCGGGCCTGAAACAGCTCTCCGCGTGCAGCAACCGGACCGGACTTCTCCCGCCCCGCCATCGGGTGCGACCCCACATAACGTGAAGCATCAGCCCCCGACTCAAGCACCTGCCGCAGCGGCAAAGACTTCACCGAAGCAATATCAGTGACGGTGGCCCCCGGGTAATCCCCGTGCGGCGCATATGTATTGAGTGCCTGCACGCACAGGTCACCAGCCACGTCCGGCGGGGCCGCCACCAGCACCAGCTGCGGCGCGCATGAGGCACGTTTAGCTTCCCCAAGAGAGGACCAACGGGTACCCGCACCAATATCCTCAGCGACCGCCTCCACGGTAGGCGAAATATCCTGCAAGTACACCGGCACTCCTGCGGCACGCAAGCCCAACCCGATAGATGCCCCCAACAAGCCCGTGCCGATCACCAGCACCGGGCCGGTAAGCACCGGGGAAATATCCTGAGAACCCATTACATGTCCACGCTTGCCAGTAGATGCCCGATCTCAACCTTCGACAGGTTACGCACCGTACCCTGCTTCTGCGACCCAATACGTACCGGGCCCATCTCAACACGCACCAGCTTCTCCACCGGGTACCCTACAGCCTCAAACAGGCGGCGCACAATACGGTTCTTCCCCGAATGGATACTCACCTCAATCAGCACATGCCCCGGGGCCGAATCCACCAGCTTAAACGAATCAACACGAGACACGCCATCCTCAAGACGCACCCCCTTTTTCAGCTGCGCACCCACGCCCGACTCAACCGGGCCACGCACCTGCACCAGGTATGTTTTAGGCACCTCGTAGGAGGGGTGCGTCAGCCGATTCGCCAGCTCACCATCATTCGTCAGCAGCAGCAGCCCCTCAGTCTCAACATCCAAACGACCCACATGGAACACCCGCTCCGTCATTGAAGACCGCAAAAAATCTTTAATGCAGGGGCGGCCTTCGGGGTCTTCCATTGTTGAAACAACCCCGGCAGGCTTATTAAATGCCATGTACACGAGCTTATCGTTCGTCTGCACGGTCATACCATCCACCTGAACCACAACATCCGCAGGGTTCACACGCACCCCTAGCTCGGTCACGGCCTCACCATTAACAGTGACCCGCCCTTCGGTGATCATCTGCTCACACACACGGCGTGATGCCACCCCGGCCTGGGCCATTAGCTTCTGCAGACGCATACCGTTCTCGTCATAAAAATCGAAATGATCCACCGGCGCAGCACGCGGACGTCGTGGGCGATGCGGCCCCGCCCATTTGTTGGCCCGGTACTCGCCGCGCTCATGCGCAAACGCCTCCCCCCGAACGGTACGGGCGGCCCGGTGCCCGGCGTTCACGCTTAGGTAGCTCAGAGTACTTACCTTTCCCCTTGCCTTTGCCCTTGGAAGCGCCAGCCTGTGAGGCGCCATACTTCGAGTTTTTGGGGGCGCCCCCCTTAGCCTTGCGGCCACCGCCTTGCGGGCCCGCGCCCTTGGAACCGCCCGTATGTCCGGGGCGGGAATTATTCTTTCCGTATGCCATCAGTTTTCCTAATATCCTGTCAGTATTTTCTACAATTTATCTGTTATATCCCGGACTCACTGCCCGCACGTTCAGCAGCACTCCCCTGGGCCTGAAGTATTACACGCATTACCCATCTGCGGAGCCCGTTATAAGTATCTACGCATCATCTGCCAAAAGTGCCGCCTCCGTATCATCCGGCAAAAACGGGGCAAGCTCCGGCAGCTCATCCAACGAGTCCAACCCCAGTTTCGCCAGCAGAAGCTCAGTCGTCTCATACAGGGCCGCCCCTGTACCTTCTTCCTTACCAGCCTCACGCACCAACTGGCGGTGCACCAGCTGCCGCACCGCGGCATCAGCATTCACGCCGCGCACCGCTGCAACACGAGCCCGGGTAACTGGCTGCTGATACGCGATCACAGCCAACGTCTCAAACGCCGATTTGCTCAATGTGGCGCTCTGGCTGCGGGTCACAAACCGGGCCACCCAAGGCGCGAAATCGGCACGAGAGTACAAACGCCAGCCGCCCCCTACCCGGCGCAGTTCAAAACCTCTCGGCTCCCGAGAAGGCCCATCATCACCGTAGTCTGATTCGTCCCCGTTATATTCACGGTACAGTTCGTCTAAGGCAGCCTCCACCGCCCGCTCATTCACGATCAGCGCAGCCGATAGCTCACGCACACTCACCGGGGCGTCAGCGACCGCTAAGACAGCCTCAATCGCTGCTTTCACCCCGCCCGGTATACGCTCCACGCGGGAAAACTCGTCCTCAGCATCAACAGCAGCAGCACCCATGGTTCGGCCGCTGGGGTGCTGGGGCGCTCGCTGCCCTGATGGGGTCTTGTTTGTGTCCTTATTGGGGAGGCTAGATACTGTAAGCCTTTTGCTCTGGGGCGGTGTCTGCACAGTGTTGTTGGGTTCTGGGGCGTCAGCATCGCTCACAGCGCTTTCTTGCCCGGCGCCCGACGCTATTTCCGTATCGGATCCGGGGTCCCAATACCCAAGGTTCACAATACTCAGGTCTGATTCAGTAAATTCGTCCTCAAAACGGTTACCGCCGGTGGCGCCAGTGTTCATGCTTTCCCCTTCCCAGGGTGTGCCTGCAGCTCAGGCGCCGCTACGGCGGGTACAGTATCGCTGCCTGCCATTGTAGAGTCGGCCGGGTCGTGGGGCACAAAATCGCGGGACAATGCGGTTGTGCTCACCGAAATCTCTCCCAAAGGCGCGTCCTGGTTGAGGGTCACCGCCCCCTCTTTATAGAGTTCCAGTAACGCCAAAAAACGCACTACTGCCGTCTCAAGCTCACCGGCCCCGCGCACAAGCTCGCTGAACCGCACCGACCGTACCGCAGGCGCACCCGCTAGGAGCGCATCTAAAATAGTGCGTTCCTCAGCGGCTATAGTGGTGGTGGAAACGTGCAGGTGTTCGTTGAGTTCTTCAACAATTACCTCTGGTTCCGGTTCAGCGGGACGAGTTTAGGTGCGAACGCCGCCGCAGCGATACGTGCGAATTCCTCGGGTCCTTCCTCAAACACAAGCTCCGGAAGTGCCTTCGCAAAAACCGGCTCTAGGGCCACGGCGCGGGCAAACCGCTGATTTTCCGCCTGCCAGCGTGCAGCAAAAATAGCGGCAACTTCACGGTAGGCGCGGTACTGCAGAAGCCGTGCAAACAGCAAGTCACGGGCCTCTACAAGCGCAACATCCTGTTGCAGCGGATCATTATGGTGCGGCAGCAGACGCGCAGCCTTTAACTCAAGCAGTGTTGCGGCAGTCACCAGAAAGTCACTCGCCTCATCCAGCGCCTCGGCGGTGCCATGCTCGTAGAGGGCATGCAGGTAGGCGATGAACTCGTCGGTAACTTCAGCAAGCGCGATATCTGTAATATCGAGTTTACGGCGCGATATGAGGGTCAGCAGCAGATCAAAGGGGCCCTCAAAATTAGTGAGTGTGAGAGTGAACCCGGCACCTGGCACCGGGGGTGTAGGGCTGTTCGGCCCAGTCGGTGTCGGTACCCTCTCGGCAGCGACGGTTTCGGTCATGGGTGACCTATGCTCCATTCTTGGATGCTTCAAAATACTTAGGGCAGGTGCACACCACCTGTAACTACAGGGGCAAGCCTAACGTCACACATTTTACCGGGTCCAGCGGAGGCTAAACAACACGGCACCGCAGCAGGCGGCCCCAGCCTCAACAGCGGTCCGCAGGTACCCCGATGAAAACGCGGACGCCGTACCCGGTGCAGTCCCGCACCGTGCTACAGCATCCGCGTACGTATTGGGGCGCCCGGCTGGGGCTAGGGTGCGCCGCCCTTATAGATTAGCTCACGCGCCACCTGCCGGTACGCCTGTGCGCCTGGGTGGTTGGTGGCGTAGTTCAGGATCGGCTCAAATGAGACGGTCGCATCCGGGAATTTAACGGTGCGTTTAATGACGGTGTCGAACACCTTATCGCCGAATGCGTCAATAATGCGGGCCAGTACCTCTTTGGAGTGGGTGGTGCGTGCATCAAACATGGTGGCAAGTACGCCAACAATGTCCAGGTCGGGGTTGAGCCTATCCTGCACTTTCTGGATTGAGTCGTTCAGCAACGCGACAGCGCGCAGGGCGAAAAACTCGCAGATGAGGGGAATGATCACGCCGTCAGAGGCGGTGAGAGCATTCACAGTAAGCAGCCCCAGGGAAGGCTGGCAGTCAATGAGGATTACGTCGTACTCGTCGCGAACTTTACGGAGCGCAGATGCCAGCACCTGTTCACGAGCCACCTCGTTCACCAGCAGCACCTCAGCTGCGGACAAGTCAATATTCGCCGGGAGCAGGTCTACGTTCTCAACACCGGTGCCTTGGATGACGTCTTTAATGTCTACCTTGCGGTCCATCATGACGTTATAGACGGTCAAGTCCAGCTCGTGCGGGTTCGCGCCAAATCCCGCAGAGAGCGCGCCCTGCGGATCAAAATCCACGAGTAAAACTTTACGCCCGCATTCAGCAAGGGCCGCACCAAGATTAATGGTTGAGGTGGTCTTACCCACCCCACCCTTCTGGTTCACCATCGAGATGATGCGCGCGGGACCGTGCTGTTGTATGGGCGCGGGGTCGGGGTATTCGCGGAGGGGCGGCCGGTGGGCCCGAGTTCTTGTTCCGGTGCTTCAGTCAACTATGTCACCTTCGTGTGCGAAATTTACTGTTGATTATAAGGTTACAGTATTTGCCCCGTATCCCAGAGCCTAAACGTGAGGTGGAACTCAGGGGTACGGGGCGGTTGAGGTTGAACGGATGCGTTCAAGCTCTCTGCTACTGCCCAGAGTCGATGTGCGTGCGTGGCTTTATGTTCTCGGGCGGCACAACGGGAATCTGTTTGGTTGGCGATTTCTGAGCCACTGCATCATCCACATACTGGTCGCCGTGCAGGGCATCCCCCATGGTGTTCTCGTCAAAGGGAAGTTCGCCTTTTAGGACGGAACGCACCCTGTCCATGTCAATCTCTTTAACGGCTTTACCCATGAGCACGGTCGCCACGGCGTTGCCGGTAAAGTTCGTAACGGCGCGCGCCTCGGACATGAAACGGTCAATACCCACAATCAGCCCCACACCGTTCACGAGGTCAGGCGGTGCGACTGCAAACCACCTGCCAGGGTAGCGATACCCGCACCCGAGACACCAGCGGCGCCCTTTGAAGCAATAATCATGAAAACCAACAGAGAAAGCTGTTCACCCAGCGCCAGCGGGGTACCCATTGCCTCGGCCACGAATAGTGCGCTCATGGTCAGGTAGATAGCGGTACCGTCCAGGTTAAAGGAGTACCCGGTGGGCACAACCACACCCACTACAGGTTTTGAGACGCCAAGGTGCTCCATTTTAGCGATCAGCCGCGGCAAGGCCGCCTCGGAGGAGGAGGTGGAGAAAATCAGCAGGTATTCCCGCGCCAAATATTTCAGCAGGCTAAAAATGTTCACCCCTGCGAACAGTTTAAGGATGCTGCCCAACACCACCACAACAAATAGGATGCAGGTGATGTAGAAGGCGGCCATGAGCACGAACATAGACGAGATTGCTTGCAGCCCGGTGGACCCGACAACCGCTGCGATAGCGCCTAATGCTCCCAGCGGTGCCAGCCACATAATCATCATGAGCAGGCGGAACACCAGCGCTTGGCAGTAGGTGAGGAATTTTAGGATGGGTTTGCCGACCGGGCCCATTTTCTGCAGCGCAAAACCCATCAGCAGGGCCACAAACAGGGTCTGCAGAATGTTGTCGTTTGTCAGTGCAGAAAGCAGGGAGGTGGGGATAATGCCCAGCAGGAAGCTCACGGTATCTCCCCCCGCCATGACTCCCGCTGCTGTTGTTGGGGAGGGTGTATTTAGTGGTGGCTGGGTCGTAGTGCAGGGCGCTGCCGGGCTCAATAATATTGCCAACCACTAGACCAATACCGAGCGCAAAGGTGCTCATGAGCACAAAATACAGCAGCGCCATACCGCCCACTTTCCCCACGGTCGCAGCTTTTGCAATGGAGCCAACCCCGAGGACGATGGTGCAGAAAATGACGGGGGCGATCATCATTTTAATAAGCGCGATAAACCCGGTACCGATGGGCGCCAGACCTTTAGCGAAGCCCGGCGCGGTCAGCCCCAGCACGCAGCCGATAATGACGGCAGCAATCACCGAGAGGTACAGCATGTGGGTGGGGTCTTTATAGAACGGCTTCTTTTCTACCGTGTTTGGGTGATGAGTTGTGGGCTGATGCCGTGCTCATAACATGTATCCCTTCCGTTCGGGGCACGCACGATACTGTGCGTCTGCACCGCCTGAGATAGCCTTTAATCTCATGAACAGCCACGCTCTGGGATAGTTGCGGTTGGGCGCGGCCGATTCGGCGATAGTCACGATACTACCGGGCCACCCTAGTGGGTTTGGTGGGTTTTACACGGAGAAACACATTTTTTACATTTTTGTAACACGAAGAATAAATATTACACATGATTTTGCGCACCGCAGAATCTTTCGGTAGCCTTACGCGCGAACCGGCGCAGCGGATGGGTACAGTGCACCAAGGCGCACGCATACATTTCCTACTGTTCCTACTGTGTGGGGTAGTTAGCTCGCGGATGCGCCATCCGGTACACCTCCATCATCCCCTCGGGGCTCACCCGGGTATACACCTGGGTGGTGGCAATAGAAGCGTGGCCCAAAAGTTCCTGCACCACCCGAATATCGGCCCCGCCCTGCAGCAGGTGTGTAGCAAAAGAATGCCGCATTGAGTGAGGCGAAAAATCCTGGGCCAGCCCCGCCTGCTCGGCGGCGCTTTTAAGAATCAGCCACGCACCCTGCCGACCCAGGCGGCTACCGCGCCCATTGAGGAATAGCGCGGCGGTACCTTTACCATGTGCGGCAAATACGGGGCGGGCACGCACCAGATAGTTCTGAAGGGCCCGCTGCGCATACGACCCCACCGGAACCAGCCGCTCTTTCCCCCCTTTACCGAATAGCCGCACATACCCGGGTAAAGTAACAGTTTCACCGTGCTCATCGGTGGTGCTCTCCCCCAGGTGCACATCGTCTATATCAGCGGCTAGCATCTCACTGACGCGCGCACCCGTGGCATACAAAAATTCCAAGATCGCCCGGTCCCGCAAACCGGTAGGGGTCTCCAGGGACGGAACCGCAAGAAGCCGCTGCATCTGCTCAACAGTGACAGCCTTAGGTAACCGTTTGACGTTTTTGGGAGGCTTCACCGCCGCCGCCGGGTCGGTGTCAGTGGTGCGGGAACTATGCCAGAAAGCGTGCGCGCCCCGCACCGCTGCCATAGTGCGGGCAATAGAGTTAGGACCCAGCGGAACCGGCAGAATTTGCCCCGCTGGTGCACTGAGCGAATTGTGCGGCGGGGGCGCAGCAGATGCTTTATCACCCGCATAAATCGTTGCGGCAAGGGCATCATGCGCGTCCTGCTCGGCTGCTTTACGGTCTTGCGCTGTCTGCGGCTCGGGTAGTGGCACGGTGGGGTTAGCGAGTTCCCGCATAAACGCACGCACATCAGCGGTGCGGATGCGCTCGGGAGCGATAATACCGCGCGTGGCAAGGTACGCGCTGTAGCGGCGCAAATCGCGCGTGTACGAAAGTACCGTATTATCGCTGCTGCCTTTTTCAACACGCAAATAGGTAAGGTACTGTTCTACACCAGCCTGCAGTGGGGTGGGCCGGGTGTGGCTGCGGGAAGAGCGCCCAGTCACAGGAGATACCATCACACAGTTTTAGTGAACATTCCGGTACCGGGTGCGCCGCCCGCCCAGATAAGGGTGAAAATCCCAGCTATCGGTGGCCGAGCGCAGGTTGGCAAACCCCACCTGGGATGCAACGTAAGCCGCCATAATCGCCTGGTTCGCCAACCCGTTATGGATGTGCCCTGCCAGCACCAGCTGTACGGCAGCGTCAAGAGGAACCCACCGGTAGGTGATCTCGGCTTCTTCTTCCCCGCGTGGGATGCGTTGCCCTTCTGGGATACGGCGCAGACCCCGAGCCAGGTAGATGCGGCCCGCCTCGTCGGCCCCACCCGGGGTGGTGTAGTAGTCGATAAGAGTGTGCCAGGTCTTAGCTTCTAAGTCGGCTTCCTCTGCAAGCTCACGTTGGGCCGCCGCCAGCGGGTCTTCCCCCTCAATGTCGAGAAGCCCAGCGGGTACCTCCCACAGGTTCATGCGCACCGGGTGGCGGTACTGGTTAAGCAGCAGAATACGGTCGTGTTCATCAAGGGTAGCCACGGCAACAGCACCCGGCATACCCACAACGTCGCGGGTCAGTTCCGGCCCGTGGGGGCTCAGCAAGTATTTTTCAACGGTCACATCGAGCACATGCCCGCAGTATTTATGTTCCCGGGAGGTAACTTCCCGCAAAGAGGGAGTGTCAACAATATCTGCGTATTCTGGGTTAAGCGATGATGCCGCCGGTTTGGTGCTCATATCCCCCATTCTAACGTGGATTCCAGGCGGGGACCCGGTGCAGCGTCAGGGCACAGAGAGTCGGTGGTTTAGCGAATGACACTGAACATCCCTGCATCACACGCCCATCACAGTTATCCGCACCAGACCGGCACGAGGCGAAGCCTTCACCAAAGTATGTAACAGGCCCCGCCTCGTGGTGTTGCTGCCTTAGCCGTTACATATCGCGTTGTGCCAGTGCTGCCTCAATAAGGCCCGCAAAGAGCGGGTGCGGGCGGGTTGGGCGGGAACGGTATTCGGGGTGCGCCTGAGTCGCCACATAGTAGGGGTGCGTCTCGGCGGGCAGTTCCACATACTCCACCAGTGAGGAGTCGGGTGAGGTGCCCGAGATCCTCAGCCCCGCGTCTTCAAGCCGTTCACGGTACTCATTGTTTACCTCATAGCGGTGGCGGTGCCGCTCAGCGACCTCAGTAGCACCGTACGCCTTAGCAACCTGAGAGCCGGGAACCAGGTTCGCAGGGTACAGGCCCAGACGCATGGTACCGCCAAGATCCCCAGCACCGTGCACGAACTGTTTCTGCTCCTCAATGGTGGCGATCACCGGCTCGGTGGTGTCCGGGTCAAACTCAGTCGAGGACGCCTCAGATAACCCAAGCACATTACGCGCATACTCAATCACCATAGATTGCAGCCCCAGGCAGATTCCTAGCGTGGGAATTTTATGCTCACGAGCGTATTTGAGCGCACCGATCTTGCCGTCAAGGCCGCGGATGCCAAACCCGCCAGGTACCAGGATAGCGTCCATGTCGCCCAAGTGCTTTTCGGCGTCCTCATCGGTGGAGCACAAATCTGCCGCCACCCAGTTAATCTTGACCTTCACATTATTGGCGAAGCCGCCAGCGCGCAGGGCCTCAGAGACGGAAAGGTAGGCATCGGGCAGGTCAATATATTTGCCAACGAGTGCGACCTTCACATCAGTATTAGGGTTGTGCACGGCGCCTAACACACGATCCCACTGGGTGAAATCGGGGTCGGGGGCCTCAAGCCCAAAGTAATCAAGGATATAGTCGTCCAGCTTCTGCCCATGCAGAGTTTTGGGGATATCGTAGATGCTCGGCGCGTCAGGGCACGAAATGACGGCGTCCACATCCACGTCGCAGGCGTTACCAATCTTCGCCCGGTGTGAGGCTGGCACGTCACGCTCGCAGCGGAGAATCAGTCCGTCGGGTTGAATCCCCAAACCCCGCAGAGAGGCGACTGAATGCTGGGTGGGTTTGGTTTTAAGCTCGCCAGATGGACCAATAAACGGCACCAGGGAGACGTGCAGGAAAAACACGTTCTGACGCCCCACATCGCGGCGCACCTGCCGCGCGGCTTCCATAAATGGCAGGGACTCAATATCACCAACGGTACCGCCGATTTCGGTAATAATAATGTCCGGGGCGTTATCAATCTCGGCAGCGTAACGCATACGCGCCTTAATCTCGTTGGTGATGTGTGGAATCACCTGCACCGTATCACCCAAGTATTCGCCGCGGCGTTCTTTGGCGATCACCGACGAGTACACCTGACCGGTAGTCACGTTCGCGGACTGGTCAAGGTTCTCGTCAAGGAAACGCTCGTAGTGCCCAATGTCGAGGTCGGTTTCCGCCCCATCATCAGTCACGAATACCTCACCGTGCTGGAAAGGGTTCATGGTTCCGGGGTCAACGTTTAGGTAGGGGTCGAACTTCTGCATAGTCACAGAAAGACCGCGTGAGCGTAGAAGCTGCCCCAGAGAAGATGCTGAAAGGCCTTTGCCTAGAGAAGACGCAACACCGCCGGTTACGAAGATTTGACGGGTTACTTTGCCGTTGGAAGACGCGCCGGATGCGCTCATATTTTCATTCACCACGGAATTCAAGCTTACCATTTTCTTCTTTCTTATCCAATAGGGCGCAGCGTAATAACCCGCCAATAATACTCACACAACCGCCCAAATACTGGGTGGTCAAACGCCGCCTGCCGAACCTACGCTATGGGTGCATGGTTCTTCTTTACAGCTGGCCGCCAGCGTGCAATAGTTCGCGGGCGTGCTCTTGAGCCGCCTCCGATTGGTCGTGTCCGGCGAGCATCCGGGCAAGTTCAACTACCCTCTGCTCATCGGTGAGCACCTGCACTTTTGAGAGTGAAGCGTCATCGTTTTTGAGCACCAGAATATGCTGGTCAGCGAACGCAGCCACCTGCGGCAGGTGGGTTACCACCAGCACCTGCACGTGTTGGGCGAGCATCGCAAGGCGCCTGCCGATTTCAATGGCCGCTTTACCGCCCACCCCGGAGTCTACCTCATCAAAGATGAAGGTGGGTACAGGGTCCACCTCAGCCAGTACCACCTCAAGGGCCAGCATCACGCGGGAAAGCTCACCACCGGAGGCGCCTTTACCCAGCGGACGCGGGGCTGCATTTTTGTGCGGGGCGAGCATGAAGGTGACGGTGTCCTTACCGTAGGGTGAGAACTTCTCTGCCTCGGAAACCTCCACGATGAGGGAGGCGTTGGGCATGGCGAGTGCAGTAAGTTCTTCGCTGACAGCCTCGGCCAGTGTTTGAGCGGCGCCCCGGCGGGCTTCCAGAAGCGCCTGCGACTGTTCCCCAAGCTTCTGGCGTAAAGTGACCAGCTCGGCTTCTAGGTTTTCTTGACGGGTGGGGTCGTCGGTAAGAGTATTCAGGCGGGCGCGGGATGCCTGCGCCCAGTCAAGTACCTCGGTAATATCTGCACCGTATTTTCGGGTGAGGTTTTTCAGCTGCGCCAGGCGGTTCTGCACGTGTGCAAGCCGTTCAGGGCTTTCTCCGTCGAGGGAAGCCGTGTAAGAGGCGAGATCAGATGAGATGTCGGTGCTAAGGATCAGCACTTCGTTCAAACGGTGAGCGAGTGAAGCTAATTCTTCGTCGGCCTCGGCTTGGTGCTGCAGGGCGCCTCGGGCAGTATCAAGCAGACCCAGCACGTTCGCCTCATCCCCTTCAGCGTATTCGCTGCCTGCCAGTGCCGCTGAAGCCGTGGCGGCGGCGGTACGCAGCGCCTCAACGTTCATGAGCTTAAGACTTTCAGCCTTAAGCGCGGTATCTTCACCCTCCTGCGGGTCCACACTATCGATTTCTTCAAGCGCCCCGCGCAGAGTTTGTGCCTCCAAGGCGCGGGCGCGAGAGTTTTCGCGTACTTCTTTAAGCTCGGCAGCAGCAGCGCGGTAACGGTCATAGGTGGTGCGGTACTCCCCCAGCAGACGTGTGAGGGTCTCGCCCGCATACGAGTCAAGGGCGTGCCGTTGAGCGGCAGCAGATTTGAGGCGCAGCTGGTCGGATTGTCCATGCACCGCAACAAGGGTGTGCCCAATATCTGCAAGGGTCCCGATAGGGGCAGAGCACCCACCAATGTGGGCACGGGAACGCCCCGAAGCGTTCACGGTGCGCGCCAGCAGCAGCTCACTTTGCTCACCGTCAAGTTCTTCTACCGACCCACCGGCATCCTGCGCGAGAGTAAGGGCCGGATGGCTATTGGGAAGGCGCACCACAGCCTCTGCGAGGGCACTCTTAGCGCCGCTGCGCACACTAGAGGCGTCGCTTCGGGCTCCGAGAAGCATCCCAAGAGCGGTCACAACCATCGTTTTACCGGCCCCTGTCTCACCTGTAAGTACTGACAGCCCGGGCTGCAGGGGCAGGCGCGCATCGGTGATAACGCCCAAGTCACGAATATGGATTTCTTCAATCACGCAAGGTCCTCATCTACTCAGGTTCTGGGATTCACCGTGGTATTCCGGCGCTGGGCGCAACAGTAAAAATGGCGAGGGGTTTAGCTTTGATGCTGGGGGCCACGCCAGCCGCGGATAGGCAGCTCAAATTTACGGACAATCCGTTCAGAGAACGGAGCCGGGTGAATACGGGCCAGCAGCACCGGTTTCTCTGATTTGCGTACCTCAATCCGCGAGCCGGGGCGTAAATCCACGGTACGGCGCCCATCGCACCACAGCACCCCGGATGCGCCGTTACCAGGCATCATCTCGACTGCAACCATTGAGGTGGGGGCCGCGACGAGTGGCCTGGCGAATAGGGCGTGTGCTGAAAGCGGCACCATGAGTATTGCTTCTACCTCCGGCCAGACAACAGGTCCACCCCCCGAGAATGCGTACGCGGTGGAACCGGTGGGAGTGCCCATTACCACCCCGTCACATCCAAAGGTGCTCAGGGGTTTTCGATCCACTTCAATGATGACTTCGATCATTTTTTCGCGGTTGCCTTTTTCGACGCTGACCTCGTTTAACGCCCAGTCGGTGTGCACCCGTTTGCTCTCATGCCAGACTTCAACCTCGATCGCCATGCGCTCTTCAACGGTGTACTCTCCGCTTACAATACGCTCAACGGTCTCCCCTAGGTCGCTTTCTTCAGATTCTGCGAGGAATCCCACGTGCCCGAGATTCACCCCGACCAGCGGAATAGTGGTGCGGCGTACCATCTCTGCCGCACGCAGAATCGACCCGTCACCCCCAAGCACTACCCCCAGCTCAATATCAATGAGCGGTACGCTTTCGTGTACCACTTGCACGGGCACGGGATCCGCCCAGTTTTCGGTAAGGGTCTCAAGATCTGAACGGTTCATGACCGGGGTGAGCCCCGCACGATACAGCTGTGTGCACGCTTGGCGGGCAGCTCACGTGCCTCTTTACGTCCGGTGTGGGCGAACACCAGGATTTTACGGCTTTCTGCCTCTGCCATGTACATCCCTTTCAGATATTTTGCCCTGCGCGGTATCTTTCCTAAGTCTACCCGAAAAAATAATGATACGAACACAAGTTCTAGAAAATTTTTTCGATAAGAGTTGTTATTTTTAGCGCATCGGTTTGGTGCACCACAGAAAGTATTCTTTATTTCCATCCTGCCCAGGTAACGGGCTCGGGGAGGTGGCACACACCGTTAAACCGCACTCGCGCGCCGAGTTCTGCACAGCCTGCACAGCCTCCGCACGGGCCTGTGCATCAACTACTACCCCGCCCTTACCAATACGATGTTTTCCTACCTCAAATTGGGGTTTCACCATTAGCAGCAGGTCTCCACCGGGTACTGTTGCCTCCGCTAAGGGGCGCATGACGAGAGTGAGGGAAATAAACGACAGGTCTCCTACTGTCACATCAACCTGCCCGCCAATATCAGCAGGCTTCAGGTAGCGCACGTTCAGCCCTTCATAGACGCTTACCCGTGCGTCATCCCGCAGCTGCTGCACCAGCTGATTATGGCCCACATCTACTGCGGCAACGTGAGCAGCGCCGGCGCGTAAGAGTACATCAGTGAATCCACCGGTTGAGGCCCCCGCGTCTAAGCAGCGTTTACCGCTCACCTGCACCTGCGGGAATGCTTTCAGGGCCCCCGCCAGTTTGTGCCCCGCCCGGCTTACATATTCAGTGAGTTCGCTACGGTACACCTGCACGTTATCGCCTGGCGTCACGTCCAGGGATGCTTGACGAACGGGTTTCCCGTTGAGGCTCACAGCACCGGCAGCAATAAGTTTTGCAGCAAGTGTGCGGGAGGTTGCTAGCCCGTTGTGGGCGAGGTACTTGTCTAACCGCACGCTGCTCAGCTTTCGAGTTCAGCGGTGAGTTTCCACGAGTTTCCCATAGGCGTTAATGCGTTCCAAAGGATCTAGGGCGAGTGCTGCGGCCAGCTTCTCTTCAAAGGCTTCATACTCCGCGCGTTCCTCATCACTCAACAGTGTTTCAGGGCCGTCTTCCAGGGTTAGTTCAGCGCCGGTGCTTTTTTCGCTCATGAGGCTCCCTCGGCACCGCTCGCATTGGGTAGCCCGTGTACTTCGGGCATCCCTCCCCGATCGGGATGGGCAGCCCACCACGCGGCACATGCTACACGCCAGGCTTCTGCTTCATCGTCGCTTCCAGCAAAGTTTTTATGCGCAGCAGTCGTGCTGAATCCTTCAGGGGCCGTGAGCTGAATGTGTTCTCCACGAACATTTGCCTGCCAGCGGGGGCCGTAGGCTGCGGTCTCATACCCTTCAAACACCACCTCAATATTCGGGTAGGGAGCAAAGAAGTCGTCAAGGGTGCGCAGGATGTAGGCTGGCCGCTGGTCAGGTACAGCTGCAATCACATCGGCGTAGGTTTGTACCCCGGTGAGTACTATAGCCCCGTGCATACCGGCGCGGTTCGCGCCCAGAATATCGGTATCAAGCCGGTCGCCGACCACCACTGGTTTCTGAGCTTTAACCGATGCGGCCGCTGTTGCAAAAATTGCTGCCTCAGGCTTACCCGCCACCTGTGGAGTACGTCCCGTAGCGGTCGCTACAGCAGCGACGAGAGTCCCGTTTCCGGGCGCTTGGCCCCGTTCTTTGGGGATGGTTTTATCGGTATTGGTAGCCACCCATAGCACCTGCTCGTCAGCAAGAGTGTAGGATGCCTCTGCCAGATCTTCCCAGATGAGGCGTGGGTTGAATCCTTGAACAACCGCTACCGGGTTTTCGTGCTGTGACCGTACAGGGGTGAGCCCGGCCTCCCGCACGCAGTTGGCGAGGGCGTCTGTACCTGTCACGAGCACCTTTGCCCCTGCGGATAGCTGCTGCGCGAGAAGAGCTGCACTAGCTTGGGCGGAGCTGACCACACGGTCGGCACGGGTCTTCACACCTAATTCACGTAGGTGTTCAGCGACTGAGTCCACAGAACGGGATGCATTATTAGTCACGAATACCACGGGGGTACCGCTGTCTTCGGCACGGTTGAGCGCTTCGGGGGCGCCGGGTATGGCGAAAGGACCAGCGTACACCACGCCGTCTAGGTCAGATAGCAGCGCGTCGTAGCCGCTGAGCAGGGTTTCACTCATGGTGCACCTTTCAGGGGTTTCCCTCCGAAGTACTGTAGGCGGGTTGGGGATAGGTTCTACAGCTATTTTGCAGGGTTAGTTGAAGAGCCGGTTTCTTACTGAGGTTCCGTTTGTTGCTGTGCTCGCACAGAGTTGAGGGTATCCTGGTTGGTCTTTACCTTGTTCTCCGCGGATTCCGCAACGTCAATGATGCTGTCTTCTTCGGACTCCTCGTCAGCAACATTTGGGGCATTCTCCCCATGCAGCTCATCAGTACTAGCCTCTGTTTCTTGTACACCGGTATTTTCTGAGGTGGTTTCCGCTTCCTCTTGTTCGGAAAGATCAGCAGTTTCTACACTATCTGGTTGTTCGTCAGTTACGGGGTTTTCTTCGGGTTCCAGAAGATCCGATTCCCCATAGATGTCGAAAATTTCGGGTTCGGCATAGTCGCCTTGTCCCAGAGCTGCTTCAGCCATGTGGGCCAGTCGTTCCCACCGCTGTGCTTCCTGTTTTTTCCCTGCATTAGCGAGGGCAGCCGCATAAGCAGTGAATAGGCGGGGGCTATAGTGATAGGCACGTTTAGGGTCAAGCTGAGGGATACGTAATACAGCAATGGCCTGAGATTTTTTGCCTTGATCGATGTAGATACCCGATTCGACGATTGCCAATTCCACCCGTACCGCTGTTGGTAGGTCTTCGCGTTGTGCTTCGTTAAGCATTTCAAGTGCTTTAGGGAGCCTATTCAGAGCGCGTTCGCAGTCGACCAGCAGTGCAAGATGCTCATTGGATCCGCTGATTCGCCGGTGGGTGCGCAGCTCCCGCAGCGCGGTCTCGTACTCTTCGGCCACATATGCAGTAACACCCACGGCTTCGCGTACTGCGGCGATGCGCCCAGCGCTCCGTGAGGCTGCAATAGCGTGCTCAAGGGCGAACTGAGGGTCAATATCAAGGTAGCGCCCGGCCATAACAAGGTGCTTTGCTACAGTTTCGGCGTTACGAGGTTCTAGGGCTCGCAGCTGGCGGTTGGTGGCCCCATCTAGTTCCCGCCCAGTAACATCATTATCAATTTCAGGGGCTTTCGCTTTTGAGGGCCGGTACCCTGCGCGCCCTCCAATAGTGCGCACATCTTCTTGAGGCGTGTCTTCTGAACCGTGCTGCCTGCGAGTGCTGGGACGCTGGCTTGATTGGTGATTTCGGTTGAATTTTTTATCGCCGCGGCCGGAGGCTCCATTACGATCGTATCCGTTACCATCCCGGCGGTTGTCTTTAAACCCTTTACCTTTGTAGCCACCTTTTTTACCGCGTGATTTTTCAGTACGGTTACCTTTGTACATGGGACGATTATCGCCAGACGTGTTGGATGTGTGGCGGGGTTTCTCAGACATGAAGCTCCTTGGGGCGGGATACGCCATTTCAGGGTTATAGGCGCACTATTACTCCGTTATAGTCTATTACAGACTGGGTGAATGTGCACCTGAGGTCCCATAAGGTGAATACTTCTTCGAGATATACCCTGTCAACAACCTACTCGGGCTGCCTGGTGCATAGTATGGTTCAAGCACTGAACAACAAAAATACTCTGGTTTTTTGTGTAGACCCCCAAACACACCAACACCCCACACACACGCACCCCCCCTTGGGGGCACAAAAAAAGAGGGCCCCCACAAAGGGGACCCCCACTCACAAAAAAAATTGCGGCAGCCATCTACTCTCCCACACCCACCAAGATGCAGTACCATCAACACCACAGGGCTTAGCAACCAGGTTCGAAAAGGAGACTGAGCGTTTCCCCCCGGCTATCACCACCGCAAAACCACACAACAACACCCTCACGGGGATTACCCCCCGCAAAGAATAGCTTGTTGCCTCAAAACTGTACAGTGAACACAAACACACAAAACAAATATGACTATAATGTAAGCCTTCGGTCTATTAGTACCAGTCAACTCCACACCTTACAGCGCTTCCATACCCGGCCTATCAACCCCGTCATCTACAGGGAACCTCACACCCCACACAGGGGGCCAGGAGAACTCATCACGAAACAAGCTTCCCGCTTAGATGCTTTCAGCGGTTATCCCTCCCGAACGTAGCCAATCAGCCATGCACCTGGCGGTACAACTGACATACCAGAGGTTCGTCCGTCCCGGTCCTCTCGTACTAAGGACAGCCTTTCTCAATTCTCCAACGCACGCAGCGGATAGGGACCGAACTGTCTCACGACGTTCTGAACCCAGCTCGCGTACCGCTTTAATGGGCGAACAGCCCAACCCTTGGGACCGACTCCAGCCCCAGGATGCGACGAGCCGACATCGAGGTGCCAAACCATGCCGTCGATATGGACTCTTGGGCAAGATCAGCCTGTTATCCCCGAGGTACCTTTTATCCGTTGAGCGACAGCGCTTCCACACGCCACTGCCGGATCACTAGTCCCTGCTTTCGCACCTGCTCGAGCCGCCACTCTCACAGTCAAGCTCCCTTGTGCACTTACACTCAACACCTGATTGCCAACCAGGCTGAGGGAACCTTTGGGCGCCTCCGTTACACTTTTAGGAGGCGACCGCCCCAGTTAAACTACCCATCAGGCACTGTCCCTGAACCAGATCATGGCCCGAAGTTAGACGCTCAGATTGACCAGAGTGGTATTTCAACAACGACTCCACCACCACTAGCGTAGCGGCTTCACAGTCTCCCACCTATCCTACACAAGCCAACCCAAACACCAATACCAAACTATAGTAAAGGTCACGGGGTCTTTCCGTCCTGCTGCGCGAAACGAGCATCTTTACTCGTACTGCAATTTCACCGAGTTCATGGTTGAGACAGTAGGGAAGTCGTTACTCCATTCGTGCAGGTCGGAACTTACCCGACAAGGAATTTCGCTACCTTAGGATGGTTATAGTTACCACCGCCGTTTACTGGGGCTTAAATTGCAGCTTCGCCCCCAAAAAGGGGCTAACCACTCCTCTTAACCTTCCAGCACTGGGCAGGAGTCAGTCCGTATACCTCGTCTTACGACTTCGCACGGACCTGTGTTTTTTTGATAAACAGTCGCTTCCCCTGGTCTCTGCGACCCCTACACGCTCCCCACCGCACGGGCAGATCACGCTCAGGGCCCCCTTCTCCCGAAGTTACGGGGGCATTTTGCCGAGTTCCTTTAACCATGATTCTCTCGATCGCCTTAGTATTCTCTACCTGATCACCTGTGTCGGTTTCGGGTACGGGCAGCTCAAACCTCACGCCGATGCTTTTTCTCGACAGCATAGGATCACCAAATCCCCCAACAACGGGGTCCCATCACGTCTCAGACACACAGCTGGCGCATTTAACAACCAACCATCCTACACGCTTAGACCACGACAACCACCGCGTGGCTTTGGCTACCTTCCTGCGTCACACCTGTTAACACGCTTACCTCCAAAGCCTGGGTCCCACACACCCCACAACACACCACCCAAAAAGAGCAGCACACTGTGTTCGGCATGGTTAGCATCACAATATCAGTATGGACGGTTCTTCACTGGTACGGGAATATCAACCCGTTATCCATCGACTACGCCTGTCGGCCTCGCCTTAGGCCCCCGACTAACCCAGGGCAGATTAACTTGACCCTGGAACCCTTGATCATCCGGCGCACGGGTTTCTCACCCGTGATTCGCTACTCATGCCTGCATTCTCACTCCCACACAATCCACCACACACTCCCGTGGCAGCTTCACCCTCATGCAGGACGCTCCCCTACCCAACCAGCCACAAGGACTGATTGCCACAACTTCGGCGGTGTACTTGAGCCCCGCTACATTATCGGCGCAGAATCACTTGACCAGTGAGCTATTACGCACTCTTTCAAGGATGGCTGCTTCTAAGCCAACCTCCTGGTTGTCTCAGCAACTCCACATCCTTTCCCACTTAGCACACGCTTAGGGGCCTTAGTTGATGGTCTGGGCTGTTTCCCTCTCGACAATGAAGCTTATCCCCCACTGTCTCACTGCTACACTCTCACTTACCGGCATTCGGAGTTTAGCTAACGTCAGTAACCCTCGCGGGCCCATCAGCCATCCAGTCGCTCTACCTCCGGCAAGAAACATGCAACGCTGCACCTAAATGCATTTCGGGGAGAACCAGCTATCACAGAGTTTGATTGGCCTTTCACCCCTATCCACAGCTCATCCCCCCAGTTTTCAACCTAGGTGGGTTCGGTCCTCCACGACGTTCTACCCGTCGCTTCAACCTGGCCATGGATAGATCACTCCGCTTCGGGTCTAGGTCATGCCACTCAAACGCCCTATTCAGACTCGCTTTCGCTACGGATACCCCACACGGGTTAACCTCGCGACAAAAACACTAACTCGCAGGCTCATTCTTCAAAAGGCACGCCACCACCCCACACAACAGGGGGCTATAACGGCTTGTAAGCACACGGTTTCAGGTACTCTTTCACTCCCTCCCGGGGTACTTTTCACCATTCCCTCACGGTACTGATCCACTATCGGTCACTAGAAAGTATTTAGACTTACCAGGTGGTCCTGGCAGATTCACACGAGATTCCACGAGCCCCGTGCTACTCGGGACAAACGCCACGCGGTCAGAACAATTTCAGCTACGGGACTCTCACCCACTCCGGTCGGCCTTCCCAGACCATTCACCTACCATCCTGAACATCACGCCAACAGCCGGTCAGAACTGCCACGACGCCTCCCACAACCCCCATGATGCAACCCCCGACCGGTATCACACACCACAGGTTTAGTCTCTTCCGCTTTCGCTCGCCACTACTCACAGAATCATTATTATTTTCTCTTCCTGCGGGTACTGAGATGTTTCACTTCCCCGCGTTCCCCCCAACTGGCCTATACATTCAACCAGCGGTCACTCACCATAACAATGAGCAAGGTTTCCCCATTCGGACATCCTCGGATCAACGCCCAGTTATCGGCTCCCCGAGGCTTATCGCAGATTCACACGTCCTTCATCGGCTTCTAGTGCCAAGGCATCCACCGTGTGCCCTTAACAACTTACAAACAATCAAAGAAAAAATCACAGAAAACTCACCACACACCCACACACAAAACAGGCGGGTGCACAGCACAGCTTCCAGAAGATGCTCGCGTCCACTATACAGTTCTCAAACAACAAACCACACCACCACCAGCACCAGAGAAAAACCCCCAGCACCAGCACCAGCCAGTCACACAGACCACACAGCGTGCAGCCCGAAAACCCAACAGCGCACCTCAATGGCCCCACCACAAACCAGGAAACATGACATTCCACCCATGAGCAAACCACCCATCCGACACTCGCAGATGGCATGGCCAACCAATATAGTTGAGCTCCTTAGAAAGGAGGTGATCCAGCCGCACCTTCCGGTACGGCTACCTTGTTACGACTTAGTCCCAATCGCCAATCCCACCTTCGACGGCTCCCCCCACAAGGGTTAGGCCACCGGCTTCGGGTGTTACCAACTTTCGTGACTTGACGGGCGGTGTGTACAAGGCCCGGGAACGTATTCACCGCAGCGTTGCTGATCTGCGATTACTAGCGACTCCGACTTCATGGGGTCGAGTTGCAGACCCCAATCCGAACTGAGACCGGCTTTAAGGGATTAGCTCCACCTCACAGTATCGCAACCCTCTGTACCGGCCATTGTAGCATGCGTGAAGCCCAAGACATAAGGGGCATGATGATTTGACGTCATCCCCACCTTCCTCCGAGTTGACCCCGGCAGTCTCCTATGAGTCCCCGGCCGAACCGCTGGCAACATAGAACGAGGGTTGCGCTCGTTGCGGGACTTAACCCAACATCTCACGACACGAGCTGACGACAACCATGCACCACCTGTACACCAGCCCCGAAGGGAAACGCCATCTCTGACGCGATCTAATGCATGTCAAGCCTTGGTAAGGTTCTTCGCGTTGCATCGAATTAATCCGCATGCTCCGCCGCTTGTGCGGGCCCCCGTCAATTCCTTTGAGTTTTAGCCTTGCGGCCGTACTCCCCAGGCGGGGCACTTAATGCGTTAGCTACGGCGCGGAAAACGTGGAATGTCCCCCACACCTAGTGCCCAACGTTTACGGCATGGACTACCAGGGTATCTAATCCTGTTCGCTCCCCATGCTTTCGCTTCTCAGCGTCAGTTACAGCCCAGAGACCTGCCTTCGCCATCGGTGTTCCTCCTGATATCTGTGCATTCCACCGCTACACCAGGAATTCCAGTCTCCCCTACTGCACTCTAGTTAGCCCGTACCCACTGCAAAACCGGAGTTAAGCCCCGGCCTTTCACAGCAGACGCGACCAACCGCCTACAAGCTCTTTACGCCCAATAATTCCGGACAACGCTCGCGCCCTACGTATTACCGCGGCTGCTGGCACGTAGTTAGCCGGCGCTTTCTCTGCACCTACCGTCACTTTCGCTTCTTCGATGCTAACAGAGGTTTACAACCCGAAGGCCGTCATCCCTCACGCGGCGTCGCTGCATCAGGCTTGCGCCCATTGTGCAATATTCCCCACTGCTGCCTCCCGTAGGAGTCTGGGCCGTGTCTCAGTCCCAGTGTGGCCGGTCACCCTCTCAGGCCGGCTACCCGTCGTCGCCTTGGTAAGCCATTACCTCACCAACAAGCTGATAGGCCGTGAGCCCATCTAAAACCACTCCATAACGCTTTCCACCAACACCCCATGCAGAGATTGGTCGTATCCGGTATTAGACCCAGTTTCCCAGGCTTATCCCAGAGTCAAAGGTAGGTCACTCACGTATTACTCACCCGTTCGCCACTAATCCACGGTGCAAGCACCGCTTCATCGTTCGACTTGCATGTGTTAAGCACGCCGCCAGCGTTCGTCCTGAGCCAGGATCAAACTCTCCGTTACAAAACAAAAAGCCTGACAACCCGATCTCAAACACCAACACAAACCGTACACGGGGGTGCACGATCCACGCTGACACAATTGAAACCACAAACGGTCATCAATCAAAAAATAAATAAAATAATTGGTATCACATTTCCAAACAAAAACAATTTGCTCGAAACCAAAAAAGCACACTATTGAGTTCTCAAACAACACACCACCCCAGGACACCACCACACACCCACAACAGGCACGCAGAAGCCCCCCAGACAGTCATCATTCAGAGCCAACCACAACATCAACAGCACCCCTTCAGGGCCCCTCGCCGCGGCGACTCATACAACTATACACACCCCCCACACAACACGCAACCCGAATCAGAGTGTTCTGCAACACAAATAGGCCTGTATTGGGGGGTAAACAAGCTATACGGAGGCCCTCACACCTCAGAGTTCCTTGAAAACACGCGGAACTGCTGGCCTGTTGGACCGTTAAAAATTCTCACAAAAATTTTTCAGCACTCTGGTATCTGGGCGCAGCAGGGTGCTTCTCTAAGGGTAATTGCTGGTAAGGCAGCGCATTCGCACCTATGGCGTCTTCACCCACGTTTTACCCGCGGCAGTAAAAAGAAAGGGGTTTACTGCACAAGCTGTGCAGTAAACCCCCTTCAATGTCTACAGTCAAATCTCTATACGACCGTAATAGCACCCTGGTTTTTCTTACCACGACGCACAATCGCATACTTACCGTGAAGCAACTGCTCAGGTGTAATTACGGCATCCTCCCCCTGAACCTTCGCCCCGTTAACCGAGGCGCCGCCTTCTTTCAAAATGCGGCGTGCTTCAGATTTGGAAGAAGCAAAACCAAGCTCCGTAAGCACCGTAATCAAATCCAGCTGATCTGAAGAGAGCTCAACTGAAGGCAGTTCACTCATCACCGCTTGAAGAGTGCTTTCATCCAAAGCCGCAAAATCACCTTTACCAAAAAGAGCTTCCGAAGCCGCAATAGCCTGATGTGTAGCCTCAACACCATGCACAAGAGCTGTCACCTCATAGGCGAGTCGTTTCTGAGCCTCACGTTTATACGCTTCCGTTTCAACCTTATGCTCGTATTCGCCAATCTCAGCACGAGTCAAGAAAGTAAAGACCTTCAAACGGTCCACCACATCAGCATCAGCGGTATTAAGCCAGAACTGGTAGAAGGCATAGGGTGAGCACATCTGAGGATTCAGCCAAATTGCGTTGCCTTCGCTCTTACCAAACTTCGTGCCATCGGAATTGGTAATCAGCGGAGTTCCAATAGCGTGAACGGTTTTACCCTCAACCTTACGGATCAGCTCGGTGCCACTGGTGAGATTACCCCACTGATCAGAGCCACCGGTTTGCAGGGCGCACCCGTACTGGCGATTAAGCTCAAGGTAATCCAGCCCCTGCAAAATCTGGTATGAAAACTCGGTGTAAGAAATACCCTCTTCCGAGTTCAGGCGTTTAGCAACGATTTCCTTCTTCACCATAGTTCCCACGCGGAAATGCTTACCAACATCACGCAAGAAATCAATAGCGGAAAGCTGCCCGCCCCAGTCCAAGTTATTCACCATCCGGGCGCCGTTCTCTCCCTCAAACGAGAGAAACCGCTCAATCTGGGAACGCAACGAATCAACCCACCCAGCAACAACTTCACGGGAATTAAGCACACGCTCTGACGTCTGACGAGGATCACCAATCAATCCCGTAAAACCGCCCACCAAACCAATCGGCTTATGCCCCGCAAGCTGCAAACGACGCATCACCAATAGCTGCACGAGGTGCCCCAGATGCAAGACGCGGCGGTAGGATCGTAACCGGTATAGAACGTTACAGTCTCGCTGCTCAGCGCTTTCTCCAGCGCCTCCTCATCAGTGCTCACGTGCACAAGACCGCGCCACTTGAGCTCCTGCCAAATGTTCTCAAAAGTATCGTCATTATGCTGCGCATTGAGGATGTCGGCAGACATGGTTCTCCGTTTCATACGGGTCGAGGTTGCGTGCCGCAGGTAGCGGATACAACACAAGAGGATTTACACAGGGTTAAGCCTAGCAGGTAGCAACCAAGCGCGCGCTTTCTCAACATCCCGCTTACCCAGCCTCACAGCTGCTGCTACGCGCAGACTTTTAAGCAGTTCAGACCCAAGCGGGTTCTATTCAAGCCCCTCAGGCATACGATCACCTACCAGATGCAAACGTTGAGTGGGCCGAGTCATCGACACATATAAATCCCCCACAGCCCCGAGCGCATCATCAATAAGACGCTGCGGCTCAACAATAACCACAACATCAAATTCAAGCCCCTTTGCCTCCCACGGGGTGAGCACTAGAACCTGATTCTCAAGAGCGTCCTGCGCGGTACCGGTACGCCCGGCGGTGTGCCCGCCCCACAGCCTGTGCCACCGCAATATACTCGTCTGGTGGGCAGATAACCCCAATCAGTGCCCCGCCACTGTGCTCAACCTCGCGGTTCACAACAGACACCGTCTCAGCCACCACGCGCTCCGCAGGAACATGGTGGACCTGCGGCCCCCAGTCACCCTGACGCACTGCACGCGGGGCTGACACCTCATAACCAGCCGATCGGGCCACAGCAACAGCAGCATCAGAAATCTGTGCCGGGGTGCGGTAGTTAATCGTCAGCTCATCAAGCGTAAAACGCTCCCCCACAAATGGCTCAAGTGCCTGTTCCCAGGAAGAAGCCGCGGCTGCTGAAGAAGCCTGAGCGATATCCCCCACTACCGTCAAAGACTTCATGGGGCACCGGCGCATTAGCAGGCGCCACTGCATGGGTGAAAGTTCCTGAGCCTCATCCACCACAATATGCCCATACGCCCACGTACGATCAGACTGGGCCGCAGCCGCAGCTGTCATGCGCTCACGCACCGTCTCATTCATCGCTGCAATCTGCTCCGCAGTGACCACTCCGTCAGCCCCGACATCGGCAAGAGACTGATGCACATTCTCCAGTGCCTTAGCGGCGTTCTCCAGGTTCGCCTGATGCTCAGCCGCCGCGCGAGCCGCCGCCGCTGCGCCTGTCACCTTCGAAATCGCCCAGCAGTTCGGCTGCTTCATCCAGCAGCGGTACATCCGCCTCGGTGAAAGGAGCATCAGCCTCACGTGCTAGAAGGGCCCGCTCCTGTTCCGTAAAATCAGGTGTCGCAGATATCAGATAGTGCTGTTTCGAAAAAAGAGAACGCACCAACGTTTCGGGAGAAAGCGGCATCCACGCCAGATTAAGGGCACGGCGTACATCCAAACTGCCGCGCACATCATCCTGCAAATATGGGCGTTCCACTACCCTGCCCGCCGCCTTATTCAACTGCTCATCCAATGCAGTGGTCAGCTCACGAAGCAGTATTTTTACGAATGTCTCACGTGCCTCATTATGCGGCTTACCTGTGGCCCTAGCCCGAGCACGGGCAGAACGCACCATCTCAGGAGTCAGCTCAACATCAGTACCCTCAACGTTAAGCTGCTGCGCCTCTTGCGGCACCTTCTGCCGATCAGCAACCGCACGCTCAATCACTTTCACCATACGCAGCTCACCTTTTAAAGCAGCAGCTTTACGGCTCTTCTCGGCCACAGCCTGTAAGCCCGGGTACAAGGTCGCCAACGATGCCATCACCACGCCTGTCTCCCCCCAAGGAAGGCAGCACACGTTCGATATACCACATAAACGAATTCGAGGGGCCCACTACCAGCACGCCTGCCTTAGCGAGACGCTCACGATTCGTGTATAGCAGGTATGCGGCACGATGCAGAGCAACTGCCGTTTTACCTGTTCCCGGCCCGCCCTGCACCACGCGCACGCCCGCCAGGTCCGAGCGGATAATCGCATCCTGCTCAGCCTGAATAGTCGCCACAATATCATTCATGCGCCCCGTACGCTTCTGATTGAGCGCAGCCAGCAGTGCACCCTCGCCATGTAACTCACCTGAATCCTGCAGCATGGCTGGGTCAAATACTTCATCTTCAAGGTTCACCACGGTGCGGCCTTCAAGCATGAGATGGCGACGACGACGCACCCCCATTGGCGTGAACGCTGTTGCCTGGTAAAAAGTTCCCGCTTCCGGGGCACGCCAATCCATTAACAGGCGGTTCTGCTGCTCATCAGTAATCCCCAGCCGCCCAATATAGCGGGTCACGTCCTCGCCCCCGCGGCTCATATCTAAGCGACCAAACGCCAACCGCGCATCTACCGCGTTAAGCTGCGCTAGACGGTCCTCATAGTGGGCCGCAAATGAGTCCCGTTCCGACCGGTTCTGGTGCCCACCCACTGCCTGGTTCTTCCGCACCTGCGCGAGCTTCTGCTCAGTCTCTTGCCGCAAAGTATCAAGACGAGAATACAGGCGTGAAACATAGTCACGCTCAAGGTTGAGCTGCTCCGCGAAAACCCGCTCCCTGCGGCGTTCCGCCTCTTCTACATTCGCGTACTGCTGGTCATCTGCGGACAAATGCGGCTCCTTAGAACAGTAATACCGCCCGGGCGAGAACCGCCGGGCGGTATCGAAAATACGGTGAACTATTTTACAGGGTTCACACAGGAGTGGGAAACTTACCCTAAGCTAAAACCCAAAAATGTGAGTGAAGAATTACTCAGTGACCGCGCTAAGGCTCTCAACATGGTACGACTCAAGCGCGGTACGACCGCCCAAGCCATCAAGCTCAAGGAGCACACCAATACCAGCCACCTGCAGCTGTGCCCGCTCCACCAGCTTCGCCGCAGCTACCAGGGTACCTCCGGTCGCTAAAATATCATCCAATAAAAGCACCCGAGTACCCGCTGGGAAATCATTGCAGTGAATCTCAACAGCCGCCGTACCATACTCCAGGGAGTACTCTTCACGGAATGTCTCGCGCGGCAGTTTACCTGCCTTACGCACCGTCATAATCCCTTTACCCGTGGCGTAGGCAAGCGCTGACGCTAACAAAAAACCACGCGCCTCAACACCGGCCACCACATCATAGGTACCTTCAAACCGGCGGGCCAGCTCATCAATGCATTGTTTGAATACCTTGGCATTGGCAAAAAGCGTGGTCACATCGTAGAAAAGGATACCCTCGTGCGGATAATTCTCAATGGTTGTGCACGCATCAGGTACGATCTGCTGTATGGGGGCAGGCTCGGTGACGCTCATATATCTCGCTTTCCGGTGGCGGATGCTGTGCATCCAAGGTGTCTGTGCAACCCCATTTAGTCGGGGGGCGTGGTGCTAATGTAGCCTACAGAATTCTACTCTGTTTTAGCGGCACCTCGCTTTTATTCGGTGAGTCCCTAAGGCGGCCCGCAACTCACGTTTGAGTATTTTACCGGTTGGCCCTAACGGTAGCTCGTTCACAAAAAGGTAGCGGCGTGGGTGCTTTATACGCTGCTAAGTGGGTGCGGGCCAAGCTGTCTAACTCATGTTCCAGCTGAGAGGTATTTGTGGCCTCACGCGGAAGAATGACCGCTAGGATTTCTTCTCCCACCCGCTCGTCGGGGACCCCCACCACGGCGGCGGTACGCACTTGAGGGTGCGCGTAGAGCACATCTTCAATTTCTCGCGGGTACACTGAGTAACCGTTGCGCAGCACCATATCTTTAATACGGTCAAGAATATAAATATTGTTATCTGCGTCGATACTGGCAATATCGCCGGAGGCGAACCACGAACCGTCGAAAGCCTGTTCTGTGGCTTCTGGGTTTTCCCAGTACCCTGCCATCACGTTTTCTCCCGAGATCCAGAGCTGCCCGGCCTCTCCGGTGGGCGCTGGGGTTCCGTCCTGCTTGCGTACCTGCACCCGCACCCCGGGCAGCACACGCCCCACCGACCCGATTATCAGGCCAAACTGCGACCGATTAAAGCAGACCACCGGCGACGTTTCGCTCAGTCCGTACCCCTCATAGATGGGGCAGGAGATCAGTTTCTCAAATCTCCGATGCGCCGGTTCCGGCAGAGGTGACCCACCGGATATACCGAAACGGATACGCCCCCTCAAGCACGCTGAGCTTTCGGGATTAGACTCAAGAACGTCGGCGAGCGCTAGGTACATGCTGGGTACCGCCGCGAGCACGCTCACGCGGGCCTGTTCAATGAGATACAGCGCGTCAGCGGGAGTGAACCGAGGCAAAAGGGCAACGGCGGCTCCTGCACTAAATGCGGCGTTCATGGACACGGTTTGTCCGAAGGCATGAAAAAGCGGCAGCCCACCAAAGATGATGTCTGCGTTAGTGAACCCGAAAACCTCCGCGCAGCTATGTGCGTTACTGAGGATATTTGCGTGAGTTAAAGTGGCACCTTTAGGCTTTCCGGTGGTTCCTGAGGTGTAGAGAATAAGCGCGGGATCTGCCCCACAGACCGGTAATGGAGCGAGTACCGCTTGGGTGTTATCAAGTGAGTTCGTGTCAAAGGGGGGCGAAACAGGTTTCTGGGCCTTGGCCTGTGACCCCGCGAAGTATTTCAAAGCGCAGAGTGCCTCGCTCAATGTGGGGAATACGCGGGGCTTCTTCGGCTAGCCTTGTGCCTTCCCAAGCGAAGAGGACTTTTGCTGTGCTGTCTTGAATGTGGTGTTCCAGCTCGGCCGCGCTCAGTAACGGATTCAACGGTACGCAGATAGCGCCTGCGGCAAGGACACCATAGTAGATAGCGGGCATAAGGGGAACGTTGGGAAGTGAAAGTGCGACGCGGTCGCCTTCACGTACACCAATACCCTGCAGGTAGTCTTGTACGCGGGCGGCTGCCTGAGCTAGTTCACAGTAGCTAATATGGGTTACCCCACCGGCAGCGCTGGGGACAATGAGTGCCGTGTCGTTATTGTGGGCTTTGTCGGCTAAAAGGGCAGCGATATTATTGCGCGGCTGTGGCGCGACTGCGGGAAGGTGCGTGTGTGAGTCTTTCCGCGTCTCGGCGGGTGCAGCGAAGTGTTGTTGGTGTTGGGGTTCGCTAGTTGGCATGTAATGTCCTTGCGGGCAGGGGTCGTGAGATGCACCTGATGGGGGCGCATAAGATAGTGCAGCACGTTCTCACTATTTTAGTCCTTTACATGGCTCGTTTTGGGAGGCTGCGGCTGACCCCGAGACACCTCCCCATTCTTCTTATTATGATAAAATCATTTTTTAATATTTTTAGTAATTCACAATAAGTACTTTGAGCACAGACTCCCCCGTACCCCACCGATAAATCGCCCTATTAGGGAAGAGAAACCATGAACACACAAATACCCCAACCTTCTCAAGATACACACCTCACCAGTCAAGACCTTGATTTTCTCAACTCAATCTTTGACCTTGTGCGCGACAATAAGCCCCTAGCGCTCACCTCGCTCCTTAACCAGGGCATACCCGTGAATCTCACCAACTCCAACGGCGATACCCTACTTATTCTCGCCGCCTACCACGAACACAAAGACATGGTACGCATCCTCATTGATGCTGGGGCTGATCTGAACCGCCTCAACGACAGGGGACAAACCGCGCTTGTATGCGCCGTATTCCGCGATAATGAGCCCATCGCACAGGCGTTGCTAAAAGCAGGTGCTGACCCTCACCTCGGCACACAAACCCCTGCCCAGGTGGCACAGTTCTTTGATCTGCCAAGCATGCAGAAGCTACTTGCTAATTAGCCTATTCACAAGAGCCAGTCCCTCAAAGTGCACCGGAGCCGCCAAACACCCATTGTTCGGCGGCTCCGCTGATACTACTAGCTCTCTACCTGAAACTCTTAAAGCTACTGACCTGCCGACCAGGCAAGGAAGCTTTCAGCAAGTTCCTGACCGCCCGAGGGGTCACGTGTTACCACCATAACGGTATCGTCCCCAGCGATGGTCCCTAAAATAGCTTCTAAAACCGCTCTGATCAATGGAGGAAGCCAAAAAAACTGTGCCGCCCCCGGTGGTGTGCGAAGGATAGTTGTATTACCAGATCCTTCAGCTGTAATCAGCAGTTCTTTGAACAGAGAAATCATACGCGCATCCGGGGTTTCTCCCCCACCGCGCCGGGCAGGGTAATTCGGAACTGCGTAAATTAGCCCGGAGCCTTCATCACGGATACGCTCGGCACCGATCTCAACAAGGTCACGGGATAGAGTAGCTTGGGTGACTTTCATACCATCATCAATGAGGTACTGCGCCAATTCGGCCTGAGAACGTACGCGTCGGGTTTGCAGCAGCTCAACGATGCGAGCCTGACGCGCGATTTTGGTCGAGGGGAAAGGCATGTCTCTTCTTCTTCCTTCGGTCATTATCGTGGAGGTACAGCCGTCGGAACACCGGAAGGTTACCGGGCGGCAAAATCTCCTCCATAAAGATAATACACGCACACATAAATATTCGCTCAAAATAGGTATTATGCGAAGAATAATTTAAAAAGATTTAGGGTGAAAAACTCAAATATTTTCTATTTTCTCCTTGTCAATCCACACTAACAAAATTTATGTGTTATTCACCACCATTATTGATAGGGGTAACGAAAAGAGGCGGATATCAGCGGCATTCAACAGCCGCAGATACCCGCCTCTAAAACTCAATATGAGCCAACTCTAAAGGTTAATCGAGTTCAAGATCTTCTTCACCCTCATATTCACTTTCAAGAGCTTGCTGTCGAGCGCGTCGAGTCAAAATAACACCCACATAACCGCCACCAATGAGAACAAGCAAAGCACCAATAAAGCTGGCCCACCCAATTAGTTTCTGTCGGCCCACGGTACCCTCATCTACTTCATGCAGGCTGCCCTTTTCACCAGTGCGAATTACCTCAAGCTGGTTATCTCCAGTTTCGACCAACAACGCGCTCACTTCACGCGGGAAGTCAGAGGAAACCATACCGGTCTGAGAGCCACGGAATTCAATCTCCTCACCCCGGCTTACTTTCTGACGGTCTTTCAGATTCGAACGATATGTTTTCCCATCAATACGCTCATCAACCGGCAAAGTGCCCTTATAACGGGCCACATTATCTTTCGTTTCCAGGTCGGGGGTAACATCGACAAAAGAACCCTCTATCACCCACGTTTTACCGGTAATACCGGTATCCTGCTGCGCCGCAAACAACGCCCGACCACCCACAACGCACAGAGCAACAGCCAGGATAAGAGCCGCAACAACACTCAGCACCGCGCCCCAGCTCACGCTAGCGCGGTTCTCTGAATATTCCTCGTATTCCTCATCCCCGTGCATCTCGAAGAATTCCGAGTCTACTTCCTCGACTTCATCATCCTCATCAAAAAAATCTTCGTCAACGACTTCTTCGCCGCCGTCGATATCTTCGATGTATTCACCGTCTACTTCGTCGTATTCTTCGTGCTCGTATTCTCGTTCAGCCATGAATGTGTCTCCTAGTATTTTCTCTACGGTCTAGGGTACCGGTCTACAACGCATTTGAGAAAGCCGACGCGGCCCAAAACTTTAATTCCATCAAAGGTATAAATTATGCATATCTAACAACAAATATACGTTGTAACGACCCTGCACCAGACAATGGGGCGGGTGAGCAACCGCTCCCCCGCCCCGTCAGCAGCACCGAAATCAGTCCTATACGCGCGCTACAGCACCGAAACGTTCCGTCGCAACAGCTACCGCCGCCTCACGGGACGCACTTGCCTCTTCAGCCGTTAGGGTGCGGTCAGGAGCGCGGAACCGAAGCGCAAATGCTAAGGACTTCTTCCCCGGCTCAATACCCGCGCCGCGGTAATCGTCAAACACCCTAATATCCTCCAAAAGCTCGCCAGCGCCCTCACGCAGCGCACGAGAAACCTCGGCGACAGGTACCGATGCATCCACCAGCAGAGCAACGTCCTGGGTGGCGGCGGGGAAGCCGTATATCGGGGCTGCCTGCGGCGCAGGGGCTTTCACATCCAAAAGGGCAGTGAAATCCAGCTCGAACGCACAGGTACGTTCAGGTAAGTTCTCAGTCTGCAAAAGCTTAGGATGAAGCTCACCAGCAAACCCGACCGTCTCGCCTTCAACGGTGCACAGGCGCGCAGTACGCCCTGGATGGAACGCCTGGTGTGTGCCCTGCACGATCACCAGTTCCACGCCCATAGCATCAGCAATCAGACGCACCGCATCCAATGCATCGCGCCAATCATAGGGACGTGCCTGCGTGCCTGGCATCGGGTCGTGTTCAGCGCCGGTGAACAAGCCACCCATATGAATTGGTTGTTCGGGAATACCGGCGTTTAGCTCAGCCAATACTTCATCACTGGGGCGCTGCCCCAAAGGGCGGGTTCAATGCCGAGCCGTGCTGGGGGCGCGGAATAAACACACGTCCAGCCTCGAAAATCGCCAGGTTCTTAAACCCACGCGAAAGATTACGCTTCAGCACCCCTACCAGCCCCGGCAGCAGCGAGCGGCGCATCCACCCCTGCGCTGAAGAAATCGGGTTTACCAGACGCACCGAAGCGACCTGCTCCCCCGCCACAGGTGCAACCCAGCGGGCGTTTTCATCCGCTGAAACAAACGGGTACGCAAAAACTTCAGTCATACCGGACGCGGCAAGTGCGTCCACAACACGGCGGCGCATCGACTGCTCGGGGGTGTACCCGCGCCCGGCTGGTGCCACCGGCAAAGACGAAGGAATCTTATCGTACCCGTCGATCCGGGCGATCTCCTCCGTCAGGTCCTCTTTCGCCAGCAGGTCGGTACGCCACGAAGGAACCGTCACAGAATAACCGTTCTCAGTTTTTTCAACGTCGCACCCGATCTCACTCAGGCACGCAACAATCTGCTCCTGTGAGTAGTCCACACCGATACGGCCAGCGGTGTACCCGGAAGGCAGATCAATTACCACGGGGTGATACGGCAGAGCCGCATCGGTCACCCCAGCATCAGCTGTACCACCGGCCAGCTGAGTCAGTAGCTCGACCGCCCGCTGCGCTGCCGCCTGCTGAATCTGTGGGTCTACCCCACGCTCAAACCGCTTCGAAGCCTCAGAAATCAGCTTATGGCGGCGGGCAGTACGCGCAATAGATACTTCATCGAAACGCGCCGCCTCGATCAGAATATTCTTCGTCTCAGCCGTAACCTCGGTAGAAGCACCGCCCATGACACCAGCAAGACCGATAACGCCGGAATCATCGGTAATCACGATATCCTCGGGATGCAGGTCGCGTTCAACGCCGTCCAAAGTCGTCAGCTTCTCCCCTGCGACTGCTCGGCGCACCACGATTTCTCCCTGTACCTTATCGGCATCATAGAAGTGCAGCGGCTGACCGGTCTCAAGCATCACGTAATTGGAAATATCTACCGGCAGCGAGATAGAACGCACGCCCGCTAAACGCAAACGCGAAGCCATCCACGTGGGTACCGGCGCGGTTGCATCCACACCATTAACCCGGCGCATGACGAAGCGTATGGTTGCAGGGTTCTCGTGAATTGGTGCAGAGTCTTCCAGGCGTACCGGAATGCCTTCGGAGTTCGCTTTGGGGGCGCGAGCGCCGTATTCCAGAACAAAATCGTTGAAAGAAGTTCCGGTCGCATGCGCGTATTCACGGGCAATACCGCGAATCGAAAACGCATATCCGCGATCAGGAGTCACATTAACCTCGGCTGCTTCGTCATACAGACCCAAAAGCTCCAGCGCATCTGACCCAAGTTCCGGATCGAGTCCCAGGGTGGAGAGCACCAAAATACCGCCGTGGTCCTCACCAATACCCAGCTCGCGGGTGGAGGCAATCATACCAGCAGACTTGTGCCCGTAGGTTTTACGGGCGGTAATAGCGAAATTTCCGGGTAGGACGGCACCGGGGAGGGTCACCACAACTTTGTCGCCGACCTTGAAGTTGTGGGCGCCACAGATAATGCCCTGCACACCGGATTCTTCGATACCTTTACCGGTGAGAGTCTGCTGCTGCCCCTCAGGAACAACACGCACCTGGCACCAGTTCACAGTCTTACCGTTAGAATGCGTCTCAGGTTCTATCGAGAGCACCTGACCGACCACAATAGGGCCAGAGATCTCATCGGCCGGACGGTGCACAGCCTCCTCTTCCAGCCCAACCTTCACGAGGGTGTCCAGTACGTCTTCAGCCGTCGCATCCTCAGGAACAGGCGCGAACTCACGCAACCATGATAGGGGTACTCGCATTGTTTTAAATCTCCATCCCGAACTGCTCAGAGAAACGAATGTCGCCCTCAATCATGTCATGCATATCGGGGACGTTATTACGGAACATAAGGGTACGTTCAATACCCATGCCGAAGGCGAACCCCGAATATACTTCGGGGTTGATCCCGGCCGCACGCAACACATTGGGGTTTACCATGCCGCAACCGCCCCACTCAATCCATTGCGGACCACCCTTGGCGTTCGGATGCCACAAATCTAGCTCAGCGGAAGGCTCGGTGAAGGGAAAGAAGTTCGGACGCAAACGAATCCTAGCTTCCTCACCAAACATGGCGCGGGCCATATACTCCAGGGTGCCTTTCATATCAGCCATCGTCAGGCCTTTATCAACAGCAAGCCCCTCAATCTGATGGAATACGGGGGTGTGTGTGGCGTCCAGCTCATCTGTACGGTACACCTGACCGGGGACACACAATGTATAACGGCAGCTCACGGGTAAGCATGGCGCGCATCTGCACCGGGGAGGTGTGGGTGCGCAGTACCAAATGTGCCTCTCGTGGCTCAACGTAGAAGGTGTCTTGCATATCGCGTGCCGGGTGGTCAGGCTTAATGTTCAGGGCATCAAAGTTGTACCACTCAGATTCCAGCTCCGGCCCGTCAGCGACTTCCCAGCCCATGCCTACGAAGATATCGGTGAGTTTTTCCTGCATGAGCGCCACAGGATGCCGCCCACCCAGCGAACGCCGCGCTGAAGCCGCTGTCACATCAACTGCTTCTTCCTCTAGGATGCGTGCCTCGCGCTCGGCCTCCAGTTCAGCAGTACGCGCCTCAATAGCCTCGGTGAGCGCCGCACGTGCCTGCCCCAGCAGTTTCCCCACGGGTCCCTTGTGCTGATTCTGAAGGTCACGCATTTGCTTGTTTGCCAAGCTCATGCTCCCCTTATCGCCGAAAAAGCCTAGGCGCACCGTTTTAAGCGATTCAAAATCTTTGGCACGTTCGCGGAGGGCGGTCAGTGCGCGCTCGCGCTCAGCGTCAAAGGCGGCGCGCACAATCTCAAGCCCACTTTCGGGGTTTTCATTGAGAATCTGTGCGATGCTGGCGAGGGTTTGCGCCGATTCAGGCACGTTCTCGGTCTCCTGCACGGGATCGGTCATTGCTACTCTTCTCTGCGTTCTTCCTGAGGTTAGGGGCGCACCCTACAATTTTGAGGGGCCTGCCCATCCTTACTATTTTAGTGCAGTCGGAGGGCTCTTTCACCGTTTGCTCCTCTCACGTTTCTGCTTTGCAGCACGAAGAGTACATATAGGAACCGGCCGCATCCCAGTTGGCGGGGTGCGGCCGGTTTTGCAGGCTACTTTCACGGTGCAGCCGAAAAGTTACGGGAACCTACTTGAGAGCAGCTTTCACTGCCGGGTCGAAAGCGGCGCGAATCCACAGAACATTGGCAATAAACCAGCCAGCATAGAGCGGCACAAAACCATAGCGTTGAGTATCAAGAATGTTACCTAGAAGGGACATAATAGCGATCAGCCCGCCCAAAATTGCGAAGATAAGCCCAATTGTCAGGCCCAGCCGGTTACCGTTTTGCACCATGAAATAGACGGTGAGGTAAACGGCAGCCGAAACAACAAGCAACCCAATGCCGCCAGCAACCCCGAATTCAGGCAGTCCCGCAAGAGGTTTAGCGTTACCCGGCGCAAATGCCGAGATGAGCCCATGAATAAAACAGATAATCGCCGACACAATCATAATTTCTTGTAGACGAAGAATTTTAGGATGTTTAGAAGGCAGATTAAAAAGGTTGCTTGCAGAGTCTCCGCCTTCTTGAATATAAATGGCTTGCGTATCAGAAGGAACGGCGTCGCTCCTAAAATTCTGCGGGTCGTACGAGGGGGGTTGAGCAGTCATCATTGTCTCCCATATGTATGTGATTTTTAACTCAATAGTACCGTTGGCGGTGTGGCAGTCAAATTAGACGCGCACCGCCGAAGGTTTTCAGCCGAACATCACAATAAACCGCGCCGCCAAGGCATACCACATCACTGTTTTAAAATGCCTTAGTACGAAGTTTCTCCCCTTTCCCATGCCCGATAAAGTCCTGAAGAACCCAATAGTTCAGACCACGGTTATCGAAACACCGCTGACCCCTAAGCGCCCGGATACCGTCTAGGTACGTACCGGGCGCCCATCAAAAGCATACTCAGCGGTTTAGAACAACCCAGAAGCGATAAAATCGTTCTCGTCTTTGATACCGGGAGGTACCGCAAACGGCGCTGCCGGTGTGTTTAAGATACTCACTGAGCGCATCGGACTGGGTCATGGTATCCAGAAGCGGGATGAAGTGGGTGCGCGGGTCACAGACGAACGCTATAAAGAACAGCCCAGCATCCAGGTGTCCAAGTCCGTCGGAGCCATCCGTGTAGTTAAACCCGCGGCGCAGCATCTGAACACCATTATTTTGGTTCGGGTGCATGAGCCGCATATGCGAATCATCGGGAATGATAGGGCCGTTTTTACCCTTCATATTGAAATCTGGGGTGGTAAATTCCTCTCCGCCTGAAAGCGGCGCGCCTGATACTTTAGTGCGCCCAATAATATCTTCTTGCTCATGCAGGCGGGACCGGTCCCACGTTTCAATAATCATGCGGATGCGGCGTGCTGCGAGGTAGGTGCCGCCGTTCATCCAGTCGGGGTTTCCCTCAGAGTTCTCGGAGGAAGCCCACACATGTTTCTTCAGCAGCTCCGGCTCTTGGATTTTGAGGTTGTTCGTACCGTCTTTGAAACCGAAAAGGTTACGTGCCGTCACCTGACTCGTAGAAGTCGATGCGGTGCGCCCAAACCCTAGCTGGCTCCAGTGCACCACGGCCCGGCCCGCAGCAATACGGATTAAGTTACGGATGGCGTGGAAGGCCACCTGTGGGTCATCGGCACACGCCTGAATGCACAGGTCCCCGCCGCTGCGTTTATCGTCAAGGGCATCACCGGACATTTTAGGGATATTGACGAGCGCAGCAGGCAGCTTGTCTTTGAACCCAAAACGGTCTTTATTATCCTTATCGACGAAGAACGACCGGCCGAGTCCAAAGGTGAGAGTCAGATGCGCGGCAGAAAGATCGTAGGCTTCTCCTGTGTCCTTCGGCGGGGCCTCATAAGTGGAGACATCACCCACAACTTCACCAGCCATGAGCTTTGGGAAGCGGCAGTCCAGTCTTTAAAAAGTTTCTTGATTTCTTCTTTATCGGTTGTTTTGAGAGTGAGAGCCACAAAGTACATACGATCCTGCACTTCGGTGGAAATGCCGCTCTGGTGCTCCCCGAAGAAAGAGTGGGTATCTTTCACCTCCTGACTCTTATTATCTTTACTGTCGTTCTGCTTCTGCTCGGTAGCGCAGCTGGCGAGTGTACCTGCTGTGGCAATACCAACAGCAGTCAGTGCGGTACCGGTCAGGAGGGCACGACGGTTAGTTCCGTGCGGTGCGGTGCCCTGATCTGTTGAGGGCACCGGGTAATTTTCTTCGCGCATGTGGTTTCTCCCTAATGGGTTTGTTATGGAATACGGGGCATGCGTGTGTGTTGATGCGGTGTTTACCCCAGCGGGGTGCGGTGTGGGATTTTCTGCACCCCGCTGGGGCCGTCAGTGCTGGCTCTGCCTAGACTGCGTGCCCGTTGTTGTTACTGGGCTGAGCCTGCCGCGCTGGCGCTTGAATCGTCTGAGGTAGACCCAGCTGATGCCGAGGACCCTGCTGATGCGCCAGAGCTACCCGTAGCCGAGGCTGAACCTGATGCCCCAGCAGACGCCGAACCTGAGGCACCCGCGCTATTTGATGCCCCCGCCGAGGCTGAAGCCGATGCGGAAGCACCCGCTGATTCTTTCTCGGTGGACGTGTCGTTGCCGGTTTCGTCAACAACAGCAGCCGTCAGCTCGGAGAGCGGCTCAGCGAGTGCACCCACCGCGTCAGAAAGCTCACGTACCTCAGTTTCGCTGAGCTCCTTGTAGGATTTGAACTCGTCACCGCTCTTGTGCTTATCGAGCAGAGTCTGCACAGCCGCGAACTTGCTCTCAATATTCTTGGAGAGCTTGCCGTTCTTCTTCTCAAGGATGGGGCGTACGTTTTCGTAGGCAACCTTAGCGCCGTCAATATTGCCTTGGAAATCGTAGAGGTCGGTGTGCGACCAGTTTTCTTCCTCACCGGTGGTCTTGGTGTGTACGATCTCGTCCAACAGTTCTTTCGCGCCGTTGGTGATGTCATCAACCTTCAGCTCTTGCGCAAACTTCTCGGAGTGTACGTGGTCGTACAGTTCTTTGGTGTCCTTGACCAGCTGGTCTGCGACTTTCTTCCGCTCATCCTGCGTGAGGGGGGTGTACTCCTTACCGTCATTCTTATCGGCCTTGGGCTGCCACAGATCCTTCTCGATCTTGTGCCAGCCGCTCCACTCGCTGATCTTGCCTTCCTGCAGGTCAGCCTCGCGGGCGTCCAGGTTCTGGTCAAGGGAGGTGCCGTACTTTTCCGCTACAGGTTCGATACGTTCGTAGTGAAGACGGGCGAGAGCGTACTTGGCTTTAGCTTCTTCGGTCTTGCCCTCTGCGTAGAGCTTTGCGAACTCTTCGGTCTTGGTTTGCAGAGACTCAACCTGGTCCTTTCACATACGAGGCGTACTGGGTGGAGGCGGTATCGCGTAGCTTCTGTATGTCCTCAGCCACGGGTTTAGCGTTCTCGTTCTTGGTGACCTTAAAGTCTCCCTGAATGCCGTCACCGACCATACCCGGTTTGCAGGCGGTCTTGTAGGAGCCCTCGGGCAGATCAACCACCAGCTCACGGGTGAGGTTGGGGCCGATGTTCTCGACCTCTGAGATAATGCGCAATCCGTCAGAACCAAGCACATAGAACTCAGTAACCTTGGTACCTTCGTTCTTAACCTTGAAGGTGACCTTACCGGCCTTGGTTTCGGTGGCTGATAGTTTGCAGGCGGTATCGGTTGAGGTAACCGAAATATTGCCGTCGTTTGAGGTGCCGCCTGAGGAATTCGAGGAACTAGCATTATTCTTCGGGTTGTCGGTGCAACCAGTCAGCAGGATGGCGCTAACCGACAGCAGGGCGCCTGCGGAAACAAGTGACTTTCGCATAGTGTGTTTTCCTTTGTTTGGGGACAGGGAAAAATCTAGGGGGTACCGTCAGATAGCGGCTGTTTTGTAGTAGCACCGCCATTTTCAGGGGTACTGTTCGCCGCAGCGGCAACACTCTTGGATGTGTTGTTATGGCGCCCGCGACGGTGGCGCAATTGCACCCGGAAGAAAAGGGTCATGATAATACTGACGTACAGCACCCAGGCAATGGCTTCAATCCAGGTGGTAGTGCTTGAGAGGTTAAAGACCGCTTTTAGCATAGTGCCGAGGAAACTGCCGGGGTCAATGTATTTGTAGGATTCAAAAACAATGTTGTTGATCCCGGGGAGAATATTTGCTTCCTGCAGGTCATGCAGCCCGTAGGAAAGTACACCTGCGGCGATAATAATGAGGAACGCACCAGTCCAGGTGAAGAATTTGGCGAGGTTAATTTTCATAATGCCGCGCATCATAGCCCACGCGAGGAGTACTGCAACGATGATTCCAGTAAGCGCCCCATAAACGGGCAGTGCGGAATCGGCAGAGCCCTGCTCTGCGGTTGCGGCTTGTGTTGCCGACCAGATAAATAGGGTGGTTTCCAGCCCTTCACGCCCAACGGAGAGGGCTGCGAGAAGAACGACCGCCCAGGTGCTGCCCTGCACCGCGTCGAGCTTAGTGTGCAGTTCTGCGGAAAGCGCGCGGGCATTCTCTGCCATCCAGAAAATCATCCAGGTGACGAAACCGACCGCGATGATTGAGAGCGAACCGCCAATTGCTTCCTGAGCTTCGAAGGTGAGGGTTTTAGGACCGTAGGTGAGAAGTGCCCCAAATCCTAGTGATACCACGACCGCAAAGGCTACTCCCGCCCAGACTTTGGGAAGGAGGTGGGTTCGTTGAGTTTTATGGATATACGCGATGAGGATACCGACCACAAGTGCAGCCTCTAAGCCTTCGCGCAGCCCGATAAGGAAGTTGCCTGTAAATGCGGCCCAAAAGTTCATAGCTTTATCACCATAACGTTAGAGTTTCCTTCTCTAATTAACACTCTAGAGTATCTGTGTGCCACGACTCCCAAGCTGAGATGTGTCACTACACACACTTTTTGCCTCCGGTGACAGATTCGACTGTGACTATCTTTTAGCTACATATCGTCAGCATAATAATTCATACTATCTTTAATAATCCCTTTAAAGTAAGGGGAAATCGCCTATAGAAAGATGTATTTTTGAATATTATTATGTTTCCGTTCCCCAGCTGAGAGCAAGCTTGCTGACCGCAGTTTCGCAGGAAAAACAGCTAACCGACGTAACAATTTGACAGAACACACCAGCTCACTGGAATAAAAAACCTAACCAACGGCATGTACCGCCGCCAATAAAGCCTCCACAATCGGATAATCTGCAGGAATCCACTCCAAACTCAGCACTGCGGAGGCATTATGGTCAGACCCCAGCGGAAGCCACCGCAGCTCGCTATGGTCCTGTAAAGGGTGAGGCTCACCCAACGTGAGTTCAGCAAAGAAAACCCTCATCGCCGCCTTATTGTTCAGCACCCAGCCCTGGGGGTGCGGCCCCGTAAGTTCCTGCCCCAGCTGAACCTGCACGCCCAGCTCTTCCGCAAGCTCACGGGCAAGCGCTTTTTCGCAGGACTCCCCCGGCTCAACCTTCCCGCCGGGGAATTCCCACAACCCGGCTAATGCCTCAGGCGCTGACCGCCTGGCAACCAACAGCCGGGTAGGAGACTGAAGCGAATCGAAAATTGCCGCGCCCACCACCTGCACAGGGTAATGCGTCATCATGTTTCTATGCCTCCGCAGGACGATAAACATCCGGTTCCAAATAAATTACCCGGGCCGCGGGAACAGCCTCACGGATCCGTGCCTCCGCCTCGTCAATCTCGTTTGCCACAGTAATACCAGTATCAGCATCGTGGATGCGGATCTTAGCCGCCACCAAAATTTCCTCGGGCCCCAAATGAACGGTCTTAATATGGATTAGTCGGTCAGAATCACCGTTCTCAATAGCCGCGCGGATCTTCGCCAGATCCTCGGGAGTTGCTGCCTCCCCCAGGATCAGCGACTTCATTTCGGAAGCCAAAAACACGGCAATAACCACCAGCAGCACCCCGATCGCCAGAGTACCGGCAGCATCCCACAGCCCGTTACCAGTCAGCAGGGTCATGCTCACCCCAAAGAGCGCCAGAATCAGGCCCAAAAGGGCACCTGCATCCTCCAACAAAAGCACTGGAAGCTCTGGGTTTTTTGAGGTGCGCAAAAACCGGAACCACCCTTGTGTTCCCTTCAGTTCGCGGGATTCTTTGACCGCTACACGGAATGAGTTGCCTTCAAGAAGAATGGCGCCCACCAGCACAGCCACCGGAACCCATTGCCACTCGGTAATGCCATGCGGGTCGTGCCATTTCTCGTACCCCTCATACAGGGCAAACAGCCCACCTAGGGCAAAGATAATAATCGACACAATAAACGCGTAAATATAGCGGTTACGGCCATACCCGAATGGGTGCTCTTCGTCAGCGGCACGCTGGGATACTTTCCCGCCCACTAGCAGAAGAAGCTGGTTCCCTGAATCTGCCACCGAGTGAATGGCTTCGGCGAGCATTGAAGAAGAACGAGTTAGAATAAACGCCACAAATTTCAGCACCGCAATGCCCAGGTTTGCCACGAGCGCCGCAATAATCGCGCCGGAACCGGAATGACTAGAATTGGCAGACATAGCTCTCCATCTATCGGTCAGTCAGAACAAAACTTAAATACATGCCGCTCACTAAGGGCGGTTCTGCGCCATCGCCGAGGCGTACAGGCACACGGCCGCCGCTGTGCCCACGTTCAAAGATTCAGCCGCCCCATAGACAGGAACCGCCACGCGCATTGACGACGCCGCTTTTTCCTCGCTGCTAAGCCCCTGTGCCTCATTCCCAAACAACCACACAGTTGGTTTCGATAAGTCGAATGAGCCTTTCACCCCGGCCGGAACGGGCATCTCGATATTAGCGGGGCGTGCCAGAGAGTACTCCACCAGTTGCTGCAGATCCACCGTACCGTACCCGTCAGCGGCCAAAACCGTCATTCCCTGAGATTTGGCGTCCTCCGCAAAATCTTCAAGATCAACACCCTGAATCAGCGGCACATGGAATAGCGAACCGGCTGTTGCCCGTACTGTCTTCGGGTTATATAAATCCACTGTGCCCTTTGACGCCACCACCAAATCAGCCCCCGCGGCATCAGCCACCCGCAGGATCGTACCAGCGTTTCCCGGATCTTGTACACGTGAAAGCACCGCAATAAGACGCGGGTTCAGCGCCCCCTCACCCCACAGTCGTCCGGCAGAGGCATCCAGTTTAAACGACACCGCAATAATGCCTTGAGGAGTGAGAGCATCGGCCATCGCTTGTAGCACCTCGTCCGTCACCACACGCATAAAAACGCGGCGCCCCTGCTCGGGTGTGGGTGTGCCGTGCACCTCTTCTAATAGCTCGGCAATGTCGGGGTGGCGGTCGAACGCCTCTTCCGTCACGTATACTGCATCCAGCACCGGGCGGCGCAGATGCGCATGCAGCGCTTCACGAACAGCCTGCGGGCCCTCAACCAAAAACTGTCCCCGTTTACGGCCAGCACGGGTGCGTAGCTTCGCAATATCACGCACACGATCGGCCTGAGGGTTCGACATAATCACTGGGGAACTGATTCGTTCAAGAAAACTCACTCTTCAAGAGTACAGGCAAAGCCCTCCCAATGCCCGTCACTTCCGCGATGCTTTCGGGAAGGCACCGTACAGCAAAACGGCTGCCGCATACAATATGCGGCAGCCGTTCAAGCTCTTAATTACCCCGCACATGACGGGGGTAACAACCGTTCTTATGCAGCCTTCGGCGCGGAGGTGTCCTCAGGCAGGTTGTTCTTGGCAATCTCAACCAGGGCGTTAAACGCTGCGGTATCGTTTACGGCCAGCTCAGCGAGCATACGACGGTCAACCTCAACACCAGCAGCTTTGAGCCCCTGAATGAAACGGTTGTAGGTCAACCCCTGTGCACGGGATGCAGCGTTAATGCGCTGAATCCACAGACGGCGGAAATCGCCCTTCTTTTTACGACGGTGGTCGTAGCTGTAAACGAGCGAGTGAGTGACCTGTTCCTTAGCCTTACGGTACAGGCGCGAACGCTGACCGCGGTAGCCGGATGCTCGGTCGAGAATAGTACGGCGCTTCTTGTGCGCGTTAACCGCGCGCTTCACACGTGCCACGTGTGTCTCCTTCGTCTTATGTCCTACAAGGCCTCAGAACCAGCCTGTAGGAGCGAGTCTTTCATCGTCGGTGCGGGAATGCACCCGCCTCTAGCGAGAAGTAAGCGGTAGCCTACTTACCCAGCATCTTCTTGACAACCTTTGCCTGACCACCGGTCACGATCTGGTCGGATGCCAGACGACGGGTCAGACGGGAGGACTTGTGCTCCAGGTAGTGGCGGCGGTTCGCCTGCTGGCGCTAACCTTGCCGCTGCCGGTGAGCTTGAAGCGCTTCTTAGCACCAGAGTGGGTCTTCTGCTTCGGCATAGCTGCCGTTCTCCTTACAATCACCCCCGCACATACGCACAGGGTAGTTTTACTGAGGAAAGGGACACTTTCCCCACGGTACGGAAATAGTGAGGATTCATACCTCAGAACCCGCAGGACTATAGCCCCGCCGCACGTATGCGCCAGCGGGGTGTTCCCACCGAATTCTATTCTGCGGAAGCCTGCGCTTTCAACTCGGCGGGCATTGCGTCCGCCAGCGAGTTCGTTACAGGCTCTGCCTTGGTCGTATCAATACGTTCACGACCCTTGCGTCCACCGCCGCCCTGTCCACGGCGTACCTCTGCCTTACCGCGTAGCGGAGCCAGCACCATCACCATGTTACGGCCGTCTTGGCGGGGGCGAGACTCAACAGTACTCACCTCAGCCAGTTCTTCGGCCAAGCGTTCCAGTAGACGCACACCCATCTCGGGGCGCTGCTGTTCACGACCGCGGAACTGAATCATTGCCTTGACTTTGTCACCGCCAGAAAGGAAACGACGTGCGTGCCCCACTTTGGTTTCGTAGTCATGGGTATCAATCTTCAGCCGGAAACGGATTTCCTTCAGAACGGCTTTAACCTGTTTCTTGCGGGACTCACGGGCTTTAACAGCCGCCTCGTACTTGTATTTGCCGTAGTCCATCAGCTTGCATACTGGCGGTTTTGCATTCGGCGCTACCTCGACCAAGTCAAGTTCAGCATCCTCTGCAAGGCGCAGAGCATCGGCCAAAGGCACGACGCCTACCTGTTCACCGCCGGGGCCAACAAGTCGGACCTCCGGAACACGGATTCGATCATTAATGCGCGGTTCGCTAATGACTAACTCCTGTACATAGTGGGTTTCCCCGTGAATATATCCGTTGACGGGAACTAAAAAGCCCCCGCATGTTACAAGCGGAGGCTACACTTACGACCGGTTGGTCGTTCTAAAACCCGACCACCATAGTCTTAGAGACCTTTGTCCCTTTAGCCACGCTACGATGACTGTACGAACCGGTGAATGCGGGTGGGAGTACAATCCACTTGCAAACAGTACAAGAGTTTACCCCATGCTGCCGCCTAATACAAGGGAACCGCTGGCTGCTTTTGTGCGCAACACCCTGATTCCCCTAAGTACCAGTTCTGCCCCGCATCACCTGCCATCACAGCGCGGAGCTGTAGAGACCTATATTTCTTTTATAAACCCTGTGAACTATGAGATTCTTAGAGGCATGACTAACGAAACACAGAAGTTTACATTCGAGGCGGAGCACGGCAAACCGGTACATGGACACACAGATTTGGACGCCGAACAGCTTGAAGCCCTCAACGCCCAAATGCGCGACATCGCGGATGTTCCAGCCATCGAAATTATTGGCGCCGCAGCCGTTCACCTGATGAGCGCCGCTGCTATCAAATGCGGATTAGGTGCCGACCAGAACGCTGAGGACCTCAAAGACCTTGACGAGGCTCGAAAACTCATCACAGCACTTGCAGGCTTTATTACAGCCGCTGCACCCGAAATAGGCTCACAGCACGCCGCACCTCTACGCGACGGGCTACGCACATTACAGTTGGCATTCCGTGAAGCGTCCCCTATCCCTGACGAACCTGGCCAGGGCCCTGGAGAAAAGTTCACTGGACCGGTCTGCTAAGTCTGCGCAGCATGTTATAACACCTCAACCCAGAACTAGCAGTCGCTGCGTTACCTATATCTCTAAGCGCGGGGCATTCCACACGAGCGGTTGCCCCGCACAAGTATCTCTTCAGCAACAAGTGCAATCCATAAAAGATTATTTATCGTGGAATTTAAGACAACTTCAGACTCTCCTTCTTGGACTCATGTTTCACAGCTCAGGGAAGAATTAGAAGGAATAGAAAAGATAATCAATAAATTTAGTAATTTTCCCGTAAATATAGGGATCTGCGTGAGATGTTTAGACAGTTGGAGCGGGTGGAAATCCGGTGCCAGATACTACTCAAGTGATAATTTTATATACATAGACATTGTCACACAAGAAATAGATTACAAACCCTATATAAACAACGTTCCTGCACAGCGTAAAATAATAGGTCAAGAGTTTTATAATTTTTTCCCAAAAGCCATGAAAAAATATGAAAAAAGATTTCCATCCCTAAAGGACATAAACCCTTATTTCATGGATGATTTAAAACATTGGTTAATTAAAAATCACTGGATTGACTCTCAATAAATTATGAGTGATATATTACGGATAATATGTAGCTCAAACGGCCTATCGTTCAAAACGTCACCAGACTATTCATAGAATGTGCAGCGATAGTACACCCTGTACCGCCAGTTACTACGGCTGGATAGACTTAACGGGCAACACCAGAGCTCTGCACTTCCTGTTAAAATTTAATAAATAGTTCCAACATATCAAATCAGAGGATAATAAAATGAATAAATTAGAAATAATTAAGAAATACATCAGAGTAAATGAGATAGGAAAGGCACAGAACCTAATCTTTAAAAGTATTACAGACTCAAATATCAGTATATTAGAAAAAAGAGAAATAATTGATTTATTCGTATCACTAGTCCCCAACCGGCAATCAGACCTGATTGTAGAAATGAACAACTTGCTGGATAATCAAGCCCAGCTTCTCACATATTTTTCACAGAGTATTAAGAACCTTCCCCTTGAAGAAGAGGTTGCCGTAAAGGAAAATGGCATAGAGTATATTGAAAATATTTTCCTGACTCTTGATCTAGAAAAACCCGTTGAAGGTATTAAACTCTCAGAGTGTCTACTTGATAAGAAATATTATGGGAATTTAAAAGATAAATATATGAAAAAAATATTAATAAAATATATTTTTTTCTTCAAGCAATAAGGACAAAAATAGGCCTGTCTCTTGACAAAATATTTGCTTCGATAGATAAAAATCTTACTGGGTTAGGTGCAGAAAATAATATTTATACTTACTTTATAGACGAGGTAATGCGTGATGCAGAAATACTCATAAAACATTATGCCTTTGATAAAGTTGACTATTTTATTGATTCACTGGCAAAGTGTTACCTAAAAGGTTATTTCCCCTATACGTGGGAGGGTAAATACCCAGAAGGTTATATTAAATATTTAGCCTAAACAGCAAGTTGCAGGCTACAGAACGGGGTTAGTCGTCAGCTCGCAATATCACTGCTGATACCACAGATGGACTTCTGAAGGTTTCAGGCTGTAGCAACAACAAAACTTTTAGGGAATGACTTCGTTCAAGAGTAGACGATATGCAAGAATGGGTCTATGCATGCGAAACGGTGACTGCACAGTAGGGATTTAAAGAATGAAAAAATCTATAGAGCATGAAATAGCAAAATTTAATAATCATATAAAAACAAATTTTGACTGGCTGGATTTTCAAGTCACTTCATTTGATTTTACCAAATTAAATATTATTGCCAGTTACGATCCAAGTTACTATCTCAATTATAATATTGACCTATACAACACTAAATATTTATCCGGAAGTTTAACATGGACTATAGATATCGACAATAACACTACTGCTGCAGAAATTATTAGCAGTAAAGAATATACCTATCTGCCCACGAAACAAGAAAAATCATTTTTTTCCTAAGATTTAATAATACCGATTTAGAATCTTCTTCTTTTTATTATTATGGCAAATGGCATAAGTATTTCTTATGAGAAGAAATATTTTTAATATTTGAATTAAATATTTAGAGGAGGGGGAATTATTGATATCTACATAAATTCCAGAATTAATGATATAAAATTATTTCTTCACGGTAGATTGAAAATTAATATCTTTACACCGAGGCGACGCTGAGCTATAATTTTGAATTATTATACGATAAACGTAATCAGGTCAAAGATCGCCTTTGAAGCATTACTGGTATACAGATGCTTCACCCCGGTGTTGCAGTATTTATCTTTGAGTATAATCATCGAAAGAGATACTAAAATGAGGATTAAGAATTTAGTTGAAGAAATGGGTGGAGTCGCAAGGTTTACATCTGAACCGCTAGCCCCCACCCTTCGAGAAACAATGTCTGAATTTTTAGACATTACTAGAGAAGAATTTGCTGACTATTTAGATTACCTTGAATTATATGGTGCGGAAACAGGGATTTATAAAAGAATATAAATTAACACCATACAGCAACCTTCCTGAATATTGTTACCCGGATGATGCTATTCCTGTCGGAGGTAATATTGCATGGGGTGGCGGCGGGTTAGGATTTTTTATAGCACCTGTTAAGGGTGGTGGACAAATCTCTCCGATGAGCGAAAGACTTAAAAAATATAAAAATAGAATACCGGATAACTTTCTACCAATATCAAGTAATGAGTTCGGTGACTTAATATGCCTATGCACCCAAGGGGAAAGAATTGGGCAAATTTTCTACTGGGATCATGAAAATGAGTGGGATGAAGAGGATTATATTGATGATTATGGTGTGCCGATGCCTGAGGAAGTAAAATTACAAAATATCTATCTAATCGGTAAAAATTTATATGATTGCCTTAGCAGGATGACTCCAGATTTAGTGGATTAGCAGGTGCACCCTATACATACCCAACTCCCTTGTTTCACTCTTTAATTATTTAATTAGGTAATAAATATATCCACCCTTGTGAGCTGTGGAGCACCACTATACGTGAATCTCACCCGGCAGTGCTATCGGGCAGAGGCCATTGTTTTTCTCACCAGAGTACGGGATGGCTCGTGCTGGTTTATTATTTTTGTTAAGGAAAAACTTCGCTCTTCATTAGAGAGATAATACAGGTTCAGCCCGTTTCTCAGAAAAATCACATACTCGTCCCCATCCGAATACTCCTCAATGGCTGCATGTTTCAGAGGGCTGAGGTTAAATTTTTCAACCGTTAGGATGGAGCACAAAGCCGCATCTAGCACCAGCTCCGGAGCATACACCTCAATCTGCTCGCCTTTAGGACGATAAGTATTTTCATCACAGATAAACGCAATACTGTACCCTGCATAATCGAAATAGTACATGGGTACACCAGTCCCAAATGAGCGGTCACACTGTTGTTGTAGAAGCCTAACAACATGTGTTTCCGAACTAACGCCACGGAAGAATGTGCCACACGCCAAGAATTTTGAAACACTAAACACTGGTAATGATGTAACGCCGCTCGCCTTACCCAACACAGCAGCCACTATCTATGAAGCCTGTGAAAGTTTTATCTGCACCGAATCCACTAGCTCCGAGATAACCTCGCTAGCAGCAAGCCGCTGCTGAAAATCAGTAATAGTAGCGTCCAGTTGTTCCCGTGTCATGCCTGGTTTCAGCACCAGCGTTATCTCAAGTTCTGGCCCATGACCGCCCCCTGCCAGAATGCGCCCCTTAGCAGAACGAGAGTCAACCCCCGCCGCTGCCGCTAACTGCACATCCTCAACCTGAGGCATCAGGCGAATAAGTTGGCGCACATCCTGGGAGACCGCCCCGTGGTTGTATGACGGCACCCACGGTTGTTCTTTAGCAATAGCCCAAATCGCCGGTCGACGCACCACAAATGTGGGGTCCTGCCCCGGGTTCACCACGATCAGCTGATTATTATCTTCCACCGCGCTCAACGATGTTTTACGCATCGAAGCAGCCACAGGACGCGCCTGGGCGTGCCACTGCGTCAAATAGTCCACACAGGTAAAAACAGGCAATGCCCTACGACCATCTGGCGATTGAATACTCACCAGCGCCATATCTGCTTCTTTGTCTGAGACCAGCCCCTCAGCTGTAAGATGTGCCTGAGATAGCTGTGCTACCACAGGAACAAATACCCGGGCCTCACGAAGAGCATCCACCACTGTTGTTTCATTCGCCTCACCCGCTGCAAATGCTTTCAATGCTGCACCAAGGGCAGGTTCTGTCAGCCCATTATCCCCATAAAACTGGTGGGTCTGCGAGGTACCCTCGCCAAGGTTGCGACCTTTCCATGGCTGGCCCCCGGTATCTGTCTTACGACCGGCACTACGTAACTGCGCGGCAATATGAGCAGGGAGCTTGCCGTGAAGACTCTGGGGACCGTGGTGTTGGTTATTCCCTCCGTCGCTCATTCGCCGCTGCTTTCTGCCTGCTCTGTTGGCGGTTTCCACGCCAGTTGTTCCTGCACACTAACACCTTCCGCAGTACCGTGTGCCACCTGTAGCGCCTGCTCAAGGGTAAAGCGTCCTGTGTAAAGGGCTTTGCCCAGCACCAAGGCTTCCAGCCCCTGGGCTGTCATACCACGCAGCACACGAATATCATTAAGGCTTGCCACCCCGCCAGAAGCTATCACCGGTTTCCCAGTCAGCGTCAACACGTGTTGCAGCGGCTCAAGGCCTGGCCCAGATAACGCCCCGTCACGGCTCACATCAGTAACAACATACCGTTGAGCTCCCGCACGCTCAAGCCACATGATACTCGCATCCAATGCGTCTCCCCGCCAATCGGTGCCACGGGCAACCACCACACCATCACGGACATCAACCCCAAGGGCCAGTAGTTCGCCATGTTCCTCAAGAACTTGTTCAAGCCAACTGGGCTGTGCCAGTGCCGCTGAGGTGACATTAATACGATCTGGTCTCAAACTAAGAGCCAACTCAATGCTGCGGTGATCTTTAATGCCGCCGCTTACCTGAATCTTTATACGGTTGGAGGTTCTATCCCGCACCTCATCTATGACCTGTTCCAGCACAGAAGTATTAGTGCCGCGGCCAAAAGCCAAATCAAGATCTACCAGGTGAATCCACTCAGCACCGGCCTCACACCAGGTAATGGCGGCCGCCACGGGATCAATGCTCTGCGAAGTGCCCAACAGCTGCCCGCCCACCGGACGTACAGCCCGCCCTTCAGAAATATCAACAGCGGGAAGCAGCTGAAGCTTCCCCAAATGCTGAGAGTGCATGAGCAGCCCCTTATGACCCAAAAGTAAAAGCTACATACGCCCCGTACCCAAAAAGCGCCAGAGCGATAAGCCACATAATAACCTGCGCAACTAACGGTAATTTCTGCTTACGAAACGATATTCCCCCCACCCGCAAAGAAGGCTCCCACAGTCATGAGTATCAGACCGGAATACATCGGGTTCATGGACGACTAATTCTCCTCAACGTTGTTCTCAACCACTACTGACATCCGCCCCGTCACAGGTAATGAGGCAACCCACCGGCGCATGAACTCCTCACCGGGCTCTCCCGATGCAATAGGACAAAACTGCACTGCTGTTAGCGGGCCATTCTCAACCGCCGCAATGTACGGCGGCGTAGTCTGTGTCCAGCTCACCGCAGGAGCTCTCATATAGTCAATATTTTGCTCAAACTCCCACCGCAGCACGCCGTCTTCGGCCTTGTACCGCAGCGCTCCAGGCAGATTATGAAGCAGGGAACTTTCTTGTGCGGGCACCAGCTGTTGTACACCGAGGGGGGCGCCAGCAGCAGCAAGCTTACAGGTATGCCCGGGCCACTCCCCCATACCTTTAACTTCGACGGTACCGGCTGAAGTCGTATCGTCCATTGTCTCGAACAACATGCCAAAAGCTGCCCCCGCAAAAAGCACTGGACGTCCCCCAGCCACACGACGCCCCACCACACGTTCAGCATCGAAAGACTGCACCGTGCGATAAGTCTCAATAGAGCTTGTATGGCCGGGAATAATCATGCCATCAGCGTCCAACAATTCATTAGAGGTTTTAGTGACAAGAACCTGCGCCCCTGCGCGTCCAAGAGCCTGTGCTAGTTCTCCGAACGTGCCAGGCTCCCCCAGGATCGCAACGATCGGTTGTTCCTGCGCCATCATTCCTCCGATTCATCGCTTTGTACCATAGGCACTGGACCCACAACTTCTAGGGTACAGGGTCTTTTGAGACGGTGCTATTGCACACCCGGCCCAGAAAATATGTTTCGTATAGCCACTATTTACCGTGCAGGAACCTCCAGCCGTTGACCAGCCTGAAGCTTAGTGTTCTGTAAATCATTCAGTTTAATGATGCGCACAATCGTGTCCCGAGGGTCTGTCTCAGGGTCCGCCTCATGAGCAATATCCCATAGCGTTTGCTCTGCTTTGACAGTAACCACCTTAGTAACTGCCGTAGCCTGTTGTGATGTTCCAGCCTGTGCGCCCTGGGGCGCTAATAGGGTGATGGCGCCAAGCACAATGAGGGCCGCAAGTGTGAGCAACGGCAGCCCCAGCAGGAGCATACCCCTGCGGCCCAAACGACTGTGAATATATTTAATGGGCGAAAAGATGCGCCCGCTAGACTGCTGCTGAGGTACTCGAGTGTTACGCGGCGGTTGAGTCACTGAGATCTGTTGAGCCGGGCTCTCAGCCGAACCGCCGCGGTGCGTAGAACGTGCCCGTTCAGCCTGTTGGCGTTCCCGAGCCAGCCGTCGCACGGCCGCTGATGATTTACGTCGGGCGGGGTGAATAACCGTTAGACCGGAAGGAATAGCGGGGCTTGCCTGGGTATCCATAACGAGTCCTTTCACTGGCTGGTTGTCATAAAGGTGTTGATGTGGTGATGGGACGAGTAACGAATCATCCCGTTTCTTCGGACGCGGGCTATTAGCAAGACTCTGCACACATGCACCGGATGTATGAGCAATCATGAGCAAACCTCTGCTTTCGAAGATGTGTTCTTTAGATAGAACCGAGTATATCGAATCTCTATTCCAAATTCTAGTAGATGTGTACTAAAAATTTCTTCGAAGTTTCACGGGAAGTCTAGAATAAATGTTTGGTTTTTGAGGAAGTTTGTTCTAAAATAGGAGCAACGATCGTTCCCTTGGCGCTACGCCGCACGTACCAGTCGCTTCAGCAGGCGCCGCAGTCTAGGAAAGAAGGCACCCATGGCACCCGAGACCCCACGCCCGGCCCTAACTCCGCGCCAGCAGAAAATTTGGACGCTATTCGCACCGAGATTGAGCAGAAAGGATATCCCCCATCAATGCGCCAAATCGGCGATATGGTGGGCCTTGCATCCCTCTCGTCGGTGACGCACCAGCTGGGGCGACTTGAGAAAATGGGCTATATTCGCCGTGACCCCAAGCTGCCGCGAGCAATTGAGGTGCTGGACGCCTCAGGAAACTCCGAACAACGTGCCAATACCCAAGCGCCCAAAGTTCCGGAGCTGCCTACCTTTGAAGTCAGCGACGAGGATATGGTGCCTATCCCTCTGGTAGGTCGCATAGCGGCGGGCGGGCCCATCACGGCAGAGCAATCCGTTGAGGATGTGCTTTCCCTCCCCAAACAGCTGGTTGGCAGCGGCAAGCTCTTTATGCTGCGCGTCAAAGGAGATTCGATGATCGACGCCGCCATCTGTGACGGCGATTGGGTGGTGGTTCGCGAACAGCACACCGCCGATAATGGAGACATTGTTGCGGCTCTTCTTGACGACGAAGCGACCGTCAAAGTATTCCGCCAAGTAGATGGTCATACCTGGCTACTCCCCCGAAATTCCCAATATGAGCCCATACTCGGCGACCGCGCCACGGTGATGGGTAAAGTAGTTTCTGTTCTGCGAAGCATCTAACGGGGACCTTCTGACCTGCGCGCGTTTTTTCTCAAAAGACACAACGCTAGAGGTTCCGTTCCTGCGTATTCAGCCGTCTCATGTCCAGAAAGGAATAACAGCACAATGATTGACCGTGAGATCGTTTTTATTGTCTATGTATCGGATATCAAGGCCTCAGCGTCCTTCTATACGAGCCTTCTAAATCTTGAAGTCAGTTTTACCTCACCACGCTATGTCACCATGGATTTAGCACCGGGAGTCTCGCTAGCGTTGTGGACCGGAGCAAGCAATGCTCTTCATGAAACTTCAATACGTACCTCTGAGGTATGTATAAATCTCAAGGGTTCCGATGCAGAAATCCTCACGCAGTACCAAGCCTGGGTGGAACAAGGGGTTGTCATATTGGAAGAGCCCCATCGTGATGTATTTGGGATGACTTTCGTAGCAAGTGATCTAGATGGGAACCGTATCCGAGTTGCCCCGATAGACTAACTAGTTACTATAGGCAGCCATAAGCGCACAATGCACCAGGTAGGGTACCGTCGAAACGGTACCCTACCTTTCTCACATTACATCTATGGACGCTTCGCTACGTTTATGTCTCGGCACCAGTACCGGAATACAACGTGCATTAAGCCCGCGTATCTTATTGCTTTTAGTCAATACTCTGATAGAGCCGTTCTAAAGCACCCAAAACAACATTCTTATCCTGGGTGGTCCAAAGGTTAGGCATCGCCCGCATCAGGTACCCACCGTATCGCTGAGTCGCCAGCCTAGAGTCAAGGATTGCTACTACCCCGCGATCGTGCACGGAACGTATCAATCGCCCTGCCCCCTGCGCCATACGAATCGCAGCATGATACGCCGAAACCGCCATAAAACCATTACCTCGGTTTGCCTGAACAGCCTCAGTGCGGGCCTGCACCAACGGGTCGTTCGGGCGTGGGAACGGGATCCGGTCCATCACCACCAACCGGCACGAATCTCCGGGAACGTCAACACCCTGCCAGAGGCTCATCGTGCCGAACAGGCACGCATCCATATCCTCAGTGAACTCGTCAACAAGCGCCCGCAGGGACGACTCCCCCTGCAGAAGCACCGTCAAGTCGCTGTGCTGACGCACATACTCTGCGGCCTGCTCGGCCCCTCTCTTTGACGAAAACAAACCCAACGCGCCGCCATTAGCTGCTTCACACAATTCGAGAAGCCGCTGAAGCTGCGGGGTGCTCACCCCAAAACCAGGTTTAGGCAGATCCGCAGCAACATACATGACCCCCTGCTTGGGGTAGTCGAAAGGAGATCCAACATCAATCCCCTCCCAGCACGGAGCACCCGTACCCATCAGCCCAAGCGCACCGGCAGCAGCGTCAAATGACTCGCCCACCGCAAGTGTGGCACTCGTAAGAATCACCGTGCGATCCTCAAACAAGCCCTCCCGCAGACGAGAACCAATACTCAAAGGCGCAATATGCAAAGTTGCCGGGTCCGTATCATTCGCATCATGGTAACGGCCATTCTCAAACACCCGGGGGCGAGAAACCCACAGAACCTCCCGGTTCTCGAAAGCTTCAAGGATACGCCCGCTTTCCTCATGCACCTCAGAAACACGCGAACGTGCCATTTGCAGGCCAGCGTCCACCTCTTTCGAATCCGTTTTAGAGTCCGACAGTGCACCTCGGGCGGCGTCATTCACAGCCGACACAGCAGTGAGTAGGCGCCCTGTCAAGGCCCTTCAGCAAACCTTCCGGAACCCCCAGAAACGCTTCTTCAAGGGACGAAGCCGCGTTCTCCAAAGCGGCCGGGCTAGCTTTTGAGTTCTTACGAATACCCTGAGCGGCGCGGCGCACCATCGCCGCCGACAGGGATCCGGTGACTGCGCCAGTCACCCGGTCGGCAAGCTCATGCGCCTCATCAATAATGACAATGTCATGCTCAGGCAGCACGCCCAGCCCTTCAAACGAATTAATGGCCAGCAGCGCGTGGTTGGTGATAACAATATCCGATTCGTTGGCGCGGGTACGCGCCATTTCGCTGAAGCACTCCTCAACCATTGGGCAGCGCCGTCCCAAGCATTCTGAGGCACTCACAGACACCTGCGCCCAGGCCCTATCTGAGACACCGGGGCGCACTTCATCACGATCACCAGTCTCGGTACGTCCCGCCCAGGCACGCAGACGCTGCACCTCCTCGCTCAGGCGAGACGACGCCCCAGAAGATCCAGGGGCTTCGAAGAGAGCCTCGGGCTCCTCTTCAGGGTACCCGCCTTCTAGCTTATGCAGGCACAGGTAATTATTGCGGCCTTTAAGAATCGCCACCTGGGCCTGCGACTCGGGGCGCGGTTCAAGTGCCGCAAGCAGACGCGGAATATCGCGGTTCACGATCTGCGATTGCAAAGCAAGGGTTGCGGTCGCCACAATAATGGGTTTGTTACTGTCGCCAACCTTGTGAAGTGCGGGAATGAGATACCCCAAAGATTTACCGGTTCCCGTGCCAGCCTGCACCAGCAGATGCCGCTCGAGCTCGAAAGCTTGAGCAACATGGGCTGCCATAAGTCGCTGCCCCTCACGTCGCTGACCACCCGTTGCCTCAATCACTCGTCAAGCAGACGAAGCACAGGCTGGGCCCCCGGTAGGGTCTCGGGTTCAGCACCGGTGGGGGCGCTCACGCTCTCTTGCACTTTAACCCCTAGCTGCCCGAAGCGGCCACCGGTGTTGCGGCAGCATCCGCAAGCTCCGACTCAAGCACCTCTAGCAGTTCCCCGCTAATAACGTATTCTGAAAGCTCAGCGGCGACGTCCTCACGTACCAGTGCGGTGATAAAAGTGCCATCGGAGACAAACTCGGTGCGTTTAATCTCGGCATCCCACGAGTGCAGGCGGGAGATGACCTCCCCATGATCATAAGGGACGAGAAGCTTCACCAGGATGGAAGGGCGCGGAATCGTATCCGCAATCTTCTGTTTGAGTTCGTCAATGCCCTCCCCCCGTGCGCGCCGAGACGATGACGTGGTTTGGTTCACGCTGGCGCATGCGTTCGAGGATAAAAGGATCAGCCGCATCCGCTTTATTGAGCACAATAATCTCGGGTATACGGCGAGCATCTAAATCCGCGATAACCTCACGCACGGCGCGAATCTGCCCCTCAGGATCTGGGTGAGATGCGTCTACCACATGCAGAATCACATCTGCATCGGCTACCTCTTCAAGCGTGGAACGGAATGCTTCCACGAGCTGGGTGGGCAACGAACGCACGAATCCTACAGTGTCCGAAAGTGTATAGCCGATGCCGTCCGGAGTCTGCGCTTTGCGCACAGTCGGATCCAGAGTTGCGAAGAGTGCGTTCTCCACCAGGACACCGGCGTCGGTCAGGCGATTCAGCAACGACGACTTACCGGCGTTTGTATACCCCGCGATAGCGACCGAGGGTACCCTGTTGCGTTTACGGTTCAGACGTTTTGTTTCACGGGCGGGCGCCATAGCGGCTATTTCGCGCTTGAGTTTTGCCATGCGGGCACGCAGACGGCGGCGGTCCATCTCGATTTTGGTTTCACCGGGTCCGCGTGAACCAATGCCTTCACCGGATGCGGCACGCCCACCTGCCTGGCGTGACAGGGATGCACCCCAGCCGCGCAGACGCGGGAGCATGTATTCGAGTTGGGCAAGTTCGACCTGTGCTTTGCCTTCACGGGACTTCGCGTGTTGAGCGAAGATGTCTAGAATCAGAGCGGTACGATCGATCACTTTGACTTTGACGATATCTTCGAGGGCTCGTCGTTGTGAGGGCGCTAATTCAGAATCGACGATCACGGTATCGGCACCGGTTGCCTGCACAATGTCTTTGAGTTCGAGGGCTTTTCCGGACCCAAGAAAAGTTCCGGGATCTGGTTTGATGCGGCGCTGAACTAGCCCGTCCAGCACTTCAGATCCTGCGGTTTCGGCGAGTGCGGCGAGTTCTCGCAGGGAGTTCTCAGCATCTTCGACGGTTCCTTCAGTCCATAGCCCGGCGAGAACCACGCGTTCTAGGCGCAGCTGACGGTATTCGACTTCGGTCACGTCGTCGAGTTCGGTGGAGAGCCCGGCGACTCGGCGTAATGCGCGGCGTTCGGCGAGGTCTTCCTGTTCGCCGTCAAAGTCTGAGTGTTCCCGCTGATTATCGGAAATTTCTCGGGCACGGGTGTCGAGCACGCGGCGTTGTGCGGGACTGCCGGTGCTTTCGGGGTAGATAGTGGTCTGGGCCGCTGCGTCTACGCGGCCGAGGACTCGTTCTACGGTTTGGCGTAGCTGCTCATCACTGGGCAGTTTTTCGCCGGGGTTATTTGTGGTGTTCTCAGTGTTTTGCATTGAATTCATAGGTGGTTTCTATTCTACCGGGCGGATGCGGGGCTGTCGCGGTGTTCCGTCACCTCATGCCCGCAGCACAGTCAGTGCGCTGGACTCGGTGGCTGGTAGGAGCGGGCTGCTGCGGGGCGTGGGCGTAATACGTCCCGTACACTGGTAGGCATGAGCGAACAGCATTATTTTTCCTCGTCCCCTGAAACCGAGTTCAAACCGCGCACAGTTCAGGTTGAGCTGGCGGGTCGTGAAGTTTCTGTAACGACCGCTAACGGTATTTTTAATCCTTCGGGAATAGACAAAGGGACCGCTGTCCTTCTGGGGCAGGCCCCTGCCCCGCACGGGAAATATATGCTCGATATTGGGTGTGGCTGGGGGCCCATCGCGCTATCTTTAGCGATGCTCGCCCCGCAGGCTGAGGTTCATGCGGTAGATGTGAATTCCCGTTCGCTCTCGCTCACCGAACAGAATGCCCAAGCTTTGGGACTGCAGAACGTCTCGGTGAGCACCCCCGATGAGGTAGATCCCACGTTACGTTTCGATACTATCTGGTCCAATCCTCCAATTCGCGTGGGTAAAGAGGTTCTGCACAATATTCTGCTCACGTGGCTTCCGCGACTAGCCCCCGGTGGCGCAGCCTATCTGGTGGTTCAAAAGAATTTGGGGTCTGACTCTTTGCAGAAATGGCTGGATGCGCACTTCTTAGAGCGGTTCGAGGGAGAGTTCACGGTAAGCAGGTACGCTACTTCTAAAGGGTTCCGTGTGCTGGAGGTTCTTCGCTCCTAACCCGCTTCCGTCCCCGGCGCATACAGGCGCACGGGGCGTGGGGTACGGCTAGCTCAGCTGCGCCGTATACACCATCTGTGCGCCCCCAGCGAGTACCACGTGCTCTAGGTCGTCGGGGCCCAGGACGAAGGTCACCGCGAGGGTGCCTCCAGGAACATGTACGAGCCACTCGTCGGGTGCGTCCTCCCCTCCCCAGAAGCGGGTGGCTGCGGCAGCTGCGCACGCGCCTGTGCCGCAGGAGAGGGTCTCCCCCACACCGCGCTCGTGCACACGCAGACGAATAGCTCCCACCTCAGACTGTTCCCCTGAGACCCCGGTGTCGCCGGGTTCATGCTCCAGTTCGAGAGGCACCACGAACTCCACATTCGTACCGTTCTCCGGGGCGGGGGTGACCACTGGGGCGACGCCTAGGTCTAGGCCGTCGAGTTTCCCGTCGCTGCCGAGCATGACCACGGTGTGCGGGTTGCCCATAGAGATGGATAAAGCCGGGCGCGGGGTCTTAAGCCCGCGTGCGGAAACCTGCGAGTCTTCACCACCCTCACGCGCGGCATCACCGTGGATAAAAGCTCCAGGGGCCCATATCTACGGCATACCCGGTGTCGGTGCGGGCCACAGTTTTTACCCCGGCGCGGGTGCCAATACTCACGTGCTCTCCCACTTCAAGGCTGATCAGCCCCTCGGTGCGCAGATACTCAACGAAGGCGCGCACACCGTTCCCGCACATTTCTGAGATCGTGCCGTCGGCGTTGCGGTAATCCATGAACCAGGTGGCTTCGGGGTGTTTTTCCAGGATTTTCTGCCCCGTAGAGAACGTTTCGGTGTGCGCAGCGCGAATAAACCCATCGGCGCCCAGCCCGAAATGACGGTCGCACACACGCGCCACCAGATCGGCATCAAGCACCGCCTCGGCTTTGGGGTCAGTGATGAAAATAAAGTCGTTACCGGTGCCCTGCCCTTTGATGAGGGTGCGCCCGATAAGGTCTGCCCAGGCGGATGCGTTCTCGCTCATGCGTTCGTTGCCCCTTCGTAGTTGTGCGGTGTCTCTGTGAGAATTCTACCGCTTCTGGGGTGTGCTTACCTGCACCAGCACGGGGTGTGCCTCGGCGCTGTCTGCTTCCGTCTGGCGGTCCACGGGCTTAGTGGGCATAAGCTGCCAGTGTTTCAACGCCATAGCCGGTTTTTCGATATACCGCCACGAGAACCAGGCAATAGGCACGGTCACGACAATGGTCAGCAGTGCATTGAGCACCCACCCCAGCGGCTCGCTGCCAAGCATGAGAAGGATCACCTGCACCGGCCACGCGTAGATATACATGCCGTAAGAGATGTCATTCCGGCGGCACAGCGGGACACGGATAAGCGCCCCCAACGCCAAGATACCGTACGCGTAGGCGGGCTGGATAAGCTGTAACACCACGCTAGGGGCTACGAACTGCAGGGCAAAAGGAACCAAGAAACACGCTAAGGCTGCCTGCGGGTGGAGCCTGATTTTATTCCCCCAAACGTACAGGAGTGTGCCCGCAAAAAACATGGGGTACAGGCGTGCCACCTCCCAAAACGTATTGTTTGTCGCCCCGGCGGCGGTAAAAATAAAAAACGGCAGCAGGCTCAACAGGTACACCGTGGGAACTACCCTGTGAGAATTTCGTTTCAACGCGGGCAGGTAGAAGATTGGGATGAGCACCAAGTACCCCAAAAACTCGTAGCTGAGTGTCCATGCCGAGCCGTTCCAGGAGTTTTCGTAGGGCAGATGGGAGGGTCCGTCAAAAAGCGAATACTGCAGGAAGAATAAGTCGAAGTTGTGGCCCACATACTCCAAAGCCCCCTGTGCTGTCCACGGGCTACCTGAGTGCACGGTATAGTTCGCCAGTGGTGCACCAATGCATACAACAAACAGGATTGAGGCCCAGTAGGCCGGGAAAATACGGAGTATACGCCGTTTCAGGTAGCCGCCGAAGGTGCCGCGCTGGGCACTGTGGGCGATCAGAAAACCAGAGATGCAGAAAAACATGTTCACCGCATAGTCACCCAATAGGTGGCTGAGGTTCAGCACAGGTATTGCGCTGGTTGCTTCCACCCCAAGAACCAGGTATGGGGCGTGCGAGATAATCACCGCGACCGCCAGCATTAATCGTATGAAATTTAGGGAGTTCTCACGACTCAGTAGTGCGTCACGCAGGGTGGGCGGCGAGTGGGCTTCCAGTGTGGTCATAAGTCTTCTTAGGGTTTATTGAGTTGAGCTGCTTCCTAAATTCTAATGTGCCGACGGGCTTCTGTAACAAACCCTACAGGTTGAGTAGTGGTTTAGGCTAGGTTAGCAGAACCTGCAATATGGCCCTGTATGAGCGTGAGCGTATCCTCAAGGAGGGTCGGGGATTCGGCGTCGAACCAGTGCACACGCGGGTCGGCCCGGAACCAGGTGAGCTGGCGGCGGGCAAACTGGCGGGTAGCAACAGTTGTGTCTTCGATTGCCTGCGCCACCGTGTATCGTTGATCTGCCCCGGATGTTTGGGCTTCAAGGGCGCGTAAAAACTGGGCGTACCCGATGGCGCGGGAGGCTGTTTTACCCTGACGTAGCCCCCGATCAACAAGCTGCTCAACTTCCGCCAAGAGCCCCGCCTTTTCCATGGCCACCACACGGTTGTGGAGCCGTTCGTGCAGACGAGCACGGTCCATGTTCAGCCCGATCTGCAAAGTGTCGCTCACGTACTCGCGGGTGGGCATAAACGCAGAGAAGGGGCGCCCCGTTACCTCATACACCTCAAGTGCCCGAATAATGCGCCGTTCATCGTTCAGTTTGGCGGCCGAGTCCGGGTCTACGTCCGCCAAGCGTGCCCGAAGCGCCCCGATGCCGTGGGCCCTGCTTTCTTCTTCAAGGCGGGCACGCACCGCAGGGTCGGTACCGGGCAGTTCAAGTTTATCGAGACAGCACGCACATAAAGCCCCGATCCCCCCACCAGGATGGGGTATTTTCCACGGCTGGTAATGTCGGTAATAACTTCACGAGCGTGTGCCTGAAACTCGGCAACGGACGCCTCTTCGGTGAGGTCCATAATATCGATCAGATGATGCGCAACACCTTGGGTTTCGGCGGGAGTAATTTTTGCGGTGCCGATGTTCATACCCCTATAGAACTGCATGGAATCGGCGTTAATGCATTCACCCCCCAGTTTTTTGGCGAGCGCAACGGCCAGAGCGCTTTTCCCGGTGCCGGTGGGGCCAACGACAGCGAGAATGGGACGAGACGGGGTTTTAGCCGGTGCTGGTGAGGTCATGGGCACCATTCTACCGGCGGGTTCATTGGCTATTGCGAGAATGTGCTGCCGCTAGGCAAGTTCTTTAAGGTGGGGCTGGGAAAGTTTCTTCCCCACCGAGAAACCATTATGAGTGATATAAAACACAAGGTGGAGCAGATTAGGCTCCACCTCGTGAACAGAAAGGATGTACTTATATACTACCGGCAGTTCGGCCACCGGATCAGGAACGACACTCCCACAATGTGGGGGCTGAGCCGCCTTACTTCGGGCCGATAGTGGGCATACCAAGCCCCACCGGGCCGCCCGAAACTTGGGTAGTTCCGGCACCGCAGGATTCGGCCTGTGAACGGTCCCAGGCGTCCCCGGCTCGGGTGCGGCGAAGCTGATACTGCTCAGCGGCGGGATCTGAAATCAGATGGAATGACCCTGCCTCAGTGATAGGAACGGTCACCATGTCTCCAGGGCGAGGCTCTTCGCACCCAGCGGGCACCGAAAAATGTACGAGGCGCTGATCCGGTCCGCGGCCCGCCAGACGATTCGTCTGCTGCGCTTTACGTCCGGACTCGGCGACAACCATCAGCTCGACGGTCTTGCCCAACTGTTTACGGTTCTCTTCGCCCGCGATCCGGTCCTGCAGAGCCACTAGGCGTTCGTAGCGCTCTTGCACAACATCTTTTGGAATCTGGTTTTCCATAGTCGCCGCTGGGGTGCCGGGGCGAATTGAGTACTGGAAGGTAAACGCTGATGAGAACCGCGCCTGCTCCACCACGCGCAGCGTATCCTGGAAGTCTTCTTCACTCTCACCGGGGAACCCCACGATAATATCGGTGGTAATGACAGCGTGCGGAATGCGCTCGCGCACCTTCTCTAAAATGCCCAAGAATTTCTTGGATCGGTATGAGCGGCGCATGTCTTTGAGCACCTTATCCGATCCCGATTGAAGCGGCATATGCAGAACAGGCATGACGTTCGGGGTTTCTGCCATCGCTTCTATCACGTCGTCGGTGAACATAGCTGGATGCGGTGAGGTGAACCGTACTCGTTCCAGTCCCTCAATATCACCGCAGGCGCGCAATAGTTTGGAGAATGCCTGACGGTCTCCAAATTCCACGCCGTAGGAGTTCACGTTCTGCCCCAGCAGAGTTACTTCGATCGCGCCGTCATCGACGAGCGCTTGAACTTCAGCGAGAATATCGCCGGGTCGACGATCTTTCTCTTTACCGCGCAGTGACGGCACGATGCAGAAGGTACAAGTGTTGTTGCATCCTACGGAGATTGAAACCCAGCCCGAGTACACATGGTCGCGTTTCGTGGGCAGGGTCGAGGGGAACACCTCAAGCGATTCAAGCAGTTCCGCCTGCGCCTCATGATTGTGGCGGGCGCGTTCAAGGAGTGCGGGGAGCGAACCAATATTGTGGGTGCCGAACACGACATCCACCCAGGGGGCTTTTTCGATAATGGTGTTCTGGTCTTTTTGGGCCAAGCACCCGCCTACGGCAATCTGCATGCCTTCGTGGCGTCGCTTCACGGAGGCCAACTGTCCCCAAATGCCCGTAGAGACGGTTCGATGCGTTCTCACGCACCGCGCAAGTGTTAAACACCACGAGGTCAGGCTCTTCACCTTCGGCGGCACGCACATACCCGCTCGCCTCCAAAAGGCCCGCCATCCGCTCGGAATCGTGCACATTCATCTGACAGCCAAATGTGCGCACTTCGTAGGTGCGTAGGCTGGTTTGAGGGGATTCTGTGGTTTCGCTGATGGTCATGCTCACGCCTTTAGGGTAACGGATGGGGGATAATGGCTCTATGCAGGTACCCCTTAGTAATTCTTCAACCGGTGACTCAATGGCCCCCGACTCTATAGAAAGTATAGTGACCGGGCTGATCGAATCAGCCATCGGCACCTACTCCCCCGCCAAAAATCACGCCCCCGCCGATTCCGGTACCTTCCGCGAGGACGCCGCACAAGCTATCCTCTGGGCCTGTTCCCCTGGCAGTCTTCACAGGCAGGGAGCCGCTTGCCGTGACCATTTTGGGTACCGGTATGCGTTCGGTGGTGCTGCGGTTGCGGTACGAGGCAGCGGGTGATGCCCCCTCCACTATGATTCTAAAATGGTACCGGCGGCAGGATTCGGCGAAAAACTCGGGTGGTTTCGGGTACCTGCGGGAACGCCACGGGCTGGTGGCTCTTGGGGAGCTGGCCCCCGGGGTGTTCCCCCACCTCTACGGCGCCGACGATGCCCTGCGGTGCGTGGCCCTCGAAGACGTAGCGTTTGCCGACGCCCGCGCCGTGGGTGATGCGCTCCTGCCAAGCACAACCCAAACTCCACCCGGATATCTCGCGTTCGCAGTAGACTCATACCTGTCCGTGTGGAACGCACTAGCGGAAGCGGGAGTCATGCCCCACGCCGTTGAACGGTACCGTAAAGCACTGGCGAAAGCAGACCGGAAAGCCCAACACCCCGGTGCTATGCCCTCCCCCGCGCTCGCTGAGAACGGGTTAGCGTCGCTATACCCCGAGGCTGACGGGTTGCAGGTCCCCGAAGACGTTGAGCTTGAGGAACTGGGTGAACAGCAGCAGACGCTCATCGAAATGGCATACCGGTTTCGCCGCGTGGTTCAGCCGTTTTTTACGAAACGCCCCCCGGTGCCTGAGCAGTTCACGCTGAACCGCGGGCAGGTGTACATGTTCTCTTCGGGAGATTTTTCCCCTCACAATGTGCTGTTTGGTTCGGCGCGAGATACGGTGCGGGCTTTCGACGCGGAAGGGGCGTGCATCCACCACCGGGGGTTCCCCTTTGTGGAGGCGATGCTGGGGTTCCCATCCTCACCGGGGTACCCGAATTATGAGGTGAACCGGGAACGTACCGTACCCCGCCTCTTCGCGGCGCTCTTTGGGGACACCCCATTGGATACGCACCTAGCGGAAGATCTGGCGGTATGCGCCGCCGTGACAGCCTGCACCCTCATGGAGCTGTACTCTCACGGCGAGCGCGCCCATCTGCTGGGGCGTATCCGGCGGCAAAGTGCCGAGCTGATGATGCTGCTCCTACGCACCGGAGATTCGAAGGATACGGCGCTGGTTGATCTGGCCAAGCGCCTGGGGAATGTCAAATAGGCAGAAGATGCTGCTGGACCTCTGAGGCTGATGGCACTTATGTGCTGGCTCGCCCGGTTGCTTCACCGGCGGCAAGCGTAAAATCCCAGCTCATTCCGTTCCAGGTGAGAACCTGCGGACGCAGTTCCTCACGCAATGCAAAACTCTTATCGGCGTACCCCAGCAGGTACTCGTCGAAGGCCGGGAGGCTAAGCTCTCGGTTGAGTGCATCTCTGAGCTCCGAACGGGTAACGCCTTCTTGCCAGGAACCTACCGCATATTCTTGCCCACCCAGCACAATAGTCTGGGTACGGCGAGCATGTTCAAATGCATACCGGGCATCGGTTATTGTAATCCCAGCCCACCAGCGCAGATCCTCCGCGGTCACCGGCCCGTGACCGCATATATAACGTGTACCCAGTTCAGCCAGTGCCTGTTTCGCTCGTATTTTGTGCGGGGCACAGGTATGGAGTCACGGTGCACGAAGCTTTCTTCTTTTTCCCGAAGCGGCCCCTGGAGAACCGTGCCCTCACCGCCGTAGAGTCGAATGAGGTGGCTGCGCCGCGATCTTGGCCCGCTATAGCCGTATTCGCACAGAATGGTGTAGAGATCAGTGCGGGTGAGCGGCTCAAGATGTCCCCTGGTTTGTAAAGCGTCATGAAGGTGCTCACGCCACCGTTCGAAGTCTTTGAGCGTAAAGTTACATTGACGCATATAGGCGGGCTGAGGCTTCGCGCCTCGGCCGGCGACAGCAGCATACAGCGAATCTGCACTATTGAGAGTCAAAAAGTGGAGTGTTCCGCGCATGGGCCACGAACGCACAATGCTGTAGTCGTGAATGCCTTCAAGAACTGTGTCAGTACTGCACCCAGCTCGTAGCGCAATGGCGCGCACACCGGCGTTATAGTTTTGCCCCTGAACAGCGTAGAGATGGTCTAAGGCATATACCGCAGCGTTCGTCTCTTGCCGCAGAGTGTCAGCGTCTACCCCTATATCGCGATGCGCTGCGCTTGGGGCGAGGAGCTGGGCGATCATACGCCTGGCACGAAGTTCTTGTAACGGCTGCATAGATGATCTCGTATCGGTCACGGCTCTTGTGAGACAGCTCAACTGTCTTCTTCCCACTCGCTGCAGTACCTCTCGATTTCTTCTTTCACCACCGAGAAAGCCACCAACGAAGAATACCCGCGGCGGGCTAGCATTCTACCAGGCGACGCATGATTTTCTCCTTCTCGGTACGGTCTGAGAAGTTCATGGCGGGCCGCAGTTTTTTGCGCACTAATTCGGCGGCGTCACGGCGTTCGTCCTCATCGGTGCGTGCAGCAAGTGCCTCTTCGGCAAGGTCGCCGGTAATTCCTCGCTCTTTGAGCTCACGGCGCAGGGCACTTCGGGAAAGCTTTTTGCCCGTGCCCCGCTGGGTTACGAAGGAACGCGCGTACTCGGCGTCATCAATCAGGTGCGCCGCCTCAAATTTGTCAAGGAGTGGTTCGATCAGCTCAGCCTCAAACCCTTTAGATTCCAGTTTTTTGTGCAGCTGCGCGCGGGATTTCGCCGAATACGCCAGCTGGTTATAGACAATGGTTTTCGCCCGCGTATATGGGTCTGTTTCTTCTCGACGTGCTTGAGTGCTCGCGGCGCGCCCACGAGTCCCAGGGATTTTCTGGTTTTCTTCGGCCGCGATACCCCGAATAAGCGTCTCCTCTTCGGGGGTGAGGGCATCGTTTAAGGCGCTCCCTTCACGGAAAAGACGCCGGGTTCCAGCTTTTCGTTGCGGGGTGTGGGTGCGTGAATTTTCCTGTTCTGACGAACGTTGAGCCCCGATCGCTGGGGCGAACGGAGAATTATTATTGCGGGGGCGACGGAACCCTTTTTTCCTGTCGGGGTTATAACGGCGGGCCGTGCGTGCTGGCTGACTGTTATTTTTTGCCTTGTGCGTCTCACCTGCAGAACGTGCCGCAGGGCGTGAGGTATTGTCTGTTCCCGCCCCCGGTGCTGTCTCTTCTGCTGGGGTAGTATGCGGGGGTGTTGCGTCAGCAGATAATGTGCTTGGGCCGATGCCCGAACCTATACCCAGTGCATCTTCGTCAATTCCAAGGGCGGCCGGGTGCCACTCAGGAAAGTCTGTGCTTTGGTGAGCCCTCTGGCTGTTCGGTTTCTCTTCCCGCTGCTTTTCGCTGTTGTTCTGGCGGAGACCCGGAGTGTCTAAGGGAGGCTCCGGAGTGTTTTCCACCTCAGCGTTCCCCCACCATTGGGCAGGAGGGGTGGGTTCTGAATGCTGCTGCGGCCGCTGCTTCTGTGCACGGTCGGAGGCCAGCAGAGGGTTCTCGCCCCAGGCGTCCGCTAACCAGTCGCTCATTCGTTTCCCTTCCCACGCCCTGTAATGTTTAGTTCCTGCTGAATACCATGATGTCTTTACAGCACTTATGCGGCGTGTGCCGCGTACCCTGATGCGGGTTACGCGGCACACGCTCGGCATACTTATTAGATTTCCTCAGCGATTTCGTCCAAGGGATCAACCTCGGGGGCGGCACCGGCCTCCTCAGCGGTTTCCTCTTCCTCAGGCTCGATAACTCCCAGTTTCACCAGTACCTTGTACTGCAGTTCTTCGGTGAGCTCGGGGTTGTCCTTAAGCAGTTTACGCACGTTCTCACGTCCCTGCCCCAGCTGCTCCCCTTCATAGGTGAACCAGGCACCGGATTTCTTCACAATATCGTGTTCCACCGCCAAGTCAAGAATGCCGCCTTCAACCGAGATACCTTCACCGTAGAGAATGTCGAACTCAGCCTGTTTGAAGGGCGGGGCCATCTTATTCTTCACAATCTTGGCACGCGTGCGGTTACCAATCGGGTTTGCGCCATCTTTGAGGGTCTCGATACGGCGAATATCAATACGTACTGAAGCATAGAACTTCAAGGCTTTACCGCCGGTGGTGGTCTCGGGGGGACCCAAAGAACACGCCGATTTTTTCACGGAGCTGGTTAATGAAGATGGCGGTGGTGCCGGTTGCTGACAGGCGCCCGGTAATCTTGCGCAGCGCCTGGCTCATGAGGCGTGCCTGCAGACCTACATGCGAGTCACCCATATCGCCTTCAATCTCGGCGCGCGGGACCAATGCGGCAACAGAGTCCACCACAATAATGTCGATGGCGCCGGAGCCAACCAGCATATCCATAATCTCAAGCGCCTGCTCACCGGTATCCGGCTGGGAGACCAGCAAGGCATCAGTATCAACACCCAATTTTGCTGCGTACACCGGGTCAAGTGCGTGCTCGGCGTCAATAAACGCGGCCACCCCGCCAGCTTTCTGCGCGTTCGCTACAGCGTGAAGTGCCACAGTGGTTTTACCGGAGGATTCAGGGCCGTACACCTCAATAACGCGCCCGCGCGGCAGACCACCAATGCCCAGGGCCGCATCTAGAGCGATGGCGCCGGTGGGGATTACTTCAGTCTTAGTGGTTTCTTTATCCCCTAGGCGCATCACGGCACCCTTACCGTAGTTCTTATCGATTTTCGCCATGACGGCTTCGATAGCCTTGGCGCGGCCCTCCTCGGGAACGCGGGATACGCTCTCAGCTTTGCTGTTCTTTGCCACGGTTGTTACCTCGTTTCTCTGCGTGGTTCTAACACTTATGGGGATGCTGGTTATCCCCTTCGTGCACCACTGTAGGGGCCGCCCCTGACGGTTTAAGACCGGTTTGCGAATTTTGTGGATAAGTCCGCCAAAAGGTCTGCAAAAAATTTCTTCGTGGATAAGCCTACCATGTATCGAACAAAATTTCTAGAAAATAGCACAGGCTTTCGATAAGGAGTACAGTACCCCTATATTGCACCACATTCAGCCCGCCCAACAAATACCAACAAAGCGCCACCTCACCTCTAACTACTTGGCTTAATATCCGGCCCCAGCCTACGCTCTAAGGGAATGTCTTGCGTATCGCAAATCGCCAGCCACACACGGCGCGTATCAACGCCTTTTTCCAGAGCCTCCAAGGCGGTCAGCTGCCCCAACTGCCCCAACACCAGATCTGCAGCAAGCACCCGGGCGTACCCCCGGCCGAATTCATGCTCCATACACAGCCAAAATTCACTCAGCTTCACGCGGATCTCCTCATCCCACCGTCTACATGACAGACTATGACGCTTATAACCAGCACGCAGTGCCCAAAACCCACACCTGCTCGCGCACCCCACCTGCACAACGGACACAAAAAGCGGGCGGGCCGCACACCCACCGGTGTACGACCCGCCCACAAGAGCCTCGTTTAGAGGGAAGCCATTGCGTAATCATTCCTGTACTGCTCGGCCAGCTCGGCGGGAACAGTATCGGGAACATGAACGCCCTCAAGAATAGCCATGCGGTCAGCGACCTCACGGAGCATCTGGTACATAGGGGTCTCCAAAGCCTGGCAAATCCACGCCAGAAGCTCGGATGACGCCTCCTTCTGACCGCGCTCTACCTCACTGAGGTAGCCAAGAGAAACACGTGCACGCTGGGACACCTCACGCAGGGTACGGCCCTGGCGCTGACGGATATCGCGCAAAACCTCGCCGATAGCCTGACGGAGGGGAACCACCTTCGCCTCCTCAACGGCGGGAGCCGCTTTCTTAGGTGTGGCGTCTACTTCCTTCCACCTGGTAATACCATTGATTGAAACGCGCTGCTTGGTCATGCCTTGTTCTCCTATTGCGTAGTTGCACCCGACACGCGGGTATGTACTCGATTAAGCCTAACCTATTTTTCGCTTCAAGGCTAGAGAACCTCTCTCATTTGGCTTGTAACTATTCAAACTCATAAAACTGTGCGGTTATTCCCACTGAGCTGAATAGCAGCTGAGAGCCCCCTAAAGCTTTACTTAGAAAGTTTATACTCCGCCTTATCCTACCCCACAAACACCAGAAATAGCTACCCGAATACCGCAGCTAGGCCGATGCCACAGCCTGCAGAAGCAGGATCGCATCATAGGTGGCCTGAGCCCGAATCTGCGCTCGATCCCCCGTATAATGCCGTTCATGCGCCGCCGACCCGGCAGGGCCGAACACACCAATAAATACCGTCCCCACCGGTTTACCATCATGAGGCTCAGGACCCGCCACCCCGGTTGTTGACACCCCGTAATCGGCCCCGCACACTCGAGCCGTACCGGCGGCCATCTGCACGGCGACCTCAGCATCCACCGAACCGCACCGCTCTAACAGCCCCCTATCCACCCCAAGCACAGCTGCTTTGACTGCACTCGCATACGAAATAACACCGCCCAAATAATACTCGGAAGCCCCCGCAATAGTGCAGATAGCCCCGCCTACGTCCCCACCTGTTAGGGACTCAGCGGTGGCAACTGTTCGCCCGGTTCCTGCCAAAGCATCATGCAAAGAACGGGCAGCCTCCTCAACTTCAGTTGGCCCCACCATGCGAATACCCTCACCCATCATGCACCTTTCTCTGCCTATGTTCTGCCGACTGCACCCCTGATGCCGCAGCAGCCCGTGCTGCCCCTTTTAGTCCTTACTCTGCCGAGCCAACCAGTTTTTACGCAGCTCACGCGCATCACGAACATACACCAGCCCGGTCCACACGGTAATCGCAGTGACCGCCGCCATCAGCGCCCACCCGGGGATTAACCACGCCGTGCCCCACAGCCCCAGCGGCACAAGCATCACCACTAGCGCCACGGTCTGCAGCACAGTCTTCACCTTACCGCCCTTACTCGCAGCCATCACACCGTACTTAATCACGAACAGGCGCATCACGGTAATACCCCACTCACGAACCAGAATCACCGCAGTCACCCACCACCACAGCTCCCCCAGCCATGAAAGCGTTATAAAAGCCGCACCGGTGAGCAGCTTATCGGCGATAGGGTCCGCGATCTTCCCGAAACTGGTAATAAGCTGACGCGAACGTGCCAAGTAGCCATCCGCCCAGTCCGTAATCATTGCGGCAACAAAAAGTGCCAGCGCCGCCCACCGCGCACCTAAACTATCGGCGCCATAGACGCCTCCCGCAATAAGAGCCACTACGAAAAACGGCACCATCACAATACGAACCACCGTCAACGCATTCGGCAAATTCCAGTTAGATGCGGTAGGTGCGGCACCACCGGCCTGTTCGCTCATGCTCTATCGCTCCGTACTCGTCGTGTTCCCGGCCCCATACCGGGCAAGTCCCTCCATTATAGAATGCACCCGCCCCACAGGAACTGCGCGAAAAACCACACACAAGAAACCGTGCGCACCGTAAACCTGCTGGTTACGGTGCGCACGGCGCATACTCTATAGTTTTTACAGCAAGACAACGGCTCAACGCCCGCCGGACCCCTACCGCCCGGTCAGCTGCCAGGCGTCCTCAGATTGTTCATCCTCACCGTCGAAATAGTCAGCAGCCGGCTCACCGGCATCCACCGCATTGGCGTACGGGTCGGGGCTGGCCTCCGGCTCGGCGGCCGGTTCTGGAACATCCTCGCCACGGATACGCGCCAACGTCAGCTGCAGGTCGTCCGGACGCACCAGTACGTCACGCGCCTTCGAACCCTCTGAGGGACCCACCACGCCCTGGGATTCCAGCAGGTCCATAATGCGCCCCGCCTTCGCAAATCCCATACGCAGTTTACGCTGCAGCATAGAGGTAGAACCGAACTGGGTGCTAATCACCAGCTCCGCTGCGCGCAGCAGATCGTCCAGGTCGTCACCGATCTCCTCATCAATCTGACGTTTCGATGCGGCAGAGACCACGTCCTCACGGTACACGGTCGGGGCCTGCTGCTTCACGTGCTCAACCACCTCGTGAATCTCCGACTCAGACACCCAAGCACCCTGCACACGCAGCGGCTTTGAGGCACCCATTGGCAAGAACAGGGCGTCGCCCTGGCCGATCAGCTTCTCCGCACCGGGCTGATCCAGCACCACACGCGAATCCGTCACCGAAGAGGTCGCAAACGCCATACGTGAAGGGACGTTCGCCTTAATCAGACCCGTCACCACATCCACTGAAGGCCGCTGGGTGGCCAGCACCAGGTGAATACCGGCGGCGCGAGCCAGCTGGGTAATACGCACGATTGCTTCTTCAACATCGCGCGGGGCGACCATCATCAAATCGGCGAGCTCGTCCACAATCACCAGCAGGTACGGGTACTCGTGGATGGTACGTTTACTGCCGGGCTCAGGCTGAACCTTGCCCTCACGCACCGCCTTATTGAAATCATCCACATGTTTAAACCCGTAATGCGCCAGGTCATCGTAGCGGGCATCCATCTCACGAACCACCCACTGCAGGGCCTCGGCAGCCTTCTTTGGGTTCGTAATAATGGGGGTAATCAGGTGCGGGATACCCTCATAGGCGGTCAGCTCCACACGTTTAGGGTCCACCATCACCAGGCGCACCTGGTCCGGGGTGGAACGCATCAAAATAGAGGTGATCATTGAGTTCACAAACGAAGACTTACCGGCACCGGTTGCACCCGCCACCAGCATATGCGGCATCTTCGCCAAATTCGCCAGCACGAAACCGCCCTCAACGTCCTTACCCACGCCCATCACCATCGGATGCGGGTTCGAATGCGCCTGCGGGCAGCGTAGCACATCGCCTAACGCAACCGTCTCACGGTCGGTATTGGGAATCTCAATACCGATCGCCGATTTACCGGGGATGGGTGAGAGGATACGCACCTCTTCAGACGCCACCGCATAGGCGATGTTCTTGCTCAACGCCGTCACACGCTCAACTTTCGTGCCGGGGCTTAGCTCAATCTCATAACGGGTCACGGTCGGCCCGCGCGAGAACCCGGTAACCTGCGCATCCACCTTGAACTGCTCCAACACGCTCGTGAGCGCCTGAACCACTTGCTCGTTCACTTCGGAGGATTCCTTCGCGGGCGGGCCTGCGATCAGCATCTGCTCAGACGGCAAGGTGTAGTTACCTCGCGAAGATTCCACAGTCTGCGCCGGGCGGGCCTGCTCAGTCTGCGCCACACGGGTGTTGTTCTGCAGCGGGCGGGATACGCCTGTCCCGCCGGATGCAGGCTTCGCGGGTGCGCTCGCTGCGGCGGCAGGGACCGCGCCTTCAGGTGCAGGCCCCTGGCTAGGCCGCTGCTGCACGGAAGGTTGGGGCTTCGTCTGGGCCGCTGGCTTCTGCGGCTGATCGTACGCCTCCACATCAAATAGGGTGGCCTCATTCGGGTTCACTCGCCCATGCTCCACGGCCGCCTGCTGCACCTGGTTCAGGCGCGTGGCGGGGGCGTTTGAGGCCTCCACATCGAACGGGTCTGCTGAGGGCTGCTCACCCCCATGCGGGTAACCGGGCAGGCGGCTGAGCCGACCGTTACCGTTACCGCGCTGTTTTTTCGTGGTCTGCTGTACCGGGTGCACGGCGGTAGCATCCGAATCGTGCGCCTCATCAGCACGGTCGGATGAGACCACGGGGCTCACAAACGCCTCATCGCCCGCATACTCGTCAAGCGAAGCATCCGTATCATTCTCGTTGCGGATAACCCCCAACGCACCCAACATCCGGGTCAAGAAACCCTGCTTCTTCTGGGGTGCGGTAGGCTCATCCCCGTACAGGTAACTGCGGTCATGCTCCGCAGCCCCCAAATCAACAGTACGGGTCTCGGCGGTTCCAGAGCCCTCAGCGCGGGCAGATTCCCACGCAGGCCCGGGAGATTTCTCCCCCAGCACCAACCGCACCAGGTACACGATACGCGGTATCAGCTGACGCACCGTCGTGCCGGTCAGTACCATCAGCCCCGCCACAAACAGCACAAACAGCAGCAGCCACTCAAGGAACGGCACCTGGCCCACCACGCGCGAGAGCAAAACCCCCACGGTTGCGCCAATCACCCCACCGCCTGACCAGACTTTCTCGAAGCCGTCAGCGAAACTGGGGTACCCGGCAATATGGGCGAAGAAAAGTGAGGCTGTCACCAAGAGAACGAACAGCCCGAAAGTAACCCGGTTATTGCGCTGAACCCGCTCAGGGTCACGGAACACGCACCACGCCAGCACAAAACACAGCACTGGAACCAGCAGCGCCCCCTGCCCAAAAATACCGCCCAGCATCACGTGCCAGGCCGATAGCGGCCAGTGAATAATAGCCGGACCGGTCATGACCCTCCAGCTGTACCACTCCACCCCAGCAGTTATCAGGCCAAAAAGGGCGATAAAAAGAGCGCCGCCATCACGCCGCAGCTGCGGGTCAGAATCGGTACGTGCGGTTCCGATAGAACGCACAATACCGCCAAGGGCGTGCGCAATGCTCAACCACACCGTAGAGACGAAACGGGTGAAAGCATTGGCGGGAACCTGATTCTGGCGCGCCGATGAGCTCCGGGAACGTGAAGAACCCGAAGTTTCTTTTTGGCTGAGGTCGAGCGACCTTTAGAAGTCCGTGAAGCCATACTTACTAGAGTAACAACCTTCTCTCTCATTCATAGATTAACCGGCCGAAAAACCGCTGTACCATGCGGAACAACCCACCGCATAAGGAACCTTGAAAGCGTAACGGGGCCAACCGAACACAGCGGTTGACCCCGTCACGGCGCATACACCGGCTATTTAGCGGCTTCCGGGCCGCTCTTGTGCTCCACCACAACGGGCACGATCATTGGCTTGCGGCGCAACCGGCGCGAAACCCAGGCACCTAAGGTACGGCGTACAATCTGCTGCAGCTGCTGGGTGGTGTGAACCTTCTGCGGTGCGCGGTGAAGCGCATCCTCGAGGGCGGCGGTGATCTTCGGGGTAATTTCGTCAAACACCGAGTCGTCCTCAGCAATACCGCGCGCGTGAACATCCGGGCCGGTCACCACACGCTTCGCGGCACGGTCAATAACGCTCACCACCGAAACGAAACCTTCCTCACCGAGCACACGGCGGTCTTTCAGATCGTCCTCAGTGACTGCGCCCACGGAACGGCCGTCCACGTACAGGTACTCGCAGGGCACCTCACCCACAATGCGGGCCACCCCATCCTTCATATCGACCACAGTGCCGGATTCGCACAGCAGCACGTTCTCCGCAGGAACGCCGGTCTCCTGGGCCAGCTCGCCGTTAGCGATCAGGTGGCGTACCTCCCCGTGTACCGGCATCACATTCTTGGGTTTGAGGATGTTGTAGCAGTACAGCAGCTCCCCCGCGGCAGCATGCCCCGAAACGTGCACCTTCGCGTTACCCTTATGCACCACGTTCGCCCCCAGCTTCAGCAAGGCGTTAATAATACGGTACACACTGGTCTCGTTCCCCGGGATGAGGGAGGAAGCGAGCACAATCGTATCCCCTGGCTCAACCTGCACCTTATGGTCACCATTTGCCATACGGGACAGGGCAGCCATAGGCTCACCCTGCGAGCCGGTGCACATCATCACAATCTCGTCGGGACGGTACTCGTCTACCTTTTTCAGGTCCACCAGGATACCCTCGGGAACCTTCAAATAACCAAGCTTCTCGGCGATCGTCATATTACGAACCATCGAGCGGCCCACCAGCACCACCTTGCGGCCGCGCTCGGCAGCAGCATCCAGAACCTGCTGCACACGGTGCACATGAGACGAGAACGATGCCACAATAATACGCCCGGTTGCATCCCGGAACACGTTGGAAATAACGGGGCCAATATTCTTCTCGGTCGGGGTGAACCCGGGCACCTCGGCATTGGTGGAATCAGGCAGGAACAGGTCAATGCCTTCTTCACCCAACTTAGCGAAGTGGCGCAGATCGGTGATGCGCCCATCCAGCGGCAGCTGATCCATCTTAAAGTCGCCGGTGTGCAGCACGGTGCCAGCACCGGTGCGAATAAAGACCGCAAGGGCATCCGGGATAGAGTGATTCACCGCAATAAATTCGCACTCATACGGACCGAAACGCTCCACCTGGTGTTCTTTCACCGCCAGCGTGTACGGCTAATGCGGTGCTCGGCAAGTTTCGCCTCCACAAGGGCCAGGGTCAGCTCCGAGCCGATGAGGGGAATATCCGGGCGTTTTTTCAGCAGGTAAGGTACTGCACCGATATGGTCTTCATGCCCGTGAGTGAGCACCATGGCCACCACGTCGTCGATGCGCCCCACCACGTAACTCAAATCGGGCAGGATCAGATCAACACCGGGCTGTGACTCTTCGGGGAAAAGCACACCGCAGTCCACAATCAGCAGTTTGCCGTTAATTTCGTACACGGTCATATTGCGGCCGACCTCGCCCAGACCGCCAAGCGGCACCACTCGCAGGGTGTCTTTCTGCAACGGCGGAGGGGCGGGCAGATCCGCCTCGAATACGCTCAATCTATTCTCCTTTATAGGTTTTTACTGTTTCTATTGTCTGTACTCATAGTTGCTTTGCTGCCTCTCTAACCTGTGCTGGCGGCCCGCTATCTTGGACACACCTGAATGCATCGAAACGGACCCGGCGTTCGCACCCCAATAGTGCAGGGTACTCACGCGGGCCCGTGAAGGAGACAGAATCAGCTAAGAATTCTGAATGCTGTGCGCAATGACCGAGTCACGCAAATCCGAACGCATCGCTTCCACCACGGCGGGTTCAGAAAGCACATGCGGCAGGCGCACCACAGGGGTGCCAAGAACGCCCTGCCACGACAAAATCTGCTTAGCGGAGACGCACCCGGGGGCACGGCTCATTGTCGCACGCACGATCGGGGTCAGCAGGAGGTGAACACGCTGGGCAGTCACCAGATCCTGGGCTACGACCGCATCAATAAGTTCACGGAATAGCTGCGGGGCAACGTGCGCTGTAACAGATACCAGCCCGACGGCCCCCACCGACATCCAGGGCAGAGTTAAACCATCATCACCGCTGTAGTACTGCAAGTCTGTAGTTGCCATAACCTCGGACGCGGCGCCAAAGTCAGCTTTCGCGTCTTTGACCGCTACAATACTATCAATTTCTGCCATGCGGCGGTAGGTATCCGGCTCAATCGGAATGGCGGAGCGCCCGGGAATATCGTACACCATAATAGGCGTGTCAGAGGTTTTCGCCACCGCCTGATAGTGTGCAAACACGCCCGCCTGGGTGGGCTTATTGTAGTAGGGGGTAACTACCAGCAGCCCGTCCACGCCCACCTTATCGGCACGGCGAGCCAGCTCAATGGTGTGCGCAGTGTCATTCGAGCCAACACCCGCGACGATCTTAGCCCGGTGCCCCACGGCATCTTTGACGATCTGGAACACGCGTTCATTTTCATCATCAGTCATGGTCGAGTACTCGCCGGTGGTGCCGCACACCACTAGCCCGTCATGCCCATTGTCGACAAGGTACTCGGCTAACTTCACGGTCTGCGCCTCGTCCACGGAGCCGTCGGCGGCAAATGGGGTAACCATGGCGGTCAGCAGGCGGCCAAAAATCGGTGTGGCGAACGTACCCTGGTTATGCGGGGTTTTCAGCCCGCCAGCACTGTTCACGGGACGGTTGGAGGTTTCGGTGTTCACTGCGCTATCAGACATACTAACTACCCTACTACTCCCAGCTTTATTTGTCGCGCGTCACGCCCACTTTTCTTATCCGTTACGGCAGGCGGGCTAAACCATAGGCTTGGCGGGCCGTCCCCGGTGCAGACTCACCGCGTTACGCATGGCGGCCCGGGCGCGTTTGCGCTCGCCGCACGCATCGTACATGCAGGAGAGGTTAAACCAGCTGGCCCAGTCGTCAGGGGCGTCTTCAACGGCAAGCGCATATTTCTCGAACTCCTGTGCGGCAGCGGACTTGTCCACCCGCCCCGAGGGGCTGCGCGGCAGGGTGTCTTCAGGGAGTTTACCGGCAGCAGCCAGCTCATCGGCGAGCTTCTGGATGCGTGCACCAAAAATAATTTCACGCACCAACGCCCACGCCCCCACCGCCGGCAGCAGCAGCAGCCCAACCCCCAGAACAGTTCCCGCAATATTGCCTGAGACGATCAGCATCACCCCACGCTGTGCGGTAAAGAGCAGATACAACCCCAGTAGCGCTACGGTGAGAGCCGCGAAGGTTTTCCCTTTACCGCCAGCATCGACGACCAAGAATACACCGCTAAAGAGCAACACTCCCAGTATGAAAGCGCGGGCACCAAACGGCACGGGCAGCAACAGCACTGTAGCCGCTAAGAGGATGCAGGCGAGCGCACTCCAGAGCCGCAACGATAAAAAAAGTGAGCGGCGAGAGGACTCCATGCTGGAAGAGGGCACAGGGGTGCTCATGAAAGCTCCAGGTAGTTATCCAGGCCCACGCTCAGCCCCGGGTGGGAGGCAACCTCTCGCACACCCAGCAGCACCCCGGGCATGAAGGAGGCACGGTCAAACGAGTCATGCCGGATCGTCAAAGCTGCCCGGTGTCTCCCAACAGGATTTCTTGGTGAGCGACCATGCCCCGCAGCCGCACCGCGTGCACACTAATACCATCAATTTTTGCCCCGCGTGATCCTAGCGGGTCAGTTTCGGTCGCGTCGGGGGACGCCCCTACCCCGGCTGCTTCTCGAGCGGCAGCCACTTTCCGGGCGGTGTGTGCGGCGGTGCCGGAGGGTGCATCCACTTTATTTGGGTGGTGGATTTCAATGATTTCAGCCGATTCGAAATACCGGGCGGCTTTGGCCGCAAATTCGGTGGCGAGGATCGAGCCGATAGCGAAGTTAGGGGCGATGAGCACGCCCACACCGGGGTGCTCGCCCAGAAGCTGCTTCAGTGAGCTGAGCCGTTCTTCATCCCAACCGGTGGTTCCCACCACTGCGTGTATGCCGTGTTCCACAGCGAAACGTACATTTGCTTCAGTTGCGGTGGGCACGGTGAGGTCGATGATGATGTCGGCTTTAACATCAAGTAGTTTCGTGAGCGGGTCTGCGCTGCCCAGCGCTGCCACGAGGTCCATATCGGCGGCAGTATTAACCGCCCGCACGGCCTCAGAGCCCATGCGTCCTTTCGCGCCGAGTACGGCCACGCGCCATATTTTATTAGTCGTCATCTCACCGGTATGTTGTACCACTGTCTACCTGCCTTGCTCCTTCTCTCACAGTATTTATGGGCGTTACCCAGGAAATACTGCACCCGTACCCTTAATATTTTTAATATTAGCCGTTAAAGCCGGTCTAAACTTGGGGGAAGCGCAAAGAACCGCACGAACCGACCCTATAATTAAGCAGTAATTTATTGCGCCATCACCTGACCCGGAGTAGTCACCGTCAATGAAGCAGCTTTTCGCCTCCGCTATCGCCCCCGAAGAGGGGAATCAAAAGTTCATACTACCTGGGCTAGATGGTTTACGCGCCATCGCAGTGTCTCTGGTAATCGTGTATCACCTATGGCCCACGGTAGTCCCCGGGGGCATGATTGGTGTAGACATTTTTTTCGTCATCTCCGGGTATTTGATCACGGCCCTGCTGCTGCGTGAGGGAGCCACCACCGGGCGTATTAACCTGCTGGAGTTCTGGAAACGCCGTGCCAGACGTCTGCTCCCGGCTATTGCACTAGTAATTCTTCTCATGGGCCCCATTACCCAGATTATGCAGGGCGATATTCGGGTGGCCCTTGACCGGCAGGTGCTGGGCGCGGCCACGTTCTCCTCTAATTGGCTCTCTATCCTTTCAGGTAACGACTACTTTACGCAGACTTCCCCGCAGCTGTTCACAAACTTCTGGTCGCTGGCGGTTGAAGAACAATTCTATGTAATCTGGCCGCTATTACTGGTGGCTGTGGCCCTTATCCTTCAGCGCAGGTGGCGCTTATTCGCCATTGCTGTGGGGGTCCTGGTGGTTTTTTCGCTGACAATCAGCACGGTGCTGGCTGCTGGCGAAGCGCCATTGAGCCGCGTGTACTACGGCACTGACACCCACATGTACGGTCTGCTCAGCGGCGTTCTGCTGGCGTTTGCGGTGCCCTGGTCGCTGTACCCGCCCACGGATAAGCACGTGCTCTACACGGTGTCCCGCCCTTACGGCATGGTCACGTTTGCGCGGGTGCTCATCAGCTGGGTGTGCTATTTGCGCTCATCCCCTATGCTGTGCTCGCTCACGAGTCGGCGAAGTTCTTCATCCCTTGGGGGCTGTTTGGCGCTTCTTTGCTGACGATCGGTGTGATTCAGGGGATGCTGCCCGATATGGTGGCGGGCGCCTCTGAGCTGCTGCGTAAGGTGCTGTCTTTCCCGCCGCTTCTGTGGATTGGCCAGCGTTCGTACGGGCTGTACCTGTGGCATTGGCCGCTGGCGGTCATTGCTCATTACTTGTATGGGCCCGATCGTTCTCCCCTGATTAATCTGCTGGTGCTGGCGTTGACGTTAGCGGTGGCAGAGCTGTCGTACCGTTTTGTTGAGACACCGGTACGCCGCTATGGGTTCCGCGGGTGTGCACGCATGGTGTGGCAGTGGCTACGCACCGACCGGATGAAACTTGTACCGCTCTCTATTACTGTGGCCGTGATCGGAGCGTGCTTTGCCAGCACCGCAATGGCGGTGCACAGTGCACCGCAGATGACCAGTGCACAAACCGCTGTGGAGAACGGTAAGAAGGCCGCCCAGGAGCGGCTGCAGGCTAAGAAGGAGGCCCGTGCGTCTGCCTCCGCCAGCGCCGCGGCCGACCCGCAGCAGTCGCAGGATCCTTCCGCGGCGCCCTCCCCCCGGGCCTTCCGGGGATTCGCAGCCGAAGGTTGATTCTTCACAGGTCACCATTATTGGTGATTCGATTGTGGTGGCAACCCAACCCGACCTATACGATACGATGCCCGATGCTCAGGTGGACGCTGAAGAAGGCCGCACCATTGATAAGGTGATCCCGATAGTGAAGTCAATGGCCTCCAACGGTCAGCTGCGCAAGACCGTGGTAATTTCTGTGGCCGCTAACTCAACGTTCGCCCCGGGGCAGCTGGAGCAGATTCTTGAGACCCTGCCGCAGGACAGCAAACTGGTGGTGGTGACAGGGTTCGGCCCGAGTAATCTGACGTGGATTGAAAACTCGAACAGTATCATTCGCGAGTTTGCCCAGAAGAACTCTTCGCGTGTGGTGCTGGCCGACTGGAACAGCACAATCCGTGAGGAGCTGCAGAAAAACCCGACGCTCATGACCTCCGACGGGGTGCATCCGGATTTGTCGGGGCAGGTTATCTATGCGCGCGTAATAACTGAGGCGGTAGCAAAAGCACAGTCTTAAAGCGACAAGCTTTAAAGGTGTGGGCGGTTCGGCTTTACTGATCGGATGTATCAGGGGTCGCACCGCCCACCGTGATATGGGGGCTTCACCGGCAGGGTGATGGCAGGCAACGCCGCCGCTACTGGTCAATGATGCTGCGCACCAGCTCTTTCGCGGCGGGAATCACTTCGTCTTCGAACCAGGGGTTGCGTTTGCGCCAGCCAATGGTCAGTGGCGAGGGGTGCACCAGCGGCAGCTGGGCGGGGAGGTACTGTTCATAGTCGGCGACGGTTTCGGTCAGGTTTTTCTTAGCGCCGGTACCAAGGTAGTAGCGCTGCGCGTACGAGCCGACGAGAATGGTGAGCCGCACCTGCGGCATGAGCTCACGCAGCCGCGGGTGCCAGGTGGGGGCAAATTCTTTGCGCGGCGGTTTGTCCCCATGTTTGCCTTTACCCGGATAGTAGAAGTCCATGGGGGTAAGCGCGAAAAGGTCCGGGTTGTAGAACTCGTTATCAGTAACACCCAGCCATTGCCTCAGCAGCCGCCCGCTGGCGTCATTCCAGGGTTTGTGGGTTTGTTGCGCAATCCTGCCGGGTGCTTGCCCCACCAGCATAATGCGTGCTGCTGCGGTAGCGGTGTACACCGGCGTGTACCCTTTGGCGCGCATCTCAGCGTTCGTTGTGGCGTCGTTGATTTCCTGGTATAACAGGTTAGCTTCTGGCAACAGGTTCATGAGGCCCCAGTATACGCGGTGGGTGTTGTGTGTAGTGTGGGGCGGTGAAAATAGGGTGCCTAGCCGCGCACGGTGTGAAGTGCATGAAGCATCAGGTGATCGGTGCCGGTCTCCTGTGAGAAGGAGTATTCGTAGAGCAGATAATCCAGGCTTTATCCTCCGTAAGAGCGTCTTGAGCATACGATAAAGAGGCGGCAAACCGGGCACGGTAGAAAAGCGGTTGTACAATATCGTACGGTTTATCGGCGTCGAGCTCCTCAAGGTACATCTCGTCCATGCTCTCTGCCCATTGCCGGAGACGTTCGGGGTGGGAGAAGATTTCTTGCTCACGCACTATACGCACAATATCCTCAGCCACCTCAAGCGCTGAAAGGTGCTGCTGTTTCCAGTCAAGCCACGCCAGGGCTAAAAGGCTGATGAGTTTCGCGCGTTGTGATGCATCTAGAGTGCAGATTTGCTGTAGTTCTTCGGCGTAGTCGGGAGGGACAACGATAGTGAACATAGCGGGGTTCCTTTCGCGAATTCCCTCAACTTTAGCACAAGGGTAAAGTAAAACTGGGAGGAATCTCCTCAGAGAAACTCATGAAAGCTGCACACGATACTCTCTGCAAAGCACCACCCCTACACCCGATATCAGAAGGAGTCTATGGAGCCACAGCAGGAAACATCGCACGATATATTGGAGTCTCTCCTTCAAGAGCTTATAGAGCGTGAAGAAGACTTCAGATTCTACATAAGTCTCTGTCTTCGTCTGCTTGCGCGGTCTCCACAGCACGGTTGGGATGTTAAGGCTTTTATGCGGGGTTTAGAACCCGAAGATATGGCAGCCCCACGCGATCCTGCCGAGCTCCGCACAAACCCAAAGTTTCTGGAGAGCGAATGGCTCATGGGCAAATATTCCATCCTTCTAGAAGCTTTCGATGAGGCGGGAACTTCCCGCCACATATCTACTGCCGCTCCAAAAGATACGACCCTGGCAGGATATGATCTTCGCATCCTGTGGAAAATCGTCAATGCCCACTACAGCTCATATTTTGAGCCAGACCCGCGCAGGCGTGTTACCTGTGCGGTTGAGGGGCTTGTGGGAAAAGATTATTCGGTTGAAGACCTCACAGGTGATCTTCAAGATTACCTTGATCGGCATGCGTGTCTGCTTAAACTACGGGACCTCTGCCGCGAGCTGGCGGATCAGGGTAAAGATCTGGCATTCTTCACAGACCTTGGTATACGTCTTCTTAAACCCGTCACCTGGCCCGTGGATGATCTGCGTTCTTTCCTTCAGGAAATAGGCTCAGAGACCGTAATGGAGCCGGTTGCTCTCCCCCGGCTGGGGTGGCACCAGGTGTACCGTACCCACGAGAATGATGTGTTCAGCGACAGCGAGCAGCTCCTGCAGAAGTACAGCATTCTCGCAGACACGCTTGGTGAATTAAGCAGTCCCGCATACTCTCAAGTTGATCTTGCTGCCCGCATTGCCCGCGCACAGTACGAGCTGTTCTTTAGTCGAAAGCCGCAGGAACGCATCCTTGCCGCCTTACGGCACCTCATCTCGGACGAGTACCCCGCCGAGACGCTGCACCGGCAGCTTTTGGATTTCTTAGCCACACCATAGCCTGCTGACATCCGGTCTTTCCAGCAGGTGAGGCTGACCCGCTATCGGCTATCGGTCGGGATGCTCGGCGCCCTGCGGCGAGCGCGCCACCGAGAAAATAGCGGCCAGCGCCCTACGGAATTCCGGCAGGTGCCGGTCGTCAAGATTCACCAGCACCTCCAGGACAGGCCCAACCTGCAGCGCCTGCTGAATATCCTCCCCCATGGTGAACACCACCGTGTTGCCGCTGAGCGTGTAGGACACGTTATTGCTCTCAAGAGCGAGCGACTGGTCATTACGCTCTAAGTAGATGACGGGTTCCTCCTCAGGAGTACGTGCAAGTGTGAAGTACTCGTGCTGCCCATACGAGAAATAAACGTACGCCAACCCGTCCTCATTTGAGGGGCTGTACTCTATGGAGTGAGGCTCAATCATGACACCAGCTGCTCCTGCCAAACTCTCGCTACCAAAAATTATAGGCGTCCTTCAACCAACCGGAACAGCAAAATCTGTCAGCGCACAATTGTGGTGATCATCTGCTGCTGCCCCAGATACCTGGCGAGGCCGTGCACATCCTCAAGGGTGACCGCGCGGATCTTCTGAAGTAACTCATCAGTGCTCGTAAACCGGCCCGACTCCAGTTCCGCGTGCCCCAGACGGGACATGCGGGAGCCCGAGTCCTCACTGCCCAGAACAGTTGAACCGGCCAGCTGCCCACGTACTTTGCTGAGTTCTTCTGCGGTAATTCCGGCAGCCACCAACTTATCAAACTCATGCTGCAAGAGCTCACACACCTGCTCGGTTTTAGCGGGCAGGCACCCGGCGTACATGCCGAAATACCCCGCATCGGAGTAGGCACCTGAGAACGCGAACGTGCTGTACGCCAGCCCGCGTTTCTCGCGGATCTCCTGGAAAAGCCGTGAAGACATACCCGCCCCAAAAGCACTCGACAACACGCTCATCGCGTAGCGTCGCTCATCCCCCGCAATAATACTCGGGCAGCCCATCACAATATTTGTCTGCTCGAAGCCCTTCTGGACTTCACGCAGCTCAGAGAACGGAACGATACCGCTTTCGGTGCGCACACGGCGCGGCGCCGGAGCCACACCCTCGCGAAGGTTCCAGCCGGAGCGGGTGAGCGCATCCAGTACCAGGTTCACAATACGCGAGTGCTCCAGCGACCCAGCCGCTGAAACAACCAGTCGATCCGGCGTGTAATACTGCTTGTAATGCTCCCACACCGCTTCCCTCGGAACCTGCATAATCTCCTGCGGAGTGCCACCAATCGGGCGGCCCAGCGGGTTATCACCCATCAGCTGTTCCACAAAATTCTCGAAGGCAACATCGGTCGGGTCGTCCTGATCCATCGCCAGCTCTTCCAGAATCACCCCGCGCTCCTGCTCCAAATGCTCAGGATCCAGCAGGGCGTTACTGACCATATCCGCCAGCACATCAATCGCCATTGGCACGTCGTCGTCAAGTACGCGCGCATAGTAGCAGGTGTGTTCCTTCGCGGTGAGGGCGTTTGACTCGCCGCCCACCTCATCAAACGTCTGTGCAATATCCAGCGCCGTGCGCGAAGCCGTGCCTTTAAAGAGCAGGTGCTCCAAAAAATGGGTAGACCCCAACATGCCCGGGGCCTCGTCCCGAGAACCAACCCCCGCCCAGAAACCGATCGAAACGCCTCGAGTGCCCGGCATACGTTCGGTGATGACACGCACCCCGCCGGGCAGGATAGAACGGCGCACCTCATTCGAATCAGCACCAGCAAAAATCAGGCGGCCACGCTCATAATCAAGCTCCTCAGCGATTTCACCGGGCGCCACAGGAAGGCTAATAGCCATGAAAAAGTCAGTCCTTACCTCACGAACAATATGAACCACACACAAATATACGCGAAGGATGCGCCTCCCACCGGGCCCCGAACCCGGGGCGCCGTGCGGAAGACGCATCCTCGCCAGTTAGAGTGCCGCAGCGGGCATACTACTGGGCGTCATCAACCACCGGGGAGAGCGAAAGCTTGCCGCGGTCGTCAATCTTAGTGATCTCAACCTGCACCTTCTGCCCCACCGACAGCACATCCTCGGTGTCTACCACGCGCTTACCGCCGTTAAGCTTACGCATCTCAGAAATGTGCATCAGCCCGTCCTTGCCGGGGGTAAGCGAAATGAACGCACCAAAATCAGTCAGCTTCACCACGGTGCCCAGGTAGCGCTCGCCCATCTCGGGAACCTGCGGGTTCGCGATGGCGTTAATCGCCGTGCGGGCGGCCTCAGCAGAGGGCCCATCGGTCGCGCCAATAAATACAGTACCGTCGTCCTCAATGGAAATATCGGCACCGGTATCTTCCTGAATCTGGTTAATGGTCTTACCCTTCGGGCCGATCACCTCACCAATCTTAGCGACCGGAACCTTCACCGAAATGATGCGCGGCGCGAACTCGCTCATTTCATCGGGTGCATCAATAGCTGCGGTGAGCACCTCCAGAATATGCAGGCGAGCCTCGCGTGCCTGGGTCAGTGCACCTGCCAGCACCGATGCGGGAATACCATCAAGCTTGGTGTCCAGCTGAATAGCGGTCACGAACTCGCTGGTACCGGCGACCTTGAAGTCCATATCACCCAGGGCATCTTCAGCACCCAGAATATCGGTCAGCGCGGCGTAACGGGTTTCGCCATCAACCTCGTCAGAGACAAGGCCCATTGCGATACCCGCAACAGGTGCGCGCAGAGGCACACCGGCATTGAGCAGCGACAGGGTTGAGGCACAGACCGACCCCATCGACGTGGAGCCGTTCGAGCCCAAGGCCTCAGAGACCTGGCGGATCGCGTAGGGGAATTCCTCACGCGAGGGCAGCACCGGGGTCAGTGCGCGTTCTGCGAGCGCACCGTGGCCGATTTCGCGGCGCTTGGGCGAACCAACACGGCCGGTCTCACCAGTGGAGTACGGCGGGAAGTTGTAGTGGTGAATGTACCGCTTGGACTTGACCGGGTGCAGCGAATCGAGCTGCTGCTCCAGCTTGAGCATATTCAAGGTGGTCACACCCATGATCTGGGTTTCGCCGCGCTCGAAAATTGCCGAACCGTGCACGCGCGGCAGCACCTCAACTTCGGCGGTCAGCTGGCGAATATCGGTGAGCCCGCGACCGTCAATGCGCACCTGTTCGGTGAGGATGCGCTGGCGCACGGTGTGTTTGGTGAGAGCCGCAAACGCTACTGAAACCTCGTTAGCGCGCTCCTCAAACTCTTTGCCTTCCCCGGTGAGGGTTTCCATCAGCTCGGATTCAAGCTCCGCAGCAGCGGCTTCACGCTCCTGCTTACCCGCGATGGAGTAAACCTCCACGAGGCGCTTGCCCGCGAAGTCCTTCACGGCGGTATCAACGTCTTCACCGTGTCCGCCGAAGTAGGGAAGCTCCAGGGCGGGTTTACCGGCGCGCTCCACAAGGTCAGCCTGAGCCTTGCACAGAGCAGCAATAAAGGGCTTCGCAGCCTCCAAACCTTCGGCTACGATCTCTTCGGTGGGGGCAGCATGGCCGTCTTCCTTAATGAGCTTCCAGGAGTTATCGGTTGCCTCTGCCTCTACCATCATGATCGCAACGTCTTCACTGCCATCGGCCTTAGTCACGATGCGACCGGCCACAGCCATATCGAATACGGCGTTTTCCAGCTGAGAGTACTTGGGGAAGCACACCCACTGCCCGTCAATAAGAGCCATACGCACACCGCCGATAGGCCCGGTAAACGGTGCGCCCGAAAGCGAGGTTGAGGCGGAAGCAGCGTTAATGGCGAAGGTGTTGTAGATTTCGTCCGGTTCAACGGTCAGAACGGTTACGACAACCTGCACCTCATTGCGGATACCCTTGGTAAAGGCGGGGCGCAGCGGGCGGTCAATCAGACGTGCAGCGAGCACGGCCTCAGTTGCGGGGCGCCCTTCACGGCGGAAGAACGAGCCGGGAATCTTACCGGCAGCATACATGCGCTCTTCAACATCCACAGTCAGCGGGAAGAAGTCAAAGCCTTCACGCGGTGACTTCCCCACAGCGGTTGCAGAGAGCAGGGTGGTTTCGTCGTCAATGGTGACAAGCACGGAGCCCGCCGCCTGCTTGGCGAGGCGGCCAGTTTCAAAACGCACATGACGCTTACCGTACACACCGTTGTCGATTTCGACCTCGGAAAATTGGATTTCGGGACCTTCCACGGTTCCTTCTTTCTGTGTTGGTGAGGTCGGCACACCGTGCGTTCTAACTATCGGCCTTCGATAGGAAACCACGGCCGCACCCGCTCCCGGGCGGGGGCCCGTAATTCGCTACCGAGGACCGCACCTAAACGCGCGGGGCGCTCCCTCAGGTTAATATTTCACTGTGTTCGATGCGTGGCACATTTGCGGGGCACTCCCCCCTGCGGCTCATTGCATCATGAGGCAACCGGGGTCGGCCAAGTGTTGCTGCTTGCCGCCCCATGCCCCTCCCCAGGTTGCAGTTACGGGCGTGCCCGCCTCTGTGGAGAGACTGACACGCCCGCACTATAAGCCCTTTATCGACGCAGGCCCAGACGCTCAATGAGCGAACGGTAACGCTCGATGTCGATGCTCTTGAGGTAACCCAACAAGTTGCGACGACGACCAACGAGCATCATCAGACCACGACGTGAGTGGTGGTCATGCTTGTGGAATTTCAGGTGCTCGGTCAGGTCGGAGATACGACGAGACAGAACAGCAATCTGCACCTCAGGCGAACCAGTGTCGCCCTCGTGGGTTGCGTATTCCTTGATGATTTCCTGCTTGATTGCCGGATCTAGTGCCATGAAAGTTAACTCCTGGAGTTAGTGCCGCGTACCTCCCGCACAATAGTGTTGTTGCGCGGGGTTTGGGCGAAAGCCCTCAGCGTGTCAACCGCGGACCGCAGACACGCATCCTTACTATTCTACTGCACAAGCCGTGTTTTTGGGGAATATACCCGCTATTTGACGGTAACGCCGGGCTGCTTACCCCGCAAGACCAGAAGGTAGTACCCCAGCAGGAACACGCACCAGACACCCCCAACCACCAGCGCCAAACGGGTGCTCTCAAAGAGCCCCAGAAGCACCACCACGAACGCCATGAATGCCAACGTGAGGTAGCTGACCCACAGGGGCAGGCGCACAGGCTGCTTCTCGGTGTCATACCCGCCGCGCTTATAGGCGATGTGCGCCAGCAGAATCATCACCCACACCAGCACCGTGGCGAAGGTGGCCAGCGAGGCAACCACCTCAAAGCATCCTTAAAGAGCACGTTCACAATCACACCCACCGCCATGACCACGATCATGAGCAAAGTGGTCATCCACGGCGCGCCGGTACGGCTCACCCTACGGAACGATGCGGGGGCCAGCCCGCGCTGCGCCAAACCGTACAGCATACGCCCGGCACCGTACACATCTGCGTTCATGGCCGAAACAGCGGCGGTAATCACCACAATATTCAAAATGCCAGCTGCCGCAGGTATACCCAAAGAACTAAAAATCTGCACGAACGGCGAGTTCTCTTTACTAACCGAATACCAGGGGTACAGGGACATAATCACACCCAGGGTAAGCACATAGAAAATCATGATGCGGGCCGGCACGGTGCGGATTGCCTTAGGGATGGATACACGCGGGTTTTTCGTCTCACCCGCCGCAATACCAATAGTCTCAATACCGCCAAAAGAAAACATCACCACGGTAAAGCAGGCCAAGAAGCCGGTGAACTGGTTCGGCATGAAACCGCCGTCCAGCGACCACAGGTTGGTAACCGACGATGCGACAGAATCGTGCGCCTGAACCCCAACAAACAGCAGAATCACGCCACCAATAATCATGGCGATAATAGCCGAAACCTTCACTAGGGTGAACCAGAACTCTGCCTCCCCGAACGCTTTTACTTTCGTGAGATTAATGGCGAGCAGAATCAGAAGCACCGACACAATCCACACCCAGGCGGGGCTATTAGGGAACCAGAACTGCATATAGACGGCGAACGCCGTCACATCCGCAATAGCGACCAGCGCCATCTCCAGGGCGTAACTCCAGCCGGTCACAAAACCCGCCCAGCGCCCCAAGTAACGGGTAGCGTACTCCGAAAACGCCCCCGAAACCGGGTTGGCAAGCGCTAACTCGCCCATAGCGCGCATCACCATGAACACCGCTGCGCCGCCAACCATGTAGGCGACCAGCACCGAAGGCCCAGCCAACTGGATAGCAGATGCTGAACCGTAGAAAAGGCCCGTACCAATCGCCGAACCAAGGGCAATGAACATGATGTGACGCAGCGTCAGGACACGCTGAAGGTGCGGGGTGCCCGGCTGCACCTTAGCGGTATCTACCGATGTGGGGTTACGGTCCGTTGAGTCCGTGTTTTTCATACTGTCCTCACTGGGTTGGGGTGCCAGGCGCCTGCTACGCGGGGCCCGGCAGGACGGTGGGCTAAGCGGATTGGATAGGCTAGGCCCGTTTCCCCACAGGGAATAAGCCAACGCCGGAGGCTGCCGCACCCGCCGTATACCGTGATGCCCGCAACCCCCGGTGCGTGAGGGACGCAAGCAAAAACGGCGGGCTGGCAACGAAGCCAACCCGCCGTCTTCTCTAAGACTTATTTCTTACGCTTACGACCAATAAGGATCGAAGCGAGAGCGGTTATTCCGGTCACTGTGTAAACCGAAGGCCACGCGCCAATCTTCTTGGCGAGCGGATGAGATGCGCCGAAAGCACCCAGGTACAGACCGGTCAGGAAGGTAGCGCGGGGTGCCCCGGCCTTACGCTTCCAGTTCATAAAGGCAATAATGCCGCACACACCCAGCACAGCACCGCCGAGAGGACGGTTACCGGTGGTGGAAGCCACCTTATAGCCACCGAGCAGACCGGTGACAGATGCGAGGGTGGGGCAAACCTTCATGGGGTTTCTCCTGGGGTCCGAAAAATCTCTTGCCTAATAACCATACTGCATGTGCGCCACAAATGCATCCTCACCCCGCTGCGAACCGCCACTAGGCAGGGTCTAAGGGGAGCAAGTTGTGCGCCCGCAGCACCGGCAGAGCCGCAGCTGCAGCCCGTATTACGCCTTAGAGTCCTGTCCTGTGTCTTCGGCATCATCCGTGTACCCGCGCAGGAACCACAGGTGCGCGGCAACCCGCAGAGCGTATTGGGCTGAGCGGGCAGCAGCTACCTCCACACCAAGGTGGAAATCTTGCCCAGCGGCGGGGCCGCACAAATCAGAGACGCACCGCACCGCCACAAACGGCACCTCATAGTTATGGCACACCTGGGCGATGGCGGTAGTTTCCATATCGGTACTTAACGCGGCGGGAAACGCCTCACGGGTGTCTTTGACATTATGGGCGGTCACGAATGAATGTCCGGCAAGCATCAGCCCCCGGCACACCTGCCAGCCGCCTTCCGCCTGCTCAGCATCAAGAGCTTCGACGGCGGCGGCAACCGCATCATCCACGTCGGAATCCGGGCCGCCATAGGTTTCGGGCATGCCAGGGACTTGCCCACGCACATACCCGAAAGCGCTCGCATCAGCATCGGTGTAGGTGTACTCTGTACCGACTATCACATCCCCCACGTTCGTTGTGGCGGCAAGCCCGCCCGCGGTGCCTGCACTTATCACGCCAGAACAGTCGGTGGCGTAGCTCAATGCCTCGGTCACGGCGGATGCGGCGTTCACCAGCCCAATCTTGGAACGCACCAGCAGCAGAGGCACCTCACGCTGGTTAACGGTCAGGGTGCGCGGGTGAAAAACCGCCGCGCCCTCATCAATAGGTTCCTGCGCCCAGGCGGTGGCGTTAAGGAGCGGCGCGATTTCTTCGTCCATAGCCACCTGAATAATGACGGCGTTGGAGAAGTTCAGCATCAGATCGTTCAGGTTTTCGAGGTCAGCAAGCATGGCAGTGTAAACCTCGTCAGGATTCATCTGCGCCGCAGCAAAAGGAAAATCGCTCACGCCATCACCTGCTCCCATTCGCTGCGGGCGGCTAGGAAACCGCGGGCGGCCTCTTGAGCAGCACCCAGAGAATGGTGTGCCCCCCCAGCCGCACTGCACCTCGTTTGCGGCGGGAACTTCGGTAGCCTCTAGAATATCGCGCATCGTTGCTTCAAGGATGGGCATAAATTCTTGCGGCTCAATACCTAGGGTGAGGGCGTAGAAGCCGGTCTGGCAACCCATAGGAGAGAAGTCAATGAGCTTATCGGTGTGGTTGCGCATCAGTTCGGCACTCAGATGTTCAATAGAGTGCACAGCAGGCATGTCAAGATGCGCAGTATTTGGCTGAGTGAAACGGACATCATACTTAATGAGAGTGTCCCCGCCCGGTAGTATCTTACGGTCCGCAATGCGCACATAGGGAGCAGCGACAGCGCGGTGGTCCAGGTTAAAGGACTCAACGTTCATTTTTTCCATGGTTCCATTCTCGCTTAAAACCTGAGTAATGTAACCCAAAAAACTGCACGCATAGACGCCCACACCTTTGGCGGTGCAGACGGGTACCGGACGCGTCCCTCAACACGGTGCGCCCGGTTCGCAGGGACTACGCGGCGGCCAGTACCTCCCGAGTCTGCACCACATCCTGGTTAATCTGCTCCACCAGGGCCTCCACCCCGTGGTACGCCACCATCGGGCGCAGATGCTTCACAAACTCCACCACCACATGCTGACCGTACAGGTCAAAGTCCTCGACACGCTCCTGCGGCCGGTCAATCACATGCGCCTCAACCTGCCGGTTCTCAAGACCATCGAACGTTGGGTTCGTTCCCACCGAAATAGCCGCCGGGTGGCGTGTTCCCGACTCGTCCGTCAGCCACCCGGCGTACACTCCATCCACCGGAATAAAACCGCGCGCCTCCAGCTCCAGGTTTGCGGTGGGGAACCCCAGCTCACGCCCACGAGCCAACCCGTGCACCACCTCCCCGTACATGAGGTGAGGGCGGCCCAACAATCTGGCGGCACCCTCCATATCCCCCGTATTCAGCAGTTCACGGATACGCGTAGAAGAGCACCTGGTGCCGTCATCCGCCATGAGATCATCAACCACCACAACCTCAAACCCGTACTGTTCGCCCAGCTCACGCATGGTGTTAAGGTCACCAGAGTTGCGGTGCCCGAAACGCACATCATCGCCAATCACCACGTAACGGGCGTGCAGAGTATCCACAAAAACGCTCTTCACAAACTCTTCGGGGCTCTGCTTCGCAAACTCCAGGTCGTAGTGAAGCAGCACATAATTCTGCAGGCCCAGCTGACACATAAAATAGCGGCGTGAACCCTGCCCCATAATCTCCTGATGCATCAGCTCAGGGTGGTGAACCTGCATTGGGTGCGGGTCGAATGAGACCGCAACAGAGGCCAGCCCGTGCTCCCCAGCCAACTCGACAACGCGCGAAATCACGCGGGTATGACCAATATGCACACCATCAAAGTTGCCGATAGTCACCACCGACGGCCCAAAATCCGCCGGAATATCGCTCAGCTCGGTATAGAGGGTCACGTGCTCTCCTGCATAAAAAATACTGTACCTATACATCCTAGACCAGCGCGGGCATAGATGCTGAATCCTAAAACGGGGTGCACCCCGGTACGGCGAGCCCGGCCAAAGCCCCGATTAAACGCGGGAGGCGCTGAGCATCTGCTGACGGATCGTATTCGACTTATTAATCCAGGCGTACCACACCAGAAGACACGGCGGGATCACCAAATCCGTCACCATCAGCACAATAAGCGACCAGTGCGGGGTACCGTGCGAAGCCCACGAAATAATGCGCCCCACACCGCCAAGGAACACCACCAGGCACGCCAGTACCAGCATATTCGCCCACTTAAACTTCCAGGCGATAAACAAGAACGCGATGCCCACCCCCGCATACACGGCGGCAAGAAACGCATAGTTCGACTCGATTGACGGGTTCACCGCAACCGCAGCGGAGTCCGGGGCCGCCTGCGTACCCGCCATCACCTGCCACGCCGCGTAGGCAATAATCGCCACGCCGTACAGCCCCACCACCGAACGGAACAGCCCGCGGTTTTGGGGTTTTGCCGCATCCTCAAGGGTCTGCGGCTTCTGCTCCAGTTTCGTTTTCTGCTCGGGTTTCTTCGGTGCAGGATGCTTTACCGTCTCACCGTTCTCTGGTGTGGTTCGGGCCGATTTCAGGGCCTGGGGCTCTTTTTCAGGCCGACCCGCAGTACCCGCTTCACTGGCGGGGAAACCCGCAGATTCCTCACGGTCGCCCTGACTCGCAGCCTCGTTTTTTGAGGTCTCTTCATTCATATATTCTCTCCTCACATAATGTGTACAATTCAATAATTTGCGCCACGGCTACCCAGCGCCTATGCACGCCTGGAGTGGAACAGCCACCACAGGCCCGCAACGGGCAAAACCAGCGGAATAAACCCGTACCCCTGCCCAAAATGCGACCACACTGAGGCCAACGGGAACAGGTGCGGGGCAGCCAGAGACAACGCCCCCACCCCCAGCACGCCCACAAGCTCAGCTGAAATAGTCACAAGGGCAACTCGCCGTGCCAGCTCTCCGCGCCGTGCCAAGGCAACTGCGGCCACAGCATAAATAACAGCCGACAGCAAAGACAGCAGGATTGCCAGCGGAGCCTCATCAAATTTACGCACCAGCTGGTACCCCGCCCGCGCCCCAGCCGACAACGTAAAAACACCGTACAAAACGGCGATCAGCTTCCCCGGGCCCGAGGCGTGGTAGGAGCCCATGCTGCGGTTTTGAGGCCGCCCACCGGAGGCGGATTGAAGATTATTACCCATGTTTCCTTCCAAAAGTGTGTGCGGCAGAAGGTCACTGCGGCCGGCTCAGTAGTAGTACCACAACATATTCATCCGATGCACCATCACAATCAGCACCGGGCCGGGAACCGCCAACAGAAGCGTAGCCCACCGGGTGCGTTCACTCAACGAGTAGAAAAACGCACCTGCCGGGATCACCATAGCCGTCAGCAAATACCCGTAGTACTCCAGCCAGTCACCGCGAGGTCCCGGGCCAACCGCCTGCATAATAATCGACCCTATCAGGTACACCACCAGGTACGCCTCAAGCAGCAGCACCGGGCCCTGCGAATAATCATCCGGGGCGTAGCCGCGCACATACTGCACCAGTGCTGCAGCCGCTGAGAGGGAGCCCAGTACGGCAGTTACCCAAAACCACCAGTCCAGCCCAGCAATCATGAGCGCTTCTCCAATGCTCGGGAAATCAGTCCCTGCCTCGAACACCAGGGTCGGTGCAGCTACCACACTACCGCGCTGTTTTAAGTTCTCCAGCAGCGCCACCAGCGTGCCATCCGGCGCAAAAGCCGCGTACACGCCCTCGGTAGTTGCGTGTTGCTTTTCCCCTCTGTCACCGGTACTTGCGTGGGCCTGCCGCGGAGTCACCGTCCCGTCCCCGTTCGGGCTAATGCGGCGGCCAAAAGACACATCTGTGGCCTGCTGCGCCGATAGCTCACGAACCTTAAAGAGACGGCGCGCAGCCTCCTCTAAACTCAGCAGCGGCATATCCGTCAACGGTTGCCCCGCCGTCTGCCGGCGTTCCAGCAGTTCCGGCAAAGCAGCGGCGTCTGCAAGGGTGGTTTCTCCCACCCGGGTGCGGCGTAAACGTATGAGGTGCCCGCCGGTGCCCAGCATCTGACCCAGATCCCGCGCCAAGGCACGAATATAGGTGCCTGAGGAGCAGGATACCGTCACCTCACAGTTGATCACTGGCACCGAGGTGATCGCAGTAGTGGGATCTGACAGCTCACCGTGTGTTCCGGCCGCGTCGATCCCCGCCTCGGCAAGTTCCTGCTGAGAAACGAGAACACACCAACTGGTCATAGTGCGTTGTATGGAATGCACCGTGAACTCATTCACCCGCACCGGGCGGGCAGCTAGTTCTACCTGTTCACCGCTGCGCACCCGAGTGTAGGAGCGGACCCCATTAACCTTGATGGCAGATACCGCAGAAGGCACCTGCATAATATCGCCGGTTAGCTTGCGACCGCCTCAAGAATGCGCTGCTCAGTCAGTGCCTCCACGGCCTCCGGGCAAGTTCCGGTCTGTCGGCCCTGCGCGTCGTCCGTTTCTGTGCTAATACCCAGCTGAATCGTGGCCTGATACGTCTTATCCTGCCCTACCAGGTAGGTCAGCAGTTTCGTCGCCTTATTCAGCCCCAGAATCAGCACCCCGGTGGCCGCCGGGTCAAGGGTGCCCGCATGACCAACGCGACGGGTGCCCGCAATCCAGCGGAGTTTCGACACCACATCATGGCTGGTTATCCCCTCGGGCTTATCGATCACTACCAGCCCGCTGGGTCCGTCCCCTTTCGTTTTAGCCACTTATTCGGTGTCCTCACCGGTGGTGTCTTCGCCGAACTCGTTATCGTCGGCGGATTTCTTATAGGGGTCGGCCTCCCCCCGCATACTGCGCGCCCGTGGCGGCGGCGGCCAGCTGAGCGTCGCGTTCACGGGTCTTACGGAGCAAATCCTCCAGGTGGTAGGCGTTTACGGGGACTTCATCAGGCACAAAGGTGAGGGTTGGGGTCAGGCGGGCGGTAATGTTCTTCCCCACCTCCGACCGCAGGATACCTTTGGCGGATTCCAAGGCAGCCTTTGTCGAAGCCTGCTCCTGTTCGGAACCGTACACCGTGTAGTACACGGTTGCGTGCTGCAGATCGTTGGTGACGCGGGCGTCTGTGACGGTCACGAACCCGAGCCTGGGGTCTTTGACACGACGCTCTAACGCCTGTGCCACAATCACTTTAATGCGGTCGGCTAGGCGAGCCGCGCGGGCTGCATCAGCCATGCTGTTCTCCTCTGTAGGTGATACGCGGCGCGGGGGCGACGCGATAGTTCTTCCGTATATTTTCTGCTCGCAAGGTACGATGCCGCTGGTGCATCGCTGACACTGGCCCCACAGCGGGGCGGGCCGGCCCTTATAAACTCCCGTTCATAAGGACCGGCCCGCACGGTATGTGAGGTGCCCGCTTCCCTACTGCGGCTGGGAAGCAGACGGCCTTAGTGCCTTAGACGCGCTTCTTCTCGCGCATCTCCCACGTTTCAATAACGTCGCCTTCCTTAATGTCGTTGAAGGAACCGAGCCCAATACCGCACTCGTAGCCTTCACGAACCTCGGTGGCGTCGTCCTTGAAGCGGCGTAGCGACTCAATGGTGAGGTCTTCAGCCACCACGGACCCGTCACGTACCAGGCGTGCCTTGGAGTTACGCTTGATAATACCGTTCTTAACCAGCGAACCGGCAATATTGCCCCACTTGGAGGAGCGGAACACTTCGCGGATCTCAGCTGAACCAAGCTCAACTTCTTCATACTCGGGCTTGAGCATACCTTTAACGGCCTGCTCGATTTCCTCAATCGCACGGTAGATGACCGAGTAGAACTTCATCTCGACACCCTCGCGGTCGGCAAGCTCCGAGACGCGCTCTGCGGGGCGAACGTTGAAGCCAATGATCACCGCGTTGTCCACGGTTGCCAGGTTCACGTCGTTCTGGGTAATAGCACCCACACCGCGGTGGATCACACGCAGCTGAACCTCGTCGCCGCCCACGTCGATCTTCATGAGCGACTCTTCCAGAGCCTCAACAGCACCGGAGACATCACCCTTAATAATCAGGTTCAGCGTGTCCATCTTGCCCTCAGCCACGGCAGCATCGAAGGATTCAAGGGTTACGCGCTTACGACGCTTCGCAAGCTGTGCGTTACGGTCCGCTGCCTCACGCTTCTCAGCGATCTGGCGTGCAGTGCGTTCTTCCTCGGTCGAGAGGAAGGTATCACCCGCACGGGGCACCGTCGAAAGGCCCAGAACCTGCACGGGACGGGACGGACCGGCTTCTTTCACTGCCTGGCCGTTTTCATCGAACATTGCACGCACGCGACCGTGTGCCACGCCGGCAACAATCGCATCGCCCACATGCAGGGTACCAGACTGCACCAGGACGGTGGAGACCGCACCGCGGCCCTTGTCCAGGTTCGCTTCAATGGCAACGCCGCGAGCTTCCTTATTCGGGTTAGCACGCAGTTCCAGGACGTCGGCGGTGAGGGTCACAGCCTCTAGCAGTTCGTCAATATTGGTGCCGTTGCGGGCAGAAACATTCACGAACATGGTGTCTCCGCCGTAGTCTTCGGGTACCAGACCGTACTCGGTCAGCTGGCCCTTGACCTTATCGGGCGAGGCACCTTCCTTATCGATCTTGTTAACCGCAACCACGATCGGCACGTTAGCCGCCTGGGCATGGTTCAGGGCCTCAACGGTCTGCGGCATCACGCCGTCATCCGCTGCGACCACAAGAATAGCGACGTCGGTAACCTTCGCACCGCGGGCACGCATAGCGGTAAACGCCTCGTGACCGGGGGTATCGATGAAGGTAATCGCACGGTCTTCACCCTCAACGGTGGTGTGTACCTGGTACGCACCAATGTGCTGGGTAATGCCGCCGGCCTCGCCCTCAATGACGTTGGTGTTACGGATGGCATCCAGCAGGCGGGTTTTACCGTGGTCAACGTGACCCATCACGGTCACAACCGGCGGGCGCACCTCAAGCTCTTTATCGCCTTCAGCAGCCGCTTCGGCCTCAAGGTCAATGTCGAAAGACTCCAGCAGCTCGCGCTCTTCATCTTCGGGGGAAACGATCTTAATAACGTACCCCAGCTCGGCACCCAGCAGCTCAAACGTGTCCTCGTCCAGGGACTGGGTTTGAGTTGCCATCTCACCCAAGTGGAAGAGCACCGTAATCAGGGCTGCGGGGTTCGCGCCAATCTTCTCGGCAAAGTCCATGATGGAGGCGCCGCGGCGCATACGGATTTCGGTTGAGCCGTCGCCGCGAGGCACGACCACGCCGCCGGGTGCTGGTGCGTTAAGCTGCTCCTGCTCGCTGCGGCGTGCCGCCTTTGACTTGCGGTTTTTACGTTTGGAACCGCCGCGTCCGAAAGCGCCCTGGGCGTTACCGCGACCACCGGGGCCGGGGCGGCCCGGGCCACGGTTAAAGCCACCACCGCCGCGACGGGAGCCACCGCCGCCACCGGAGTTACCGCCGCCTGAAGGCGATCCGGGCCCAACATTGGATACCTTCGGCATCATTGACGGGGTGGGGCGTGAACCGCCGCCTGAGCCTGAACGGGGGCCGCCACCGGGGCGTGAGCCCGCTGCGGGGCGGGGGCCGCCGGAACCAGCACCACGCTGTCCACCACGCGGCGGGCGCGGCCCGCCGGAACGCTGCTCACCACGCTCGGGGCGTTTCATGCCCTGCTGCGATGAGAACGGGTTATTACCCGGGCGCGGGCCGGGTTTCGGACCGGGCTTAGGAGCCGCAGGCTTTGGCGCGGCAGGCTTGGGGGCGCCGGGTTTCGGTGCTGCGGACTGCGCATCGGGGCGTTTCATGCCCTGCTGCGATGAGAACGGGTTATTACCCGGGCGCGGGCCGGGTTTCGGACCGGGTTTAGGAGCCGCAGGCTTCGGCGCAGCAGCAGCCTTCCCTGCCGACGGAGCGGCCTTTGTACCGCTCTGTTTCTGAACGGCAGATTTAGGCCCAGGTTTCGGAGCCGCAGGCTTTGCTGCAGATTTCGGCGCGGCAGAGGCACCGGAGGCTGCTTTCTGGGATGCGGCAGGTTTCTGAGCTGCTTCAGCTGCAGGTTTTGCAGCGGGAAACGCCTCACGCAGCTTTGACAACCATGGGGTTTAGGGTTGAGGAAGGACCCTTAACAAATTCATTCATCTCGCCGAGTTTGGCGATAACTTCTTTAGAGGTGACGCCAAACTCTTTAGCGAGCTCGTGTACACGAGGCTTAGCCAATTTTCTCCTGTCCTGGCTCGCGCCAGGACGGCGCGGGCTCTAGTGATGTATGGGTGTGCGCACTACGGCGCACGGTGGCATTAGACAGCCGTTTTCTGAGCACAGGTAAGTACTCATTCTGCGGCACTCATTAGATATCCATCAGTTTTCTGACTCGCTTTCATACAGTGTTAAGAAGCCGTCAAACTTGTTTGACTTACATGGGGCCTGCGGTTCTCTCCTCCGCCTCCAGACGCTGTTGAAGTTGCTCGGCAAAAGCCTGCACCTGCAAAGCGCCACAGACAGTTTTGAAGGCGCGGGCGAAAGCATTCCTGCGTACTGCCTGCTGCAGGCACTGCACGCTGGGGTGTAGCCACGCTCCGCGCCCGGGCATATCTCTTCGCGCATCCACAAGAATACGCTGGGAGGTAGGCCCGTCACCGCCGCAGGATCGTACGATCCTGAGCATGTTCCGCTGGGTATCGCGGTCACGGCAACCGATGCAGGTTCTCAGGGGTAGGCTCATAAGTTTCCCCCTTTATCGTCCCAACATCAATTACCCTCGTTTGAGGGCGCACTAAGGCACGCGATCACAAACGCACATTTATATTCTATACGGTATGCCGGTATTTTCAGAGCCGCCATTGCGGCTATGAACGAATATTACTCGTTGTCAGCATGCAAAGCGCGAGAAACCCGCTCCGCCACTTCCTCTTCAGCCTTTAGCTGCGCATACTTCGATTCCGAGAGAATATCGATACGCCACCCGGTGAGTTTAGCGGCAAGCCGGGCGTTCTGCCCCCTCACGACCAATAGCCAACGACAGCTGGTCATCGGGTACAACGGCTCGGGCCGAATACTCACGCGCATCCAAAATAATGACCTCAGTCACCTTCGCGGGGGAAAGCGCTGCGGCAATAAACTCGGCGGGGTCTGAGGAATAATCGACAATGTCGATTTTCTCGTCATTCAGTTCCGCGGCAACAGCACGAACACGCGCGCCCATATCACCAATACAGGCACCTTTTGCGTTAATAGACGGGTCGGTGGCGTGCACCGCGATCTTCGAACGATGCCCCGCTTCACGGGCAATCGAGGCGATCTTCACCAGCCCGTCAGAAATCTCGGGAACCTCATGCTCAAATAAACGCAGCACTAGGTTCGGGTGGGAACGGGAAAGCACAATTGAGGGGCCTTTCTGGCCTCGGCGCGCCTCCACCAAATATGCGCGGATGCGCGCGCCATGCGGGTATTTCTCTCCCGGCACCTGCTCATTAGCTGGCAGCACCGCCTCAACAGTTCCCAGATCGACCTGCACCATGCGCGGATTATTGCCCTGCTGCACCACACCAGAGACGAGGGTGCCCTCACGGTCACGGAACTCCCCCAGCACGCTGGCGTCCTCGGCGTCTCGCAGGCGCTGCGCCAGCACCTGACGCACAGTCGCGGCGGCGATACGGCCAAAGTTATTGGGAGTATCATCAAACTCGGCGATCTTCTGGTTATCGTCGTCAAGTTCGGGGGCTAAAATGACGAACTGACCGCTCTTACGGTCAATCTCTGCACGGGAACCTTTAATAGCGCCCGGCTGCTTCATGTACGCCAGCAGTAGCGCATTCTCGACGAGCGCAAACAGTTCTTCCAGAGCGATCCCGCGTTCCTTCTCAAGCGTGCTCAGAACGCTTAGGTCAATCGTCATATTATTGTCCACGCTCATCAGCCTTTCCCTGTAGCACAGCGCCGGGACGCTCTGGGCGCCCCGGCTACCGGACGGTATGCCCTTCACCACCTAAAAATAGGCAACAACGGTGAAGAGCCCACTTTGACTCCTATTCTACCGAATCGGCTGTGGAATTGAAATCAATCTGAAGATGAGCACTGGCGATACGCTCCCACGGCAGGGTCTGCGGCTCATGGTACGAAGGTTTCTGCCCCTTCTTAGTCTGCTTCTTCCGCCGCAGAACTGGGCCGTCATCCGTAACTTCATCAAGGCGCCCCACATACTCGGAGCCATCAGTCTCGGTAATGGCCACGAGTCGGGTTCGGGCTCGCACCCAGTGGCGGCGTTCAGACAGTTCACGCGTTGCCCCCGGCGAGGGGAGACCTCCAGTAAATACGGGAAGAACTCATCGTTCGCATCAGCACGATCCAGGGCCGCAGAGAATACCCCCGAAATCTCGGCGATCGTATCCAAAGAAAGCGAATCAGCGCGGTCTTCCGTGTAATCCACGGTAATTTCAACGGTGCAGTTCTGTGCCGGGCCGGTAATTTTAATGCTCTCCACCACAAGGGAGAACTCCGCTAGGGTTGGTTCGATCGCAGCCCGCACCTCATCGGCATGAAGAGGGCGGATACCCACCGGAGCCTGCGGAGCCTTCTCAGCGGGTGCGCGTGAGACGCCGCTTGCGGCTCGTGAGGCGGCACGCCGGGCACGAGCATTGGAGGCGCCGCCTTTCTTACCGCCCGAACGTTTAGGTTTGTACGCCATAGATATCCCTTCTTTCCTGCTATCCCACACCCAGAACAGTTAAGGGCGAGTTTCAGCCAGGACCTCGCGTACCGCATCCGATACGGCAATATCACGTGCTTCGCCGCTTCGCCGGTCTTTGAGCTCCAACATGCCGTCTTTGAACCCGCGGCCAATCACTAGGATGGTGGGTACGCCCAGAAGCTCTGCATCGCCGAATTTCACGCCCGGGCTGGTTTTCAGACGGTCGTCCAACAGCACCTGCACCCCGGCGCCTTCAAGCTCCGCACTCAAGGTTTCTGCGTACTCACGGGAGTGGGCGTCTTTATTCGTGATGACGATATGCACATCGGCGGGTGCCAAGTTACGCGGCCAGATCAGACCCTTCTCGTCATGATTGCCCTCAGCAATTGCGGCAAGCGCGCGGGTTACGCCAATGCCGTAAGATCCCATCGTTACGGTTTGGAGTTTACCGTTCTGATCGAGTACTTTCAGGCCCAGTGCCTCGGCGTATTTACGACCAAGCTGGAAGATATGTCCCATCTCAATGCCGCGTGCGGCAATAAGCGGTCCGGAACCATCCGGTGCCGGGTCGCCTTCGCGTACTTCACACGCTTCCAAAGTACCGTCTGCGCTAAAGTCCCGCCCGTACACAAGATTTGCCACGTGTTTGCCGTGCTCGTTAGCGCCGGTCACCCACGAGGTACCGCGAACCACGCGCGGATCAACGAAAAATGGAATACCGGTAGCAGTGTGGCGCTCTTCGGTATTCTCACCCAGCATAGGCTGATCGAAGGTAAGACCCGGGCCAATATAGCCCTTGACGAGCTGCGGGAATTTCTTTAGGTCCTCCTCGGAGGCAGCCTCAACCTCGATCTCGCCGCCGATACCCAGGAGTGCACCAACGTTAACCTCGACGCGCCCCAGATCGACTTCGCGGTCACCGGGCACACCCACGGCAAAGAGCTTACGCTCCCCGGCTGGGGTAATGACTGCGCCCACAAAACATTTGAGCGTTTGCTCTGCGGTGAGTTCACCACCGGTCACCTGCGGGTGCAGGTCGTTCATCTGGGCTACGAGGGTTTCAATCGTGGGAGATTCGGGGGTATCGAGCACGATAGCTGCGGGTGTATCCGTGAAATCAATGTCTGCGGGCACAACGGTGGTGACTGCCTCCACGTTTGCGGCGTAGCCACCGGCGGAACGCACGAAGGTGTCTTCACTACAGGGGTCGGATGCAGGAATTCTTCGCTACGGGAACCACCCATAGCACCCGATTGTGCGGTCACAATGACGGTGTCTAATCCCAAACGGTCAAAGATACGCTGGTAGGCGGCACGGTGAGCCTCGTAGGCTTCACTCAAGCCTTCGTCGTCCACAGTAAAAGAGTAGGAATCCTTCATGATGAATTCACGCCCACGCAGCAAACCGGCGCGGGGTCGCGCCTCGTCACGGTACTTATTCTGGATCTGGTAAATATACAGCGGCAGATCCTTGTAGGAGGAATACAGGTCTTTCACCAGCAGGGTGAACATTTCCTCATGGGTGGGCGCCAGCAGCATATCGGCGCCTTTGCGGTCCTGCAGGCGGAAGAGATTATCACCGTATTCTTCCCACCGGTTGGTTGCCTCATAGGGTTCTCGCGGCAGCAGCGCCGGGAAGAGAACTTCTTGGGCTCCAATCGCGTTCATTTCCTCACGCACCACATTCTCAACCTTGCGCAGGACCCGCAGCCCCAGAGGCAGCCACGTGTACACGCCAGGGGCGGCACGGCGAATATAACCTGCGCGCACCAGCAGCTTGTGACTGGCCACCTCAGCGTCTACAGGGTCTTCGCGCAAAGTTCGCACGAAGAGGTTGGACAGTCGAAGTACCACGGGAAGCCTCCTGCAATCGGTTGAAATAGTCTTGTTCGCGCACGAAGGCGCGTAAACGGTGCGGGCACACAAAAACCAGGTACAGGCTGTGCCATCTTTCTAGTCTATCTGTTCGCAGGGTTAACGCGCGAAGATGACGGTGGCGTATTCGCCCACCGGCTCCCACCCCAGGCGGGCGTACAGGGCACGGGCGCGGGCATTATAGTCGTTCACATACAGGCTCAGATGCCGGTAGCGGCGGCGTAACAGGGCGCACGCCGCAGCGGTCAGTGAAGCCGCCAACCCCAGACCCCGGTAATCCGGGTGCACCCACAGCCCCTGTATTTGGGCAGTGTCCAGGCTGGTAAGGCCCGCGTCAGCCTATACACTACCGCCCCCTCAGCATTAGTAGCGACCACGGTTCGCTGCTGCGCGCTGAGGGTATGCACACGGTTACGGTACCCTTGCCCATACCGCTCCAGCGGGTCAAGGCCCACCTCCTCACGGAACATGGCGGCCGCTGCGGGCAGCAACGCATTATAGTCGGCGCTATTAGCAAACCGCACGTAATGCCCCACCTGCTGGTCATACAGGTCGGTGGTAGCAAGCGGAGGCAGGTGCATAGGGATACGTGGTAGTGTCGCATCAATATGCTCAGTGAGATCGACCTCAGGCGACAGGTACAGCAGAGGCTGAATCGGGCGGTACGAAGACGGCGCGGGCATACGGCTCTCAAGGGTGTGCCACAACGGGTTCACCATATCCGCAGGCCCAAAAATAGAGTCAAGGCGGCGCTTGCTGCGGTGGATGCATTTTGCCAATACAGCGTAATCACTATTAGCCACAACCACAGGAACCGTATTGTTCCCCAGCAGGATAATACTGCTCAAATTCGGCTGCTGCGCACCGTCTCTTTCGTCTCCCTCAGCCGGGATACCCACAAAACCAGCGTAACCAGACGGTACTTTATCACCCACCGACCCGGCCATGGGCAGACCCACTTGCTCGTAAAAATCAACGGCATACAGGTTACCCACAATACTCGAATACAATGCCTCTTCCAGCGCATCCGCGTGCCGCATATCCAGCGGGATAGCGCGGCGGGGCGCCGACTGCGATGCGCTTGCGGCGGTGAAGAGCTTAGGTAACACTGTGACGTCCAAAGGTTGTAAGGTGCTGGGCGGCGAGTGGGCGAAACGCCCCGCACACGGGTGCGGGGCGCTGAAAACTATTTGACGGTGACGGCGGGGGCGGCTCCTTCGGGAACATATTCACCGCGTGCCTCCATTTCGGCGGCGATACGGTTCGCCTCCTCAATGAGGGTTTCCACGATCTGGTCCTCAGGCACAGTCTTAATGACCTCACCCTTCACAAAAATTTGGCCTTTACCGTTGCCGGATGCCACCCCAAGGTCGGCCTCACGCGCCTCACCGGGGCCGTTCACCACGCACCCCATCACGGCCACACGCAGCGGAACTTTCATGCCTTCCAGGCCCTTGGTCACGTTCTCGGCCAGCTCCCACACGTTCACCTGGGCGCGCCCGCACGAGGGGCACGAAACAATATCAAGTTTACGTTCGCGCAGGTTCAGCGATTCAAGGATTTTTGTACCAACTTTTACCTCTTCAACCGGCGGGGCGGAAAGAGACACGCGGATAGTATCACCAATCCCCTGTGAGAGCAGGGTGCCGAACGCGACGGAGCTTTTAATGGTGCCTTGGAATGCGGGGCCAGCTTCGGTCACTCCCAGGTGCAGGGGCCAGTCGCCGCTGGCTGCAAGCTGTCGGTACGCCTCGACCATAATCACCGGGTCGTTGTGTTTAACGGAGATTTTAAAGTCCCGGAAGCCGTGCTCTTCAAACAGGGAAGCTTCCCAGACGGCTGATTCAACCAGTGCTTCAGGGGTTGCTTTACCGTACTTCTCAAGCAGTCGTTTATCGAGTGAACCGGCGTTCACACCAATACGTATAGAGGTGCCGTGGTCGGATGCCATCTCGGCGATCTCTTTCACCTGGTCGTCAAACTTACGAATGTTACCGGGGTTCACTCGCACCGCACCGCAGCCGGCTTTAATGGCGGCGTACACGTATTTCGGCTGGAAGTGGATATCGGCAATCACCGGTATATTGGACTGCTTGGCGATAATCGGCAGCGCCTCAGCGTCCTTATCGGTGGGGCACGCAACACGCACAATATCGCACCCGGCGGCGGTGAGCTCGGCAATCTGCTGCAGGGTAGAACCAATATCGTGGGTCTTGGTGGTGGTCATGGATTGCACCGAGACGGGCGATTCGGAACCGATGCCCACAGTACCAACCTTGAACTGGCGGGTTTTGCGGCGCGGCGCAAGAACCTGGGGTGCGGGCTTAAGTACGGGCATGCCGAGGCTAACCGACAAGGTATTCCTCCAAAAGGGTTGAGGTGGCGCTGGGTGCGCCGTTCAGCTTCTTATTGTGCCACCGCCGCGCGGCGATTCACTAATACGGATACCCTAACCGCGTGATAAATCACAGGGCGTTAAGGATGGGGCGTCCAAACCGTAGGTTGCGGCTCTCACGAGCCGCACATTTAGAACAACTAATCGGTTTAATAATATCTGCGGCAATAAGGATAACGGACATGAGGATGAATGCTCCAGCCACCACGTAGGTAAGCGGCATGAGCTTAATGGGGTCGAAGGGACCCGGGTCTTCACGGCGGGTAAGTTTGGCGAAGGCACGGCGGGTAGCCTCCCATAGTGCCCCAAACACGTGCCCGCCATCCAGGGGCAGCAGCGGGATAAGGTTGAACGCGAAAAGCATCAAGTTCATGCTGGCCACCAGGGAGACGAGAGTTGCTTCCTTAGAGGTGCGGTCAATCTGATCGGTGGAGGCGACCTCCCCCGCAATACGGCTCACCCCCACCACAGAAACCGGCGAGTTCGCGTCGCGGTCACCATTGGTAACGAGAGTTACCCCAAGATCCCAGACCCGTTGCGGCAACGACCACATGGACCCGGCAATACGCGCCAGGGTATGCCCCACATTCGGCGGCACATCGGATAGGTTACCAGGCTTCAGCTCGGAGGTGGGAGAAATACCCACAAACCCGCCGCTGACTGTTTTAAAGGACCCGTCCTCATTGCGGGCGTACTGGCCGGTCTGTTCATCAACCACGGGCCGCACCAGCTGCACCGGGGTGATGGTGAGGGTCTGTTCACGCCCGTCCCGCATGATCTTTATCTCACTGGGGGTGGTCCCTGCCGCGCGGATAGCGCTTGAGACCGCCGTCCAGCTGTTGGTTTCAGTACCGTTCACCGCCAGCACCGTGTCACCTGCACGCAACCCGGCAGTTTTCGCGGGGGACGGCTGGGAAGAAGCGCTGCACTCCTCATAGGTGATGGAATCTGTGTTCATGCTGACCGTCGGCACGCACTCCGACACGGAGCTGACCTTATTCGTGGCGGTGGGCATCCCAAACCCACAAATCAGGATTGCGGTGCACACAACCCCAATCAGCAGGTTCATAAACGGCCCGCCGAGCATAATGATAATGCGCTTATACACCGGCAGCTTATAGAAGAGACGGTTCTCATCGCCGGGCTGGATGCGTTCGGCATCCGCCTCACGGGCGGCAGCAGAGAGCGATGCCAGCAGGCTGGTGTTCCCGGAACGCACCTGCCGCTGGGGTACAGCGTGTTTTTCGGCTGGTTCTGCAGTATCACCGGTGGGTTCAGCGGGTTCAGATGCTGCCCGCCCCGCCACGGTACCTGCGGCCGCGGACGCTGTGACCTTCTCACGTTCAATCGAAGTATCCTCTTCGACTGAAGCATCAGTTTTTTTCTTGGGCGGCGGGCGGGTACATGCCAATCATAGAGATGTACCCACCGAGCGGGATGGCTTTAAACCCGTACTCGGTCTCGCCCCGGCGGAACGAGAAAATGGTTTTTCCGAAGCCGATCATATACTGGGGTACGCGCACGCCGAAGAGTTTAGCGGGCACCAAGTGCCCCACCTCGTGCAGAGCAATGGATACCGCGATGGCAAACGCCATAATAATCACGCCAGCGGCGTAGTACAGAATCTCCACGTCTCTCCTTCAGAGCGGACTGCTTGTGTGTGCGGGATACCGCAAAGCCTTTAGGATACTCCTGTTATCTGTGAACCTGCTGAAGGAAGCACCGAACAAACACCACACCCAGACACCCCGTGTGGTAGTAACGGGGCAAATTATCTGTGTTCCCTAGCCCGGAACCGTGAGTAACGCTAATCTACGGGCCCAGTAGTTCACGGGCTTGTGTCCGCGCCCAGGTTTCGGCGTTAAGCACTGCGTCTAGGGTCATCTCGGTGTCTGTCACGGCTTCGCCGCTAGCAGTGTGCGCTTCCAAAACACGCGCCACGGAATCCACAATATCGGTAACCGAATTTTACCGGCGTGGAAAGCACTAACCGCTTCCTCATTAGCAGCGTTAAAAACGGTGGGAAAAGTTCCGCCCCGCTTGCCCGCCTCTTTAATCATCTGCACAGCAGGGAAAGCCGTCGCATCAAGCGGTTCAAAAGTCCATGTTTGCGCCTGAGTCCAATCACAGGGGGCCGCTACCTGCGGAATACGATGCGGCCACGTCAGTCCCAAAGCAATAGGCAGAAGCATGGTCGGCGGGGACGCCTGGGCGATAGTCGCGCCGTCTACGAACTGAACCATCGAATGCACAATCGACTGCGGGTGCACCGCAACATCAATGCGGTCAAGATCAACCCCAAAAAGATGGTGTGCCTCTAATACCTCAAGGGCCTTATTCACCATCGTTGCCGAATTGGTTGTGACCACCAGCCCCATATCCCAGGTAGGATGCGCCAGCGCCTGCCGTGGGGTAACGTCGTGAAGCATCTCACGCGTGTACCCGCGAAAGGGCCCGCCTGAGGCCGTGAGAATCAGCCGGTCTATCTCGGCGTCGGTACCGCTGGTTAGAGCCTGGGCAAGAGCCGAATGCTCTGAATCCACGGGAACCATCGGGGTTTCTAACGGCGAGGCATCAACGGCGGCACGCACAAGCGGTCCACCCGCGATCAGAGATTCTTTATTTGCAAGGGCAACCCGGTGCCCCGCTTTGAGGGCGGTCAGTGTGGGTTCTAAACCGATAGATCCGGTAATGCCGTTGAGCACTACATCCGCCGGATGCGCCGCCGCCTCAACGCTGGCACGTTCTCCCCAGACGATGCGCGGACTGTACCCGCTAATGCCCGTGCTGCGGGCGGCCGCATCAAGGTATTCTCGCAACCGTTGTGCATCCTGCGCCGTGCCGCTGGTGGCAACAAGCTCGGCCCGTACCAGCACCGCCTGCTGTGCTAATAATTCGAGGGAGCGTGAACCGGCACTGAGAGCTGCAACCTTCAGCGGCGCATCCGCAGCATCAACGGTGGTGCCTGCAAGACGCGCAAGATGCTCAATAACCTGTATTGCCTGGGTGCCGATAGAACCGGTGGAACCTAGAAGAGTGACCCGTGAGGGTGTGCGCACAAGGCTTCTCAACGTATCAGTAAGGGTGGGGGGCGTGGCATCTAAGCGGGCGGAGGAACCAAATTTCATAGTTATAAGTATCCCCTATCCGAGGCTAGAACCAGAAGCGGACTACTCCCGCCCGTCAGCAGCTGCGAACCCCAGTATCGCCTGCGAAAGTCAAGCTACACACGGACGTACCGTTGGTGCCTCAGAGAGAAAGCACTCTGCCTTAGGCTAAGTCCTGCAGCAGCTCAATGCAGCGGTCCAAAAACGCGTCCACCTGAGTTTCGTCGTAGCAGACAGACCCGGTGGCAGGCCGGAACGAGGCGCGCTGCACTACACCGGCATCCAGCGGCTCCTCACTGTTGAGCTGGGCGAGCACCCGGTCACACAGTTCATCCACGTCACTAATGAAGTAGCCAACCGTTTTGCGTTTAGTAGGGCGGCGGAATTTCTCACCCCGAGGACGCTCTAAACGCCCCGCCAGCAGCTCACCGGTGGACCGTAAAGAACGCTCCCACTCGGTCAGTCCGTACCGCTGAATATAGCGGCTGCGTTCCAGTTTGGCGAACCTCTCCCCCACCTGCTCCAAGGCACGGTCCACTTCCACGGGATTGTATCCGCCGGGCTCAGCCTGAAAAATCACCTGCCGGATGGAACGTGACGTGTATATGTCTGAAGGCACTTCTGCTCCGCTGCTGAGGTGCTCGTAGTCGTTGGCAAGGCGGGTAAATAGGCGGTCTACCTCCACACGGCGGTACCCGGCAACGGTCTCAGCGGTACGGGAGAAGCCCCCATCACGGGCGGGCCTAATTTTTTTCCTTGCCAAAAGGACGCTCCTTCGTGTACTGGCGTTCAATAACCTGCAGCGCGGCTAAACATCTAGTGTACGGTATTCGTTACAGCGGCATCACGGTCCCAAAAATCAGGCACCCGGCGGCAGCCGCAAAAAGAATTGAGTCCAACCGATCCATCATGCCGCCGTGACCGGGCAGGATGTTCGACATGTCTTTCACACCCAGCCGACGTTTTACCACCGACTCCATCAAATCCCCAGCCGTGGATGCGACCACCATCACAGGGGCTACGAGCAGCCCGTACCACCACGGCTGTCCCACAATAATGAGGGTGACAATGGCTACCAGGGCCGACCCGATAATAGAGCCAGCCAGCCCTTCCCAGCTTTTCTTGGGTGAAATTTTCGGGGCCATGGGGTGCCTCCCCCAGTTTACCCCGGCAATATAGCCGAACGTGTCGTTGCTAATGGCCATGAGGAGGATCATCAGGATTCCCAGCCAGCCACGCTCAACACTCCCCAGGTAGACAATGGGGATGCTCATCAGCACCGGCACCCACAGTAGGGTCCCAAGAACCCCGAAGGTGGCCGCCGGGATGTTTGCGGTGCGCCTACGTCCACTCAGAAGCAGGGTCCACACCAGCAGAATAACTGCCGATACCGCAGTACACATAACCAGCCCAAGCACCCCATGAATATATGAGGCGACAACGGTCATCACCGTCAACGCTCCGGTCGCGACGGCGGGGATGCCGTGCCCGCGCTTATCGTTCAAAACATGAGCGACTTCCCATGCACCCACCCCAGCGGTTAGCGCGGCAGTAAAAACCATCACGGGCGGGAAGAACAGCCCAAGAGAAGAAGCACCCCGAAAGCCACCCCCACGCCAATGGCGGCGGGCAGGTCCCGCCCAGCCTTTGACGTGGGCTTTACCTGCGGTAGTGAGGGGGATTCCCCGGTGCTTTCGGGTTCTGCTGTCATCGTTGGTACCGGCTCCCGCTAAACCTCTAGCAGTTCGGATTCCTTGTGCTTGTACAGCTCGTCAATGGTATCAACATGTTTCTTGGTGAGGGCATCCAGTTCCTTCTCGGCACGTGCCCCGTCATCTTCACCGATTTCACCGTCCTTGACGTACTTATCAATGGTGGTCTTGGCGTGACGGCGAATATTACGCACCGAAATGCGGGCCTCTTCGGCCTTATGGTTCACCAGTTTCGTGTATTCTTTACGGCGCTCAGCGGTCATTTCTGGCATCACCACGCGGATAGCCGCCCCATCGTTGCTGGGGTTAACACCCAAATCCGAGTCACGTAGCGCCTTCTCGATAGCGGCGAGGGCGGTCACGTCAAACGGCACGATTTTCACGGTGCGGGCGTCCTCAACATTGAACGAAACAAGCTGCTGCAGCGGGGTGGGTGCCCCGTAATAATCAGCGGTGAGCGAGCTGAACAGGCCCGGGTTTACGCGGCCCGTACGCACCTTAGCGAACTCAGCCTTAGCAGCTTCAACAGTCTTGTCCATCTTCTCGCCGGCTTCGGCAAGGGTTTCTTCGATCACTTCGGATCTCCTTCTGGGGGTGAAGTCGGCGCGAGCCGAATCTGAACATTATTTTCGTGGCGGCTTCCAGCGGTACGGGCGGACTCTACGATGGTGCCCGGGTACTTGAGCGATGCCTGTAGTTATAGTTTAGTCGCCCCACGGCCTTCGCGGCGACTCTTTGCGCCTGTGTGTCGGTGCGATGGGGCAAGACGCCGCTGTATAATAGCGCGGCACCTAGCGAGTCACCAGAGTGCCCATCTTCTCACCCTTAATGGCGCGAGTCACGTTATCTTCACCCTGCATGCCGAACACGCGCATCGTCACGTTATTATCGCGGCACAAGGAAAACGCGGTCTGATCCAGCACCCGGATATTACGCTGCATCGCCTCATCGTAGGTGAGGTTGTACAGGCGTTCAGCATTTGGGTCTTTATTCGGGTCGGCGGTGTAAATCCCGTCCACACCGTTCTTAGCGACCAGTACCTCATCCGCGTGGATTTCCAGGGCGCGCTGGGCGGCTACGGTGTCAGTTGAGAAGTACGGCAAGCCCGCACCAGCACCAAAAATAACCACGCGATCCTTCTGCATGTGACGAATCGCGCGGCGTGGAATGTAAGTTTCGGCAACCTGCGGCATAGTGATAGCAGACTGCACACGGGTATCAATACCCTCCTGCTCCAGAAAATCCTGAAGTGCCAAAGAGTTCATGACGGTACCCAACATGCCCATGTAGTCAGCACGGGAACGGTCCATACCCGCTTGGGAAAGTTCGGCGCCACGGAAAAAGTTGCCGCCACCGATCACGATGGAGGTCTCTACCTCACCCACGGTTGCCGCGATCTGCCGAGCAATATTGCGCACCACCTCGGTGGAAATACCCACTTCACCGCCACCAAACTTCGCCGGAAAGTTTGAGTAAAACACGGCGTCGATGCCGGTTGCTGTCCTCGTACAGGGGGTGTGCGATCGATTCTTTCATAGAACCCTCCAACGGTTAGCTAGTAGTGGTCGGGGCATGCCCCATCAGTCTTTATCAAGGATACGTTAAAGGGAGGCCGCCGTGTGACGACCTCCCCTCGTTTTCTCACTCCCGCCGCCAGGTTTCACCGGGTTAGGGGAGCACTAAAATTAGTGGCTGCGTATTTTTATGCACCCACACGGAAACGTGCGAAACCGGTTGCGGTTGCACCTGCCTCAGAGAGTACCTGGGCAACGGACTTCTTGGGGTCCTTAGCAAAGTCCTGATCCAGCAGGGTGTTCTCCTTGTAGAAGCCCTTCAGACGGCCCTCAACGATCTTGTCCAGAATCTGCTCGGGCTTGCCCTCAGCAATCGCGGTCTCACGGGCCACACGCTTCTCAGTCTCAACCTGATCAGCAGGGATGGACGCTGAATCCAGGTACTTGGGGCTCATAGCGGCAATGTGCACAGCAACATCGTGTGCGATTTCCTCGGTGTTAGCACCGGATACGGCCAGCAGAACGCCAACCTGTGCGGGCAGGTCCTTGGAGGTTTTGTGCAGGTACACTGCCACGTTCTCACCTTCCACACGAGCCACGCGGCGCACCACGATCTTCTCACCCAGCAGCGCACTGCGTCAGTGGTCAGCTCCTCAACGGTCTTCCCCTCGTAAGATGCAGCCTGCAGCTCTTCCAGGGTGGAAGCGTTAGCTGCAATAGCAGCCTCCAGCACATTCTGACCGAACGCAATGAACGGGTCGGACTTCGCCACGAAGTCAGTCTCGGAGTTAACCTCAACCATGTAGCCAACGCCGTTCTCCACGCGGGCAGCAACCAGACCCTCAGCGGTCGCACGGCCTTCACGCTTGGTGATGCCCTTCAGGCCCTTAACACGGATGATCTCCGCGGCCTTCTGCTGGTCGCCGTTTGCCTCGTCCAGGGCTTTCTTAACGTCGAGCATACCTGCGCCGGTCTTCTCACGCAGTGCCTTAATGTCGGCTGCGGTGTAGTTCGCCATGTGAACTCCTCTTTATCCTTTATAAGATGTGGACGCGATAACGCCCATGAGTTATGAGCAGACGGCACCCGCCCTGAGCGGGTGGGTACCGTCCGTAAGCTCCCCGTTACCGGGTGAGCTAAAGCTTACTTAGCTTCTTCTGCCGATTCCTCGGTCTTAGCGGCCTCGTGCTGTTCCAGAAGCTCACGCTCCCAAGCAGCCATGGGCTCCTCGGTGGTCTCCGCCTTGCCGCTCTTCTTAGCGTTACGCTCAAGCAGACCAGCTGCTACCGCATCCGCCACCACGCGGGTAAGCAGGTTCACGGAGCGAATTGCGTCGTCGTTGCCGGGGATAGGGAATGCCACCTCGTCGGGGTCGCAGTTGGTGTCGAGAATAGCCACCACGGGGATGCCCAGCTTCTGAGCTCGTTAACCGCCAGGTGCTCCTTCTTGGTGTCAACAACCCACACCAGGGAGGGAACCTTGGTCAGGTTACGGATACCGCCCAGGGTCTTTTCGAGCTTCTCAAACTCGCGACGCATCAGCAGCAGTTCCTTCTTGGTGTAGCGTGAACCTGCGACGTCGTCGAAGTCGATCTGCTCCAGCTCTTTCATGCGCTCAATGCTCTTAGCGATGGTGGAGAAGTTAGTGAGCATACCACCGAGCCAGCGGTGGTTCACGTACGGCATGTTCACGCGGGTAGCCTGCTCAGCGATAGCTTCCTGGGCCTGCTTCTTGGTGCCTACGAACAGGATATTACCGCCGTGTGCGACGGTTGCCTTCACAGCCTCAAAAGCCTTGTCGATAAATTCGAGGGACTGCTGCAGGTCAATAATGTAGATGCCGTTGCGCTCGGTGAGGATGAAACGCTTCATCTTGGGGTTCCAGCGACGGGTCTGGTGGCCGAAGTGAACGCCGGAATCCAGCATCTCACGCATAGTTACGACGGGCATGTCGTCTCCTTTTTCTGGGTGCCGCGCCGACCTCCCGTCTCGGGCTAGCCGCACGCGCGCATAGTAGTTATCGGTTTCTCCTAGCGGCGCTTAAGCCAGGGGTAGCCCCAGGCCTCAGACCCTCACCGCCTAGTTTTATGGGGGCGGACCGAAGGTTCCTTATCGTCCGGCTTGTGACACCGGACGCTCACGCCGCGCGTAGTCAGAGTACGCAAAAGCGCACACTGCAATACGAAATTGTACCCTATTGACGCAGGTTTTTCTGCTTCGGCTCTCTCACCGTGCCCGCGCCCCTGCCCTCAATACCTCACCCCAGTGGCAGTTCCGCTTATGAGGCAGTTTGTTTCTGTCCCTACTGGGCAGTCACCATGCTCCAGGCAGCTAATACGTTTCCCTCGCCTCGTTGGCTCAGATACAGACAACACTGCCACATGATCGTACTTACAAAAGAACTGTCGCTGCGCACCTGTGGATAGCACCATTAGGTGACTGCGCCCCGTCTTTATCCACAGTTCTGGCAGACGACGCCCCAAGACTGAGAATTTTCTGGTTTCCTCAAAAGAACTACGTATTATCCCCGACCCAAGAAAATCGCTTAAGGAGAAAACATAATGCCTCTCTCCCTTACCGCGTATGCGTCGAAGACCTTACCAACAATAGCTGCATGTGTTGCGTTTATATTGTTCACCCCGCCCATTATCGTCTCTGCCGCCGAACCTACCCAGGCCATCACTGTGCAGCAGGTATCGGCATCTCGCAGTAAATGGCGGTCACCCGCCTCCGGCAAAGTGCGCGTGCTCAAACCGTTCAGCAAACCAGCCCAGCGGTGGAGCGCGGGGCACCGTGGTGTTGATTTAGCTACCGACAGCGACAATGCGCAGGTGCAGGCCCCCGCTGCTGGAACCGTCGTCTTCTCCGGCAAAGTTGTCGATCGCACCGTGATCGTGCTGGAACATCCAGGAGGTTTAAGGTCTAGCTTTGAACCAGTAAAAGACCCTCTTCCCGAAGGGACACAGGTATCCGCCGGGCAGACTATCGCAACATTAGACCCCGATATACACCACTGTGAGCAGGGGCCGTGCCTGCACTGGGGCGTGCGACGCGGCGGGGATAAAGAAGACGGAAGCGGTAAAAACGCCGAGTACATTAACCCGCTCACCCTGCTGGGGCGCGAACGGCCCAGCATCCTGCTGCCTGTTGATGGGAGCTTTACCGCAGGTTAGCGTGTAGTGGGCGTACAGCAAAGCCGCTGACTCCACCGCAGAAGCGGTGTAAGCCAGCGGCTTGCTCGCACAGAATCACCCCTATTTCAGGTAGTCCTGTTCGCGTTGTGAAGAGCTGCCCGAACGGGGCTGCTCAGAGACCGGTCGAGCCGGAGGCTCATGCTGAGCTGCACCGTTCCCGGAAATCGCCTGAGTAGGTTCCTCATACGTTACCTGCTGGTAAGACATGGGCACGGTGGGCTCTCCCATGCCTTCCTGCGGTGCATACTGGGGCATCGGGTGGGTCTTATCGTCCCAGGCACCGTTTGAGCCCATATCGTTAATAGGAACAGTTGGCGGTTCGCCATACCCCGACTTCTGCGGGGGATACTGATCCTGCTGATAGTTCCCTTCCTCCGAGTAGGCAGGCTGGGCTGGGCTATACCCCTGAGCCTGGTGGCCTCCGCCAGAGCGGCTCATAACGTATGCTTCAGGGTTGCCGCCGTGACCGTACCCCTGCGCCTGCTGGGCAGCTGCGAGGGCTGCCCGTTGCTCGCGGGAGTTACGGAGTGAGGAGCTGATGCGCCTGCGGAACAGCAACAGGATCATGACGATCAGCAGCACCAGAAGCACAATGACGCCGTCAATTACCATATCGCTCATTGTTAGGCCAGCGGCCGGAATCCTCAGAGTAAATGTTCCGTGCTCGTTGCTAACCGTCAGGTTACGCCCTTCAGCTTCAGTTTTTGCCCCCTCGGGCAAAGAGTTCTGCGTCTCAAACTTTTTCTGATCCACCGTGCTCATAAACGGTGCGTTGAATGAGAAACTGTAGCTGCCTGAGTAGCCATCCCCCACTCGTGAGTTGAGATTAAACGCTGGTTCCACCGTGTATGAGGTGCCGAAAGGGTTATAACCGCCGGGGTGAGTGATAGTGAATGTCGACCCGGGCAGGTAGCCTTCTAAACGATTGTTAAAATCAGCCGAGTCTTTCCCCTTAATAACAGTGGAGTAGACGGTATTGTCGCCGTCGTTCCCTTCCTCTAAGGTTCCAATATCATCGCCGGGAGAGAACTTCTTTTTAAGAGCCTCTGATGCTAAAGCCGCATCGGAGTTCTTCACTGAGTACTCGAAACGAGCCTCAACGGAGCCGTCCATGCCCAAAGATACAGAAGTCCTGGCATCCTGAACCTTAATTTCCTGGGTGGAGCTAAGGTCCACATTCTGCACGATGTTCTTAGACGATCCGCTATTTGAGGAGCTGCCCTGCTCGGTGTATGCACCGTTACTGCCGGAGAGCTTGAAAAGGGTTCCGTTACCTTCCGGTGAGCATACAATCGAGCAGTCCACCTGGCCGCTGACATGATTTCACCATGAGCTTGCCGGAGGTATCGTTCACTTCCTGCTCGTGCTTCAGTTCGGTGTTTTTATTCCCGAAGATTTTCTGCAGCTTCGAGTTCATGTCTTCTAAGTTGCTGGCTTCAAAGGTGAGGGTACGCCCCAGTTCTTCTTTCCCAGCGGAGGTGCTGGCTTTGGAAGAGACGGTGTAGTAGCTCTTAATGCTCGCCTCATCCACGCCCTTAGATACCTGTCCCCCCTCGGGGGTGGCCGATTGCAGATAGGAGTCTACAGCCTTAGCTTTATCAGGCTCCATAATATCTTTTGCAACAAAAAATATTTTTGCAGTGTACGAGCCATTCTGCTGCACCTGCGCATCCACCAGAACGAAGCCGAACCCGTTATCTTTAATATCTTTCACTGAGATCGGGGTCGACGAGGATGAGTTTTTCAGCTCCCTATCGCCCATTTTGACAGTGGTTTTATCTTCTGTTCCAAGCACACTACTTTTGCGCTTCGACTCGATAACACCATCGACTACCAAGCTCTCGGGAACCCACCCCAGCAGTTCTTTGGAGCTGAAGTTCTCCGACACCTGTACACCCTGAACCAGCCCCGTGGTGCTGTCTGAGATGCTGATAGTGGGGGTTGTGGAGGATCCTGAAAGCTTCAGAAGGTTCTCAACTTTTGTGCGGTATTCGCTGATACTCGTAAACGAGAGTTTGAAGGTGGCACGCGCCTTATCACCGTCGGTCTGTATACCCTCATAAGACAGTTCAGAAGGCAGATGCTTCTTAATCGACGAATCAATCGAGTTAATGTCGCCCTTCACGTAGTCCTTATTGTCCTTCATATTGAAGGAGATGGACATTGTTCGGGAGCCTTTCTCGGCGTTCTCCAGCCCCAGATCCGTCTCAACCCTGGCGCCGCACGCTGAAAGTACGAGCGCCACCAAAACCAGTAGAACGCCCAGGTAACGCACACGCATGGGGGTGCGCGTTACCTGGGCGTCGTCACGTGTCATGCTCATCAGAGATGTTCCGCTAGTGGGAGGGGCTCGGGGCTAATACGCTGAAGCCGAAGTACAGTACCAGAATCCCAGCAAGTACGAATGCGGTGCTTAACACCACGTACATGAAGAACACCGATTTTTCGGTGTTGGCGACTTTCGCTTGTCCCAGGTACAGCAGGGATTCACCAACGATTACGCTAAATACGGCGAAGACTATCATCATCACCAAGATGGGGCGCTGCGACGCAGCATACACGTCATCGGAAAGGGAACTTGTCTGCGGCAGCAAGAATGAGAGGAAGAACAGAACTAGGAAAGCGGGGATCTGCGGTAGCACAGCAGTACCCACAATATCCATCGCGGAGTTAAACCCCATCTGCGACTTGCCGATACGTGCGGTAAGCATCAGCCCCACCCCGCGTAGCACGAGCACACCAAAAATCAGGAGCAGGAAAATAAGGAATAGGAGGAATCCCTCAGCGGCAGTGTACTTACCTGCAGAATACTTTGCCGTGTCTTTTAGTAACAACAAATAAGGCACGGAAAGATATGCCAGTATGACTGTTCAAAAACACCATAATGAACAGGGCACCCGCAACCGACTGTAATGTGCAGGGCAATAAGCCAGCCCCACAGGGGGTGCTGCTGCATACGGTCGTGCGCGCCGGTGGGGTTGCTCTTAAAAAAATATCTAGGAAGGCTCCCCACACCCCTTGAACGCCAGCGCGAAATGATTAGGGGTGGCCGGAGCCTGGCTCTGCTGATTCTGCTGGTACTGATCCTGCTGGTTCTGTGGGGGCATGTACTGCTGCTGTTGTTGACCATAGCCCTGCTGAGGGTTCTGCTGGTACTGATTTTGCTGATAGGGTACGTTCTGCTGGCCCTGCTGCATTCCCTGTTGAGGGTTTTGCTGGTACTGATTCTGCTGATAGGGAGTATTTTGTTGCCCCTGTTGCTGGGGTATACCGTAGGGTTGTGTGTGATCCTGCTGGTCATGCCCGTTGTACCCGGGCTGCTGCGGAAGGTTATCGCTCATCATCGGTCCTTGTCTCAAGGGGGTAGACGCATCAGTTGCGCCGTGCATTCAAACCTTCTGCGGTGCTAAGACTAGACCGCCAGAAGACTACCCTTTACAGTACCTTAAAACTGCGTCCAAGGGGCATGTATTCAGTCATGTTTGACGAAGATTGACCCGGTTTATTTTTATTTCTGCCGCACTGAGCTACACCACTATGAACATACTAAAACCCGCTCGGCGACTACTAGACAGAGTCATACCGAGCGGGGGTATGTAGGGAGTGTGGGACTTGAACCCACGACCAAAGGATTATGAGTCCTCTGCTCTAACCGGCTGAGCTAACCCCCCACGGCTTGTGCGGCTTATGTGCTACACGAACCTTAACCAGAGTACCTGACGAACCGGGTTTAGGAAAATAGGGGCGTCAGCTGTGGCGGAAGCGGTCGTAGGGGGCATCGCTTACGTATAGCTCTTCGAAGGTGCGCCACGTGTTATCAGCCCGGTGGAAGTCGACGATGCGGCGGCTTTCACGCCCCATCTGCTCACGTTCAGCAGCGGGAAGTGAAAGGATCGCCGCGAGTTTGTGGGCGAGGTCGCGGGCGTTGTTCGGCTCGAAGAGGTAACCGTTCACTCCGTCTTCCACAAGGTGCGGTAGCGCGAGAGCGTTCGCAAGCACCACAGGTTTTGAGGCACTCATTGCTTCCAGGGAGACGAGAGACTGCAGTTCGGCGGTGCCGGGCTGGCAGAAAATATCGGCCCGCTGGTACACCCCGGGTAGGTCTTCATCAGGCACGTAGCCGCGGAATACGACCCGTTCGCTTACCCCACAGTCATGGGCTTTTTTCTCTAGTTCTTCCCGCAGCTCTCCCCCACCTGCTATATCAAGAATCACGTGGTTCAGGTGCTCCGGCAGTAGAGAGAGGGCCTCAATGAGCACATCAATATTTTTTTCTTGGGCAAGGCGCCCCACGAAGGTGATGCGAAGTTCACCGGGGGCCTTATCAATGGTGGCCCCTTCGGCAAGTTCGTAGTCCCCGATTTCAATACCGTTGGAGACAGGCATGACAGGACGGGTGAAGCCGCCAAGGTCCCTCATGGCGTCAGCCCCAATCTGGGTGGGGGTGGTGACGACTGCGGCCCGAGAGAAACAGCGGCGCATATCGATCCAGGTGGCTTTTGAAATGACGCGTTTAATAGGCGTGGGGACCGGCAGGAAAGGATCGAGATTCGCCGGCATGAAGTGGTTGGTGGCGATCACCCGGATACCGCGTTTATGGGCCTGGGTGATGAGGGCCCGCCCAATAATGTAGTGGCATTGTACGTGCACAACGTCTGGTTTCACTTCGTCAAGAATATGCCCCACTTCGAAGTGGATTTCCCAGGGGATGCAGATGCGGTTGGTGTCATGGGTAGGGGGTAAGTGTGAGCGCAGCCGGTGCTCAACAATACCGCCCTCAACAGTGGTACGGTAGCTGGGTCCACGCATGGGGCTGGCCGCGACCACATGCACTTCGTGCCCGCGCCCAAGCATTGCGGTGGCAAGGCGATGACCGAACTGGGCGGCCCCATTAATGTCTGGCGGGTAGGTTTCGGCGCCGATGAGGATGGTGTGGGCCTGCTTCATCGCGGTTCTACTCCTTGGTCATTATGAGCCTCGTAGGGTGATACGGGGCACAGGGTGTGAGGTGATTTTTCCAATTCAACTATTTTATCGGTTTGGGTGCGTTACTTGAGCCTAACAAGAAGGTAGGTAGCCTTAGAGTTCTCTGAGAATCAGTGAGTTTGCGGCGTATTGGTGATGGGTGGGGGCGTTGGGGTGATGCGACTTGGCCCGCCACCTTCGGAAGGTGGCGGGCCAAGTCGCGGTGTTTCGCATCGCCGTACGGCGGGGGTGGTGTTTAGCGGCGCAGGAACCTGCGGAGGAACACCAGGGCCGCGGGTAGTGCAGCGCCGAGTGCGGCGAATGATTTCCAGCGTGCTTTGACGACGTTGGGCTGGGTGATGTTCTCAGCCAAGCCGCGACCAACATTGACGGCCTCTGTGGGGGCCTGCTGCGCTTTAGCTTTGGCAGAGCCAATGATGCCCTGCGCGTTTGCCTGTACGCCTTCACTGTATTTCTGCATGTCATCGCGCAGAGCGGCCAGGTGCTCGCGGCGTTCTTTGGTGCGCTGCCTAAGCTGCTCTTCAGTGAGTGGCTGCGGTTCGGCTTCTCCGCGTGCTTTGCGTTCTTCGGCCTCTTGGCGAGCTTGCTCAGCAGCAGCTTCGCGCTCTGCCTGTTTGCGGGCGGCGCGTTCTGCTTGTTCTTTTTTCAGCCGGGACGCGGTCATAGCGCTGCCTTCACGCAGTACACCCAGGTCGAAGAGCAGCCCGAAGACTGCCGATTCGGGGGCGAACGGCATTTGTGCTTTGACTTTCTTGTACCCGATGAGGCCGGTGATGAGGATTACGATAGCGAAGATGAGTGCTACTACGAGCGCGGCGAGCCAGGGCCTCATGATTTCGCCGAGACCCAGGATAATAGCGCCGACGATGGCGATAATGAATAGGGCCGCGAAGAACGCTGCGATGGCTAGGAATGCCGCGCCTTTACCAACGGCGATGCCTTTGGTTTTGAGCTCGTGTTTAGCAATCTGGATTTCGTCTTTGACCTGGTTGATACCCAAGGTTGAGAAGACTTTACCAGCGTCAATGACGCTCATGACGCCGTTCTTAATCCCCACTAGGCTGGCGCGAATGCCTTTGGGATTAGTGTTAGTGGCCATGCCCACCTCTCAAGACTTTGATGCGTGGAGTTTACTTCACTCCGTAAAGTACTATTCTATCTCTATTATCCACTGAATCGCGTAGTTTTGAATTTGAACCTTTGGTTCCGAGTGTTTCTGCGGGTTTTCGCTGGTGGGCGCGGGTGCGGGCGGGCTTACCGGGAGGAGGATAGCGCGCCTGTATTCACTGTTGAGCAAGGGCGGCTGCGGCAAGAGCCCTCAAGACGACACAGCCAGGACACCCTACAGATGGAGCCTAAGAAATCTTTAGAGATACTCCCCGACTGGAGTCGAACTAGACGAAGCCCGATAGGAGGCGCCCCAGCGCCTCCGCAGAGCGAAGTGGGTTACTGGTTCAAGTCCAGTCACCATACAAAAAAGCCTCAGAGCTTTACTCTGAGGCTTTTAAATGCTCCCCCGACTGGACTCGAACCAGTAACCCTTCGATTAACAGTCGAATGCTCTGCCAATTGAGCTACGGGGGATTATGTTGTTTTTGTGTTGTTTGCAACGAATAATAACTATACCGGCGGTTTGTGGGGTTCGCAAATCCCTATCTTGTGATATATCACACTTTCTGCTTTTAGTGGCGCGTCATGGTGCGGCGGCGCACCTCTAGGTCGAGCAGTTCTCGTTGGATGCGCCCGTATTCTTCAGAGTCAGGAGTGGAGCTGAGCTGTTCAAGGCGCATCATAAGGTCAGATTTTTGGCGTGAGATCTGGTGCTCAAAGAGGCTGTTCAGCACTCCTTCAATGTAGTACGGCAGTTTCTCAGCAGTGGCAACAGGGAGCTGGGCTACGCTCAGCTCGGCGATACTGTGGTGGACTTTCTCGGCGGATCCGGCACGCACATAGTTGAGCCATGCGACTCCGGGGGCCGGGGCTATCTGAGAGGCTGCGTGGATAATACCTCGGGCGATTTCTTGGTGGGTGCGGTAGCGGAAGCTTACACGCGCAAATTCTTGCCATTGCGGCACACTCATGAGGTTGGGGTGCTGCAGCGCTATTTCCAGGCAGGTGCGTTCAAGGCGGGCAATGGGGTCTGCGGGGTTGGGGGTGAAGAACTCGGGCTGGGGAGCTTCCTGCTGAGGTTCTGTTGTGGGTGCGTTCTGCGCCGACTGCTGGGCGTGGGCGGCACCGGTGGGCCCAGGCTGGTGTCGGGCCTGCGTCTCGCCGTTCTGGTAGGGAGAGTCGTTTCTGCGTTGATTGTAGTTGGAACGCCTGCCATTGGGGTTACGCTGGGCGTAGGCGACCGCACGCTGTATTTCCTCAAGTTCCATACCGAGCTGTCCAGAGGCTTTACGCATATAGGCCGGACGCAGGTCGCGGTCCCTGATTCCGGCGATAATGGGCGCGATGGCGCGCATCGCCAGCACACGCCCCTCTAGGGTGGTCAGGTCGAAGCGTTTGAGGGTTGTGTCAATGACGAATTCAAAGAGCGGGCGGCGAGAGGCGATAAAGGGATCGTACCGCCGCATCGCCCCTGTGCAGGCGAAGGTCGCACGGGTCCATGCCTTCTTGGGCGACCGCCACGTATGTTTGTGCCACGAAACGCTGATCCTCTTCAAAGGCTGCGAGCGCGGCTTTCTGCCCCGCGGCATCGCCATCGAAGGTAAAGATAATTTCTCCGCCGGAGCCGTCATCGGTGATCATGCGGCGTACCACTTTGATGTGCCCCGCACCGAAGGCGGTGCCGCAGGTTGCTACGGCGGTTTTAATGCCTGCTAGGTGTGCCGCCATAACATCGGTATAGCCTTCGACGATGACGACTTGTTTGGTTTTGGTCATCTCACGTTTGGCGAGGTCGATGCCGTAGAGCACCTGCGATTTTTTGTACAGCAGCGTTTCGGGGGTGTTGAGATATTTGGGGCCTTGATCGTCGTCGAAGAGGCGGCGTGCCCCGAATCCGATGGTTTCGCCCGCTACGGTGCGGATAGGCCAGATGAGGCGCCCACGAAAACGGTCGTAGAGGCCGCGGTTTCCCTCAGAGAACATACCGGTAGCGCGCAGTTCCTCGTCGGTAAAGCCTTGGGAACGCAGATGTTTGAGCAGATTGTCCCAGCCACGGGGAGCGTATCCAACCCCGAAGGTTTTGGTGGCGGCTGGGTCGAACCCGCGAGCGCCGAGAAAGCGTTGTGCTTCCCCCGCGTTCGCTGAGTAGAGGCTGCGTTCAAAGAACTCTGCGGCGATTTTGTGCGCGTCGAGAAGTCGACGGCGCAAGCTTGCCTCGTACCTGTCTCGCGGGTTTCCACCTTCATAGTGCAGGGTGTAGCCGATACGCGCCGCTAAGCGTTCAACGGTTTCGGTAAACCCGGTGTGTTCCATCGCCATGACGAAGGAGTAGACGTCACCGGATTCACCGCACCCGAAGCAGTGGTAGGTTCCCATTTGCGGGCGCACATTGAAGGAGGGCGTGCGTTCGTCGTGGAACGGGCACAGCCCTTTGTACGCGCCGATACCTGCACCTTTGAGGGTTACATATCCCTCAATGATTTCACGGATATCGGTACGGGCGCGTACTTCATCAATGTCTTCTTTACGGATTAGTCCAGCCATCGTCTCATTTCTGCTGCACCGTGCTGTAATAGCAGTTTTAGAAGGTATTTCATGCCCGTCTATGCACGGAGTCTCTGTCTTGTCTCTGCCATGTGGAAGGCTGCGCTACCACAGGGGCTTCTCCCCCAGCATCCAGGGGGTTCCGTTAATGCGCTTATAGAGCGCAACCGCCGACCTGTCGGTTAGGGACGCCACCTGATCAATGACGAGGCGCAGGCGCGCATCATCGTCATGAGCCCCCAGCTGCGCGTAGTCCGTTCTGAAGATGCTGTCGATGTATTGCGGGTTTGCGCGCTGGGAATCTTCGTAGAGCGCTTCGACGAGGATACCCAGTATTTCGTGCTGGTGTTCGTAGTGGGGTTGGGCGTCACGAACCGTCATAACGAATGCGGTTGCGATCCCCTTCATGACGGCGATTTCGTCTCGGGTATCTTCCGGTACGATCAGTTCGGCGCTATAGCGGGTTAGCGGGGTGTTTCGCCCGTAACGTTCGCGGGTTGCTTCCACGGCGCTCCAGGCGAAGCGACCGATAAGTTTACTGGTGAGCCCCTTGAACTGTGCCAGGGAGGCGCGCGAACCGGTCATGCACGGAACCCACCGGTTCAGGGTCTCCAACCGGCTGAGTGCCGCATCCAGTTGTTCGTCAGTAGCGGCTGGAAGATACCATTGGCGGGTCATGTCAAAGACGGCCTGCCGGTGCTTTGCTTCGCGCAGCTGTTCCAACTGCACATGCCCGCCGAAGACCGCATCTTCAACGTCGTGCACCGAGTATGAAATATCGTCGGCAAGATCCATAACCTGCGCTTCCAGGCATTTGCGCTGGGACTCTACCCCGGCGTCGTGTGCGCCCTCACGGAACCATTCAAAGACCGGCAGGTCATCCTCGTAAACACCGAATTTGTGGGTTTGGGTGCCGTCTGCACGACGTGGTGCGTCTGTGCGCGTCCACGGATATTTGCAGGTGGCATCCAGGGATGCGCGGGTCAGGTTCAGACCCGCAGATACGTCATGTTCGGCGATCACTTTCGGTTCAAGGCGGCTGAGCAGCCTCAGGGTTTGGGCGTTGCCCTCGAACCCGCCCATATGGGCGGCGAGCTTGTTCAGAGCACGTTCGCCGTTATGCCCAAAGGGCGGATGCCCCAGGTCATGAGAGAGGCAAGCAGTATCAACTACGTCTGGATCGCATCCGAGCATCCGGCCCACTTCGCGCCCGACCTGGGCGACTTCAAGGGAGTGTGTGAGCCGGGTACGCACAAAATCGTCCGTATCCGGGTTCATGACCTGGGTTTTAGCACCTAGACGCCGCAGCGCGGAGGAATGAAGCACACGGGCACGATCGCGTTCAAAGGGGGTGCGGTCCTGGAAGGGTGTATTTCGGGCACCCAGCGTTCTGAGTCATCGGGGGTGTACCCTGCGGGCAGGTTCCATTCCCAGCGTTCCTGTCCCTCCTCGGCAAGGCGAGTCATCACTCCTCCGTTCCTGCTTCCGGTGCGGTTGGTGTCTTTCTACTACCTATATAAGCACTATTTTGCCCAGACGCAATGTCTTTTATCAGACTACGATAAACCTCGCCCAATTATCCGCCCGAGATATCCAGTTCTGCCTCCACGAGTCCAAGCCGCTCAGCGTCCCCCAAAATACGGGAGTTAAGCCACCCATCCGGCAAATGGGGTTTCTTCGGACTCCCGGCCCGGCCGCGGGAACCTTCAACCGCAGCCCCCGGATACCCAATACTGTGATCAAGCTGCCCCAGCAGCTCACGGAAAGTCTCTAAATCGGGTACGGTCGCCATTTTGGCACGCAGCTCACCGCCCACCGGGTAACCCTTGAAATACCAGGCAACATGTTTACGGATCTCACGCAGACCCTTGTACTCATCAGCAAAAGTCTCAACAAGCAGCTCGGCATGCCGGTAAATCATTGCGGCAACCTCACTCAGAGTAGGTCGGATACGCTCGGAACTACCCTCAAAAGCATTCTGCAGATCGCCAAAAAGCCACGGGCGCCCTTGGCAGCCGCGCCCAATCACCACGCCGTCCACACCGGTCTGCTCGACCATGCGCACGGCATCTTCGGCGGCGAAAATATCACCGTTGCCCAAGATGGGAACGTCTGGAATCGCCTCGCGAAGCTGCGCGATGGAGTCCCAATCCGCTGTTCCCGAATAGTGTTGGGCAGCGGTGCGCCCGTGCAGGGCTATGGCGGCGACCCCCGCATCCCGGGCGATCTTAGCGGATTCAAGGAACGTGATGTGGTCATCATCAATGCCTTTACGCATCTTGATGGTCAGGGGAATATCGTTACGTGATGCTTCTTTAACAGCCGTGTGCACAATCGCAGTGAAGAGATCGGTTTTCCACGGAAGCGCCGCGCCGCCGCCGCGTTTTGTGACTTTCGGCGCCGGGCACCCAAAGTTCAAGTCGATATGATCCGCACGGTCTTCTTCTACGACCAGCCGAATAGCCTTACCCACGTTAACCGCGTCTACCCCGTAAATCTGGATGGAGCGAATCTGCTCATCTGCGTCGTGTTCGATAATACGCATCGACTCGGGTTTGCGTTCCACGAGGGCGCGCGCCGTCACCATCTCGGTCACATATAATCCACCGCCGTACTCGCGGCACAGACGACGGAACGCCTTATTCGTCACACCCGCCATCGGGGCGAGCACCACAGGCGTTTCAACGGTCAGTTTACCGAGTTTCAGCGGCGGTAATTTCAGGTGGGAGGCTTCAGAATTCACCTCTATATTGTGGCATACACACGCAAATCGGCACGGATGCACCTACCCCGGCTCACGACAGGCGCACCGGTCAGCGTTCGGCAAGGTTGTCATGCCCTCACGCTGCGGGTTTTCTGGGGCCTCTTCTGGGCGCTTTGTTCTTTAGGAGGCGGCACCCGGATAATCGCTGGCGTAAATATAGGTTGGGTCGCCTTCCACGCTCGCGGTTCCAGCACGCAGAAGAACGTCGGTCACCTCTACGAGAGCGGTCATCGAGTCGTCTACCTCAACCACCACCGGGTACTGCGCCGTCAACAGCGAAAGAAGCTGCATAATGGCCTCGACCGCGCCTTCGTTCTGCATGTCATATCCGAGCAAAATCTCAGTCGCGGTATTCTCATCGACCAGCGCGGCGGCGGGGTCGGTCTCAAAGGGGTGATAACTCACCGCAAAGGCAATGATTTCGCCTTTCTTCCCCTCTTTCTCAGCCTGCTGAATGTTATCGCGCAGTACCAGCGCCCCGAAGGCGCGTGCCTCATCCGAGAGGAAATACCGGTTTACGGTTCCCTAACCCGACCTCGGCAGGAACATCCCAATCATGCGAATCGCGGTAGAACTCCCAGAGCTTCGAGGTCAGCTCAACCGAGCCGGTCGCCAAATCCTCAATCGCCTGAGTGGGTTTGCCGTTCTCATCCTCACGCAGAGAAACCGGCGGAATCGCGCCCGCATCAATATGAACCAGACGCGAGCGCTGAATCATTTTCATGCCCTTCGCCTGGGCAAATTCCTCGCCGGTGCTAAATGGTGCCAGCTTCACTCGGACGTTCGAACCTGCCCATTTTCGGCGGCGATCTCACGCAGCCGGTCTAAAAGCTCGGTACCTAACCCGGCGCGGCGGTGCCCTTCGGCAACCTCAAGATAAGCCCACAGGCGTTGTGGGTGCAGAAGTGACGCAGTCACCACACCAGCGGCGATAGGCACACCCGAATCGGTGACCACAAGGGTTCGGCTAAAAGGGGCATCCGAGGCCTCCCCAAACGATGCGCGCTGCTGCGCCTCCTGTTCGCTTCGCGGATCTCCCCACACCTGCAGAAGCTCTAAATCGTCGCCTTCGCGCCAGGGACGAAATTCGTAGGTGTTCATGGGGTGCCTTTCTTCCGCAGAATGCGCGGGTTTTACCGCGAGGATAGGGTTCTCACTATTGTACGTATCGGCTAGGTTCTGCACCAGATCCTAGTGACTGCGTGAAAATACCGGCGGGGTTCTCCATTGCAGAGAACCCCGCCCATGTACATGGTGAAAAAGGGCTTAGGCAACCAGACGCGCCGCCAGGTATGCCTTCACCTGATCGAGTGCCACGCGCTCCTGGCTCATGGTGTCACGCTCACGGATGGTAACCGCCTGGTCCTCTAAAGTATCGAAGTCTACGGTGATGCAGAACGGGGTGCCGATTTCGTCTTGGCGGCGGTAGCGGCGGCCGATAGCCCCCGCCTCATCGTAGTCGATATTCCAGACGCCACGCAGTTCCTCTGCCAGCTTGTGGGCGGGCCCGGAGAGTTCGGGTTTCTTCGACAGGGGCAGAACGGCGGCTTTCACGGGCGCCAGGCGCGGATCAAGTTTGAGAACCACGCGCTTATCGACACCGCCCTTGGTGTTCGGGGCTTCATCCTCAACGTAGGCATCGACGAGGAAGGCCATCATGGAGCGGGTCAGGCCGAAGGAAGGCTCGATGACGTAGGGTACGTAGCGTTCGCCGCTGGCCTGGTCAAAGTATTCGAGCTTCGCGTTCGAGTGCTCATTGTGCACGCCCAGGTCGTAGTCGGTGCGGTTTGCCACACCCATGAGCTCGCCCCATTCGCCGCCTTGGAAACCAAAACGGTACTCAATGTCGATGGTGCCCGCTGAGTAGTGCGCGCGGTCGTCCTCAGGAACATCGAACTGGCGCATGTTCTCGGGGTTAATGCCCAAGTCAACGAACCAGTTCCAGCAGTCTTCAACCCATGCGTTGAGTGCTTATCTGCTTCGTCGGGGTGAACGAAGTATTCGATCTCCATCTGCTCGAACTCGCGGGTGCGGAAGATAAAGTTGCCGGGGGTGATCTCGTTACGGAACGCCTTACCGATCTGCCCGATACCGAAGGGCGGGCGTTTACGGGCCGCAGTTACCACGTTGTTGAAGTTCACGAAGATGCCCTGCGCGGTTTCGGGGCGCAGAAAGTGCAGCCCTTCCTCGTTATCGACAGGCCCCAGGTAGGTTTTCAACAGACCTGAGAAGTTCTGCGGTTCGGTCCATTCGCCGCGGGTGCCGCAGTTCGGGCAGCAACCTCACCCATATTTTCGGGTGCACGCCCCTTTTTAGCTTCGAAAGCCTCAATCAGGTGGTCTTGGCGCTGACGCCTGTGGCACGAGAGGCATTCCACCAGCGGGTCCATAAAGGTTGCCACGTGCCCGGATGCTTCCCACACCGGGCGCGGCAGGATTACCGAAGAGTCCAGCCCGACCATATCCGCGCGTGAACGCACGAAACGCTGCCACCACTGCTGACGGATGTTCTCTTTCAGTTCCACGCCAAGGGGACCGTAATCCCATGCGGAGCGGGAACCGCCGTAGATTTCACCCGCCTGGAAGACGAAGCCGCGGCGCTTAGCGAGCGCAATAACGTTGTCGAGAGTGGACTTTTCTGCCATGTTTACTCCTTTATGCCCCGCCACCGGCTGTGGCGTGCGTGAGTTCAGTGTTCTTCCGCGCGCGGTAAGCGCCGGGATATGCGGTCACAAGTACAAGATACTAGGGTATCATTGCGTACCCGTCTTGCCGTGTAGTTTCTGGGCGCCGATACACTGGTGACATGGAGAAAATCTATATTCGTGACGAGATGATTCGTCTGGGGCAGTTTTTGAAGCTGGCTAATCTGGTCGAAGACGGTGCGCAGGCGCGCGAGGTGATCCAGCATGGGCTGGTAAAGATCAATGGGCAGATTGAGGAGGCACGGGGCAAACAGCTGCATCCGGGCGATACGGTGAGTTTCAACGGGGTGAGCGTGCAGGTGGCTCGGGACTAGGGTCCCGCCCTCTCTCCTCTTAAAGCATCTTGGGTTGTATACCGTACCGTCAGATGGTGCGGTATACAACCCAGGATGCATTATTCAGGTTCTTTTAGTCGGCAGACTCTTGCTCTGACACCCCAGCATTATCTGCGGCATCCGCAACCTTCTCGGCACGGATGCGCGGCGCGTGCCCCAGCACCTTCACGTCGATGAACTCGCCCACATGGCGAATTTCCAGGGCGCTTACCCCGTGCCCGGCACCCGCATACAGAACTTTGATGCCGTCGGTATACGCGCGAATCCACTCGTAGGTGTAATCCACGAAGGGCTGCGGAATAATAGGGTCTTCCTGGTCCCTGCCGAAGAAAACGGGCAGCTCGGTGGCTTTGAGCTCGTCGTCCTTGAAGTAAGGAGAGTCTGATTCGACCGCGTATCCGGAGAGCCCCACCAGTGCAGCAAATTTTCCTGGGCGATGCCGCACCATAGAAGTCGCCACCGCCATGCCTTGCGAGAACCCCACCAGCGCGACTGAAGCGTAGTGTGATTCGTGCTGCTCGACCCACTCCAGCACGTAGTCGCTGGCCTGTTCTATGGTCCGCACATCCGCGTTGAGCTGTTGGTCCAGCGGGTACCACTGGTAACCTATGGCCTCGGCGGGAATGTGGGCACCGGTTGCGTCCGCCGAAAACTGGGTGCCTACCGGCTGCGGGGCGCGCATCCCCGCATAGGTGATGCCCTCCTGCGGCAGATGTTCAGCCAGTGACAGCAGGTCTTTCTCATGCGAACCGTACCCGTGCAGCAGAAGCACTAGGTGGGTTCCGGCGCGTTCATTCTCGGGCCGGGAATATTCGACAATGTACGTATTTCGCTCATACACCCCATATTACCGATGTCGCCTCCTGCGGGTTTACGCCATTGGGCGCGCAGAAAGTGACTTTCCAGCCGAAAGCGCATGCTGTCTTCCGTGCCGAAAAGTCACTTTCTGCGCACAATAACTTTGTGTGTGAGCGCTGAGGCTCTGCTGAGCGTGTGTGGGTGCTGCAGCTTCCCCAGACGCTACCCCCAGGTAACGGTTTCAGGGTTCACCCCGTAAGCTCGGGCGTTCTCGGTAATAATGTCCCGCAGCCACGGGGCCAGCCCTTCAGCCAGTTTCTCGTAGTGCTCAGCGAAACGCGCATCCTCAACATAGCCGCGCGCCAGAATCACATGTTTTGCGGGGGGTGACGTCGAAGTAAAACAGGGAGGCCCGGTGCCGGTCAGCCAGCGCGTTCGCCTCTGCACTGCCGGGCTTCACCCCTTGGGTGAACGCATCAACGAGCGCGTGTTCAACATCGTCAAGGTTCTGTTTGGCGGCTGCCCAGTCGTCGCGGCTCATGGAGTCGGTGCGGCGCCGGTACTCCGCCCAGTCGTCGGTGTGCCCGTAGCGCTGCTGCGCCTCACGTTCATGCTCGGGGTTAAACGCCTCCCCCATAATTTCGGCCCTTTCGGCGGCCGTCAGCCGTTCATTGGTCGGTGCCATTGCATCCTCCAGTAGTTGATCCAGTGTTTGCAGCATGTGCTTGTAGCACCGTATTTTCTTGTGCAGCATTTCACGCTGGGTGAGTAGATGCTCCACACTATTGCGAGCGCCTTCATTCATGATGGTGCGCACGGTGTCAAGGCTCATGCCGATGGCGCGGTACCCAAGGATCGCGGTGACCTTCTCGACGTCTCGATCGTGGTAGTAGCGGTATCCGTTGACGGGGTCATGCTCGGGGGTGATCAGGCCCTTCTGCTCCCAATGGTGCAGGGTTCGCACGGTGATACCGTGCATTTTTGCGACCTCGCCCACGCTGTATTCTTGGGGTTTTTCTGCGTCCATGGTTTCACTGTAGGCCCTGACGTTGCGTGAGGGTCAAGCGGATGCGACAAAAATTTCTGGCCCCACGAAGGTGAGGTTCTGCGACTTACTTTGCGTAATCGGACGTGGCGCCTTGAGGTGTCGGCCGATGCGTGCCGTTTACAGGGGTAGCTAGAGGGCGAGCGAGCTGGCTGCAGGTAGCGGCTCTTTATCGCCTATAGTGCTCAGGTTGGGTGGGGTACTCTGCGGTTTCTCTCCCAAGGCGTGCGCGAGAATACGTTCTACCTGCGCCGCCTCAATCAAGAACCCGTCGTGCCCGTGCTCGGATTCAATGATTTGAACCTCAGCCGGTACGGGGAGGGAATCGGCCAGCAGCTGCGCCTCATGCGGGAAAAACAGCCGGTCGGAGTCTACAGCGGCAATGGTCCACTCGCAGTTGCTGAACGCCAGCGCGTGGGTGAGGCACCCGCGCCCGCGCGCAACATCGTGGGAGATAAGCGCCTCATTCACGGCAAGGTAGCTGTTGGCGTCGAAACGTTCTATGAGCTTATCCCCGTGGTGGTCTAGGTAGCTTTCGACGGCGTACCGGCCGCGTGGGGCCCCGAGCGTGCCGCCGGTAACAGTTTCATGGGGGTTTTCGCTGCGCCCAAAACGATGCTCCAGTTCTGCGGGGCTGCGGTAGGTGGTGTGGGCGATACGCCGCGCAAGCGCCAGCCCTGCCGTGGGCGCGGGCCCGTCGTAGTAGTCGCCTGAGGCGAAATTAGCGTCGGATCGGATAGCCACGTTCTGGGTGTGCGCCCACGCGATCTGTTCGGCGGTGGCGGCTGGCCCGGAGGCGATCACTGCGCATCCGCGCACCAGGTGCGGGTAGGTGGCTGCCCATTCGAGGGCGCGGGCCCCGCCGAGTGAGCCGCCAATCACGTAACGGAAACTGGTGATTCCCAGGGTTTGAGCTAGTCGGGCCTCGGCGTGCACCGAGTCGCGGATGCTCACCTGTGGGAACGCCCCGCCCCACGGCTGCCCTTCACCGGGGTACCCGGCAGGATGAGACTGGCAGGCCCGGTTGAGCCGTAGCATCCGCCGAGGATATTGGGGGCGACCACATAGTATTTGTTGGTGTCTACTACGGCGCCGGGGCCAACGATGCCTTCCCACCAGCCGTCACGTTCAATTTCGGCGGCCACATCGGCGGGGGTGCCTTCGGGGGCACTCCCGTGGGAGACGTGAGTGTCCCCGGTGAGGGCGTGCAGGATCAGGATGGCGTTGTCGCCGTCTTCGTTGAGGGTGCCCCAGGTTTCGTAGCTGATGCGCACCTCCGGCAGGGTGATACCGTTCTCTAGGCGCAAATCACCAATGCTGTGGTGGCGCAGGATACCTTGGGCGGTCTCAGGGGTGCCGGTCATGGTTCTCCTTAGCGTTGCGGGCGGGGCGCCGGTGGGTGCAGCGGGGTTCGCCCCGCCCCGGCTGGTTCACGGGGCGGGGCTTGCGCCGTATCTACTGTTGCAGGGTTGCAAAGCCCAATTCTAGGTCTGCAATAATATCGTCAATATTCTCGATTCCTACGGCGAGGCGCACAAAGTTTTTGCTCACACCGATTGCCTCTAGTTCTTCCTCGGAAAGCTGCGAGTGGGTGGTGGATGCGGGGTGAATCACGAGCGAGCGCACATCACCGATATTCGCCACATTGGAGTGCAGCTGCAGGGCGTCCACAAAGGTGCGGGTCTGTTCCAGGTCGGCGTCTTTGAGGGTGAATCCCACGACGGCACCCGGCCCCTTCGGCAGGTATTTCTGGGCTCGCTCGTACCAGGGTGAGGAAGGCAGACCAGCCCAAATTACTCGATCAACCAGCGGGTGTTCCTCCAGCCAGTTCGCGACCTTGGTGGCGTTTTCGATATGGCGTTCGATGCGCAGGGAAAGGGTCTCCAGCCCAATACCAATATTGAAGGCGTTGGTCGGAGAAATCGCCGCCCCGATATCGCGCAGAAGCGAAACTCGCGCCTTGAGAATATAGGAAAGGTTCGCACCAAAAGCGGAGTCTTTGCCCAAGTCACGGGCATAAACTAGACCATGGTAGCCAGGTGCTGGCTCGTTGAACTTGGGGAACTTTTCGGGATTGGCTCCATAGTCGAAATTCCCGGAGTCCACAATAACGCCGCCAATGGAGGTGCCGTGCCCACCCAGGTATTTCGTGGCGGAGTGGACTACCACGTCCGCGCCAAATTCGATGGGGCGCACCAGGTACGGGGTGGGAACGGTGTTATCGACGATCAGCGGCACACCTGCCTCGTGCGCAATCTGGGCGATGGGCTCAATATCGAGCACATCGTTGCGGGGGTTAGGTACGGTTTCGCCGAAGAAGAGTTTCGTGTTGGGGCGCACCGCCTCACGCCACTGCTGCAAATCGTCCGGGTTCTCAACAAACGTAGTTTCAACGCCGAGGTCGGCAAGCGTGTATTTGAGGAGGTTATAGGTGCCACCGTAGATGGAGGGGGAGGCAACAATGTGGTCGCCCGCCCCAGCGATGTTCAGAATTGCGTAGGTGATGGCAGACTGTCCCGAAGCCACCAGCAGCGCCCCCACTCCCCCTTCAAGGGATGCGATGCGGTTCTCAATCACCTCTTGGGTGGGGTTGTTCAGGCGGGTGTAAATAGGCCCAAGCTCGGCGAGAGCAAAACGGTTAGCAGCCTGTTCCGCGTTCTCAAAAACGAACGAGGTGGTTTGGTAGATGGGTAACGCCCGTGCTCCCGTTGCGGCATCCGGTGCCTGCCCCGCGTGAATCTGGCGGGTTTCAAATTTCCACCCTGCGGGGTTGGCGGGAGTCGGGACGGTGTTGTTGCTCATGCGAGGCTCCTAGGTTTGTAACTATGGGGCCGCATGCCGATTTCGGTACAGAGTTCTTGTGTTTTCTTCTCTGCAAACGAAAAAACGATGTACCGGGTATCGGGCACATCGGTCCCGCGCTTGCGCTGCACTTGTGTGTAACGCCTGGTCCTCACCCAGGGCACCCCACCGCGGAGGAGGGTTGCCGACCAGCTAGCTGGGGCTTATCACTGGCTCTCATGACCTGCATCTAGAGTTTCACAGGAGGCGCGCGCGGTCAAGCGGGATGCATGTTTTCGGCGCATTGTTGCAAAGATGACGTTTTATGAATTGCCTTTGCTCTGACCCTAATTTTAGGGGTTCGTATACTCTGAACCCGACGAACCAGAGTCAGGCACCTGTAACATCCGCAGCGGCATCTTCCCATTGACCTCGACCTGGGGGGAGTCCAACAGAGTCTAAAAGACCGGGGAAAAGACTCTCAATCACGCTGTCTCGGCGGGTAATTTTACGGTGCGTTCCCAGTACTTCGGTGTGCATGAGCCCTGATTCTCGGAGCACTTTGAAATGATAAGACATCGTGGATTTGGCGATTCCATAGTCAAAATCACCGCAGAACTGCGGCCCGTGGTCTGCAATGTGTGCGAGAACATCTCGTCGAATGGGGTCTGACAATGCACCAAGGACACGATCCAACGTCACGTCATCAGGGGTGGGGTGATGCAGCCGTTCCTTACCCATAACCAGCCTTTCCGGGTGCTTCCCATAACGTATTGAGCCTGCGGACTCTGTGACAGAATATTACCTCTTGAGCTTGCCCTTTAGCATAATGCGGATTTATTCTAATTTCGACGAACATAGAAATAATACTAGGGAGGTACGCCTTGGATTCTCGCAGTACATCACATCAGCTACCTCAAGACTTCTGAGGCAACTATGCGGATTGTCTCATTCAGCACTCTCTTTGTCATCGGTACAGATACTCTGCTCACTGCCCCTCTGCTGCCGCTGCTCAGCAAAGGAGTTCAACACCAGCACAGAACAATCAGGGTGGTTCGTCTCTGCATACGCTTTAGGGTATGCAGTTTTTCGCGCTCATTGCAGGCCCACTGTCAGACCGCATTGATCGCAGGCGCATTATTCTTACTGGTTCCATCGGCTTTACGCTTTTTACGGGTTTATGCGGTTTAGCATGGGGGTTTTGGTCTCTTTTTACCGCCCGGTTTCTTGCGGGAGTGTTCGCTTCTTTGATTTCACCGCAGATTTGGGCATCTATCCCCATGACGGTGCCGAAACAAGCCATTATTAAAACTATGGGGTACGCAACGGCTGGACTTGCCATAGCCCAAATCGCCGGTATTCCTGTAGGTTCCTTTCTCTCTACTTATGGCTGGCAGATACCGTTTTTTGCAATCGCCACAGCATCTCTTCTTCTCTGGGTTATACTCTATTCACGTTTTCCCAGCATTCCCCCTGTGGCTGCGGCGCAAGATGGAAATTTTCTGACTCCCTACCTGCACGTTTTAAAAGCCCCTTCACTTTTACTGTCCCTCCTGGCGTACCTGATTTTCCAGACGGGAGTATTTGCATCCCTATCTTTCATAGGTTCATGGTTTGCGCGAGACTTTGGGGCATCGCAGACGACAATCGGTTTCGCCATGCTTGTAATCGGATGCGGCAACGCTCTAGGCTCCCTCACAGGGTCACGATTCGTCGCGTATATAGGTATGCAAAAGACTATGCTCGTGGGGCTTATTGCACTCAGTATTGTGTATCTCTCAGTGTCATTGACAGCTACTTTCTGGACTGCTTTAGGTATTTTTACTCTTGCACTTTTCCTGGGCGGAATTATGCTCCCCGTCCTCATGGGAGAGCTACAAAGCCATACCGCTATAGCTCGCGGTACTGTATCATCCCTCTCAAACACGGCAATGTACGCTGGAACAACTATCAGCGGTGCCGTTGGCGGTACATTACTCACACAGTTTCCTGGATATAGCGGTATAGCCGTCATGAGTGCATGTGCAATCGCAATTTCTCTTGGTGTCTATGCACTTGGCGGAGCGTTCCGGCCGAAAAACGGGGAATCGTTTTAACTTCTTCGAATAAAATCAAAAAAATTTAATCACAGCATTCCGTGAGCCATGCTACACTGATGGAAACCTTGAATCTAGGAGTGATGAGGTATGACCTCCCGCTAAAGTCGCACCGGCTCGCGGAATGCCCACCCAGATGGTGGGCTCTAAAATTTCAGAAATAACCCTGCTTTGGTTTGATACATTTCAGGGGCGCATAGTGAGCACCTTGAACACCAAAGTTCTGAGGGTTTTATTGTTATACCTTCCGCACCTGCAGCCGGTGACTTGGGATTATTCAGGCACTACAAGTGCCTCTCTCACAACTATTCATCTCACCCCTCACCGCATACCGCAGGCGTGCAAACACCATGCTCAAGCGGCTTCGGGTGACTAAGCACCGCAAGGTTTTTATCACAATGTCTACAATTCTTGACGCGGCGCAGCTATGCCGCACCTTTGGCAAAAGGTGAACACGCTTTCACCGCTGTCGATAATGTTTCGCTCAGTATAAGCTCCGGCGAAATTCATGCTCTGCTCGGTCCCAACGGGGCGGGAAAAAAACAACAATTGTGCAGATGTGCGCAACACTGCTGACCCCCACGAGCGGTACTGTTCGCATCGACGGGGTGGATGCACTTGCGCACCCCCAGCGTGCGCGCGCATCCCTGGGGCTTGCGCTCGGCGGGGATACCGGGTTCTATCCGCGAGCATCCGCCCGCGATAATCTTCTCTTCTTCGCTGACCTTGCCGGGGTTAGCGCGCGCAAACGCCGTACCCAGGTGGCGAGCGCTTTGGAACGGGTTGATCTTGCCGATGTTGCCGCGAAAAAGGTACAGGAGTTTTCCCGCGGCATGAAACAACGTCTGCACATCGCACGGGCACTGCTGGGCGAGCCGAAACTGCTGCTTTTGGATGAGCCGACGAACGGGCTTGACCCAGATATTTCGCTGACGATACGCCAGCTAATTCGCTCCCTCGCTGATGACGGCACCGCTATTTTACTCACGAGCCATCTGCTGGGCGAGATTGAGGAGTTAGCGCATCGAGTGACAGTCATCGGTGCCGGTCGTGTAGCGGTTTCGGGCACGGTGGCAGATGTTGCCACGCACGCCGGGATCTCCGCTACCACCGTCGGGCGTGTGGGTGCGAATGCCGGGCCGGTGCTTCAAGAACTTGTCCTGTCTTTGGGCGATGCGGGAACACTGTTGCTGACCCCGCGCGGCAGCGAGTGGGAGATCACCGTGTACTGGAATGAACGTTCTGCTTCAGAAGGGCCGCGCCCCTTCAGCACCGAACACGCAGAGGCTCTACTGACCCGTATTCTCACTGAGCGTGAGGTTCAGATGCTCACACCGCTGTATACTCGCCCAGCCACCCTCGAAGAGGCATATCTGGCCATGGCGGAAGGACTGAAACGATGAACCGGCAGCTTCGCTTGATGTCCTTTTCCCTGCGCCAATTCCTCACGGTTCCCTACTTCCTGCAGTTACTGCTGCTGAGCACCTTTGGAGCAACGGCCCTGCAGGCGCTCGCCGCCGGTGCCTGGCCAGTGGATGCGACCCTCGCCTGGACTCGCGCGGGCATTATCGGTACCTGGAACATGTGCATTGTTGCCGCCGGGATCCTCAACTTTGAGCGCTACCGGGGAACGTTCGTGTATCTGCTCAATGGTGCCGTGAACCCGCTGCGTGCGCTCGCAGCGGTGGTCTCGACTGCCTCCATTTTTGGGCTTGCCGCCCTGCCATTGGCCTGGGTTTTCTGGGCGCTGTGCACCTTCTCGGTAGATTTTACGGACTTTACTCAGGTGGGTGCACGCTATCTGGTGGGCCTTCCGCTGCTGTGGATCTCGTGTCTGGCGGTGACCTTCGTGATTGCAGGGTTCTTTGTGGCGACCCCGAACGCTATCGCCTATGAGGAGCTGCTGCTCGTGCCGGTTTTCGTGGCTTCCGGGGTGCTTTTTACCGAGAGTTCCGCGCCTGTCTGGCTTGATGCGCTCGGCACGCTGATTCCGATTCAGGCACCCGTGAAGGTTCTGCTTGGGCAGATGCCTGTGAACTCGTTCGGTGATTTTCTGGGCGTGGTACTGCAAACCTGTGTGGTCACAGCCTTCTGGATGCTCACGGGGTATCTGTTGGGTAGGCGAGCGCTGCGTGCGGCAACGGTGCATGGCACTCTGGGTGCAATCTAGGAGGCTGCGGTGTTTAAACGAACGAACTTTCTCTATCGCCTGAACAGTACCGCCAAGGTTGGGTGGTCTTCATCCATCACCTTCGCCACGGTTGGCACGGCGCTCAGTACCCTCGTGATCGTGCCGGGGCTGAGCGTGCTGTTCAGCGTTCTACTAGGACGTGATCTTTCCGCACCTGATCCTGTGCGGATCGCATGCGCCTCTGCCCTGGCAAGCGTGGTACTCGGCGTGGCGGTCGGCGTTGTGGCACGCGCGGCGACCGACCGCTGGCTAGGGAGTGTTCGAGCAGGTGTGCACCGCCCGACGGTTTGATGCGGCTTATTGGCTGGGAGTCTCTGCAATGCCCGTGCTTTTTAGCTCTGATCACTGGCATCACGAACCTGGGTGTTGCAGCCGCCTATGCCGGTTTCGGTGGTTCCCTTGAAGGCAGCCTGTCCATGCTTGCGCGTTCTGTGACGCTCTTACCCCTGACTCTCATGGCGGGCGTATGCCTGGGCGTTTTCGCCGCTGGGCTGGGACTGTATCTCTCCGACCCATACCTGGGAGGAATTATCTTAGGAGCGCTTCTGCCTATCAGCGCGGGCGTGATCGTGCCGATAGATGCATACCCAGCGTGGCTGGCGGCATTGTGTACGTTGGTTCCCGGCGGACGAACGATTGCTTTGGTGAGAGGCTCTTCTGAAATGGTGGATTCAACAGTCGTGACTGAGGTGCTAGTCTGCGTACTTTGGGCACTTGCGGGGCTTGTCCTAGTGCATGCCGCTGCGCGACGCATCCGCTCGGGTGCACGCACGAACCTGCTCTGAGGTCTTATATCTCCCGCGAGCAGCGGATTTTTGGCCGAGAAGGTGGTTTTCTCACCTTCTCGATCAAAAATCTGCTGCTTGTGTGTACCCGGAATAACCCCACCCTTGACAGGTGACTATATAGTCACATATTCTCGTGTTATGGATGATGACGCAGTTTTCAAAGCTCTCGCAGACCCCACCCGCAGAAAACTGCTCGATAAGCTCTACACCACCGGCGGCCTCACCCAGGGACAGCTTGAAGAAGGTCTGGGAATGACTCGCTTCGGAGTGGCCAAGCATCTGCGCATCCTCGAAGAAGCAAACCTTGTGATCACACAGCGCTCAGGCCGCCAAAAGCTCCACTACCTCAACGCTGTGCCGATTCGCCGCATCCACGACCGTTGGATCGATAAATACACCGCCCACCAAAGTTCAGCACTTCTTGACCTGCAGAAGAATTTAGAGGAGGAAGAATCATGAGCACCGCCGATAACCCAAACACTCCCCCACGTCCCCAGAGGATTATCAGCTCGGTAATTATTCAAAACACCCCGCCGCAGCGCGTGTGGGAGGCAATTACCCAGCCCGAATTCACTTCCCAGTATTTCTTTGGCTCACGAGTTGAAATCACCGAGGACGAGCCGGGTCGCCTGCGCTACCTTTCCCCAGATGGGAAGGAAGTTTGGGGAGACGGCGCGATTCTGGAGTCTGACCCACCGCAACTTCTCGTCGTAGAGTGGCGCTCGCTTTATCTTCCCGATGCGGCACACGAACCGGCAAGCCGCGTTACCTGGCAGCTTTGAGCCGTGGACGGATGGTGCCACGAAACTCACGGTCACCCACGACCGCCTAGAAGACTCTCCCGTTACGGCGCAGAATGTGGCCTCACCTCGCGGCTGGTCGTTTGTACTGGCAGGCCTCAAACGAGTTCTGGAAACTGGTGAATAAAACCCGTCATAACCCGCGAGCAGGTGGTTTTTGGTACCAGCAGGCAGGATTTTTCTACCTACTCGGCCAAATCCTACCTGCTCGGGAGGGTATAGACACCGCACACAGCTGGATACGCAAAAGTACTGAGAGATGCTAGAAAACCTCAGGCGTCTGCCAGGAGATCGTGCGGGGAACATCCTCGAAAAAGAAGAAAGAAATATTAAATTCCGGCAGTTCCACCGTCACGGAACCAACCTCTGCCGCTATGCCCCGTTCTCTCAGCTGAGCCACGAGTTCTTCGGCAGAAAGCCCAGCCAGAGGCAGCCCCCCTCAAAAGAGAATTCATCGCCATCAGCCCATGAAATTTCAATCAGAGAAACAAGGTCGTCTTCTCCAAGTTGGCATGCGATACTACTATGTTCTGAGCCTTCAAGAGCGAGACGACTATGAAGTGTACGGATGCTCCTATCTGTGCCCGGCAGATCGGTAACTACCATCCTCGGCTCCGGGAGTTTCCGCTCATAGAATTCAATCTTCTGCCCTAGAGGAAAACCGGGAAAACCCTCGCGTTTAAAGTCGTACATGTGTGACTCCTCAAGATGTGTGCCTCTCACACCATAAAGTTTTGCCGCGAGCAGGTGGTTTTTGTCCGGAACAGGTAGGGCTCGGCCAAGTCCTACCTGCTCGCGGACGTCAGGATTTAGAGCTTATCGCCCATCGAGACGTCAATAATCTGCCCGGTAATTGTTTGCGATGCATTCTGAGTCAGCAGACCAATTACTTCTGCTACGTCCTCAGGCTGGGTAACCTTCTTCATCGCGTTGCCGGATTTCACGAATTCGGCTGCCTCCGCATTATCGCGCAGCCAGGCAGCGTTAATATCGGTATCGACCACGCCAGGCGCCACAAGGTTCACCGTAATCCCCTGAGGTCCAAGCTCAACTGCCATATTACGCACCAGGTACTCCAGTGCAATCTTACTCATGCCGTAGCCCGTCATGGCAGGGAACGCGTAGCGCGTTAGCACCGACCCGGTGAAAATATAACGCCCGCCCGGTGCGCTCATAAGCGGCACCAGCCCGGCAGCAAGTTCGTAGGGGGCAACCGTATTGATCTGCAGCAGATTACGCAGAGCCTCTCCATTGAGCTCCTGGAAGGTTCCCTGCGTGCCAACACCTGCGTTGAGCACCGCAACGTCGAGGGTATCCCCACCCAGCACATCCTTCACGTGAGCCAGGAAGGCAGAAACGGACTGCGGATCTGAGAAATCAGCTTGTACAGGTGTTACTTTTACCCCGCGCTCGGATGCGGCAGCCTCTACCTCACTGAAGTCCGGGTTTTCCGCGCGGTGCTGCGCAATCACGTGATACCCCAGCTGCGCCAGTCGAACCGCGGTGGCTTTACCAATACCGCGGCTTGCGCCGGTGACGAGAGCAATCTGTGCCATTTTTCCTCCTTGCATGAGCTGTGAAAGACGCTGAAAGTTCAGCATCACCTTTCAGCATAGTGAAACGAAAGTTGAGCTGTCTATCAAGGGGCACTGCACACATCCCCAGAACGGCATCGACAGATACGCCGCTGCAGATTTCTATGTCCAGCGCAGGCATTGGCTCCGTGGGGCTCGCCTGCTGCGGCAGGCTGAACAATGAATCGCACCATCATGCTGCTGCACAAATCTGCTCTTTCAGATCAACTGACGCGATCTATCAGAACGATCGCGCAGGACACTTTCAAGCTGAAATACGCAGCGATTCAAGAAGCCTCGTTAAGGTTTTCATCGTGTCTTCTAAAGCATCTGGGGAGTCGGTTTCGGCCAGCCACAGCGCTGCCTCATTCATCGCGCCAGAAAGCAGATGCGAAAGAGGCTCCACCGGCTGCTTTGCAATAATTTCCTGTTCCATAAGGGTCTTGAGGATGTCAGCCAAGAGCACCATTGAAGACGATTCATCGAGCGCCCGCCATTCATGCCACCCCAGAGACGGCAGGCGCATCTACTAGCATGATCCGCCGCACATTTTGGTTCTATTGATGCAAGAATAAAAGTTTTGCTGCCCTCTACTAACTCTTCCCAAGGGGTGGCGCACGACCGAGCCGCATCTTCAATCTGACGCCCTACATCCTGCTGCACCTCACAGACAACAGCACGGAATAGGTCTTTCTTATTTTTGAAATGATGATATAGAGCCCCTTTAGTGATACCAAGCGAAGAGACGATATCGTCTATCCGCACGCTGGTATAGCCATCACGAGCAAACCTTTGGCGAGCCTCGGTTACAAGCGCTGAGACAGTAGCTTCACGCTGGGCGGCACGCTGTCCTTCCACAGTTCTCCCCTTGTATTTTGACATACCCAAAGTATGCCAGATACTTTTAACATACTCAGAGTATGTGAAACTTTTTGGATCCCTAAATTACCCGTATGTGCAGGAGGAATACATGAATTTCATCGACCGCTACCCCCTCATCGTTACCCCCATGAAAGACTCTTCCCGAGACTTCTGGACGTCTTATTTTGACTTCCAGATTATCTTTGACAGCTCATGGTTTACTCTTCTTACTTCTCAAGACGGAGCCACATCTATCGCGTTCATGACGCCCGATCACCCTTCTGCACCTCCCGGCTCAGAAACTTTCACTGGAATTGGGATGTGTCTTGAGCTTGAAGTTCAAGACGCCACCGCCACCTATAACGATCTCAAAACTCAAGGACTCGACATAACCTATCCTCTAACCAATGAGCCGTATGGGCAGCGCCGTTTTGGGTTTTCGGACCCTTCAGGATTATGGGTAGATATTGTCGAACAGATCGAACCTGCCGCAGGATACTGGGATAAATATATGCTCCCCTAATCTCAAAGAAATCAGCCACACAGGCTGAGACAGCCGCGACATGCGGGCTACCTCAATTCGGAGATTTCTAGGGCGATATGTGCGCTGCCTCGCTTACACTAGATAGCAAGCATATTTATCCAGGACTATTACGAGAAAAGAGCCCCATGAGCGACGCATCGAACACCACACCGGCAGAAGAAGTTCCCCTCGTCCCCGTCCCTAAAAAGGTTGAGCATATTCGTGAGTATCACGGTGATACTTTTATCGACCATTACGAGTGGATGCGCGATAAAGAAAATCAGGAAGTCCTCGACTACCTGAACGCGGAGGCAGACTACACCGCCGCCGTCACAGCGGATCAGCAGCCTCTACGCGAGCGCATCTTTGAGGAGATCAAGTCCCGCACCCTGCTGACGGATTTGACGGTTCCGAATCGCATCGGCGATTGGTGGTATTACAGCCGCATGGTTCCCGGCGGTCAGTACCCGATTTTCTACCGTTATCCTGCCCTGCATGAGGGCGACGAGGTGGTGCGCTACACTCCCCCGGTTATTAAGCCCGGCGAGCCGCTGGAAGGCGAATCGGTGGTGCTTGACTGCAATGATTACGCCAAAGACATGGAGTTCTTCGCACTCGGCGTGTTCCAGCCATCCCGTAACGGTAAGCTCCTGAGCATTTCTGTGGACGAAAAGGGCGACGAACGTTACGAGCAGCGCTTCCTCAACCTGGAAACGGGCGAGTTCCTGCCCGATACCATCCCGAATATTAGCGGCGGGTCGTTTTTCATTAACCACGCGCAGCAGCTCGTGTACACTGTGCCGGACGATTCGTGGCGGCCCTACCGTGTGTATGTGCACGATATTGGGGCGAGTACCGAAGACCACCTGATCTACGAGGAAACTGACCCCACCATGTGGCTGGGCTCTGCAATGAGCGCCGACCGTTCATCCATTGTACTCTCCAGCGGCAACTCCGAGTTTACCGAGGTTAGTCTGGTGCCTATTGCCGAGCCGAAGAGCACACCGCGCGTGATCATTCCGAGGGATGCGCGCATCGAGTACCAGGCGGAGCCGATCACGATTGCCGGTGAAACCCATCTGCTGATTCAGCACGACTATAAGGCGCTGAACTCAGAGCTGGTGCTCGCCGATATGCCGCAGGACGGCGAACCTTTAGAGGAATATTCGAAACGTTGGGTTTCGGTGATCCGCCACAGCGAAATGTTCGCCTTGAAGGGTTCACACTCTCTGCGACCCACCTGGTGGTGACCGCCCGCGCGGATACAACCACCCGCCTGTTCCTTGCCCCGCGGGAGCAGCTGCCCGTGCAGTGGCGCCGCAAGAAGCCCGCAGGTATCACGTTCATGGAGCCTGCCGGGTTCGATGAGGAACTGTACACCGCTGGCGTGCTGCGTGCCGAGAACTATTCCCCGGTTATCCGCATCGCCTACACCTCATTCCTAACTCCACGCCGTGTATACGATTATTTCCCCATGTCACAGACCCTGCTTCTGCGCCGTGAGACCCCGGTGCTTGGGGGTTATCAGCGTGAGGATTATCGTGCCTACCGTGACTGGGCACCCGCCGCCGATGGAACCCTCATCCCTATTTCGGTGATTCACCGCGCCGATCTTGACCTGACGCAGCCGCATCCGGTGCTTCAGTATGCTTACGGCTCCTACGAAATTTCGATGGACCCCATGTTCTCTATCCCCACACTGTCGATTCTGGACCGCGGAGTGGTGTACGTGATTGCACATATTCGCGGTGGCGGCGAGATGGGGCGCACCTGGTACCTCAACGGCAAGAAGCTTCACAAGAAGAACTCATTCACTGATTTTGTGGATGTCACCGATTACCTGGCAACCAAGCCGTGGGCGGATCCTGCGCGTATCGCCTGCTACGGCGGTTCTGCAGGCGGGCTGCTCATGGGTGCCGTGCTGAACCTGGCTCCTGAGAAATATGCGGTCTCAATAGCCCAGGTTCCCTTCGTGGATGCGCTCACCACCATCCTTGACCCTGACCTGCCGCTTTCTGCTTTGGAATGGGAAGAATGGGGCAACCCCATTGAGGATAAGGAAGTGTACGAGTACATGAAGTCCTACACCCCCTACGAGAACATCCGCCCCGTGCGCTACCCCGCTATCGCGGCGGTGACCAGCCTGCACGATACACGCGTGTTCTATGTGGAGCCCGCCAAATGGATTGCGAAACTGCGCGAAATCATCGGCCCGTCATCCCCCACCCCACTGTTGAAGATCGATATGACTGGCGGACATGGAGGCGGTTCCGGGCGGTATACCCGCTGGCGTGAGATTGCGTGGGATTACGCCTTCATCCTCACACACCTAGGGATTACCAAATAAGCGGGTATACCCTTCCAATGTGTCCTCTTCCTGGGGACACAAAAAGGCTCTTTATTCCAATAAAGCGGCGAATAATACGCTTTATTCGAATAAAGAGCCTTTTTAGCAGGTTGTCAGGAATGCCCCACAAGCCCGCGTTCTAGGGCGGCCGCGTGCACATCATCCCAGGTTCCGGAGGTTACAAGCTCGCCGTCTTCCATGACAAGCACCTCATCGACCGCCGCCAAAACCTCGGGAACCGTACGGTGCGTAATGTAAACAAACCCTTCCATGCTCTCGAAAAGAGCACGCTCAACCCGTCCCGCCGTAGCGTGGTCCAGCCCAGTGGTAAGCTCATCCACAATGTAGAAAGAGCGTTCGTGCAGGAGCATACGTGCGAGTAAGATACGCTGTTTCTCCCCGCCGGAAAGCGACCTCAAATCGTCGCTCAGCATATAATCAAGACCCTTCGCGGAAACCCACTCGCCCAGACCTGCGCGCTCACAAGCCCTGAGAATCTGCACATCCGGCACCGACGGATCGTACAGGCGAACATTTTCGCGCAGACTATCGTGCAGCAGATGGCTGTCCTGCGCAAGCAGACCCAAGGAAGCGTGCATATCCTGTTCGGCAATCTCACGCAGATCGCGCACTTGCGCCGATTCGTGCACCTCAATAGTTCCGCTGTATTCGGGGTGATTTCCAAAAAGAGGTTTGAAAAGCGTAGATTTGCCCGAGCCGGATGCGCCAATCACCAGATACTTTTTACCCGTCTCAAACATGAAACTCACGCCACACCCCGCCGACTTTTCGCCCAACGGCTTGACGTCACGATAGGTAAATGCGTCCAGTGTGAGAGGCTCGCCCGGTCGGTCATCTTCCGCAGCGGGTACTTCCGCGTCAATCTTGTGAATAATCTCACGACCTGCATAATACTGGGTCAGCAAACCTGTAGACATAAACAGCGGCATACAGATCATACCAGTCAACTGGGCAAAAGCGACCACCTCGCCTACGCTCGATAGCCCGAGAGCACCAACGCCCCACCGGCAAGCCACGTTCCCAAATACAGAAGTTTCGTGAACATACTATTGACGGCGTCTACACGCTCCTGCGTGCGCTGATAGCTCCGCGCCGCCACGTACCATTCACTCAATTCTTCAGAAAAGCGTTTAGCCACGAATGAGTATGCGCCCAGGATCTTCCACCCCAAAGCGCTGCGGAGCGCATCACCGCTGACCTCGTTCAACGCGTCGGTCTGAGAGGCATAAGCTTTCGTCACGGCACCAATACGTTTTCGAGTCAGCACCGGCATCAACCCCACCGGCAGGCTCAGCGCAAGAACGGCGCACGCCATGAACGGGTTCAGAATAAAAGCAGCCACAATGGCGAAGATAAGCTGCGCGGTGAGGTACCCGCCCCAGAAAATAACGTCAATATAGTTGGTTTTAATGCTTTCAAGCTGACTCGTGAACTGCGAAAAATAGTATTCGGAGCTCCTGCCCGTCAGCCGCACTACGGGAGAAAGCCCGATGCGGCGGAACAGCTCTGCACGCAGATTATTCTGAATCTGCACCCCGGCAAGAGCGGCACGGTACTGGCGTACATAATGGAGAAACGCGTCAACAACAAGATATGTGGGCACAGCCGCAAGCATCCACGTAAAGAGGACGCGGTCATAAGATGTGACCGCATCAGTCAAGTATTTGATGATGACGCTCTCAAGAACCGAACTGGCCGACAAGATAAGGGTCAACGCTGTAAGCATGACAAGGGTTCTGGGTCTTAGGCTGCGCATAACCTTCATTGGTGTTCCTCTCCCTGCACCCACTATGTTGTTCATCACTACTTTACCGTAGGGTTAAACGCACCGCATATCTGCTATTGCCCCATGCTGCAACGTAAAAAGGCTCTTTATGTGAATACAGCGGAGTTTCAAACGCTTGATTCACATAAAGAGCCTTTTTAGCCCTCAAACAGAGAGCCTTATCTGGGTTGGATCGGTTTTAGCCTTCCACGCCGCAGGCCTGCAGAATAAGCTCACGCACGCGAGCCGCATCCGCCTGGCCCCGGGTAGCCTTCATCACCTGGCCAACGATCGCACCAGCCGCCTGAACCTTACCGGCACGAATCTTATCGGCAACATCCGGCATGGCCGCCAAAGCCTCCTCAACGGCGGCGGTGAGCGCACCGTCGTCAGAAACCACGGCAAGACCGCGAGCCTCAACGATCTCGGCAGGCTTACCTTCGCCAGCGAGCACATGCTCCAGCACCTTACGGGCAATCTTGTCGTTAATCTTACCCTCGGCGATCAGGGTCTCAAGCTCCACCACGGTTACAGGTTCAATACCCAGCGCGGTCAGCTCAACCTCGGCCTGCTTGGCTTGGCGGGCAATCTCGCCCATCCACCACTTGCGGGCAGCGGATGCACTCGCCCCGGCGGCAATAGTCTGCTCAATAACGTCAAGAGCGCCAGCGTTGACCACGTCACGGAACTCTTCATCCGAGTACCCCCACTCGTTCTTCAAGCGGCGGCGGCGCTCCGCAGGAGGCTCGGGCAGGCTTGCGCGTAGCTTCTCAATCCACTCGGTATTCGTCACGATCGGAACCAGGTCGGGCTCCGGGAAATACCGGTAGTCGTCGGCATCCGACTTGGGGCGGCCCGATGAGGTTTCGCGGGTATCCTCATGCCAGTGGCGGGTCTCCTGCAGCACCTTCTCGCCACGCTCCAAAATAGCGGCGTGGCGGCGAATCTCGTACCGCACCGCACGCTCTACCGAGCGCAGGGAGTTCACGTTCTTCGTCTCCGAGCGGATACCGAATTTCTCAGCTCCCTTAGGCATGAGAGACACGTTCGCGTCGCATCGCACGTTACCGCGTTCCATGCGAGCGTCCGAAATGCCTAGGCTTTTCACAATGTCACGGATCGCCGCAACATAGGCGCGTGCCAGCTCGGGGGCGCGCTCGCCCGCGCCCACAATCGGGCGGGTCACAATCTCAATCAGCGGCACACCGGCACGGTTGTAGTCCACCAGCGAGAACGCCGCACCCTGGATACGCCCGTCGGCACCGCCCACGTGGGTGAGCTTACCGGCGTCTTCCTCCATGTGGGCGCGCTCAATCTCGACGGTGAACACGGTGCCGTCTTCCAGCTCAACATCTAGCTTGCCGTTCTCAGCAATGGGGTCACGATGCTGGGAGGTTTGGAAGTTCTTCGGGGTGTCCGGGTAGAAGTAGTTCTTCCGGGCAAAATATGACAGCGGCGCAATATCGCATCCCAGAGCCAGGCCCAGTTTAATGCCTGACTCGACCGCTGCCTTATTCACCACCGGCAACACACCCGGCAGCCCCAGCGAGACGGGGGAAATATTCGTGTTGGGTTCATCGCCAAACTCATTCGGGGCGGCGTCGAACATTTTGGTTTTGGTGTTCAGCTCAACGTGCACCTCGAACCCGAGCACCGGGTCATACTTTTCGATTGCTTCTTCGAAGCTGAGGATTTCTTCGCTCATTACTTGGTACCCCCAAAGTCAAAGTCGCGGATCAGGGTTTCGGTGTCGGGAACACGAGTGTAGAGCGGGGCGCCCCACTTCTCGGTCAGAAGCGTCTCAAGGCCCGCAGCCACTCCGTACAGGCGCGCATCCTGCCGAGCCGCAGCGGTGAACTGTATACCCACGGGCAGCCCGTCCTGGTGGTCAAGTCCGGCGGGTAGGGAAATAGCGGGAACACCCGCAAGGTTCACGGGGACGGTGGCAATATCACCCAGGTACATTGCCATGGGGTCGTCGGATTTCGTTTTCTCCCCCAGCCTAAACGCGGTAGAGGGGGAGGTCGGGGACACCAGCACATCGCATTTTTCGAATGCGGCAGCGTAATCACGCTGGATGAGGGTGCGCACCCGCAGAGCTGCCCCATAGTAGGCATCGTAGTTACCGGCTGATAGGGCGTAGGTTCCCAGAATAATACGGCGTTTGGTCTCATCGCCGAACCCGGCCTCACGAGTTGCCGCCATGACGCGCTCAATGGTGACGGGGCCGTCTTCAGGCACCACACGCAGGCCGTAGCGCACACCGTCGTACTTCGCCAAGTTTGAAGACACTTCGGATGACATAATCAGGTAGTAGGCGCTGATTGCCTCACGCACCGAGGGCAGGGAGACCTCAACGATTTCGGCGCCAGCCTCCTCCAGAAGCCGCAACGAATCGGTAAAGCTGCCAATCACACGGTCCTGGAACCCTTCACCGGATCCGCCGCCCAGCTCTTTAATAACGCCCACACGCAGCCCTTTGAGGGAGGTGGGGTTCGCCCCGGCACGTGCCGCATCAGCGTAGGCTCCCACAGGCTCGTTCAAGGACGTGGAATCCATGGGGTCATGCCCGGCGATAACCTCGTGAAGCATCGCGGTGTCGAGTACGGTGCGGGCGCAGGGGCCCACCTGGTCTAGAGACGAGGCCATGGCGATTACACCATAGCGAGAAACCGAACCGTACGTCGGTTTCATGCCTACAGAGCCGGTGAAGGAGGCTGGCTGACGGATAGAACCGCCCGTGTCAGTACCAAGCGCCAGGGGTGCCTGGAAAGAAGCCACAGCGGCCGCTGAGCCGCCCCCAGAACCGCCCGGGGCACGGGTTAGGTCCCAAGGGTTACGCACCACACCGAACGCGGAGTGCTCGTTGGATGAGCCCATCGCGAACTCATCTAGGTTAGTTTTACCCAAAATTGGCATACGCGCCTGGCGCACTTTGCGGGTTACGGTGCCGTCGTAGGGGCTCATCCAGCCTTCCAGCATACGGGATGCTGCGGTGGTGGGCTGTCCTTTGGTCACGATCAGGTCTTTCACGCCGATCGGCACACCAGCCAGCGGCGGGAGGGTTTCACCGGCGGAGCGGTCCGCGTCCACGGCGGCTGCTTCGGCAAGCGCCTGCTCAGCGTTAATGTGCAGAAAAGCATTCAGGCCGCTTTTGCCGTCCGCGCGGTTATCGCTCAAGGCCTTACCGTCGGTTGCTTCAATACGGTCCAGGTGTGCCTGCGTGAGCTCTACCGCGCTAACCTCGCCCGAGGCTACCTTCTGGGCGGCTTCAGCGGCAGTAAGTTGAATCAGTTCGTTCACTTATTTTCCCTTAGTCTTCGTCGAGGATTGCGGGCACGCGGAACTTGCCGTCCTGCGCATCGGGTGCGCCCGAGAGCGCCTCTTCTTGGGTGAGGGTTTCCCCCACTACGTCTTCACGGAAAACGTTTGTCAGAGGGATGGGGTGGCTGGTTGCCGGGGTGTCAGAGGTAACGATCTCTGAGAGGTTTTCCACCGAACTAACGATAATATCGAGCTCCGTAGCCATAGCCGTGAGCTCGTCGTGGGTCATTTCGATGCGTGCCAGCTCAGCCAGGTGCTTAACCTGCTCAAAGGTGATGGCAGACATAGTTCTCCAAATAGGGGTTGGGGTTTATTCTCTTCTCTAGTGTAGTGTAGCCCGGCGGGGTGCAGGTGTTTAATCGGGCACATTATGCGAGGGTTTACAGCAGAAAAATTGGCTCCCACCTTCCACAGGGGAAGATGAGAGCCAATTTAATGCTTGGGGCTTAGCCCCTGAAGCTTATTGAGTGTCCCTGCCTTATGCGGGGATGTTCAGCACCTGGCCGGGGTAGATCAGGTCTACGTTCACAATGGTGCCGGGGTTAGCGGCAGCAATTGCGGTGTAGCCACCCTGCACACCGTATGCTGCTGCGATACCCGAGAGGGTGTCGCCAGCCTGAACGGTGTAGGTACCTGCTGCTGCAGCGGGTGCTGCGGGAGCGGTGTAGGTTGCTGCGGGTGCCTGAGCGGCAGGAGCCTGTGCAGCCGGTGCCTCAGCAGCAGCGGGTGCTGCGGGAGCCTGCTGAGCAGGTGCCTGGGTTGCCGGAGCCTGCGCAGCGGGAGCGGTGTAGCTCTCCTGTGCCTGTGCCTGGGTGTTTACCTGGCTCTGAGCTGCGGGTGCTTCGTAGTTCTGTGCAGTAGCGGATGCGCCAGCCTTGCCGTAGAGGCCCAGCTTAGCCGAACATGCGGGCCATGCGCCCCAACCCTGGACAGCGAGCAGACGCTCTGCTGCCTGAATCTGCTGCTCACGGGAAGCGCCGTTGGGGGAGCCGGCCATGCCGACACCGTTCCAGGACTGCTGGGTGAACTGCAGACCGCCGTAGAAGCCGTTACCGGTATTGATGGACCAGTTACCACCGGACTCGCACTGTGCCAGTGCGTCCCAGGTAGCGGAATCTGCTGCGTTTGCTGCGGGAACAGACATGGTTGCTGCAACTGCACCGCCAACGGCAAGAGCGGCAGCGGTACGGCGTACGGTGGAAGTGTTCTTCATAATGCTCCAAGAGGGCCACCCACGCTCACTCCGTCCCCGGAGTTCTAACGCGTTGCCATTCACCCTTGATTAACGTCGGTTACTCATTGTGCGGTCCTACCCGTGAATGGCGTTCCATCGTTTCCATGCGCCCGGATGCCCGTATGGGCCTGTGGGTCGGACGCATTTCCCCGATGGGGGTGTGCGGTAGAACCTAGCATCAGTTCGGGAACGTATCCCGAAAAGAATCTTTCTGATAAACAAAGATAACGGAGAAACCTTAAGATGCCAACCTCAGAACGATGATCTGAGTGCTTTCAGCGAACATTTCAGATTCTTTCAGCAAACTCCCAGGTTCTTATTTACTCGTTTCAATTAGACATTTACCTCTCCCCTGCCCCCGGGTTTTGAACTGCTATGGCAGGGAAGTGCTATAGAAAGATTCTTCTTTTAAATCGTTGCTGGGCACCCCACCTATCCTCTTATATATCCGCCAAAAAAATTTTTAAAAATTTTTTAAGGCCCTTCGCCCTGAGCATGTTTTTAACGTTTTTAAGTGCAAAATACGGTATGGGTTACCTAAGTTTAAGGGGATTTTTGCCCTGTTTTACCGTTCGGGGACCGTACCAATTTAATGGGGACGTTTTAGCACCTGCATAAAGCCGCCGGGACCCGCACAATGACAGCTCACAAGCTATCCACTGCACAGGTACCCGACGGCTCAACCGCGATAAAGAGGCGTCTGTCTTAACCGCCGCCGTTACGATTGTTCAGTATCCGGTTCAAAAGCACTTGGGCCCTGCGTTAGCAGTTTCTTAAACCCGTCCTCATCAAGCACAGTAATCCCCAGCGATTCCGCCTTATCAAGCTTGGAGCCTGCCGAGGCTCCGGCGACTACAAAATGAGTTTTCTTTGATACAGAGCCTGAAGCACGGCCGCCGCGAACAATAATTGCCTCCTAGCGCTATCGCGCGTGAAATCATTCAGTGTTCCGGTGACCACCACAGTCACACCCTCAAGGGTGCGTTCGATGGACTCATCACGTTCGTCCTGCATGCGCACCCCGGCCTGTGCCCAACGGTTCACTACTTCGGCGTGCCAGTCCACCGCGAACCAGTTAATAATCGAGTCGGCGATCGTACCGCCCACACCATCCACGGCCGCTAGACGGTCGCGGTCGGCCGCACGGATCGCATCCATTGACCCAAACTCGGTGGCAAGCGCGCGTGCCGCTGTGGGGCCCACATGCCGGATCGACAGGGCAACAAGCACACGCCACAGCGGCTGCTGCTTAGCTTTCTGAAGCTCAACAAACAGGTTGCGGGTGTTCTTCGTCGGTGCGGAGGGCCTTTTCGCGGTCCCTTTACTCCAGAAGTAAGGCACCAGCTCAGTTTTGCCGGTTCCTACCCCCTTCACTTTTTTCTCCCGCTCAATCTTGACCTCACGCAGGTCCTCTTCGGTCAGGTCGAAGAGGAACGCCTCACTGCGCAGTGGCGGCTCCGCCGGCTCTGCGGGAGCGGTAAGTGCTTTAGCTGCCTCAAACCCCAGCGCCTCAATATCAAAAGCCGCGCGGGAGGCAGCATAGTAGATACGCTCGGTCAGCTGCGCCGGGCAAGACTGCGGGTTGGTGCACCGCAAATCCACGTCTCCCTCTTTACCCGGGGCAAGAGGTGAACCGCAGGAAGGGCAGAGCGTGGGCATCACGAACTCTCGTTCGCTGCCGTCGCGTAAGGCCACTACCGGGCCCACAATCTCGGGGATAACATCGCCAGCTTTGCGCAGCACCACGGTATCACCAATGAGCACCCCCTTAGCCTTCACCACATCCTGGTTGTGTAAGGTGGCGTGCTCGACGGTTGAGCTGACACGAGCACAGGTTCCATCACACCGTAAGGGGTAACCCTGCCGGTGCGTCCCACATCCACCCGGATATCCAGCAGCTTAGTATTTACCTCTTCCGGCGGATATTTATACGCCACCGCCCAGCGCGGCACACGCGAGGTGTACCCCAGCTGCCGCTGGGTAGCGAAATCATTAATCTTAATGACGATACCGTCAATCTCGTGCACCAGTGAGTGACGCTGCTGCCCGTACCGTTCAATATAGGCAAAAATATCCTCCACTGCCGTAAAGGTCTCGGTGTACGGGCTCACTGGAAGCCCCCACGAAGCAAGCAGCTCATACACCTCAGACTGGGTCTCAATCCCCAGCCCTTGGGAGGACCCGATGCCGTGCACATACATGCTCAGCGGTCGCTGGGCGGTAACCGCCGCGTCTTTCTGCCGCAAAGAGCCCGCCGCCGCATTACGCGGGTTCGCAAACGGATTCTTGCCCTCAGCCACAATCTTTTCGTTCAGCGCTTTAAAATCGGCGGACGAGATAAACACTTCTCCGCGTATCTCGATCTCCTCGGGGTGGTTCTGCCCGGAAAGCCGCTGCGGGATGGTGGCGATGGTTCGCACATTGTGCGTCACGTCCTCGCCCGTGGTGCCGTCCCCGCGAGTTGCTGCGCGTACTAGGGCACCATTGCGGTACAGCAGGTTCACCGCAAGCCCATCAATTTTCAGCTCGGTCAGCCAGGTGGGGTTCTTGCCCGAAATAGCTTGCGAGTTTTCCTGCGCCTTTGTGAGCCAGGCACGCAGTTCCTCGTCTGAGAACACATCCTCCAGCGAGTACATGCGGGCGCGGTGAGTCACCGGTGCAAACGCTGAGGATGCCTCCCCGCCCACTTCCTGGGTGGGAGAGTCATTCGCCACCAGTTCGGGGTAGAGCGCCTCAACTTCTTCAAGACGACGGTAGAGGGCATCGTACGCGGCATCAGAAATCGTGGGGGCATCATCCGTGTAGTAGGCGCGGCGGGCATCGCGCACATCATCAATAAGCTGCGCATACTCATCACGGATTTCTGGGGTGAGAGACACCTCAGCGGACGCGGGTTCTGGGCTAATGGAAGAGTTTTTTTCAGTCACACCAACAAGTCTAGCCGCTGGATTCAGCCTGTGAGAGGCCTGCGGTCATGCGACAACGTTCTCAGGCTATAAGCGTTGAGTGTGTAAGCGCTGGCAGGTTGTGCTCACCGAGCCACAAACCCACCGGCGCCGTGCGATAGCGTAGTTTATCAGTCTTCATCCGGGACGATCGCGTCAGCCACGATTACCGTAATATTGTCCCGCCCGCCCGAACGTAGTGCCTCATACTGCAGCACATCCGCAGCATCCTGAGGGTGCCGCACCGACGTGAGCACCCGCGCCATATACTCATGCGAGAGCTCACCCGATAACCCATCCGAGCACAGCATCACGCGGTCGCCCTCATGCGCCGGGAAAACCCAGAAGTCAGGCTCCCAATAGTTGCCTGTACCCAACGCTCGGGTAATCACATTACGACGCGGGTGGGTTAGTGCCTCAAGCTGCGTAATCTGCCCCTCATCCACCAGGTACTGAACCTCCGAATGATCGGCAGTCACCTGCTCCAGCGAGGCGCTGCCAGCATTACCGGGCAGCATTTCCATCTCGGAGTGGTGGAACCCCTCCTGCTCACGCACCAGCCGGTAGGTACGGGAATCCCCACGTTAAAGATCACCCCAAAGCTGCTGAGACCCGATACGTGTGAGCCAGGCGCCTGTAACCGTGGTGCCCCCAGCCTTAGAGAGCGCACCCTTAATCTGGTCATTTGCCTCACCAATCAGGCTGCGTAGCCGCTCTAAGGTACGCAAAATCTCATTGTTCAGTTCGCTGGTTTTACGGCGGTTAGATTTACCCTTGTTCTCATCGTGAACGCGGCGCTCATAGTCTTCTTGCTCTTCGGGGCTCATGCCCCCGGGCAAGGTAAAAAAAGAAGAGTACGCCAGCTGCCGCACACACAGGCGCGAAGCGACTTCACCTGCCTCATGCCCGCCCATACCATCGGCCACCACGCACAGCGTCCCGGCCACAATCATGGAATCTTCGTTATTCTCCCGGTACACGCCGCGATGAGTAGCGCTGCCTGTGCGCATGTGAAGATTAGTGCTCATTACTGTGTACTCTCCATCGTATTATTGCTACCGAGACTAACACTTACGGTACCAATATTTCCAAAACTTCGTACATTTTTGGTGCCCTGTTCCGTAAGCCTAAAATAAGTCTCTGATTCGCGTAATACGTCAGCGGTTACCGAATCTGTCAGGGCCGTGCCAGGTTCCGCGATAGACACGAGCCGTGAGGCAAGGTTCACACTCGAACCGTACACATCGCCACGGCTGGCCAGCACCTCACCCCAAATAAACCCCACACGCACCCCGGGGATCTGTGGGTCACGGTCAAATGAGCGCACCAGTTCGCAACTGATCTCGGCAGCCGATTCGGGGGACTCTGTGAGGAAAAACGCCTCGTCCCCCAGGGTTTTAATAATGCGCCCGCGGCGGGGCACAATCACATCCAGGCAGCTCTGCTCAAAATGGTTAATAAGACGCGACAACTCGCCTTTATCAAGCGAGCGCACTAACGAAGTGTACGAGACCATATCGACGAACCCCACCCCGCGCATGAGCGGCAGTTTGTGTGATTCACCGGGGTCACGGTTTTCCCGCAGGGCCAGACGCAGCACACCAGAGTACATCTGACGACGATACCCGTACATGGCGAGCTCTTCGAGGGCGGGCATCAGCTTTGGCAGTTTAAAGAGCAGGGTGCGGCGTGCCTGCGCGTCGCTGACGCCTTCGCGGGCGACGATATCATCGACAAGGCTTTCGATCTGCCAGGCCACAATCCGGTCGGTCAGCTGCCCTACTGAGCGCACGATCGACTGGGCGCTTTCAAAAGTAACTTCGCCTTCACGTTCTAGTTCAGCAATGGTACGCAGCAGCTGCACATCGCGGTCTGAGAAGTAGTGTTCTTCTGCGGGGGTGTCTGAGAACCCCATATTACGCCAGATTTTTCGGGCTTTCTGCGGGTCCATGCCGGCGGCTAAGGCGGCCTGCCGGTGGGTGTATCGAGGGCCTTCACCCAGAAGAGTTTTTTCGAGGGAACGCACGCCTTCTTTGGATTTTTCGTCCCGGTAAATATTGCTCTGTGATAGGTTCTGCAGAATTTTCAGGTTAAGCATCTGTGTTTCTGGTCCGTGGGTTACGGGCAGAGAGCTGGTGCTAGCGCTCCTATCGACCATTGCATCCCCTCCTTTCGGCGATGTACTGGTGGTTGACACCCAGTAAAACCGGTGTCACGTGCCTTATTTCACACTATAGGATACTCGGTTTATGCGGCAACCGCCTTAATAGACCCGCAGAACGATGGATATTTTCTTGTTGCTTGCGGGCCTGCACCCGCCTCCCCTGAACAGCGGGCGCCTTCAACTACCCGGGAGATAGCTCCCGTTTAGCCGTGGCGCATATACCCTGCTCGCAGCGGATAGTAGGTGCGCACTGAATGCTCCATAATGCGCAAACTTGTCGGGTTCGGGGACGTAGGTCAGCGGGATGCTGGTGCCCAGCAGTTCAACCTGCACCGACCCGTATCCCAGCCATTTGCCCATTTGCCCCTGCCTCTTCCAGCGGCGGCCCATCTGGTCAAGCCGCATGCCTTGGGTGGCGCGCATGCTCAACAGCCCGTTGGTCATCATAAGCCGGTGGGTGGTGACAATGTACCGCCGACCCAGCCAGTACAGCAGCTTACGCACCGCCACAATAATGCTTATGAAGCTGAGAATAACACCCAACCACGCCAGCAGGTTCGATGAACGTGCGGCCGAGCCGAAGCTCCAGGCGCAGGCTGCGAGCATAGCGTACCCCAGCACGGGGAGCAGCTTAATGGGGTGGGTTCGGGTGATGACGATCGTTCGTTCTGCCGGTAGTAGTTTTCCCCTGAATTTCATGGGTTGTCCTCTCGGGCGGTGATGTTCTCGAAAGCGTAACGGGGCGGTGGTAAAGGGCTAGGCCTGTGGTGGTCGGGTCGCCAGGTATGATCCGTCGGCGGCGCGTAGATGCTCTATATCGCCCACCGAGTAGGCGGTCAGAGCCCCGTCTGAACGCACCAGGATGCGCCCCTGATCGTCAATATCTTCCGCCGTACCGGTAATGACCCGTCCATCCGGCAGGTGCATGGCCACGTGCGCCCCCAGGGTGAGAGTGTGCTCGCGGGCTTGCTGCAGCAGTGACGGCTCGCCGCCACCGGGGCTTTCGGGGTCTCCGCCTGCACTGCAGAAGGCACGGTAACGACGGGCGAAAACCTCCAGCAGGTGGGTGAGTACCTGTTCGGTGTCTACTGTGTGCCCCAGCAGCACGCGAGTGCTTGTTGCGGTTTCGGTGGGCAGCTGCTCTTCGAGCATGTTCAGGTTTATTCCGGCACCCACCAGCACGCTCATTGATGTTGCTGCGGTACCGGCCGGGTTCGTCCCCGCGGGCTCAAGGATGAGCTGGGCGAGCACCCCGCAGCATTTTTTGCCTCCGGCGATGAGGTCATTTGGCCACTTCAGGTCGCAGTCTACGCCGAGTTCACGCAGCACCTCGCGCACACTTAGCCCCATTATGAGGGTGAGCCAGTGGTAGTTTTCGGGGGCCATCCCCTGCCCTATCCCGGCGTGGGGGCGCACCACAACGGTGGCCGCAAGCGCGGTACCTGGAGGGGTTACCCAGGCTCGGTCTAGCCGACCGTGCCCGGCGCGCTGATCGTCCGTGGCAAAGACGGAGAGCTCCCCCAGCTGCTCCCGTACGCTGGGGTTTGGGTCGGTGAGCACTTGGCGCGCGTCATCATTCGTTGACCCGGTGTGCTCCAACACGCGCACGGTACGGTACCCGTGCTGTTCGGCCGCGTTGTGTACGCGTTCTTGGTTCATGGTGTTATTACCCATTATTCTCACCCTAGAATTCGTTCTTTCGCCGCCGGTTACGCCCAAGGGCAGGCGGGTGCTACCGGTGCTGCATCCCTTAGACCGCCCCATTATGTGATGGTTTTGATGAGCACGGGCAGCCCTCCTACTATAGGGTAATACGGATGCACCCCGGTTTCTTCCTGAATGTACCTGCTGTTGGCTGTGTATTCACTGTAATTTTTATTCCTTGGGGGCCGATTATATAGATGTGCAGCCGGTGTGGAACGGTGCGGGTGCGGTAGATTTAAGGGGAACGGGAGGTAACTCCCACCCCGATACCCGTCCGGAAGGAGCCGACAAATGGCTTATTACGCAATCACCTATGTTTATGCCGCGCCCGAGCAGCAGGATGCGCACCGCCCGGCACACCGGCAGTACCTAGCCGAGCAGGCCGAGTCGGGGCCGCTGGTTGTCTCCGGCCCGCTCATGCAGGACGGTTCCGCCGCCGGGGCGCTTCTGATTGTGAACGCAGACTCCGCTGATGCTGCCGAGGCTCTGGTGCGGGAAGATCCTATGAACACTGGCGGGGCGGTGCTCTCGTACACAGTGCAGGAGTGGAACCCGGTGATTGGCAGCATCCGCTAACCGTTTCGCTTGGTGCGGCGCCCGGTGGTTAGGGTGAGCTGCCGCGGGTAAGGCGATACGTTTTCCCTACAGCGGGTGCCGCACCATTAGTACACTGCCAATCAGCTAACGGGGCGTGGAGACCACACCCGAATATGACGCCGCGCCGGAACCTATCTGGCACCGGATACTCGTTCACACTATAGTTGTAAGGTAAGGTTCGCCGTAGCTTGGGTGAGCCTGCTGCGCCTGTGCGCACACCCAGAACCGCAGAAGACCTCTCTGCGCGCCGCCCGAAATTGAGGAACACATGTCTGAGCAGACTCAGCAGGAATTTGACCTGAGCACCACATCCGGTAAACTCGCCGATTTCTTTGCCCGGCGCGAGCAGACCATTAACCCCGGCGGTGAGGCAGCCGTCGAAAAACAGCATGCGCGCGGGAAGCAGACGGCGCGTGAGCGTATTGACATGCTTCTGGACGAGGGATCTTTTGTGGAGTTCGACGCAATGGCGCGGCACCGCACCACCGCCTTCGGCATGGATAAGAAGAAGCCGCTGGGGGATGGCCTGGTTTCGGGCTACGGCACTATTGATGGGCGGCTTGTTGCCGTGTACTCGCAGGATTTTACGGTGTACGGCGGTTCCCTCTCGCAGGTGAACGGCGAGAAGATCGTGAAGGTGCAGAAGTTCGCGTTGAAGAACGGGTGCCCCGTCATCGGTATTAATGACGGCGGCGGCGCACGCATCCAGGAGGGTGTGGCGTCGCTGGCAATGTTTGCCGATATTTTCCGCATGAATGTGCGTTCCTCCGGGGTGATTCCGCAGATCTCGGTGATTATGGGTCCTTGTGCCGGCGGTGCCGCCTACTCCCCCGCCCTGACCGACTATATTGTGATGGTCGATAAGTCGTCGCACATGTTCATTACCGGCCCGGACGTCATTAAAGCTGTCACCGGTGAGCAGGTGGATATGGAAACTCTTGGTGGTGCCCGCCAGCATAATGCGGTGACCGGTACCAGCACCTACCTGGCCGAAGATGAGGAAGATGCCTTCGACTTTGTGCGGGAACTACTGGAGTTTTTGCCGTCAAATAACCTATCTGAGGCGCTGCCGCTGGATCACGACCAAGAGCCGACGGTCACCGTGGACGACCTTGATTTAGATACCCTCATCCCCGACTCCGCAAACCAGCCCTACGATATGCGGGCTGTTATCGAGTCGGTGGTGGATAACGGGCATTTCCTTGAGATGCAGGCACTGTACGCCCCGAACGCCATGATCGGGTACGCCCGCGTTGAGGGGCGCACCGTGGGAATCGTGGCAAACCAGCCCATGCAGTTTGCCGGGTGCCTTGATATTGCCGCTTCCGAAAAGGTGGCGCGGTTTGTGCGTCACTGCGACGCCTTTAACGTGCCGATTCTGACGTTTGTGGATGTGCCTGGGTTCCTGCCGGGCACCGACCAGGAGTTCAACGGCATTATTCGCCGCGGCGCCAAACTGTTATACGCCTACGCTGAAGCAACCGTGCCGCTGGTGACCGTTATTACCCGTAAAGCGTACGGTGGGGCGTACATTGTGATGGGCTCTAAAAAGCTCGGTGCCGACATTAACTTGGCCTGGCCCACCGCCCAGATCGGTGTGCTGGGCGGCCAGGGCGCGGTGAACATTCTGTACCGTCGAGATTTGGCGGCCGCAGCGGAGGCAGGCCAAGATGTTGATGCGCACCGCGCCGAACTGATTGAGCAGTATGAGGCTGAGGTGCTGAACCCGTACCAGGCTGCGGAGCTGGGGTACGTGGATGAGGTGATCGCCCCGCACGAGACGCGCGTGCGCATTATTTCATCCCTGCGGGCGCTGCACGATAAACGCGCAGCCACCCCCGCGAAGAAACACGGGAATATTCCGCTGTAGGTGTTGTGCACTGGTACGGTTTGAGATGATCCGTGCCTTCTAAGCCGGGTATTAAGTGACGACTTGTATGAAGGAGGGCCCATGGCGGCCTATAACCCGTTGAGCTACTTCTCGTTCGGTAAGAAAAAGGAGGAGGGTGCATCCCTTTCCATCCCCAACACCGAACCCGAAACTGCGGCGGCGGGCAGCACCGAGCAGGGGCTACCGGGTGGATCTGAGGCAGCCGGTACGGCGGCACCGGTTGTGCACCAGCAGGCTGAGGATGCTGCACAGCAGAGCCCTGCACCGCTGCTGCGGGTCGTAAAGGGTAACCCCACAGATGAGGAAGTCGCCGCGCTGACCGCCCTGGTGTATGCAATGCAGGCGGGTGCATCCACCCAGGAGCAGAACCCGATTTTGGCTACGGCTTCCCGCCTGCTTAACCGCCGCCAGTGGCTGGGCGCCTCCCTTAAACCGGGGCCGGGGTCATGGCGTCGGGCACGGCCTATGTAACAGCAACGTCCCTTCAGCCTGTATCGTTGCACGCGCTCTGGCGGCAGTACAGTATGCAGATTCGAGCTTGCCCCGGTTCTTTCTTAAATGACTCTTCCCAGATGAACCTCGTACCGGTGTGCGGGCCATTTTCAGCAGCAGGACATGACATCTGTCAGAGTATTTCGGGGTATCCAGTGGATATTCTAGAGGGTAAGACTCGGCGCTGGCGGGTGATTACGGCCCTGAATACTGCCAAATGCAACGCCTGCTAAATGCGACAGAAAACACATTCTGGGATAGGATTAGACCATGACCATCTACGACAAACTTCCGGCTATCTATCGCATTAAGCGAGCGCAGACCGACGTTGATCGCATCGCTAATGAATTCTATGAAGCATCCCTTGATTTAGACCCAGTTCTTGCCACCGAGCACGGCCGTACAGGTGTTGAAACACTCTTTGGTGACTATTCCCCCGCTGGTGAAGAAGCATATGCGAAGCTCGTCAAAAAAACCCTGAAAAAGCTGGATAAGGTCATCCCCATTGATGACACAGACCTGGTGACTCTAGATGCCATGCAGGAGCGGCTCACGCTTACCCGTCAAATGCGTCGTGCAGGGTTGGGGCGATGGCAGCTGAATAATATCTTCAGTGCGCCCCAGCAGATCCGTACTTCATTCGACCTTATGAGCCGTGAGAACGAGCGGGACTGGGCGCACATTGCCGGGCGTTTAGCGAACGTTCCGGGCGCTATCGACGGGTTTATTCAGACCCTTGAGGCGGCACGTGCGGAGGGCAAAGTTTCCCCACGCCGTCAGGTGCAGATCGTGATCGAGCAGGCCGAAGCGTACATTGCCGACGGCGGGTTCTTTGATGCTTTGGCCGCGGAGATCACCGCCGCAGCACCCGCTATCACGGAGCAAGCCCGCGAAGGCGCCCAGGCCGCTAAGGATGGTTACCGTGCCCTCATCACATACCTGCGCGACACCCTGCTGCCCGAAGCCCCCAGCAAAGATGCGGTGGGCCGGGAACTCTACACCCTGTATTCGCGTGAATCACTGGGGGCTAGCATCGACCTGGATGAGACGTACGCCTGGGGTGTGCAGGAGCTGGAGCGGATTATTACTGAGCAGCACACTGTGGCCTCAGAGATCGAACCGGGCGCCAGCATAGAACGTGCCAAAGAGCTGCTGGATATGGATCCGGTGCGTGCCCTGCACGGCACCGAGGCGCTGCAGGAGTGGATGCAGACCCACGCTGATACCGCCGTTGAGGCGCTGGCGGGCACCCATTTCGATATTGGCGGCCCGATGCTGAACATTGAGTGCCGAATCGCCCCCACCCATGAGGGCGGCATCTATTACACCGGGCCCTCCCCCGATTTTTCTCGCCCGGGCCGCATGTGGTGGTCCGTGCCGGAAGGGGATGACACCTTCGCCACCTGGCGTGAAACATCCACCGTGTACCATGAGGGCGTGCCGGGGCACCACCTGCAGATTTCGGTGGCTACGGCGATGGCGAACACCATGAACAAGTGGCGGGCGAGCATGATGTGGACCTCAGGCCACGGTGAAGGCTGGGCGCTATACGCCGAGCGGCTCATGGACGAGCTGGGTTTCTTACAGGACCCCGGGGACCGGATGGGGATGCTGGACGCCCAGCGGATGCGCGCAGCCCGCGTGGTGTTCGATATCGGTGTGCACTGTGAACTGCCGGTACCCGATGAGTGGGCGCCGCGTCTGGGTGTTGAACCGGGAACCGTGTGGACCCCCGAACTGGGGTACGAGTTTTTGGTGCAGAACCTGGAAGGCTCCGAAGGCACTATCCGGTTCGAGTTCATCCGCTACCTGGGCTGGCCCGGCCAGGCGCCCAGCTATAAGGTGGGTGAGCGTATCTGGTTGCAGCTGCGACAGGCGGCGCTGGCTCAGGGCGATACGCTGCGGGAGTTCCACACGCGGGCGCTCATGCTCGGCTCGGTGGGGCTCGATACGCTCCGCCGTGCGCTCAGCGACGAGGTTATGGCCGATGATGAAGAGGACGACGAAGACGACTAAACCCAGCGAAACGGCGCAGGGCGCACCGCACAGCATATACAGCTTTGAGGTGCGCCCTGCGCCGTCAGCCCCGTACCGTTGCTCTACTCTTTGACGAGGTGCGGGGCGAAACGGCAGTAGTAGTCGGTGACCGGCCCGTCCGATTCGCGGATGCCCATGCCCACGGCCCGCCCGTTCACCATCCACACACCCAGCATCGGGTGGTTGGTGGGCTGCATGAGGCCAGAATACAGGGGCACGGGAATGTACTGCTGGTACACGAACTCGCTTTCGGGGGCATGGATGAAATGCTCATCCTCCTCATCGCGGGAGAAAATGCCGTGGTCGGGGGCATGCACTTCAATGCCGTCGCCTTCACGCCCAAAAATGGGTTTACGCACCCAGTTCGTCAGCCCGCCTGAGCGTCCGGCGTAGGCGGGCACCAGGTTGGGGTGGTTGGGGTACATCTCCCACAGGGCGGCCAGCAGCAGCTTATTTGAGAGGAACATTTTCCAGGCTGGCTCAACCCAGCGGCGGATCGAGCCGTGGTAGGCGAAGAGCAGCTTATCGTACCCGGACTCCGAATCCGTCACCAGGTCCTCCCACGGGTACAGCTTAAAGAGGTTATTAATGGGCTCACCGTCCGCGTCAGACCACGATTTGGTGTCCTCATTAAAAATGATCTCGTCAATGGGAATGAGCTTGGTCTTAACCCCAGCCAGCTGGGCGGCGTGGGCGATGAGCCACACGTTATTGTAGTCCTCCTGGTAGGGGTCAATACTCTCGTTCACGTGCGCAAGGTGAAGCTGCGGGGTGGTCTCAGCCGCGAAGATCTGCCGCCACCGTTCGGTAAATGCCTCCCCTATCTCGCCCCAGTGCCCGTAGCCTTGCGCGTCAAGACGCTGCTGCTGATACCAGGTTTTCTGGCAGATGGCTGCCTCAATAATGCCGGTGGGGGTGTCTGCATTGTATTCGAGCAGTTTCAGGGGTCCCCGGGGATACCGGAGTACGTGAAATCGAACCTGCCGTAAAAATCGGGGTCCTGCTGGTTCCACGACTCAATAGCCAGCTGAAACGCAGGTTCGGGTAGCCCCAGGGTGCCGAATGCCCCGGAGGCCATGTATTCTACGGCGTTCAGGCACATCTTATGTATCTGTTCCGACTGGGCCCTGATGCTGTCCATCTCGTCGGGGGTGAACACGTAGGCGACGTACTCGTTCCAGTAATGGGTGTCGCCTGGGAAATCGATGCTGTAGGTGAGGCCTTCCTCATCAATTGTCTGTTCCCACCCCGGGCGGTGGGCGGGGAATTCTTCGCGTCGCATGGTGTCCGTTCGCTCATGAAGGGATAATGGTGAGTTTGTGCAGGGGCTGGGTCCTAGCCCCCGGAGGTGCCTCCGCCCGATTTGGATCCTCCGCCAAAACCGCCTTTAGAGCCACCTGATTTGGACCCGGAATTGCTTCCTGACTTGGAGCCGCCGGAGTTACTGCCCGACTTATTACTGCCCACACGCGAACCGGGGTTCGACCCAGACTTTGCGCTGCTGCTCTTACCGCCGCTAGTGGTGGACGTGACCTTACCGCCAGCGACCGTGCTGGTCTTCTTGGCGCTGCGGTAAGACGACTCAAACCCGCCACCCTTAGAAGATACACCGCTATAGACCGTGCCGGACGACGGGCGGGAGGTGCTGCCGCCCGTCAGCGACGACCCTACTGCGGGAATACTCCCGTTCCGGCCAGCCTGACTGCCAATGTAGTACCACAGGAACGCGTTGGTGACATGGGACTGGTTATTGTGCGTACCAGAGTTTGAGTTTGACCCGCTGTTATTGTGGCTGCTGTTATTACTATTCGAGCTGGATGAGGAGTCACTGGAGTTAGCGGCTTCACCTGCCTTCTCACATTCGGAGTCTTCAACCCGACGCCCAGTTTTTGCGTCTTGGCAAACCTGGGCAAACTCTTCACCGCCGTCAGCGGTAAACGCCTCTTCTTCTTTATGCAATGAGTTATAGGCAAACACGCTGCCGCTGACAATTAGGGCACCCGCCCCAAGAATAGCCAGCCACCGTTTACCGCTAACACCTGTTCTGGGGATATTAGCAGCAGCCTCACCAGCCGTATTCGCTAGTTTTGAGGCGGCACTCTCGTTACCTGAGGTACTGCTCATGAGGTGTCTCCTTCAGGGTTATACACCCTACAGTCGCGGATTTACGGGGGCACACCCCATCATACCAAGGCAGGATGGGAGCCTGAAGGACCACTCGAAACTTTATCACCGCAATACTTCGTCATCTAAATTCGACCGCCCCGCCCAACAGGTCTACAGTAAGCGCCATGGCTAACACACGAACATTTAGATTTCCCTCCTGGGCGGCCTCTTTTGGCAACCAGATTATCGCTTCCCTCCTTATTGGCATTGGGTTAGGTTTGCCGCCACAGCTCTTGGCGGCGATGCAAAAAATAACCCCAACTGGCTCATGGCCACTCTAGACGCTGTCGGCACGTCCTATGTGACTCTCCTTAAAGCCGCGGTGATCCCGCTGGTGTTTACCGCCGTCGTTGCCTCAATCTCGAATCTCTCACAGGTGGCGAATGCGGCACGTTTAGCAGTTAAGACTCTTATCTGGTTTGCTATTACAGCATTTTTTGCGGTCTCCATCGGTATCGTACTGGGGCTGCTCGTTCAGCCTGGTGTGGGTGCCGAGGTAAGCGCCTCGGGCAGCACCAGCACCCGGGGGTCATGGACAGCATTTCTGACCGGGATTATTCCCTCCAATTTCTTAGGGCTTGAGGTCACCACGAAAACCACCGACTCCGGTATAACATCTTCGGTCTCCTTTAACGTGCTCCAAATGCTCGTGATTTCGGGGGCTATCGGTATAGCGGCCCTGAAGGTGGGCGATGCGGCTAAGCCCTTTATCGATATCGTCAAGAGCGCGCTCGCCATTATTCAGAAGGTGCTGTGGTGGATTATTCGCCTCGCTCCGCTGGGCACGATCGGGCTGATCGGGCATGCCGTCTATGCCTACGGCTGGACATCCATGGGCTCGCTGGTGAAGTTCATTGCGGCACTGTATGCGGGTCTGCTCCTCGTGTTCCTGGTGGTGTATCCCCTGATCGTGAAGTTCAACGGGCTTTCTGTGAAACAGTACTTCTCGGGCGTATGGCCCGCAGTGCAGCTTGGTTTCGTATCGCGGTCTTCGATGGGCACTATGCCCATGACTGAGGCCGTTACCGAACGTAATCTCGGCGTGCCGCGTGCATACGCATCCTTCGCGGTGCCGCTGGGTTCTACGACCAAAATGGATGGATGCGCCTCCGTCTACCCCGCGCTGGCAGCTATTTTTGTGGCGCAATTCTACGGAGTGCACCTGGATATTTCGCTGTACCTGCTGATTATTCTGGTGTCGGTGTTGGGTTCTGCCGCTACGGCAGGTACAACGGGCGCTATCGTGATGCTCACTCTGACCCTTTCGACTGTGGGTCTTCCCCTTGACGGGGTGGGTCTGCTGCTGGCGATTGACCCGATTATTGATATGGGACGTACCGCCCTGAACGTGGCCGGGCAGGCACTGGTTCCCGCGATTGTCTCTAAACGTGAGGGCATTCTGAACGAGCAGCTTTATAACGCCCCGCGCGGCGCTGACGGGTTCGTTGACCAAGCGCTGGTGGACACCGTCCACACCGAACCGGTTCCTTCTGCTGCTTCACAGCAGCCAACCGGAGCCTAAAAAGCCCCCTAGAACTCGTCCCGCCCCGTGTAGTTACGGGGCGGGATGAATGTTTATCTCACACATTAATGGCCGCCGCATCAGCTGACGTCGGCGGTGTCCTCAACACTTTTATGGTCTTCGGTGGCGCGCGAGGGAACCGGCTGGTAGAGCACCAGCAGAGTTACAAGCATCACCACGGTCAGGGCAATAAAGATGAACGGGAACGGCAGAAACCCCTCAAGCACAATGAGCACACCGGCCACAGGCAGGGAAATACTCACTGGAAGCGGCGCGTGTTCCCGAAGCACCGCAAGCCAGGCCGCCACCACAAAAACCCCCACAGGAATAGACAGGGTTAGCCCCGCTTGATGCTCCATCAGGTAGTTATCGTGCGCCAATAGGTCAATAATTACCTCAACGGCCGCAGCAAAAGCACCCGCCGCAGCGAATATGAAATAGTGCAGGTACCCGTATTTGAGCGGGGAAAGGTAACGTTTGGGGTTTATCACATCCCGGTGGGGTGCCCAGAAATAGACCCACCACATACCCCCGGCCACCAGCACCGATAGAACCGCGACCCCGAATAGTGCCGGCACATGATCACCCAAAGCACGGGAGACCGCAATAGCTGCGGCCCTGAGCGAGCCGCCCAATACGATGAGGGTCAGCAGCCCGTACCGTTCGGTAATATGCGGCGCATGCCAGGGGGTGTGCCCAATACGTTCGGCAATAATGGGCACAGCCAGTTCCCCAACAACCAGGGGAAGCGCTAAGAACGGAACCCACAGTGCGCACACAACCCACAGCACAGCCAGCACGGCAATACCCACTGCGTAGATAAGCGCCGCACGGCCAGCCTGCCCGCCGCACCGGGAGGCCCGCGCCCACTGGCCAATCTGTGCCGCGCGTATGGTGATATAGCCGATGAGGGCCACATTGACGGTGCCCCCGAAAGTCTGCTCCACTCCCCCAGCGACCACCAGCACACCGAGCATCTGAATGGCGGCTAGGGAACGGTAGAGCCAGTCGTCAACCTCAAACGATGAGGACAGCCACGCGAAATTCACCCACGTCCACCAGATGAAGAACATAACCAGCAGATAGCTGACCACACCATGGCCGAAGTTACCCTGCCCAAGCACATGGTGTATTTGTGAACCGGCGAACAGGATTGCGGTGGCAAAAACTAGGTCTGAAAAAAGCTCCACGGCTGATGCCGCGCGCGCTTTATCCCCCGGGGTTCGCGGGTGCATAGGCCGCAGGTAGAGGCGGCCAATAGGTTCAGATAATGATGACATATTGGGGCCTTTCAAAGTCTGTGTCTGTCTCCATCCTACGGGGTCAAACTGAAAATGTGTGTGAGCTTACCCCTTAGTTTTAGCGGCATTGTTCGTTGCCTCCCAGCCGAACCCAGCACGCATGCGGTAACCCGTTTTAGGGCGGTACGGAGCAGACGGCTAGAATGGTGGGTATGACTTCCGCACCACTCGATGCTTCCGCTGCTAAGGCATGCACCCCACGCCTGGTTTTGGCTTCGGCTTCTCCGGCCCGCAAAAAGCTTCTAGAAGACTCCGGTATTGTCTTTGAGGTACGCGTCTCCCATATTGATGAGGATGCGGTTCTTGCCCGCGCCACAAAAACCGATGGGGACCAGCACACCCCGGCGCAGGCTGCGCAGCTGCTGGCCCAAGCAAAAGCGCGGGCTGTTGCGCACGAGTTAGAAGACGAAGGCGTTGTGGATGCACTGGTGTTGGGGTGCGATTCAGTGTTCGAGTTTGAGGGCACCGCCTACGGTAAACCGTACACCCCGCAGAAGGCGCGTGAACGGATTACGGCGATGAGCGGCAAAATGGGAACTTTACACACCGGGCATTATCTGGTGGATCTGCGGCCCGCCCCTGAAGACGCCGACCCGTGTGAGGCGTGTATGATCCCCCCACGAATCTGAGCTTCGCAGCGCACGAGTACATTTTGCGCAGATGAGCGAGCAGGAGATTGAGGACTATGTGGCTACCGGTGAGCCGTTACAGGTAGCAGGCTCATTCACTTTAGACGGCTACGGGGCGGCGTTTATTCGCGGTGTCTACGGTGAACCGCATGCGGTGATCGGCCTGTCAGTGAACGCGCTCAAAGACATGCTCTCTCGGCTTGGGGTACCGCTGAGCGCCCTCTGGGCCGAACCTGCGGGGTAGGCACCTGTGCCCGTGTTCCTTTCACTCCATGATTTTCTAACGTTTTTCGCGTCAAGGCGCACAATATATTCGCTATCCCAGCCGTTTCTCGCTATGCTTTCGGCAGGATAAATAAGGAGAAGCTCACCCCCATGACCACTAATCCGGCAGACGATAAGAAGAAATTTACGGCGGTACCGAATCGCCACACGGGCCCGGTCAGCAAAGTCCTGATTGCCAACCGCGGGGAGATCGCGGTGCGAGTGATCCGTGCCGCCCGCGATGAGGGCATAGAGACCGTCGCCATCTACGCCGAGCCTGATCGTGACGCCCAGCATGTGAAACTTGCCGATGAGGCGTACGCCCTTAACGGTGCTACAGCGGGCACCTCGTACCTGGTCATGGAGAAAGTTCTTGAGATTGCGATCCGTGCCGGTGCGGATGCGGTGCACCCGGGGTACGGTTTTCTCTCTGAAAATGCGCAGTTCGCCCAGATGGTTATTGATGCGGGGCTAACCTGGATTGGCCCCTCCCCCCGAATCAATCACGCAGCTCGGCGATAAAGTAGCCGCACGCCATATTGCGCAGAAAGTAGGGGCGCCGCTAGTGCCCGGCACAAAAGATCCGGTGGAATCCGCTGATGAGGTGCTGAAATTCGCGGACGAGTTCGGCCTGCCCATCGCCATTAAAGCAGCATTCGGCGGCGGCGGGCGCGGCATTAAGGTGGTGCGTGATCGTAACGACGTGATCGAGCTGTATGAGTCGGCGGTACGTGAGGCGGTTGCCGCCTATGGCCGCGGCGAGTGCTTTATTGAACGTTTCTTGGATTCCCCGCGCCACGTTGAGACCCAGTGTTTGGCGGATGCCCACGGAAACGTCCAGGTGGTTTCCACCCGCGACTGTTCGCTTCAGCGCCGCAACCAGAAACTCATTGAGGAGGCTCCCGCCCCGTTCTTGAGTGAGGAGCAGACACAACGGTTGTATGAGCATCCCGCGCGATCCTCACCGAAGCTGGCTACCAGGGCGCGGGCACCTGCGAGTTTTTGCTCGCCCCGGACGGCACCATCTCGTTCCTGGAGGTGAATACGCGTCTGCAGGTTGAGCACCCGGTCTCCGAGGAGGTCGCCGGTATTGATCTGGTGCGTGAGCAGTTCCGTATTGCCCGCGGTGAGCAGATCAGCCCCGACAGCCCGCAGCTGCGCGGACATTCGATTGAGTTCCGTATTAACGGTGAGGACGCGGGCCGCTCGTTCATGCCCGCCCCCGGCACTATAGAGAAGCTGCGGGTGCCCTCCGGTCCCGGTGTGCGCTGGGATTCGGGGTTTGTCGAGGGGGGGATGTGATTGGCGGCAACTTCGATTCGATGCTCGCTAAGCTGATTGTCACCGGCGCAGACCGTGAACAGGCGATTGAGCGTGCCCGCCGCGCCCTGCAGGAACTGCAGATTGAGGGGATGCCCACAGTGGTTCCGTTCCACCGCGTAGTGTTGGATGACCCCGCTTATGCCCCCGCCCCGGGCGGTGATTTCACGGTTCATACCCGCTGGATTGAGACCGACTTTAAGAACACCATCGAACCCTATGAGGGCGCCCCCGGCAACGTGGATGATGATGAGGCACAGCGCCAGAGCGTGGTGGTAGAGGTGAACGGCAAACGGCTGGAGGTTGTGCTACCCGATCTGGGGGCCGCATCCGGTAAGTCTGCTGCGAAGACTTCCACGAAGCCGCGTAAATCCCGTTCCTCGCGTGCAGGTGGCGCAGCTGGTGGTAATGACCTGAGCAGCCCCATGCAGGGCACGATCGTGAAGGTTGCCGTGGCTGATGGGGATACTGTCGCTGAGGGTGATTTGGTGCTGGTGCTTGAGGCCATGAAGATGGAGCAGCCGATTACCGCGCATAAGGCGGGTAAGGTATCGGGCCTCTCGTTGAAGGCTGGAGACACGGTCACTGCCGGTCAGGTGCTGGCAACCATTAAGTAACGGCTGCCTCGGGCAATAACCACATTTTCTCAGCCGGTGCGGCTGCCCCCCTGGGGCGGCCGCACCGGCTATTTATGTGCTGTGGGCAGTACCACCGCCACCAGCAGGCCGGTGTGATGGTCCGAATACTGGTCGCGCCTAGCCAAGGTAACCACCACAGGCGTACAGTAAAAAGTTGAGTTTATCACACACCCGCAGTATCGGGTGTGGCTCGTTCACAGTACTAAGGAGTACAGCTTTGAGCGCGCAAGCACACGCTGCCTCCGGCGAACCCGTCAAAAGGACACCGGATACCACCTCGTTAGCTAACGCTACACCACGCAGTCGCGTTATTTTGGCGTCCCTGGTGGGCACCACTATCGAGTTCTACGATTTTTATATTTATGCGACCGCCGCAGTCGCGGTGTTCCCGGCACTGTTTTTCGCCTCGAAAGACCCCACTACCGAGCTTTTGGCCTCATTCGCCACTTTCGGTGTTGCCTTCATCGCCCGGCCTCTCGGGTCGGTTGTTTTCGGGCATTTCGGCGATAAGATCGGCCGTAAAGCAACTCTCGTGGGCGCACTGCTGACGATGGGTCTGGCAACCTTCCTCATTGGGCTGCTCCCCACCTACCACCAGATCGGGTTGTGGGCGCCAACAATGCTGACGATTATGCGCTTCTGCCAGGGCCTTGGGCTGGGCGGTGAATGGTCGGGTGCTGCCCTGCTCGCCAGCGAGTACGCGGAGGAAGGCAAACGAGCCCGCGCCGCCATGTGGCCCCAGCTGGGTGCACCTATCGGCTTTGTTTCGCCAATGGGTTCATGCTGCTGCTGACCAGCTGGATCACGTTCAACTCCACTGTGGACGGCAAAAACCTGAACCACCCCTTTTTGGTGTGGGGCTGGCGTATCCCGTTCTTGCTCTCCATCGTGATGGTCGCAGTGGGCCTGTACGTGCGGTTCAAGCTTGAAGAGACCCCCGTGTTCGCTAAGGCCGTGGAGAACGACGAGAAAGTGAAGGCGCCCCTGGTTGAGGCGTTCAAGGTGGCCTGGTGGCCCATGATCCAAGGCACCTTCATTATGGTGGCCTGCTATGTGCTGTTCTACCTGATGACCGCCTGGATCCTCTCATACGGTATCGGCAAGGTCGAAAACGGCGGCCTGGGGATCGCGTACCGTGATTTCCTGGTTATTCAGCTGATCTCCATTACCGGTTTCGCCCTTTTCATTCCGCTCTCGGGATGGTTGGCTGATAGGTTCGGACGCCGCCAGCAGCAGCTGTGGACCACGATCGGCATGGCGCTTTTCGGGTGCATGTTCACACTCATGATCGCCCCTTCTGTGGTGGGCACCGGGGCATCAGCTAATACTACTGCGGTCACCGTGTTCATGTTTATCGGCATGTGCCTGATGGGCCTCTCGTTCGGTTCGATGAGCGCTTACCTGCCTGAGCTGTACCCCACCAACGTGCGGTACACTGCCAGCGGGATTGCCTACAATATGGCATCTATCCTGGGTGCGGCGCTTACCCCGTTCGTGGCGGTATGGCTGAACCAACTCGGCGGCGTGGGCGCCGTTGGGGTTTACCTGGCAGTAGCTTCGGCGTTGAGCGTCGTCTTCATTCTGCTCACCCACGAGACCCGCGACGTTGATATGAACGCGGTGGGTTCCAAGAAATAACGGCTCTCCCCACAGTTTAGGGGCACGGTCCTTACATGAGAGCCGTGCCCCTAAACCGTTAAACGGTCGCAGCTGTTACAGAGCTAACCACGGGTGTGCAGTTTACGTGCCGCCTCAGACACCGACCCGGATAGGGAGGGGTACACGGTGAATGTCTCAGCCAGATCGTCCACCGTTAGTTTCTTTTCCACAGCCAGCGAGATCGGGAAAATCAGTTCGGAGGCACGCGGGCCCACCACTACCCCACCGATAACAGTGCCTGAGTGTTTACGCGCGAAAACCTTCACGAACCCGTCACTGACCGCCATCATCTTAGCGCGCGGATTGGTAGTGAGAGAAAGCATCACCGTGTCACCCCGGTACAGGCCCTCCTCAATGTCTTTCTCGCTCACACCCACGGTGGCAATTTCGGGGGTGGTGAAAATATTGCCCGCCACCCGGTCGGTGCGCAGCGGCTTGACCGCATCCCCCAGAATGTGCGCCATAGCGATGCGTCCCTGCATCGCGGCAACCGAGGCGAGCGGGTACACGCCTGTGCAGTCCCCCGCAGCGTAAATATTGTTGACGCAGGTGCGGGACACCCCATCGACCACCACATGCCCGGAGTCGCTCACTTCAACACCGGCGGCATCCAGCCCAAGCCCTTCCGTGTTGGGGGTAGACCCGATAGCGACAAGGCAGTGGGTTCCGGCCACTTTACGCCCGTCCGAGAGGGTGACGACCACCCCGTCCTCGCTGCGCTCCACAGCGCTTGCGCGCGAGCGCGGCATCACCCGCACCCCACGCCGCTCAAAAACGTCCTCCAGCACACGGGCGGCGTCTTCATCCTCACCGGGCAGCACCCTGTCGCGGGATGAGATGAGGGTGACCTGCGACCCCAGCCCTTCGTAGGCGGAGGCGAATTCGGCACCGGTCACACCAGAGCCAATAACGATGAGTTCTTTCGGGACTTCTTGCAGGTTATATAGCTGCGTCCAGGTGAGGATACGTTCCCCGTCGGGACGCCCAGTCGCCATTTCGCGCGGGTGCGTACCGACAGAGAGGAGGATGAAGTCGGCGTGCAGGTTGTAGGTCAGGCCCGCCTCGTCGGTCACTTCAACGGTGTGCCTGTCAAGGAGCTTCCCGGTGCCCTGCACAATTTTTACGCCCGCCGCCGAGAGTGCCCGTTTAATATCGGCGGATTGTTGCTGGGCCAGCTCAAGGACTCGGGCGTTGAGCCGTTTCATGTCCACTTGCAGAATGGGGGCTTTGCCTTTGGTGTTTTCAATGCCTAGACGCCCGGCGTCTGAGAAGCGGGTCATCATATCTGCGGTGGCAATGAGAGTTTTTGAGGGTACGACGTCGGTAAGGACTGCGGAGCCACCGATGGAATTCCGCTCAATGAGGGTTACGTCTGCTCCGGAAGATGCCGCGACTTGGGCGGCCTCGTAGCCACCTGGTCCCGCGCCGAGTATCACGATTCGCTGCGATGCGTAATTTACTGATGAAGTCACACTTTCATTGTGAGCTATATCCCTGGCAGACTCAAGCGGAAAAGCTCACACAATGTGCCGTAACTTCCCACATTCACAAGGGCAGCACCGATATGGCCGTGCATTTGTCGGTGCACCGAACTATACTTGGAGGCAGGAAATCCTTAAGCACACACCAGCGGTCGGTGCTAACCGCCAACTATAAGGAAGATAATGTCTGAGAAAAAAACTGTGCATACCTATTCGGGGCAGGGTAAACATCTTGAAAACGCGGTCCTTTTCATCGGGTGTTTCGTGTTCTTGCTGCTGGGTCTCTACCTGCTGGGCACCTACCCGGATGGCTTGGGTATTCTTAGCGAACATGACGGCTGGTTCTGGTATGCCGGTGCACTAGTGTGCTACGGGCTGTTTTTCGGGCTTGTTTTTCACGTGTTGCCGTCAAAGACCACCCGCGTCATTAAAGACGTGAACAAGGTTCAGGACTAGCTCCTTTTACACCGCCAGGCTCTCGCATTACTATGCGTAGCCTCTGAGGGTCTTATGGGGCGGGCAGCTGCTGGGGGTTCCCACAGCTGCCCGCCCTTTATTGTTATCTCAAACATATTCTTTAGCGGGAGAGCTGACCCAACTACCTACCCCGCCGGAACTGTACTGGGCCGCTCATGCCGTATTCTCCTTTCCGCACCTTGGTGCGGTGGGCGAGGAAGAATACCGCCGCGTAGGTACCGCACCCGGCGGCAATTAAAGCAAAAACCGCTACTGCCAGGTACGCCATGAAGGCGTCCTGCCCGAAGAAAGCCCACACGCACGCACCCAACGTCACCAGTACCAGCAGCACAGCGGCAGCGATACGCCCCATAAACAGTGCCCAGCCGCCGGGGGTGCGCGGGGTGAGTACCCGGCGAGATAACGGAATCATCACTACCTCTTTCTACGCATTGTCAGCTATGTCTGCGCACCGCCACGCGGGTGGGCGCTGCCAGCACAGCCCGTTTCTTTTACCCTACTCCGGTGCGGAGCGTGATGCACCCGGTACGTCCGCGAAAATCGTGTCGATCAGCTGCTGACACCATTCAAGCATCGCCGCGTCTACCAGTTCTATGCCGCCAACTGGGCTGCTCTTTGGGCGCGGCAGCAGGGTCAGCCACGTCTGCAGTCCTTTCGGCTGGGTGTGCGAGGATCCCGGGTACACGCGCCCCAGCCGCATCTGCCGCGAATCCGGCAGCTGCTCGTCGGTTACTACGCGCACCTTCGGGCCCATCACCACGATCTCCCGAATACCTGCCGCACGCGCACGCTGGCGCAGCGCCGTCACGGCTAAGAGGTTCTGCACCGGCTCGGGCAGCTCACCGTAACGGTCGGTGAGCTCTTCGCGGGCTTCAGCCATTTTCTGCTCGGTGTCGGCAGCAGCAATCTGCCGGTATGCCTGCAGCCGTAGCCGCTCAGCATCAATATAGGAGTGCGGGATGTGTGCGTTTACCGGAAGGTCCACCTTCACTTCAACGTCACGCTCGTCTTTCTCTCCCCTGAAGTCTGCCACGGCTTCCCCCACGAGGCGCAGGTACAAGTCAAACCCCACACCGGCGATATGTCCAGACTGCTCCCCGCCAAGAAGGTTCCCCGCACCGCGAATTTCAAGGTCTTTCATGGCCAGCTGCAAACCCGCGCCTAGCTCGTTATGGGTTGCCACCGCTTTCAGGCGCTCCAGCGCGACCTCCCCCAACGGCTTACCCGGCGGGTACAGGAAATAGGCGTAGGCGCGTTCACGCCCTCGCCCCACACGCCCACGCAGCTGGTGCAGCTGGCTCAGCCCGTAATTCTGGGCGTTATCAACAATGAGGGTGTTTGCGTTCGAAATATCCAGGCCTGTCTCGACGATTGTGGTGCATACCAGCACATCGAAGCGGCGTTCCCAAAAATCTACAATAATCTGCTCCAGCCGGGCCTCACTCATGCGCCCGTGAGCGGTGGCGATGCGCGCCTCCGGCACTAGTTTGGCGAGTTCGGCAGCCACATTATCAATGTTTGCCACCCGGTTGTGGACGAAGAACACCTGCCCCTCACGCATCAGTTCCCGGCGGATAGCGGCGGTAATCTGCGCGTCGGTGCGGCCCCCACAAAGGTGAGTACCGGGTGCCGCTCCTCCGGGGCCGTTGCCAGAGTCGAGGTCTCCCGAATACCCGTCAGCGACATCTCTAGGGTCCGCGGAATGGGGGTGGCGCTCATTGCCAGCACATCCACATTCGTGCGCATCTGTTTCAGTTTCTCTTTATGCTCCACCCCGAAACGCTGTTCTTCATCAATAATGACCAGGCCCAGATCCTTAAAACTAATGCTCTCCGAGAGGATACGGTGGGTACCAATCACCACATCCACCGCGCCGGAGGCTATTTCTTCGGTGATCTGGCGTGATTCCTTCGGTTTCTGGAAACGTGAGAGCACTTTAATTTTGATCGGGAAACCAGAGAACCGTTCGGTGAATGTCTCGTAGTGCTGTTGTGCCAGGAGTGTGGTGGGAACCAGCACCGCCACCTGTTTACCGTCCTGTACCGCTTTAAAAGCGGCACGCACCGCCACCTCGGTCTTACCGAACCCAACGTCGCCGGAGATTAGCCGATCCATGGGGAGTTCTTTCTCCATGTCAGCCTTTTACTTCGTAGATGGCGTTCAGCTGGTCGGGGGTTTCGTTGTAGGGGAATGATTCTTCCAGTTCCCGCTGCCACGGGGTGTCTTCGGTGAAGGCGTGCCCGCGCGAGGCCTGCCGTGCCGAGTACAGTTTAATCAGGTCGGCTGCGATTTCTTTGACGGCCTTGCGCGCGCGGCTTTTTGTTTTCGCCCAGTCGCTGCCGCCCATCTTCGACAGAGTGGGTTTTTCACTGCCCACATAGTGTGAAATCATATCCAGCTGTTCGGAGGGCACGAACAGCCTGTCGGGGGCTCCTCCACGTTTGGAGGGGGCGTACTCCAGCACCAGGTATTCGCGCATGGGCACGTTCTGTCCCGGCGGCGGGTTTTACCCCCGCCACTGGCCGTGAGGTCATCTCAATGAACCGTCCAATGCCGTGCCGCTCGTGCACCACGTAGTCGCCTGGGGTGAGTGAGAGTGGGTCTACCGCGTTGCGGCGCCTGCGGGCTTTGAGTTTTGATCCGGTTACCCCGCGCGGGGCGTAGGTGCCGCGCCTGCCCAGGATTTCGCCTTCGGTAAAGACCGCCAACTGTTCCTGAGGCAGCAGGAACCCGGCAGACGCAGGGGCCTCGCACACCTCAATAATGCCGGGTTCAATTCCCGTATCCAGGGTGTCGCGGCGTGATGCTGGCACTTCACTATCGTTAAAGAGCTCAATAAGCCGGTCGGTGGAGCCCCGCCCGTTGGTGAGCGCCAGCACCCGCCAGCCGTCTTTGACCAGTGCCCCTACTTCTTCAAGCATCCGCTGCACCGAGCCGGTAAACGATGCAGCCGCAGATGCGCGCACCACCAGGGTGTCTACCCCATCCGCTACGGCGTCTGCGAGCGCACAATGAGCGCCCGTTTTTTCGGTTGCAGTATCGGTTTCCGCAGGGTCATCCGGTACGGATGCGGCAAGCTCGGCGTTGGCGATCAGTTCGGTGATTTCCCACCAGCCGATGCCCGCATCGAGTGCTTCTGTGCGGGTGGCGGTGATGGTGCGGAACCCTGCCTCACTCATGCGCAGCTGCCCAAGGTCGATGGGGGCTGCTGAGTTCTCTTCAGCGGCGGTGTCCCATGCGGCGGTGAGAAATTCTTCGTTGGTTGCTACGAGGTCTTCTGCCCGGGCGGCGATTCGTTCAGGTTCTACACTCAACGCCAGTGAACCGCTCGGGAGGAGAGAGAGATGAGCGTGTTCATGCGCTCAACCAGTAGTGGGGTGAGGGATTCCATGCCTTCAACGTAGATGCCTCCAGCAATTTTTTCGAGCATGGCGGAGGCGGTCGGGTAGTCCCCAACGAGGCGGGCGGCACGGCTCATGACCTCGGGGGTGATGAGCAGTTCCCGACAGGGCGGCAGGGTGATGCGGTCGGGCTGGGAGCCTTCTCCGGTGAGTGTGCGCTGATCGGCGGCTGAGAAGTAGCGGATCTCATCAAGTTCGTCACCGAAGAATTCCAGGCGCACCGGATTGGTTGCGGTGGGTGAGAAGACGTCAATGATGCCGCCGCGTACCGCGTATTCACCGCGTTTAGCCACAAGGTCTACGCGCGAGTAGGCGGCGTTGGTGAGGCCTTTAATGACTTCTTTGAAGGAGTATTCTTCACCCCTGGTGAGGGTGACGGGCACCAGTTTTTCGATGCCTGCCACGATGGGTTGGATCACGGCGCGTACAGGTGCAACAAGCACGAGCGGGGTGCGTTCCCCTGCCTGTGTGATGGCGCGCAGTACACCGAGACGGCGGCCGACGGTGTCGCTGCGGGGTGAGAGCCGCTCATGGGGCAGAGTTTCCCAGGCGGGCAGGAGCGCGATGTCGTTATCGGGCAGATAGGCGCCGAGGGCGTGGGCAGTATCTTCGGCTTGCCGCTCGGTGGGGGTAATAACGAGAGTCAGGGGCTCTTTGCCGGCTCCCTCGCGGCGGGTGGAGTTACGGATTGCGGCGGCAATGTCTGCGATGAGCGGGGCGTGCAGCCCTGGAACCGCCCCGATGAGGGTCTGGGCGCTGCGTTCGGTAGCGGGCAGCTGCGCGGCGGCAACTACGTTCCGGTAGGAGGGGTACCCCAAGAGCGTCCTGCTCAGGCCGGTTAGTTTCACTGTGGCTCCTTCTACCTTGATGTGATGAGTATCTACGTACTGGCGCGTGCAGAGGGCCCGGCTATAGGGCCTCCCATTATTTTAGTACCAGCACGGGGCGACTAAGCGGTATTTGACGTGGGTTAAGGGGTGTGCGCAGCGGCACTCAGCAACTTTTAGACATATTCCCAGGTTTATGCTGGATGCGGTGTGCTTTTCAGGTAAGCACATAAAAAGTCGCGGATATAACAGTATTTTTCGGCCTATACCCCCGAATATTAAAACCTTTTCGTGGTAACCTTTCACTAACACCGATATATCACTTTTCATATAGCTTCCGGGGGTGAAACCCCAAGGTTTTACCTCCCTTATCTCATACGATAGTGGTTTTATCGAGTGGTACCTCAGTATTCACCACAATCTTTGGCACCCACCGTTGGGGGCCGGTTTTGGAAAGAACATATGAAAAAACCAATGAGAACCACTTCACACAAAACCCGCTGGGCTTCTATAGCCCTAGCCCTAAGCACCGTTTTGACGATGTCTTCCTTCCCGGCGGCTTCAGCTGCCGACACCTCCCACGACGGTACCAGTAGCGATAAAGCGGCAGCTAGTTGCTACGAGGTTAAACAGGTGAATCCCAATGCGAAGTCGGGTGCCTACTGGCTGTACACCCCGCAGATGAGTGCACCCCAGCAGTTCTACTGCGACCAGGAAACTGATGGCGGCGGCTGGGTAATGGTCGGTCGCGGCCGTGAGGGCTGGACCGAATCCTACGGTGGTGTTGGTAACGCTGACCAGCTGCACAAGAATCCCACCGGTTCTGCGGCGTTTAAACCGGTTCAGCTTTCCTCAAATACTGTGGATGCTCTGCTGAACGGCACGAAACCGCAGGATCTTCCCGATGGTATGCGTCTGCGCCGTGCCTACGATCCCAGCGGCACGCAGTGGCAGGAGGTTCGTACCCCGCGCCTGCAGACCGCACAGTGGTCGTGGGCCATGAGCTACGCCCAGCACTGGGGCCCTTTCACCTTCTCGGGTGCGGGCGGCAACAACTCATACACCCCTCGGGATCAGCCGAGCCAGATGGCCCCCGGATACGGCACCTCGGCGGTACGTTTCTTCGCTAACCGCGACCAGGGGTGGCGTATTGGTTTCGCCTATGGTGCTGATGTGACCCGCGGTAATGAGAGCTCCAGCTCGTATATTTACCAGAAGAACGGCAGCTACGGTAATGCGATCCCCTTCACCCAGGTGTATCTGCGCCCTAAGCTGACCCAGCGTGATTTGAACTTCGGCCAGGTTGGTGCGGCAGCAAGTAACCGTCGCGCCCTGCCGAACAGCTACTCCATGCCAGTACGTTGGCGCACCAGCGAGCAGACCGCATCCGGTAAAGTGGGCGAGATGAACACCTACGTGCAGGCTATTACTCAGGTGGGTGACACCGTCTTCACCGGCGGCGACTTCGCCTATGTTGAGTCTGCCAATGGTGAGCGTGTAAACCAGCAGTACCTTGCTGGTTATAACGTTGATAGCGGCGAGCTGGTGCGTTCGTTTACCCCCAAGTTCAACGGCCAGATTAAGGCTATTGAGGCTCTGCCGGGTAACCGTCTGGCCGTGGGTGGCGAATTCACCCAGGTGAACGGGCAGCCCGCTAACCACTTCGTGATCCTGAATGCGACCACCGGCGAGATTGACAAGACCTGGGATATCCAGATCGAACGTCGCAGCTCCGCCGCAGCACAGGTGAAGACCTTGCAGGTGCAGGACGGTTACCTGTACATCGGCGGTAACTTCACCCACGTGAAGGGTAATACGTCTAAGAACCCCGCCTACGCTCGTGGCGGTGCCCGCATTAAGCTCAGCGACGGCTCCGTCGACTGGAAGTGGCGTCCTAAGTTCAACGGCACTGTGAACGGCATTAACGCCGCCGCCGATAACTCGACGGTGCACGCAGCTGGTTACTTCTCCGAGGTGAGCGGTTCCAGCGCTTTCCGGCTTGCAGCCCTGAACGGTGCTGACGCAACCCCCATTAACTGGGAGTGGAAGCCGTCTCTAGAGGCACGCCCCGGTGCCCGCTACATGTGGGGTTTCCAGTTCGATGTTCAGGATACCGGTGCTGATGTGTGGACCGGCGGTACTGAGCACATGATCGCCCAGTACAGCAAGAACGGTTACACCCGTAAGAGCAGCGCAATTACCCGTGAGGGCGGCGACTTCCAGGATCTGCACCTGAACGGTGATGTGGTTTACGGTGCCTGCCACTGCGGCGACTCCATCTTTGAGGGCTCACAGAGCTACTACGGCTACTGGGAAGATTACTCTCAGGTGCACAATATCCGCCTCGTGGCTGCTTTCGACCGGGAGAGCGGTAAGGTGCTGGGCGAGTTCAACCCCATCCTCAAGGGTGCCCGCGGCTTCGGCGTGTGGGAGTCCTTCGTGGATTCCCGCGGTAACCTGTGGGTTGGCGGCGATATTAACCGCTCCCTGGGCGAGAAAGGCGAGCAGCGTACCGTCGGCTTTGCCCGTTACGCACCGCGCGATGTGACTCCTCCCGCAGCCCCTTCGGGTTTGAGGGCACAGCGTTCGGGCAATAACGACAAGCTCAGCTGGTCGGGTGCCGAGCAGGGTGCACGCTACCAGGTGATCCGTAACGGCCGCGTCATTGCGACTGTGACGGGTACCGACTACTCGGTAGCACACCAGGATGGCGCACGTTACTCTGTGCGTGCAGTTGACGCCTCGGATAACTACTCAGCTGGTAGCCCTGAAGCCCGCGTCTAATCAGGGTTCACGCGCCACTGTGTGCAGGTAAGATCGCCCCGCCCGTCGCTTTGGCGGGCGGGGTGGTTTTTTACCGTCGGCGACACCCATACAGCTGTGTTAGGCTGAGGGCATCCGCCGCATAATTTCATAATGTATTCACTCACTAAGCGCCCCGTCAGGGCGTTATCCCAGTCACCGATGTAAGGTTTACTATGCCCACCACAAATCTATCCGCTCGCCGTGCACTCACCAGTGTGCTTGTATCTGGTTCACTTTTGCTTGCGTTGGCGGCGTGCTCCAACACAGACAATAACAACAATGAGGCGCAGAGCTCTTCTTCCTCAGCCAGCGCCTCCTCCTCCAGCTCATCGTCAGCCGCCTCAACGTCTCAGAGCCCTTCGCAGTCCCCTACCGACTCCGCCACTACTACGTCGGCGGAGCCTACCCCGTCGGCAGAGCCGGAAGATAACGGGCCCAAGCCAGACGAGAACTATGCAGGCGCTGAGAAGATTAAGGATGCCCCCACCGTTGCGGCTGATTCCCCTGAGGTGAAAGAGCTCGATAATCTGCGTTCCTCCTACGAAAATACCCTCGCGAAGGTAAAACCTGCCCCTGAGCCGCAGCGGCAGCAGGGCGATGAAGAGGGCAGCAATGATGAGAACGGCAAGAAGGAACAGGCCCGCCAGGCCCTTGATGACGACACCATTAAAGCCATTGAAGAGATGTCTACTGGTGCTGCCGCTGGTGAGTACACCTCCTCAGCTGCCGAGCATGCAATGACCGGCACGCACACCGAAGGCACGAGTACTGTGGTGGGTAACCCGCGCATGACCGAAACCACCTACAAGGGTCAGCCTGCACGCCTCTTGGAAGTGTGCGTGGACTCCTCCAACGTGAAAACAGTTGATAAAGACGGCAAGGAACTTCCTTCCGACAATACGCCTAAACGGTCTCTGAATATTTACACGCTGGTACAGGTGGACGGCAAGTGGAAAATTGCCGAACATGACTGGCCAAATAACGCTAACTGCTAGGTGTTATAACACTGTTGCAGGCGGGTTATACCCCCATTAATGAACGGCTTATAGAGTTCCTTTTATGGAATATCTATAAGCCATTCGTTGTATAGTGAAGTTTTTTGACGACACACTCTCTTGCCGTCAGACGGGGGTAAGGGTAAGGCACTTCCTCAGGCATGTATCAATAACCACAAGACTAATATTTTTACACTCACCCTATCATTGATGTGATTCCGGTTATCTAAGCCTCTTTTCTTTGTTCCACGCGTCCTTTATCTATATAGTTGGATTAGTAGTTTGTGCCTTCCCCGGCCGCACTGTGCTTTTATTATGTGCGTATTAGCGTACCGTTGATGCGCACATAAGGGCGTGCCGTGTGACCGCCCATAGCTACAATGTCACACCGATATAGAGGAACACTTACACATGTCTACGCCGGCTCGCCCTGCAACCAGGCCGGGTTTCGCTGAAACCCTCACCGCGCTTGAGCGCGCCCAGAAGCCGGGGCACGGCGTACCCGCCTACACCCGCTGGGTTAATCGCCGCGTTGCTCGTTACTTTGCAGCCGCGGCCGTCGCAATGGGTATTACGCCGAACGGTGTGACGGCTATTAGTGCCGTATGCTCGGCTGCGGGTATTATCACTCTCCTACTGGCGCCTCCCACAGCGCTAACAGCACTAGCGGTGGCGCTGCTCTTTGCCCTTGGGTACGGCCTGGATTCCGCCGATGGGCAGGGTTGCCCGCGTAACCGGGGCGTCCTCCCCCGCCGGGGAATGGCTTGACCATGTGGTTGATTCAATCCGTGTACCCTGCATCCACCTTGCCGCCTTGGTAGGGTTCATTCGTTACCCCCAGCATTTTTTTCCCTGACCGGAGCTGCCGATGGTTTCCCCTCCAGCTGGAGCCTATGGTGGCTGCCCATGGCGTTCACCGTGCTGACCGCAGGGCATTTCATGAGCCAGATCCTTGCCGAACAGCTGCGGAACAACCGTAAAACTGCTGCCCCTTCAACCGGTGGCACAATGCGTTCTTTCATTAACCTGCACATGGACGCGGGTACCCTCTGCTGGATTTTTATCGTGTGGGGCTTCGGGCCGCTTTTCGTGGTCGTCTACGCCCTGCTTTTCGCCGCGAACGCCGCAACCGTGCTGCTCTCAATGCGCCGCAAGTACGTTACTCTCTCAACCCCAACCACACCCGCCCAGTAGGAGTCACTATGCTTCAATTTGAATCCCGCATCCCCTCCGTCAGCGTTGTGATCGCCACCAATGGAAAACGTATGCAAAGCTTACGCACCGCAGTCACCGCAATTCTCGATCAGCAGTACCCGGGCCCCGTTGAGGTGGTGATCGTCTACGACCGTGCCACCCCTGACCCGCTCTCCGATATTGAAATCAGTGAGAATCGGTCACTACGTATCATTGAAAACACACGTACCGGCGGGCTAGCTGGCGCACGCAATAGCGGCATTCTGGAGGCCACAGGAATAATCCTGGGATTCTGTGACGATGACGACACCTGGATGCCGGGCAAACTCACCGAACAGGTGGCATTGTGGCGAGCTAACCCGGATGCGGTGGGTATCTCATCTGGTATTACGGTGCGCTCGGACGGGCGGAACATCGTGCGCCTAGCCCCCGAACGCGCTACTTTCGATGACTTCCTGCGTTCACGGATCACCGAGGTTCACCCCTCCGCAATGCTGTACTCCCGCTCTGACTTGGTGGATGGCCCCGTCGGTCTGGTGGATGAGCAGCTGCCTGCCTCTTACGGGGAAGACTATGACCTGCTGCTGCGCGCTACCAAGCACGGCGATATTCTTTCCGTGCCCCAACCGCTGGTTAGGGTGCTGTGGGATCGGCCGTCCTTTTTTGCCGGTCAGTGGCAGTACATTGCTGATGGCCTCACCTACCTGCTGCGTAAGTTCCCTGAATTTGAGCGTTACCCCAAGGGTGTGGCGCGCGTGGCCGGGCAGGTGGCGTTCGCGCACGCAGCGCTGGGCCATAAGAAAGAGGCATTTGCGTTTGCCCGTTCTTCCCTTGCACCGCGATAAGACGCAGCTGCGCGCCTGGGCCGCATACCCGGTGGCTCTTGGTGTTGTAAAACCGCAGACCCTGCTGGATGCGGTGCAGAAAACAGGCAGGGGCCTTTAGACCGTGCCCAACACAGTTACGGCCGCCCTGACGATTCTGAAAAAGGCGGACATTGAGACGATGTCCGCCGGGCGTGGCCTACCCAATAACCAGAACGCCCCGGCTCTGCCAGCGTGGCCGCTGCTCACCCTACTGTATGGGTTCCCAATCATCTGGGCACTTGGGCTGCTGCAGATTGCCCCGATTATCCTTGCCTTTGTGATGCTCGGCTATATGCTGGTGCGCGGGTCGGTACGTATCTACCCTGCCCTGTGGGTGTGGGGTGCTCTCACGTTCTGGGTGGTTGTCTGTGCGGTGTCGCTGGTAGAGCCCACAGACCTTATTGCGTGGGGGTTCCGGTTCTCGGGTGTTTTTTTGCGCGGGTGTTTTTACGCTTTACTACTTCAATGCGCGCGCCGCGATCACTCCGGATCGTTTGCTGGGCGGGTTGGTGACCCTCTGGGTCACTCTTGTGATCCTCGGCTGGGGTGGGGTGCTTTTTCCTAATTTTAGGCTGCAAACCCCCATGAGTTTCATCATGCCCGCCTCAATTCTGCAGAACCCTCTGGCGCGTGATTACATGCTTCCCCCACTTGCGGAGGTGCAGCGCCCGTGGGGTGCCCCGGAAGCATATAACCGCCCCTCCGCACCGTTTCCCTACGCGAATAGTTGGGGCCTGGCGTACACACTGCTGACCCCAATCATGCTGGCGTACCTGCTGCGTCTGCGGAACCGGTGGGCCCAGGCAGGGCTCGTGGTTGCTTTGCTGCTCTCAACCGTCCCAGCGGTGAAGACCAGTAACCGAGGCATGTTCATTGGTTTAGGAATTGTTGTTGCCTATGTTCTGCTGCGGCAGCTGTTTGCTCGTAACTGGCGTGCTGTGGCATTCGGCGTAGGCGTGGTTGCTGTGGGGGTCATTGGGCTTTTTGCTACCGGTACTGTCGCCGAAATTCTGGGCCGCCAGAACTATTCCGACTCCACCGGTGGGCGTGCCGCACTGTATAAATCCACGTGGGAGGCCACCCTGCAATCCCCCATCGTGGGGTACGGTACCCCCCGCATGGAACCCAGTGTGGGGGTTTCGATGGGCACCCAGGGCTACCTGTGGACACTCATGTTCTGCTTTGGCTTTGTGGGCCTGGGCCTGTTCCTTGTTTTCTTATCAAGCGCAGTGTTCTCAGGTCTTCGGGTGGGCACTGCCTCCGGTTACTGGCTTCATGCTGTGCCGGTTAGCTGCTTTGTAGTGCTCATTTTCTACAGTTTTGATATTACTCAGCTGAGCGTGCTGCTGCTGAGTTCAGCGCTGTGTGTGCGCTCGAATTATTACGGGGAGGGACTGTGACGGCGACTAAGCCCAAGTCCTTGGCCCGCAGCGGCTCTCTGTCCTCGCTGTGCGTCATGTATGGCGCCGCGATCGCGTTTGGGACGACCCTGGTGGTATCAAACGGTATTGGTCCGGCTGGGGCAGGCGAGTTTTTTCGCCTCATGGCGCTGTTTGCCATTGCTACCTCAACGGCTGTTTTCGGTGCCGACACGGGGCTGGTGCGTACTATCTCGGCGCAGAACGCACTGGGCAGGTACTCCGCTATTCCCCGGCTGATCCGCTACGCGGTGCTGCCGCCTCTGGCGCTGTCACTGGGCATCACCGCCGTGGCGTGCATCTACTCGGTGGCGGTGCCAATGCCGCACGAGTATGCAGTGGCGCTTCGCATGAGTGCTCTGTTCGTGATTGTCGCGGCCGTGATGTCGGTGTATTTTGGGGCGCTGCGCGGGCTGAACCATGTGGTCACGTTTACCGTCATGCAGAACGTTCTGCTGCCGACTCTACGCTTCGGTGCAATCGCGCTGGTGGTATTCGCCTCGGGGCACCTGCTGGATCTGGTGTTTGCGTGGACTCTTCCGGTGGCGGCTACGGCGCTGCTGACTCTGTGGGTAGTTGAATCCTATATGCCGCGCAGTAAAGATCGTCCGCAGTCTGAGGCTGCCGCAACCACCCCGCAGGAGAGCGCCCACTCATTTTGGACGTTCAGTTCTGCGCGCGGAGTGGCAACCATTGTTGAGACCATCCTTGAATGGATTGACGTACTCACCGTCACCACCGTTCTGGGGCCTGCCGCCGGTGGTGTATACGGCGCGGTGAACCGGTGTGTGCGCGTGGGTACCATGGTTGAGCACACGGGCCGTATTGTTACCGGGCCGTCCATTAGCGCAGCGCTGGCCACCCAGAATGTTGATCGGGCGCGGCAGATCTTTCTGGCTACCACCCGCGTACTCACCGCCATTTCCTGGCCGTTTTACCTGACATTGGCGGCGTTTGGCCCCACCCTGCTGGGGTTCTTCGGGAAGGGCTTCGAAGAGGGGGCCGGCATCCTGTGGGTTATCTGCCCCGCCGCGATGCTTTCAATGAGCGCTGGCGGTGTGCAGTCTATTCTGCTGATGAGCGGTAAAAGCCGTTGGCAGCTGCTCAATAAGCTGTCTTCGCTGGCGGTGGCGATCATTCTCAACGTTGCGTTGGTTCCGCTCTGGAGCCTGTACGGCGCGGTGACGGCGTGGGCTTCAGCGCTTCTGATTGATACTTTCTTGGCGAGCTACCAGGTGTTTCGCCTGGTGGGCATCCGCACCAGCCTGACGGAGATGGCACCTGCCCTCACCCTAGGGGCTCTGGTGCCGCTGGGATGTTCATTTGTGGTGCTAACGGTTGTGGGCCAGGGCCTGTTGGGGCTTGTCCTCTATGTGATATTGTTGGCCCCTTCATACGTCGCGCTTCTGTACTATTTTCGAACCCAGCTGGGCATTGAACGGTTCCTGGCCTCCCGCAAGGGCGGGGGTAAGGGCGCTGGGACGCGTTCCGCGCTGGCACATCAACTATCGATACAGGGAGAGAACACTATGAGTAAACTGTCCGCAACTACGGACGCCCCCGCGGTGTCCCTGCGGGAGCAGCTACACCGGGTGTGGCGCCACAAGATGATTGTGATTATCACCATTGTGGTCTGCACCCTCATAGCGGTGGCGTTTAGCTTCCTCGCTCCGCCTAAGTACACCGCTAAGTCGAGCGTGCTGGTGAACCCGCTGGTGACCGATCCCGCTGCTGGCGGTAACGCAAATTCTCTGAAGGTGGATATCTCTACCGAGTCCCGCGCAGCTGGGTCGCGTGAGGTGGCTGATAAGGCCGCAGATAATCTGCGGTCTGAGGGCGTTGATAATGACTCCAAGCTTACCGACAAGCTGATGAACTCAACTAAGGTGGTTCCCACCTCGCAGACTGCGGTGCTTGACATTGAGGTGAGCGATTCCAACGCTAAGCGTTCCGCGCAGTACGCGAATGCTATCGCCAAGGCCTACCTGGAGGTTCGTCAGAATAACCTGAAGGAAACCATCACCGATAGCGTGAAGAAGCTTGACGCTCAGATTAAGCAGCTTGAAGATGAGGATAAGAATAATAACGGAAACGCGAACTCTGCGAAAATTTCGCAGATGCGGGAGCGCCGTAACCAGATCCAGCTGACCTCCACAGTCGGCGGGCGTGTGCTGACTGAGGCTCAGCCGCCGAAGAAAGCCACCGGGCTGGGGCATCGGAAGACTGCCTTGGCAGGTGTGGGTACGGGTCTGCTGCTGGGCGTACTCATCGCGTACGTGTACGACCGTATGATGCGTACCGTGGGGTACTCAGATCGTTTGAAGGATCTGGGGATTCCGGTGCAGACGGTGCGCCCGCGGTCCTCTGATGAGGATACGCTGCTGCTGATGCGCCGTATCGGCTCGCCTGACGGCAACCTGCGGGCCTCTAATATTTCGGGCATTGTGATTGTCTCGGATTCTCCTGCGTTGGCGGATCAGCTGCACCGGCAGCTATACCGTACTATCCCCAGCGGTAAGGCGTACTTTACAGACTACCCGGCTTTGAGCAAGGTGCTTGAGCATTACTCGCCCGAGCAGGTTATTGAGAGTAATGAGATTCCGATGGTCATTAACTTGGCCGATGAGGCGCCCCTGTCTACCTTGCTGCGTTTATCCGAAGCATGCCGCGTGTGCTTAGTGCCGGTGGGTGAGTTGAGCTCCCGGGCACAGGTTCGTGAGTTGTTCTCGCACCTGCGGACCCTGGAAAACACCGTGAGTATCGCCATCTTTATGGACACCGACCCTGAGAAGGAGAAGGTTGATGGAGCGACTGCGTAAGAAGCCCTCGAAGCTGCTGCTTGTTTCCAGCAGCGGTGGGCATCTGAAGCATCTGACGGCCACGTTTGATGCATGGCAGAACTATGAGCGTGTGTGGGTAAGTTTTAAGCAGCCCGATGTTGAGTCTGCGCTGGCGGAGGAGAAGGTGTACTGGGCCTACTACCCCACCACCCGCAACGTGAAGAATGCCATCCGTAACCTGTTTGGCGTTCAAGATTTTCCCCCGGGAGAGGCCCGATGTGGTGGTCTCTGCCGGGGCGGGGGTGGCGGTTCCGTTCTTTGTGGCGGCTAAGCTCTTCCGGGCTAAGACCCTCTACATTGAGTGCTACGACCGCCCCACCCTGCCGACGATGACGGGAAAAATGCTGTACGTGCTCGCGGATGATTTCAATGTTCAAAGCGATGAGCAGCAGAAGAATTTCCCCGATTCACGGGTGATTCACCCGATCTTTTAAGGGGTTGGCGCGTCTCACACGTTGAGCCGCCGCTAATCCGCGTCCTCGTTCCTTTTTAGGGGTATATTTAAAGGACGCTACACATATACCGTAGCTGTGGGGTACTTGCCTCACCCGGTTTTATTTTCCGCCTCGGCTAAACCGGCGCATTTTCCGGATGTGCTTGCTGAGTACCCTCACCGATAAAAGCATAGAGAGGAATAGGCTATGTCTATTCACAATTTCCCGGATGTTAGCGTCAGCGACGCTAATTCTGGTGTGCCCGTTCTCACGCCTAATACAGATCCGGTTAATATTCCCACTAAAACATATGACCTTGTCATCTCTTTAGGTACTGATTACCACAGGTTTGATAGGCTTCTGCGTTGGGTTGATGCGTATCTTAAGGAGAACCCGCATCTTAGCTGCCTGGTACAGCACGGTCATACCGCACCTATTGAGCGTGGCGAGAATGTAAGGCTCATGCCTGCTGGGGATCTCATGGGCTACTATGCTACGGCTTCTGTGGTGGTTGTTCAGGGCGGCCCCGGTTCGATTCAGGATGCACGCCGTACCGGTGCTATTCCGCTGGTGGTACCACGCCGCGCGGAGTTTGATGAGGTGGTCGATAACCACCAGGTTCCCTTTGCTGATCTGATGGAAACGTGGCCACGCGGTGGTGGTCAATAGCCGCGCGGAGCTGTTCGATAAGCTTAATTTGGCGTTGGCTAATCCTTCTCTGTTCCGTTCTGCTGAACCGTATGTTGCTGCCCCTGAGGTCTCAGCTGAGCAGCTTTCTGAGGCTCTTCATGACCTTCTTACGGGTCGTTCGCACCGCACCGAGGGTTATGTGACTCGTTTTAAAAATGCTGCCCGGGCGCATTTTTTGGGTAAACGTGAAATGGCTCGGATTAGCTCTTTAACTCCTAATGCTTAGGATTGTGTTTTTAAGTTCACACCGCCCTGGTTTGCCGTGCCCAAAATAAGCAGTATTCTAAATTTATAGCCTACGAAGCTCACAGGATATTCTCAGCTATTTTTACCGCCGCCGGTCTCTTTTGACTTCCGAGGCGCGGTAGCCTTGTATATGGTTTGTGCGTTTTGGGATAACCCGCGCACTGTTGGAAAGGAAAACTATGTCAGTTCAGGAATCCACCGTAGTTAACGTGACCGTTGAGCAGATCGCTACCGCTTACGCGAGCGAGGACTTTGCGCGATTCGTGTGCTCTGAGGTCGGCGTTGAGTTTGAAAGCTTCTCCCTTGAGGGCGACGCTTCCGGTGAGTTCACCGCGACTACTGTGCGCACCATCCCCTCGGACCGTGTGCCCGATATTGCCCGTAAATTTGTGTCCAATGGCGTTAATATGACTCAGGTTGACCGCGTAAGCGCCCCCGCCGCTGATGGTTCCCGTACCGTGGATACCGAGGTGAAGGTGAACGGCATGCCGGTGAATGCTAAGGCTTCGCAGGCTCTGGTATCCCAGGGCGAGCAGACCCGTGTGGATGTGAACGGCGAGGTTTCCTGCTCGATCCCGCTGGTGGGCAAGAAGATTGCTGCCTCCGCTGAGCCGCAGGTTGGCCGCGTGCTGAAGGTGCTGGGCACCTCGGCTGAGAAGTGGACCGCACAGCAGTAACACTAGTTCTGTGACGGTGTTCGGGCGGTTACCGCCCCACATCGGCTTACCCCGTGTAGCACCGTAAAGCGGCAGGTGCACCCCTTGCGTGGTGCACCTGCCGCTTGGTTTTTAGAGAAGCCCTCCCCCAACAGGTGAGGGCTTTCAACAGCTAGTCTCTAGTCGTTCTCCTGAGCGATGAGACCCCTTTTGATGCTGGCCCCGTGCTGTTGTTCGTCGTCCAGCAGGCGCATAATGCGCCCAAGAGCTTCAATTGCGTCGTGTTCTGCCTCCAGCAGGTCTACAACTTTACGAAGCTTGGTGCTTGAGGTGTGCTCGGTGTACGGGAAGTAGTGTACGCGCACCCCCACTTCGGCGAAGCGGTTTTCTAAGGCTATGCCTTTTTCGGTGCCTTTCCAGTCGTCGCCTTTGAAGAACACGTCAAAGGGCTTCTGAGACCAGGTATGTAGTTTATCCGGGTTAGTCTCAATATGCACCTCGTCCACGTAGCTAATGTGGCTGACGATTTCGACACGTTCTTCAATCGGGATGACGGGTCGGCGGCCTTTGGTTTGTTCCAGCACGTCGTCGTGAACCACCCCGGCGATGAGGTGGTCGCAGTTCGCTTTTGCTTGGCGCAGGATGTTCAGGTGGCCGACGTGGAAAAGGTCGTAGGCGCCGGCGGCGTATCCGATGGTCATGGGGTTCTCTCGTGGGTGACTGAATAATGAAATTTGGTGGCACCTCTAGCGCTTGTCCGTTCCCTGTTTCTTGGATGAAAACAAGGGGCATTTAGGGAGGGAAAAGCCGTGATCTGCAGGCACCAGCCTAATTCTAGCACCGCTCAGTTCCGCGGCAGGTTTATCGTGAAAGTCGCGCCAATCACCCCGGAAGGATACCCGCTCTTCAGTGGCCTCTGTTAGTCAGCAGTCACAACACAAGCAGCAGGAAGTTAGGGTAATCTTTTGCCGACTCACCTCATAAAAACTAAGAATTATGGTAATAATGAAGGGGATAGTGTGAATAACTTCGATATGCAATCGGCATACTATATGCGTGAGAATTTTCCAAAAATCCTTAAACTACCCCCCAAGCGGCACCTTAAAAGTTTTCTCGGATAATCACCATTTACCCATGAGCAGTTTATGAACCTAGGACTTCTACAATGAAAAAGAATCGTATAAATACCTTCTACGCACTTAATATACTCACTATACTTGACGGGGAAATTCTGGAATGCGCGGGTACACCCACAACTCAGTATGCTGACTTGGATATATCCACGGAGAAAGACAGAAATATCATTCTCGAAGACCTGCTACGGCCTGAGCTATTGCACTATTCACCAGAAAACCAGCATAAGATACGGCTAAGTTTTCTGTACTGTACTACGAACTGCAGTGAGACGCAGCTGGAAGATTTACTAAATTTTTATAGCGGAAGTATTTTTCCAACCCCCAACAGTAAAATCACCTATAAAGAGTTTTTTGAAATTATGTACACCAGTTTATTTTGCCAAAATATAGAGGTGGAAGAATTAGATCATTGTATGTTCTACGACGATCCCTCACCCCACGCGTGGAATTTATTCAACGAGTAGGCACCTTCGATTGCCGTACTGCTCCTATCGTCTGGGTATAAAACCGCCAAAGCATAAGCAACAGTTTGGTATGTACCCACGAGATGCACCACCGATACAGCGGGGTAGGAATTCCCCGCTGACCAGTTGGCATCACCAGAACGTACTACGCGTGTTTTCCTGCAGCCTCCCGGGCTGCTTCTTCGGCGGCAACCCAGGAGAGCATTGCGCATTTGACGCGGGCCATGAATTTTGAGACCCCCGAAAATGCCGCCATATCGCCGTACTCTTCTTCATCCAGGGTGATCTGACCGCGTGAACGCAGCATCTGGCGGAACGCATCCACATGGTGCTGCAGTTCCCCCACAGTCATACCCGGCGCCATCTCTGAAAGCACCGATGCCGCAGCCATTGAGATAGAGCAGCCATCACCTTCCCAAGAGACTGACTCGATCACCTTTTCGCCGTCTTTTTGCTTATCCGAAAGTACCAGGCGCAGGTTAATCTCGTCCCCACAGGTGGGGTTGTACTGGTGGTTATCGGCGCTGCAACGCCCGTTAGGAACCTCCACGAGGTGCTCACCCGAACGCTGTTTGGAGTGCTCCAGGATAATTTCTTGGTACAACGATTCTAAAGACATAATCCATCCATTTCTGCGGCAGTGTGTAGAGGTAGATATGGTGCGCGTTCGGCGCGGTTACAGGCCAAAATAGGGGCGCACCTTCGCCAAAGCAGCCAGGAACGCCTCAATATCGTCAGTGGTGTTATACAGGTAGGCGGAGGCACGGGTGGAGGCGGTGACCCCTGAGAGCTTATGCAGCGGCTGGGCGCAATGGTGCCCCACTCGCACCGCAATACCCCAGGTGTCCAGAAGCTGACCCACATCGTGCGGGTGCACCCCATCAATCGCCAAAGACACAAGCCCGGCGCGGCGGGCAGGGTCGGCGGGCCCGAGCAGGCGCACCCCCCTCAATCTGCTGCACACCCGCAGCAAGGCGCTGCCCCAGCTCATGCTCCCACGCCTGCACATTGGACATCCCCACATGCTCAAGGTATCGCACGGCGGCAGCAAAAGCCACAGTCTGCGAAACCCGCTGGGTGCCCGCCTCAAACTTAATGGGAGCGGGCATGTACTCGGCATCCTCCAGCCCCACACGGGTGATCATAGAACCGCCAGTAAGGAACGGCGGTAACGCATCCAGCAGCTCGGCACGGCCATAGAGCGCGCCAATACCGGTGGGTGCGAGCATCTTATGCCCCGAAAATGCGGCGAAATCCACCCCAAGACCCGGAAAATCAACGGGCATATGCGGTACTGACTGGCAGGCATCAAGAACAGTGAGTGCGCCCGTCTTCCGTGCGAGCGCCACCATATACGGCACGTCCGTGATCGCACCAGTCACATTAGAAACATGCGTAAACGCTAGGACACGGGTGTTCTGCCCCACGATCTGTTCAGCAGCCTCGTAGTCGAGTTGACCGTCGGAGGTCACCGGAATGTGGCGCAAGGTTGCGCCGGTGCGCTGGGCCAGGATCTGCCAGGGAATCAGGTTGGCGTGGTGCTCCACCTCGGTGGTGACAATCTCATCACCCTCACCCAGCGCGAACTGTTCAGCTTTTTCCCCGCCAATCCCTTGAGAGGCGTTCCCGATAGCGTAAGCGATAAGGTTCAATGCCTCAGTAGCGTTGGAGGTCCACACGAGTTCCTTATCAGTGGCGCCCACAAAACGAGCAACGGTAGCTCGCGCATCCTCGAACAAGTCGGTGGCTTCAACTGCGAGCGTGTGCGCCCCCCGGTGTACCGCAGAGTTCGCGTGCAGGTAGAAGTCACGTTCGGCATCAAGCACCTGCAGGGGTTTCTGGCTGGTGGCCCCCGAATCCAGATACACCAGCGGGTGCCCATTCACCTGCGTACCGAGGATAGGGAAATCGGCGCGCAGATCACGCACCAGCTGGTCATTCAACGGCGTGTTCGCTGGGGTCGAGTATTCTGCCACGGTAACCTTCTTCTCTCGTGTGGGGCACGCCCAGTTTAAGGATGCTAAGCGTCTAGGACGCCCAAAACCGGGCGTGGCGCACAGCGCGCAAGCACCCGGCAGGGCATAACGTCATACTTTTCTAGCTTATTCCTCCACCCGGGGTGAAGGATAGTTAGGTGTGTGCAACCACGCGCCCCAAAGCACCGCCGCAGTACCCGGCAGCTAGGCGGAGTGGTAGTGCTGCTGCGCCGCAACTAGGCCTTTCTCAACGAGCATACGCACCGCATCCGCCGCATTAGAGATCAGGAAAGGCAGGTTTTTCGCCTCGGCCGTGGAGAACGGTTTGAGCACAAAATCTGCGGTGTTCATGCGACCGGGCGGGCGGCCAATACCAGCACGCACACGGTAGTACTCTTTAGTGCCGAACGCTTTAGTAATGTCACGCAGGCCGTTGTGCCCGCCTTCTCCCCCACCGCGTTAAGTTTGATGGTGTCAAAGGGGATGTCCAGCTCGTCATGCACCACCACCACATGGTCGGGCTCAATCCCGTAGAACTTTGCGACCGCTGAGACAGGACCGCCCGAAACGTTCATGTACCCGAGCGATTTCATGAGCACAACCTTGGGCCCGCCCATACCAAGACGGCCCGTAGCCACGACAGCGGACGCTTTAGGATGTTTTTTGAAGGTTCCGCCCACCTCACGCGCCAGCTCGTCAAGCACCATCTGCCCAATATTGTGGCGTGTTTTAGCGTACTGCGGGCCGGGGTTTCCCAAACCAACGATGAGCCACGCATCAGACATATCAGCCCGCCCCTTCAAGAATCGTGTGAGTAGTGACAAATCAGCCCCCTTGTGGGTGTGAAATGTTCCGGCAGATACGGTGCGACCCGCACCGAGCCCGGTAGGTTCGTGTGCGGGTCGCGCCCAATACGGTTATCTGCCGCTTATTGGATTAGTCCACAAACAGCAGGTCGATGTGCTGCAGCTCGGGGCGGATCGGGTGACGCTGAATATCCTGCACGCGAGCCTTGAACTGCTCGCCGTCAACCTCAATCACCAGAACGGCATCCTTGTTGCGCACAGCCAGGGTGGTCTCGTGGCCCGGCAGGATCACGTGCTTAGCTCTTTGCCGTTGCCGTAGATAACGGCAGGAATGTTGCCTGCTGCGCGGATGCGGCGGGCGTAGCCCTTCCCAAAATCGGGGCGGGGCTCAGCGGTAATCTTAATTTCTGACATGGTAATCTCCACTCTATACATAATGGGTAATGCGCCAAGAGAATAATGGCGCGAATCATGGGATTCCATGCGCCACCTCGTCGATAACGGCAGAGTCTGCCCTCGCCTTGGCTAACACTATATTCTTACAAATTTTCCAGATGCGAGCAAGAGTGCTCACACGCCAGCCTGACGGCTAGCTACAGGGTGCCCAGGTACTCGGCGAGCGCATCGCGGTGATCGCGTGGGGTAAACCCGGCAGCAATAAGCTTTGAAAGATCCAGGGCAGAGTTAGTGGGACGCGGAGCAAAGACCTGGGCGTTAGCGAAGTATTCCACAGTTGTGGTGTCGCTTACTCGAGCGGCATCGTGACCGGTTCCGGTGTAGACGGCTCGGGCCAGGTCTGCCCAAGTGATAACCTCGCCACTATTTGACACATGGTAGGTGCCGTAGGGTGCACCGGTAAACAGCAGATGCAGTGCTGCCCCCGCCAAATCTTGGGTGAAGGTGGGGCGCCCCCACTGATCCGCCACGACGGCAGGATCCACGCCGCGTTCGGCCAGCGATGCCATAGTTGCCACAAAATTTGCCCTCGCCAACCACCCAGCTGGTGCGCAGCAGGTAGTGTTTGCGCCACGCGGTCGCGGCGCTCTCCCCCGCCGCCTTGGAGGCGCCATACACGCTCAGCGGGGAGATGGGATGCTCCACCGAGTATTCCTGCCCTACTGGCAGAGTTCCATCGAAGACATAGTCGGTGGAAACGTGCACGAGAGGAAGATTCGCTTCTTCGCAGACGCTCGCTAGGGCGGCGACTCCGTGGGCGTTGGCGGCCCAGGCTTCGCGGCGCCCCTCGGGGGTTTCGGCGTTATCCACTGCGGTGTAGGCGGCGGCATTGATGACCGCACGGTATGACCGCCAGCGGAAAGCGTGTCGCCATTTTTCGGGGGTACCGAGATCGAGCCGGTCACGATCCACCGCCTCGAAAGGGATGTTCTTCGCGGTCAGCTGGCGAACGAGTTCACGCCCGAGCTGCCCACTTGCACCCACGATCAGAAGAGGGTCGGGGGTAAGCGGGGTGATCTCATGTAAGCGCGGGTGTTTGCGGTCCTTCTCTGAAAGCTCAGCCTGCGCCAGGTCGATAGGCCAGTCGATGGCGGCGCTTTCGTCCGCGAGGTTCAGGAAGCTGTATGCGGTCAGAGCATCCGCTGACCAATGATCGTTCACCAGGTAGGTGTAGGCGGTGTTTTCCTCCAGGGTTTGGAAGGCGTTGCCAACCCCGCGCGGAACGAAGATAGCGGTGTCGGGGCCGAGTTCGACGGTCACGACCCGTCCGAAGCTCTCCCCCACACGCAAGTCTACCCAGGCACCGAAAATTCGGCCGCTTGCCACCGAAACGTATTTGTCCCAGGGTTCGGCGTGAATACCGCGTGTGGTACCCACCGAGGTGTTAAAAGAAATATTATTCTGCACCGGGTCAAAATCGGGCAGACCGGCGGCACGCATTTTCTCACGCTGCCAGTTTTCCTTAAACCAGCCTCGATTATCGCCGTGCACGGGCAGATCGATGACGAGCAGCCCCGGTATATCGGTTGCCCTTACGTTCAGCTCTTTCGTCATTTACTGCCCCGCCTTCGCGTATTTAGCCTCAACTTCTGCCTTGAGCGGTTCCCACCAGGAGCGGTTATCGGTGTACCACGCGATGGTATCGGCAAGACCCGCCTCAAAGTCGGTAAACTGCGGTTCCCACCCGAGCTCTTCGCGCAGACGGGTGCCGTCAATGGCGTACCGCATATCGTGCCCGGGCCGGTCTATCACGTGCTCAAAGTCGTTCTCGTCTTTGCCCATGAGGCGAAGAATAGTGCGCAGCACGGTAATGTTATTCTCCTCGCCGTTTGCACCGATGAGGTAGGTCTCGCCAATTTTGCCGGATTCAAGGATGCGCAGCACCGCCGAAGAATGATCGGATGCGTGAATCCAGTCGCGCACGTTCAAACCCTCGCCGTAGAGCTTAGGGGTCAGTCCCGAGAGGATATTCGTAATCTGCCGGGGAATAAATTTTTCGATGTGCTGATACGGTCCGTAGTTATTCGAGCAGTTCGAGATGGTCGCCTCAATCCCGAAAGAACGCACCCAGGCGCGCACCAGCAGATCGGAGCCTGCCTTGGTGGAGGAGTACGGGGAGGACGGGTTGTAGGGCGTGGTTTCGGTGAACTTTGCGGGGTCATCCAGCGCCAAATCGCCGAAAACTTCATCGGTTGAGATGTGGTGGTAGCGGGTTCCGTGCTTGCGCACCGCCTCCAGCAGGGTAAACGTGCCGATCAGGTTGGTGTGAATAAAAGGTTCTGGGTTCGCCAGGGAGTTATCGTTATGGGATTCTGCGGCGTAATGGATGACTGCATCCGCCTGCGCTACGAGTTCGTCGGTGAGTTCACGGTCTGCAATATCGCCAACCACTAGTTTAAAGCGGGATTCATCAAGCCCCGCAAGGGAAGCCGCGTTCGCGGCGTACGTCATTTTGTCGAGAACTGTGACAGTGTGCTGAGTGCGCTCCAACAGGTGATGAACAAAGTTTGAGCCAATAAAACCGGCGCCGCCGGTAACAAGAATGTGAGCCATACGTTAGATTTTAGCGCCCGACACCCGTATTTTTATGCATACAAACGGCGAGAATCGTGACACAATATAGAAACTATGAAAGGAATCATTCTAGCTGGCGGCACCGGCAGCCGCCTTCACCCCATCACTCAGGGCATTAGCAAACAGCTCACCCCGGTCTATGACAAGCCGATGATCTATTACCCGCTCTCAACACTCATGTTGGCGGGTATCCGGGATATCCTCATTATCACCACCCCTGCCGACCAGGAGCAGTTCCAAAGGCTGCTCGGGGACGGCTCAAGATTCGGGGTTCACTTCGAATACAAGGTGCAGCCCTCCCCCTGACGGGCTGGCTCAAGCATTTATTCTTGGTGCAGATTTTATTGGTAATAGCCCCGTTGCCCTCGTGCTTGGCGACAATATTTTCTACGGGCACGGGCTCGGCACCCAGTTGGCCAAATACGAACAGAAGGACGGCGCAACCGTCTTCGCCTACCAGGTGGCTGACCCGCGCGCCTACGGTGTGGTCGAATTCGACGAGAACAACAACGCCCTCTCCATTGAGGAAAAGCCCGAAAAACCCAAGAGCGACTACGTAATCCCCGGCCTGTATTTCTACGACCGGGATGTGGTTAACTATGCACAAGAACTTGAACCTTCACCGCGTGGTGAACTGGAAATCACCGACCTTAACCGTGTATACCTAAAACAGGGTAAACTGAAAGTGGAGGTTCTTCCGCGCGGTACTGCGTGGCTCGACACCGGCACCTTCGATTCACTCGCGGATGCCACGAACTTCATCCGCACCGTGCAAAAACGTCAGGGTCTTTCCATTGGATGCCCCGAAGAAATTGCGTGGCGCGCAGGCTGGCTCAGCGATCAGGAACTCAGCAAGATTGCAAGCCCCCTCGTTAAGAGCGGTTACGGCGAATACCTTCTCAACCTGCTACGGTAAGGTGGCGTCTTCGCTCAACTGTGCCCGGGCACGGGTCGACTACACTCAGCTCAAATACATCACATACGCATTCTGGAGTAATCACAGACCATGACCATACTGGACTTTGTGCGCACCACGAGGGCAAACCTCGTGTTGCTTATCCTCGGCATCATTATTGGTGCTCTCTTAGGCGTCGGCTATTCCCTCACCCAGCCCAAGGTGTATGCGGCCAGCGCATCCGGGTACGTCACCATTGGCAGCGGCGGCACCATTGACGTGCTCTCGGGCTCATCGGCTGCGAAAGACCGCGCCCGCTCCTACTCCGCTATCGTCTCCTCCGAGGCTGTGGCGAAATCATTCAAGAGAAAAACCCCAATATGGGGATGACCGTCAGCGGTATCCGCGGCAGTGTTACCGCGTCCACTGACGAAAACAGCTCGCTGATTAAAGTCAGCGCCCACGCCTCCACACCGGAGCAGGCACAGGTTCTGGCGAACTCGGCGCTACACGCCACCGCCGAATACATTAAAAATATTGAAGGCAATAACGGCGGTAGCGGCAACGCCGCCAGCAGCAATGGGGGGAATAACGCCACCCCCAATGCTGAGAACGGCAACGCTGCAGGTGCTAGTGCTAGCGCGAACACCGCTGTTAGCGGTAACGCTGCGAATAATATCCGCGTGATCCCTCTCGATAACGCAAGTATTAACCCTCCGCTGGTATCCCCCAACTACACCCGTAACACCCTCATCGGTGCAGTCGCCGGGCTCGTTCTTGTGTACGTTGTGATCTTCCTGCGCCGCTCCGTGGATCAGCGCATCCGTACCCGTGATGACGCCGTGAAAGCCACCGGCAGCAGCATCCTTGGTGTGCTGCCCACCAGTGATGACCTCACTGAAGAAAACATTGTTACCGGCTCCTCCAGCGACCATATCGCTCAAGAGTCGATCCGTCAGCTGCGCACCAACCTGCGTTTCGTCAATATTGACGAGCCTCCGCGTTCGTTCCTGGTCACCTCCGCGGTTCCCAGTGAAGGTAAGTCCACCGTGTCGCTGTCGCTGGCGCGTTCCATGGCTGAGTCTGGTCAGGCTGTCATCCTCATCGATGCTGACCTGCGCCGCCCCACCCTGGCGAAGAAACTCAACGTTGATGCGAAGGTCGGTCTCACCCAGGTGCTGGCCGGTCAGGTCGATATTGCTGAGGCCGTGTACCAGTTGGAGGAATCCAACCTGTTCGTGCTCACCGCCGGACGTATCCCCCCGAACCCCTCAGAACTGCTGGGCTCCGATAAGATGCGCCAGCTGGTCAGGGAACTATCCGAAGAGTTCGTAGTGGTTCTGGATGCCCCGCCGCTGCTGCCCGTCACCGATGCCTCACTGCTCTCCTACGCGGTAGATGGCGTGATTATGGTTGGTTCGATCGGTAAGAGCCACCGCGAGCAGATGACCGAGGCAACCAATAACCTGAACAAGGTGAATGCTAACCTCTTCGGGCTGGTGCTGAACCGCGCGCCGCGTAAGGGCCTGGGTAACTCCTACTACGGCTTCGGCTACGCCAACAGCTACGTGGGGTACGCAACCTACTACGGCTACTCAAAAGACGGCACGAAGAAAAAAGTGAAGTCTCGGAAGAAAGCCAAGAAATAGGTTTACCGCCCGCAGCAGCAAACCGGGGCGGGGATAAGACATTGCGCCTTGTCCCCGCCCTATACTGTAGCTACAGCACACGCTTCAAAAACTAACTGGAAGACACCCCGTGGAAAAAACTGAACGGCAGGCCGCCTCAGCGCCGCTCAAAGCACGCATTATGCTGGCGCACGCCTACTTTCAGCGCGTCGCCAACGCCAACGGCATAGATATTCTGCACGTCAAAGGGTACGCATTCGGCCCGGAGGTGTACCGTCCCGAGCGGCACAGCACCGACGTGGATTTGCTGGTACGCCCCTCCCATGTGGACCGGTTCGTGCAGGCGCTTATAGCTCAGGGGTGGAGTATCCAAGCGCACTTTGAAACCGGCTCAGTATTTGAGCACGCCATGACCCTTCACCACGATGCGTGGGGGCTGACCGACATACACCGGTTCTTCCCCGGCCTGGGCGAGGACCATGAACGGGTTTTTGAGCAGCTATGGCTGGCCCGAACCACACGCGATATAGCGCACCGGCCCTGCACCGTACCGTCTGTGCTGGATGCGCGAGTTATTGTGGTGCTGCACCGTGCACGAGCCGCTGCGAAATACAGCAGCGACCTCAAATACCTTAACGAAATCATGAGCTACAGCGAATGGGAACGGGCACACGATAGGGCCTTAGAGCTGCGCTCCGGCATTGCTTACGCGGCGGCAATGGGCCATCTAGCGGCCTACAGGGGGCACCGCGACTACCTGCTGTGGAAGGCTGTCTCGACGAAAGTTCCCCCCTACCTGCTGTGGTTTGCGCGGGTGCGCTCAGCACGCGGTATTGCCGAGAAGGCGCGGGTTATCAAAAATATTGCGCTGGTAAATGAAGACCACCTGGCAATGACGCTGGGGCATAAACCCAGCCGGAGCGAAATATGGCGGCAGTTCTTCAGCCGTTTCGGCATTAAATTTCCGAAAGGCGGCAAATAATGGCTCAGCTGCGTTACTGCATCCCCGAATATATCGCCTATGTGCACACCGACGAATTCGCCAAGTACAGCCCCACCGCCAGCTATCTTGCTGATTTGCGCACCAGCAGCATCGCGGTCTTAGAGGGGTCAGCATCCATTATTTGGGGCGTGTTTGAGGTTCCGCTGACTCTCCCGGAGGCTATTGAAGAGATCGCGGAGCTTGCGGAACAGGACCCTGCGGCTATCGCCGAGCAGGTGCAGGATTTTGTGACCGATTTGGTGTCCCGCGAGTACCTGGAAGAGCTGTAAACAGGCGGCATGTTCCGGGAAACTTCCCCCACCTGCCCTTCCCGTAATACTGCGGTGAATACAGCCAAATCGTGCAGCGTTAGCGTTATCCCAGCTGGGCCACATACTCGTGCAGCTGGGCGATAAACCTCTCTTCAGAGAACTTTTCAACATGGGCGCGAATCTGCTGGGGGTCCCACTGTGCCGGGTCAAATGAGGACACAGCAGACTCGATCAACTCAGGGGTTGGCTCATCAATAAACACACCGGTGCGCCCTTCCACGACGGTGTCAAGGAAACCGCCGGCACGGAACGCAATCACAGGTTTACCGCTTGCCCCTGCCTCCAGGGGGGTAATCCCGAAATCCTCGTGTGAAATCGCCAGCAGCGCCACACAGTTGCGGTAGGCGTAACATAGCTGCGCATCCGGCAGATCTGAGGCGATACGCACCGTCGGCCCGGCATGTTTGAGAAGGCTATCTTTCTCCGGCCCCCGGCCGATAATCAGTAGTTTCTTTCCCATGCGTGTGAACGCCTCCACCGCGTGTTCTATGTTCTTATACGGCAACAGGCGTGAGACGATCAGGAAATAGTCGCCGTCGGCCATGAACTTCTCCAAACCAGGAATCGGCTCGGCCGGGGAATCCATATCTACCGAATGCGGCGGGAAAAAAATCGGTACATCCTCTTTACCGTAGACGTTCTGGATCCGCTCCCTAATGATGGTGGAGTTGCCCACATAGTTCTCGGATTTTGCGGCGGCCCGCTGATCCCACAGCTTCAGTGCGGGCCTAAGCGTGCGCAGGGCAATCCCCGCAACACCGTCTTTTTTCTTCCCCAAATACTGGTCGCTCAGGTACAACCACCGCGCCGGGGAGTGGCAGTAGACGAAGCTCTGCCCGGCGTACCTGAACCCGTGCGCCCAGCCGGTGGTTGAGATAATCGCCTTCCGGGCGGGCACCTTCAACAGGGACGATGCGAACGGCAGCAGCGGCAGCGCGAAACGGTGTTTATGGCGGAACAGCCCAATGCGGTTAATGCCACTGGTGACAATTTTTGCATCTTTAAACTCGGGGAAAGTACCTTCGGGGTCGTAAAGAGTGGTGTATATTGTCGCTTCGGGGAAGGCCTTGTGCATGGCAAGTACCACCCGCTCGGCCCCTCCTCTTTGGGTGAGGTAGTCGTGCGCGATAGCGATTTCTTCGGTAGCTTGCACCCGCCAGAACGGCAGGCATTTTTTAGCGGTTTTCTGTGCTCCGCTGAGCAGATGATGTGCGTGTGCGAACATGATGTGGTTCCTAGAATACTTTCTGGGCGCGGCGCGGGTATTTCACACCCGCGTAGGAGGCTGCTTCAACCTGTAGCGCCACAATTTCTCGGCGAACTTTACCGGGAGTTTGAGCAGGATTCTATCGCTGGCATCCCCCACTGTTTTGATGGTTCGTTCGGTGGTGAATAATGCGAGTGTTTTGACCGCTGCGCCCCACACCCCGCCCGGGTTTGGGGCGGTGTGCGCCTGTTCGCCGTGTTTTCGCACGAAAATGGAGCGCGCCGCCCCAGAGTGCAGGGCACGTAGAGCGCGTACGGAGGTGGTGGTTGCTTCTGCGTGGTGTTTCGCCTCTACCTCGGAAGAGATAAGAATTTTTCCCGCAGCGTCGGCGATCATTTTCCCCATATCGACGTCTTCCCAGCCGTAGAGGCGGTAGGCGGGGTCGAATCCCCCTACTTTGTGGAAGAACTCGGCTGATACGGACGAGTTACCGTTCCAGTAATGCCAGCGCTCATGTGGGGGTACACTGAGCGCTCCCTGCTTGAACTTTTTATCTCGGTAGTTGCCATAAACCAGCGAGTAGGGGGTCTGAGGAAATACGTTGTTAAGGGTGCCGATAACCCCGTCGTACTCTTGGTGCAGGCGAAGGTGGTTCGCTACGTAATGTTCGTCCGGCTGCAGGTCATCATCACAGCGGATGAGTACCTTGGCATTAGCGGCCCGGTGCCCGGCGTTCAGGGCTGCTACCCTCCCCCGGTTTTCGGGGAAAATAATGGTGCTTAGGTTCAGTCCACCCTCGGCAGTATATTTTTTCAGGACAGCCTCGCTATTGTCGATGTCGCCATCGAGTACAACGATTACCTGAAAGTCTTTTTCTGTTTGGGCACGTAAAGCCTCCAGTGGGTAGTGCAGCAGGTGTGCACCGCCTCTGGAGGGGATAATGACGGCCGCTTTGTAGTAGTGGTCGGCGTTATGCGAGTGAGCTTCGTGATGTGTAAGGTGAGTCATAACGATATGCTTTTATGATGTGATTCTGTTGTGTTCCGGTCGGCTCGCGCCGCCGTAGAGGGATATTATGCGGGTGAAATATGCTGTTCCAGGATTTCACGCACACGTTCTTTACCGGCCTCAGGAGAGTACAGCTCCTGCCAACGCCAGAAAGCGTCAGATACAGTGTTGGTGAGCTTCTCAGAGTCTGAGCTCAGCTGTTCCGCGACGATGCTGATCGTACGCGCCAGCTCGGCCTCGTCACCTTTGGGGACGATATACGGATAGTTTTCACCCACGATCTCGGGCAGTGCCCCAGAATCGGAGACAATAAGAGGCACGCGGGCACTCATTGCTTCGGCCGCTACGAGACCAAAGGCTCTTCCCATGTTGAGGGAACTACCAGCATATCGACGTTGTTAAACAACGCTTCAGGGGTGGCCCACCCCAAACGCTCGGTGTGCTCTGCAATACGGCTAAGGGAACGTTCAACCTGTTCCTGTTCCACCTCAGAGGTGAAAACGGGTTCCCCTGCTACCACCAGGCGGTACGCGCCGCCTCCCTGGGTGAGGGTAGCAATAGCCTTACACAGCGGAACTATACCTTTAATGGGGCTCAGCCGTCCAATAAATCCCACACGTATGACATCAGTATTGTCATGTTTAAGGGCTGTAGGCACCTCAGAAACCCAGTTGCTCAAAACCTGTGCGTCTTTTATCTGCCGGGCCATAAAATTGCTGGGCACCAGGGTCGCGCTCGCCTTACGACGCGCAAAGGGGACTAGTTTTGCATTCAGTCCCTCTGGAATCTGGTGCAGATGCACAATCCGGTTCTTACGCCCACCAGTGGCGGCAGCAGGCACCAGCCCATTGCACCACAACAGTACTTTCTTATGGGCGGAGTGCCAGGCACGAAGCTGCATCATGTATTGGGAACGGGTGCGGGCGGGAAGCACCACACGGGCAAACCCCTCATCGGCGGCGGCCTCAACCAGCTGTGGCGGGTGCGCCGGGCCAATAATAGTAACTCGGTAGCCAAGGGAACGGGCGGCACGGGCAATATTGAGCAGCATGACCTCACCGCCGCCCATATCACCATTATTGGTTGCAATATACAATTCCCTGCGCCATGACCTTGAACCCTCCTGTTTGAATTTACCGAGTAACCCCTGGTGTGCCCGCTGCCGGTGGGGTAAGAAGCGTTGTTTTTCTTTGTGAGAGGAATACGTCCGTCAATCCCATCTTTATCCCCCGGCTGTTCATGAATGGTACCCGCCGCCCGTGAAATAATGATGGCCCGGATCGCGTATCCCACGCAGACGGCCCCACATCCAGGTGTAGAACACCTCACCCAGGCGATGGGCACAAATCAGCAAAAGCGACACCTGCACCCTGAATATAGGCCTCATCACGGCTCCACCGTGAAGCATTACTGAAAGGACGCACCAGACAAAAAAAACGGTGATGCCAACTACGAGCAGCATCCAGGGCCAGCCGCCTTCCACCAGTGCAGACCAGTAAGAGTTATGGAACAGCCAGACTTTATTGTCATGATGAAGATACACGTAGGCCTCGCCCAAACCACGACCGAAAATACCGGTATTTTCTACTTTTACTTGAGATGCGGCATCGATTTGGGCTCGGAACCAGTCACTGCCAGACCGATCCCCAAATCGTGATGATTGCGAATAATCATCGGTGAGAACGCCAAGAGCAAGGTAGATGAGCAAGCCGAGGACAAGGCGCCCCCACACCGGAAGACGTTTAGCCAGTACAATCCAGGTAATCCCCATTGCGAAGGCGGCCATTGATGTGCGGGAGCCGGTCACCCACAGGATAGCCGCGAAAACAATAATCGTAAGGATGATCTCGGATCGGCGGCGCGCAAGGGTGAGGGCAAGAAGACCAAAAATACAGTAGGCAAGACCAGCGACGTTCTTATCTCCCAGGAACCCAGTCAAATACCCTTCATACCCGGTGGATCCGAGACCAGCATAGTATGCAGGAACATTCAGCAAAAGAGCGGTTATATATCCCGCCAGCATTGAACGGATATGTAATCTGCCGGAGGCAATAGACCAGAGCAGGAGAGTGGCCAAAACCAGGCGCAACAGACGGCGCTGCCAGTCAAAAGCACCAGAACTAGACTCATGTGTAAGGGATACAAACGACACATAACCCAGCGCTGCAAAGGTAGTAAGTGCTAGATTCTGGAACTTCCCCAGTTCATATACTGGTTTCTTAATAAGCGCGTATAGAACGATTACGATGATCACAACCTGGTTAAACGGGAGTTTAATACCGGGTGTTTGAAAGGTGAAAAGTAGCAGGAAAAATAATACAAACTCAGGCAGACGTATCTTCCCCGCACCCTGCCGCAGATATTCGGTTCCCTGGCCCAGATGGTTCTGGATCCGCTCGGCGGCAGACGCGGGTTGGCCGTTAGCGGCTTTAGAGCTTGTGACGCTCACCGGGTACCTCCTCGCGGTAGCTTGTTCGTGTATAGGGCGGCTGTCTGTTGTGCCATTGTTGCATTATTAGGCCAGGTAAACTGTTCGCTGGGACCTTCCAAGAGCAGGGCGTGTATCCGGCTAAACACCTGCTCGGTCAGGTTCGGGGATGAGCGCTCTACCAGTTCCCTAGCAGAGACGACCTCGGGGTTACCTCCCACAGCGGTTGCCACAACTTTTAGCCCAGCAGATTTGGCGTCCAGCAGAGTGTAAGAGCAGTTCTCCCATACGGAGAGCTGCACCACCATATCGCTGCGCCCCATCGCCCGATGAGGGTCTATAAAACCGCTGAACGTGACTGAGTCCCCCAGATTGAGGCGTTGTGCCTGTTCCCTCAAAGCTGCGGATAGCTCGCCGTCACCAGCGATTTCTAGGCGGGCCTTCGGGTAGTGTTCATGCAGCCTGGCGAAGGCGTCAATGAGCACGTCGATCCCTTTCTCGGGTGAGAGCCGTGAGAGGGATAGGATGCGTGGCGCATCTGGTTCAGCGGGTACGCGGTAGGCGTCAACCTGCGCGTGAACCGCATCAATATCCACACCATTGTATACGAGTTCGACGGTTCGGGCACCCCATTTGCGGTACATCTGCTCCGCAGTGGAGGCTGAGACTGCGATTGCTGTATCTGTGCCCCACAGGCGTATTCGATGTATCTGCTCCATGAGTTTAGAGCGCCATGAGGTGCCGTGATACACGGAATCGTCACCAGCGATGCCGTGTTCTGTTGTGAATAGTTTGGGGGTGAGCCGCGAACAGTTTAGCGCTCGCCGTATTTTGAGCGAGTTCACCACGGCTGCGGAAAGAACATCTGCGTAGGCAAGGTGGCTGTGCACGATTGCGGGGTTTTCGTCCTCAATCGCGCGTAGTAGCGAGGTGAATGAGCGTTTAAACCCGGCGTGTGGGCCGAACTCAGCTTCTATAACGCGCACGCCCAGTTCTTTAAGCCGCTCGGTGAGTACCCCCGCAGGGGCGAGCACCACCAGTTCATACCCTGGAATACCGGCACGCGCCATATCGAGCGTGTGTCGTGCCACTCCCCCGAAGTCGGGGACCGGAATGACCCAGAGAACTTTAAGTTCACGATGAGAACTCATGCGTTTACCTACAGCCACTTTTCGAGGCGGTCTAGGGCGGTGAAGAAGCCTTCGCCGTTGTTGATATGCCCCTGCCAGATTTCGGGGATGAACGATGCTTTCGGCGCCAGCTCGCGCAGCTGCTTGCCTAGTGCAGCCCAATCGACATCGCCTTCGCCTACCTGCACACCTTCGCCGTCTACGCCGATACCGTCGACGAGGTGCAGGTGGATGGAGTGCGGTGCCAGCTGTGCTACTGCCTCTGACAGCGGGATTTTGAGGAAGTTGCATGCGAGCATGGTGTGTGAAATGTCCAGGCAGAGAGCGCTGTCGTAGGCGCGCGCGAATTCGGCGGTGTCCTGCGGGTCAAGGAAGAGGTTGTGGTATTGCTGCCCACCCATCAGCCAGGGGTAGGGCGGCAGAGTCTGTGCCGCTAGGCGCACCCCGGCGGTATCCAGCCGTCCCAGGGCTTCGCCGATGCGCTCGTACTTTGCGGTACGGGCGCTCGCCGGGATGTGCTTATCTTTGGTGAAGCCGCCCATCGTGACGACCATAACGGGGTCTTCGTCCACCGTGAAGTAGCGGGTCAGATCGCGGGTAATGTCGATGGTGCGCTGCACCTCGGCGATGGAGCGTTCCCAGACTTCGGGGTCGCGGGAGGCCAGATCGACCAGGAAGTCCCCGGCGAAGAGGTCGGGCAGGTGGGTCGTGAAGCTCATAGGCAGTTTCTTCTCAAAGACCTCGTCAATATTGATGTCAAGGTCTTTGTAGGAGAAGTGGAATTCGAGGAAATCCGGTGTTGCCTCTTCGATCAGAGGTTTGTAGTCGTGGTACCGTACCGGCAGGCCCCAGGGGCGTTCGAAGGTGAAGTCGCGGCGGGTTACGAGGTCGTCCTTCAGATCGCCCTCAAAAAAGAACGACCCTTCTTCAACGTCGCGTTGGATGGTACGCCCGAGCAGCTGCGGCAGGTAGTTTGGCTGCAGGCCACGGCCGGGTGATTTGACGGCCACATCCGCCTCGGTGATTACCTCACCTTTGGCAATGCTGCGGGTTGCAACCAGTGATTTGGCCAGGTTCACGCGGTTCATCAGTTCACCGGTTGAAACTTCGCGGGCGCGGCCGTGCCGATGGATTCCTCAATGTCACGAATCTGCTGCACCATCGCCGCGAACTCTTCGGGCAGCAGCGACACGGTGTGATCGTTGCCTTCCAGAGTTTTATCGGTCGTGAAGTGCTTTTCAATAATCTTCGCACCGCGCGCAACAGCGGCCACGGGCACATGGTAGCCGCGTTCATGCCCGGAATAGCCTACCAGGCATTGTCCGATCTCGGCGAGACGGTCCATATACGCCAGGTTCACGTCTTTGAAGGGTGCCGGGTAGGTGGATTGGCATTGCAGCAGGGCGTAGGATGCGCCCGCCTTGCGCAGCAGGTTCACCGAGTCCAGGATTTCTTCTTCACGGCTCATACCGGTGGATACCAGCATGGGCAGCCCGCGCGATGCAACATCGCGCAGCAGTTCGTGGTTCGTCAGGTCTGCGGAGGCAATCTTCATGCCTGCAATACCGTATTCGACGAGCGCCTGCACGGATGGGGCATCCCAGGGGGGTGCACAAAATATCCAGGCCATGCTCCTTAACATGGTCGAATACCTCGTACATCTGCTCAACGCTCAATGAGAACCGTGAGAGCAGATCCAGGGTGTACTGCACGCCCAAATCTTCGCCCGCGGTGGCGCCGCCGCGCTGGCGGTAGAGTGCATCCAGATCGCGCAGCTGGAATTTCACAGCGTCCGCACCGGATTCCACCGCGAGGTCCACCAGCTCTTTCGCGAAGTCTACGCTCCCCTGGTGGTTATTGCCGATCTCGGCGATGATAAAGGCGGGCGCATCCTCGCTGATGGTGTGCTTTCCAATACGCAGCACGTTCTGTTCGTCCATTGCCAACGCCACCAGGTGGCCGCGTTCGTCAATGAGCGGAATATGCTCGATGCCGCGCGCGAAATAGCTGCGCAAAGATTCGGGGTCGCTATCGGCAGGAGCGGTCTGCGGGTTCGTATTCGCCGCCGCCAATGCGCTGGTCTCTAGGGATGCGGTGGGGTTGGCGATCAGCCAGCGTCGGAAGTCCCCATCCGAGAGCGAACCGCGCAAGATGCCGGATTCGTTGACGAGAAAGATAATGCGCTGACCGTTGGCAGAAATTTTGTGAAGCGCAGTCAGAATCGGGTCTTCGGCGAAGACCACATAGGGCGCGATATTGCGTTCGATAATCACGGTATGTAGTTCCTATTAAATTGCGATGTGTTGTGTTTGAGTGAGTTGAGTGAGCTAGATTTTAAGATTCTAGAATCTGCGCGAGCTGATGCTCGGCAACTGAGAAATCGATGGGGGCATCAATATCGACGCCTTCAATCTCATCGAGGATAAACAGATCAATGCTACCTCCAGGATACCCCGCCAAGCGGTTGTGATGCTCGGTATACACACGGGTTTTAGTGATATACATGGAGCCGTTCTCCCGGTAACGGTAGGTTTCTTTCGTGAGCTCCTGCCTGCGTGGGCGAGCCATCACCTCAAATTCGGCGGTGGGCTCAGCATCCGGGTACCATCTCCACACGAACGGCCCCATGGGGATCACCCCCACCATTGAGTCTTTGCCGTTCTCAACGAACTGACGTACCGCCCGCGCGAGAGTGCCCGGCAGACGCACCGGGCTGGTGGCCTGCAGCAGCATAACCGCCTCCGGTGCCCAGTCCTCCCCTGTGTAGAAGTCGATGGCGTGCTCGATCACCGGTTCGGTGGCGGTGGTGTCTTCGGCAAGATGTGCGGGGCGCATAAACGGAACCTCGGCACCGTATTGGCGGGCGATAGCGGCGAGTTCTTGGTCATCAGTCGATACCACAACCCGAAGCTCATGTTCTCCCTCCAGCTCGTCACGGGCGGCAAGCGCCTGCAGAATAGTCCACGCGACCAGCGGTTTTCCGGCAATCTCACGCAGGTTTTTACGCGGTATGCCTTTGGATCCGCCGCGCACGGGAATAACGCACAGAATACGCATTACGCCTCCAGACTGTGTTCAATAATGAGCTCGGCAATGCGGCGAGCTGGCTCAATATCGGGTTGCGGCGGTGCGGGGGTGCGGTCTTCACCCCAGCGGCCCATGCCGTAGCGGTTCCAGAATTCTTCAAGCCAGCCGGGCGGGTTCGGGTGGTACACCCAGGCAGGAATACCGCGAATCGCGGCTTCAAGCACGCCGGTTGAGAAGATCGAGACCACCGGATTGGGCAGCTCGTTCAGGGGCACCCCGGAACGGTCAATGGGGATGCCTTGGCGCTCCCACAGCGCATGAGTGAGGGTTGAGAGCTTATCGGTTTCGCTGGGGTGCGGCCGGTAGATGGCGTTGTGTTTTTTTAATGAATCTGTAGGGAGACGTTAACGTATGATGAGCGCGGTAACTCTGCCCCGTGCATCTGCCCTAAGAAAATGGGGGCGCCAGAGGATTCGACGGGTACACCAAGGCTTTTCTGGTTTGCGTTATAGAGCAGCTGGGAACCGACGGTGAAGGCCCGCACATCGCGACGTCCGGACATCCAAAATTCGGCGTCTGCGTCGCTAAACGCGAGCAAGGTGCACCCCACAGGCAGGGGCGGCGCGGCAGGCACGAGCAGCCCGTGCTGAACCACCCAGTATTCTGCGCCAACAGTATGCGCATACTGGTAGGCGGCACGCCCCAGCTGAAGGTAGTGCCCCAAAGACAGCACAATGCGCACCCCAGGCAGGGTTTTGGTTAGTTCGGTAGCGGATAGGCTGCGCTCTTCCCACTCATCCGTTAAGTATTCGGCGAGTGCGGCAGGTGTGCCGTTAGCATTCGGGCACCAGATGGCCAGCCCGATAATGCTCAGGTATTTGAGGGGCTCCAGCAGGGCGCTGCAGCTGGTGGGTGAGAACGAGTCAAGCACAATCAATACGCGCGGCACGGAGCCTCGAACGTATAGGCGCCCGCTGGCTGGGCCCTGCTGAGTATTACCGCGGTTTCTGCGGAAAAACCCTGCAGCCTCGGTTTTAGCCCAGCGCAGGGCGTTCTGTTTCTTTTGCCACGCCGCCCAGGCGTCAATGTCTAGCGGATAGTTTAGGCCCATAGCTGCTCCAGAATTTTTACGCGCTGATCGAAGGTGTGCTCGGCGAGGGTGCGCCGGTGTCCGGCTTCGCGGATAGCGTGCGCCCACCGCGGGTCGCGGAAAACGCGGGTGCAAATATCGATAAGCTCTTCAACACTCTCATATACGAGAACTTCTTTACCGACTTCATAGTAGCGTGACACGTCGGGACGGTCGATAATCTGTAATGCTCCCACACCGGGGGCCTCAAAAGTACGCATGGTGAAGCCGTCCTGATCCCCATGAATATTCAGGGTGGCTGGTGAGGATGCCATTACACCGTAGGCGACAGACCGTTCAATATCGCCGGCTGAAGGCACACCGGGGTCTTTCAACTGGTAGGTACGGGCAATGTCCCACGGATGGCGGGACCAGGCCCGCCCGTATGCGCGCACGGGAAGACCAGCAGCATACAGTTCCCGCAGGGTTTGTTCTCGCCCAGGGTAGCGGGCCCCCACAAAACTGATAGCGTCTTCTGGGGTAGGAGTCACCTGGCAGTGAGAGTCGTAAGCGTTAGGCATATCTAGCACGTCAAACCCTTTAGACCGCAGATGTTCAGCATCTAACGGGCTGTAACTTGCCAAGGTACTAACCGGTGCAGATCGTCGTCGGTATATTCCATACGGCGTAACTCGTCGTAAAGCCATGTGCCGTAGCGTACCCCGGATTCTTCCAGAACCTGCCACCAGCGGCTGCCCAGTTTGTCGCCTTTGATCACAAGCACAATATCAGGCCGGTAATCATTAAACACAGCGATCGCTTTATCTGTAGCCTGTGCGGCTAGAGATTCAGGGCGGAACCGCTCAGGCAACTCATGAGCAAGCTTGTTGAGGATACGTGCGCCCACACCGCCAGGGGCGTCATAGATGTGGGTGCGCACCTGGTAACCGCTGATTTCCAAGGAGGATTCAATAGCCTTCCAGTACCCGTGGAAAGCTGGTGATAGGAGCAGAAGCTTAGGGTTAGTCATATGGTTTATTCGTGTTCTATCCAGCGTGTGGCCACACAGCATGTCTGTGACCGTACGCCGGTTCTTTGGCGTGGCTTGAGCAGAGATAACGGCTCCGGGGGGAGTCGTAAGAATGTGTGAATGCTAGGTCATCGCAGTATGCCCTATGCACTTACAGTGTACTAGAGAGCTCAGAACAACACACCTTATGGTTGATGTGTCGCTACATACTTTCTTTCATGAAACGTACCGCAAAAGCTCTAATTCTCACCGTTTTCGCCGCGTTTGACGTATGCAAGCTCTTCACGCAGTGTGCGTTGTGCATTCACCTCTTTATTCCGGGCAGCCCGCACAGTGTTAACCAGAAAGTTAGCGTAGCTGGTGGCTTTAAGAGTGCGTCCGAGCGTGGTTTTATCCCCCCCACTTATCGGCGTAGGTGAACCGTGCGGTGGTGAGCCACTGGCGGCGGCGTGCCGAGGGCGATGAGCCTCCGCCTTCGTGCTCTACCCGAACCTGGGGTACGAGGAGGCGAGGCACACCAGCCTCAGCTAGCCGGCGTTGGAAATCCACCTCTTCGCTGTTCATATAGAAGCGTTCATCCATGCCGCCAACCCGGTTGTAAATGTCGCGGGGAACCACCATGGCGGCACCTATCACCCAGTCGGTTTCCACAGTGTTTCGAGACGTGCAGGCGGCAACATCATGCCCCACTCCCCTGTGCCACCAGCCGGAGGGTTTAAACCGGGCCAGCGGCGTGAACCATTCCCAAGCGATATGGGCGGTGGTGGGGAATTTGCGGGCAACCCACTGTTGCTTACCGTCATGCCCCACCACCTGGGGGCTGGCCAGGGCCGGGGTGCGGTGCTCAATATGTGAGAGCATATCGGCCACGAACGTGTCCGTAATAGACAGGTCGCTATTGAGAATAAACAACCATTTCCCGGTAGCCACGGCAACACCGGAATTTACGGCGCTGCCGAACCCGCCGTTAGTTTCACGGCGCACCACACGCACACCCGTGGTATCGGGGAAAGGCACAGGAGACTGGTCATCTGAGACGATAATCTCCAATTCATCTGGGGCAATACCCTGCTGGGCACGCAGAGCCTCAATGAGGGTGAGCGTGGGCGCAGGGTCGCCGTAGTGGGGAATGACAGCTGATACTTTCATCGTGCGAGACACGAAAACCCGCTTTCTGCTGGGGCGTACACCGCCCGGGTTGGAGTGCTGAGAGGTAGATACCTGATATGTATGTGTGTAGTAATTTAAACTAATCCTGTGGTGCTCCCTGGGATTATTCAGGCAGTTGTCCCAGCCGCACCAGGTTCGCGAATTCTTCGTTCTGTTGTTGCACCTCGGTAAAGGTGCCGCAGCTTACGATCTCACCGTGCGATAGGTACACCAGCTGGTCCACGTGGCGTACAGTTGAGAGGCGATGCGCCACAATAATCACCGTAATATCTTTCGAGATCTTCTCAATCGCCTTGGTGATCTTGTGCTCGGTCTCATTATCAAGGGCGCTGGTTGCCTCGTCCATAATAAGCACGCTGGGGTTGCGGTAAAGGGCGCGGGCAATACCTAAACGCTGGCGCTGCCCTCCTGAGAGCCGCACCGCGTTATGCCCGATCATGGTCATAATCCCCTCGTCCAGGGATTCCACCACTTCGGTGAGCTCTGCGACCTCTAGGCAGTAACGCACCCGTTCCTCATCAATCTCGTGTGGTTCAAGGCCAAATGCGACCGCCTCAAGAACCGTTGAGTCCGCAATAAAAACATCCTGCGGCACATATCCGATACTCTGAAACCACCCCGGCAGATCGTCCTGCACCGGCTCACCGTTGCGCAGAACCCGCCCACTTGACGGGGCGAAGAGTCCCAGGATTAAGTCTATGAGAGTTGTTTTCCCGGAGCCGGAGCCACCCACGAATGCCACGGAGGTGCCCATGGGGATATCCAGGTTAATATTTTTTAGCACCGGCGAATCACTATCTGGGTAGCTGAACGTGAGGTTCTCCAGCTGGATGCGTACAGGTGCAATAGTCTTATTAATGTACTCGGGGTTCTTAGGGGCCACAGGAGCAGGTGGCATCTGCAGTTTACGTCCTTGTTCATCCAGCTCAGAAATCTCCCGCAAAAGTTCATTGCTGGCTTTCTCCCCCGCCCGAACATTACCCAAAGACGCGACCATTCGAACGTAGCTGGGCAGAATACGGATACATGCACCGCAGAAGAGAAGAAGGTAGGGGGCGCTCTGGGCACCCGAAGTGATACTCATAAAAGCGAGTAGTCCGGCAATGCCGATAATGAAAATAATCTCAAGGGAGTACTTGGGGAAGTCCTGCAAAAAGGTGCTGCGCATGCTAGCGTTCACCGCATCCATGCGTTTGGTCTGGTAGCGATACAGGTACCGGTCGGTGACGTTGTGCATGCGAATTTCCCGAAACCCGTCGACAGCGTCAATGGTAGCGCTGGCTGCGCCTCGGGTTGCTTCCACCACAATCACGCCTTGTTCTCGGTTTTTCTTGCGAAGTACATGCTGCAGACCGTACGAGACCAGCCCAAAGTACGAAAAAGCGAGTAGCGCAGGAATGGGCATAATGGCGATAAGCATCACCATAAGCACTGTTATAGAGAGCAGTTCACCAATGAAATTGATGACCCCATTAACAAAAGCGGCGTAAGCCTGATGCGCATAATCATTAACAGAAACTAATATATTTGCAGTTCCCCGTTTACGGTGGGCAAGATAAGGTTCACGCATATACCGGTTCAGTAGATTAACCGAAGTGGTACTCTGCTGTGTTGCGACAAACCCCAGGCTCCAGCGTTTAATAATGAGCGAGAATGCTCCTTTAAGGATGAACGCCAGCACAAGCACCAGACCGAAGATAATAATGAGGGCGGTGCGGTCGGGATTACCAAAAAGCTCTGCAACTTGCTTCAGGTAACCCTCAATGGGGGCGCCCATAGCGAGGTTCACAATCGGCAGCACTGCAGCTACCCCAGCATCTCGAAAAGAGAAACTGTAAAAAGACCCACCAGGTTAAGGATCAGTAGGTTAAATTTCTTACCGGGGAAGAAGACTCTCAGTTTATGGTATGCCTCTTTCATGACGACGCTCCCCTCAGGTAGTTCTGGGGTCGGTCAAGGCTTCTGAGGGGTGCTCCTGCAGCGAACATTCCACAGAATTCTGCCGAGATGCGGGCCTTAAACGAGTAACTGAGTTGCCCAAGTTCAGTTCGTAGAGCTGAGAGGATTTTCATGAATGTGCTTTCAAAATACGGCGCAACAGATACCGCGCCGGGTAACTACAGATAGTAGACAGTGTAAGATTCTACCACGCAGGCCCCTGTAACAGGCGGAGGCTGGTATCTGAGTCTTGTGCCTTCCCTTCGACGGTAAACGTGAGGTTGCTCTTCATCAAAGGTGTACGCGAAACTATCACGGTTTACCCTGTAAAGTGGGTAGAATAAAGGATGGACACATCAGCTTAAAGGTCACTACTTCCGGCGCGGGAAGGTCAGGAAGGCTCAAACATGGGAATTTTTAACATTAAATCGCTCAAAGACAGGTATCTGTCTAATGGGCCGACTGAGTCTACCCAGAAGCGGCAGGGGCAAGAGTCCTCGGCGAACGAGCAGGACCCAACTATTAAAAGCGGCGTGTCGCGCCTGGCAGCGATCCGTGATTCAAGTTTCCACCAGGAGACGTCGCCTGATCGTCCTCCGCAGGATTCGAAGAACCCGAAGAAAAGGGTCGGGGAGGATGTGCAAACCCTGCTGGAGCAAAGCACCGCCGCTGGTACCGACCTCATTGAGGTGGTGACCGTTAAACCTACGGGTGATACCGCCCCCGTACCCACCGCAGCTGACCATAACACCACCGCCGACCAAGAGCCCGCCCCGCAGGATGAGCCTGCAGATACCCCAGCCCATGCTGTGTCCGAGAATCAGCACCATAGCTCAAACGAACCCCAGCCACCACGCAAGACTTCTTCGAAGGATAATGCTCAGAAAGCTCAGGGTGATTCCCAGCATCAGGCACCGGCTGCTGGTGGCGATGTTCCCATGCTGGGTGCCATAGTTTCCTCCGAACCATCCACCGAAGATGGTGAACCCGATAAGCGGGTGGTTCTGGTGCCTAGCGCGTACGGGTTGGATGTTCCCCCAACAGATACCGACTCTGTTGATCTTCCCGACGATACGGCGTCTAAAGCTAAAGCCGCTGGTCAGGAGGCTGCACCTCATCAGGCCCCGCACGTGATGACTTCTGAGATGGCGACTAATCATTACACCTCACAGATACCTGCCAAAGCGCCTGAGACTCCCGTAACAGCCTCGGACGGGGAAAGCCCGGAAAAAGTCACCCTGGTGCAGGGGGTATACGGGATAGACGTTCCGCAAGAAGCCGGGGAGAACCTGGACACTCCCACCCGCGGCGTTCCTTCCCCCACCGCATCTGCGACCTCCAGTCCCAATAATCGACACGCAGGTCAGAAGGACGATACCGATACACCCGATCCAGCGCTGGTGCGTGGCGTCTACGGTTTAGATGTGCCCGAAACCCCCGCAGAAACCGCTGACAGTTCCGCTGCCCGGCAGGATTTCCCAGGCCCGCATGCTCAGCCTGCGGCAGCCCATCAGCAGCAGACCGGAGTGCCTCAGCTCTCATCACAAGAGCGTGAGTACGACATGCTCGCGGGAGAAGAAACCGTTGAGCTGGCCCCTATCCACGTTCGGGAGGCTCTGGAAGCTCAACGAGCGGCGCAGAAAGCGGCAGCCGAAAAAACCAAAACCACCGCTGAGGCTGAGTCTGAGCCTGCTGATGCTACCCCGGTGCCCCCCGTTCAGGAGAAGGACGCCGACCAGCAGGAGCCCCGTAAGGTGACCACCGCGTCGTTCAGCTTATCTCCCGAGTCCGTGAGTGAAGCGAAAAACCGGGTCTCGGCACCGGCGCAGGGCGCTGGCCCTCTTGAGGCCGTGTTCGTGTGCACCGGCAATGTGGCACGCAGCGCCAGCGCCGAAGTGATCGCACAGTCTCTCGCTTCACAGTACGGGCTGGAGGATAACTGGGTGTTTACCAGTGCAGGGACAGCAGCTCTGGCTGGCTCCCCTATTTATAAGTACATTGGCAACGAACTTGAAGGGCGCGGGTATGACCCTTCACAATTCCGGGCCAAGCAGCTTACCGCTGACATGATTGAGCGGGCCACCTTGCTGCTGGTGGCTGAGCAGGATCACGCGGACTGGATTCTGCGGGAATGGCCGCAGTACCACACGAAGGTGCACCTGATGAAGCAGGTGGCGCGTATCCGGGAGAAAGCCAGCCGCCGTGCCGAGCCGATCTCGTTTATTTACGGCTACACTGAGGCGGCGCACGATACCGACAGCATCGCTGACCCGTACCGGCGGGGACGCACAGCCTGCCGCGTTGCGGTGGATGAGGTGGAGCAGTCGCTTCAGGTGATTCTGCCGTGGCTGGTACGGGCCCGCGTGTAACCCAAAGCTTTTAATACAGCAATTAGGACGTCCCGTGCACCCCTATTCCGGTGGTGCACGGGACGTCCCTTGTGGATAAAGCCGCTAGCCCCGACCTTTCAGGGCCAGCGGCTTTTTCACAGCCTGGATCTTAGGCGTGGTCGTTGAAAATATTGGTCACTGACCCTTCGTCGAAAACCTCACGGATGGCTCGCGCCACAAGCGGAGCGATGGACAGTACGGTGAGGTTCTCAAACCGTTTATCGTCCGGCACGGGCAGGGTGTTCGTGACCACCACTTCGGATGCGCCGCACCCAGATAGCCGTTCAACGGCGGGCCCGGAGAATACCGGGTGGGTCGCGGCGATAATGACCTCTTTAGCGCCTTTTTCTTTAAGCACGTTGACCGCCCCGGCGATGGTTCCGCCGGTGTCGATCATGTCGTCAATCAGTACGCAGGAGCGCCCCTCAATCTCACCCACCACGGTCTTTGAGACCGCCTGGTTAGGCACGTTAATGTCACGGGTTTTGTGCACGAATGCCAGCGGCGCGCCACCGAGCAGGGTGGCCCAGTGCTCGGCTACCCGAACACGACCGGTGTCGGGGGAAACAACGGTCACATTCTCGGGGTTTTCCACGCGGCTCTTAATGTACTCAGCGAGCACAGGAATGGCGAACAGGTGATCCAGCGGCCCGTCGAAGAACCCCTGAATCTGGGAGGTATGCAGGTCCACACACATGAGGCGGTCAGCACCAGCGGTCTTGTACAAGTCAGCAATCAGGCGGGCCGAGATCGGCTCACGCCCCCGGTGCTTCTTGTCCTGGCGAGCATACGGGTAGAAGGGTGACACCACGGTAACGGAGCGGGCTGAGGCGCGTTTGAGCGCATCAATCATAATGATCTGCTCCATGAGCCATCGTTAATGGGGGCCGGGTGGGATTGGATGACGAAGGCGTCGGCACCGCGCACCGACTCTTCAAACCGTACGTACGTCTCGCCGTTAGCAAACGTGTACGCGGAGGTTGGTAACAGCGGGTGTCCCAGCTCTGCGGCGATTTCTTCCGCGAGTTTGGGGTGCGCACGCCCGGAAACCACCGCAAGTTTACGCACACCCGGATTGGTAATCTCGTGACTCATGGTTTTTCGCTTTCTTGTCAGTGATCCCCTGCCCCGTTGGCGGCTTGCGCGGCCGCTGCCGGTTCGGTTCCCTCACGGTTTTTAAGCACCCAGCCCTCGATATTGCGCTGGGAAAATTCAGAGATTGCGAGCGCACCCGCTGGAACGTCCTTGCGGATAAGCGCGCCTGCACCGGAGTAGGCGCCGTCGCCTACGGTCACGGGGGCAACGTAGATACCGCCGGACCCCATACGGGCGTGCGCACCAATAACGGTGCGGTTCTTGGTGACCCCGTTGTAGTTTGCAAAAACAGACCCGGCGCCGATGTTCGCTCCGTCGCCGATTTCTGCATCCCCCACATAGGTTAGGTGCGGTACTTTCGCCCCGTCACCAATCTGGGAGTTTTTCGCTTCACAGAACGTGCCAAGTTTCGAGTCCTCACCAAGTACGGTGCCGGGGCGTAGGTATGCGAACGGGCCTACCGTGGCTCCTGTACCAATTATGGCTCCCTGCCCGTGCGCGCGAGTGACGGTGGCGTTTCTTTCACGGTGACGTCGGTGAGGGTGGTGTCAGGGCCGATAACCGCGCCAGTGGCTACGTTAGTGGCGCCGTGCAGCTGGGTTCCGGGTAGGATGGTCACGTCGTTCTCAAGGGTGACGGTCACATCTATCCAGGTGCTCTGCGGGTCTATGATGCTCACCCCGTTACGCATATGTGCTTCAAGGATGCGCGTATTGAGTTTCCGGCCCAGCTGAGCGAGCTGTACCCGGTCGTTGGCGCCTTCAACTTCCCAGCGGTCCTCAATAGCGAGCGCCGAGGTGCGGTACCCTTTGGGAACGGGCAATAGCGAGCACATCGGTAATGTACTTCTCACCTTGGGCGTTATTGGTGGTTACTTCCGCGAGGGCTTGACGCAGCACGGTGGCGTCAAAAGCGTAAATACCGGAGTTAATTTCGTCGATGGCGAGCTCTTCGTCAGTGGCGTCTTTTGCTTCGACGATGGAGGTTACCTCACCAGCTTGGTTGCGCACAATACGGCCATAGGCACCGGGGTCATCCACGTGGGTGGTGAGTACGGTGACGGCATTGGAGTCGGTTTCGTGGAATGTGATGAGTTCGCGGAGGGTTTCGGGCCGCAGCAGGGGCACGTCCCCGTAGGTGACGAGCACGGTGCCCTCCACAAGGCTCTGCTGATCGAGTGCGAGCAGCCCCACTTCAACAGCCCGCCCGGTTCCGGGAATGTCGTCTTGGTCTACGATGGTGACGTGCTCGTCGAAGGCGAGTACATGCTCAGCGACTTTATCGCGCTGGTGGCGTACCACAACAGCGAGACGTTCGGGGGTGAGGTCTCGGGCGGCAGCAACGGCGTGCTCCACCATGGAGCGCCCACCAATGCTGTGCATCACCTTGGGAGTTGCGGATTTCATGCGGGTACCAGCACCCGCTGCTAGACGATCACCGCGGACGGTACCTTATATTCGGAACCCTCAAGCTCTGCGTTCACCTAATTTAACTCCTTTACGGGGTGTTTGCCGCCCACGCGCCGCTGCTGAATCGGCGTGTTAGCTTTGCGCTCCGCCACTAGGATTCGAACCTAGACAAACGGCTCCAAAGGCCGGTGTGCTGCCATTACACCATGGCGGAATCTTCCCCCGCTGTTACCATGTTTACGGCCTGGGACAGGGGCACTCATAAGTGTAGCAAAAATACCTTTACTCGTCGCATCCCAACACGGGGCGTATTAGCCCCCACCGGCCCTAGAGATAGCAGGCTGGCGTGTGCTCTTATGTGCAGGGGTGGATACGTTCAGCCGCTGGTGGCGGTACCCTGGATACGTGGCACATTTACTTGGCGGCGAAGCGCTGCACCTTCAGTTCCCTACCCGCACTATTTTCGAGGGGGGTGACCGTCGGCATTAATGAGGGCGACCGCATCGGCATTGTGGGTCGCAACGGCGACGGTAAATCCACGCTCATGAAGATTCTGGCGGGGCGTCTTGAGCCGGACTCCGGGCGCGTGACGGCGCGCGGTGGCACGCGCATCGGGTATCTGGATCAGTCCGACGTTCTCAACGATTCTCATACGGTCGGTTATGCTCTGGTGGGTGATACTCCAGAGTATGAGTGGGCCTCGCAGCCGCGTATTCGTGATGTTATTGCCGGTTTAGTGTCTGATCTGCCCTGGGATGCGCCGGTTTCTTCACTCTCGGGTGGGCAGCGTCGCCGCGTGGCTCTGGCTGCTCTGCTGATACAGGAGTGGGATGTGCTCATGCTGGATGAGCCCACTAACCACCTGGACGTGCAGGCAATTACCTGGCTGCGCATCATCTGAAAAGCCGCTGGAGCAAGAATGCGGGCGGCTTACTAGTGGTCACTCACGACCGCTGGTTTCTTGACGAAGTCAGTACCGATACTTGGGAGGTTCACGATAATATCGTGGAACCTTTTGAGGGCGGGTATGCGGCTTACGTTCTGCAGCGTGTGGAGCGCGATCGGCAGGCGGCCGCTGCGGAGGCAAAGCGCCAGAACCTGATGCGCAAAGAGTTGGCGTGGCTGCGTCGTGGCGCCCCGGCGCGCACCTCAAAGCCGAAGTTCCGCATTGATGCGGCGAATGCGCTGATTGCCGATGTGCCGCCGGTACGTAATACCGTGGAACTCAAGCAGATGGCGGTTTCCCGTTTGGGTAAGGATGTGGTGGATCTTGAGAACGTCTCGGTCACCTTTGAGGATTCTTCGCTGCCCGATGGTAAACGTGAGGTGCTGCGTCGCGTAACTTTGGCGGATTGCGCCGGGTGAGCGCACCGGTATTTTGGGCGTGAATGGTGCCGGAAAATCTACCCTGCTTGCCTTGGTCACCGGCTCTTTGGAACCGACCGAGGGGCGTGTAAAACGCGGTAAGACCGTCAAGGTTGCCACCCTCACCCAGCAGTTGGATGAGCTGAAAGAGGTTGAGAACGACCGCGTGTCTGATGTGATCGGCCGCAAGAAACGCAGCTATATTGCCGACGGTAAAGAAATGTCGCCGTCGCAGATGTTGGAACGGCTAGGTTTTACGAGCGCGCAGCTTTCTACCCCGGTGAAGGATCTGTCGGGCGGGCAGAAGCGACGACTGCAGCTCATGCTCATTCTCTTGGACGAGCCGAATGTGCTGATTCTTGACGAGCCTTCCAACGACCTGGATACCGATATGCTGGCGGCAATGGAGGATCTGCTCGATACCTGGCCCGGCACCCTGCTGGTGGTTTCTCACGACCGTTACCTCATGGAGCGTGTGACCGATCAGCAGTATGCGGTGATTGACGGTTCCTTCCGGCATCTGCCCGGTGGGGTGGACGAGTATTTGGCACTTTCTGCAGCGGGTCGGGGCGGTTCTGCCGCCGGGGTTACGGGCGGTGCATCCACCCCAACAAAAAGAACGATTCTTCGGTTTCTGACAGCCAGGCTGAATCAACGGACTCTGGCCCCAAGAGCACACCGAAAGTATCGGGGGCGCAGGCACGCGCGGCGCAGAAGGAATCCGCCGCGATTGAGCGTCGCCTCGGGAAATTGGGCGAGGAACAGAGCAAGCTCTCCGAGCAGATGAGCATGCACGACCCCGCCGATTACGCCGGGCTTGCCGACCTGGGGCAAAAACAGCAGGCGCTTCAGGATGAGATCGACGAGCTAGAGATGCGCTGGCTGGAACTCTCAGAACTCCTCGGATAGCCCGCTCCCCTGACTATAAAGGCTCTTTATACGAATAAAGCAAGTTTTCCAACACTTTATTTACATCAAGGGCTTTTTGCCAGACTAAGGAAGGTGCCCACGAATACACTCAATGGTGACTCTATGAGCTCCTGAGCAGTGGCACTAAAAGATAGCACCCAGCAAAAGCATTCCTTGTATCTTGGATTAAGTTCAGCAACGTTTTCGTCACTTTCATACTTCTATATGGCCATGAGCTGACGCCTATATATATGAATTATCTGCCATGCAAATATATTTACCCTCGAGCCACATTCATCATGTGCTCTGCACGCATGCGGTTAGTTTTTTCGAAACTTTTATCTGACATAAATTTATGCGCTTGTAAAGCTCGTTGGGTAACTTGGGCGTAATCACGGTTTAACTCAACTATTTTCTGAGCAGCGGCGGATACGTCAAAACGTGAAAATTCCCAGCCCACTCCCCGTTTTACCAAAGGAGTGAGAGTATCGTTGGAGAATCCTGCAACCGGGACCCCCATCCCCAAGCTTTCAAAGTATGTGCAGGATGGGTCACCCTGACGATGCGGCAAAAGCATTATATCTACGTAGTCGCGTACATATTTTTTCCACTCAGGGTCAAATTTTATAAATCCTAAATTTTGCAGGTTTGGGTACTGGTATTCTTGTACCAGATCACGGTATTCGCCGTCGCCCATAATAACGAATTGGATATCAGGGTTCAGAGCATGTGTCTGTGCTGCGATCTCCAGAAAAAGATCAGTCCCTTTAACAGCAGTCCATCGCCCCGAGAATGCCACTGTAATCCCTGCACCGTTCTTAGGTTGCATAGATATCTGAACGCTATCTAGATCATGTTGATATATACGGTGATCGTAATATCGAATAGTACGCGGGTTAATGGAACCATATTCTTCATACGCACCATCACCGTTAATCTCTATTCCTGATGCGTTATGAATAAGCTGTTTAAATTTTTTATTTTGTCGCTTCTCCCCAACATAAATTCGAGCTTTATTAATAAGACTAATATTTGGCTGTGAATAATATGCGTTTAAACGAGTTCTTGAGGTAAATTCAATGCTATAACATACAGGAATATTCTGAGCTTCAATTGGTTTTACACTCGGAGTTCCTAAAGTGCTAATAATATCAGGAGATAATTTTTCTATTAAACCGGAAGTAGGTAATTCAAGGTAGGTAGAGTTACTTGGAAGGTAATCACTTACCTTATCCAGGTTACGAGGAAGCGTAGGGCTGCCATATTCTTGTACCCCTTTTGAGGAGGTCACTAACAGCTCCATATGTTTGGTCGTTTCCGCCAAACTTTGTAATGTCCTATCTGTAAGATAGATTTCCCCTTGGTACCGGGTGAACGGCTCTGCTAGTACTGACAGCATTTTCATAGTGACCTATATCCTTATGTACTGTAGGGAAGCTCCTCTGCAATCTCCACTGGGGTCTAAGTTGCTATAGCAAAACGTCCGCAGCGGCGAAGTGCTGCGGCGAGCTCATCAGCTGTGGGTGCGTCCTCAACAAGGATAGCCATAGTAGGCCCTGAACCAGAGACAATATTTCGACAATATCCTCAGTATCCCTTGTTAAAAGGATCTGAAGATCTGGAGACAGAGTCACAGCTGGTGCTTGCAGATCGTCACACAGCTACCAGCCAATCTTGTGCAGATGTGCAATAGGAGCCTCATTTTGAGTGAGTGTGTGTAATAAGCCCGAAGGCATTATAAGTGTATCATCTTCAGGATAACGCCCAGCGGCACGACCTTCATCTAGTTCACCAAAAACCTGTGAGGTCGAGGGCCTTTCTGAGGCGGCGACCAGCACGATGCCGAGAGGAATCATGTCTTCAGGCAGACCCACGATGCGCAGCTCGAGCCCGGCCCTTTCTTCCCTGCTAATCCGCCCAGTGGGAACGTGGGTAGAAAAATCGCTCAAAGCACAGCGAGAGTTCAACAAAGCACGCTCATCTGTGCCAATGTACCGTCAAGCAGACTATTGTCGGGTTTGTAAGGGACAGCGAATACTTTCAAGAGTATGGCGAGTGCTCCTGTGCCGTCTCAATATAGTAGTTACTGTCCTATCCTATTGGAGGTTATTCTTCTGTACATACCCTGAATAAAGCTCATGGAAAGGTTCTTCTATGAGTTGGGGGAGATATCCGCAAGTGCTGCTGCAATGGCCATGAGGTCCGCATCCAGCTGGGGACTGTTCAGTCCCGCAACCTGAAATAGTTCGGCGAAGCGGTGCCGCCAGTCCAGTCTTTGCAGCGCCATACGCACCTGGTTTCGGCTCTGCTCGGGCGTCCATTCGCTCACAAGCTGCGCCACCGCATCCAGCCCGGCGCGCGTATCCTGCGGGTCAATATCGACGGTCGCTCCATCCCACAGTATCTCGCGTGTGCTCTCGGTTTTAGGTACCTGCCCCACTACGGTTACCCCGTGGGCGAGCGCATCCGTCCAGCGTCCGGTGATGTACTCCTTATTTGGGTGCGTGTACGATGCCGGGCTCACCAAAGTGCTAAAAGCCAGCAAAAATTTGGCATCCGCAAGTGCTCGTTGTAAAGACTCGACAGATTCGCGGTCGGTGGCACCGAACGGAGGGCGGCCCGCAAAAGTTATTCCCGTCTGCCGAGCACATTCTGCGGTGCGTTCATCGTCTTCATAGGCGGCTGGTTGGCGCCCCACCCGAAGCAAATCAGTGGTTTTTGGATGCGCCAGATGCTCTTCAAATCTGCTCCACACGTCTGCGCCCCAGGGAAGCACGCGCACGTTTTTAACCCCAGCACTGCGCCAATCGTGCACGTCATCGCGATCCGCCACAAAAACGGTGTTATAGGTGCCGTTGGTGGCGATAGCGGGTATGCGGTCGTCCCAGAAGCTATCGATAACCCACCCGTAGATTCCCGCATAACGCCGGGTAGCTAGGCGCGGCTGTGCAATAGCGTAAAGCTGTCCGGGGTCGCTGGCAATAACGAGGGCGGTACGTCCTTTGCCACGAATACGCGGCAGTCGCGCCAAGATTTTGGCGGCAGGTTTGAGCGATACGCTCGGGTCGGGGGTGACGATGCGCGCATCCAGGTACGATGCCATCAGGCGCGCCATCTCATGAAGAGGCGCCCACCCGGGCCCTGATGGAACAGCAAGGATAATATCCGAAGAAGTCATAAATTCTCCAACAACGTGCAACACTTGAGCAGGGAATCTTGAGGAAGAAACCTCTAAAACTTATAGAGCACACAGAATAATTTTGAGCGAGTCTAGAGCATCAGTATACCAACAGCTATCTAAATGACGCTCTTCCCTAGTCTCTTTCTTCTATTCAGACTACTGGCTGAGTCATGATGTTTTCGCTCACCATGCCGTCCACGTGGGCGACCAAGTCCATATAGGCTCACAGATAACTCTCAGGCGCTGCGACCCACGGAATAGGTCTCCTTATCAATGCGCTAGAGCCAATGTGGAGACACCTATCGCCAGTAGAAAGAGCGCTTGGTTGAGTCAGAGCGTTTCTATAGATTGCAGACGCCACTATTGATAGCAACTGTACAGTTGACGCCGGTGCCATGTCCGGAGGCTACGCTCCCTAGCCCCTGCAGGTGGTAGATACATCCCAGCGCACCAGAGCCAAGTAGGTTACAATAGCTTCAGACCGGCTTGCCACGGTGGTAGAGCCGCATTAGTCACACTCACTCACACGAATTCTCATGATTCAGAAACTCAAAGATTTGAAATACCGCCTGCATCTTATGCAGCGAGAACGCACGAATGCTCAAAAACGGCGTGAACTCGCCAAGAATGGCATTATTTTTGGTGCCGGAGCATATTGCGATCCTAGTTCCACCATTATGCCTAAGGTCATAATGGGCACGAATTGTTTTGTCAATAAAGAAACTTTGGTGGGTGCGCATACGACTCTGGGAGATAATGTTTTTCTGGATCCGCGCGTCACCATTTTTGCCGACACCCATGAGATTGGTTCCGCTGCTCAGCGCGCGGGCGCAAATATTACTCGTCCCGTACACATCAAAAACGGTACGTGGGTGGGGCAAAACGCTGTCATTACCGCCGGGGTTACGATCGGCGAAGGATGCGTGATTGCCGCCGGTGCCGTGGTGGTGCACGATTGTGCGCCTCATGGCGTGTATGCGGGCGTTCCGGTGCGGCGCATTCGTGATCTTGACGCCGAAGAAAATTCATACCCAGTAACCGAACAGGTGGAAGGAGAACGGTCGTGACTCATCCCAAGTCCGTCGCGGCATCCGTCATTATTCCGGTATATAACGGCGCCAACTACATTACGCAGCAGCTTGATGCCCTCGCCGTTCAAACAGGTAACCCCAGTTTTGAGGTACTCGTGTGCGATAACGGCAGTACCGATGACACTCGCGCCGTGGTCGAAAGCTACAATGCTTCCTATCCCCTGCGGGTGGTAGCTGCATCCCAGCGCGCCGGAGCCAGTCACGCCCGCAATATGGGGGCGGTGCAGGCCATGGGCGATGTTCTTATCTTCTGCGATGGCGATGATCTCGTAGAACCCGACTGGGTGGCTTCACATCTGCACGTGCAAAACCTATATTCCCCCGTCATAGCAAGCGGGTCTCTGCTTCATGACCGGGTTAATACTCCCGAAGTTCTGCGGGCTTACGGTCTTGAACCCGGCGATGATCAGAAGACTCTGAGCACACGCACCAGGATTTTCTACGACGATGAGCTCACCCCCTATGCTGGTTTCTGCCGACGGTTGCCGGGGGTAATTTTTCGATTCCTCGCCGCGTATATCTTGAGGCTGGGGGTATGGATTCTTCATATAAGAGTTCCGAAGAGACCGATTTTGCCTGGCGTGTGCAGCTTGCAGGCGTTCCGGCGGCGCTTACGCACGGGCCTCTTCTGCACTATATTCTGCGGGATAAACCTAAACGCATTTTTCATCAGCAGCGCGCTTACCAAAAATACAAGGTGCTGCTGTGGATGCACTATCGGCAGCATGGAATGCGTGGCCCCAGCACGAAGGCGTCCATCCTGGAGGTTCTGCGGCAGGCCCCTAAGCTTATAAGCCCTATGACTCGTTTTCGAGCGGCGTATCTGGTGGGCGGCAATCTAGGGGCGCTGGAGGGTATTCTTCAGTACCGTATCCTCAAGCGTATCCCGAAGCCGCTGCGGCTGGATACTGTGCCTAGTACAGATGAGTAAGGGACTATCCCGGGGGAATTAGAGCATTGCGGGGGTTTGGGTGGCAACAGCATGGCGGCCGCGGCGGCGAAGTGCTGCGGCGAGCTCATCGGCTGCGGGTGCGTCCTCAACGAGAATAGCCACGGTAGGCCCTGAGCCAGAGACAAACGCCTCAACTATGCTCTCATTATCCATGGTCAAAATAGTTTCAAGACTGGGTGCTAGAGTCACGGCTGGCCCTTGCAAATCGTTGCGAAGCTGCCTGCCAATTTCGTGGATACGTGCAATGGGAGTTTCTGTTTGGGTCAGCGCGTGCAACAGCCCGGAGGGAACCTGCAGCTCACCGGCTTCGGGGTAACGCCCGGCGGCGCGTCCCTCATCAAGCTCACTAAATACCTGCGGGGTCGAGAGCCCCTCTGAAGCGGCGACCAGCACAATATCGAGCGGAATCATATCTTCAGGCAGCTCTACGATGCTCAGCTCGGTTCCGGTGCCCTCCCCCACGGCTAACCCGCCCAGCGGGAACGCGGCACGCACCACGAAGGGCACATCGGCCCCCAACGGCGCAGCTAAGGCAAGCAGCTCTTCAAGTCCGAGGGTACGTTCGGTCAGCCGTTTCTCGTAAAGATACTGGTCGACCGCAAGAAGCGCGGCGGCGGCATCAGCCGAGCCACCCGCCATGCCCCCGGCCACTGGAACGGCCTTATCGATATGCAGGTTCAGGTTGAGATCGTTCACGGTGAGCCCGTGCGTCTGCGCCATAGCAGCAGCTGCACGATACGCCAGATTCTTCTCGTTCAACGGCACCTCGGCGGGGTCAAATTCTCCGGCGCGGTGCTGCTGATCAACCAGGGAGTCGGGAACAATATTCAGGCTCAGGGTAATTCCCTGCTCCTGAGCGTCGCGGGCGGTGACGGTTTCGTAGATATTGACCGAAGAAAAGAGCGTGGCCAGCGGATGGTAACCATCCTCGCGGGGGTTACCCACAGCGAGGTAGAGATTCACTTTCCGGGCGCTTTTGCCTGAGTTTCTAGAACATGCATTCTTTTTCCGTCCCCGGTTTCTTAATCTTAGTTTTCATCGGCCGCTAGAACTGGCACCCGATGTGCCGCCTGGGCGATCCGAATATACCCGTGAATATCTAACTTTTCACCACGCTCAGTGGGGGGTGACACCCGCCTCGGTCAGAATCGCCTCGGCACGAGCACCGGAACCAGCCCATGAGGCAAGCGCGGCCCGCAGAGTTTTCCGCCGTTGGGCGAAAGCCGCGTCAATCACGGTAAAGACTTCGTCACGGTCAATATCGGCAAGCGGCTGCGGGCGCATCCTGAATCCCACAAGCCCGGAGTTAATCTTCGGGGCGGGCCAGAATACGTTTTTACCGATAACCCCCGCTTTAAAGACCTCAGCGTACCAGCTTGCCTTCACCGAAGGAACCCCGTAAATCTTGGATCCGGGTTTTGCCGCCAGACGGTCAGCAACCTCGTCCTGCACCATCACCAGGGCGTGGCGGATGCTCGGGAACTGCGCGAAAAGGTGCAGAAGCACCGGAACCGCCACGTTATAGGGCAGGTTGGCGACCAGCGCATCCGGCGTGTGGGGAAGCTCGGTCACCTTGAGGGCATCCATGAGCACCACATGAACGTTCTGTGCCTTGTCGGGACGGAATTTTGCGATAGTATGCGGTAGCTGCTGCGCCAACGGCGGGTCGATTTCAACCGCAACAACCTGCCGCGCAGCATCTGCCAACCCCAGAGTGAGAGAGCCAAGCCCGGGACCGACTTCGAGCACAGTCTCATCATCAGTAATATCTGCTGCGGCAACAATGCGTCGAATAGTGTTTGGGTCAATCACAAAGTTCTGCCCCAGGGTTTTCGTGGGGCGAATGCCCAGCTGCGCGGCAAGGTCACGGATTTCTTGGGGGCCCAGCAGGGGTTTATCGTTCAGATTTTCTCTCACCCTACCTATTCTACGGAAGGTTGCAGGTTTAGGTCGAAGGACGCCGCTCACTGGTGCGGGTAGTTACTTGAGAACTCTGCGCTTCTTCCGTACCTGCCAGAGAGTCGATGTGACGATGTTTTGGGCATTCTTCAAACGAGCTTTGGGGGCGGCATAAATCCGCAGCTTATTAAGGAGCGGCTGGCCTTTTGCCTGATTCGCTTTACGGTACACAAAGTGTGTCCCATCTTCCTCAATAAGACTATTTCCTGTCCAGTCGCACAGCCCTGGTTGCATCACCTTAATATCCACCCCAAAATCAGCGGCGAAAAGAGGCCAATCATCTGCTAGCCAGTACTGTGAGCCGCGCGCATCAATCTGCTCAATAATTTTCTGCGCCGCCGACCGAGAGATCAGATACAGTCCTGTGCAGGCGGTCCAGTCATTAGCGCAGTATCCTAAACGGTGACGGCCCCAAATAAACGGAGACAACAGCGACAACCGGGGGTAAGGGGTGCGGGGGTTCATACGACCCATCTGGGTGGACCAACCATCCGCAAAATTCACCACACCAATGCTGCGGGATTTTTCAATAACCCGAGAGACAATTTCATCAATGGAGGGGTGGATCAACGCATCATCTTCAGCAACAAGTGCCCATTCTTCCCCGCTTTCTAGAAAATCACGCCACACGTATGTATGGCTCAAGGCGCATCCTACTTCTCCAGGACGGGCCAGACGGCCTTTTCTTTTCTCAAAATAGGCAGCATCAAATTCAGGGCTTTGACCAGGAGTAGGCAAAGCACGCCCATCTACTCCCCAAAATATATAGAAACCTGCACTCCCCGGGGCATTGAAGAACTGCTCAAGACGATTTTCGCCTTTAAGAGCAACAACATATTTTTTCATTTTTCCTCTTTATACTTGAAACGGCAATGATTTACCGATACCCACCAGGGTATGTCCCAAATTGCATATCTTTAACAATTTTTATACGGTCAATATATTTAAGGCTTAAGGGGCTTGTGATCCTTCCCGCCAACTCAAGCCATGGAATAGGGTACTCCGGCATATACCCAAAAGCTTGAGGATCTCCGTAACTCTCCAACAAGGATGAAAAATAGTCCATCCTGCGGTTTACTTCAGCAATCCATTCATCGGTAAACCTACTATACGGTTTACACCCAAAAGCAGACATATTCACGACCGATTTATAATAGTTACGTTGATCTTTCCCCAATACCCCGCTTGCTGATGACGAATTCCAAGACCCTATTTCGTGCGGCGCAATAACCCACATATCTGGGGTAGCATTAAGTTCCTCAAGAAGAGGCAACCAGGGCTTATCCATGGGTTTTATATCCATATACACACCACCGTGATGGTGCATCAGATAGGCACGCAGGTAGTCAGAGCGTTGAATATAACTTAGTTTTTCGTAGGAAGGGTGTAAAGGATGTTCGGGAAGCACATAATCCGCAAGATTATCCGAGGTTATCAGAATAACTTTACTTTCAGAATTAACGGAACGAATAAGGTCGATAGATTTCTGACGAGCCGGAGTTATCTGGTTATCCCCCAACCAGACAATAAATATCTGATTAGGGGCGTTTTGAAGATTGTCTTCCGGAAGTTGAGAATCATAGAATAGATGATTAACCATAAATGTACTAGAGTTAGGCATTGCAGTATTTTTAATACGGTGAGTATATTTTTCAATATCATAAGAGTATGGGCTTTTCTGCGAATACCAACTGCGTATCTTATCTACCCCTGCGCCATCTTTGACATAATTAAGCCATATATAATGTTTTATTTTTTTTGAAAAAGAAATGATTGACACAGCTTTGCCCTAGTTCTCTCACATTAGTATGCTATTGATACGTCACGGGACAGAAAGCTATTTATCGGGATGCCGCATCACACAAGGCAAAATGTGCTCCAGAAAATTTGAGGTAAAGCCTTAAGGTGAGCTACAGCGTCTACTATAGTAGCATATACATGTGATAGCTCGTACAGGCTTCGGTAAAGGTGGCACAAAAGCTACTTAGTCGTGTGTACTGATCGTTACCATCATCTAGAATCCCTCAATTCCCCAGCTGCCGTACACACGCACTGAGTTCGCGCGGATCATTTGGCACAGGTCCTCTAGACCCTGCTCACGGTGCGCCGCCATGAACCGCACCGTATAGTTCGTCATGTACGAGGCATTCGGGCGGCCCCTAAACGGGTGCGGGGTCAAAAAAGGCGCATCCGTCTCGGCAAGAATCAGTTCGGGACGCGCCATACGCAACGACTCCTGAATATCCTTCGAATTCTTAAAGGTCACGGTTCCGGCGAAACTCATATACCAGCCCTGCTCATTACAGATACGCGCCAGCTCAGCCCCACCCGAGTAGCAGTGAAACACGGTGTGTTCGGGTGCCCCTTCTTCGAGAAGGATGCGCACCACATCATCATGCGCCTGCCGGTCGTGAATCTGAAGCGCCAACCCGTGCTTCTTCGCCAGGCGAATATGCTCACGAAAGCTACGCTTTTGGGCTTCAATGCCCTCTTCTCCGGTGCGGAAGTAGTCGAGCCCAGTCTCGCCGATAGCTCGCACGCGCGGCTCGGCGGCAAGTGCATCCAAGGTCTCCAGAGCTTCATCAAGGGTACCGGCGGATTCCAGGTCGGGGGCGGTATTGGGGTGAATAGCAATCGCCGCCAGAACCCGCCGGTCGGCGCGGGCGGCGGCAACCGCATACAGCGAGGAGGGAATATCGCAGCCGACCTGCACAATGGCACCTATGCCGAGTTTCCCCGGTGTCGAGGGCGTCTCGGGCGGTAATTTCTACTTCGCCATCGAGCAGATCCATATGGGTATGGTTATCGACGATGGCATACGGCAGAGGCTCGGGCGCAGGCGGGAACACAAGGTTACGGGACCGCCCGTTATCGCCCTTTGTGGAGCGGCGTCGGGTGCCTTCGCCCGAAGGTTCCTGCGCTATCCCTCCCCCGGTCTCGTCCCGGTAAAGCTCGGCGCGGTAGGGTGCGGGGGTCTGCTCTTCTTCAACCTGCCAGCCGTGTGGAAGGGCGCTCGCCCTCAGCTCTTGTTTGCTCGGCACCGTAGAGTGTGCCAGGGTGGCAAGGGAATCTAAATATTCCTGGGTGAGTTCGGTTTGCTCGGGGCGGCTCTGGCACACGGTATTCTCCTGCGGGCTGTGTTGAAGTGTGTTTTAGGGGTTGACGTTTCGGGCAGCAATGGCAGCTGCGTAGAGCTCTTGTTTGGAGGCACCCGTTTCAGCGGCGACAGCGGCGCACGCGTTTTTGAGGCGTTCGCCTGCGTCCACCCGTTCCAGGACGAGGCCCACGATATCTTGCGCCTGCGGAGTTTCGGCAGGCTCGGCGCCAGCGACCACGATCACGATCTCTCCGCGCACCTGGGTTGCGCGCGCCCAGCCGGCGAGTTCGTTCAGGGTGCCGCGCAGGGTTTCTTCGTGCAGTTTGGTGAGTTCGCGGCATACGACGGCACGCCGTTCTCCTCCGAAAACCCGGGCAAAATCCGTGAGCGTGGCGGCTACACGATGCGGTGATTCGTAGAAAATCATGGTGCGCTCTTCCGCCGCCAGGGAGTTTAGCCTTCGGGTACGTTCCGAGCCTTTACGGGCCAGGAACCCCTCAAAAGTGAACCGCCCGGTGGGCAGTCCCGAGAGCGCGAGCGCGGTCAACGCCGCTGAGGGTCCGGGGATCACGGTCACCGGCAGGTCTGCGTCGGCAACGGCGCATGCTGCAACATAGCCGGGGTCTGAGATGGTTGGCATACCGGCGTCTGAGAGCAGCAGAACCGTGTTCCCGTCGCTGACCGCCTGCACGAGCTGGGTGCTGCGGTATTCCTCATTATGGTCGTGGTTCACAATAACCCGCCCCGTGGTGCGCACCCCCAGCCCGGAGGCGAGGGTGCGGAGCTTGCGAGTGTCTTCGACGGCGATCACGTCGGCGGTAGCGAGCGCCTGCCGTAACCGATCGCTGGCGTCTGAGAGGTTGCCGATGGGGGTCCCGCCGAGGATGAGAACACCGCCGCCAGTTCCATGTGCTGCTGCGTGCGGCTGGTGTGCTCAGCAGGTGCTTGGTCTGGTGTTTCAGCCTCGGGCATAGGGGTGTTGTTTTTATTGTGTGGTTTCATGCGGCTCACCTTCCCAGTGTAGGCCATGGTCCGATGCTGGGTGGAATAAAATTTCTTGCGGAATAATCCCCTAACCTGCCCGAAATATGGCTTTCTGGGGGGATTAGCCTCTACGATGTTTAGGTGACGTTACAAACCGGTATTCTTTCCCCCGTAGGCTCGGGCCGTTCATCAATGTCCGAGCGTTTTAATGAGTTGAGTATGCTCGCCCGCTTGGGTGTGGCCCGCGTGTCTGCGCCCCGCTGGGCATGGGTTGTACCCGCCCTGATGGTGGTGCTCGCAGGCATACTGCGTTTTGTTTATTTGGCACACCCGAACGCGATTGTTTTTGATGAGACGTACTACGCGAAGGACGCCTACTCGTACCTGCATTACGGGTATGAGCTGAACTGGACGAAGGAGGCGAACGGAACCTTCGTGGCGGGGAGCCCTTCAGGTCTTCTGATGGATTCCCCCGAGTATGTGGTTCACCCTCCGCTGGGTAAGTGGATGATCGCCGCCGGGATGGCGATTTTTGGGGATAATAACCCGTTTGGGTGGCGTTTTAGCGCGGCGCTGATTGGTACGCTGTCGGTGGCCTTGGTGGCGTATGCGGCCTGGCTGCTGTTCCGTTCTATGACGGTGGCTACTATCGCCGCGATCCTCGCATCCGTGGATGGGCTCATGTTTGTGGAGTCCCGTCTGGCGCTGCTGGATATTTTCCAGATGTTCTGGATTTTGGCGACTTTTGTGTGCCTGCTCTTAGATCGGCAGCAATCGCGGCGGGTGCTGGCACGTAAAGTGGCGGCTCTGGCCCAGCAGAACGGCGGCACGCTGCCTCAACTTGTGTTTGGTCCTGGTTCGGGGTGGCACCTGTGGAGGCTGGCCGCTGGCGTGTGCGCCGGCGCGGCTGTGGGCGTGAAATGGAATTCGCTGTTCTTTATCGCTGCTTTCGGGCTGCTGACCGTGTTCTGGGATGTGAACGCACGCCGTATCCTGGGGCTGAAGAACTGGGCGGTTGTGGGTGCGCTCCGTGAGGGCCTGCCCGCGTTCGTTCAGATGATTGGTGTGGGGCTTATCGTGTACCTGTCCACGTGGGCGGGCTGGTTTTAAGTCATCGAACGCTTTCTACCGGCATTGGGCGCAGGATAATCCCGGGCAGGGGGTTCAGTGGCTGCCGACTGATCTGCGTTCGCTCTGGGAGTACCATGTTTCGGCGTTTAATTTCCATTCCAAGCTAGATAGCCCCCATTCGTATGCGTCTCCCGCGTGGAAGTGGCTTCTGCTGGGGCGACCCACCTCGTACTACTATGAGTCGCCAAAGATGGGGTCGAAGGGGTGCACCGCCTCTTCCTGTTCTGAGGCGATCCTCAATATCGGCAACCCGCTGATCTGGTGGGCTTTTATTGCGGCGATCCTGGTAGCCTTGATCGTCACCATTGTGCGCCGTGACTGGCGGTTTACATCTTTGCTCTTCGTTTTTGCCGTGGGTTACTTCCCGTGGTTCCTCTACCCGAACCGCACCATGTTCTACTTCTATGCTCTCTCGTTCGAGCCGTTTTTGATTCTGATACTTGCCGGTGTGCTGGGGCTGGTGCTGGGCCATTCGGGCAGCTCAGTGCGACGCAAACGGGTGGGCCTGTACTTTACGGGCGTGTACCTGGTGGCGGTACTGCTGATGAGTGCCTACTTCTGGCCGCTATGGACGGGGCAGACTATCCCTTATAACGAGTGGCTGCACCATATGTGGTTCTCTTTCTGGATTTAGGGCACCAGCAGTTCGCTGTCAAAACCTGTTCTGTTCGTCACCGAACCGCGTGAGATACCGTTTAATGCACGTCATATGAAGCGGGGGTGGAAAACCAATATTGGTTTTCCACCCCCGCTTTTTCGTACCTGCCGTATTGCCGCAACCTACCTAGCTTATGAGAAGAAACTTCCGCGTGAGCGCACTGGAGCACTATCCTCGGTGGAGGGGCAATGAGCTAGGGAGTCAGCCTTAGGATTCTTTTCCATGCTTTCCTAGCCCTAGGTAATTCCTGCGGATGTTAAGCATATAAGTGTGGCGCCGACCCCGTCATATAGCTGGGGTCGGCGCCGCATACTTCCTCGAAGGATTATGGACCTATCCGTTGGAACGGGAAGCCTGCTGGGAGGCGCTCACCTGCTTTGCCTCCTGCACCTGAGCATCAGCTTTTTGAAGTGCCGCGAACCGTTCGGCACTGCGGCGCAGGGCCACCTGTTTACGGTAGCGAGTGGGCCAGGTGTAGCCCATCAGCAGGAGCACAATCAGCATACTCAGGGCCGCAACGGCAATGGCCGCATCTACCCAGAACTGCGGCGGGTACAAGCGAATCAGTGTGTCGTTCAAATGGAACTGCCAGTTACCCTGCGGGAAGAACGTGGTGTGGAAGGTTGTAAACAGCCAATCCCAGCTGAAAATACCAACGGCAGCAAGTACGCCCAGAATCCCCACCGTCAGCCACGCACCGGTGAAAAGGCTGCGGCGGATAACACCGGGGGCGCGCTCCCGCAGGGTTGCGCTTGAAATGAACGCTAGGATGAGCATCAGTACCGCCGCCGCGGTGGAGTACAGGATGACCAGTTTTACATCATGCATATGCCCCACTTCATCGGGCAAAAACGCAGATTTATGCTCCGCTCCGGTGGTGATACTCTCCAAATATGAGCGGGGGGCGAAGTTCGTCACATAGTTAAGTCCGTAAGAGCCCAACCGCATCCGTTCAGCGGTATCAAACCCGTAGGCATCTGCCGGGAACCCGGGGCGGTGGTATTCAAGCCACAGGAATGCGTCAGAAGCCACCGCACGGACCGCGATCATTATCACCAGAATCGGCACCGCGAGGGTAATAATAGTTGACCGCAGACGAAGCAGAGGCGGCTTATCGAGCACTATCAGCTCAGCCTTAGGGGCAACCTTGACTGCTTCGGCTTTACCCGGTTTGGGAACGTCAATATATTCCTTGGGAATATCAACCTCATCGGGGTCCGCAGCGACGCGTACCACCTTATTGCTGGTGGTCGTCTCGGTGCGGTATTCCTTCTGGCGGGGCTTTTCTTTCGCCGCTTCAGTGGCCTCAGCTTCTTCAACCGACTGGGCGGCCGCCAGCGCTTCCTCCTGCTCTTTTTGGCGCGCATCCCGGCTCAACGCGCTCAGGGTAGGGCTCTTGGGGGCATTATGAACCTCACGCACCAACGGGATGAACCCGGTCGAGACACTCGTGTACGTGCGCACACGCTGCCCTACGCCCCGCTCCCCCAATTTGCTCCGTGCGGGAGCAATGGGTACAGCCCCGGTGGCCACATCTGGTTCAGCCGCCGTACCTGGAGCCTCGGCTCGGATGCGCGCAAACGCCCCCGTCTGTGTCTCAGGCTGGGTGTCCTGCACGTCCTCCTGCGGCGAATCTGCGGCAGGGGCCTCGTCTAAAGCGCCCTCAGCCACGGGGTATTTAACGGCGGGGCGTAGCGCCTCCCAGCCTTTCTCATCAGGCTCGGCGGCCGTATCGACGTTCTGGCGATCCTCTGACATGTAGGTGTTCTCGTTCCGGGTGAATAAATTGAGTGAGTGCGTTGTAAAGATTTGCTATGTCACAGTTTCTCACATACTAAGAACCTTCTGCTGTACTGCTGCAGAAGGTTCGTAGTATGAGCGGTATGATAACCCCCACGCAGCGTGGCACCTATGCGCCGCTATAAGGGCGCGGACGGCTCGGCACGCGCACCACCTGCCACCCCTGTGGGGCGGTCAGCTGTTCAGCGTGCAGATCACACAAATCATAGGCGTGAGGCTCGCGATGTTCCGAGAGCGGCCCTATGACGGCCGTTGAATCGGCATAGGAGTAGGTGAGCGTAACCGTTGCTTCTCTTTTGCATGTTTGTCGAGAGCACAGTCGTGCGGTTTGCATGGTGGGTAACCTTCCTAGCCTTAGCTTGCCTGCTTGCGCAGCCTCCGGCGTTCGCGTTCTGAGAGTCCTCCCCAGATTCCGAAACGCTCATCATTGTCCATAGCATATTTTAGACACTCTTCGCGCACAGGGCAGACCCCGCACACGCGTTTAGCGTCACGTGTGGAGCCGCCCTTCTCAGGAAAAAAGGCTTCGGGGTCCGTTTGGGCACAAAGTGCTTCAGCCTGCCAGGCAAGTTCACCTTCTTCACCGCCGGTGCCGTAAATATCGGCTGCGGCCTCCCAAATGTCGACGGTGCCACCGTCGGGGCAAGCCAGCAGCCCTGTTGCCGCCCTGCATTCTGCAGCGGGCGCGATATCAGCGCCGAGGCTCAGCTCGGCGGCAGCAAGGAACACATTGGCCTGTTCTTCCAGTGATTGCACTGCGTGGATTGTTTGCATAGTGTAGAGCTGGGTTCAGCCCGGGCAGTCGCCGCTGGCACCAGCCCGAGTGTTTTACATCTCGGGGCTGATGCATGAACCCATGGTCGTCCCTTCCGTGTTCTCATCATGTGAATGAGTCTGCGGGGCCAGTCTCCAACACACTGAGGTGACTGGCCTTTGGTCTGCGGGATTGAATGCCGAAGAAGTAGCGCTTTGCGGGAGGGTTGCGCTATCGGCGGAAGTAACCCCACCTATTCATTAGACGGGCGACACGCCCTATTCGTCAAACTGGACTTAATGTTGCAAAAGGTGTAAACACCTCATGGAACTCAAGTAAGCGGTTACAGCTGATAAATTCATTCCACATATATCGAATAGTCGCAAATAAATCTTTTATACCGACAAATACATGCAAAAGATACGAAAAATGTTTACAAAACAAATAAATATTCGTACTCTGGGTACAAATAAGAGCCTAAGGTATGGTTGAGGAATGGCAGAAAATCTACTCCCCAAACTTTCAACCGCACGCTCTCTCAACCAGGTTTTTCATGCTCTCGCTGCAGTACAAACACCGGCCATTATCTGGCATTCGCGCGGCGGGGAACGGATCGAACTTTCGGGGCGGGTGCTCATGAACTGGGTTGATAAAAGCGCAAACCTGCTCCTCAATGAGTGCGAGGTCGAAGAAGGTAGCACCCTGCACATAGAGTCCGATGTGCACTGGCGCTGTGTTGCTCTCTGCTTGGCGGCGTTAAGGGCAGGTGCGCTGCTGAACAGTAATGAACCGCAGGTTGGTGTAGCGTTAGACGCTGCCACCGCAACACGCTTTACTCGTTCCCCGGATTTTCTGCTGCTCATTGACCGGGGGCCGCTGGCCATGCGTTATACGGGTGATTCCGAAGCTGTCTTTAATGTTTACGACGGCGAAATCCTGGATTTCTGCGCCCTGGTACGCAGCGAAGCAGATCAGTTCATGGGCATGCCGCCCCACCCCACCACAGAGGTGCTCGCCGGAGTCACCAATGCGGATGTGCTCGCCGAAATACTCAAGCAGGCCCGCAGCTTTGACTCCCATCAGGTGCGGCTTGACAGCGGAGAACCAGCCCTTGCGGCCCTGCTTAACTCTCAGCATAGTTTTGGCACACCCGAAAATGCTCTCGCCATTGTCTGCGAGGTACTCGGGGCTCTCGTGGCTGGCTATGCAGTACTCATCACCGACCCCACAGCAGGTTTTACCCCAGCAGAGATAGCACCGATTCTTGCAAGTGAACGGGCTGTAGATACCCGCCGCCAGGGGAAATAACTGTTACAGGTTAAGCAGCAGTAGATTAGCTACACTGCTGCGTTGATGAAGCCACGCGGTAGCACCTGCGAAGCTGCACTGTACAGCGTTAAATAAAGATGGCGGCCCACAACACATCATGGACCGCCACCTTCATATTCCGTCATACATTAATTTTTATTGCCGTTCGAGACTTCAGCCTCAGCAGCTGACTCCTGCGCTATAACAGCTTCTGCTTCAGAGTCGTGGGTCATAATCTCGGTTGCTTCTTCCAGCATATGGCCAAGCTCTTCATGCTCGGTAGCCCCACCCTCAGCAACCTGTTTGCGGTGTTTGCCGTACACCCAGAACCGGTAGAGAAAATACCTCAGGATAGTACCCAAAATAGTGCCAATAATCGTGCCCGAAATGAACGAGGCCTGAGCGGTTCGCAACCCCAAAATGTAGGTGCTGAAAGCCACGCACCCGGCTTCAACAAGGATTCCCAGAATATTTACGAACGCAAACTCGATTGCCTCACGCTTCCAGTTCTCGGAGCGGTTCTCACGGAACGTCCACAGCCGGTTCATTAACCACGAGAAAATAGTGGCTACGATACTGGCAATCACCTTGGCTTTAGTGTGGGAGTCGTGCATGATGGTCACCATCAGCGTCCACACCACCACAGAGTTCACCACGAATGCGGCGCCGCCAACAGTGCAAAATTTGGCAATCTCAATGCCGTACGTGTTCCAAATCGCTTTGATTCGGCTGGGAAGTGAACTCATGTTTACCTTCTCGTTTTGCCCCCGGTGAGGATAGTTCACTGGGCCGCATGTATTTCTACCTACCTTGAAATGGTAGTACACCACATACGAATATGCCTTCTCAGCTGCCCCCTTTACAAGTCAACTCCCAGTTTTATGGGAGCCTATGTGCAGCTTACTACCGTTGTTATTGGCTAACCGCTAGACTTAGGTGATGTGACTTACCCTGTAACTGGACCAGTAGTTGGCGTGATCGGTGGCGGACAGTTAGCCCGCATGATGGCACCGGCGGCAACAAATCTCGGATTGAATCTGCATATCCTCGCCGAAACCCCTCAGGTGGGTGCCGTAGCCGCGGTGCGTACCGCCGTAGTAGGCGATTACAAAAACCTTGACACCCTGCGTGAGTTCGCGGCCGGTAAAGACGTGATTACGTTCGACCATGAGCACGTTCCCACCGAACTATTGCACACCCTTATTGCAGAAGGCGTGAATGTGCAGCCACGCCCGGAAGCCCTACAGTACGCCCAAGATAAGCTGCTCATGCGCGCGGCGATCGAACGGCTGGGGCTGCCGAACCCCCGATGGGCTAAAGTGAGTACGCTCACCGAACTACTTGAGTTCGGGGATGCGACCGGCTGGCCGGCGGTGCTCAAAACCCCGCGCGGAGGCTATGACGGCAAGGGTGTGCTGGTGCTCGAATCTGCTGGGGACGCTCGTGAACGCGCCGCCAGCTGGTTCGACCAGTTGGAATCACGCACCGATTTTTCCTCACTTCTGGCGGAGGAGAAAGTACCGTTTACCCGCGAGCTGTCGGCGCTGGTGGCCCGCCGTGAGAGCGGGCAGGTTATCCCCTGGCCTGTGGCTGAAACAATCCAAGTACATTCGGTATGCGATGAGGTGATTTCCCCCGCCCCGAACCTTGAGGCGCAGGTGGCCGCAGCCGCATCTGAGGCGGCGGTGCACATCGCCACAGAGCTGGGCGTGACCGGGGTAATGGCTGTCGAACTGTTCGAAGTTCCCGGTTCTGCATCCGGGTTCTATATTAATGAGCTGGCGATGCGCCCCCACAATACGGGGCATTGGACCCAAGACGGTGCAGTCACCAGCCAGTTTGAGCAGCACCTGCGTGCGGTGCTTGACCTGCCGCTGGGTGATGCATCTGCCCTTGCTGAAGTGAGTGTGATGAAGAATTATCTGGGCGGGGAACATGATGACATTTTCGGTGTGTATCCGCTGGCTTTTAGTGCGGAGCCACGCGCAAAAATACATTTCTACGGCAAAGAACCCCGGCCGGGGCGTAAGATTGGTCACGTAAACGTTACCGGCAGTGCGCATGAACTTGAGCAGCTGCGTCATATTGCCGCGAATGCTGCCTCTATTCTGCGTGATGGCAGGCCGCTATAGGTTTAGATGTGTCCCTTGTGGAAGGAGAAAGAGAATGACGACCTCCCCGTACGATTCTGACAGCCCCGTAGTGGGTATTGTGATGGGCTCCGATTCCGACTGGTCCGTTATGGAAGCAGCCGCGACGGTACTTGAAGAATTCGGTATCCCCTATGAAGCCGATGTGGTTTCGGCACACCGCATGCCTGAAGACATGATCGCTTACGGCCAGCAGGCGCACACCCGCGGTATTCGCGTGATTATTGCTGGTGCTGGCGGTGCAGCACATTTGCCGGGGATGCTCGCCTCGGTTACCGCCTGCCGGTGATTGGTGTGCCGGTGCGGTTAAAGAACCTGGAGGGTATGGATTCCCTCTTGTCAATTGCACAGATGCCCGCCGGGGTTCCGGTGGCGACTGTTTCAATTGACGGGGCGCGTAATGCAGGTCTTTTGGCTCTGCGTATTTTAGGGTGCGGCACCGATGACTTCGCGCAACAGGTGCACTCCGACCTGCTGGATTTCTCAAAGAACCTGCGTCAGAGCGCGGTCGATAAGGGCGCTGCATTGCGGGCCAAGCTAGAGGAGCGCCGTGCGGAACAGCAGGATGATGCACCCACCATCCGCAACTCGGAACCGACCCAGCCTAAGCAGCCCACCACCCCCGGCGAACCGCAGGCTTACGTCCCGTAAAAACACAGTACACAGAAAACCCATTCGGTTTTTCGTTTATGATTACGCAGTTGCTGCGCACCCTATGAACGCCTAGCGCACAGGGTACACGGCAACTGCGTGTTTATTTATGCTCTTTCCCGTAAAAACCTGCAGTTTCGGTGGGTCGAGCACTGACACAGCACACATCGGCCGCAGGATGAACCCTATAGAATGGTGCCCATGAGCAATATTCTTCAGTCAGAGATTTGGGCGCGTTTTCAAGAATCAAACGGGCACACCGTCATCCGCCGCAGCGGCGAGGGTTGGTCGTATATCGCCACCGTTGAGGGCGGTAAAACCGGCAGGTACCTATACAGCCCGTACGGTCCGGTGGCCGAAGATGCACAGACATTTGATGCCGCCCTCACCTCGCTGAAGGCTGAGGCGAAGGCACACAAGTGCCTGTTCGTGCGAATCGAGCCCACCAACCCGGCGATCTGGGGTGAACGTGATGCGGCGGCATTTTTGATCTCACGCCAGGCGGTGCTTTCACCCCGCCAGGTTCAGCCCGCACACACGCAGATCATTGATCTTTCGGGAAGTGACGATGAAATCCTCAAGGGGATGAAATCGAATAACCGCAACCTGCACCGCAATATTCACAAGAAAGGCGTGAGCATTGAGGTGTCTGAGGATCCTGAGGATATGGCGGTGCTGTATCAGTTCTTGGAGGCAACTGCCGACCGGAACGGTTTTAACCGCCAGCGAGACGAATACCTGTCGCAGGTGGCACGGGTGCTCATGCCCTGCTAAGGCTGCCTCCCTGTATATTGCCCGTCTCACGCATGAGGACGGCACGGTGGAGCCGATTGCCGCAGCTTTTGTCTACGACTCAGACGATACCCGCACCTACGCCCACGCGGCGGCCTCATTTGAGCACCGTAAGCTTTCAGCAGGCATTCCGGTGGTGACGAACCTGATTTTAGACGCGAAGGCTAAAGGTCTGAAGTACGTGGATTTGTTCGGCATTGCCCCGGAGGATGAGCCGGACCACGAGTGGGCCGGGTTTACGAAGTTTAAAAAATCTTTTGGTGGTGAGTCAGTCACCTACCCGGGCACATGGGATGTTCCGGTGAACGCTGCGGGCTACAAGGTGTACGACGCCGCATACCGGGCGCGGCCGAAGGCACAGCAGGCGCTCGCTCAGGCAAAAGAACTCGTGAAGGACGCCCCCGCACGTTTGAAGAAACTCTTGAAACGATAAAACCGTTACGTAAAAGTTTTAACGGCCCACCGTACCACCTGGGTTTCGGCTGTTTGGCGCCACTATGGCCTTGCCCCAAACAGCCGGGACTGCGCCGTACACACTTTTATATTCAGTCGTATAGGTGTTTGCGGGCGGAGTTAGCCACGTGAATATCTTCACGGTGCGGGGTTGTTGAGCTGCAGCACTCTGAGCACCCCACCGTATTGCTGTATACGCACAGAAATAAGGACATACGGGCACATTATGATATTTTTACCGGCCAGGGTTAGAGAAGTGCTGGACAGCTCCGGGTACTCGCATCGGTACGCCGTCTCGGACTATGAGCTTAATGAGATTAAGGCCCTCTACCAGAAATTTGGTATCGCCATTAATGACCGCGTGGTTGAGCTCATGGGTGTTGTGGGTGATAGGGTTCTTGAGTACCGGAACGGGTCTATCCCCGCCAGAGGGGATGTTCCGTATGAAATAAGCTTCTGCCTCCGCGACGTTCTGGGTAAGTCTGCAAAAACTAATATTTTAAATACCCGCGCGCACATCAGCTGGTACGAGGAACGACTTCACGTGAGCGGGCTGGTTCCTGTGGCGATCATGCCCTCAGGCCCCATGACTTTTTACCTTGACGATCAGGAAAACATATACGGGATTCTTGATGACCTGGTGCTGGGGTATCAAGGGCGCAGCCTATGGAATAGTGTGGTGAAACTATTCGACGGTCACGACACGCACGTACCGATCTCACGCCCATAAATAATTCGTTTGTGCCGGGGCCAGGATATTAAGCGGGATGCTCCCCGCCTTGAGCGGGTTCTGTGTATCCTGCCTCCCTCCCATCTCATTGTCAGAGTCTCGTAGGTTTTGCAGAAGTAGCCGATTGCGGCCAAGAAAATGCGGGGGAAGGCAAATGAAGCTGCCTTCCCCCGCATTGTCTTACACCCTGTGAAACAGGGCAGGAACTATTAGTGGGTGTGTGCGAGAATTTCCTGCATACGCTGCAGACGGTGCTCCGCCTCAATAGTGCGCACAGTGCCCGAGGAGGAGCGCATGACCAGCGACTGGGTGGTCACAATGTTCTTGCCGTACCGTACACCGCGCAGCAGTTTACCGTCGGTAATACCGGTTGCGGCGAAGAAGCAGTTATCGCTGGTAACCAGATCGTCAGTGGTGAGGATCCGGTCAAGGTCGTGCCCAGCGGCGAGCGCCTTCTCACGCTCGGCCTCGTCGGTGGGTGCCAGGCGGCCCTGGATAACGCCCCCGGTGGCCTTAATAGCGCACGCGGCAACGATACCTTCGGGGGTGCCGCCGGTGCCGAGCATCACATCAACACCGGTTCCTTCGCGGCAGGCAGCGATAGCGCCAGCGACGTCACCATCAAGGATAATGCGGGTACGGGCACCGCAGGCACGGATTTCTTCGATCAGCTTGGCGTGGCGGGGACGGTCAAGCACGCACACGGTCAGCTCGTTGATCTTTTTGCCCTTAGCCTTGGCGACCAGGTGCAGGTTCTGTTTCACGGGCAGGCGCAGGTCTACGAAGTCGGCGGCCTCGGGGCCGGTTACGAGCTTCTCCATGTAGAACACGGCGGAGGGGTCAAACATTGAGCCGCCATCGGCCACCGCAATCACGGAGAGGGCGTTATTCATGCCGAGTGCGGTCAGACGGGTGCCGTCGATGGGATCTACCGCAATGTCGAGGTTGGGGCCGGTGCCGTCACCAACGACTTCACCGTTAAACAGCATGGGGGCCTGTCTTTTTCACCTTCGCCAATGACGACGGTGCCGTTGAAGTTCACGGAGGAGAGGCGGTAGCGCATTGCGTCCACTGCGGCGCCGTCTGCGGCGTTCTTATCTCCTGCCCCCACCCAGGGGCCTGCGGCGATGGCGGCGGCTTCGGTGGCGCGCACGAGCTCCAGCGCGAGGTTACGGCTACCGTGGTTATTGTTGTTCTCAGTCATTACTCACCTTCGAGGGTTGATTGGGCCAGCCGGCCGGGCGGCCGTATAGTTTGGCGGTCTCTACGTTATCTAGCATAACGCGGGCTGTTTACTGTGTGGTTCTTTTGAGCGGTTTTTCTGGTGGGTTATTAGCGGTTTGCAAGGATGCGCAGCTCACTTGAACGGTACGGCACGGGGTGCGTCCGGTGCGTGTTGGGGGGGGGTATAGAGTGGCCGTTTGGGTTCGGGTGCTCCAGCAGCGGTGTGAGAGAATAGACACTGTGGAAAATTCTCAGAATAACGCACACAACCCCCAGGACGAGAACCCACCCGCCGGTACGAGGAAGCTGGGTGATGCATCCTCCAGCTCTTCCGCTGCCGAGCTACCGCAGGACCTTACTGCAGCCGAGCGTCCGGACGGTGAGCAGACGGTGACACCGCAGATTACCGTTAAACAGTCGAAGCGTATTAACGCCCCGGCGCGCAACATGATTATTTCGATGGTTGCGATGATTCTGATCCTTATTCCGGTGCTATGGCTTATGCCACGCCCGGATAAAACCCCGTACCGCCCGCAGGTAAATGTGGCGCAGGTTGCGTTTGAGTCGAGCCGTCAGGCAGGGTTTCCGGTAGCTGTGCCGCAGCTGGAAGGCTGGCACTATAACTATGCCCGGTGGAATGGTAATACACCGGATAATATTGGGTTTTTTTAAAAGCGGCCAGGTTACCGGGAAGAACCACTTTATTGAGCTAACCCAGGCGAAAGATACAAACCCCACGTGGGTGGCTCAGCAGACTGACAACGCCACAAAACAGGGCACCGAGCAGATAGCCGGGGTGGAGTGGGAGGTACGGGCGGCTACCTCAAAGAAAAATAATGAGCGTGTGTACTCATATGTGGCTCACGTGCCTTCTGCGGGAGGGCAGAGCACCACAATTATCCTCAGCGGAGCCGCCGACCCCGCGGAGTTTTCCCAGCTGGCAGATGCGGCTAGCGCCTATTTGAAGAACCCCACCGCTACGGCTGACCCCAGCGGCACGGGTAGCACCATTCGGTAAAGACCCTGTGTGTTCAAGGGCGCTGTTGCATGAGAGCGTGGTGGTAGGAAGCGGATGACTGGTGCCTCTTTAGCAGAACAGAGGGGGTGACACGGGCATGTGGTACGTCGAAAAGATGCCTGAGCGCATACACTAGAGGTAGTTTCTCAACGGGGTCCCGTTCGGGCCCCGCAATAACCGCGGATGACTGTGAAAGGGGACGGTGCAAGGTGGGTTCTCTCAAAGATCAGGTTCAGCCAAGCCCGGCGCAGGCGTGGAAACGTCTTAAAGACGGTAACCAGCGCTTCGTGGAGGGCATCAGTGAGCACCCTAACCAGGATTCCAGCAGGCGTACCCTGCTCTCAGGCGGGCAGTTCCCGTTTGCGTGTATTTTTGGGTGCGGAGATTCTCGTCTAGCGGCTGAGATCATTTTCGACCTGGGCCTGGGGGATGCCTTCGTGGTGCGCACAGCCGGGCAGGTGATCGAGAACGGTGTGCTCGGTTCCATTGAGTACGCGGTGGAGGAGTTCAAAACCCCCATCATTATGGTGCTGGGCCATGATTCGTGCGGTGCGGTCACGGCAGCCCGAAACGCAGCCCAGACAGGTGATATGCCGCCGGGGTTTATTCGCAACCTGGTGGAGCGTATTCTGCCGTCGGTGATTGCGCCCTCCCTGCCGCCGCACGCGCACGTGAACGATATGGTGCGTGAGCACACCCGGCAAACAGCCATGCGTATTACTGAGCAGTCCCATATTGTCTCGGATGCGGTGCTCAGCGGCGAGGTTGCCGTAATTGGGGTGTTCTATCACCTGCGTGACGGTAAAGCGGAACTGGTGTTTAGTTCCCAGGACTTGACGCTGCCCAATACCCCACCGGCGAGGGGCAGTCACCGACTACCGCTTCCCTGCCGGTGAGCGTTAAACAGCAGCCGCGCATCGTCTTCGCTGAAACGTGGGGCGAGGCTTCCCCCTGGGGGTTGTGAGCCTATTGCCGGGTGCCCGCGATCGGGTGCGTACCGTACCCCAAGCATCCGTGTACAACCCCACATAAGCACATATTTTTCTGTGGCTTTGCCCCGTTCCCTATTGCGTTCCAACGTTTAGGGTGCGGGGCGTTACATTCTGAAGGTTGAGGCGGAAAATTTCGCCCTATTTTCTGGATGTAATATCTTCAAAATCGCAGTGGCAGCATGATTTTTGCGCCTATCCTAGAGGTATGGCTGAAAATATTGAATACCGCATTGAACATGACACCATGGGCGAAGTTCGCGTGCCCGCCAACGCACTCTACCGTGCACAGACCCAGCGCGCGGTCGATAACTTCCCGATTTCGGGGCAGACCCTCGAATCAGCCCATATTCGCGCTCTTGCCCTCGTTAAGAAGGCAGCCGCGACCGCCAATGAGGAACTTCAGGTGCTCGACGCTGAGCGCGCCCAGGCTATCCGCGAAGCGGCGGATCTGGTAGCAACCGGTGAGTACGACGAGCATTTCCCCATTGACGTCTTCCAGACCGGTTCGGGTACCTCATCGAATATGAACACCAACGAGGTTCTGGCAACGTTGGCAACCCGTTCCCTGGAATCACGAGGCATTGAGGTTCACCCCAATGACCATGTGAACGCCTCCCAGTCTTCCAACGATGTTTTCCCCACCTCCGTGCATGTTGCCGTGACCGAGGCACTGGTCAAAGAGCTGATCCCTTCCCTTGAGGTTCTCGCTGCTTCGCTGGAAAAGAAGTCCGTAGAGTTCAAGGACGTTGTCAAGTCCGGACGCACCCACCTGATGGATGCAACCCCTATTACCCTGGGCCAGGAATTCTCGGGCTACGCCGCCACTGTGCGTTACGGCATCGAACGTGTGAACGCATCCCTGCCCCGCGTGGCTGAGGTTCCCCTGGGCGGCACCGCCGTGGGCACCGGTATCAATACCCCGGCGGGCTTCTCGGCACGCGTGATTGAGCTGCTTGCCGAAGAAACCGGTCTGCCCCTGACCGAGGCACGTAACCATTTCGAGGCGCAGGCAAACCGCGACGGCCTGGTTGAGGTTTCCGGTCAGCTGCGCACCCTCGCCTACGGTCTGATGAAAATCAGCAACGATATTCGTTGGATGGGCTCGGGCCCGAACACTGGTTTAGGCGAGCTGCACATCCCCGATCTGCAGCCCGGCTCGTCCATCATGCCCGGCAAGGTAAACCCGGTGATTTGTGAGGCTGCCATTATGGTTGCGGCACAGGTGATTGGTAATGATGCGACCATCGCGCTGTCCTCCACCAACGGAGCCTTCGAGCTGAACGTGGGCATTCCGGTGATGGCAGCTAACCTGCTCCAGTCCATCCGTCTGCTCGCCAACGTTTCTCGCGTGGCGGCAGAGAAGATGATCGACGGCCTGAGCGCCAATGTGGAGCGTTGCCGCTTCCTGGCGGAAGCATCGCCCTCGACCGTGACCCCGCTGAATAAGCTCATCGGGTACGAGGCCGCTGCGAAGATCGCCAAGTATTCCGTGGCGAACAAGGTCACCGTGCGCGATGCCGTGGTAGCTTTAGGCTACGTTGAACGCGGTGAGGTAACCGAGGCTCAGCTCGACGAAGCTCTGGACGTCACCAAGATGCTGGGTGATTTCTAACCTCAAGCAGCGTATCCCAAGTATTCTCCTGTAACTGCAGGAGTTCGATAACGCAGCGTAAATCCCCGCTGCCCCATGATGGGGTAGGCGGGGATTTACTTTTTACACATAAGCAGGTGCGCACAACTAACCCAGCTATGCCCCAGAAGCGCGTATAGCAGTTATTGCTTTGACAAGTTCTTTACCATCGCCGAATAAAGGCAGAAGCATTATGAGGTGCATATACCACCAAAACGCTATGAAGCTGTGCCCCATCAGCTGCCACACCGTGCCCCCAATAAAAGCGGCTACTGGGCCAGCTACAGCGACCATCAGAGAGGATTTAGGGGTGAGATCCTCATGCGGTGCGAGAAGAGAGAACCGCAAAGGGGTCGATTCGATGCGAATATGGCGCACACCTGCGACGTACCGTAACGCCAGGGCATGCCCCAGCTCATGGATAACGGCCGGTATTAGCGCGCAGGTTACTACCAATCACATGATGAGCAGGCCCAGCACTACTAATCCTGCGGCCAATTTACCCTCACGCATCTCTACCCTGCCCGGGGTGAAATAAATATGCTGCCCTTGATCCCCCAGCAGCCCGCCTATAACTAAGAGGAAGGCAAACACGATAATCGGCAGAAATAGCACGGCTACCCGGTAACACAGGTGCAGCATGCCGTTAAGGTTTAGCGTGAGCGGGCGAGAACGCCCGGCCCATATCTGCTTATTGGAGGCGTTCATTGGTTTTACGCTTCTTCCGTTGAGGAAACAGATGTACAACCAGTTGCGCTACCGCCGCTATTTTTCATCCTCTTAACCAGCTCCTCACTTTAAGTAGAAGTTTTATTCCCCTCTCAAACGGCGAATCATAATTTACATCTCGTGAGATGCTTTTCATTATTTATGCAGTGAACATGAACGTTTCAGCCGTGGTGAGTGCGTCGTTGGCGAGAGTGCCCGTTTTGCTCATAATCTGCACCCCAAGGGTGTATTTTTTGGTGGTATCCAGGCCGGAAACATACGGTATGTTCACTTCAAAAGCACCGTTATTGATCTTCTCGGGGCCCACGGTAATGAGGGAAACTGGGTCGGGGGCTAACTGCCCGGGCTCACCCAGCCCAGCGCGGTTAATAAATAGCCGCAACCTCGCACCGGCAGGAATGTACCGGCTTTCAAATCCGGTACCGTGTACCGTGATGCTCCCGCCAGCGGCGCTGGGGTTCTTATCGAAGTCAAGCCGAGGGCTCTCCGTCAGCACGGTAATGGGGGTCTGCGTATCGTATTTGGTGGTTTCGGAGGTGCGATGCCCTTCCTCGGTGCTTTCGGCGTAGCTAATCATGGTCTTCACCGAGTACTCTAGCCCTGCACGATACTGCCCGTACCAGAGCTGCCCGGTGACAAGCTCCGTTTTAAACGCCCCATCCTCTATGCGTTCGGCGGGTACGTGCACAAAACCTAGGTGGGTGTCATCAATGGTTTCGGGGAAATACTCGGGTTTGCTGGTGTCTTCTGTGAGACCCACGTAGACGCTCACCCGCTGGCCAAGCTGCACCCCGTAAAACCCGGTGCCTTCCACGTAGATGGTGCACGGAATGTACGGGTTGACATTCTCGGTCAGGGAAAGGTTTAGCTTCGGCAAGAAGCTTTGAGTGTCGTCCCCAGGGTCGTTGAGGGGTTCGGGTTCGGCCAGCACTGGGGTCAGCGGCAACGACGCCACCCCGGTGAGGGCTAAGGCACAGGCTAAACGGCGGCTGGGCAGGGAACTCTTAGCGTTTTTGAACGATTCGAGGCGCATGAGTGTCCTTCAGATGTGGTGTGTGCTTGCACTCCCAACCTACCAAACTTTAAATCTTAATGAAGGATTTTTGAAACTATTACCTGAAAGTTTTCAGCGGTGTTGTTCCGCACCGAATCACCCGTGTAGCACTAAGATGGTGCCGTTTACCCCTTCGGAGACACCGATTCGTACCCAAACCTGCAGTGGCCGTCATAGCCTAAGGCTGCATCAATACGGTCAAGCATCCTCTCTGAGAGCATGGCCCGCTCGGTCGGGTCCGTCATATCCGCCCAACGCACCTGGGTGGATTCGTCATCATTGACGCGCGCATCACCAGCAACCCAGCGGCACAAAAACGTGTGATCCAGAAACTGGCACCGGTCCCCGTTGCCGAACCGCATGGCGGGGTCGGCTTTGAGCTGTGCGAGCGCAAGCACCTCAATCTCCACCCCCGCCTCTTCATGCGCCTCCCGAAGGCAGGTCAGTGCGGGGTTCTCGCCGGGGTCCACGATACCCGTCACGGGCGTCCACGCACCGTTGTCGCTGCGGCGCACCAGCAGCACACGGTGGTCAGAGTCGCGGCGGATAACAGCCGTAGCGCCCGAAAGCCACAGGTAGTCATGACCGATTTTCTCCCGCAGGGTGAGGATGTATTCAGGGGTTGGCACTTTAATGACCCTCCTTCTTAACTCGATAGTACGACGGTTACTGCGCCGCCTAGAACAGGGTGTAGGCGGGCCACACCCACCCGGTGAGCGCCCCTAAAAGCATGAACGGCCCGAACGCTACACGCGTGCCGCTGCGGGCCATACCGAACAGAACCAGCGCCAAGGAGAATACCCCACCCACAATGAAGGTAACGAGCGAAGCCCACACCAGGTTCACCATCGAAAAATAGGCGAGCGCCCCACCGAGTGCAAGAGCGAGCCGTACATCTCCACGCCCAAGAGCCCCAAAGGAGAGGACGCGCATCAGCAGGTAGAAAACCCACAGTACCGCCCCGCCCAGGAATACCCGGCCGATAGCACCTGCATCGCCCTTCATGAGGAGCACGAGGGGAAGGGCGGTGTAGGTGCTCAAAATCATTGAGTACACGATACTGCGCGGCAGGCGGTGCTCACGCACGTCCACGCGCCACAGCCGTATCCCCTGTATGAGGGTGTGCAGGCAGTACAGTATCAGCAGCACTGCGGCGACGGTTAACCAGCCGCCGCCATGCAGTAGGGTGGTGATTTCCTGGTACATGCGCCCGCCTTACCCTGGTATGACCTCACTAACCATTAACGGTACCTGATGCTTGGCAACGGTACGGAACAGCCCCTGACGGGGTCAGGCAGCAGCTGACTTAGGATCCGAACCGGCGGTTACGGCCCGCGTAGTCACGCAACGCCCGCAGAAAGTCCACGCGCGTGAAATCGGGCCACAGGGCACGGCAGAAGTACAGTTCTGAGTATGCGCTCTGCCAGGTCATAAACCCCGAGAGGCGCTGCTCTCCTGAGGTACGGATCAGCAGGTCGGGGTCGGGCATTCCGCGCGTATACAGCCGCTGGTTAATGTCGGTCACGCTCAGGGAGGCGGCCAGCTCCTGCACGGAGGTTCCTGCGGCGGCGGCGTCACGCAGCAGCTCACGCACCGCATCGGCGATCTCTTGGCGCCCACCGTAGCCAACCGCAATATTTACCTGCACCCCGGGCAGCGTGGAGGTGGCTGTTATAGCCTGTTCTAAGGTGGCGCGCAGACTCTGCGGTAGCATGGCGATGTTTCCTACTGCGTTCACGGGGCCTACGCGGCTGGCCACCAGCCGGTTAAGGAACTCGTCAATCACGCTGATTAAGCCGCTCAGTTCCCCGGCGGGGCGTTTGAGGTTCTCGGTGGAGAGCATGTAAAGGGTTACTCGCGGGATGTTCAGCTCGGTGCACCACCCCAAAAAATCAATAATGCGTTCTGCCCCTGCGGCGTGTCCTTCACGGGTGCTCAGCCCGCGTTGGGCCGCCCACCGGCGGTTGCCGTCCACCAGCACCCCAATGTGCTCGGGCAGCGACTGTGCTGCTAAAGAGTCAATGAGGGAACGTTCATAAACGCTCGGGGCGGGTGTCACGCCCGGTTCGGCGGCTATACCGTGTACGGTGATGACCGGAATCATGGCGGTGTTAGTGGCGCTCACGGGCCACCTCATCCTTGGTTACCACTGCGGTATCCTCCCCAGCTTTAGCTGGTTCGTTGGGTGTTTCCCCCTCGTGTTCTGATGCGGCAGCTAGCTCCGCTTCCCGGGCGGCGGCGTACTGGGCACGGTACCTGAGGCGGCGGGTGCGGCGGGTCATATCAACGCCGAGGGCAACCACGAGCAGGCTCAAAAGTGCGGTCGCAAAAAAATCCGCCGATACCGGGGGAACCGGCGGGACTGCCGTCAGGGTTCGAAGCTGGAGTTACCTCGGGGGCAGCTTGCAGAACGGCATGTGTGACGTCGAATAGAGCGTTCAGAACGAAAAGGCTCATGGTTCTCCTGCGTTACCTTCAGCCGTGCGGCGCGGATAAAGTCTAAGCTTTCATTCTACGCGCTCAATTGCGCGGCACAAGCTATCCTGCACATATGGCACCTGGGAATAACCCCAAAATAGGGTTCGGGCTAGCCGATGACAGACAGCGCGGCAAACGGCGCATCACCTGAAGTTCAATACTCCTCGGCGGCTCGTACTGGGCGGCGTGATTGGGGCGGGTGCCTCCGCTGGCTCTTTTAGCCAGCCGCCTTATAATCCAGCCCGTCGGCGAGGCAGCACTCCGGCAGATCCACCGGCACCCGTGAGGCGATCAGCGTGTAGTCTTCCCACGGCCATACCTTCTTCACGTCCTCTGTAGGAATCGCAAAAAATGCGCCGTTCGGGTCGATTTGTGAGGCGTGGGCCAGCATCGCTTGGTCGCGCCGGTCGAAATAGGCGGAGCTGGGGATACGCGTGGTGCTTTCGTGACGGATTCCTTCTGTACTGACCTGATCAACCAGGTTTTCTATCCACCCCGAAAATACGCTCTGCCCATCACGAGCCATAAGAAATTCGTGTCCCGCAACCAGCCGTTCAGGATTAAACGCACGGTCGTAGTAGAGTTTCAGGGGTGCCCACGGCTGCCCCTCCCCCCACGTATGCTTCGGGGTCACCGGCTTTCTCGTATGCCTCAACAGCGACTTTGTGGCTCATAATATGGTCGGGGTGCGGGTACCCGCCGATCTCGTCGTAACTGATCATCACATGCGGGCGGTACTCGCGCACCAGGCGCACCAGCGGTGCCGCCGCACGTTCAAGGGGCTGCACCCCAAAGCACCCAAAAGGTAGCGGAGGCATAGGGTCCCCTTCGGGCAGGCAGGAATCCACAAACCCCATCCAACGGTGCTCAATACCGATCGCCTTCGCGGCGGCAGCCATTTCGCTGCGGCGCATCCCTGGAAGGTCACGGTGGGCGCGGGGGCTGTGTTTAATCTCTTCATTCAGGATGTCTCCACGTTCACCGCCGGTCATGGTGGCGACCATGTAGCGGGCGCCCCTATCGGTGTATGCGGCTGCTGAGGCAGAACCTTTAGACGACTCATCGTCAGGGTGGGCGTGAACTGCGAGAATACGCAGGCCTGTGTAATCATCTGCGAGAGGGGTTAGCTCATCCACCGAGGGGTGCTCGGGGAGCTGGGCTTTTAGTCTTGCTACAGCGTCGCTCACGTGTGTGTTCCTTCAAGTATCTAGTGCCGTCTGTGTGGTATCCGCTCAGGGACTAAAATGGAAGAGGCACATAACCGCTTCGTTGTGACATAGTACCGAAGATTCGCGTCGTGTGCCTAGTACTCGTGACGCTTTATGAACGGCTGTAACGCGTTGTTACAGGAAACCCGTCAATGACTGTTAACGCACCGGCTGGGAGGTATTTATGACCGCAGACGCTCGCCGTCATCATCCCGCCGTTGAGGAAACCCCGAAAATTTCCGCTACGGGCGCACCGGCATCACCAAACCTGGCTGACCGTTACGGCCGCTCCCCCAGGCCCCGCCGCACAGTTCCCACCCGCCTGTGGGTGGCCCTAGCTGCTGTGGTGACCCTGCTGGCGGGGGCTTTCGTGTTTTGGGTTCAGGCGGATGCCGCCGCACGCCCCAGCGCCCGCGACACGGGGTTCACGCTGGTGAGTCACGATGAGGCATCCGGCGAGTTTGAACTCTCAAAAAACCCGCACGATGCGGCCATCTGTTCGGTCAAAGCTTTGAACTCTTCGCGTGTTCCGGTGGGCTGGACTGAAGTTGAGATTCCGCCGAATACCGCCGAACAGGGTAATGAGCGGGTGAGTCGACACAGCGTGAGTTTACGTATCCTTTCTGAGGCGACCACCGTGACCGTGGATTCGTGCCGTAAGAAGTAGCCGCCAGCTTACTTTCTGACTCCCCTAGCTATCCCAACCAGCACACCATTTCTTCCAGGATTTAGGGGTGGGGAAAGTGCCCCGGTTTAGCTCTGACTCGCATCTGTCTTAGAATGGCTAGAGTCGAAAGGGGGCTGTATGCCCCATACCCGCACCGGCGTGCCCGGCGCACAACCGAAGGAAAACAATGGCAGCAACCGAGAACAATGGTGCATGGCTGACGCAGGATGCCTACGACCGCCTAAAAGAAGAACTTGACCACCTCTCAGGCCCGTACCGTCAGGAGATCGTGGAGCGCATCGCCGCCGCACGCGACGAAGGAGATTTGCGTGAGAATGGCGGCTACCATGCCGCACGCGACGAGCAGGGCAAGAATGAGGCCCGTATTAAGCAGCTCACCCACCTGCTAGAGAACGCTAACGTGGGTGAGGCCCCCAGCGACGACGGGGTGGTTGCGCTCGGTATGGTGATCGAGGCAGAGATTGCTGGGCGTCCCATGAAGTTCCTGCTAGGCTCCCGCGAGGTTGAAAGCACCCTGCCAGAAGGCAGTGACCTGAAGGTGTTCAGTGAAAAGTCACCCATGGGCGCGGCTATCCTGGGGCACAAGCAGGGTGAAGAGGTCACCTACCAGGCACCCAACGGCAACGATCTGGTGGCTAAAATTATTTCGGTCACCCCGTTCCAGGGCTAAGCTCTGGGCGCAAAAAGGTTTCAGACGAAAACCCGGGCTACTCGTTTAGTCCGGGTTTTTATGTAACCGTTATAGCCCACCTTCAAGTGCCCGCTCCCCTGGCCGTTTCGGGCGTATCACTTGCAATATCCCCTCTTAAGGAAAACTATGGAACCTGTAGCTTTTGACGATATTCCCCTCGAGATTTTTCTGGAGGATATTATGGACCTCACCCGGCTGTTTCCGGAGGATTTTCCTGCAGAATTCGCTAAAATGGCCGCACGTATCGGGGTGGAGAAACAGCACCTGTTCATTACAGACTTCATCGAAGACACCCGGGAACATGTGGTAGGGCACTATCTGGGGTATGTCTTTGATGCGCTCAACCGCAGAATGTACCAGTACGAGATTCGGGGCGGGAACAAGCTCTACCTAAGGAAGTCCCGGTAGAGGACCTCACTGTACGCGATACGGACAGTGTGAAGGTTCTTGACCTGCTCTAGTACGGCGGCACCCGGGCAGGATGCAAGCCCCGCCTCGTTGCAGCACCGACAGGGTCACAACGGTACCGGTTGGTATAGTGTGGGGGCAGCCCACGCCCGGGTCTTTAGTAGACGATAATCGGGCGGAAGCCCTCCTCCTCAAGGGCCGAAATGACGCGGTTGCAGTGCTCAGTGCCGTTGGTTTCCATATCGATCGTGATCGAGACGTCACCCATTGATAAGGATCCGCCCACTCGTGTGTGGTCCACACCGGTAACATTCGCATCGTTCTCAGAGATAATGCGTGAGATTGTTGCCAGCTCGCCCGGACGGTCGGAGAGCATCATCTTAATCGTCATGTACCGACCTGCCGCCGAAAGGCCGCGCTGAATCACTTTCAGCATGAGCATCGGATCGATATTACCGCCCGAGAGCACGCACACTACAGTGCCCAGCTCGCCGTATTCTTCCTTGAGTTTGCCGTTCATCAGTGCCGCCACCGGTACCGACCCGGCAGGCTCCACCACCAGCTTATTGCGTTCCATGAGGAAGATGAGGGCACGGGCGATGTCGTCCTCACTCACCGTCGCCACATCGTCCACCAGCTCTTTAATGATGGAGAACGGCAGCTGGCCGGGGCGCCCCACCGCAATACCGTCAGCGATGGTAGAGACCTTCTTCAATGGCACCAGCGCATCTGCTGCCAGCGATAGCGGGTATGCGGCCGCGTGCTCAGCCTGAACACCAATAATACGGATTTTCTTACCCAGCTGGGCTTCTTTAGCGCGTACCGCCGTGGAGAGCCCCGCCAGCAGGCCGCCGCCGCCCACACCCACAATGATGGTGTCTACGTCGGGCACCTGCTCCAGGATCTCAAGCCCAATGGTGCCCTGCCCGGCGATAATATCCTCATTATCGAAGGGGTGCACGAACACCGCGCCGGTTGCCTCGGCGTAGCGTTTTGCCTCGGCCAGTGCCTCATCTACGGTAGTACCGTGCAGCTCAACCTCCGCGCCGTGGTCGCGGGTGGCAGTAATTTTGGGGAGGGCAGCGCCCAGCGGCATGTAAATGCGCGCTTTAATGCCCAGTTTAGCGGCCGCCATCGCCACCCCCTGAGCGTGATTTCCCGCCGATGCAGCCACCACACCGCGTGCTTTCTCAGCCTCACTAAGTTTAGCCATGCGAACATACGCGCCGCGTGCTTTAAACGATCCGGAACGCTGCAGGTTCTCGCATTTGAAGAACACCTCAGAACCGAGTTTGAGGCTCAACGCCCGCGAATGCGCCACCGGTGTGCGCTCAATAACCCCCGTGAGCAGTTCAGCTGCTGACTCAATCTCAGATAGGGTTACAGGCAGGTCATCAAGGGGTGCGTTCACGTTCAGTCCGTTCCGTTCGCAGGTGGGCACATCTATTGACTATTTTAGTGGATGTATATCGTATTCGAAGAACATAAAACCGTGCCCTGCGCCGCATAAAACAGTGAGGCCCATCCCAGCTTAGTACTGGAACAAGCCTCACCACACCGCGACAATAGCGGCTACTTATTGCCCTGCTTCCGGGAGGGTTTCTTACCCTGGGGCGAATCAGTATTTTCTGCGGAGGCAGACTCTGCAGATGCAGGCTCCTCAGCGGGTTCTTCGTCACGGCCAGCAGCTGTGCGTGCCCGCCCCCGAACGCGCTCAGCAGCGTCCTCAACCGCACCGCGGCGGCGTTTGGCAGCTTCACGACGGCGCACTTCGTGCGGGAAAAGGAACTCTTCGGTACGTAGCTGCGGGTCGTTCTCCCAGCCGCGAGAGGCCAAGTACCGCACCACGGAATTGACCACTGCGAGCACAGGAACCGCGAACAGCGCACCCGTAGCCCCGAAAATCATGGACCCACCGGCCACCGCAAAAATTACGGCCAGCGGGTGCAAAGACACCGCTTTACCCATAATCAGCGGCTGCAGGATGTGCGACTCAAGCTGCTGCACCAGCAGCACAATGCCGATCATAATGAGCGCCTGCACCGGCCCGAGGGCCACCAGTGCCAGAAGAACCGCCACCGCCCCAGAGAGCAAAGCACCAATCACGGGGATGAACGACCCCAGGAACACGAGCACACCCAACGGTATGGCCAGCGGCACGCCCAAGATTGCGGCACCAATGCCGATACCTACCGCATCAATAGCGGCCACAAGAATCTGCACCCGCACATACGCGCCCAGGGACTTCCACCCAGCGCGCCCTGCACCGTTAACAGCGTCGCGTGCCCGCCGCGGGAAAAGTCCCACAATAAACAGCCAGATGCGTTCGCCCTCCATGAGGAAGAACACGAGGGTGAACAGGGTGATAAGAGTTCCGGTCGCCACTTCGGCGGCGGTGCTGCCCACTTCAGAGACCCCGCGGACAATGGAGCTGGGGTTCTCAGAGGCTAGTTTCCTGCCCTGCTCCAGCAGCTGATTCAGCTGCTCCGCCCCAAGCGAGTACCCCATATTATCGAGCCAGTGCACCAGCTCGTTGTACCCTTCAAGGGCTTTGCTCCATAACGAGACGAACCCCTGGGCAAGCTGCTGCCCGGTAAGCGCCACCAGCGCCAGCAGACCCACGATCATGCCGATTTCAGCGATGGCGGTAGCCGCACCTGCGCGTACGCCGCGTTTACGCAGGGCGTACACGGCGGGGCTTAGCAGGCCGCCAGCAAAGCCGCAACCATGAGCGAAATAACGAGTAGGGATACTTTCGCCAGCCCCTGCCAGAGAACCCATCCTGCTCCGGCAACCACCAGTAGCCGCCACGACCAGGCGGCGGCGGTCTCAAGGGCAAAAGGAACCGTAGTATTTTTCGTAGATGCTGTATCGTTCGTATCGGGTGTTTGACCCATCGGCTCTCCTCAATTATTTCGCTACACGAAAGCGCAAGCGGGGCACATCATGGAACGGTGTGCCCTCCCCATAAACCGTACCCCACCAGGGTTCTTTAGACGAAAAACCGGCGGCGCTTGGGGTAAGCACCGCCGGTTGAACATCTTATTTAGTTATCGCTAAAGATGCTTGCCAGGTACATGAGGATACGCAGGATCTCAATGTACAGCCACACCAGGGAGGCGGTCAGGCCGAAAGCCAAACGCCACGACTCACGCTCGGGCAGACCTGCCTCAACAGCCTCAGTGGTGTTAGTGAAATCAAGCACCAGCGAGTACGATGCCAGAGCCACGCCAAACACGCCCACGATGAGCCCCAGCGGCAGGCCAGCAACGCTGGTGTTCATGAGGGAGGTGTGCGTAAAGAGCGAAACACCCCACGAAACGACGAAGAACGCCAGGTACCCCAGCGAAGCGCCCAAGAAGATCTTGGTGAGTTTAGGGGTGGCCCGAATCTTGCCGTTTGCAAACAGCGCCAGAAGCGTGCCAAACACCACGACGGTGGCAATCACAGCCTGAAGAGCGATACCCGGGTACCGCGCATTGAGCAGGCCGGAAAGACCGCCAAGGAGCAGGCCCTCAGCTAAAGCGTATGCCAGCACCAAAACCGGCGACACCTTACGCTTGAAACCGTTAACCAGCCCAAGAACCAGACCACCGATAAGGCCCACAACCAGGAGAATGGGCATATACCAGCCCACCGCTGCACCAAGCACCACGACGGCCAGGCTCAGCCCGGTCTTCATGATGACATCATTCATGGTCAGGCGTTCGCCCTCAATAACCGGGCTGTAGCCCGGCTGCTGAGCGTACTGCTGATCGTATCCTGGCTGGTTCTGGTATTCAGGCTGGCCGTACCCCTGCGGGTAGCCGCCCTGGTACTGCTGGGGTTCGCTGGAGTACTGTGCCCCGTACGGGTTCTGCTGGTACTGGCCCTGCGGGTACTGGTTCTGCTGCGCAGCTTGCCCACCGGCACCAAAACGGCCAAAACGGGGGTCACCGCCCTGCCGGTTTTTCTTAATGATTGAGTTAATGAACGGGTTACCCGCCATGTTCTTCCCTCCGGTAAATATAGATTTTTTCTATTTTACCTAAAGAACCTACCAATAGCTTCCCCGAAGTTACCAGATAGTACGTTCTGGGCGAATTCATAGAGAATATAGGGTTCACCTCTCAAAAGGCGGAGTTCATTCCAGAGAATTATGCTCATAGCCTGGGAGCCTGAGGCAGACCCTGCGCATCTAAAACATCGAGCAGCTTTTCGCAGTAGGTCAGCGCAGCACCGTCATTATGCGAGCCGATGACCTCATCGGCTACCGCCCGCAGCGCCTGTGATGCGTGCCCCATCGCCACCCCTGTACCAGCAAAAGCCAGCATCTCACGGTCATTATCGCCATCACCAAAGGCTAGAACTTCCTGCGGATGTACGTTCAGACGCTCGCATAGATCACGCAGACCACCGGCTTTATTCACTCCCTCACGCACTAGATCAATGGCGCCAAAGCCACTGGCCAGAGGGATAACCTGAGGCGGCAGCTCACGCTGAAGAGTCTCAAGCACACTGTAGGTATCAGCCCGAACAGTCTGCACCGAGATTTTAATAAGTTCCCCACGCACTTGAGAGTAGTCGGTGATGCGCTCAGCACTCGGGTAGAACATGAGAACAAAAGAATAGGGGTCAAGCCCCTGCGGAACCGGCTGACCTTGAGCAGCGAAATAGTCCTGCACAATACTGGTGACAGCGCCCTGCCGGTTGTGCGGTATAAAAATACCCTCAGTTGTACAGAGAATCACACCAATCTGCGGCAGGGTATCCAGCACCTCATACACATGCGGTACATCTGCCTCTTTGAAAGGGTGAACGGCCAGCTCTCCCGAATCATCGGCAAGGTAGGCACCGTTCTCAGCAATATAGATAATGCCCCGGTTCTCAAACCCTTTCATATAGTCGGTGAGTTTGGTGTATGTGTTACCGCTGGCCACCACAAAATAGATACCGTGTGCCTGCAAGCGAGGCAGAATACGTTCAAACCGGTCGGTGTCGAAGGTTTTAGCGTCCGTCAGGAAAGTGCCGTCCATATCAACAGCAATTAGACGCGGGGTGACTCTGGGGTTCGCGGACGAGGAGGCAGCAAAGATTTCGGGCATACTAGTTCTTCCGTTCCATGAAGGGTGGATAAGTTTAAGGCTCTCATATCACCACCACCAACGGCTAATAGCGGCGATACCAAAACCCGGTGCTTTTGCCCTGTTTCTTCTGCCCCTGCGGGAGTCTCACCCGCCCCTGAACCCCCGCGTAAAACATACATATAAACCGTTTCTCGCCGATGAAGAAAGCTACCATCAGAACTTTAGCCCGCTAAAAACATCCCGTTTCGTCATTTGTGCACCGCTGCTTTATACGCACTCCCCACTACGGTACTCATGCGTGTTCAGATACACTCAAAATAGCTTCCGCATGTGACCGAATTCGCCGGTGGGGCCGGGGTCGGTTTTATATAATATATGTGGATGTTTTAGCACCGATACGTTGTTGTATCACCCGATAACTCACGCAGGTGCGAACGGCATCCAGCTCACTCTCACTCAATAGCTCACTCACTCAAGGAAAACTTATGCCTGCGAGCTTTCGCCGCACACAAAAACCGGCCACTATAGCCATATCTTCATTCGCTGTAGTATGTGCACTGATACTAAGCGGGTGTTCCACCGAAACTGTCACAGTGGAAGGACCCACAGCATCAAGCACTTCACCTACTGCAGCAAGTACCCACAACCAGTTATCTTCACCCAGCAGCACCCCCTATGTCAGCCCAGCCGCCGCCTTTGAAACTCAGGAAGAGGACGCCGAAGAGCAGACGCACGATACCGGAATTTCTCCCGAGCAGGAAGCCAACCCCGTAACCGCACTGCCAGCTGCGAATGTATCGGATGCAGCCAGCGCCTTAACAACCCTGCAGTCCCTACCGGTCAAGGGCCGCGCACCCAAAACCGGGTATTCGCGGGATCAGTTCGGGCATGCCTGGACAGACACCGACCGTAACGGGTGCGATACCCGCAACGATATTCTGCGCCGCGATCTGTACGAGGTGACGGTTAAACCAGGAACACGCGCCTGCACAGTGCTCAGCGGCACCCTGGAGGATCCATATACGGGGGTGAGCATCCACTTTAGACGCGGAAAAGACACCTCCCGCGCGGTGCAGATCGATCACGTGGTAGCCCTGTCTGACGCGTGGCAGACCGGCGCTCAAGAGCTGTCGAAGCAGCAGCGTATTGAGCTCGCCAATGACCCCGATAATCTGCTCGCTGTAGATGGGGCGGCTAACCAACAGAAAAGCGATGCGGACGCGGCTACCTGGCTGCCAGCTAATAAGGCGTACCGGTGCATCTATGTGGAGAAGCAGGTGCGCATTAAGGCGAAGTATGGGCTGTGGGTTAAGGCAGCCGAAAAGGAAGCGATGGTACGGGTGCTCAATGACTGTGTGAGCTCGGAAAACTCAGGCACCATTGAGCACACTCCCGTGGCCTCCCCTATTACTGAGCCCACGCGGGGTACGCCGCAGGCTCGGGTGCAAGCGCCTACACAGGAACCCGATTCTGCAGGAACGTATTACAAGACCTGTGCGGAGGCGCAGGCTGCCGGGGCAGCCCCTATTCGGCGTGGACAGCCGGGATACCGGGCGGCACTGGATCGAGATGGTGATGGTGTGGCCTGTGAGGTGACAACGAAACACTAAAGTACCGGCTGCTTCTTTGGTGCGTGTATGAACCGACCTCTCATGAGTGACTATTCATGAAATGTCATGCTTCTTCATACACGCACCATTTTTGAGAGTCACATCACACTAAACCTGTGATTTAGCTGTGAATAAGCTGTATCCAGAGGCCTTTCTTTCATATTTACTTGATAAAGAAAGTAAATTTCTGGCAAGGTATTCTCATGACTAAAGACAGCACTGCATCACTCGGTCTTCTTATTTTCCGCCTAGCACTAGGCTTCACATTCATCATGCACGGCTTCCAAAAGGCCTTCCTCAATGGGCCCACCGCGCAAGGAGCAATCTTCGCCAAAATGGGTATTCCAGCCCCCGAACTATCGGCCTACTTCACTATTGGGGCCGAACTCATCGGCGGTATTATGCTGCTGCTGGGTATCGGAACACGCATCGCAGCAGCAGCCATCACCATCGCCATGGCGGGCGCCTACATCTTTGTTCACGTCAATGCCTCCTTCATCATCGACCCGAAAACCGGGGCCGGTTTTGAGTATGTCTTTGTACTGGGCATGGCGGCCATTATGTTTATCCTCGTCGGCGGCGGCAAATACTCCATTGATGCGCTGCTCCTGCCACAACGCGGCACCAAGAAAAGCTAGCCCCCTTAGCCGGGTGCGCCAAGGCACACCCACCAACCTTCACAAACCACATTAATTACCTAAAAGCGCCCTGCCGCTCACCGCTGGCAGGGCGCTGCTATGCCTCCAAGGCGTGCAAGAGGCCTGGTGATACGACAAGCGCATCCCAGTGTATCTTGACCGGGCAGAAACTGAGTCATAAAGACAGCTCCGGTCAGAGCCCCACCGGGTACAGCAAAGCCCCACACGTTACGGTGTAAACCGCGGTACGTGTGAGGCTTATGTGCTGCATAGTAGCAGTGCCCCCAGTGGGACTCGAACCCACACTGGGCAGATTTTAAGTCTGCTGCCTCTGCCAATTGGGCTATAGGGGCCTGAACCGGCCCTCACTACTTTCGCACGAAGTGAGGGCCAGTATCAAATCCTAGGCACCTACAACCGTATTAGAGGTGTTCCTTCGTCTTTGCTGGGGCGGTACCGGTTGCCTCCTGGAACGCCAGGCGCGGGGTGCGCTGGCGGCGGATCGTAGTGGTATCACGGCCAAAGAGCTGGTTGAGTGCCCAAGTAGTCATAACACGCACAGTACGCTCAGTCGTGGGGATCGCAGAACCGTGGTAGCCGCGGTGCATAATCCACGCCAACGGACCGGCGAAGGTCTTACCCTTAAAGTTCGCCACGCCCTTCCACAGGCCCAGACCAGCCACCACACCGATCGTCTCGTGGTAGTAGTCAGTCAGCGGCTCACCGCGCCGTGCCGCCAGAATGTTCTTAGCCAGCACCAGCGCCTGGCGGGAGGCATGCTGCGCGTTCGGCACGCAGAAACCGCCCACACCGCCGCCGGAGAGGTCAGGCACGGCGGCGTTATCACCAGCAGCCCAAGCGCCCTCAACCACGCCAGCGTCCCCGGCAACACGCAGGTCTGCGTTCACACGCACACGGCCGCGCTCATCAATCGGGAAGTCGGTGTTCTTCAGCATCGGGGAAGCCGCAACCCCGGCGGTCCAAATCAAAGTATCGGTATCGATCTCACCAGCGGGAGACTTATCAGCCATATTAATCAGCTGCAGGTTACCGCCGGTAGCATCCGAGAGGGAGGTATTGAGCAGAATCTCAATGCCGCGGGCCCTCAGCTCGGCCACAACCTTCTCAGCGCGGTCTTCAGGTACCTCGGGCATAATGCGCGGGGCTGCCTCAATCATCACAAAGCGCAGGTCTGAGGGGGTCAGGCGGTCATTACGGTTGACCGCTTCACGCGCCATATCCTCAAGCTCAGAAATGGTCTCAACACCGGCGAAACCACCACCGACAATAACGAACGTCAGGGCGCGGCGGCGAGCATCCGCGTCCTCAAGAACGGAGGCAACCTCAATACGCTCCAGCACCCAGTTACGCACCGAAACAGCCTCTTCAACGGTCTTCATACCGATAGCGACCTCAGCCAAGCCGGGAATCGGGAAAGCACGAGTGACGGAACCAGCACCAAGAATAATCTCGTCATACTGCAGCTCGAACGGTTCGCCGTTATCAATGGGCTCAACTACAGCGGTTCGCGCCGCATGGTTCACAGAAACCACAAGGCCGGGAATGATCTCAGTATCACGCAGATGCTGACGCAGGGGAACAGTTGCGTTACGACCCTCCATTGAACCTGCAGCGACCTCAGGCAGGAACGGCTGGTAGGTCATGTAGGGGTTAGGCTCAACGATGGTCACTACCCCGCCGGTGGCTTTGACCGCCTTCTGAATCTTCTTCGCCACGGTGAAGCCGACGTAGCCGCCACCGACAATGAGGATACGCGGACGATCCTGAGCCAACTTAGTGAATGCCATATTATGCTACTTCCTAGGTTATATTCTGCCGCCGCGCGCAGGCGGGCTGGCTACGAAAAGACCCCGTACGCCACGCCGCATAGCGCATCGCACGAGACAAGCCAAAAACACATGCACCTAACAGCGCAGGATCACAACACAGAACCTGCGGGTGTACGTATTTTGCACTCTGTACTTACCTATCATTCTACGCGGTTGATAAGGTGAACACACACTTTATGAACCTGTAATAAACGGCAAATCGAAAAAATTATGACGACTTTTAGTTCTCATCCCGCACATGCGGCCGACGCACATGCCGGTGCATCTTATGCAGACGGTGCACCGTGAAGCTGGTAATCGCCAATAACCACAGCGCCAGCCCGCCCACAATCAGCGGCGGAATAACGCCCGAATCTTCAGGAGGCACACTCGGTTCAGGCACCTTAGCCTGGGGAATATTCTCCCCATCCTCGTGCACCGGTTCGGAGCCCGTCGGCTCCGGGGCGCTCACCTCCTGCTTGCGATGGATCGCAATCCAGTTACTAATCGACCCCAGGGGGTTCTCCGCAGCATTCGACGACGTACTCTGTGCGAGCGCCGCCGTAGGGTTAATAATGCCGAACCCGTACAACGGGTCACGGCCAGCAGGCCCGGCATCATCGGCGCTGGTAATAATGCGCTGAATAATCTGGGCGGCCGAAAGCTCAGGGTATTTCGCTTTAATGAGCGCAGCCAAACCCGACACCAGCGGCGCAGAAGCCGACGACCCCGACCACAGCATGTACTTATTGTTCGGGGCCGCAGCGATCATATTCACCCCGGGCGCGGCAACAGCGATTGAAATTCCCTGAGAGGAAGAAGACCAGGATTCCCGCCGGGAGCTATCAACACTGCCAACAGTGAGCACACCCGGGATAGTAGCTGGTGCCCCCACCTGGGTGATGCCGCTGCCGCGGTTACCGGCAGAAGCCACCACCAGCACGCCTTTCTCCTCAGCGTACTTGAACGCGTCATCCCAGCTGCGTGGCCAGCTCGCCTTATTAGAGCCGATCGACAGTTAATGATCTGCGCCCCGTTATCCACGGCGTAGCGTACCGCCTCCGGCAGCTGCTCATCAATGCTTTTACCGCCGCCGGTGCCCATGCTCAGGGATACTGGCAGGATTTTTGCCTCCGGGGCCACACCAATTATGCCGGCGGGTTTACCCGGCTGCCCGGCGATAGGGGCCACACCTGTGGTGTTGTGCCCGTGCCCGGCAATCAGGGAGGCAACCTCGGTACCGTGCATCGGCTCGGTTCCCAAACCTGTCCAGCCGTCTGAACTGCCAACGCCGGAGGCGTCATGGCCTTTTCAGGACGTTCCCTTCCAGGTCAGGGTGGGTGCCGTCCACGCCGGTGTCGATCACTGCCACAGTCACTCCGCGCCCGGTGCTTTGATTCCAGAGCTCAGGGAACTTGTAATCGTTAATCCAGTACTCGCGCTGGCGCACATCATCCCCCGCGCTGGTGCTGTTTGTGGCCGCCGGTGCGGAGGCCCCAGGCGCAGTTGGGGCCGATTTCGAAGGGGTTGGGGACGCGGTTGCAGAGGAACCCGGCGTGGGGGCCGCCAAAGCCGGGTTAAACCCGCCGGAGGCAGCCACCCCAACGCTTAGGGTGAGGGAGGCGACAACGGCGAAAGCTCTGTGCGCTAACCGGCGCGGTGCCTTTGAGGCGGGAGTCTCGGCGTGTTGTGCCGCGCCCGGCCGCTGCGCATCGTGCCGCTTATTCCAGTGAGTCGCCATTGTCCCTCCCTAAATAATTAGATCTCCTTGTAAAGTATTCTGCACTCTATAACTGTGAAAGCGCAATGCCGTCAAGGATGTCATGTTCACTTACTGTTACGGAATTAATCACACCATCAGTAATCTCATTCAGACGCGTGAGGATCCTCGCATAAATAGTCACCCCAGCGCCGATCACATCCACCCGCCCGGGGTGCATATACCCCAGCTCGGCGCGCTCCTGGCGGGTCATACTACGCAGCATCTGGGCGGTACGCTGAACAGTCTCAAGAGACAATGAGGTGCCGTTAATCGCTCGGAATCGTAGGTCTCTAAGCCCAATGCCGCAGCCGCGAGAGTGGTCGCGGTACCGGCAACCGCCACAGCGCGGGTGGCGGTGCTCAACGGCACAGAGTTCACAACGGTTTCGATGGCGGCGTCCGTATCGGCCTCAACCCGCCGCACCTGCTCATCGGTGACTGGCGCGGACACCATATGCCGCTCGGTCAGGCGCACACACCCCACGTTCACGCTTCGGGAGGAAATCACCTTAGCCTCAGCTCCCCTGCCGCCACCAAGCACGAATTCAGTAGAGCCACCGCCTAGGTCAAACACCAGCGTATTCTTATCCCCCGCACCAACGGCACGCATCGCACCCGCGAATGAGAGTGAGGCCTCCTCAGTGCCGCTAATCACCTCGGGCTCAATACCCAAGATCTGCTGAATACCCTCCATAAAAACCTTACGGTTACCGGCATCACGGGTGGCACTGGTCGCCACGAACCGCACCCGGTCTGCACCGTGCTCCTTAAGCAACTGAGCGTACTCTCTGGCAGCCTCAAAAGTGCGGTCCAGCGCCTCCTGCGCCAACCAGCCGGTGGCGTCCACCCCTTGGCCCAGCCGCACGATGCGCATCTGCCGTACCACATCCTTCAGGCGGGTGGTTTCCTTGCCGTTTTCATCAGTTTCGACGACTGCATCCGCGATCAGCAGGCGGATCGAGTTCGTGCCACAGTCTATAGCGCCAATGCGCATCTCAGGCTCCCAATCTAGGTTTTGCCGGGTTTGAGCGTTGCAGGTGGTATGCACAGCAGCTGACAGCTAATCAGCGTGCCGCCACGCGGGGTCGCAGGCACACGTATCGGGGGTCCACCACGGGGAGATCGCATCCAAAGCCCTATCCCCCATCGGGTTCACCCCGCGCCCCACCGAAAGAGTATGGCCGATGACGGCGTGCAGACACTTGACGCGGGTGGGCATACCCCCCCGCCGAAATCCCATCAATCTCCGGAACCTCGTCAGTGCCGCTAATAATGCGGATACGCTCACGCTCGGCCAGATAATTCTCATGCGCGGCACGGTACTGCTGCGCCAGCTGCGGGTTCTGCGCCAATTCATCAGTCATCTCGTACATAAGACCGCCAGCCTCCAGCCGGGAGGCCGCCGCAGTAATGACCGGGTGGGCCAGGTAGAACACGGTCGGGAATGGGGTGCCGTTTGCTAATCGCGGGGCGGTGGCCGCCACCAGCGGGTTACCGCACACGCACCGTGCCGGAACCTCAACCACATCCCGCACTTTACGGCCCAGCTGGGCCGATAGCACCCGCACATCCTGCTCGGTGGGGACGAGGGTCTGAACCGTCACCCCAACCCCTTCAGGGACACGGTTCATCAGGTCTTCTTTAGTGCTCATTTATCCTCAATACTAAATCTACTGCCGCTTCTTCTGTGCACCCTGCGGGTTCTCCACCGAGTTCCACATCTTATTCGTCCACGAATCGTCGGGGGCGTTTTTCGCCGAGGCAGAGGTGTCGTCCACCTGCGTGTTATTCGAGTCAATGCCGGTCACCGCATATGGGGTGTCTCCCTCATTCACGTAGAACAGCCTGCTGCGGGCCTGCTGACGCACGTAGTTCTCGTCATCCCACCAGGTTTTCTCAACCTTCAGCTGGGCGTTCTCCCGCTGCAGCTGCGAGATGTGCTCACGGGTTGATTCGATCTCCCGCAGCTGCGTGAAATAGTTATTAAGCGTCGGGTAGGTTCCCACCAGCAGGGCAACCACAATAATCGCCCCCACCAGGAACTGACCCGAAAAACCGCGCGCAGCAATTGGCGTCAGCTCATCCGGGTCTTGGTCGCTGCTGCCCTCACGGATCATACGCCTCTGGCGTGCTAACTGCGGGCTTTCCTTACCGCGCCGCGGAGAACGGCCCGCCCCAATGACGGCGCTGGTGAGGGTGCCTACCGTGCTGGGAGACCGCTGCGTGTCCTGCTGCTCCTGCTTATTCCGGGAGGTTCCTGCTCCCTTCGCCTGAGACGACTTGGTGCGTTTACGCAGTCCACGGTTTTTCGGGGTGTCGGGTGTTTGGGCGGAACGGGACGGCCGGTTTTTCGCCGCGTGTTGACGTGCCCCAGCGGGGCGTCGTGTGCCCCGAGAAGCCGAGGCAGCTGAATCCTTCTGTCGGTCCCGTTCTGACATTGCTCTCTCCCTTCACCGCGCTGACCGTAACCATTCTATTCTACCGGCGGGCACCGCATCCTGTACCCGCCGCTACGTGCATTAACCGTGCAGGCAACGGCGGAGGGTGGCCACCCCGCACGGGGAATAGCCACCCTCTTACTACATGAGCCTATAAGCTACCGAGCACTTATGCTTTCTTGAAGCGGGGGAATGCTGACTTGCCGGCGTAAACAGCAGCATCGCCCAGCTCTTCCTCAATGCGCAGCAGCTGGTTGTACTTGGCCACACGCTCGGAACGTGCGGGTGCACCGGTCTTGATCTGACCCGCGTTAGTTGCCACAGCGAGGTCGGCAATGGTGACGTCCTCAGTCTCACCGGAACGGTGGGAAACCATGCAGCGGTATTCGTTGCGCTGTGCCAGTTCCATAGCGTCCAGGGTCTCGGTGAGCGAACCGATCTGGTTGACCTTCACCAGCAGAGCGTTTGCCGCACCCTCGTTAATGCCCTTCTCAAGGCGCTCGGGGTTGGTCACGAACAGGTCATCACCGACGATCTGAACCTTCTCACCGATCTGCTCGGTCAGGGTCTTGTAGCCTTCCCAGTCGTTCTCATCCAGCGGGTCCTCAATGGAAACCAGCGGGTACTTCGCCACAAGATCAGCGTAGTATGCGCTCATCTCTTCGGCAGACTTCTTCTGACCTTCAAACTCGTAGGCGCCGTCGTTGTAAAACTCGGAGGATGCCACATCCAGTGCGAGAGCAACCTGCTCGCCAGGCTTGTAGCCAGCCTTCTCGATTGCCTCAATAATGAGGTCAAGGGCCGCAGCGTTGGACTCAAGGTTCGGTGCGAAACCGCCCTCATCGCCCAGACCGGTGGAGAGGCCACGGTCGTGCAGCACGGACTTGAGCGAGTGGTAGACCTCGACACCGGCGCGCAGCGCATCCGAGTAGTTCTCGAAACCGATGGGAGCAATCATGAACTCCTGAATATCAACGTTGGAGTCTGCGTGAGAACCGCCGTTGAGGATGTTCATCATGGGAACGGGGAGCACGTGGGCGTTGGGCCCGCCCAGGTACTTGTAGAGGGGGAAGGTCTGCGGACTCTGCGGCAGCCTTAGCGACAGCCAGAGAAACGCCCAGAATTGCGTTAGCGCCCAGCTTCCCCTTGTTATTGGTGGCGTCCAGAGCAATCATGGCCTGATCGACGGTGCGCTGATCGGCGGCGTCGATACCGATAATTTCTTCCGAAATCTCTTCAATGACAGACTTGACAGCACCCAGAACACCCTTGCCCAAGTATACGGACTTGTCGCCATCGCGGCGCTCAACCGCTTCCCACTCACCGGTGGATGCGCCCGAAGGCACAGCAGCGCGTGCGAAAGCGCCGTCTTCGAGCAGAACCTCAACCTCAACGGTCGGGTTGCCGCGGGAATCTAGAATCTGTCGGGCGTGAACAGCGGTAATAACAGCCATGAAAATGCTCCTTGAAAATGTAAAGGATGTGGACGGCTCACTCGGCGTCAACGCCCGGGATAGGCGCGGCCTGCTCAAGTCGTATACAACTAAAATTTTAGCAAAACTCCCACATAAACACACCGGTTACAACAGGAATTTTTGCGATTCATGAAGGTATCCAACACCTTTAGTGGGGGTACGTTGCAGAAAGTGCTCATGGCAGCACAGAACAACCCGCCGCTGCCGCTTACGCGGCGCAGACGGGTCGTTCGCTCTACCACAGTCTACGAATTGTACTCAATGAACTTACGGGTGTAGGTACGCAGGGCGCGTTCCGCATCCAGCCCATTCTGCCGTGCGCGGCACACCAGGGAGAAAAGCAGCTCACCAAAATCTTCTTCACTATAGGTAAACGGAAGATCGTCGTCTAAGGAGGTAGGCTCGGGCGGCAACACAATATCGGCCTTGCGAGCCTTAGCAATCGCCTTCGCCGCTAAGGCCAGCGCAGGCAGATGAGGAGGAATGCCGTCAAGCGGACCCCGATCGGATTTCTCCTTCTTCTTAAGCTCATCCCAGAAAACCTGCTGCTCGGCGGCGGTCATCCGGGACTCGCCCGAAGAATCACCGAAACATTCGGGTGCCGATCGTGAAGTTTTGTGTCCAGGCCCTCAATCACCTGCTCAATCGTAAAGCCGCCCGGTTCTGCCGCCGCAATATCGGCGTGGAAGAGAACCTGAAGCAGAACATCGCCCAGCTCTTCACGTAAAAGCTGCAGGTTTGTGCCTTCGGGTGCTTCGACAGCCTCCACAACCTCATAGGATTCCTCAATCAGGAACCGGATGAGGGACTGATGAGTCTGCTCGGCATCCCAGGGACACCCGCCGGGCGCGCGCAGGGTCGCCATCGTGTGCACTAAACGCTCGAAGGCTCTCCCCGCACGTGCGGCAACCTCAGCTACGTCCTTCTCGGACGCTTTATCTTCATTCACAGGCAGATTCTCCTATAGATTTCAGTGGGTGTTACAGGTTCCAGTGCGCCAGCGCAGCCGCCATATGCGCAGGAATCCTAGCGCCAAGGCGCGGGAACATGCGCAGCTCCTCCACATAACGCTCCGCCTCAAGCTGGCGCGGATACCGCACAAACGCCTGTTCACTCGAATAATCAAACGCCGCCTGTACCGGAACCCCCGGGGTGAACGTGAGACTAATCGCCAGCGGCGACCCCTCACCCTCACTATACGAATCGGTCTTCAGCCGCGGAATATCCAGGGTCTCCTCAGGCACCAAGTCGAAGGTGCGCACCTGCTCCCAGAACCCGTTACGGCGCACATGCGTCAGGGCGTCATAGTACGAGCCAAGGGCACGCACACGAATCAGCACCGTAGTGGCATCCGTAGCCGTGCCGCCCTCACCGAACAAGGCCTCAACCACGGGAGCCAGACGATGCGCCACCTGCGCCTCGGTGAGAGTCAGGTTCCCCTCGGCGAGCTTCGTATCGGAGAGTACACTCACATCTGCGGCAGGCTGTACGGTGGGGGTATCCGGATCAGCGCAGACCGTGGGCGTATCGGGATCCGAGCACGTGGACTCAGGCTTTTGCTCTGTCTCCGTCTCAGCAGCAGTCTGCTGCACGGGAGCCAGTAAAGACTCCTTCTCAACCGCAGGTACCAGCTCCTCATCATCCACATGCTCGGGAAGTTCAGGGCCGCGATGGGCCGTGCCCTCGCTGGCTGCGGCAGTCACAGTATCCAAGTCCGCAGCGCCCGTCATGGGGGCCTGTGCTTCAGGATCAACAGTATGGTCCGCTTCGGTACCAGCATCACCGGTATCCGCTGCGCGGGTGAAAGCGGCAGCATCGACAAGATTCGTCGTGTGCGCATCGGCGGGGCGTAAGAACCCGGCGGCGGCCTCAGCTGAAGCATCATTTGCCGCAACAGCAGAGGTAACATTCACAATCTTGCTGGAACCAGCGGCAGTGTTTCCTTATCCTTCTCCCCTGCCGCGGTATCCTCAAGCTCGTCCTGCTGCCAAAGAAGCGTCGGAAGAGACTGCGGGCAGAGGGCCGGTATCGTCGTTAACTGCCGCACCGTCGTCAGGGGCCTGCACCGGCTCGTCCTCGCCCAGGTCAGGGGCCGCAGCACCTTCATTGAGGGCGGCAACCGTCTCGTGCACCGTTGGGGCGGGGGTGCTGTCCTTCGCAGAATCCTCAGCGAGAGGTGCTTGAGTTTGCGGCTTCTGAAGTTTACTTTCGGCGCTGGCCACAATCGCCGCGAGCGCAGCGGCCATCCCATCAATGTCTTCCTCTTCGGCCCCGGAGTCTGCGGCTTCAGAGGTGTTCTCAGCTTCAGCAGTGGTGTCAGTGTGCGGAGCTAGACTCTGTGCGGTAAGGCTGGCGTGGCCCACCCCCCACCTGACCCGGCTGGTTGCGGTCCCCAGACGTGTCGGTATCGGTGGTGGCTGCAATACTGTCTTCCTCGGTGCCGTCCAGTTTGGCATTATCCAGCTCGGTGTCATCCAGCTCGGTGCTGTCCTGTTGCGTGTCTTGACGGGAAACATCCTCACCGGAGAGGTCCTCGGTGAAGGAGTCCGCAGGCTCTTCGGTGGAGAGCACAGCATCTTCGACTGCAGGCTGATGCATTTCATCACGCTCGGAAGCCTCGCTCAGCAGCTCCTTAGCCTCATCAGGCTCATCGCTGCCCTCATCTGCCTTGACCAGGTTGAGGGGGTATCCGCCCAGCGGCAGAGGCTCATCCTGGGTGTTTCACGGAGCGCGGTCTCCTGCTCTTCCGGCGCCTGAGTCTCATCAAGGCCCGCCAGAGGCGCAGCGTCTGCCGTTTCGTTCAATACCTCATCATGCGTAGGCTCTGCCTTATCGGCGGTTTCAAAGCCATCCTGCGTCTTCTCGCCGGGTGCTTCGTCCCGCTCACTTTCGGTGTTGGTGCGCATCAGCGGGTCAGCATCGTAGTCGTGCGTCGGTTCAGGGGCGGCACCGGGTTCGGTGCCCTCCGCAAAGGCCGTGGCGGGTGCTGCCTCCGCTATAGTGTCCGCAGCGTCGTTATCCTGCTCTGTTGCCGGGAAAATATAGTTCTTATCCCAGTTCGTGGAGTCCGCAGCACTCATGTATGAGGCCTGCACCGCCACACGCCCGCCCAGGCTGGGGCTGGCCGCCACGAGGGCGCGGGTCCACACCGTACCCGAATCCTGTGCCGCAACATAAAGCGCCGCTACGGAATCGAACCAGATGGTTCCGGGCACTACGACGCCCTTTCAATCTCATCCCCCTGGTAGTACAGGCGGTAGTTCATATCGTCATTAACCTGGTGCAGGTCAAAGGTGAGCTGCCCATGACCGTGCTCGCGCATGGTCTCAATAAGCGTGTAGAGCGGGTTGTCAGGGGTCAGCACTTCAGCATCAGGAGCATCAAATATCGGCTCCGGTGCGTGATGCGTGTCGTCACTGGTGCCGCTAAGACCCGCAGAGTCTGCTACAGCCGCAGACGCGCCCGTTGTTGCGGCCACGGCAGCAGGCTCAGGGGTGGGGGTGCTGCTCTTAACGGGTCTGCACCAGCAGCCTCAGCGGCTGAATCTTCCGGGGTTCGGGTGTCTTCTTCGTGAGGTTCAGCATCATCATGATGCAGTTCCCGCGATTCTTCCTCAACGCTCGCTACGGGGTTCTCACTGGGCTTCTTGAGGGAGTTCTGAATCGGGGCAAACTCGATCATGGGGACTTCCTCGAACCGCTCAACCTCATTCTCCGGGCGCGCCGAACGATGATTGTCCACGGCTCCCTCAGGGGCCTCGGCGGGGCTATCCGATGCATTAAAGGCAACTTCATCGGCGATGCTGGGGCTCTGGTGTGCTGCGCCTGTACCAGCTACTGATTCCTGCCCTGCAGGCACATAGTGCTCGATGTCTTCGGGGTCATTCTCACTATCGTCCGCCTCAGCAACCTGCCCGGTATCGGTTGTTTCTTGCACCGACGCCCCCGTATCTTGAGCCGAGATAACCGGCAGCGCCCCCGCGTACGTCTCAGGTTCCGTTACGGTGGTGTGGGCATCTTCTTCCGGGGTGTCGGGCAGGTGCAGCAGCACCGTCTCGTCGGTGACCAGCTCAATCTTCTGCTCGGGGTCGTTCTCATCGTTAGTTAGCCCGAGACGGGTCATATAGTCTTTTACGCGCGCCTGACGGGTCTCTTCGTCTTCGTCCTCATCATCGTAGTCATCGTCTTCGTCATCATAGTCGTCTTCGTACTCAGCTGAGGCGTCGTATCCCTCATCATCGTAGGGATCCTGGGCGGGCGCATCGTCAGTGTCGTAGTCGTCTTCGGGTTCCTGCGTTTGGGTGCTGGATTCGCTGGTTGTGGCTTCTAGTTCCTGTTCCTCAGCGCCGGGGTGCACCAGGTTCGCGCTGTCGGTGGAGTCCTGGTCGTGTTCTTCGAAGAAGTCTTCAGATGCAGCGGTGTGGCGTGCGTTTTCTTCGACAACACGCTGCCCCTGGGACCGCTGGCTTTCGGTGCGCACAAATTTCCGGAGGGATTCCTCCCACTGCTGCTGTTCCATCACTTTTTCGCTCAGGCTTCGCTCTTCCGCCTCCGCCGCGGCTGCTTCTTCAGCTGCGCGCACCTGTGCTTCCCATTTTTTCTTGCCGATTCCAAAGATTCCCACTGTGGTCCCCTCCACTAGTTCTTGTCGGCGCTCCCGGCGGACACGGCGAGAGCTGAGTGTGTCTGGTGTGTCTGCATCCCATTCTATCGCCTACCCGGTATATCAGGGCCGCAGAAATGCGGGTGAACCGCCGTATTTCTGCGGGCAAAACCGCTCAATGGTGCGGCACATGCCGTTTATGAGGCACGCCCCGGGTGGGATTTTATACAATAAATGGAATACCTAAACCATACCTGGAGTACCCGCCTCCATGCACACCGAAGCAAATTTGACAGTGCGTTCATCACTATGAAACGAACAAAAACCGCCTCACGATTGTTATTCAGCATAATGACGGTCGGGTAACTGCCTGAAGCATATTCTCAAAACCAGTAAGTTTTCAACACTTCTAGGCTAGAGGTTGGGGTGGGTAAAGGACGCCTCGCAGCTTTGCTTTCTCAAGTAGTTGAGCTCGTAAACGCTTTAGCTCCTTACGGGTCATGTGTTTCATATCAAGATAAACATGTCCCTGAGGTAGTTTCTGTTTAGTAGGGGTTTTGAGAATCATCTACTACGCGGGAACCAGTATCTTCTGCTTCACCCACGCTAATTCCCCATACTCCCACAGATTGCAGACCCATCACCTGCGTATACTCATGATACGCTTCTTTCGCTGTTACTTTACTGTCACGAGTACCGGACAGTTCACCTTTATCACGCGGGAAAATAGCAAAAAGCTAACTGGTCAATTCACCCTCTTAATAAAACTCGGGTGGCCCTGACACATCCCATGCTTATTCAGTAATGTTCTCTGCGCCCATTACCCCCTTCATATGAGAGTCCATGAGACGAACATGCCGCCCTATCTGGGCTCAACATATATCTGCGCAGGTCACTTGTGGGTTCCTGCCCGGTGCATATGCAGAAGCCTATCCTCTAACGGATAACCTTCATAGCGCCAGGGTATTTTACAATGTCAGTTTTAATTATAATGAATTATTGATAAATATGTATCAATGTCAGCAATTAGTTTAATGTGTTCAGCATTTAAGTAAAGATGAGTATTTTCTCCGCCGTTCCCCCAAGTATATATAATAATCTCTTGAGTAAAATTAAATTCATTAAATATTTTTTAAATAATTTATTTTTCGGCGCAAGGTAAAGCTCATCATAAAATATAATTAACCGCAATTATTTTCTGATATGTTCTTGGTTCCGTGAAAGAATCCAGTGGGGCATCCTCACCGTTAAAACGCCCGCCCACTAGGACAAGTGGATATACTCTACCGGGCCTCATCCCGTACCGGGTTTGCGGCTTTCGCGGCTTTTGCCAGCTCAAAACGCACCGCACGCAAAGCGGTCGCAGCCATCACCCGCACGCCCACGCCGATAGCGCGCTCATCGGGGTTGTAATCCCCCTGATGCAGGTCATATGTCGGGTCTTCAGGGGCGCGGGTACCCAACCGGAACATTGAGCCCGGAACTTCCTGCAGCATCCAGGCGAAGTCCTCTCCGCCCATAGACTGCTCTACCAGCACGATTGAGTCCTCCCCCAGCTCAGCCCGGGCGGCGTTCTCAATCATGGTCGTCTCGGTGTCGGTGTTCACCACCGGCGGCACCCCGCGAATATGCTCCACCCGGGCGTTCACCCCGAAAGGCACCGCGACCTGCTCAATCACCTCATCCAGCAGCTGCCCGGCGTGGCGCCACACCTCAACGTCTAGGCAGCGCATAGTTCCCGCCAAATACCCTTCAGCGGGGATGGCGTTTGGGGCCACCCCAGCGTTCACCTGCCCCCAGGCGACCAGCACCCCCGAACGCACATCGGTGCGGCGAGTCAGCACTGCGGGCACCTGCACCGCGATCTGACTCATCGCGTAGATCAAATCCTCCGTCAGATGCGGCCGTGAAGTGTGCCCGCCGTGGCCGCTCAAATGAATTTTGATCGTATCCGATGCGCTGGTGATCGCCCCGATACGTGTGCCGATCTGCCCCAAATCAACTTTCGGGTCGCAGTGCAGGGCAAAAGCGCGCGGCACGCCCCGCAGCAGGCCCTGGTCGATCATCTGCACCGCACCACCCGGCAGCTGCTCCTCAGCAGGCTGAAATAGGATGCGCACGCTGCGGCCCAGCGGGGTGCGCTCGTTCAGTTCGTGCAGCGCAAGCGCCACCCCGAGCATAATCGTCTGGTGAATATCGTGCCCGCAGGCGTGCATCACTCCCGGCACGGCTGAGGCATACTCCAAGCCCGTCTGTTCCTCAATGGGCAGGGCGTCAATATCGGCTCGCAGCGCTAAGGCGAACGGGCCGTTGCCGATGTCCACATAGCAGCCGGTTCCTTCGCACGCCACAGGGCTCATGCCCGCACCACGCAAGTGATTCATAATACGCTCGGTTGTTTTCACTTCACGGAACGAAAGCTCCGGGTTGCGGTGCACCTGCCGACGGAATTCGGTCAGGGTGGGCATCATGCGCGCAACCCACTCGTCAAACACCGGGGTTGAAAGATCGTAACGTGAATTAGCGAAAACCATACTTACTATTAAACACCTCGCGGCACCGGTAGGAAGAACTTTCACCCCGCAACGGGGCTGTTTCTTCCCACCCGGTGCCGCGCATCGGACTGGGTGAGGGCGCCTATAGGGAGCGTGCCAGAATGGCCTGCTTCACCTCAGCAATGGCCTTAGTAATCTGAATACCACGCGGGCATGCCTCGGTGCAGTTGAAGGTGGTGCGGCAGCGCCACACGCCTTCTTTGTCATTGAGGATTTCAAGGCGCAGGTCTCCGGCGTCATCACGGGAGTCGAAAATGAACCGGTGCGCGTTCACAATCGCGGAAGGACCGAAGTACTGACCATCCGTCCAGAACACGGGGCACGAAGAGGTACATGCGGCGCACAGGATGCACTTTGTGGTGTCGTCAAACCGTGCGCGGTCCTCAATGGTCTGCAGACGCTCACGTTCCGGCTCATTGCTGTCATTAATGAAGAACGGCATGATTTCGCGGTACGCCTGGAAGAAAGGCTCCATGTCCACGATCAGGTCCTTCTCGCAGGGCAGGCCCTTAATCGGCTCGACCGTGATCGGCTTGGTCATGTCGAGGTCTTTCAGCAGGGTCTTGCACGCCAGACGGTTACGCCCGTTAATGCGCATTGCGTCCGAACCGCAGATGCCGTGCGCGCAGGAGCGCCGGAACGAGACGGACCCATCCAGTTCCCACTTGATTTTGTGCAGCGCATCCAGCACACGGTCGGTGCGGTACATCTGCAACTTAAAGTCGTCCCAGTACGCCTCGTCAGAGACCTCGGGGTTGTAGCGTCGCACCCGGATAGTCACGTCGTAGGTGGGGATAGCGCCGCCGTCGCCGCCGGTCATACCTTCAAAAAGCTTGACGGATTCCGGTTCAGGAAGTTCGTTTTCAGCCATTTTAGTACTTACGCTCCTTGGGCTCGTAGCGGGTGTAAATGACGGGCTTAGTGTCGAAGCGCAGGCCCTTCACGCCCTCAAACTCAGACTCGGGGTCAAGGTAGACCATGGAGTGCTTCATGAAATTCATATCGTCACGCTTGGGGAAATCCTCGCGGTAATGGCCGCCGCGGGATTCCTGGCGGTGCAGGGCCCCTACCGACATGACTTTCGCCAGCTGTAGCAGGAAGCCCAGTTCCACAGCCTCCAGCAGATCAAGGTTAAAGCGTTTGCCCTTGTCCTGGATGGAGATGTTCTCGTAGCGCTCCTCCAGCTCACTAATGACTTTCAGGGCGCGGCGGATGGTCTCTTCGGTGCGGAACACCTGCATGTCAGCGTCCATGGTCTTCTGCAGGTCTGCACGGATAGCGCCGACCTTCTCGGTACCTTTGTTTTCACGCAGGGTATCCAACAGACCCAGCACGCGGTCAGCAGCATCATCGGGAACCGGCAAAAACTCTGCGGATGCGGCGTATTCGGCCGCTTTACGGCCCGCACGTTTACCGAACACGTTAATGTCCAGCAGCGAGTTGGTGCCTAAGCGGTTCGCGCCGTGCACCGACACGCAGGCCACCTCACCGGCAGCGTACAGACCCTGTACGGTTTCTTCGCTGTTGAAGTACACCTCGGTCTCGTTGTTCGTGGGAATACCGCCCATTGCGTAATGCGCGGTGGGGAACACCGGGATCGGCTGGTGGTGCGGCTCAACCGCCAGGTAGGTGCGGGCGAACTCGGTGATGTCCGGCAGCTTCTCGTCAATGTGGGAGGGTTCCAAGTGGGTCAGGTCCAACAGCACATAGTCTTTGTTGGGTCCACAGCCGCGGCCTTCACGCACCTCATTCGCCATTGCACGAGCCACAATATCGCGGGGAGCCAGGTCTTTAATGGTGGGTGCGTAACGTTCCATGAAACGCTCACCGTCAGAGTTACGCAGGATGCCGCCCTCACCGCGGGCGCCTTCCGTCACCAGAATACCCAGCCCGGCCAGCCCGGTGGGGTGGAACTGCACGAATTCCATGTCCTCCAACGGCAGGCCGCTACGCAGGGCGATCGCCATACCGTCACCGGTGAGGGTGTGCGCGTTCGAGGTGGTCTTGAAGATCTTGCCGCAGCCGCCGGAGGCGAACACCACAGATTTTGCCTGGAAGACGTGCACTTCACCGGTTGCCAGGTCGTAGGAAACAACCCCGGCGGGGCGGGGGCGGCCTTCTTCATCTTTGACCATCACCAAATCGAGCACATAGTACTCGTTGTAAAACTCCACATTGTGGCGCACGCAGTTCTGGTAGAGGGTCTGCAGGATCATATGGCCGGTGCGGTCGGCGGCGTAGCATGCGCGGCGTACCGCTGCTTTACCGTGGTCGCGGGTGTGACCGCCGAACCGGCGCTGGTCAATACGCCCCTCGGGGGTGCGGTTGAAGGGGAAGACCCATTTTTTCAAGGTCGAGTACGGCATCGATGGCTTCTTTCGCCATAATCTCTGCCGCATCCTGATCGACGAGGTAGTCACCGCCTTTGACGGTGTCAAACGTATGCCACTCCCAGTTGTCTTCCTCGACGTTAGCCAGTGCGGCGCACATACCGCCCTGGGCGGCGCCGGTGTGGGAGCGGGTGGGGTATAGTTTGGTCAGCACGGCGGTGCGAACTCGCTGGCCCGCTTCGATGGCGGCGCGCATCCCGGCACCACCGGCGCCGACGATCACTACATCGTACTTATGTACCTGCATGATGTTCTTTCTTGTATCGAAAACTCTGTACGTGTGCTGGCCGTCGTTAGCGGGCGGCGCAGAAGCTGGGCAGCAGGTGGGATGCCGCGCCTGAGGGGCAGGGGTCGAAGGTGAAGATCGTGAGGGTTCCCACCAGAAGCACGAACGCCGAGGCGAGGAACAGAATAATCTTCAGCCACACGCGCACCCGGTCTTTTTCGGCGTAATCATCAATCACCACACGGATGCCATTAGTGCCGTGCAGCATCGCCAGCCACAGCAGCAGCAGGTCCCAGACCTGCCAGAACGGGTTGGCCCATTTACCGCCCACGAACCCGAAATCAATGGCGTGGATACCTTCCCCCACCATGAGGTTTACAAACAGGTGGCCGAAGATCAGCACCACCAGCAGAACACCTGAGAGGCGCATCCCCAGCCAGGCGAACATCTCAAAGTTATTGCGTTTAGAGGAGGAGCGGTTGTACTTGACGCCATCAATCTTGTTATCGCGGATGCGCGGGATGGCAACGCGGGATTTTAGCGGGGTAGCCATGGCTTAGTGACCTCCAATGTGGGCGAAAACGTTCGGCAGGTGGCGTACTGCAAAACCGGCAACAAAAATGACCCACAGCACCAGCACAACCCACAGGATTTAATGTGGTTGTAGGTTGCTTTCTCGGAGGTCTCAATAATCCCGTCCTTGTTCGGCTTCTGAATGTGCTCAACCTTCGAGTTGGTGGCCGGGCCCCAGAAGTCAATGAGGATAATGCGGATACCGTTGAACGCGTGGTAGACAATAGCCGCAACGAGGGCCATCTCCCCCAAACCCATGATGGGGTTCTTGTATAGGCTCAGCACGCTGTTGTATGCCTCAGGGGAGATACGCACCACGGCGGTGTCGAGCACATGAACCAGTAGGAAGAAGAAAATGGCGATACCCGTTACGCGGTGGGCCACCCACGACCACATTCCATAGCGGCCGCGGTATAGGGTGCCCTTAGACATATTCGGCACTGAATAACCTCCTGTAGACCGCTGGAGAGCATCGGGGTCTGTGTGAAACCTCAGAGGGAAGCGCTCCCAGCGACAACCGTGAAATCATATTGTTGCTTACAAGATACCAGGTTCGCGCAGGGCTTATTGACACAATGTCGACTATATTAGACAGGTTAATTAGGTCATATCTCTTTAGCGATATCCTGTTCTGCGGCGAGTTCATGCGGAACTAACCTTAACCTTATGTGATAAAAATCTACTATCAGCAGCTGGCAAAAAGGTTTAAGAAACGAGAACATGACGCATCCCGCGATATTCTGTAATTGATGAATACTACACTTTCACGTTTTCGACCGTTCATTCCAGCCGGGGGCGTCGGTTCCCGTCTCTGGCCTCTTTCCAGAGCACACGCCCCAAAATTTCTGCTCGACTTAACGGATTCGGGTAGTTCCCTCTTAAGGGAAACATATGACCGACTCATTGATTTGAGCAATGGCTCGCTCATGGTGGTCACTGGGGTCGCCCACGCAAACGCTGTCACTCAGCAGATTCCCGAGCTCCGCGCCGCCGATCTGGTTCTTGAACCCTCCCCGCGCGATTCCGCCGCCGCCATTGGGTTAGCCTGCGCTATCCTGCACCGCCGCGAACCCGATGCGATCATTGGCTCCTTCGCCGCTGATCACGTGATCAGCCCCGTCGACGAGTTCCAACGGGTCGTCATTGAAGCGGTAGAGACCGCCGCGACCGGCAAAATTGTCACCATTGGCATCACCCCCACCCACCCCTCAAGCGCTTTTGGGTATATTCACGCCCGGGAGTCGCTGGGGATTGAGCAGGCACCCCACGCCCTCGCCGTGGATTCTTTCGTTGAGAAGCCTGATGCGGCAACCGCCCAGAAGTACCTGGACTCCGGCGAATACGCCTGGAACGCGGGCATGTTCGTAGCCCCCGCCGAGTTAATGCTCAAACACCTTGCGGCCAACGAGCCCGAACTACATGCGGGTATTATGCAGATTGCTAACGCCTGGGACAGCCCGGAGCGCGAAGACATTATGGAACGAGTGTGGGGCACCCTGCCGAAAACCGCTATTGACTACGCGGTGGCAGAACCCGCAGCCGCAGCAGGCGATGTTGCCATGGTACCCGGCTCATTCAGCTGGGATGATGTGGGAGATTTCGACGCCGTAGCGCGCCTTAACCAGGAGAAAACCGGTGAGGATCTCACCATCCTTGGCGATAACCAGAATGTTCTTAACCAGGGCTGCAGCGGTATTGTCGTCTCAACAACGGACCGTAAAATCTCGGTGATTGGGCTGGACGATATTGTGGTGGTAGACACCGATGACGCACTGCTGGTCGCCCCGCGTTCGCAGGCGCAGAAAGTCAAGGAGGCGGTGAGCGAACTCAAGGAGCGCGGACTCACCGAGCTGCTCTAAAATCTCACCAGCAAAGTGCGCGGGGAAAGTGTGCCCGGCTAAAGCGTACTCAGTAAAACACACCCGGGTACAGCCCCCCGAAAAGCAGTGAGGGGTGCCCGCGCACTTTTGCCAGCGGCACATACATAAGGCTCCCGTATCGGTCATATCAACCGATGCGGGAGCCTTCAGCTTATTGTGTTCAGTCAGTGCCTTCGCGGCTAATGTCCGTGATCACCCTCATGGCTTTCACCGTGCCCGTGGTCCTGAGTCGGGGCCGGTTTCGAGGATGATGTACCGCTTAGCTCATTTGGAGTCTGCGGCAGCTCAACGCTCACCAGGGTTTTGGGGGCCTTAGCATCTGCAATATTCACCGCGTGCAGCTTTTTCGTTGCCGGGTCGCTCACATAGGCGGTCTTACCATCCACCCACAGGGCCGGGCGCGGATCCTGCCACGTTTCAGATTCGCTCCAGGCATCCATGAGCTGTACCGACCCGAGTTCAGAGCCGGTGGCCGGGTCAAAAATACGCAGTTTACCGTCGGTAGTTAGCAGCAGCGCCTCCCCCTGAGGCCCACGCCCTAATGACCGGAACGTGTAGCTTACCCCCTGCGGCAGGGAGTATACGGTGCGTTTTTTCGCCACAGTGTCGATAATGGCGAACTTCTCGGGGCGTTCGAGTTTGGCTTCTTTATCGGTCTTATAGTCCGCCAAAACATACTGCGAGTCGGCCGAGCCTGCCTGGTTCCCGGAACGCGAGTATGGGTTTTCAGGGTTGTTCACCTTGGTGAACGTGCCATCCCGGTAGATGAGCGCCCCGTCGGTGCACCCAACGGTAATCACACCGTCTTTGGCAATAGCCTCGCCGTGAACACCGGGGCATTCTTTATTCTCAGTAATAGTCTTGCCCTGAGCGTCTACCACAGCCGCACCGGTGCGGGTCTTCTCATCCCCCACCGACACCAGGTAACGCCCATCCGGCAGCGGAATGGCGAACCCGTGATGCGGTGCGGGCAGTTTCACCTGCTGGGTTTCAGCTCGGAGGCGGTGCGTTTATTCACGGTCAAATCGGAGGGACTATACACCTCGAAAGTGCCAGTGCCGTCGGCAAAAGCGGCGCTCTTACCATTATCGGTAATCACATGCCCGGTATGATCCGCAGCCAACGACAGGGAGCTGAGGGTGGGGGTAGTCGTGTAGTAATGCGAGTGGTCCCCGTGCGGCACCGACCATGCCCCCGTGTCTAAGAACGCGTAACTGTTGCCATCAGCAACCACGAGGTGACGGTTATCCCCGGCGGGGGTAAGACGCAGGAACCCGTCTTTTTTAATGTCCTGCAGCAGCTTCATATCTTTAGCGTCGTATACGAGCACGCCGCCGTCATAGGTAACAGCTACACGGCTGGAGGGGCCTTTGCTTTCGACGATGGGGGCTGCGGAGGCGCTGGCGCTTGCCGATGAGCTTTCCGAGCTGGAGGCACTGGTACTAGTGGAGCTAGCACCCGAGGAGCATCCGCTGACTACCAGGGTAAACAGCGCCCCGAAACAACTAAGGGATGTTAAAAATTTTGTACGTGTGTTGCGCATGTGAACCACCATAACATAAATGAGAACCATTCTTCTAAACGGTTATACAGTGGTCCACCTCTCTCATAAATGGCTGTAGGGTAAGGCACCAAAAAGGCACGGGCGCATGCGCCCGTGCCTGACTAATATATTTCCGCTCTTTACGCCACGTTCTAAAGAAGCCGTTATTCTATGGCCAGGTCAATGCTTCCCAGCAGCTCCCACTCCGCCCCGTCATAGGCGTAGGCGTGCAACGCATCCACCGCGAAAGAACGCTCAGCAGCAGGAAGCGCATCAAAAACAGTTTTTGCTTCAGCCACCTGCCCGGGACACAAGTTCTGGCCCAGCGTAATATGCGGCACGTACGGGAACGGCGTGGCACACTCCCCCAGCTCCCGCACGCACACCTGATGAAGCTGGTGCAACGCATCCGCGCCGCAGTCAATCGACAGGTAATCCACCTCAGTCACCGGGCGGAAAGTACTCACCCCACCCACCTGCAGTCTGACCGTGCCGGTATCACCCAGGGCTTGCGCAAACTTTACCGACCGCCACCCGGCCTCGACCTGCTCGCTGAGCTGCCCCACATACACGGTCACGTGTGCGCTGAGCCCCACGGCGATGTCCTGCTCACGCTTCCACCCCAGCAGGCGGGATGCCAAGGGGTCGGGCACATGCGCAATAAGGCTCAGGTAGCGCTGCCCCTCTTTCAGCGTCGGTGAGGGACGCCTCAAGCTGGCGGTGTATTCGGCGGTCACGGTCGGGCTCCTTCGGTTTCTGACGTATTAACCGGTTGCGTGGTTAGCCGCGTAGCGCGGGCAGGAACCCCACGCGGTCATAAACATTCTCAAGGGTAACGGTCGCTATCTCACGCGCCTTCTGCGCCCCAATAGCCAGCAGACGATCCAGCTCAGCAGGGTCTGCCACAAGTTCAAGGGTGCGTTCACGCATAGGCGATAGCTTCTCAACCGCCACCTCAGCCAGATCAACCTTCAGATGGCCGTACATTTTCCCCTCGTACCGGGCAACAATCGCGTCAATGCTCTCACCGGTCAGTGCAGAGTAGATCGACAGCAGGTTCGACACGCCGGGTTTCGTCTCACGATCGTAGGCGATCACGGAACCATCATCAGTGACGGCGGATTTAATTTTCTTCGTGGTGGTTTTAGCGTCATCCAGTATTTTAATGAGGCCCTTCTCCGTTGTTGCCGACTTCGACATTTTTGAGGTGGGCTCCTGCAAATCGTAAATCTTTGCGGTCTCTTTCAGAATCGCCGGTTCGGGCACCACAAATGTCTCCCCAAACCGCGAGTTAAACCGCTGCGCCAGGTTACGGGTGAGCTCAAGGTGCTGGCGCTGGTCCTCGCCCACAGGCACCGCATCCGCCTGGTACAGCAGAATATCCGCAGCCATGAGCACCGGGTAGGTGAACAGCCCCACCGAGGCGTTGTCGGTCCCCTGTTTCTGCGCTTTGTCTTTGAACTGGGTCATGCGGGATGCCTCACCGTAGCCGGTAATGCAGTTCAGCACCCACGCCAGCTGGGCGTGCTCAGGCACATGGGACTGCACAAAGAACGGGGACCGCGCGGGGTCGATGCCAGCAGCAATGTACTGCGCGGCGGTCACGCGGGTGCGCTCACGCAGCGCCGCTGGGTCCTGCGGAACCGTAATCGCGTGCATATCGGGGATGAAGAACAGGCATTCGTTCTTCGGGTCTTCCTGCATTTTCACCCAGTTACCGACCGCACCAATATAGTTGCCCAAGTGCAGGGAATCCGCTGAGGGCTGCGCCCCCGAAAACACGCGGGTGCGTCCTGCAGACGCGTTGGGGATATTGGTTGTATGAGGCGTGGTGCCCTCGGGCAGGTTTCCATGGTCATCCTTGTAGCTTTCTGGGGTGAAAATGCGGGGTTCGGGTACAGGGTTAGAGCTGGTAGTCTACCACCAGCGGCGCGTGATCGCTGAACCGCTCATCGTAGGAGGCGGCACGATCAACCGTCGCTTCCACGGCTTTCGCGGCGAGCGCGGGGGTAGCCATATGGTAGTCGATGCGCCACCCGGCATCATTATCGAAGGCTTTGCCGCGGTAGGACCACCAGGTATAGGGCCCAGGCACCTCACCTGCGAGTTTGCGCGCCACGTCCTCATAGCCGATATCGCCGAAGAATTTATCGAAATATGCGCGTTCTTCGGGCAGGAAACCGGCGCGTTTCTGGTTTGCCTTCCAGTTTTTAATGTCGAGCTCGGTGTGCCCCACGTTGAGGTCTCCCACAATGAGCACGTGATCCGAGTGCTGAGCGAGTTCGGGCAGGCGCACGAGCATACGGTCGAGAAAGCGGTATTTGTCATCCTGGCGGGGCGTTCCAACCTCGCCGGAGTGCACGTAGGCGCTTACAACAGTGAGGGTTTCGCCGGTGGGCAGAGTGTAGTCCGCCTCAACCCAGCGGCCAGCGTCCGCGAAATAGTCGTCGCCGATCGTGGAGCGGGTGGCGACAGGCTGGTTTTTCAGCAGTTCACCGTTCGCGTTGGAGTGTTTGCGGGTTGCCACCAGCACCCCGGCGCGTCCTTTGGCAGCGGCTTCGGCGTGCAGAATATTCCAGTCGTCTTCGTTGAGAAGTTCGCGCACGATCGTATCGGGGGCACGAACCTCCTGCAGGCAAAGAATATCAACGTCGCGGCCAGCAAGCCATGTGGCCATATCTTTCCGGTAGGCGGCACGAATACCGTTGACGTTTACGCTGGCGACACGCAGAATTTTAGCGGCGCGACTCATTCTTCACCCCTCATTTCGTCGTTGACCATTCCCATCCCGTTGGATGCTGTGGTGTTAATAGTATCCAGCGCACGCTCAATCATGGCGCGGGACTGTTCCCCGTCTTCGTTCAGGTATTTGCTGATTTCTCGGGACTGTACCAGTACAATCTGAAACTATGTGACAGTTTATCGGCGAGCATCCCATCCTGCTCTTCAGCGCGAGCGTGTGCCAGCGCCTTATAGCTGGCACGATTCGCCCGTACCGCGGAGAGAACCCCCACCACCAGGTAGCATGCCAGCCCCAGCCACCCAAGAATCAGCCCGGCAAGTACCCAGCCGAGCACGGAATCGGCGGCTGCGATGGCGGCACCCAACAGCACCACAAGGATGAGCATACCCGCCCCCGCACCGATCATGGCTTTACGTTCAGATGCCTGTGAGGCAGCATCGGGGTGAGCGTCGTGTGTGAGCATAGTATTCATTATGCCAGGAATGCACCGGTGCATCCGGTTCGGGCAGCAATTTTTGTCGTGATGCTGTACGGGTAAATATTTGCTGGGGAGGGTAGACTATGTTTTATGATCCCGATTAACCCTTCCGGCAGCAGCTTTGACGCCAACGAAACCCTCGGCGCAGGCAGAGACCCCCACGACAGCGAAACCACACACCCGGTGGATGAGGCTGAGCACCCTGTACACCCCGACGAGGCGGGCCTGCTGGCTCAGACACTGCCGCCCGTGCCCGGGCCGAAGTATGAGCAGGTGATTCGTCTGCTGGAGCAGCGCTACATTATCCCCGGCAGCCCCGGCGATAAGCTGCCCACTGAGCGGGCGTTGCAGCTGCAGTTTGGGGTGAGCCGTCAGACGGTGCGTAATGCCCTCAAATACCTGCTTGATAAGGGCCTGATCTATAACCAGCAGGGTTCCGGCACGTACGTCGCGGACCATTCACAGGCCAGCTTTATCCCGCGTATCTGCTCGTATGCTGAAGACATGAGCCGCCGCGGCATGGAGTCGTCTACGCGCATGATCGCTACCCGCTGGGTTGAGGCTGATGAGAGGATTTCTTCTAATCTGCTGGTGCCGGTCGGTTCACAGGTGCTGTATGCGCGGCGGTTACGGCTGGCCAATGGCACCCCGATCGGCTTTGAGCGGGTCTACCTGGTGCCTGATGCCGCCAGCACGGTGCTGGATCCGACGGTGTCGCAGGCGTTTGCGGGAGGTTCCCCGCAGGAGGAAGGCTCGGAGTACACGGTGGAGCACGGGCGGATGCGCATTGAGGCGTCCCTGTTCTCGGAGCAGGATGCCGCAGATTTTAATGGCTTCCCCACGGTGGGTGCCGCTGCGCTGCAGGTGACGCTCACCGGCTACACCGGTGAAGGCGAACCGGTAGAGTACAGTGTGACCCTCTATGAGTCCGCAGCGTATTTACGAGATGATTCTTTAGCTTCTTCGCAGCCGCAGCTTGTAGGCGGCAGAGCCCTCACACACGTTGTTCCTGCGTAACACCCGTTACCGGGGTTGTGTACCCCGGCTGTGGGAGTATTACGCAGGAACAACTGTGAGTGATGCGGCGAGGCAGTTAGCCTGCCTGACGTTCTGCGGTCTCCACAACATTAACGAGCAGCTCCGCGCGGGTCATGGGGCCCACGCCACCGGGGTTTGGGGACACCCAGGACGCCTTCGCGGCTGCCTCGGGGGGAAACGTCACCGAAGAGTTTCTTCTTACCGGTTTCGGGGTCTTCGGCACGGGAGACGCCCACATCCAGCAGGATTGCACCGTCCTTCACCTGGTCCGCTTTCAGTACGTGCGGCACACCCACCGCGGCAACAATCACATCCGCCTGGCGCAGCACCTCGTCAAGGTTCTGGGTACCGGTGTGCGCCAGGGTCGCGGTGGCGTTGATCTCACGGCGGGTCAGCAGCAGCCCCAGCGGGCGGCCCACGGTAATACCGCGCCCAAGCACCACAACGTTCTTACCGTTCCAGTCGATGCCGTGGCGCTTCACCAGCTCAATCACGCCGTTGGGGGTGCACGGCAGGGGCGAGTCCAGCGGCTCTGAGACGTTCAGCACCAGCTTGCCGAGGTTGGTGGGGTGCAGCCCGTCAGCGTCTTTCTCAGGCGCAATCTTCTCCAAAATACGGTTAGTGTCCAGGTGCTTAGGCAGGGGAAGCTGCACAATGTAGCTGGTGCAGGCGGGGTCGTGATTGAGCTTATCAATCTCGGCCTCAAGCTGTTCCTGGGTGATGTCTGCGGGCAAATCCACGCGGATCGAGTTAATGCCGATCTCGGCGCAGTCGCGGTGCTTGGCGCCCACATAGGAGTGGGAGGCGGGGTCGTCCCCCACGAGTACTGTTCCCAGACCGGGGGTGATGCCGCGAGCTTTAAGCGCCTCAACGCGCTCAGTCAGCTCATTCTTAATGGCCGCGGCGGTGGCTTTGCCGTCGAGAATCTGTGGCATGATGAGTTCCTTCCTTGGTGTCATGCACCAGCCTGCAGGCCGGTGCCTTGGTTATTTGTTCCGTCCCGGGTGGCTCCGGGGCGAGCTGGTTGTGTGTGCGTGCTCAAAGACCCCACCCAGCGAGGTGCCGTGGCGGGGTCTTTAAGAGGTCTACCAGTTTTCGCTTCCCACGTAGAGCGGGTACTTTTCGCACAGTACGCTCACGCGCTGACGCAGGGCCGCAATATCGTGCTGCGGCAGCAGCACTGAGGCAATAATATCGGCGACCTCGGTAAAGCCTGCCGCGTCAAAACCGCGGGTTGCCAGGGCTGAGGTGCCGATGCGCAGCCCGGAGGTCACCAACGGCGGGCGGGGATCGTTCGGCACCGCGTTGCGGTTAACGGTAATACCCGCATCGTGCAGCAGGTCTTCCGCCTCTTTACCGGTGAGCTGGTGGTGGCGCAGATCGACCAGTACCAGGTGCACATCGGTACCGTCGGTGGCGATGGAAACGCCCGCATCGCGCATATCCTGGTGGGTTAGGCGCTCAGCCAGGATACGCGCCCCCTCGATTGTGCGTTTCTGGCGGTCTTTGAATTCTTCGGTTGCGGCGATCTTGAAGGCGGTCGCTTTCGCTGCAATCACGTGCATGAGCGGGCCGCCCTGCTGCCCGGGGAATACCGCCGAGTCGATCTTTTTCTTAAGCTCTTCGGTGCACAGGATAAACCCGGAGCGGGGGCCGCCTAGGGTCTTGTGCACGGTCGAGGAAACCACGTGGGCGTGCGGCACCGGGTTGGGGTGCAAACCAGCCGCCACCAGACCGGCGAAATGAGCCATATCAACCCACAGGTAGGCGCCGACCTCATCGGCTATCTCACGGAATTTCGCGAAATCCAGCTGGCGGGGGTATGCCGACCACCCGGCGATAATAACCTTGGGACGCTCAGCGAGCGCAAGCTGCCGCACCTGCTCCATATCGACCCGACCGTCGTCGCCCACCTCGTAGGCGACAACTTCGTAGAGCTTACCCGAGACGTTCAGTTTCATACCGTGCGAGAGGTGCCCGCCGTGCGCCAGTGAAAGGCCCATAATCTTCTCACCGGGGTTCAGCAGGGCGTGCATGACGGCGTTATTTGCCTGGGCGCCGGAGTGGGGCTGCACGTTGGCGTGCTCGGCACCGAAAAGTTCCTTGACCCGCTTAATAGCCAGGTCTTCAACAATATCGACGAATTCGCAACCGCCGTAGTAGCGGCGGCCCGGGTAGCCTTCCGCGTACTTATTGGTCAGCACCGACCCCTGCCCCTGGAGTACGGCGCGCGGCACGAAGTTCTCGGAGGCGATCATTTCCAGGGTGTTTTGCTGGCGTTTACGCTCCAAATCGAGTGCTTCGGCGACCTCAGGGTCAAGTTCGGCGAGGGGGACCTCAAGGGTCACGGTTGCGCGTTCGGTCATGCTTTTTCTCCTAGGGGTGCGGTGCTGTGCACCACTGTCTAGATATTTATGATGTGCCTCTCATAGTACCGGATAGCGGGCGCATCAGCAGACAATATTGCGGGTGTATTCAAGGCGTGAGCACTGGCTTTACTGCCCGCACCGGGTACATATGTTTATGACTGGGTGAGAATAGCGGAGGCGTATTCAAGATATGCGTCGCGTTTTTCTTTCCCCAGAAGCTGGGTTTGCACCACATACCCTGTCAGCACGGACAGCACCGCCGCGCCAATAACATCAAGCCACCCGTCGAGTTCTTCTTCGGTGAAGTCTAGTTCGCGTGAACCCCATTCACGGTAGCGGTCAAGTGCCATATCGCGCAGGTCGGTGAGCTGTTCCGTGACGACGGCGGAAATATCGGGGGATGAGACAGCCTCACCCCAGGTGGCCAGCAGGAACCTGCGGGTTTTGGTGGCATCCAGCAGCCGCAGACACCCCAGCACATAGTCCCAGGGTTTATCGGCGCGTACCCGCGTGAAGGGGGGCTAAATCCAGGCGTGCCGCCTCAAGCATAATGTCGTTTTTAGATCCGAAGTGGTTATAGATTGCGCCCGCCGAGAGCCCCGTGGCGGCGATAATCTCGTTCATCGAAGTTTTCTGGTAGCCATGCTTAATGAAACACTCGCGAGCTACGTCAATAATCTGCGAGCGCCGATTCTTTTTGTATTCTTCGCTGACTTTAGGCACGTCTTAATCCTATCGAATCTGAGGGCGCATTGTGGGTTATCGCCGCAAAGCGCACTTTATATGATATGACTCACATAAAGTGCGCTTCGTTATTGCTGCGGCTTGACCCGGTTCTTACCCCAGCATGGCGCGGGAAACGCCATAGATTAGTGGAAGAAGTGGCGGGTTCCGGTCAGGTACATGGTGACGCCCGCATCCTTCGCGGCCTGAATAACTTCGTCATCACGGATCGAGCCGCCGGGGTGCACGACCGCGCGGATACCGGCGTCGAGAAGAACCTGCAGGCCGTCCGCGAAGGGGAAGAAAGCGTCGGATGCGGCAACCGCACCGCGGGCACGCTCATGGCCTTCACCGCCGAGCGTATTGGCGCGTTCAACCGAGAGTTTGCACGAATCCACGCGGTTAACCTGCCCCATGCCGATACCCACGGCGGCACCATTATGGGCGAGCATAATCGCATTCGATTTGGGGGCACGCAGGGCACGCCACGCGAATTGAAGGTCACGCAGAGTGGTCTCGTCGGCAGGTTCACCGGCGACCAGTTTCCAATTCTTCGGGTTATCGCCCTCGGCGTTAAGGCGGTCGGCTTCCTGGAAGAGCGCGCCGCCGGAAATCGAACGGTACTCGATAGTCTCACGCCCAAATCCCTCGGGAAGCACCAGCAGGCGCAGGTTTTTCTTGGTTTCCAGGATTTCGAGGGCTTCCGGCTCGTATCCGGGTGCCACAATAACTTCGGTGAAAATATCTTTAACGGCCTGCGCCATATCCTTGGTGACCGGGCGGTTTGCCGCGATTACGCCACCATAGGCGGACAGCGGGTCGCAAGCATGAGCCTTAGCGTGCGCATCGGCAATCGGGTCTGCGGCGTCAGGGTTTGCAATTGCGATACCGCAGGGGTTGTTGTGCTTGATGATGGCGACGGCGGGCTCGTCAAAATCGTAGGCTGCGCGCAGGGCGGCGTCGGCATCCACATAGTTGTTGTAGCTCATCGCCTTGCCGTGAATCTGCTCAGCCTGGGCGATACCGGGGGCTGCTGCGGGATCCACATACAGAGCCGCGCGCTGATGCGGATTCTCGCCGTAACGCAGGGTCTCGCTGCGTTCAAAGCCCAAACCAGCGTACGGGGGCCAGAAGTTAGCGTCTTCATCCTGCTGGAACTGCGCGGCGGTCCAGGTAGCGACGGCGGTATCGTAAGCGGCGGTATGGGCGAAGGCGCCAGCAGCCAGGCGGCGGCGCTCCTCCAGGGAAAACCCGCCGTTTTGAGCGGCGGTTACGGTACGCTCGTAGTCTTTGGGGTCTACAACGATGGCGACCGCATCGTGATTCTTCGCGGCGGCACGCACCATTGAGGGGGCCGCCGATATCAATTTTCTCGATAATAGCGTCTTGGTCAGCACCGGATGCCACAGTCTCTGCGAAGGGGTACAGGTTCACGACCACCAGGTCGAAGGGCTCAACGTCGAGCTCGTTAAGGGTGTCGATATGCTCCTGCTTGCGGCGGTCGGCCAAAATACCGGCGTGGATGCGCGGGTGCAGGGTCTTCACGCGGCCCTCCAGGCACTCGGGGAAGTTGGTAACCTCGGTGACTTCGGTGACGGGCACACCGGCGGCGGCGATCGTGGATGCGGTCGAACCGGTAGACACCAGCTTCACGCCTGCCTCGTGCAGACCGCGGGCGAACTCCGCCAGGTTAGTTTTGTCGTACACGGAAATGAGGGCGCGGCGCAGGGGCAGACGATCGAGCTTCTTCATAGACACTAATTACTCCGTTGCTTCTTGCTCGGTGAATGGGTGGTACCCCGTGGCGGGGTATTAATACTGCCCGTATGCACCGGGATGCGGCACCATGCGGGCAGGAAGTTCTAGGGGTTTTGAGTTTTGGGGAGGGCAGCAAATTCTGCGAGGGTCCGCACCAAGAGCTGACGTTCCTGCACCTTGATGCGCTCGTGCAGGCTTTCTTCGGTGTCGCCGTCCTCGACGGGCACCGCGGCCTGGGCGATAATCGTGCCGGTATCAACCCCGGAATCCACGAAATGAACCGTCAGCCCAGTGATTTTAACGCCGTGGGCGAGCGCATCCCGCACACCGTGCGCCCCGGGGAATGAGGGCAGCAACGCGGGGTGAGTGTTAATAATCCGGTTCTCGAAGCGGGCGACCAGCTGCGCATCCACAATACGCATGAACCCGGCGAATACAACGTAATCGGGGGTGTAGGAGGCGATTTTCTCTTCGAGAGCGCGGTTCCATTGCTCGCGGTCAGCATAGTCTGCCGGTTCAACCAGGAAGGTTTCAACCCCGGCAGCGGCGGCTCGATCAAGACCGGTGCAGGGCTTATCAGCGCCTACGGCGGCGATCTCTGCGTTCAGCTCGCCCGCCCTCACGGCGTCGAGAATAGCTTGCAGGTTAGTACCGGACCCGGAGACCATTATCACAATTCGCACAGCAATAGTTTAGCGCACCGCCACAGGGGCATGTAGGATACGCGCCCAGCGAAAACACCACCGGAAGAAGCAGTACCCTTAAGGGTATGCAGAACCCGCCCCAGCCAACTAAGCAGCCCACGGCCCCTCAACACCCGAACCGTCTGGGGGCGCCTCAGCCACCAGACCCCGAAGAACGCCGCCGCACCGTGATGCGCATCGCCCGAGCCCAGGGTTTAGCCGTTGTCTCCACCTTCCTGGGGCTGGTGTGCCTGACCTACCCCATGCCGTTTTTCCTTTTGGCGCCCGTGGTGCTGCTGGCGGGTTTGGCGCTCAATATTGTGGTGATTGTGCGCACCGCGCTCACACGCTCCCCCATTGTGTTCTATGTTCTGGCCAGCTTCGGGATTCTGACCGAGTTTTTCCTGCTCATCATGTGCCTGGTAATGCTGATCTCCCCCGCGTACTGGGAGTACCGGGACTGTCTGCACCAGTCATTGACCGTTAGCGACCAGCAGACCTGCCAGGACACCTATTACCGGCAGGCCACCCAGCTGGGCACTCAATCCCCGTAGCCTCCTTCCGGGGTATCCTCCGGAACGGAGAACCAATGGAACCATGAGCCCGCCTAGCTCTTGTGGTGACCCTTGTCTTTATGGCGGCCCAAGATGCGGTTCATTGCGGCCATCGGTGAACTATGCGGGTGGTTTTGGTCACCGGATTCACCGGCCTCTTCGTCCCGAACCGGCTCTATGACCTCGGTTGTTTCTGCAGCATCATGAGCCGAATAATCAACCTCAAACAGTTTTTTCTTGGGTTCGGCGCTGGGCTCGGCGACGGCGTCCTCAACCGTCGCAGCGGCCTTACTATCCTGCTCGGGGACCTCTTCATCGGTGCTGGCCGCCTTGCCTGCCAGCTGCCCACCGGTAGCAGGTTCATCGTTGGCAGAGGGGCGGGAATCGGTATCAGATTCGTCCCCGAAAAGAGCCCAGCTGCGCCGGGTTTTCGGGCGCGGATTGTCGGTGCGCGACTCGTGGCTATCCGCTGCGGAATCCTGCCGGGCTACGTCGCGGGTTTTATGCGCCCCAAACCCGAAATAGGCGTTGACGCGCTCGCTTACCGCTGGTTTCTCGTCGGCAAAGCGTGAGAGCTCCCGACTGCTGTCAGAGACAAATAGGCGCGATATCATGTTCCCCGCTGCGGTACCGGCACCAACCAGGATCATGGTGTACATTGCGAATTTAGCGGGGTGCGGCCCGATCTCGGTGAACGGCCCGGCCCCCAGCGACCCGCTGGACAGCCAGCCCAGTATGAACGATACGAAGCCGGTGAACACCCCAACGAGCACCCCCAGCCCCGCCGCGGATACCGGCAGGGAAAGAGCGCGCACCCGGATTTTGAGGGCCACCCACTCGTCAAAGTGGTCTTCACCTTCACGTAAGAACCACAGCCCGGCCAAAAACCCTGCCCCCACCGGCACAATAAGCGCCCCGTACCCGATGAACCCAAGGTTCTGGGGTATGGCTCCGACCGAGGGGAACAGGGGCAGTGCCTGCACGGTTGAATGTGCCAGCCCCACGTTCGTTCCCGCCCCGAATGACAGCCCGGAACCGGTGGACCAAGCCATGGAGTGCATGACCATATTGGGGATATACCCCAGCTGCAGCATGGTGACCGCGAAATCCCCCACCGCCCCGGCGTGCAGGCTCTGGTAGATGCTCACAATCCGCGCCCAGTTCACCATAATTGAGGCGAACAGCAGCAGCGCCCCGCCTGCTACGAAGGCGACAACGGCTACCGCGGATGCCCGCACCACCGCCCACGCATAGGATCCAGCCCAGCGGGAATACTGGCTCATGCGGGAGATTTGTTCAGCCGTATCAACCCCGACCATGCGGGCCAGTGACCGCGCCTCATAGTAGCCGCCCCAGATAAGCCCCGTCAGCACGAATCCCAGCGGTATGAGAGCCGCCGCGAGCAGGCTGAGCGGGTTGTGTTCGGCGCTGGCGTAAGCGAAGGCACCCGCAGAGAGCAGGCTGTAGGTGGCTGCCCCCGCCCCCACCGGGATAAAGAACTCCCCCTCGTAGGAGGCGCGGGCCAGCCGCCGCCCCGCCCTGAAGCACAGCAGCACCGGGGCGATACTGAGCCCCAATGGTATGAACGTCATGAGCCCGTGCGGCGCGGCGGGCCCGAATGCTTGGGAAAGATGCAGCGGAACCCCGTGGATGAGCAGCCACAGGTGCACCGACAGGCGGGAAAGCGCCGCAATATCGACGCTGTCGAAACCGTTATTAAGCCAGACGGCCAGCAGCAGCACGAATACCGCACCGAATGAGATGAGGGCGGTGATGAGCATTTCAACCACGCCCTGCATCCACAGGGGCATGGGGACCGAGTACCGTGAGAAGGGGGAGAAGCTTTTCATTATCCTTCAATCATGCCATGAATCTTAGTCAAGCCCCATTACGCCCCTATATCTGGCCTGGGCCGGCCCCCGCACAGTGTGTGTTCGCCGCTGTCTTAGTCCTCGGTCCAGGGGTTGGTGGCAACTGCTTCCCACCTGCGGTACACCTCGGCTTTAGAAGAGACAATTTCAAGGTTATAGGCTCGGGCGCTGGCACAGATCAGGCCCTCTATGGCGGCAGTTGGCAGCGGTGCGGCGTCGGCTCTGCCCACACTGTGGTAGCCGATTGGGGCGTTGCGTCCGGCCCATTCCAGGCTGACTTTCGCGTCAATATTAATCACGTGATCCGCGAATCGTTCCAGGAGCTCAGCAATCCACCGGTCGGTCTCCGGGTAGGGGTAGAGGCCTTTAAGTTCGCCCACGCTCAGCACGGAAATGTACATGTGCCTCCAGGCGCGGCGGCGCAGAAAAGCGACGACCCTGGGGTCTGGGGTGGCTTTGCGTATTTCGGCGAGCACATCCGAATCGAGGAGTATGCCTGAGGTTTTCATACGCTCTATGCTACGCGCAAACCAGCATATTCAACGGCGGGGATGCCTTCGGGGTTGGGCAGCAGCAGAAAGTTGAGGAATTCGTCGCGTTGGGATGAGATGCGCGTGTAGTCTTGGATGCTCACCGCGGTGTACCCTCCGCGTGCTGGCACTGCAGCGGCGCGCAGTTTTTCCTGGTAGGTGCGGGTGGGGGTGAGGTGATTAGATGCTGCAGAGCTGTTGTACATTGACAACCATGCGCCGATGCGCGTTCCTTTCGCGTTGCTCTTGCCTGTACCGGTTGCCGACCCGCGTGTGCGGGGCGGTGAATACAAACCGCTTCGTCATCCGAGCCACCCGTGAACATGGGGTTGGCGTTCGACCATAGTCGGAGCTTATCAGTCGAAACTCTTGAAGCTGAGTACAGCTTACAGCAGATTCCGCACGGCTGTAAACGACCACCCCAAGGAAGCCTTAGTGATTTACATTACACACAAAGTGTTCTGTTTCTTTTGCTATACACCAAGAGGAGGCCCCTCGCCCCCGCTTTCTGTCCGTATGATGGATAGGGGCTGGTAGCTCCATCACCCCACACGTTTGCAGAAACAGCTGCGGATATGGGGTGGGCACCCGTACCCCGGAAAGACTAAAAGTAAATAGGTAATATTAGGAAACTTGAGGTATTGGAATGAAGCAACCGTATGAAATAAGTTCTGATTTTTTCAAAAAGATGACATCTTCCGGCTGGTATTTTGAACGAGATGTGCTGCTTGAAAAATTACCGCCTCACCTGGAAGAGCTGCCTGATCTGGTGAAGAAATTTTTAAGGGAGATATGGTATATCTCAGTAGCCAAGGATATGTACATTCCGGTTGAATATGAAATGTTTATGTTTGACAATGAGGTTTATACTTTTGGGGAAACAACCCAAGAATTAATAGATTACTCATTAGAGGAAAACAGCTCCGACTACTTCTGCCCACATCTCATTGATAAAAAGATAAGAAATTTTGGTTTTAAAGAGGGTCGAGATATTTTAATTGATGAGCTGGGAAGAATCTATGAGATCCCCGATTCCGGTGATATTTATTATGTTGGAGGTAAGTTTTACGAGGGGCTTTATAATCTAATATATTCATGGGGAGAGTCCTATATTGTAAGTGACACTGGTGAGCTATTTAAAGAGACACAAGAAGGCATCATGTCAGCCAACATGAATATTGAGGATATTGAGTAGCAAGCGCATGGGATAGTCCGTGCGGACCGTTCTTCGCGCCAACGAGCGGTCACTGGTCGTGTGCACTATTCTTGTGGTTGCACAGTACCCAAGCTGACAGCCACCTATCTCTCCTGCTTTACTTTTTAAGTATTTCACCCGTAAGCAATACTTTCACTGTCTTCTCGACAGTTAAGAATTCCAAATTTCATAGTGGACGGACGGGGCAGCACCTTATAGGCTGGGATTTTAAGGGACTATTTCTACCTTTATTTCAGTAAAGATTCGGCAGAAAGCTGGGTGCTATGTATGAAGCTCACCCTACGTATTATCGGAATAGCAGCCCTTATATTCCTAGGTGCTGGCATTATTCTATTGATCCTTGGGGGCTGGGGATCGCTGGTGGAATACCACGCTTTTGAATGGCGCGGTATTGTGACCGCGAAAAGCCCACTGGTGCGAGCAACAGAGAATCTCAGCTATTTTTTCCTGAGTATTGGCCTTCCATTCGGAGTTACTGCCATAGTTCTAAAAATCATTACCTCCGTGCGTGAAGACAAGAAAATACGGGAAGAACAGCTCAGGCGGGCCAGGGCAGATCAGCACAAGCAGCCGCCCGAAAAGCAGCAGTGACGAAAACAGCCTCAAGGCTTTGACACCCTTGAGATAATGGAACGGTGAGCGAGCCGAATCCTTTCCCCAGCATCCCCATCACCGAAGACAAGATACTCGAACAAGTCGGCGGACGAACCTTCCAACGCGCCCGCACCTACGCCGCCAAGGGCATGGTTGTACGCTACCGGTACGACGCGGCCGCCAACGAACTGCACGGCCTCGTCAACGGCAACGCCCCCTTCCCCTACGAAGTATATGTTCGCTTCTCCCGGACCAAAGGCCCCACCAATAACCACTTCGTCTCGAACTGCACCTGCCCCGTAGACCTCAATTGTAAGCACGCCGCCGCGCTCATGCTCACCGCCATTGACCGGGCGGAACAATCCCGTATCGCCCTGGGGATAGAACCCGAAGATAACGGGCCGCAGGTGCCCGAGCAGGTTAAAGACCTTGTGCGAGACCTACAAGGGCTCGGGCTTGAGGTGGGTACCGCAGCCACAATGGGTGAGACTGACCAAAAAATAACCGACGTCAAGGGTGAAAGCCGCACCCCACAGCACAGTACCCGCACCCGTCAGACGGCGCAGCACCCCGGCAGCCCTCACCCTGACGACACCCCGCAGAGCGCACCCTCACGCATCCCCGCCTGGAGGCGCGATCTCTCCCAGGTGCTCGCCGCGGGCGGTACCCCCACCGGTATTGACTCCGCCCGGGTATCCGGGGCGTTAGACCTATCTTTCAGCGTGGCACCCGCCCGGTCTTTCGGCCCGTCAAGCACAGAAACCGCCGCCCGCATTAACCTGCTGGCCCGCCCCCTCATGCGCTCCAATACGGGGCGCTGGGTCAAGGGCGGCCTCAGCTGGGAAACCTTCGCCTCATCCGTGGGCGGGCCGGTGCTGCGCCATGAAATATACCCCGAACACGAACGGTGGTTTGCTGAGCTCTACTCGGTGGTACGGCCCTGGCAGTCCATGTACACCTCGCACCGAGACTGGGTCTCACTCAGCGCATCCGGCAGCGCCCTGCTGTGGGATGTGCTCGCACGCGCCCAGCGCATCGGGCTGCCGATCCTGCTTGAAGGGCGCGAAATAAACTTGACGGTGTTGCCGCCAGCCACCGTAAAAATGCGTGCCACAGCGCTCCCCGGCACCTCCTTGAGCGACCCGGCGGAGGGTGGGCTGCGTCTTGAGCCGACGCTCGGCTGGGAAACCCGCCAGGACGGGCGCGTCCGGCAGGTGTGGGTGGATGCGGCGAACTCTCACCCCCTGGGCACCCCGAACAGCGGCTACAACGGGGCCGGGGCGGGCACCTGCTGCATTGGGTTCTTCGCCCTTGGCGGGCTGGCGCAGCAGGTGTACGAGCAGGCAGCAGCCCAGGTGCGGTGGAAAACAACCCGCGAGGGCGCACTCGACCGCGTGTGCCGCGCCGAATTCGCAGCCGCCGGGGCGGAGCAGCCTGCGGCGGCGGAACAATCACAGGCAGGTAGCCCCACCCCGGGTGAGCTGATCCCCGAACTTGCCGGTGCCGCACCTGCGGAGCACCACGACGACATACCGCAGATTCCAGACGGACTGCAGCTGGCCTTCATCCCCCTCACTGAGCCGCTGGATGCCGCCACCGACTCGTTCATCACCACCGGCGCTATTGAGGTTCCCGGGGCTTCCCGTGAAGATTTTCACCGCGAATACCTGCCCGCCCTAGCGCGTACAGTACCGGTGCTGACCCCGGACCCGGCGCTGAACCTGCCGCAGGTGCGTTCGCCTCACCTGGTGTTTGAGATGGCCTTTAATGAGCAGGTGGCGCACGATGCGACCACCGACTGGTACTGGGAATACCCGCTGAACCCGCTCGGTGCCCCCACCGCCGAGGATGCGCCCGACAGCGAAACGGGCACCGGTGAACAGTACACGCGCCTGCCGGTGCTAGGCTACGCGGGTGAACCCGGCGGGGACATTCGTGACGCCCGGTTTGAGGCGCGGGTGCTGCGTAAGGTGCGCTCGCTGCCCGGCACTATTGAGCTGACGCGCGGACGTACCGAGGGCTGGGAAACCCGTGATGTTCTCACCCGCGTACTGCCCGCCCTGCGGCGGATTTCCGGGGTTCGGGTGCGGCTGCTGGGTACCATGCCCGAGTTTACAGAGGCCACCGACGCGCTCATCGAGGTGAATGTGACTGAGGGGAATTCACGAGACTGGTTCGGGCTGGGTATCGCTATCCGCGTGAATGACTGGCATGTTCCGTTCTCGCAGGTTTTTGAGGCGCTCGATCGCGCCCAAGACAGGATTCTTCTGGGTAACGGCACCTATTTTTCGCTGAACCGCCCGGAGTTTACGGCGCTGCGGGCGCTCATTGCTGAGGCGCGCACCCTCAACGATTCCGGTACTGAACTGCGCATTAACCGCCGCCAGGTGGGGTTGTGGGATGAGCTTGAGTCCCTGGCGTCGCATGTGAATACGGTGGCTTCCTGGGATGCGCAGGTGCGTAACCTGCTCAGCCTTTTAGACGAGGCCCAAACGGATACACCAGAAGACCTCTCAGGGACGGAAAACCCCGAAAAAACAGCGCAGAACAGCCAGAAAAAGAATGAGCATTCTACACCCGGGGCGGTGCGGGAATACGCCTTCTCGGCGCTGAACCTTCAGGCACCCGCCGGGCTGGAGGCGACCCTGCGTCCCTACCAGCTGGAGGGGTTCCGGTGGCTCGCGTTTTTGCGGCAGCACCGCCTCGGCGGCATCCTGGCGGACGAGATGGGCCTTGGCAAGACCGTGCAGACCCTCGCGCTTTTAGCCCACGCCATGCAGGAGCACGCCGAACAGGCCACGGCAGGCCGGTCGCAGGATGGCGAGCAGCCGCCGTTCGCACCGTTCCTGGTGGTCGCACCCACCTCCGTGGTGGGTAACTGGGCGAATGAGGCAGCACGGTTCGTTCCCGACGCGAAGGTTGCAGTGGTGAGCGCGTCCACCGCGAAAAGCGGGAAAAGCATCGCTGAAATGGTTGCTGGCGCGCACCTGGTGGTCACCAGTTACGCCCTCTTTCGGATTGATGAGGCGGGCTACACCGAGTACGGGCAGCTCTTGCAGGAACGCAGCGGGCAGGCTGCCACCGAAGAAACCGCCAGCGTGCCGCCCGCCGGGTGGGGCGCGCTGGTTTTGGATGAGGCGCAGTTTGTGAAGAACGCAGCCACCCGCGCGTGGAAGGCGGCGCGGGCACTTCCAGCCGATTTTAAGCTGGCGATCACCGGCACCCCCATGGAGAACAACCTCATGGAGCTCTGGGCGATCCTGGCGATTGTGGCTGACGGGCTGTTCCCGTCCGCCCGGGCGTTCCGTGACCTGTACGCACGCCCGGCCGAGTCTGGGGAGGACACCGATGCGGTGCCGCGCCTGCGCCGCCGGGTGGGCCCGCTCATGCTGCGGCGCACCAAGGAGGTGGTGGCTGCTGAGCTGCCGCAGAAGAACGATGTGCGCATTGATATTCCGTTGAATCCCACGCACCGGCGTATTTACGATACGCGGCTTCAGCGTGAGCGGCAGAAGGTGCTGGGCCTGCTGGAGGACATGGATAAAAACCGGTTCACTATTTTTCAGTCGCTCACGCTGCTGCGGCGGCTGGCGTTGGATGCTGCACTGATCGACCCGGTGGAGTATGAGGGGGTGGGGTCGGCCAAACTGGAGTACCTGCTGGGGCAGCTGCCCGGCCTGCTAACGGGAGGGCACCGGGTGCTGGTGTTCAGCCAGTTCACGGGGTACCTGCGCACTATCTCGCGGCGGCTTGAGGCTGAAGGCATAAAGCATCTGTACCTGGATGGGGCCACCCGCAACCGCCCGCAGGTTTTGAAGGATTTTGCTGACGGTGTGGCGCCGGTGTTCCTCATTTCGCTTAAAGCTGGCGGGTTCGGGCTGAACCTGACGGAGGCAGATCACTGTTTCATTATGGACCCGTGGTGGAACCCGGCGGCGGAGCAGCAGGCGGTGGACCGTATCCACCGTATTGGGCAGGAACGTGACGTGCACGTGCACCGGCTGGTGGCGCAGGGCACCATTGAGGAGAAGGTCATGGATTTGAAGGAGTCAAAGGCCGCCCTGTTTGAGGCGGTCGTCAATGACGGCTCGTTTGCTTCAACGAAGGTCAGCGCTGAGCAGGTGCGACAGCTGTTCTCCCCGACCGGTTCCTAATTTCCCCTCACTAAAAAGGCTCTTTATACGGATAAAGCGGGATGTTTCACGCTTTATTCACATAAAGGCTCTTTTTACGCTCCTGGGAGGGGATTCCCAGTTTCGCGCTGGGCTGGATTCGCCCACTGCTCTAGCGTGCGGGCGCATCCGGGAGTACCGTTGAAAGCGTCAGTCCCCATTAAATTTCAGGAGAAGTAATGGTCAAAAACATCACGTTCAACGACGGCAACAGCATCCCTCAGCTGGGGTATGGCGTGTGGCAGATTGAAGATAATGGTGCAGCTGATGCTGTGGGCACGGCTCTCGAAACGGGGTACCGCCACATCGATACTGCGTCTATCTATGGGAACGAGGTTGGGGTGGGGCGCGGTATTGCGACCAGCTCCGTGCCGCGTGAGGATATTTTTCTCACCACCAAGCTGTGGAACTCGGATCAGGGGTTTGAGAAGGCTATTGCCGCGCTTGATGCCTCGTTAGAGCGGCTCGGCACCGACTACGTGGATTTGTATTTGATTCACTGGGCTAAACCGCAGCAGGGTACCTATCTGGAGTCGTGGCGGGCGCTCATTGAGCTGAAGAAGCAGGGTAAGGTGCGTTCGATTGGTGTTTCTAATTTTCCGCAGGCTCAGCTGCGCGAAATTATCGCCGATACCGGCGTGACCCCGGCGATTCACCAGATTGAGCTGCACCCGTATTTCTCGCAGGAAGATATGCGCGCGGTGCACAGTGAGTTTGGTATTGTGACCGAGGCTTGGTCGCCGCTTGGTCAGGGTGGCGAGATTCTGAAAGACCCGGTGATCGTTGAGATTGCAGGTAAGCACGGTATCTCTCCGGCGCAGGTTGTGCTCGCCTGGCATCTGGCGAAGGGGATTGTGGCGATTCCGAAGTCGGTGACTCCTGCGCGCATTGCCGAGAACTTTGCGGCCGCCAATGTCACCCTGGATACGGCAGACATTGCGGCGATTGATGGGCTTACCCGGGCGGATGGTCGCATAGGCCCCGATCCGCAGAACCCTGAGTTTTAGCAGGTGGGGTTAGCAGCCCCAATGATCGCACCCATGTAGAAGGTTCCTTTGCGCTGAGAGGGTACATGGCCTCTCACAGCAAGGGAGCCTTCTGCTTTGGAGACAGCCCGCACCCCTGCGGCAAAACCCACCCTATCGAGAACGCTTATTCTTTTTCTGTTTCTGCCTGCCGGGTTCGGTATCTGGGGTATCGTCCACCAGCAGCGAGAGCGAGATGCGTTTGCGGGGCGCATCCACCTCAACCACTCGAACCTGCACAATGTCGCCGCTGCGCACCACATCATGGGTGTTGTGCACGCGGCGGCGGCTCATCTGCGAAATATGCACCAGCCCGTCTTGGTGCACCCCAATATCGACGAACGCGCCGAATGCCGCCACGTTAGAGACCACGCCCTCAAGTACCATGCCCGGGGCGAGGTCTTCGATACGTGAGATGGCTTCTGAGAACTGTGCGGTCCGGAATTCCGGGCGGGGGTCACGGCCGGGGCGCAGCAGCTCCGCAAAAATATCACGCACCGTGTAGTCGCCCGCTGTATCAGTGATGTAGTCGGCAGGGCGCAGCCCCATCAGCGCTTTCTCGTTCTCTGATGTTCCCGGCACGGTGAGCGCCCCGGCAGCCCACACGGCGCCGTTGCGGGTGAGGGCATCCGCAATAATACGCCGCGCAATGGGGTACGATTCGGGGTGCACGGCGGAAGCGTCCAGGGGCTCCACCCCGCCTGTGATACGCACGAACCCGGCCGCCTGCTCGTAGGCTTTAGGGCCCAGGCGGGGCACGTTAAGCAGCTCGGTCTGGGAAGTAAAGGGGCCGTTCTCGTTGCGGTAGGCAACAATGTTTTCGGCGACGGTTCGGTTCAGCCCGGCTACGCGCGCCAGCAGCGGGGCTGAGGCGCTATTGAGGTTCACACCCACGGCGTTCACGCAGTCTTCGACGGTCGCATCAAGCCCCCGGCGCAGGGCGGTAACGCTCACATCATGCTGGTATTGGCCCACGCCGATGGATTGCGGGTCGATTTTGACAAGTTCGGCGAGCGGGTCTTGTAAGCGCCGGGCGATAGAGACGGCACCGCGTAAGGTCACATCCAGTTCGGGGAGTTCTTCGCTGGCGGTTGCGGAGGCCGAGTAGACGGATGCGCCCGCCTCAGAGACAGTGATTTTTTGTGCTTTCTCGTACCCGCCAGCACGCAGGCGCACCAGCAGCTCAGCAGCAAGTTTGTCCGTCTCGCGTGAGGCGGTGCCGTTACCGATGGCGATGAGCTCAACCCCGTGGGTGCGCACGGCGTTTTTCAAGCCGGGTGAGCGCAGCATCCCAGTCGTGGCGGGGTGCGTGCGGGTAGATGGTGAAAGCGTCAAGCACTTTCCCGGTGCCATTAATGACGGCGCATTTAACGCCGTGTTTCAGGCCAGGGTCTAGGCCCAGGGTGGTGCGCTGCCCGGCGGGTGCGGCAAGCAGAATGTCGCGCAGGTTTGAGGTGAATACGTCGATGGCTTCACGTTCTGCGGTTTCAAAAAGGTTTTCACGGATGCGCTCGGCCAGGCGTGGGTGCAAGCGTTTGCGCCAGGCGGCGCGTACAGTGGCGGCGAGCCAGCCGAGCACGCGGTCTTCGCTGTCGACGGTGTTGAGCACCTGCACGGGGATCCGCAGGGCTGCGGCTACTTCCCGCTCATATACCGAACGGGCGTTCTTGTAGTTTTCGGCGGCTGCACGGGCGGCTTCACGCTGTTCGCCTTTGAGGTGGCTGAGCGGCGGCGGGGGTGTGGCTGCGTCAATACTGAGTTTCACGATTCCTGCCTGGCGGGCGCGCAGCAGCGCAAGCACACGGTGGGAGCGGATGCTGCGGATGCGGTCTGAGAAGTCGAAATAGTCGGCGAATTTTGCGCCTTCACTGTCTTTACCGGCGATGAGCCGGGTTGAGATGGTGCCGGTGGCGACTAGCTTGTCGTAGAGCCGCCCGGTGAGTGCGGGGTCTGTGGCGGCGCGGTCGATCAGAATGGCGCGTGCCCCTTCAAGTGCCTCTTCAACGGTGGTAACGGCGTATTCTTCGCCCTTCCCGGTTTCGTTCACGTAGGCAGCGGCAATATCATACACACCGGCAAGAGGCACCTCCAGCAGGTCTTCAACGAGCGCGTCCAGCCCGGCGGCGCGTGCCTGCTGGGCTTTGGTGATGCGCTGGCTGCGGTAGGGGGCGTAGAGGTTTTCCAGCTCGGTTTTGGTGCGGGCTGCGCGAAGCCCGGCGAGCAGCTGCTCGTAGGTGAGCGGGTCTATAGCCCCTTCGGTGTAGCGTTCGGTGAGGGCGGCGCGGACGGCTTCTCGCCGCTGGTTGAGTGCGCGCAGCTGGGTGAGGCGCGTATGAAGGGCCCGCAGGTTCGTGTCGCTCATGCCGCCGGTGGCTTCTTTACGGTAGCGGGCGATGAAGGGCACGCTGGCGCCGGAGTCGAGCAGGGCAATAACGGCGTTAACGTTCGCTGGGGCAAGGTGCAGTTCTGCGGCGATACTTTCCGCTTCTTCCCCTGCCCCGGATATGTTCGGGGTGCCGTTGCGGGACTGGGGGCTGTGCGCGTGGCTGCGGTTCCCCGGTGCTGGTGCCGATGCTGTCCCCTGCCCGTCCGCCGGGTTGTGAGGTGCGGGCCGGGGTGCGGCATCACCGTCACGGTTGCTGCTGTTTGCGGGTTTTGGATGGGGGCGTTGTGCGCTCATTCTTTTAGTTTCGCACCGTCGCGGGGTTCTCTGCCACTTGAGGCGGCGTGTTCGGCGTGTTTCTGCTGTGTACCGGGGTAAGCGGCGGCTGCAGAGCACACTAATAGCGGGGCCAGCGCATCCCTTAATGGGTACGCGGGCCCCGCCATTATGAGCGCTTGAGCGCTATGACCCTATTTCTTGTCGTCTGAAGTCTGTTTCAGATCCACGATCGGGTTGGACTGGGTGATACTGGTCTCGGGAACCTCTGGGTGCAGCTTGTTCTTCACGAACCAACCGATCGCGAGCCCGCCGAACCAGATGGGCATTAGCATAAGCCCTGCGCGGGTATCTTCGGCAGTTGCCAGAATGCAGATGGAGAATGCGAAGAACGCCAGCACAACCCAGCACGCCACCACGCCGCCGGGCATGCGGTATACGCTCTTGGCGTGCAGCTGGGGGCGTTTACGGCGGTAGCACAGGTAGCTAATGAGGATCATGGACCATACGAAGATCACGAGCACAGCCGCCATGGTGGTCACCAGCGTGAAGGCCCCAATAATGGAGTCGCCCGCATAGAGCAGCACGATGCTTGAGAGCAGCAGCGTGGAGGTGAGGAATAGCGCGTTGCGGGGCACGCCTTGGGCTGAGAGAACACCCAGTGACTTGGGGGCGTCGCCTTCCTGCGCCAGGCCGTACACCATGCGTGAGGTGGAGAAAATACCCGAGTTCGCCGATGAGTTGCCGAGGTGAGCACCACAGCGTTCACTATGTGGGCGGCGATGCCGATCCCAGCTAGGCTGAACATGGTCACGAAGGGGCTTTTCGCAGGATCAATCTCGTTCCAGGGGTTCACCATGAGGATCACCAGAAGTGCACCCACGTAGAAGATAATGATACGTACCGGAACCGAGTTAATGGCTTTGGGTAGGGTTACGGTGGGGTTCTGGGTTTCTGCGGCGGTGGTGCCCACTAGCTCCGAGCCCATGAACGCGAAGATAGCGATCTGGAAGGCGCCGAGGAAGCCGAAGACTCCGTTGGGGAAGAACCCGCCGTGCTCCCACAGGTTAGCGATCTGTGCATGAGAACCGTTGGGCGCGGTAAAGCTGGTGGTTACCATCACGATACCAACCAGTATGAGGGCACAGATAGCGACGATCTTAATCATGGCGAACCAGAACTCGATCTCACCGAAGTTCTTCACCGAGGGCAGGTTCAGTGCCAGCAGCGCGATAATGACGATAAGTGCAGGTACTGCTTTAGGTAAATTAGGCCACCACAATTGGCTGTAATCTACGATAGCGATAATATCCGCCACCGCCGTAACCACCCACATAAACCAGTACGACCAGCCGAGAAAGAACCCTGCTGGTCGCCCCACGAGGTCGGCGGTGAAGTCGGAGAATGATTTGTACTTGAGGTTCGAGAGAAGGATCTCGCCCATCGCGCGCAGCACAAGGAAAATGGCGGCGCCAATAACAATGTAAACCAGTAGGATAGAGGGCCCGGCTTTGGAGATTGCCTTGCCCGAGCCCATGAATAGGCCGGTACCGATGGCACCACCAATGGCGATGAGCTGAATATGCCGGTTGCTCAGCCCGCGGTGCAGTTCTTCAGCTTGGCCCGTACTCTCTGCCGCCGGTGCGGCGTTTTCGTGAGGTTGCTGCATCACAGTTCCTCTTTCGTGGTTGGATCCCGGTTCGGCGTGGGACAGCCCCGACTTTCGGGGCAAACTTTGGTGTTACAACCCATGATGTGTAGGAAACTACCAATGTTTTGAATATATATTCTACATAACTAATTCGGCATGTAGTAGTTATTTTTAAGTTGAGTGTTATAAATCTATGTCTTATATCATACACGGTACGATGCGGGGTGTCGCAAGTCATGGCAAGGATTTCACAGACAGCCTTTAGTGCCGCGAAAAGCAAGGGGACCATGAGGTAATTCCACACATTGAGATACATTAGACATTCAAGTGGAAGGTTCACATGATACGCTAACCTGCGGCACACTTAAAAATATTCATTCGTTCATCAGAATAATAATACACTTTCTTGGGGTAACTTCAACCTAATGGCTGGTTCGGGAGTTAGCCCCAGCACCCATACACGGTACTGCCGACAGCAATACGCTGGCTGCACCTTCATTTTCATCTGCACCGCTGACCCCTTTCATCCCCAGCCGTCTGGCGGGTGCCGGGCTGACTGCTTTCAGCGCAAACCTCATGACCATGTATTTCCGCAACCCGGACATGCACGATAAAGCTTTCCGCCCCACCCAGGACGGGCAGCAGCTGGCCAACAACATCGTGATGCTCGGCGCGGGTCTGGCACTGCTGTTCTCCGGCAAGAAGAAGTAGCCTGCACGGCGAATGTGCGGTCGTAAAGGCCAAACGGGGGCAGTTTCTTCATTCGTATGATGAAACTGCCCCCGAAACTTTTAGTCCCCAGAATTTTAACAGTGCCCGCCGCCGCGCGCTGCTACGTTATCCTGATAGGTATGTCATCTCAAGAGCAGAACACCTCCGCAGGCGCATCGTTAGAACCCGAAACTTCGCAGGATCCCGGTAAGAAGCAGGTTCCACCCGAGTTCTTCCGCCAGCCTTATTCCTTCGTGCGCCGCGGCGACCGCCTGACCTCGCGCCGCCAAAAAGCGTGGGACACCTACTCCCAAACCCATGTGCTCGACATACCCCGGCTGCGGGCAGATACCTCTGTAGCCCCAGAAGCCACCTTCGACCCGGTCACAATCTACGGGCGTGAAGCCTACCAGGTGGTCGAAATCGGCTCCGGGCTGGGTGAGGCAATCGTGCACCGCGCCTCCGAAATGCCCGAGGCAAACTTCCTTGCCGTTGAGGTCTACACCCCCGGCATTGCGGATCTGCTGCTCAAGATGGGACAGGCTGGGGTTGAGAATGTGCGCGTCGCTCAGGCTAACGCCCCCGAACTGCTCGATAACATGCTGGACGAAAACTCGGTTGATGAGCTCTGGGTTTTCTTCCCCGACCCTTGGCACAAGTCACGCCACCACAAACGCCGCCTGGTCTCCCCCACTTTTGCCGACAAGGTTGCGCACGTGCTCAAACCCGGCGGGATCTGGCGCCTAGCCACCGACTGGGAAGAATACGCCCACGTGATGCGCGATGTTATGGAGGCGCACCCCGATTTCGAGAATCTGCATGCCGGTGAAGGCGCTACCGAGGACGACCCCGTGGGCGGTTGGGCGCCGCGCTGGGAGGGGCGCATCCTGACCAGCTTTGAGAGGAAGGCCCGGGAGGCGGGAAGGCGCGCCCACGACCTGACGTATAGGCGTAAGTAAATACTCGCAGCTGCCGTTTTAAAGCGGCAGGTGTTGGGGCGGTCCGCCCCTATTTCTGCCGGTACAGCACCACCGCCGAGGAGCGTTTGCGCGGCGCCGGGCGCTGCCCCCGCTGGATGTTCACCACATCCCCGCGGGTGCTGGCTGCGAACACTCGTTCCGCCAGCCCCAACTTGGCGTGCGCGTCCTCAAGCTGGGCCTGCAGGCGGGCGATGTGCTCCTGGTGTTCTTCCACCATCTCTTCAAGCTCAATAATCCGGCGGATTCCCTCCAGCGAAACGCCTTCCTGCGAGAGCTGCTGAATACGCTGAAGTAAATCAACGTCGCGCTGCGAATAGCGCCTGGCCTTGCCCGGCGCACGCGAAGGCTGCACCAGCCCCAGGCGGTCGTATTGGCGGAGCGTCTGCGGGTGCATCCCCGCCAGCTCCGCCGCCACCGAAATCACAAAAACCGGCCGGTCGGCACTGTAGGCAGATGCCGACGACTGCTTTATTATGGGCACTCATAAGCTACCTAACTTTCTTCAAAAGGTCCTCACGGGGGTTCTCTTGTGGCGCCAGAGCAATGAATTTTTCGAAGGCTTCCTTCGCCTCATCGCTCAGGTTCTGCGGCAGGTGCACCTCGGGGATCACCAGCAGGTCGCCGGTGCCCGACTTTGTTGTGAACCCGCGTCCTTTCGCACGCAGTTTACGGCCCACACTGCCGGGGGTCAGCCGCAGTTTGACGGTTTTACCGCCGGGTACGGGTACTTCCAGCACGCCACCGTTGACTGCCTCATCCAGGGTGACGGGGGCGCGCAGCACCAGGTTGTTTCCTTCGCGGCTGTAGTGCGGGTCATCCGAGACGCGCACGGTCACGATCAGGTCACCACCTGTTCCGGGGCGGCCTTTGCCACGCACACGCACTTTCTGCCCGTCCTTCACGCCCGCCGGGATGCGCGCCTCGGTACTCGTGCCGTCCGGCAGGAACACGGTCGCGGTGGTGCCTGTGTATGACTGCGGCAGGGTAATGCGCGTGCTGGTGGAAAGGTTATTATCCTGCGGGGCGCGCTTGCGCCCACCACCGCCGAAGCCACCGCCGCCAAACCCGGCATCGCTGAAGTCGGCGCTCGTGAACCCTGCGGTACGGCGTGAACCGCCCGCGCCGCCAGCACCACCACCGAAGAGCCCGCCGAGCAGGTCTTCAATGTTGATGCCTTCACCACCGCCGCCGGTGGTGAAATGCACGTTTTGGCCGCCAAAGCCGCCGCCAGCGCCACCAAACCCGGAAGCGCCGCCTCCGAAACCGCTGCCGCCGAACCCTGCGGCACCGTATTTGCGGATCTGGTCGTATTCTTCGCGCTGTTTCTTATCCGAGAGCACGTCGTAGGCTTCGGAGACTTCCTTGAATTTCTTCTCGGCTGTCTCGTTCCCGGGGTTCAGGTCCGGGTGGTATTTGCGCGAGAGTTTGCGGTAGGCCTTTTTAATATCGGAGTCGGAGGCGTCTTCTTTCACGCCGAGGGTTTTATAAAAGTCTTCTGACAGCCAGTTTTCGCTTGCCATGTAGTTCTCCTTTCCCGTCGTCCGGGGTTCTTGTAACGCCCCGCTCAAAGGGGCACAACCTTAGTTTTTAATCCTATATAAAGTTTAGTCTACTAGACTCAATTTTGGAAGAGAAATCCCAGAAAATCCGCGGAAATATGCGGCAAACGGGCGGGTTCTCAATTTCTCAAGAACCCGCCCGTTGTGTGCTCTATGGAGCGTTTATTCGGCGGCAGCCACCGCAACCTGGGCGGTGCGTACCACGCGCTCTTTCACGCGGTAACCATAGCGCAGAACCATCGAAATGTGGTCCGGTTCTACCTCGCTGGTCGGCTGCTGCATGACCGCTTCGTGAATATTCGGGTCGAAGGGCTCGCCCACCTCACCGAAGCGTTCCACGCCTTCTTTTTGAGAGAATCCTCAAGCTTGGTGGCAATCGCAGCGAAGGGGCCTTCCTGCAGGTCGCCGTGCTTGCGTGCGGCGTCAATATCGTCGAGCACCGGCAGAAGCAGGCTCACAATATCGCTCGCCACAAATTCCCGAAGCTGCTCTTTCTCGCGGGCGGCACGGTTCTTGAAGTTCGTGAACTCCGCCTGCAGGCGAAGCAGGCTGTCCAGGCGTTCTGCCGCGAGTTTCGCATCCTCTGAGGGCGCTTCCTCGCTCGGTTCGGGGGTTTCCCCCCGCCGCAGCGTCGGCTACGACAGGGGCTTCCTCGGCCTCGGGGTGACCTTCGGCGGCGGGGGCGTTGAATGCCTCCTCCAGCGGGTCGCCCGCAGTGTTTTCGTGTTCAGCCATGATTACTTCTTCTCGTCTTCGTCCTCGTCGATAACCTCGGCGTCTACAACGTCCTCATCATCCTTGGAGGAAGAAGCGGAGTCTGCGTTAGCCTCTGCCTGGGCGGAAGCGTACAGGGCCTCACCCAGCTTGGTCTGGGATGCCTGCAGCTTCTCAAGAGCGGACTTCACGGCATCGTCATCATCGCCTTCAAGAGCCTTCTTGAGCGCATCGACATCGCCCTGAACCTCAGTCTTGACGTCTTCGGGCAGCTTCTCGCCGTTCTCCTTCAGCAGCTTATCGACGGAGTATGCCACGGACTCGGCGGCGTTGCGGGTGTCGGCTGCCTCGCGGCGTGCCTTATCCTGCTCTGCGTGAGCCTCGGCATCCTTGACCATGCGGTCAATGTCGTCCTTCGAGAGGGAGGTGCCGCCGGTGATGGTCATGGACTGCTCAGCACCGGTGCCCTTGTCCTTCGCGGAGACGTGCACAATGCCGTTGGCGTCAATGTCGAAGGTGACCTCAATCTGGGGTACGCCGCGCGGTGCGGGGGCGATACCGGTCAGCTCGAAGGTACCCAGGTTCTTGTTGTCGCGGGTGAATTCGCGCTCACCCTGGAACACCTGAATCGACACGGAAGGCTGGTTGTCTTCAGCGGTGGTGAAGGTCTCAGAACGCTTGGTCGGGATGGCGGTGTTGCGCTCGATCAGCTTAGTCATCACGCCACCCTTGGTTTCGATACCGAGGGACAGCGGGGTCACGTCAATCAGCAGAACGTCCTTACGGTCGCCCTTGAGCACACCAGCCTGCAGGGCTGCACCCATTGCCACAACCTCATCGGGGTTAACACCCTTGTTGGGCTCGCGGCCGGTGAGTTCCTTCACCAGCTCAGCCACGGCGGGCATACGGGTGGAGCCGCCCACGAGCACAACCTCGGAAATGTCCGACACCTTAATGCCTGCTTCCGCAATAACGTCCTGGAAGGGCTTCTTGGTGCGTGCCAGCAGGTCGCTGGTGAGGTCCTCAAACTTTGCGCGAGTGAGCTTCTCGTCCAGGTGAATGGGGCCCTCAGGGGTTACCGAGAGGTACTGCAGCGAAATGTTGGTGCTGGATGCGCTGGAAAGCTCCTTCTTAGCCTGCTCAGCTGCCTCTGCAGACGCTGCAGAGCGATCTTGTCTTTGGAGAGGTCTGCACCGGTCTTGGACTTGACCTGCTCAAGCAGCCAATCCACAACGCGCTGATCCCAGTCGTCGCCGCCCAAGCGGTTATCACCGCTGGTTGCGCGCACCTGAATGGTGGAGAAGCCGTCTTCGTCCTTGCCAACTTCAAGCAGGGAGACGTCGAAGGTACCGCCGCCAAGGTCGAAGACCAGAATCAGTTCGTCTTCTTTACCCTTGTCCAGACCGTAAGCCAGTGCGGCTGCGGTCGGCTCGTTCACGATACGCAGAACGTTCAGACCCGCGATTTCGCCGGCTTCCTTAGTGGCCTGGCGCTCAGCGTCGTTGAAGTATGCGGGGACGGTGATAACCGCATCGGTCACCTTGTCGTTCAGGTAGGATTCGGCGTCGCCCTTGAGCTTCTGCAGAATACGTGCAGAAATTTCCTGCGGGGTGTATTTCTTGCCGTCGATTTCCGTCGTCCAATCGGTGCCCATGTGGCGCTTGACGGACGAGATGGTGCGGTCAACGTTGGTGACCGCCTGGCGCTTTGCCACGCTACCAACCAGAACGTCGCCATCCTTGGAGAATGCGACGACAGAGGGAGTGGTGCGGGCGCCTTCAGCGTTTGCAATAACTACGGGGTCGCCACCTTCGAGGGTGGATACGACCGAGTTGGTGGTGCCGAGGTCAATACCGACTGCACGTGCCATGTTTTTGTACTCCTTAGTGTTATGCCCCGCTTCTTGGCGAGGCGGGTTCCTTGGTTAGATTTTCGGGGCGTGAGGGGTTTTAGACCGAGCGCATGCACGGTAGAGAGTGTGCTTGGATTGCTGCCCAGCGGGTAACCCCTTGAGCCTCATGTACTCAAGTTTTACACATGGTTGGACGGATGTCAACAGACTTGAGTGAAAAAGACTCAACTTTTTGAAGTGGGTGGGGGTTAGGGGTGGGTGGCAAGGGTTATGTGCTGGTGGCTTTGGCGCGGAAAGACGCGGAAACTAAGGGATTTGCGGGTGATAATCCACGCGATCGCTAGGGGTTCTTCTGCCCCACCCCACGCAGTGTGTGAGGTTAACAACGGAAAATCCGATACATAGGGTCACCCTCGCCCTATGATGGAGGGTGAGTGTTTGGTTGAGGCTAAGGAGTACAAATTGTCTGTTACCTCATGTATCTCATGGATACTTCTTGCAATTATTACAGCTACTATTTCCATAACCTTACTTTGCAAGTACCCCGCCTGGGATAGCAAAAAGAAAGATAGTAACAGTCGCCCTAATAAGCCTAGACACGAGAAGTGGTTCTATGTTTGGCTCATAGGCTTATCCACTCTAGGAGGATTTTGGGCACTCTTTTTACCTCTTGCTTTAAGTCAAAAATTTGACGGACCAAACGCAGATGGTAACCAGCTCCGCCTACATCTTCTCTACATCACTGGTGGCGTTTTAGCTCTCACCACTTTGGGTGAAACACATCGCAAGAACACTCTTGAAAAACATAAGAATGATCAGGACCATACTCGACAAGTACATGCCGAACGGCGCAGCCGCTACACCGCAGCAATCGAGCAACTATCCAGCGATAAAGCTTCTATCCGTCTTGGCGGTATTTACTCTCTTGTGGGGCTGGTGGATGAGTGGCTAGCAGATGAAAAGACCATCCCCGATCTTGAGGAACGTCGCAAAGAAGGTCAGGTCATTATCAACAATCTCTGCGCGTATATTCGGTCTCCTTTCGATCTTGTTTCTAAGATAAAAGAGCTATCTGAGAGTACAGATGTCTCAAAGGATTACTCAGATGGGACACAACAATTCATCAAAGCTCAGTCAATGTTCCGCGAAGAGCAAGAAATGCGGCAAACAATTTTATCAGAAATTAACAAGAGACTTAATGGTGGCACTCATATCATTGAGGGTGGAACTCGGAAAATCCTAAAGGGCATGTGGTCAGATTTTAACTATGATTTCTCAAGCACAGTTTTCTTTTACCCGACGAATTTTAGTGATAGCTTCTTTAGAGCTTCTTCAATCTTCTCCGGGGCAACTTTCAACGATAATGCCAACTTCTTCGGGGTAGCTTTCAACGATTACGCTGACTTCCGCGGGGCAACTTTCAACGATAATGCCAACTTCCGCGAGGCAACTTTCAACGATTACGCTGACTTCCGCGGGGCAACTTTCAACGATAATGCTAACTTCTCCGAGACAAGATTCACCGATTACGCTCAATTCTCCGAGGCAGAATTCACCGGGAGCACTGACTTCTTCGGGGCGGAATTCACCGGGGACGCTAACTTCTCCGGAGCAACCTTCGAAGAAAGACCAACATTTAGGTTCGCCATAGATAATAAAACCTGTAAAGCGAGGTTTTCATGTAAGGCCGATCCAGAAGATTATAACTTCAAAGTTTCGCACGATAGCCCCTACACAATTGAGACCGAAGAACAGAAACATAACGGCGTTAAGTTCATCATCCCTAAGGGCACAGAACTCTTCGATCCGGACGAACCTTCCGATCTGGAAGACGACGATGAAAGCTAAAATTCTTTTCGCGTAAAAATATGTCAGATTATATTCCTATTACTCAAAGAAACCTTCCTTACCTTTACAAAGGAGAACCCTAGACATGGCAGAGAAAACAAAGAAAGCCCAAATCTTTAAGAGAGATAATACGTGGTGGAGCAAGAACTGGTTCTACACGATCCTTATCGCTGTTGCTGTTATAGGTGGAGTGTGCGCATTTTTGGTGGTTCCCTTTGCGGTACCCCAACCGTTCAGCAAAGACGATAGTATCTCAACTCTACGTCAAGCTGTTCTTGTAGCCACTGGTGGCGTTCTCGCAATCCTTACTCTGTGGGAAAATCGCCGTAAAAACGATCAAGAACACATGCGACAGGTACATGCAGAACGGCGTAGTCGTTATGCTACAGCAATCGAACAGCTTGCCGACGAGAAAGCACCCATTCGTCTTGGTGGGGTCTATACTCTGGTCAAACTAGTTGATGAGTGGTTAGCTGACGAGAAAACTCTTCCTGACAAAGAAGAACGCCGGGAAGAAGGCCAAGTCATCATTAACAGCCTCTGCGCCTACATCCGCTCCTCTTTTGACCTTGCTTCAAAGGCCGAAATGCTGTCTCAGGATAAAACACTAGAAGATTATGAGGGCGGAACACAACAGTTTGCTAAAGATCAGGCAAGATTCCGTGAAGAGAAGGAATTGCGGCTAACAATTATAGAAGCCATCAGAACCCGGCTCAACGGTGGCTTTATCATCCAAGAAGACGGCACAAAGAAACTTTTAAAAGGCTCCTGGTCAAATTTCGATTATGACTTCTCAAATGCACATTTTTTCTATCCTGTTGATTTTGCCAACATTTATTTTGGTGCTTCATCAAATTTCTTCAGGGCAGAGTTTGCCGGGTATGCTGGCTTCTTTGGGGCAAAATTCACCTGGGACGCTGACTTCTCCGAGGCGAAATTCACCAAGTACGCTAACTTCTCCAAGGCGAAATTCACCGGCGCTAACTTCGCCGAGGCGAAATTCACCAAGTACGCTAACTTCTCCGAGGCGAAATTCACCAAGTACGCTAACTTCTCCAAGGCGAAATTCACCGGCGCTAACTTCGCCGAGGCGAAATTCACCAAGTACGCTAACTTCTCCGAGGCGAAATTCACCAGCGTTATCTTCGCCGAGGCGAAATTCACCGAGGCTATCTTCTCCGGGGCGAAATTCACCGAGGCTAGCTTTTCCGAGGCGAAATTCACTGTGAGCGCTGACTTCTCAAAGGCGATCTTCGAAGAAAAACCAATATTTGAACGCGCGCTAGGCGATAAAACCTGCAAAGCGAGATTTTCATGTAAGGCCGATCCAGAAGATTATGACTTCGAAGTTTCGCCTGCTAGCCCCTACAAAATCGAAACCGAAGAACAAGAACATAACGGAACTAAATTCACAATCCCCAAGGACGCAGAACTTTTTGACCCCGATGAACCTTCCGAGTAGGAAAACAACGACGGCAACTAAAAAATTTTCCCAGGCGCAAAATAATGCTTTAGAGCCTCTATACTTGCAAATAAAGACGTCTGGTTGCCTGCGTAAAGGAGCATCCCAAGTATGGCGGAAGCATCTAGAAACAATACAGGGGTCAGCTCTTCTGCCCCTGTAAGTAAGTGCCTTTGAGAGTTTTGTTAGTAAGCACTTTGTACGGCTTCTAGTGGGGATCGCCGCCGGAGGCGGAGCTCTAGCATTCCTTGTACCTTGGCTGCTTTACATTGCAGGCATAACCGGTGAGGCCGATACGAATCTTCGCCTTCACATCCTCTACGTTACCGGCGGTATTATTGCCGTTCTGGGGCTCGTGGAAACACACCATAAATACGACAGACAGGGCTAAAGCACTCAGCGAACAAGCCCGTCAGTTCAATGAAACCATCGCAAAAGAACGCGAAAAAATCGAGGCAGACAAAGCCAAAAACAAGCAGAACCATATACGACTGGTACATGCTGAGCGGCGCAGCCGGTACATCGCAGCAATCGAGCAGCTTTCCAACAGGGAAAACACCACAACCCGCCTCGGTGGTGTTTATGTGCTTATTGGCCTGATTGACGAGTGGCTCGCAGATGGCGCCCTTCTCACCGATAAGGAACGCCGCAAAGAAGGACAGGTTATTATTAACAGTCTTTGCGCCTATATCCGCTCCCCGTTTCCCCTTACAGAACGCGCCGAACAGCTAGACGGGGAATACACAAAAGACCTGCAGAACGACTTCCGTGGGGATACAGAAAAATTTGATGCAGACAAGCGAGCTTTTACCCGAGATAAAGCCGCATTAGAAGAAGAACGCCAGATACGCCAAAACATTATCAAAGAGATGCGCGAGCACCTACTCGATGCCGAAGAACCAGGCACCTGGTCAGCTTTTGATTACAACTTCTCAAACGCATATTTCTTCTACCCTGTAGATTTTAGTGACAGCCATTTTTGTGCTTCATTAGATTTCACTCAAGCGACATTCACGGAGAAAGCTGACTTCTTCATGGCGGCATTTGCTGCAGAGGCTGACTTCTCCAAGGCGGCTTTCATTCAGGATGCCGATTTCTACGGAGTAAAATTCACCGGGGACGATACCTTCTCCCGGGCAAATTTCACCGAAGGTACCGAATTCTTCAAGGCGACCTTCACCGGAGACGGAACCTTTTACAAAGCGAAATTCAATGGCCCCCTTCTCTTCTCCAGGGCTCTCTTTATGAGAAACGCGACCTTCTCCAAAGCAAAATTCGGTAAAGAAGCTAACTTCTTTATGACGGTCTTCACCAAGGAAGCAGACTTCTCCGGCTCAAAATTCAGCGGACACGCTAGTTTCTTCGAAGTAAAATTCTCCAGCAGCGCTAACTTTTTCAAAACAAAATTTGCCGAGAACACACGCTTCTCTGGGGCACAATTCAACGGACCCACTAATTTTTCTATAACCATTTTTCACAGTAAGCCAGAATTCGCAAATACCCCGAATAAAAACTATAAAGCGAAGTTCTCCCACAAGGCTGCCCCAGCGGACTATAGCTTTAAGACAGCGGCAAAAAGCCCCTCCAAAATTGAGACCAGGGAGCAGGAGCATAACGGCGTTAAGTTCATCATCCCTGAGGACGCAATGCTTTTTGATCCGGATAATCCTGTTGCGTGGGCAGAGCTATAATACCTAAATATTACTGCTTCTCGCCTTCGGCCTCATCGTGCGATACACATGTGCCCTCTCCTGTAAGACCTGATACTGCAGGATGTCGCTTTAAATACTCAATGGCAATCTCAGCATCTGTCTCACAAGCAGCATACTCAGGGTGAACTGCACTAAGACTACCATATATTTCTTCCTGAATATCCCAAGAGGGAAACTCACCTTTCTCCATGCGATAAATAATTGGAGACAGCAGCTTAGAAACATATTTATCATCTGAATACATATAGAAATTATATAAATACTCACCATTTGATCCACAAAACTGAATTTGTTCTGAACGGCTACTACTTGAATATCCTAAATACTTCCAACCATCCACATCTTGATAATATATAATCTTTTTAGGATACCCTAAATCATTAACTATGATATATGTATCGTAAACTTCAAAATAACTAAATTCTTCCGATAGATAAGTGTAGACAATTGGACAAGTAATTATCATCAAAATGATTAGTGCAAATATATTCTGCCTACCACTCCCGTCGAATACCAACACAGCAGTTCCTATATTAATAGGAATTAAGAACAGTGATATAATAAGCCATAAGTATTTTGGAAACCAACGTGACCTATACCTTTGAGGAACATCTTCCTCCTCCACATAAGAACGCGCCACACCTGCCATTACTATCACCAAAAATATAATAGATATTATAATATATATTGTTACAGACATAAAAATCACCTCTTTCCAATTGTAACATATGACACATATTCCCGAGTATTTCTATAAATAAAATATTTACCTATTTCTATTACTTCTCCCTTGCAACATATCCACTAAACCATCAGAGACGGATCTCCTCAATTAACGTACCTTGGCTATTACACTTGAGGCTTGTGCGTTCGGAGCTAGGGTACAGGCGGGTGTTGGGCGAGCGCTAATACATGATTACGAATAGACAGATAGAGGTACCGGCACGGCGGGATGTCTAGTACCATCTGAGGTAACGCCGATCATACAACACCCCCTTGCACGCACCAAGAAAGAATCACCATGACCCGCTACTACACTTCCGTTATCGTGTTCATGTTCGCTCTGCCCATTGGCACTCTCCTGTTCGGTGGTTTTGGCTCCGGGCGGGGGTTTGCGGCAGGCGCGGCTGTTGCAACCATCTGCGCCATATTCACCTACATTTTCTGGCCCAAGCTGAAGGATAATTCCGCGCCGGGGCAGGATTCTTCGGGTACTTCACAGGACTCACCCAAATAATGCACCTTTAGGCGTATCGCCCACCCTCTCGGGTTAGGTAATACGCCAAATGCTGCGTTATTCGCGGGGCTACAAAGATGGGAAGCAACTACTAGATGCTGAGTACGTATTACATAGGCTATGAAGGCATCAGGAAGAGTGCCCTCACCTGGCAGGGGCTACGCTGGGGGCTCGCGCAGGGATACATCAGCCACGCAGATATTCTGCGATACGCATCCGACCGGCTGAAGGAAGACTCTAGCGACCTGGAATACGAGCTCTACCAGTGCAAATCCGACCACACCTACCGGGTTGATGGGATTCTGGCCGAACTCGCGCAGCACGAAGACTCCCCTGAACTCACCGACCCTGACCCCGGAAGCACCGACCCCCGCCACGCGCTCTGGCTGTACCTGCTGCTCAAACATGTGTATGAGCACCGCAAGAACTTTGACGACCCGCTGGGCGAGGTAGAAATTCTTCACGCCGATTTTGGCTACCCTGAGGACGTGGCCCCATTCGTGCGATACATGCCCCCGACCGACTATGACCCTTCAACGTACACTCACCAAGAGAACATCGACAAACTCTATGCTCTGTGGGAAGCGTACTTGCGCGAGGCTAAAACCCGTTTTGAGGTGTAACAGCCAAAACTTGCCTGCCTATCTAGAAGAGTTTTTTGCATTCAGAAGTGATAAGCTCTTCTGAATGCAAAAAACTCTTCTGAATAGAAACGACGCTTCAGCAGGCAGCCCTAATACCGCTGCCTTTCTGGTGCCGCTGGCATACACTTAAAACTATGTACCGCATCATGACTGTCTGCACCGGAAATATTTGTCGCTCCCCCGTGGGCGAGTACCTGATTCGTGAGCACGCGCGCCAGGCGGGGCTTGAGGTTGAGGTCGCGTCCTCCGCCATCACGGACTACGAAATCGGCAACCCCATCGACACCCGCGCCGGGCGCATACTCACCGCGCGCGGCATCGACCCCAGCGGGCACCGCGCATCCAGATTCGTTGTCGAAGACTTCGACCGCTACGACCTGATTCTGGCAATGGACACCCCGCACTACCTGCACCTGAAGCAGCTTGCGCGCACCGAGGATGACAAAGCCAAAATCCGCATGATGCGCTCCTTCGACCCCGCGATGGCGGGCAAAAACCTGGACAAGCTGGGCATCTACGACCCCTGGTACGGGCAGATGCGCGACTTCGAGTACACGACCGAGCTTATCGACACTGCGGCGCGGGCACTGATCGCGGGTCTTGCCGCCGAGGGCGACGCCGCGTGAGCGACCAGTTTCGGGGCCTCACGGATGATTTGCTACCCCGCATTATCAGCGGCCCGCGCCCGTACATTATTGCTGTGGACGGGCGCAGCGGTAGCGGTAAAACCACTCTCGCGCGGCGCCTTGCCGCCACCCTGCGGCAGCACCCGGTGCAGGGCGGGCCGCTGACGGTGCTGGAGCTATCCCTTGAGAACATGTACCCCGGCTGGGACGGCCTGGAGGCCGGGGTGGAGCAGTGGGGGCGGCTCAGCGCCAGCCTGGCCAAGCACACGCCCGGCAGCTACACCCCCTGGGATTGGGAGCAGAACCGCCCGGCTCCACCAGTCACTGTGCTCCCGGATGCCGCGCCGGTGATCGTGTGCGAAGGGGTGGGGGCGCTCTGCGGGGCGTTCAGCTACGGTGTGCTGGTGCAGGCCGGTACCGGGGTGCGGTATGAGCGGGCGATGGCGCGCGACGGGGAAACCTACCGACCCTACTGGAACATGTGGGCCGCGCAAGAAGAGCAACTATTCGAGGATTACGGCTCGTACTACACCACCAGCCCCGGCTGGCCTGAGGGGCCTGACTGGGTGTACCGCACCGGGTAGCGAACCGGCTTGGGCTGGTTCCGCCCTCTAACCCCACCACACCGGAAGAGGTGCAGGTCACGCATCCACTGGCTTACGGTGCATGAGTAACCGCCGCTAGACTGGATGAGTGCGTTTCTAGCCGGGTGCACCCGCCCGCCCCACAAAGCAGCAGGCAGGCCCCGGCGACGTTACGCATCCCCAAAATTTAGAAAGCATACAGTACACCAGTGTCTACGTCACAGACCAATACTCAGCACCCCAACCACGCGAAGCCCTCATTCGGGCTTTCCCCGGCAACTATTGTCACCCTGGCGGCGCTCACCGCCATCGCCCCGCTGGGCATCGACATGTATATCGCCTCGCTACCGACCATTGCCGAGGAGCTGCACACCACCGAGGCCGCCGCCTCCATGACCCTCAGCGCCTTCATGGTTGGTATGGCGCTCGGGCAGCTTATAATCGGCCCGCTCTCCGACAAAACCGGGCGCCGCACCCCGCTGCTGATCGGCTCAGCCGTGTGCTTCGCCGCCACGGCACTATGCGCCTTCTCCCCCACCATTGAGGTGTTCATCGCGGCACGTTTTCTGATGGGCTTCAGCGGCTCAGTCGGTGCGGTACTGGCCCGCTCCATCGTCGCCGACACCACGAAGGGGCTGGCCACCGCCAAGCTCATGGGCATCATGATGATGATTAACGGGTTCGCCCCCGTGCTGGCGCCGCTCTTCGGCGGGTGGGTGCTCTCATGGGGTACGTGGCGTTCAGTGTTTAACGTGCTGACTGTCATTACCGGTGCCCTCATGCTCGCCGTCATCTTTATTCTGCGGGAAACCCTGCCCGCCGAAAAACGCTACCAAGGCACCGCGCTGAGCGTGTACTCCGAGATTCCGAAGGTGTTCAGGATCCGCCGGTATATGGGGTTCTCACTGACCATGTGCTTCGCGTTCGGGGCGCTCTTCTCGTATATTTCGGGCTCAACCTTTGTGCTGCAGAAAATCCTGGGGCTTGACGCTGGGCAGTACACTCTCGCGTTCGGAGTGAACTCCCTGGGCATTGTGGCCATGAGCTCGCTGGCGACCGCGCTGGTGGGGAAGGTCGCCCAACGCACCATCGTGAATGTTGGTGTGAGCGCTTTGCTGGTTGTTTCGGTGCTGCTCACCGGTTCGTTCCTCATCGGGATTTCGCTGTGGCCCACCCTGATTCTGCTGTTCTGCCTCACCTGCTCGGTGGGCCTGATCTTCGGTAACGCCTCGGCCCTGGCACTGAACGAGGCACGCCACATGGCGGGCAGCGCATCCGCCGTCATGGGCACTATTCAGGCGCTTCTGGGCGGGGTTGCAGCCCCTCTGGTGTCCCTCGGCGGTGAGGGCGCCTACCTGCCGATGGCGTTCTCAATTCTGGGGTTTGCGGTACTGACCAGGATCACACTCTTTTCAACCCCGCGCAAAGACTCCGACTACGCGGCAGACGGCGGCGCGGGCGGGCACTAGCCCTCTCCTTACATTGCACGTGTTAACACGCTGATGCGTGAGAAGCGGGTTTTGCCGAGAAGATGAGAAAATATCACCTTTTCGAGCGAAAATCCGCTTCTCCTCGTAATCACCTAGCTGCTGGTATCCTGATAAATCCTAAGATTTTAAGGAGGCTGACCGTGAGCACTAACGAAAACCTCACAAGTGCAGAGATCATCAAACGGTTCAACCACTTCTACGACTGCTGGCTGGATTCGATCACCATAACCTATGCAAAGGGAACAGCTGTTCGTCTGCGATTCTGCGCGGTGGACCGGAACCATGTAGACGGCGGCTGGGAGAAGGCCGCTACCGACGACGTCTGGCGGTACGTCACCGTAACCCTGGAAGATATTTCGGACTACCGGGTGCAAGGCCCGTTCATCAGCATATGCAGCGGAGTTCATGTTCTCGAACGGGACGGCAAATCGGGCTCGACATCGAGGGGGACAACGACAACCCCGAAACCTTCGAGGACATCGCCGAAGCAGACATATACTTTATCGCCGAAAACGCCACCTGGGAGCTGGGCCCGCTCGGCGTACACTGCTGTGAAGGCACGTGAGCCACTACACTGGAAACATGACTAGTTCCGTGATACTCCTAAATTCAGAGAACCCGCAAGGCGTTGCTGTAGACCCCGCCCAGCCGCTTATCGGCGTGGAAGACCAAGGATTTACCCGTGGTGACGGCGTTTTTGAGACCATGCTCGCCGTCAATCGGCGGGTGCGAAAACTTGATATGCACCTCACCCGACTCGAATCTTCGGCGCGTATGCTCGACCTGCCCGAACCTGACCTGCACCAGCTGCGGGATGCGCTGGCGGGCCTCCTCGACCAGGCCGTGCCCGGCGCCCACACGGAACTCGGCGAAGAGCATATCGTCAAAATCATTATCTCGCGCGGGCTGCCGCATGCCTCTGCGGGAATGCCCGCCGGGCCGTACACGCTGCTAATCGCGTCCCCGGTACCCGAAACTACCGTGAACCAGCGGCAGAACGGGGTGAAGGCCATGCTGCTGCCGCGCGGGCACGACCCCGCCGACAACACCGCATACCCGTGGCTGCTGGCGGGCGCGAAAACCCTCTCATACGCGGTGAATATGGCGGTGCTGCGGTACGTTCACTCCCACGGCGCGGACGACGCGATTTTTATGACCGACAACCGCCGCATTCTGGAGGGGCAACCTCATCGGTGCTCATGGCGCGCATTGAGCACGGGAAGAAAATGCTGTACACCCCCGAACCGAACCACGGGATACTGCCCGGCACCACACAGGGCGCTATTTTTGAGGCGGCGCGGCGCGACGGCTGGGAGCTGGGCTACGGCCCGCTGTACCCGCAGGACCTCTTTGAATCTGACGGGGTGTGGCTCTCATCCTCGGTGCGGCTGCTCGCACCCGTCACACGGCTTAACGGGACCGCCCTGGCGCACGATGCGCAGCTGACCCACCAGTTCTTGGAATACCTGGCACAGGGGTAAGCTGGCGCACCTGTCAGCAGAAGGCTAGGATCTCTAGGCAGAATAAGAGACCTAGCCTTCTGCGCGTGCTGTGGACTGGGCACAGCAGCGGGTACACACTACCTGCCGGCAAGGACGCGGCGGGCCCGGCCCGTCACGTATGCAGGCGCCGGGGGCCGTTTAGAAGTCCTCCCCAGATTCTTTTTTCTGCGACTCCACCAGCTCATCCTCAATGGCGCGGTTTTCCTCTTCTTCCTTATTTTTCACCTTGGGGGTGCGCTTAAAAAACCGGGCCGTATCCTGGCTGGCGGCCGCGTGCAGACGCGGAAAGAAAATATACGCCACCGCAAAAGCCGAAACAATCGCGCAACCCCCCGAGACGAGAATCCCAGCCCCCAGCAGCTCATACAGGTAGAAGAAAAACACGAGCAAACCGAAACGCACCAGGGTGTACTTGAAGAAGTTCATACCCACCAGTCTAGCCGCAGCATGGATGCGCCCCCAAGATTCCTGTGGCAGACTTAGAGCATGACACGAGCGATGATGATAATCGGCGCGTTCGCGCTGGTGATTGGGTTGAGCCTGTACACCCTGCTGGATGCCGCCCGCACACCAGCCGCCGATGCGCGCACCCTCCCCAAGTGGCTGTGGATTATTATCATCATCTTCTTCCCCGTTGTGGGGCCGGTTTTCTGGCTGTTCTTCGGCAGGGCCCGCAGCGCAAAAAGTACAGCCGAGCAGCCACCCGCCGCGGATACGGGCCGGGGTTTGAAAGGCAGGCGGGGTACTGTGCCTCCCGCGCCGAAAGCCCCCGACGACGATGAAGAGTACCTGCGCTGGCTCAAAGCCAAAGCAGAACGGCAAAAACGGGACAGGCAGCGGCAAGAATCCCGCGACGACGCCACAGACGATACTGACGGCGAAAAATAGCCCCGGCCAGGCAGAAACCACCAGCCACTGGGCAGCACCCCCGGGTAGCCTCAAGCACTCCCCGCTGTGTGCGCTTGCCCTCGCTAACCAGGCGGGAAAGCGTATACATGCTGTGTGCGGCCCCCTGTCTTCACGTTCCCTGGGCTGGCTGCGCCAGCACACGTTCATGGCTGAACCGTTTGTGGCTGCGTGTTAGCTTTAGGCCGCTGCGGCGAGCACAGGCACAGGGACGCAGGCAGTTCTACGGGGCGGGTTTACAGCCCCGAATACGAGTGCAGACCCGAGAAGAAAATGTTCACCACCGTGAAATTAAAAATAATGCACAAATAGCCGATAATAGACAGCCACGCCGAACGCGGGCCAGCCCAGCCGCGGGTTGCACGCGCATGCAGATACGCCGCGTACACCACCCAGATCACGAAAGTCCACACCTCTTTAGTGTCCCAGCCCCAGTAGCGGCCCCACGCCTGGCTCGCCCAAATCGCGCCAGCGGCAAGCGTGAACGTCCACATTACAAACGCCAAAGCGTTCAGGCGGAACGCAAAATTCTCAAGGGCCTGGGCGCTCGGAACCAGGCGCATAAACGCCCACCCGCCCGATTTACCGTTCAGGATGCGCTGCTCGCGGCGGGTCTGCACCAGCTGCAGCACCGCCATCGCGAACGTAATCGTAAACACCCCGGAGGCAAGCACCGCAATCGACACGTGAATCACCAGCCAGTAGCTCTGCAACGCCGGTTTCAGGTGCCCCACGGGGGTGGCGAAACTAATAGTGGCGGCGCACATCATAATCAGCGCCAGCCCAGACACGAGCGTGCCCACGAACCGCAGGTCACGGAAAATCAGCGCCACCAGGTACACGGCCACCACCACCAGCGCGCCCGTGGTGCAGAACTCGTACATGTTCCCCCAGGGCACACGCTGCGCAGCCACGCCGCGCATAATAACCGCCGCCGCGTGCACCAGCGCCCCCATCAGCATAACGATCACGGCGATGCGCGCCGCCGGGCGGCTCTGGCCCGTGTACAGCATCGAAGAGTCCGCCACGTGGCCCTCAAGAGCGCGTGCCGCCGCGCCCCGGTACCCGGCGCCCCGCTCGCCCGTGCCGGTCTCAGCGCCGCCGGTGCGCTCAACACGGGTGGCTTTCGCGCTCATCTTAACCGACGACTTCGCGGCGGTTTTCCCGCCGGTTTTCTCCGCGCCCGCAACGGGGCTGGCCGCGCCCGCGGTAACAGGCTCAGCCGCCTGTTCCTCCTCTAACTCTGCCTCACGAGGCGCCGCGGCACCCTCTAGGCGGCGGGTTACCCGCGAATTCTTCACCACATCCCAGGTGAACGCCACGAACACCACGGTGTAAATCAGCGCGGCAATATACATGAATAGCTCACTGTAGCGCGCTAATGTCTCGTTCAGCATGGGTTACTTCCCCTCGGTTTTCTCAGTCGGTTCCTCGGATGAGGGCTCCTCAGCAAATTCCAGCCCCCACCGGGCGGCGAAAGCATCCGTAATACGCTCAGCCTCGGCGGCAAGACGCGGGTCCTCCCCGCGCGCAAGCAGACCGTACTCTACGGTGAGCACCCCTTCATCGGTGCTGGCACGCACCCACACGCGGCGGCGCGCCACAAACAGGGACACAATCAGCCCCACGAAAGCCACCACGAACGAGTACAGCACAATATTCTGCCCCGGGTCGTGGCGCACTTCCATCCCCACGTACCGCTTATACCCCATGAACTCAATGGTGCCGTTGCCTTCCGGGAGGGTGGCGGTGCGGTGCTGCGCATCCAGCACAATACCGTTCTGGTTCGCCATGCTGTTCAACGCGGTCAGCTTAGAGGTGTCCAGCACATACACGTTCTGCGGCTGGCCCGAGTTCAAACCCAAATCCCCCGAATAGGACTGCAACACCAGCATAGGGTTCGCCGGGGCTGAATCCACCGAATGCGGGATGCCCGCCCCACGCTCATAGCTGCCGGTGGGCAGGAACATGCCCACAAACCCCAGCTGGGCCGGGCGGGCATCAGGCACCTTCAGCACCACCGACGAGGTGTACTTCCCGTCAGTTGGCAGGGCCACCACGGGGCCTTCATACGCCACTTTCCCCTCACCGTCAGTCACCTTCACAATGGGGGCGTACCCGTTGCCGGAGAGGAACACGCTGGTGCCGCCCACATCAACCGGTTCGTTCACTTTGAGGGTTTTCTGCTCGGGGCTGCTGCCGGGGTTCTGAACGGTCAGCTGGGCGTTATAGTCCAGATCCTGCCCGTAGGTGTGGCTGTCGCGCTGCCTGTCGTAGCGCACCTGAAAGTTATTGAGCGTCACGGCGTACGGGCTCAGCCAGTCGGGGTTATAGTTCGTGCCTGGGGTGAACGAGTCGTAGCCGATCAGGGAGTTTACGAACGTCTCCCCCTCCACCAGGATCTTTTGGCCACGGTACCCAAAAAGCGAGCCGACCGCCACCCCAACCAGGATGCCGATCATCGCCACATGGAACAGGATGTTCCCCACCTCACGCAGGTAGCCGCGTTCGGCACCCACCGAGTACTGTCCGTCTCCTTCATCCCGGATCTGCACCCGGTAGCGGCGTTTACGAAGGATCGCGGCGGCGTCCTCTATCGCGGCCTGGGGGGTGAGCGCATCCGCGTCAATATCGATCGTGCGGTGCACGGGCATGCGGGAAAGGTTCTTGGGGGTGCGCGCGGGCGGTTTACGCCAGTCTTTGGCATGTTTAATAGCGCGCGGGGTGACGCACCCGATCAGGGAAATAAACAGCAGCAGGTAGATGGCCGAGAACCACCCGGAGGAGAAAACATCAAACAGCTGTATCTTATCGGCGAACTCGCCCCAGCCGGGGTGGGTTTTAATATAGTCCGTCACCTTCGCGGGGTCTTGAATGCGCTGCGGAAACATAGATCCGGGAACTGCCGCAACCGCCAGCAGCAGAAGCAGCAGCAAGGCGGTGTTCATTTTCGTCAGTTGCGTCCAGCCCCAGCGGAGCATCCCGGTGATTCCCAGCGCCGGGGCGTCAGTGTGTGTGCGTGCCATATGTACCCCGTCAGATTGGTAGTTCGTAAACCGGTAGCGCCGCCTGAACCCAGGCCATGAGGTGGTTCCAGGCGCCAGTCAAAATAAGGATGCCGATCAGGATGAGCATCGCCCCGCCCGCACGCTGAATCCCGCGTTTATGCGTGCTCGCCCACCCGGTGGTGTTCACCCCGCGCGCCGCGAAATAGGCGACCAGTAGGAACGGCACACCCAAACCCAGGCAGTAGGCGAAGGTGAGCACCACAGCCTTGAAGGTTGCGGCCCCGCCAGTGAACACGAGGGTTTGCACTGCGGCGAAGGTGGGTCCAATGCACGGCGCCCACCCCAGCCCGAAGGTGACTCCCAGCACCGGCGCACCCCACAGGCCCGTGCCGGTGCGGGTGTGGAACCGTTTATCGACCTGCAGAATGCTCAGCCGCCCCATGAACACAACACCCATGAGATCACGAGTGCACCCAGCAGAATATTCACCCACGCCTGCCCTTTCAGCCAGGGGGCGGCACCCACCTGGGCCAGTAGCACCGATAGGGTGACGAAAACTGCGGAGAACCCGAGCACGAACAGGGCCACCCCGGCGAGCATCCGGCGGGTGTGACGGCGGGTCTGCTGTGCGTGAAGGCGCCCCTTACCGGGCTGCGAACCTGGGGTTTTCGGGTCGGTGGGGGCGTCCGCCACAGCCACCCCCGATGTTGCCTCGGGCGGGTTTTTGGTGTTTTCTGCGGCTTTTTGGGGTGCGGGATTATGGGCCGCCACCGTTTTCTTCCCCTGGAACAATGCGGCCGCGGAGCCTTCGGGTGCCTGCGGCTGCGAGCCTGCAAGACCCGCCACATACCCCAGGTAGCCGGGCACCAGCGGCAGCACACACGGTGAAGCGAACGACACCAGCCCCGCCAGCGCCGCCAACGGGATGGAGAGCCACAGGGAACCATCCAGCACGGTTGAGCTGATACTCGCCAACGGCGCAGCGCCCGCCGTGGCAGCCGCAGCGGCGGGGGTGAGCATCATACCGGTTCCAGCAGGCACGCTAGGCACCCTTCACAGCGGTCTCAATCAGGGTTTTCAGCACCGACGGGTTCGCCTGGCCCAGGATGCGTGCCGCCACCCTACCGTGCGAATCCAGGATCACGGTGGTCGGTACCGCCTGGGCGGGCACATACTTACTCAACGACAGCAAAACCTTACCCGAGGCGTCCTTAAACGAGGGGTAGGTGATCTCAAAGCTACGCTCAAACGCCTCGGCGGTGCTTTTCTCATCCCGCACGTTCACACCGTAGAACCCCAGCTTGTCCTTATAGTCGGTGTAGAGCTTCTGCAGGTCTTTGGCCTCGGCACGGCAGGGAGAGCACCCGGCGTACCAGAAGTTCAAGAGCGTAGGTTTGCCGCGCAACGACTCAGCGTTCACACTGGTGCCGTCGAATAGTTCACCGGTGAACGCAACGGGCTCGCCGCGCTCAGCCTCCTGGTACTCGGTCACCGACCCGTCCCCGGCAATGTAGCCTTTATTATCACCCGAATTCGCCTGTTTTGACAGGGAGGTGTCTTCAGAGCACGCAGCGAACAGGCCCGCCCCGGCCGCTGACGCGCACAGCGCAATACCCGCACGCAGGGCGGTGCGGCGGGTGTGGTTATGGGTGGGAGTCATGCGTTCCTTCCGGTGGTGTGTGCGAAGGGGGTGCTGAACGGCAGACACCCGCGTCTTAGCTGCCGGGCAGCTGAATCACTCCCGAATACAGGGGCGATGCGGGTTCCGTGTAGCCGCTCACCTGCGGCGGGTTCCCCGATAACAGGTTATCGAAAGTGAGCGAAGTAATCGACGCCAGGTTGCATTCGCGCGCACGCGGGTCGTGCTGCAACAGCTTACCTTCAAGCGCCAGGCGAGTCACCCAGATGGGCAGCTGGTGCGAAACAATGATGGCCTCGGCCCCGTCCCCGCCCTGCTGGTACGCGGTGCGGGCGGCGTCCTTAATGGCCTGAGCCATGCGGCGCACCTGCACAATGTACGGCTCGCCCCAGGATGGGCGCAGCGGGTTGTACAGTTTCGTCCAGTGGCGCGGGTTGTTCAGAAGCTCCTGCCGGTTCACGTGCAGGCCCTCAAAATAGTTATCGGCCTCAACCACGCGCGCATCGGGGTGGGCTTGAAGCCCCAGAAGCTCAGTGATCGGCTCGGCCGATTCGCGGGTGCGGGTCAGCGGGGAGCATACCAGGTGCACAATGTTCGCGCCTTCACCCCGACGCCGGGCAAACTCCTGGGCGCTCATGCGCACCATCTGCTGCCCCTTCTCCGAAAGGTGGTAGTTGGGTAGCCGCCCGTAGACGATGCGGTCGGGGTTGTGCACCTCGCCGTGGCGCATCAGGTGAACCGTGACCTTAGCCGATGTAGTCATTCTCTCAGTCTCTCAAATTTTCTACGCTACCCCAAAACGAGGGGCGCCGCATATAGCCCCTAATTCGCCAGAAGCGGGGGCGGCTGGCGCTAAGGCATGCGTGCGGCAATGAGCTTACGCATCCGTTTAGGGTTAATACGCCAAAAATCCTTCGGCTGCCCGTCAATGCGCAGCACCGGGATTTCGGTGGCGTGCCGCTGCAGCAGCTGCGGGTACAGCTCAATGTTCAGCTCGGTGTAGGGCACCCCAAATTCGGTGCATACTTGCGCCACCGTGTGCCGTGCAGCGTCGCACAGGTGGCAGCCGGGGCGGGTCAAAAGCTCAATAACGGGTGGTTCAGGTGTAGCTGGGGGCATGGCTCCCAGTCTACTAGCGTTCAACAGCCGCCGCTAATAGCCCACGTCAGTCCCTCATTAACGCACAATGCCCCGCAACCCTTACCGGGCACGGGGCACAGAAGCTACTGTTTACTTCTTATTGCGGCGCTGGTGGCGAGTCTTACGAAGCAGTTTACGGTGCTTCTTCTTGGACATGCGCTTGCGGCGCTTCTTAATAACGGAACCCATAGGATTTCCTCACTTTGCTAGACCCGGCCGCACCCATTCGGTGCGGTAGCTACCCGGGGTGTTTATACCGGTATAAACGCTCTAAAAGGCATTTTAGGCACAGCAGTGCCCCAGCGTTTTGAGAACGCTACCTTCCTAGAGTACTAGGAAACACCGCATTGCACCATTCCGACGCACCCAAAGAAGAGGAGCCATCCCCCAAAGACCCCGCAGAGGCAGTAACACCCCCCTGCGCACACGCAAGAAGATTTTCCTGCACGCCCGCACCTCCCCCAGAATATGCCGGTATGCCCGGGCATTAACGCGCTGCGCGGGCGCACCCAGTTTGAGGGTACGCCCGCGTGTTTGCGTTATTGCCTGCGCCAGCTACTGCTGGCTGTGCTGGCTCGCATCAGCAGGGTTAGCGGCATCTGAGGTGCCGCCTTCAAAGTTATCTGCCGCAGCCCCCTGCGGGGAGGCAGACACCTGCTGATTGTGATTCGCAGTGTTCTGCTGATGCGCCGAATCCTGCGGGTTATTCTGCTGCTGAAGAGCCTGCTCCTGCTCGCGCGAGCTCAACCCCAAATAGCGGGTCATGCGGCTAAGCCAGCCCCGCTTACGTTCAGCGCTGGCGTGCTCCTCAGGCGCACGCTCATCCGTGGACCGCTCATCCTTGACCACCATAGGGGTTCCGCTCGTATTCGCGGGAACGATACGAATCGGAGTGGTCGCCAGCACCTCAACCGGCGGCAGCGGCCGCTCCGCCAGAGCCTCCGGAGCGTGCTCAACACCAAGAGCATCAGCTGGTGTGCTGTTCACGGCGCCGTTCGGGGCCCCAGCATTACCGGTGTCGGCAGCAGCCGGAGCTGCGGGGCCAGGCTGGGGTTGAGGCTGCGGCTGCGGTTGCGGTTGTGACGATACCGCGCTCGGGTACTGCAGCCCAGTGGCTGGGCGGCTAAAGGGAGACGCCACAGCAGCACGCACCGGCGTGATGATCTGGCCGTGACGGCGGCCCACCCCTGAGGGCGAATGGGCACGAATCACCTTCACCCGCTCCTCAGCGGCGCGCGCCAAGTTTTCCTCAGCCACTCGGCGCTGCTCAGCATCCTTACGTTCCACAGGGTTTTCGGGAAGCTTGGGCTTCGGACCGGTACGCCCCTGAATAGGGATACCAGCCGAGGCAGGCCCGCTTACCCCAAACTGCCCGGTGTGAGGCCCACTATGGGTCTGCTGGGCGGGTGTGGAACCGGTGCGCGGGGCAGCACTATCCCAGTGATTCTGCGGGTTGTGCGCGTCCGGTGCGGTTTCCTGGCCCTGTGCCTCCTGCCCGGAGGCATGGTTCTGCACCTGCTGCGGCACATCCGGCTGAGCCTGCCCGTTACCGTTATCCGGTGCGGCGGGTATAGCCTGCGGATTCTCCAGCGACGAAATGGGGCGTGCCTGCTGCCCATCAAGCGACTGCACAGCTCCCAGCACCTCCTGCTGAGGCTGCTCCTGCGCTGTGCCCTGACCCGCTACAGGGTGCGGCCCGGTCTGCTCATTCGCAGCGGGCCCTTGGGAATTAGCCGCGCCTGCGGAACCAGCGTGACCGTTCGGGTCTTCAGCAGGCGAGGATGCAGGCTGGGCACTACCCGAGGCAGACTTTTGCGGCTTCCCGTCAGGATTCCCGGCCTGAGCAGGCTGAGCGGACTGCGGCCCTTGGGCCTGACCGCCCTGCTGGGCGGAGCCCTGCGGTGAAGAGCTGCCCTGCGCAGTATTAGCCTGAGCGGCATCAGTTTGTGCAGCACCAGTCTTTTCGGCGCTGCCCTGATCATCGTGCGGGCCGGGGTTGTGCTTCACACCGTTCTGGGCGGCAGTATCCGCACGGTTGTTGCCCGCACCATTATCAGTTTTTGGTGCGGCACTATTGGGTCCCTGCGCGTCAGGTTCCTGTCCGGCAGGCTTCTGGGGTGCAGCTTTAGCGTCCTGCTTATTCTGCACCGAATCTTTCTGCGCAGGCTCTTTCTGTTGTGCCGGGTTCTCCTGTGCTGAGGTTTCTTGCGCTGAAGTTCCCTGGGCCTGCTCGGCTGCCTTCTCGGCCTTCTGCTCGCCGCTCTTGGGGGAAGCAGCCTCCTTACCGGCGGAGCCGTTCACCCCTGAAGCATCCGGCTGCGGTGTTTTCTGCGCAGCACCAGGCTCTTTAGAGTTCTGCTGCGCAGCAGACGAACCGCCCGAATTGTCGGCTGCCTGCTGACCGTTCTGCCCGTCCTTACCCTTAGAAGGGACGGAACCGCCCTGCTTCTGAGCGTCCTGGGCCTTCTGCTGATCGTCCTGAGCACCCTGCTTGGGGGACTTCGCTTCGGCCTTCTGACCCCCAGCTGTCTGAGCATCAGGTTTCTGGGCATCGGGCTGAGCGGATTTTTGGGCCGCCGAAGCCTTTGCGTCCTTGGGCGCGTCACCATCCTTTAGCGGCGCGGAACCATCAGCCTGCTGCGCACCATCAGACTGGTTCCTCTGGCCCTGCGGCGAGGAATCGGCAGACTGTTTACCCTGCCCCTTCTGCTCACCCTGTGCAGGCTGCGACTGGCCAGCTTCAGTCGAGCTCTTCTGCTCGTCCTTAGCGGCACCGGCCTTCTGCCCGGGATCCGAAGGTGAGCCGCCCGGCTTGCCGCCAGCCTGCTTACCCTGGGGCTGCTTAGCCTGGTCTTGCTCCTGAGACTGTTGATCTTGGGCCTGCTGGTCCTTACCGCTCTGCCCCTCGGCGTGTTTGTCCTCACCGGGGGTAGGCTGAGCCGGAGCATCACCGGCTGCGGGCTGCGCCCCGCCCTTAGCCTTTTGAGCTTGAGCGTCTTCGGCGTCTTTCTTGCCCGCATCCTTCGTTGCAGACCCCTGCTTCTGGGAATCCTCAGATGCCTTATCGGCCTGTTCACCTTCAGCCTTTACGGGCGTCTCACCAGGCTTAGCGGAACCCGTCGAAGCGTCCTCACCCGACGCCGCGGGCTGGGGCTTCTTCTCGGGCAGACCCTGAGCAGGAATCACCCGCATATCCAGCGGAATAGCGGCCGTGGCCTGAATCAGCGGCTCATCATCGGTCAAACGCAGCGGCTGAGACGCATCAGGATCGACCGGCAACGGCTGAATCGGAAGCGGAAGCGCGGAGGTGGCCTGAATCAGCACCTCCTGGGCGGGTGTAGGCTGAGCTGCGCCCTGCTCCTCACCACCCGGCACAGGGCCGTGCTGCATTGACTGGTCAGACGCCTGTGCAGAGGCAGCATTATCAACCTCATACGGTTGCCCAGATGCGTTCTCGGGGTGCTGCGAAGAAGCACCATTGTTACCGGCCTGAGCAGCGGGGGCACCCTCAGACGGGCGGGTAAACGCCGCCGCCGCACGACCGGAGGCCGTACCAAAAGCTCAACGGCAGATTAGACTGCTGCTCTTGTTGCCCCTGCTGCCCGTCATAGTGCTGCTGAGACTGCTGCGAGGTATCACGGCGAGCCTGCTGAGAGCCGGACGAAGGCACCGGCGCGCCGCCGGGGGCGTTGCCGAACCGCTCCGCACCGAAGCCCCACCCGAAACTGGGGCCTTCCTCCGGGAACGGGCCGAAATCGTCCTCAATATCAACCGGCTCAAACATGCGCAGATCCGAGGTTCCGGGCATACCCGTAAGCGCCACAGCCGACTCGTCCAAATCCACCCCGGCCTCATCGAACAGGCCGCGCATCTGGTTCATCATCAGGTTGCGGGCGGTCGCGGAATCGGCGTCCTTCACGGCTTCAAGAACCGCACGGTTCTCAGCGTTCAGGCGCTCCATGGTGCTGCTCCACAGCGGCACACGCCCCGCCAGCGACAACAAAGCATCGAAGGTCGGCTGACGGATAGCGATCAGCAGCCCAGCAATCAGCTCGTTATTGGCAAGGCGGCTCAGCTCCAGGTGAAAGTCCAGGTACAGGTCAAGGAACTCCCGGATAGGGTGCCCACCCTCCTGCATCTCCTCCAGCAGCTCATCCACTTCACCGAAATCAGCGACGCCGGGGTCAATATTGGCAACACTCCAGCCTTCAAGAAGCATATGGGTCTGCACCAGGTCACGTTTCGGGTAGCGCGAAACAGCCATGTGCAGGCGCAGAGGCTCGGCTGCCGCCATCGCCGGCTCCTCATTCAGGTGAGCGATGATCTCTTTGCCCTTACCGGAGTATAGGCGCACCAGATCCATGTCTTCGAGGGTCTTCAAGCCCTCGCGGGTACGGCTTCTTCCCAAGCCAATCGCGCGGGCAATACGATGATCGTCGGGCAAGTCCTGGCCAAGCTGCAGGTTGCCCTCAGTGAGCTCGTTCTCGAGCCAGCGGAGGATTTTACGGTGAATAGCCAACGTAGATTCCGTCTTTCGGGAAATTAGGGTTTATCAGGGTAGGTGTATGAGTTGATGATCAAGCGAACACGGGCGCACGCCCCGCCCCACTCGCTATCTCTCCGCGCGCCGCCGATGCGGCACGCTATCGTCGGCGACCAAAGACACGTGCCAGAAGGCCACGAGGTTCCTCCTTAACGGTCACCTGCTCATACGGTGCAGGCTGAGGGATCGGCCGGAACACCGGCTCCTCAGTAGGTTCGGGAGCCTCCTTGGGCTCTACGGTCTGGGCCGTTTCGGGTTCAGCACCCGCATCGGCTGTATCGGTTACTGAGGCGCCGTCGGTGTCGGCTGCCTCGGTATCCTCAGACGCTTCGGGGTCGGCACCCTTCCCCCTCCGCGTAAGTCTTCTTGGGTTCAGCATCATCCGCGTGAGCTGCAACATCCTCATCAGCGTCCGGGCCGTCAGCGGGGTCAGCCATCAGGGTTGCTTCATCGCTCTTCACGGTCTTAGGCACAGCGGCGGCTTCCACAGATGCGGCATCCCGGCCTGCCTTCGCCGTTGATGCCTCGATACGCGGGCTATCGGCAGCATCCTGCCTGGTTTTTACCTCGGATAGTCCGGCGGTCTTCTGCTCACCCTGAGACTCGGTAGCGCTGGCAGCCGTGTCCTCACCCGCGTGGTGGTGCGTCTTCTTCGTGGGCGCTTCCTCGGTGGTGGAGGTCATGTCAGCTGCCGCCGATACGGCGTCCTGAGACTCAACGTTTACAGGCTCATTCTTGGCAGGCTGCTCATTGGCGGGGTTGGTGTCAATAGCCTCATGCTTACCGCGGGCAGGCTCATTCGATACAGCAGGCTTGGCTGAGGCGTCACCTGCCGAACTCCAGGGGCTCACGCCAGCAGAGGACTCAGTTGCCTCATCGTCTTCACCCTGCCCCGCAGGAGCCACCGACTGGGTATCGTCCGTGGAGTCCTTCGCAGCAGTTTCAACGAGTGCTTTCTCCTCATCAGGTTGCGGCACCTCGTCAGAGGCAAAGGCGGAGGGGGGTGAAGGGGCGCATCGGCACCACACCTTCGCTCACTTCACCGGTGCCAGCAAATGTGGCACTGGCGTTCTGTTCGCTCCCGGCCAACTCCTCATCCAGGCCCTCAGATTCTGCCGTTTCGGCAGGCTCTTCGGGGGCTTTCGCGCTGAGCACAACACCCACAGCCGGATCGGGGTGCGAGTCAGCACCTTCTTCCACAGCGGGCTCGTCCTCAGCCGGGATATTGGGGTTATTCGAGCTCAACGGCACAACGCGGCACTGAGGCTCTTCACTTCCACCAGCGGCGGTATCGTCGTTATCTTCCGCGCTGGGTTCCTCATCATTGTCTTCCTCAGCGTCGGATGGGATGTGCAGCTCGGCTGGAATGTCGAGTTTCTCACTGGATTCAACCACCTCATGCTGGTGCGCACCGGTAAATCCGCCCACCACCACGGAACTGCCCGGGAACGCGGGGGAAAAGCTCTCCCCACCGGGAAGCGCGACCGGGGCGTGAGCTGCCGCTGAGGCGCGGGCAGCCTCCAAAATCTCATCCACCCAGTCTGTAATCTCAGTGAAAACCTCGGGGTTCAGCGAATACAGTCGGCGCTGCCCCTCAACCACGGCCGACACCACACCGGCCTCACGCAGCACTTTCAGGTGCTTAGAAATAGTTGGCTGACTCATGCCCAGTTTCTCGACAACCGCACCAACAGTGTGGGTCTGTTCGGCGAGCAGCCGCACGATGCGGCGGCGGGTCGAATCCGCAATCACTGAAAAAACATCTGCATGCATATATCGATTATGTCATATATACGCTAGTTTGCCAGTTCCCAATAGCCGTCAAACCACACACTTAACTGGACATTATCAACCCCGGCCCATTAAATTCTTGAAACAGAATATGTGTTTTACTGCATGTTGAAGGTTGCGGGCGAAAAAACCGCCCCACCCCACCACCGAATACCACCATCGGGGATACACTAGAGGAGGCCGTACCACCACGTTCAGTGGTCTGCACCAACCACACAACCTACACGGCCCAAACCCCGCACCTAACACCGGCACCCACCCACACCATGAAGGGAGGAACCCATGGGACGCCTCGCCCGGCGCATCCGCGCACACTGGCGCAAACGCCACCGTAAACGCGAGGCCCTGCGCACCTCCCGTGAGTTCTTCAAACGCCAGCACACCCTACGCAGGTGGCGTCTGCCCAAGCAGAACAGCAGCGACATCACCCCGTTCACCGGCGCACCCAGTTCCCGTACCACCCCCGCGCCCCCAAAACACGGCCTGCTCGATAGTCTGCTGCCGAGCCGAAAAACCACAGATGCGCGCAGCACCCACACCGGCACCGCCCGGCGCGGGGCACTCACCGTTGAGGCGTCCGCACCGGGGGCAAGCACGCACCAGCCGCGACTGCTTGATGCCCGCACCTACGAGAACCTGCGCGATTTTATCGACGCGAAAGTGCTCTCCTCCCCCGCACGAACCGCCATCAGCACTTTCCTGCTGGTTATCGTGTTCTTCACGCTCATGCTCTTACTGCCGATCGCCTCAAATGACGGGCAAATGGCGCCGCTGCATCACGCATTTTTCACCGCCACCAGCGCCGTGACCGTCACCGGCCTCACCACCGTCTCAACCGCCGAACAGTGGTCGATGTTTGGGCAGGTCATTATCCTGTGCGCCTGCCAGATCGGTGGCTTGGGAACCCTTACCCTCACCTCGCTGCTGGCCCTGGCAACCGGGCGGAAAATGGGGCTGCGGTCCAAGCTCATCGCCCAAGAAGAACTCAATATTGGGCGGCTAGGTGAGGTCGGTAGCGTGGTACGCACCGTCGCCTACACCTCCGCCAGTATTGAGGCGTTCATAGCGTTACTGCTGACCCCGCGTTTTCTGATGCTGGGCGAAGACCCGCTCACCAGCCTGTGGCACGGTATTTTCTACGCGATCTCGGCGTTTAATAACGCCGGGTTCACGCCGCATTCCGACGGGATAGTGCCGTACGGCCACGACTTTTTTGTGGTCATCCCCGTGTGTATCGCCGTGTTTCTGGGGGCTATGGGGTTCCCGGTGCTCATGGCGTTACAGCAGCACCCGCTTAAACCCAGCCGGTGGACGCTCACCGCAAAGCTCACGCTCGTCACCACCAGCGTGCTTTTCGTACTGGGCGCCGCCGCCTGGGGTGCAGCCGAGTGGAACAACCCGAGCACTGTCGGCGGGAACAACCCGGGGGATAAAATACTCAGCGCGCTCTTTGCCTCCGTCATGACCCGTTCAGGCGGTTTCAACCTGGTCGATATGAACGATATCCGCCCCGTGACCAGCCTCATTACCGACGTGCTCATGTTTATTGGCGGCGGCTCAGCCTCAACAGCTGGCGGCATTAAAGTCACCACCATTGCCGTGATTATGCTGGCGATTATGGCGGAGGCACGCGGCGACCAGTTTGTGGTGGCATTCAACCGCACTATCCCCGACACGGTGCTGCGCATCGCCATCTCAGTGACCATGATGAGCGCCGGTATCGTGATTGCCGGGTCCGGTGTTATTCTGATGCTCACCGACCAGCCCCTGAGCAGGGTGCTGTTTGAGGTGATCTCAGCCTACGCCACGTGCGGGCTCTCAAACGGCCTCTCTGCCGAGCTGTCACCCGCTGGTATTTACACGCTCAGCGCTCTCATGTTCATTGGGCGTATTGGCACCATCACCGCCGCCACCGCCTTGGCGTTGCGCTCCCGCCGCCGCCTTTACAAGTTCCCCGAAGAAAGGCCCATCATTGGCTAATACACACAATGCGCCCGTGCTCGTGATCGGTTTGGGCCGGTTTGGTGCCTCAACCGCCGCGCAGCTGCACGCCCAGAACCAGGAGGTGCTCGCCGTTGAAAGACCCTGAGCTGGTGCAGAAATGGTCGGGCCTGCTCACCCACGTGGTAGCCGCCGATGCCGCCGACATTGATACGCTCAGGCAGCTGGGTGCAAACGACTTCGGGTCTGCGGTTGTGGGCGTCGGCACCTCGATTGAGGCGTCTGTGCTTATCACCGCGAACCTCGTTGACCTGGGGGTTGAACGTATCTGGGCGAAAGCAATCACCCCGTCACACGGCAAAATCCTGGAGCGTATCGGCGCGCACCATGTGGTCTACCCGGAGGCGGATGCGGGCCGCCGCGCCGCGCACCTGGTGTCTGGGCGGCTATTGGACTACATTGAGTTCGACGATGATTTCGCTATCGCTAAGATGCGCCCGCCGAAGGAAACTCACGGGTTCACCCTAGCGGAGTCGGATATCCGCGCCAAATACGGGGTGTCTGTGGTGGGCATTAAATCCCCCGGAGAGGAATTCACCTACGCAGACCCCTCCACACGCATTCACTCTCGGGATATTCTCATCGTCTCGGGGCAAGTGGAGCTAATCGAGCGTTTTGCTGCCCGCCCGTAGGTTCTGCGGCTTCCCTCGTGCCTCTCGCTATCACCGTTAACCTTTGCCATTATCCTTGTCTGCTGCCCCAAGCCTATTCAGAAGAGTTTTTTGCATTCAGAAGAGCTTATCGCTTCTGAATGCAAAAAACTCTTCTGAATAGGATGAGACGGCTCTTCACATTGCGTCATATACGCCCCACAAATCCCCTAAAAATGAGACTGTTCCCCTGTGGATAGTGCAGAGGCGCAGGTAACCACCCAGGTTATCCACAGGATGGCCAGGACTGCCTCGAAAACGTCCTCAGATTCGTGTCCTCTATATGTCATGAGCAAAAGCAGTGTACGTTGTAAACAGTTAGAACGCATATACCCTCTGGTTAAGAACAGCTATCAAATATCAGAGGAAGGGATAGGGGCACGGAGGCTTCAGCAGCTCCTTCGTGAGGGGCATGCGCGCCGGTTAGCCCACAACCAGTACCTGAGCACCCTGCGGTGGCAGAAGATGACTCCGGAAGAGAAGCACCTGGCACGGGTCATAGCGTACGCCAAATCTTGCGAAAATCCCGTGTTTACGCATCTGAGTGCCGCCATACTGCACGGGATACCGGTTCTTAAGATCCCGCGCACAGTTCACGTGAGGTCAGTGGCGGGAAGCCCGCACTCAGGCATATCCAGCCACCAAGATCGGCACACGTTAGAGGCTCCCATCACCTACTTCTACGGAGGGTGTGAAAGCTACCGATGTGCTCTCTACAGTTATTGGGTGCGCCCGAACTTTACCTCTAGAAGAAGCGCTGGTTGTTGCCGATGGGGCATTGAGCAGGCAACGAAAAAGCAGCCGAGTTACTCGTTCTGCCTTATATGAGGCTCTGACCCATTTGTCGCATAAAGGGTCGGCTAAAGCACGGAGGGTCGCACAGCTGATGAGCGATAAGTCTGATTCACCGGGAGAGACCCTCACACGGTTAAGGTTGCATGAGTTTGGGCTGTACCCCCAGGAACAATACCGGGTGCGAACCGACGCGGGAGAGTATTTTGGCGATTTTGGGTTTGAACAGCAGAAGGTCATCCTCGAATTTGATGGGCGCGTGAAGCAAACAAACCAGGTGATGAATCCTGACGGCTGGGCAATTGACCGCGAGAAAGAGCGGGAGAACGCTCTTTTACGAAAAGGGTGGAGAATTCTGCGGGTGAACTGGCATCACGTAAGTTCTCGCAACCCGGTGGTACTTGAGCAAGCCCTACGAGATTTTGGGTTACTCCACTAGGTGCCCACCCTTCGCATATAGAAGAGTTTTTTGCATTCAGAAGCGATAAGCTCTTCTGAATGCAAAAAACTCTTCTGAATAGAGGCAGGGATGGGCTCAGACAGGGTGACTAGTCAGCCGTGTACTGCTCGCTCAGCTCAGCGGAGCGGGCGGCGCAGGCGCGCATCGCATCCTCGGTGAGATCGAAAAGTCCCCTGTCAATAAAGGTATTGATAGCGCGCTCAGTGGTTCCGTTCGGGCTGGTAACAGCCTTACGCAGGGCGGCGGCATCCGGGTTACTATCCAGCAGGTACCCGGCGCCCGCAATCGTTGCGGATGCGAGCCTCTGTGCGGTCTCTTCATCCAGACCAAGCTTCGCACCGGCACTCGCCATAGTCTCCGCCAGCAGGAACCCGTAGGCGGGGCCGGATCCCGAAACGGCGGTGACCGCATCCATCTGGTCTTCTCGCACCTGCACTACTAGGCCTACGGTCTCTAGGATCTTCTCGGCGAGCGCAAGTTGCTTCTCAGTCACGTTCTCACTCACCGAGATCGCCAGCACGCCTTTGCCCACGCTTGAGGGCGTATTGGGCATGCAGCGGATCACCGGCTGCCCCGCAGGAAGAGCCTTCTGCAGCGTATCGAGGGTGACTCCTGCCGCCACCGAAATGACGAGTGCATCCGGGGCGAGAGCGGGCGAAATTTCGCGCGCCAGCTCGACGATTCCATAGGGTTTAACCCCCAGAAGCACTACGGATGCGCCGCTGACCGCCTCACGGTTGGCTTCGGGCTTGAGCTCGCACCCGATCACGACGGCATCTTGCCCGTTAGGCCCTAACTGATGGCGTAGGCGGTCTATGGAGTTTTTGCTGCGCACGGTGGCGCGTATGGCCTCTGCGGGGTACCCGCCCGCGATGAGTCCGGCGGCGATGGAACCGTTCATGGAGCCGGTGCCGAGGAATGCTATATGTTCGGTCATCTTCGATCCTTACTGTCTGCTTCGTTCGTGTCGCGGGGCGCATGCCGCCCGCGCCACGGGGTTTGTTATCTAGCATACAAGCCCGGCTATTATGAGCCACCTGCGCCCTACTGGGGAGGGTGGGGGGCTTGCGCGAGAGTAAAATGGGGGTAGGGAGCCCGCGTGTACGTGGTTCTTGGGTTTACACCCCGAATCGACGCCGCGAGCATCCGAAGAAGCTTGTGCGCACGAGGTGCTGTGTGCCGGGCTGTGGGGGCGCGGGTTGCCCCAACCGGCGGGTTGTTGAGCGCTATGGTGCGCGGGGACCTGCGGGCGTTTGTGCACAACGTGGTTATGAGGCGCGGCGACAAGAGAATGATGAGAGCATTTCGGCGTTATACGGTTCTTCTGGCGTGGGTTGTGCTGGTTGGTGTGGCCACGGGGTGCGGGGCTATTGTGCTGCATTGGGTGCTGGGGGTTATTGAGGTTGTGGCGTTCGGCCACGATGAGACGCTGCACCCGATTATTACGTATTATTCTTCTACTCCTCGGCGCGTGGTGGCACTGGTTGTGGTGGGTTTTTGTGTTGCTCTTACCTGGTATGTGCTGCAGTCTCGGCGGTGGGGTGGCGGGCCGTTGGCTTCGGTGGAGTCTATGGTGCGGGCGCGGTCGTTGGCTGAGCGCCGCCCGGGGTTTGTGCGGCAGGGTGTTCATGCGCTGGTGCAGATTGTGGCGGTGGGTGCGGGCTCGCCGGTGGGTAAGGAGGTTGCCCCGCGTGAGCTGGGTGCGCTGTTTGCGGGGCGTATTGCGGATTGGGGGCACCTGCCGGAGGGTACGCGGCGCACGCTGGTGGCTTCTGCGGCGGCGGCTGGTTTGGCGGCGGATTATCAGGTTCCGGTTGCGGGTGTGGTGTTTTTGTTTGAGGCGCTGGGGCTGGGCCTGTCGGTGAAGAACGTTCTGGTGGGTGCGTTCACTGTTGGGGTGGCTACTGCGACGGCGCATCTGACGATTTCTGATCAGGCTACGTACCCGGTGGTGCTGGTGCAAACATGCTGGGAGTCGCTTGCGTTGGCGGTGCTGCTGGGTGTGGTGTTGGCCCCTGGCGCCTTGTGGTTTCGGCGGCTTCTGGGGTGGGCGCAGCGGGGTAGGGTCACAAACCGGAGCGTGCTGTGGCGGGTTCCGCTGGTGTTTGCTGCGGTGGGTGTGGTGTCAATGGTGCTGCCGGAGGTGATGGGTAATGGCCGGGCGCTGGTGCAGCAGACGTTTAACCGGGCTGAACTGGTGGGGTCGTTCACAGTGCCCGCCTTGTTGTACACGCTGGGGTTGTTTGTGGCTAGGGGGTGCTGGTGGTGGCTGCTTTGCGGCATGGGTCGTATGGCGGCACGCTCACCCCGGGGGTGGCGTTGGGCGCCTCGGGCGGGTTTGTGGTGGCTGGGACGCTGGTGTGTGTTTGCCCGTGGGTTTCGGGGTTTCCGTTGGGGGTGACGGGGTTGTTGAGCGCGGCGGGGGTGCTGGGTGCCGCAGTGTTTTTGGCGTTGTCGATGGATGCTCCGTTGAGTTCTGTGGCGCTGGTGGTTGGTTTTACGGGGCAAAGCTGGGGTGCGTATGTGCCGCTCGCGGTAGCGGTTGGGGTGGCGTGGGGTGTGAAGAGGCTGTGGGAGGCGCACCGCGCCCGGGTGCTTGCGGGGGCGTAGCGTTCGGAAGTTGCGGGGCTGTTGGTGGCTGGCGGTTGGTTTCCGTTATGCTAGGCGGTGGTTTTGGGGTGCGTGGGCGGCGCACGATGTGATGGCGTCATAGCAGCTGGTGCGGGAGGCAAAGGGATGCGTATGGCTTTGGGCAGGGGCCGTGAAGCTCGGCGGGATGCAGCGTACGCGGCTCTGATGGGCGGTGATTTGGCGGTGCGTTTGGGTGCGGTGCATGCGCTGGTGGAGCTTGCGGATGAGTGGCTGGGTGAAGCGTCCCTGCCGGTGGGTGTGCGCCGCGGGCACGTTCAGGGGGTGATTGACCGGTTGTGCGCGTATCTTCGTTCCCCGCTCAATACTGCAGCCGACAATGGGCCTGCTGGTGAGAGTGCCGGGGCGCAGGGGCGCATCCAGCAGGCTATTGTGGAGGAGATTCACCGCCGGGTGCAGCGCCCGGTAGCTTCCGCTGAGGGCGTTTCCCTGGCGGGCGCGTGGTCGGGTTTTGCGTTCAATTTTTCGGGCGCGGTTTTTGTGTGCACCGTGAATTTTACCGGTTCACGCTGGGAGCATGAGGTAGATTTCAGCGACTGTATTTTTATGCGTGACGCTCTTTTCTTGTGTTCCACCTTTGCGGGTACCGCCAACTTCGCCCATTCCTCCTACCGCGCTCTGGCGGATTTCAGCGAGTCCCTCTACCAGGACGCGGCGTATTTTGGCGGCTGCACATGGGGCGGGGCCGCCAACTTCTCGGGATGTACTTTCCGTGCTGGCGCCTACTTCTTGGGGTGCCGCTACGGGGCGGATACCATCTTTACCGGCTGCTTCTTCGCCAAGTACGGTGGTGATGATGTACAGCGCCTACCGCGGCGCGTTTACCGCCACCGGGTGCACATTCGCTGGAGATGCCGACCTGAGCTCTTCAACATACTACGGTTCCGCTAGCCTGCGCGGGTGCGTGTTCCTCTCGGATGCGTGGCTTGGCGGCGGCTCGTGGGGTGGCCGCACCGTCTTTTCGGGGTCGGTCTTTGAGGGCGCGGCTGATTTTAGCGGCGCCGCGTACCTGGCGGACGTTATTTTCACCGACGCAGTTTTTGTGAACTGTGCCCCATCGCTGCACGGGTGCATTTTCTCGCCCCACAGCGTGCAGGAGTTCACCCGCACCCCCGAGCAGGGGCACCCCATTGTGTTAGAAGACGGCCTCCCGGTGGGGTCGCGTCTGCTCACCCCGGGCCAGCTGGCCCGGCTCGCTAAACTGCGGCAGAAGGTGACGCAACGGCGTGAACAGCTCGCGGATAAACCGGTCGGTTCGGCCGCGCACCGGCGGGCGGCGCGGCGGCTGGAGCAGGCGCATGAGGCATTCGCCAGGTGGGCGCACGGGCTCACAGCAGACTGATGCGGCACAGCAAACCGGGGTACACTAAAGCAATCAACCTACATAGATTTATCGATACCGTCTCAAGAACTGCACGAACCATCACAAGACACAGACCTTTCACCGGAAGAACACCCCATCATGCACCCTGTTACGCCTTCCCCGTCGAGTCCCTCGCCCCGGAGCAACTGCGCACCTTTCTGTGAGCCACCAGCAGCGGCATGACCGGTACACGGCTGCCCTCGCTCTTTTGGGCAGCCCTGAGGCGATTATCCGGCTGGGTGGGGCGCTCGCCCTCGTGGAGCTGGCTGATGACTGGCTCACCGATGAGACCGACCCTCAGGAGCACGGGCGCCGCAAGGCGCAGACGATTATCACCACCCTGTGCGCCTATATTTGTTCCCCGTTCCAGCTCGCCCACGACTATGAGCGGCTTATGGGCGATCAGCCGCAGGGTTTGACCCCGCAACAGGCGCGCCGGTTCCGGGCCGAGAAGACCGAGCTGGCGGCTGAGGCGCAGGTGCGTGGGCGCATCCTGACTGAGATTCACGACCGGGTGCGCTGGGAGCCGTCCGATGGCGGGCAGCCCGCCACGAACACGGCCCCGGACCCGGAGAAGGTTACCGCCGGGTTGTGGTCGCACCTGAGGTTTGATTTCGGGGGCTGTCTTTTTCTACCCCGTGGATTTCACCCAGTCGTATTGGGGTGCGGGCGCGAATTTTCGGGGGTGCACGTACCGCGACCAGGCGCGTTTTACCCGCTCCATTTATGGGGCCGATGCCCTGTTTGACCGTTCTGTGTACCACGGTGAGGCGTTTCTGAGCGATTCGGTGTACCGTGCGGGGGCTGGTTTGAGCGAATGCGTCTGGGGTGCTGATGCGCGCCTGGTGGGGTGCGTGTATGAGGGGAACGTTAATTTGAGCGCCTGCACGTGGGAGGGCGCCGCGTACCTGAGCGACTGCACCTATTACGGGTATACGTACCTGGCTGATTCCGTGTACCGTGGGGACGCCGATTTTTGGCAGAGTACTTTCTACGGCACCGCGAACCTGGAGCACTGCACCTATTCTCGGGGGGCGAGGTTTGAGGATTCTATCTACCACAGTGCCGCGTACCTGGGGGATTCGGTGTTCCGCCGCACCGCTAACCTGGCGTTCACCGTCTACTGGGGTGCGGCGCATTTTGGCGGGTGCGTATTTGCGGGGCAGGCGTGGCTGGATAACTGCGTATGGTTCGGTGGGGCCGACTTTTCGGGGGTGAAGTTTAAGAAGAAAACCGATTTTGAGGAGGCTCGCCTGCTGGGGACCGCCGATTTTTCGGGTGCATCTTTCGCACGGGTTCCGGCGTTCACTGACGGTGTTTTTAACGCTGCCGCAGAGAACCTGTTTGAGGTTTCAGCGAAGAGCAAGCAGCCGCTTCCTTTAGCGGGCGGGATTCCGCAGGGGGCGCGGGCCCTGACCGCCACCGAGCGGCAGGTGCTTGCTGAGCGGCTGCAGGCTGCCGGGGCGGGGCGTGAGACCAATGCGCGGGAGTTTGAGCAGCCCCGCTCTGAGCTGATCCGCTGGGTTCGCTATGAGGTCGCCGGCACCCCGGATGAGGCTGAGGCAGATTCTGCGGGTGTGTTCACTGAGGCGGCTTAGCTCCATTATGGTGTTGCCCGCTTCCGTGGAGGCTGACCGCCTCACTAGGTTCACGGTCGCCGCCGCTGCTTTACAGGATGCGCAGGTTGCGGCGCGGCGGGAGGCCGCAGAAGTACTCATTGGGGTGGCCGATGAGTGGCTGGCTGATGCTTCGGTGCCGAGAAAGCAGCGCCTCCGGCAGGCGCAGGCCGCCATTAATGCGCTCTGCATGTATATTCGTTCCCCGTTTCGGTTGGCTAAACGGTATCAGCGCCTCACGCACGGCACAGTGCGGCGTTCATGGTCCGCGCAGAAGAAGCGCCGTTTGCGGGCCTCTTTGGAGGCTTTCCAAAGCCGAGGCGCACCTGCGGGGCGGTATTCTGAGGGCCATTGCTGCGCGCCTGCGCACCCCCGATACGGTGGCACCGGCCTCGGGTGGGAAAACACCGCAGCAGCACGGCGGTGTTCCGGGTTCGTGGTCGGCGCTCACCTATGATTTCAGCGGCGCAGTGTTCTTCTACCCGGTTGATTTTTCGGGGGCGTACTGGGGCCGGAGGGCGGTTTTTGAGGGGTGCGTGTTTTATGGTTCCGCCGATTTTTCGGGCGGGTTTTTCCACCGGAAGGCACGCTTTGCCGGGTGCGCCTGGCGGGGTGAGGTGAGTTTTGAGCGGTGCATGTTTAACCGTGTGGCGGACTTCTCCCAGGGGCACTATAAGGGGCCGGTTAACCGGCGTTTTTGCACCTATGCTGATGAGGCGTGGCTTCACGGCTCAACGCATAAGAATACGGTTGATTATAGTGGCAGCATCTACCGTGGGTGGGCCAGTTTTGCCGATAACACGTACCGTGCTGATGCGGTGTTTAGCGACTGCCTCTACCGCCGGGATGCTATGTTTCAGGGGTCCCGGTACGGTGGCCGGGCGGCGCTGGATCACTGCACCTATGAGGGGGCGGCGTTCATGCGGGAGTGCGTGTATGAGCGGGACGCCGATATGAGCGGCTGCACCTACTACGGGCGGGCTGCGGCTACTGAGTGCCCGGGTGAGCAGGCGCGGTTCGATGCCAGCGTGTACTACGGGGACGTGAACTATGCGGGTTCGGTGTTCTGCTATCACCCGGATTTTACGTGCTCCGCCTATTATGGTGGCGCTGATTTTGGAGGCTGCGTGTACCGGCGCGGGCTGTCGGTGTCGGGGTCGGCGTTCCACGGCCCGGTTAATTTTGGCGGCTCGGAATGCGATAAAAAGTCGTACTGCGCCAACGCGGTGTTTACAGGGCCTGTGACGCTGACCGGGACGGTGTTTCGCAAGAAGGTCATATTTGAGGAGTCCGCGTTTTTAGCCTCGACGGATTTTAGTGCCGCCGATTTTAGCGGCAGGATTCCGGGGTTCACGGAGTGTATCTTTACCCCGGGTGAGCAGTATGCTTTCCCGCAGCCGGTGACCGCTCCCCCGGCGGGGTCGCGGGTGCTTGCCCCCTGGGAAGTTCGCAGGCTCGACTATTTCCGGCAGCAGGTTCAGGCGTTCACCCACCCGGCGGTTGATGACCCGGAGGTGCTTGAGGCTGCCCGCCAGCGAGTACGGGTTCTCAAGAAGCAGCTGCACGCCTGGGTTTTCGCCATGCAAGACCCGCGCTACCAGCATCCCGGGTTTGAAAAGATCAGAGGAATATAGCTGTGCTCTCGACCGCCCGACCCAGGTTATCAATACGGTGACTTGGGAATATACCTGTGATATTGGGAAATATCCATTACATTATTGATACCGGGTATACAGTTATGCCTTTTGGGCGGTTAACTCTTTGATAGAGAATGATCCTCTAAAACCCCCAACCATTGATCCCATATTTCATATGCAGTACTTCACTAACGGCTTTTTACTGCACCCATGCTTGCCAGCTGCCGCTCCTACACGCGTAAACACCCGTAATACCAGTGTCCCATGCCACAATCTTTACATGAGTGTTACATTCACCCCGGCCGCCAGTGGCACATATCATAAAACATTATTTTAGTATTCTCACCATTGATAAAAAATACATTTTACCCCTCATATTTTTGAATATTTTCCCCATAACTTTTAATAAACGTATTCGGTGATGGCTCTGCCACCGCACCCGTCACCGGCCCGCGGCAGCTGTTCTGCCGCCGCCGCACCCCACGAGCACACCCGCCGTACCGTGATAATATCGGGGCAAAAAGCGCATAATATGCTCGCTGATAGGCCAATGGCACACCCGCACCAGTCACCGTGCAGACTACACCCGCCCATTTGAACAACCCTAAAAATACGGCATGTCAGCGGCCAGAAACCGCCCCCGTATTAAATAGTAAAAGCTTTGTTCTGGTCACCGTACCGGCCGTCTATTATTTGTTCTCTGCAGATATTCGCTGTGCATTATACTCATCTATTTTCGTTATTAGTGTGTGCGTTGCCCGGCACGCCTCGGGTATGCTGAAAGCCTACACCCAGCCACGCATCTTTTTACGCAGGAGTAAACCATGAATACACCCAGCTCGTCGCTTGGCGACTCTCGTCTTCTTGAGGATGCGCTGCGGCACGATAGGTACGCAGCGGCGGCAAGCCAGCTTGGGGATGTTCAGCCCATTACCCGTATGAGCGCCGTACTGACGCTTATTGAGCTGGCCGATGAGTGGCTGCAGGCGGTGCACCTGACGAAAACCCAGCGTCGCCGCAAAGCGCAGACCGTCATTGACATGCTGTGCTCCTATGTGCGTTCCCCGTTCCCCCTGGCGGCTGAGCAGAAACGCCTGCTGGGGGGATGCCCCCGAAGACCTGGAGCAGATGCGTCGGTTCCGTGCGGAGCAGGCCGAACTTGAGGCCGAGATTCAGGTGCGTGAACGTATCCTCTCTGAGATTCATGACAGGGTGCGCTGGCAGCTGCGGGACGGTGCGGGCGGTTCCCATCGGGTTCCGGCTGAGGCCGATATGCTCACCGGCGCCTGGTCGCGTCTTTCCTACAATTTTTCGGGTGCCACGTTCTTCTACCCTGTGGATTTTAGCGAGTCGGCGTGGGGTGAGAAGGTGTCGTTCCGTGGGTGCACGTACCGTTTTGACGCAGATTTCGGGGCGTCCCTGTATGCCGCCGATGCAGTGTTTAGCGGCTCTAAGTACGGTGAGCAGGTGCGTTTTAGCGATTCCATCTACCGCGGGTATGTGAGCTTCGCCGGTTCAACCTACGGGGGTGAGGCTCGGTTTGAGGATTCTCAGTACGATGGGGATGTCGATTTCTTCGGCTCAACCTACCGCGGCAGCGTCACGTTCGCCAATGCCTCCTATGAGAGGCGGGTGCGCCTGAGCGGCTCCACTTACGGCCTGCACGCCGATTTGAGCGGGTGCGTGTACCGTGACCAGGCGCTTCTGAGCGGGTGCGTGTATGCGGCGGATGTGAGCCTGCGCGAGTGCCAGTACCGGGGTAATATCGCGGATTTCAGCGGGTGCGTGTACCGTGAGAACGCCGATTTGGCGGGCTCCATCTATGAAGGTGCCACCGATTTTTCGCAGTCGGTGTGGCACGGTAAGGCCCGCCTGACGGGGTGCATGTATTTCAAGAACGTGAACTTTGCCAGCTCCACCTACCGTGAGCGCGCCGATTTTGGCGGTTCAACATTTAACCGGGACACCGATTTCAGCGGCTCCACCTACCACAAGGCGGTTGTGCTGGGTGATAGCGTATACGGCGGGCAGACAAACCTGAGCGGGTGCACCTACCTAATGGGCGCGTACCTTTCGGGGAATACCTACCGGGGTAATGTGAACCTGAGCCGCTGCTGCTACCGGGGCGACGCCGATTTTAGTGAGTCCACCTATGAGGGTTCGGCCGTGTTTGAGGCGTGCGACTACCAGGGGTACACCTACTTTAACGAGTGCCTGCACCGAGGGTTTGTTTCGTTCAGCGGCTCCACCTACGCGAATTACACGAATTTTTATGAGTCGATTTACTGCGGTAAGGCGAATTTGGGCGGGTGCGTGTACAAGAAGTACCCGGATTTTAGCAGCGCCGCATATTTGGGGATGTGACGGTAGCGGGCGCACGGTTCTCGGAGCAGGCCCCTTCGTTTGCCGGGTGCGTGTTTAACCCGGATCGGGCGAATGATTTTACGACCGCGGACGAGAGCGAGTACAGCATTAAACTGGTGGACGGCTACCCCGAGAATGCGCGGGTGCTGACTGTCTCTGAGCTGGAGCATCTAGCGAATGTGGGCCCGGAGGATAAAGGGTTCACGCGGTGGGTGCGCGGCCTTAACTCCCCGAAGGAGGAGGCGCAGCCGGTAGCGGTGTAGCCTCAGGTGCACCGCGTGCATGCGCCCGCATGTGAATATGTGGGTGTGTGTCTGTTGTGCCGGTGATGGGCGAGCGCCTGCTGTTTGTGCACGCATATGCTACATGTCTGTTGCCCCTTTGTGGGGGTTGCCCGACCTGTTGAGAGAGGCACCGTATGAGACCCGCAGCCCAGTACCCCGAATCAGCCCAGCCCTTGGGCGCGCAGGGTGTGGGGCGCGGGCAGAGGCGCGCCGCGGCGACCGGCCAGCTCAGTAGCGCTGATGCCGATACTCGGCTGGCTGGGGCGCTGGCTCTCATAGAGCTGGCTGATGAATGGCTCGCCAGACCAGCCGCAGCAGACAGCCTCGCCGCAGATCAACCTGCCCGTGAGGCGCAAGCAATTATTCATGAGCTCTGCGCCTATATCCGCTCCCCCTTTCCACTAGTGAGTGAGTACCGGCGGCTTGCTGGTTCTGCCCACACCGACCCACAAGCGCACCTAAAAATGCAGCAGATACGGGATGAGCTATCGCCTGAGGCTCGGGTTCGTGAACGTATTCTTGCTGAGGTGTCTGCCCGGGTATCTCGCCTGGGTGCCGTCGGAGATGGGCCTGCCTCCGGGCCGTGGTCCTGGCTAGTTTTTGATTTTTCGGGTGCCGTATTTTTTTCTACCCGGTTCGTTTGGCGGGGTGTTATTGGGCGCAACCGCTCAATTTTAGCGAATGCTCATTCTGTGAAGAGGTTGATGTTAGCGGCTCTGTTTTCGCCCAAGACGCAGATTTTAGTGCCTTCGAGTACCATTCCTCGGCCGATTTTAGGGATATTCACTGCCGCGGTACGGCGGTTTTTAGCTACTGTGATTTCTATGGTCGCGCAGTTTTCACCGGTGCCAGGTACGATGCGCAGGCTGATTTTGACGGTATTACCTGCCATGCTGCTGCGGACTTTAGCCGGTGTCTTTACCGTGGTGCCGCGAATTTTCTCACCAGCACGTATGTGGGGCCGGTTGATTTTAGCGGCAGCACCTATCTGGCAGATGCGCACTTTGGGGATTCTGTGTACTACAACCGTGTGGATTTTAGCCGCTGCGTTTACCGAGGCCCGGTGATTTTCAGCCATAGCCTCTATGAGGGCCCTGTTCGGCGTGAGAGGTGTCTGTATGATCGGGACGCTGATTTTCAGGCGTGTGTTTATCGCTCTACGGTGGCGGCTTCGCATAGTACGTACGGCGGTTCTACCAATTTTTCGGGGTCTGTGTGGGCGGACAAGACCAGCTGAGGCGGGGCTACCGGGCAGATGACAGGAACTAAGGCTGTTATGGAGGAAATATTGTGAGGCAGCATCAGGAGCACATACCCGCTGAACGGCAGATCAGGTTTGCGCAGGCCGCATCCCAGCTATCTGATGTTGATGCCGATACTCGGCTGGCTGGGGCGCTGGCTCTCATAGAGCTGGCTGATGAATGGCTCGCCAGACCAGCCGCAGCAGACAGCCTCGCCGCAGATCAACCTGCCCGTGAGGCGCAAGCAATTATTCATGAGCTCTGCGCCTATATCCGCTCCCCTTTCCCGGCGGGTAGCACCTCTAGCCGCACAGAGTTGGCGCAGTACTATATGCGTCTGCTCGGTGACGCCCCGGAGAGCCTGTCCCGCACGCAGCGTGAACAGTTTCAGGCGGAGAAATCCGCCCTGACGGTTGAGGCGCTGGTACGCGGGTGCATCCTTGAGGCTATCCACGACCGCTTCGTGCAGGAGTCAGACTACGGCACTCCCCCGTGCACCGAGGGCCTTCCCGATCAGCAAGAGGCGGGAGGCAACCGGTGGTCGGGGCTGGATTATGATTTTTCGGGTGCCGTATTTTTCTACCCGGTGCTGTTGAAGGCGTCATATTGCATGGGAGAAATGGCTTTAGGGACTGTATTTTCCTGGAAGAGGCCTGCTTTAGCCATGCGTATTTTGCTCAGTGCACCGATTTTTCTGGTGCAGCATATTATGGTGACGCTTCTTTTGGTTTTTCGTCGTTTAAGGGCGGGGCGCGGTTTGACCGGTGCACGTTCGGGGCGCTGGCTGAGTTTACAGACACCTACTACGGCGGCGATGCCTTGTTCAGGGAGTGCACCTATAAGGGGCTGGCCCTGTATGATGAGTCCACCTACTGCGGTACGGTGGCTGATTTCAGTAATAGTGTGTATTGTGCGGGTGCCGAGTTCGGCGGTGCCGGGTATGACTGCCCGGCCATATTCAGCGGGTCCGTTTTTGAGGGCGCCGCATATTTTAGGTTTGGCCGGTACGCTGATACGGTTCGTCACGATGGGTGCTCCTACGCGGCTGCAGCCGATTTCAGCTATTCTGTCTGCTGGGCTGATGCGGATTTTTCAGGCTCCGCTTTTGCTCAGGGAACCAGTTTTACCGGGTGTGAATATTATGGTGCCGCGCATTTTTCGGGCTGTTCTTTTACTGGCGGTACGGTCAATTATTCTGGCTCCATATATGCGGCGGAGGTGTCTTTTAGTAACTCAATGTATGGCGAGAGCACCGGTTCCGTTATGTTTGATGCTTCGGGTTTCTTCGATGGTGTGCTCTTCACCAGTGTTGGCTGGGGGAATGCTTCTGTCTCTTTTACGGGCTGCGTCTTTAACCCGTCGTCCCGGAATGTTTTTACCGGCCGGGGTGCCGCCCAGTCTCCTGTCCGGTTCAGTGGGAAACTTCCGCTGGGTGCCCGCGCGCTGGAGTTTGATGAACTTGATGAGCTTCAGGAGCACCGGCAGGCGCTTCACCCCACGGCTTTTGTGGCCCCGGCCAGCCCCGGCCCGGCTGCGGAGTATGCGCACCTGCCACACCAGGTCTCTGAGGAGGCGGTGGAAGAGTTCGCCCGCTGGGCGCGTGAGCTTATTGGTGAGGATTAGCTGTACTTGCGCATAAACCGGAGGTGCTCATGGCGGAGGGTCTCTAGCGGACAGAAAATATGGGCTTGTATTGCCTCGGTGAGGGCCTGCACGGCCTGCGGGGAGTCTGGGCCGTTGACGTGTATCTGCGGGTAGGCAACGTGAAGGCTTTCACGTATCTGTTGGTCTGCTAGCCGGTATTCACAAACATTTTGAAATAGAATAGGCAGTACAGGCCGGTCAAAGGCGGTTAGATGAAGCCACTCTAAACGCCCTTGATATCGTGGCGGCAGGGGCAGCCATCCGTTTGCCGTGTAAGTGAATCGCTCTTTGACTTGTAAAGAGAAAGAGTCAGAATCGTCCTCAGCGCAAGAATCCAATATATAGTCAATGAGGGCATCGGATGGGTCATCGGGAAGTATGCAGTAGCATACATCGTCGCTTAGGAGGGTTGCTTCCTGAACAAGTACGGCTGCGGGCACCGCATTGGCACCTTTCAAAGATAAGGATGCCTCTAATGCATTGAGTTTCTAACACCCTGTCCATGATCGGAACGTTACGGTGCGTCAGGTTTGTGCGTATTGTCTGTACCACCTTTTGCGCATACTCATACCAGCTGAAATATGTTTCTGCAGTCAGATGTTTTTCCATCTCCTCTATGTACTGTAGCGCTGGTTCTATAAGGCGCGCGGCGGCATCGGAGTACATATCAGCTTGAAGACAAAGGTGCCACAGCTGCTCCGTCTGGCCGGGTGCATCATTGCCGTATTTGCTTTCATCCAGCCTTCTGTCTGCCCACTCGCTGAGGGTGAGGGCGCGGTGGGCGAGCTCTTGGGCTGCCGCAGCGTACGTAATGAATGTCGGCGGCACTGTAGCAGTCGGGGTGCCTGCGCGCCCGAGGGCAGCTGCGGTGGTTCTCGCCCCCGCCACTCGATGCTGAAGCGCCCGCGCGTCCTCTGTTAGCTGCTGCGCACGGTGTGTTTGTTTCTCGCATGCCCGCGCAATACTGTCCCGCTGGGATGACCCACCAAACGGAGGGACAGCGCGCATACCGTCTAAGACTGTCAGGGCGGACCCCAGGCAGTGGGCCACTTTTCTCATGGCTTTTAGCAGGCTGGGGGGATCAGAGAAAACAGGACGGTCTACAAAAATGCGATAGTAGTCTATATATCCGCTGGCTACTACCCGTTTAATCTGTGTGTGCTCCATAACCTCGGGGAAAAACTCTCAATAATGGCAGATTGCAGGGGTGATTCCGCCATATGCTGCAGCTGCAGCCGTGCGCGTGCAGCGGCAGTCAGTAGCCGTGAGCAGTCGTTTTCACTCGGGTACTCTACGTTCATGGCTTTCCCCTAATATGTGGAAGCGGATTCGGGTGTGTCCCAGGGTACCAGCCGTTCCTGGGTACGGTACCGGTTTGGCGGGCTGTCCTTAATAGGACGCATGGTTAGGTTTCTGCGCCTATTGAGCCGATCGTGCCCTGACGGTTGGGGCGGCCCTGATGGTACCACGGGGTGACGGTACAGCCATTTCTAATGCTCTGTGAGTATGTGTTATCGGATAAAAACAGTGACGAATGACCGGTTTTATTCTGCCCATCTCATAAATATTTGAAGCATAAAAATTCTATATATACCCATATTCACCCCTATAAAATAAAGTTTTATCTGCATATAAAATCTTTACTTCGGTTTTATGTGCGCTCGCATATTCCTTGGGATGCAGCATTGGGCAAGCTGCGGATAAACCTCAGCGTTCCTTCAGCTAGCGCTTTTCCCCCATTGGCAACGGTATACTTACTTATACCCGACAAGTAGAGAGGCCAGTTGCGATGGAGCCGCAAAATCCAAGCGAGAGCACACCGTCAACCCTGCCCGCACCCACTAATATGATTCCGATTGTGAGGGTGCCGGGCGTTCAAACGGCGGCGGAAAAAGCAGCAGCTAAAAAACGTAAAACCCAAAACCTGGTGAAATACCTGGCGGTGGGCAGAACTCTCTACACGGTTATTCCTTTGGCGCTTTTCTTTTTATTGGTTGAGCGCCGCGCTATCACTATTGACGCGTTCCCCGATCTGCTCTCCCCGGTGGGGCTTTTCCTTCTCCTGTATGTGCTGTTTGAGATACTGAGTGTGCTGTGGTTTAACAGCGGAAAACAGCCAGCGTTTATTGCCCTATTGGGCCGCTACCTGGCTGGCGTTGTGCTCTCTGTGGTGTTTATGAGCATTGTGCTCCAGTTCATGCCGTGGTCACAAAACCTGCGGGAAACCTTTGTGGGGTGGTGGACGATCACCGTGCCGTTTGCCGAGCTGATTACCAGCGGGTTCCTGTTCTATTTGACGTTTAAGAATTTTCCAAAGACAGCCGCAGCCCCGGAGCATACACAGTTCTGGCAGGACGAAGAGGAAGAGTAGAGGTCGTTCTGCGCCCATCGCAGGAGGCGGAGTTCTGCCAGGCAGCCAACCCACCCACAGGGTCTGCTGGTGCAGATTCCGCCTTCTTTGATGTAACGCACCCGTGAAGGGTTGGTTTGTAACATATCGTCATATAACCCAGCATATTGTTCATATATTGGACACCTCTTTCTGCCCTCTTGGAGGGCCTTCCCGTCAAAACACGTTCAAAGTTTTGAGGGTTAACCCCCAGTTTTTGGCGTCATTATTAGACAGTTGGGGCTTCTTGGCGCTTACCGGGTAGAAAAAGAAGGCCCATTTTTGGCTTGTCCCACACAGCAACCTATTCGCTTTTTCGTGTTGTTCCGCGTCATAGCAATATAAAGATTTGATAAATCATCCGAAAGTATGACAGTTTTCAAAAAACCTTAGAGTATGCTGGAAATTCGACTAACTGAGGAAGCACGCAATGAGCAATAGCGCAACACAGGTAAGAACAGCCCAGATCGGTGGTGGCCGTATCAGCGACGGCCCGGCGAACCTGCGAGCCTCGTTCAGCGCTTCCAAGGTTTCGGCGGGTCACCGTACCACCTCCCCCAAGATACTGTCAGTCCTGTACACGGCGCGCGTGATTGGGTTGGCATTACCGTACGTATTTACGTTTGCAGCGGTGCTGGGTGGAGACCTTTATTCGCAGTGGGCACACGTGATGTTCCACCCGATTGGGACAGTTCATGCTGGCGTATGCACTGGCGCATGTGACCGCCAATATTTGTTTCAACTTCCGCCGCGGCGGCGCCCTGGTTCGCACCGTAAATGGTGTGGGCGCGGTGCTGTGTGTGGCGGTCTCTCCCCTGTGGGTGAACTTGATAATGTCAGGGGCTAATTCACCGGATGCGTTGTGGGCGCTGATTGGTGTTCCCCTGGAATTCGCGGCGTGCATTGGATACTACGTGTACACCGCACGGAGGATTGGGTAGAGTCCTCCATAATCCCATAGAGAAAAGTTGAGCACCCGGTGTTTGTTGGTTCCGCCGGGTGCTCAACCACGTTTACGGGTACACGCCTAGTTTCACATTCTGCGCCAAGAAATCCCTGGTATTGCTGATCGGCTGCGGTAGGGTGAAGGGGCACGCCCCCAACCACACCATGCAAGGAGCCACCCGCATGACCGCCAGCAACAAGAACACATTGAACACTTCACGGCAGGAGCGATTTCTAAAAGCCGTCGAGCTGCTTAGCTCTGCCCACTCATACACACGGCTGGGCGCGGTGCACGCCCTCGTGGGGCTGGCGGATGAATACCTTGCCAATGAATCCTTATCCGCAGAAGAAAAGCACACGGAGGGCCAGCGCATCGTTGATATTCTCTGCGCCTACATCCGCGCCCCTTTTGAGATGGCATTTCGGTACGATGAGCTCTCGCAGAATAAGCCCAGCCCGCACGGTGTGTACAGGGACAACCACCAAGATTTCTATATGCACAAAGCGGAGCTTTTGGCAGAAGCGAAGGTTCGTCAGCAGGCTTTGCAGGAAATTCACCGCCGGTTGCACCATTTTCCTCAGGGCGACAGAAGGAATTATGTAGAAGGCTCGTGGTCTGGTTTTGAGTACGATTTCTCGAATAGCGTTTTCTTCTACCCGGTTGATATGAAGGATTCCTGGTACCAGAATTCCGTTGATTTCAGCGGGTGCACGTACTATGCCAGCGCCGAGTTCAGCGGTTCTACTTATGAACGAAGCGCTTATTTTTGCGATTCCACGTACTACGATTGGGTTTTCTTCAACAACTCAACCTATTGTGGCGAAGCCCAGTGGAGCGGGTCTACGTACCATGATTCGGCGCGTTTCAACTGGTCTGTTTACTATGGTGAGGTTTCCTTCCACGATTCTGTTTACGGTGGATCGGTCTTCTTCGACCAGTCTCTCTACTACGATGAGGCTTTATTCTATAGCTCTACCTATCGGGGCGAGGCTGGGTTCGACGGTTCGCTGTACCGAGGCTCAGTTTTTGTGAGTGATTCTGTCTTTGAGGGCGCGGTTTCCCTGTACGGGTCTGTTTTCTGCGGTGCCCTGAATTTTGGTACCGACTTTTTCGGGAATCCGTTCCCTTCACGGTTTGTTCAGAACTCACCTTGTTTTGTTGCTGAGAAGAAGGATGCGCGGGCAACGTTATTTGGCTCGTCCAGCAATAATTTTGTGGTTGAGGATTGCGGTTACCCTGTATCCCTCGGCGCTAATGGCCTCCCTTTAGGATGCGGCTTTTTGTCTACAGAACAGGCAGACTATCTTGCGGCAAAGTTTCGGGAGGTGTACGAGGCACGAGCCTACCTTTGTGACTCGCAGGTGCCGCAGGAGCGGCAAGACCTTCGGGAGAAAATGGAGAGCCTAAGCCAAGATATACAAGTGTGGAGGAAAGAAGCTACTGCTCTGCCTGGCGGCAACTAGCAGATGACGCTTTCCCCTACATATACGGGGTATCTGCTGTAGGATGGGGAGGAAATAAACGCCGCTCCACTCACCCGTGAGGAACCGTTAAAAGCAATGCCGCATACACCCGAAAATGTAGAGAACAATTCAGAGGTATCTCACCAAACCACGTTTGAGAAGCATAAGGCAGAGCGTTGGGAACGGTATCTTCAAGCGGTAAAACAGCTTCGCGGCAAGGACGCCTCTGCGCGCGTGAGCGGCGTACACGCACTTGTTGTGCTTGTGGATGAGTGGCTTCACGAAGAAAACCTATCCGAAGACGAAAAAATTAAAGAGGGGCAGTTAATTATTAATAAGCTCTGCGCCTATATCTGCTCCCCCTTCGCCCTCGCCTCTGAGTATGATGAGCTGATTCAGGACAGCCCAGCAGCTGAAGGTCTCTACAAAAATAGAGAACAAGAGTTCTATATTCATAAGGCTGAACTTCAAGCAGAAGCAGACGTCCGCCTGAGCATTCTGAAAGAGATTCACGCCCGCCTACAAGGCCCAAACAAAAACACCCTGGGGGCGTGGTCAGATTTTGAATACGACTTCTCAGGAAGCATTTTCTTCTACCCAGTAGACCTCACACGCTCTTACTACACGAAACCCGTTCATTTCAGTGAATCCGTTTACCAGAGTTCGGCTAATTTCAGTGGATCCACCTACCGGGACTGGGTAGGTTTCAACGACTCTACCTACCGGGGCCGGACTGATTTTAGCGGCTCCACCTACCAGGGCGGGGCCGATTTCCACGAGTCCATCTACCAGGCTGAGGTTGATCTCAGCAAGTCTGTTTATCAAGACTGGGTAGACTTTCACGAATCCACCTATTGGGGTGATGCCAACTTCAGCGAGTCTGCTTATCGAAGCTGGGCTGATTTCTACGATTCTACCTATCAGGATGAGGCTAGTTTTACCGGCTCCACTTACCAGGAGGGGGTTGATCTTAGCTGCTCCATCTATTGGGGTAGGGTCAACTTCCGCGGTTCCATCTACGAGGATGAGGCTGCTTTAGCGGGTCTATCTTTCAGGACACAATCGATTTTGGTAAAGATACAGGCAGCGGCGGTTCTTCCCGTTTTACACGATGCGCCCCTGCGTTCTATGACGAGGCAAACCAGCAAAACACACTTTTTGGCGCACCCAATAATGACTTCTCCGCCGAAAACAGCGAGGGCTGCCCCGTTCTCCTTACCCCTGACGGCTTACCCCTTGACTGCCGCTTCCTATCAACCGCCCAGAAGGATTACCTGGGGAATACCCTCCACAGGCTAGAAGAAACGAATGATGAGTTCCTTGCCGCGAAGAATCATGAAGTGGAGAAAGAGCTCTCAGAAAAGCTGCGGTCTCTCACCCAAGAACTCCACGACTGGCGTGAAAAAGTTACCGCATTACCGCCCAACTCTCCGAATAATACAGGAACACCTCAGCAGGCCAAGTTGAAACGGGCTGAGGAGGAGGTTCCATGGTTCCCAGCAGGGGGAGAAGCATTTTCTCTGCTTGACGACTACCGAAAAAACATCAACGACCACGCCAAGATTTATGCAGTTATTAAAGATATTCTTGAAAGCCATGAACGCCAAATAAAAATTCTTGCAGAACAGACCCAGCAATGTCTTGAAAATGCTTTCAGAGAGCGTATGGCAGAGCGTCGAGGACGGTATGCCGCAGCGGTAGAACAGCTGGGCGGCGTGAGTGCCCCAGTCCGTATGGGTGGTGTATATACGCTCGTTAGTCTAGTAGATGAATGGCTTAGAGAAGAGAATATAGAATATAACGAACGAATCGCAGAAGGCCAGATTATTATTAATAACCTGTGCGCATATATCCGTTCCCCGTTTGCCTTTGCTTCCCACTATGATGAGCTAACTCAAGACAGCCCAACACCAGAAGGTGTTTACAAAAACAAATATCAAAAATTCTACATCGACAAGGCAGCGCTAGAATCTGAAGCAGATGTGCGCCTGAGCATTCTGAAAGAAATTCACCGCCGTTTGCAGGGACCAGACGAAAACACTCCAGGGGCGTGGTCTGATTTTGAATATGACTTCTCAGGAAGCATTTTCTTCTACCCCGTAGACCTCACAAACTCCTACTACACAAAACCCGTTAATTTCAGCGGCTCTACCTACCAGGATTGGGTTGACTTCAGTAATTCTATCTACCAAAGTCGGGCTGATTTTAACGATTCTACCTACCGGAACTGGGCTGACTTCCGCGGCTCAATCTATCAAGGTCGGGCTGATTTCAATAGCTCCACCTATCAAAATGTGGTTTACTTCAGTGACTCAACTTACAGGGGTGAGGTTTGTTTAATAAATCCACTTACCAAGATTTTGTTTATTTTGACCGCTCCATCTACCAGAACTGGGCTGATTTCTACGATTCTACCTATCAGGATGAGGCTAGTTTTACCGGCTCCACCTACCTGGATATGGTTAGCTTCTTCGACTCCACTTACCAGGAAGTGGTTAGTTTCAGTGATTCTGCCTATTGGAATGGGGGCGGGTTCAGCAACTCCATTTACCAGGGTGAGGTTGATTTCAGCAATTCCATTTACGTCGGCGGGATAGGGTTCAGCAACTCCGCTTACCGGGGTAAAGCTAATTTCAGTGGCTCCATCTACCAGGGTCAGGTTGGCCTCAGCAACTCCACCTATGAGGACGAAACTGCTTTTAGCGGGTCTATCTTTCGCGACGAAATTTATTGTGGCCAGAGCACAAACAGCGGCAGCTCTTCCCGTTTCACGCAATGCGCCCCTGAATTCTACGACGAAACAAACCAGCAAAACACGCTCTTTGGCTCGCACGACAATAATTTCACAGCCGAAAACGGCAGGGGCTTCCCCATTTACCGCAACCTTGAAGGCTTACCCCTCGGCTGCGCTTTCCTAACGCCCGCGCACAAGAAATATCTGGATAAAATGTTTCAAGCAATGGAAGAAATCAGCAATAAAATTCATACCCCGCACAACCCAGAAGAGACAAAAGAGCGCTTAGAAAAGCTGTGGTCTCTCACCCAAGAAATCCATGAATGGCGTGAAAAAGTCACCGCGATAGAGGAGATCCGATAAGCAATGCCAGAAAAACATAATGTAGAACGCCGAGAACGGTACACCAAAGCGGTGGAACAACTCGGAAGCAAAGAAGCCCCTGTCCGTATAGGTGGCGTATACACGCTTGTTGGGCTCGTGGATGAGTGGCTTCTAGACGAAAACCTGGACTACGCAGAAAAAGTTAGAGAAGGACAGGTTATTATTAATAACCTCTGCGCCTGCATCCGTTCCTCCTTCGCTCTCGCCTCCACTACAATGAGCTAACTCAAGACAGCCCAATAGCCGAAGGTCTTTACAAAAATAGAGAACAAGAATTCTACACTGACAAAGCAGCGCTAGAATCTGAGGCAAACATTCGCCTGAGCATTCTGAAAGAAATTCACAACCGCCTACAGGGACCAGACAAAAACAGCCCGGGAACATGGTCAGACTTTGAATACGACTTCTCGGGAAGCACCTTCTTCTACCCCATAGATCTGACAAATTCTTACTACGCAAAACCTGCCGCATTCGATAATGCCGTGTATAAAGACCGGGCTGATTTTAGCGGCTCCCACTATTGCGGTGACGCTGATTTCAGCTACTCAGACTACGGGGGTGATACTGATTTCAGCTATTCCACCTATCAGGGTGAAGCTGACTTCCGGGAGTCCGCCTACCAGGGTCGGGCTGACTTTAGCCGCTCCACCTACAAACAAAAAGCTGTTTTTAGCGATTTCATTTCTCCCTCCACATACAAAAGTGACGCTGATTTCAGCAACTCAGACTACGGGGATGATACCGATTTCAGCTATTCCACCTATCAGGGTAGGGCTGATTTCCGCGCCTCCACCTACGCCGGCGAGGCGTATCATCGTGGTTCCAGCTACACGGGTACAGTTGATTTCAGTGATTCCGTCTATAGGGGCTGGGCTATCTTCAGCCGTGCCGCCTACCAGGGTAAGGCTAATTTCAGCGGCTCCAGGTACCAGGATGAGGCTCACTTCTACTTCTCCACCTACCAAGAGGCTGATTTCAGTCGCTCCGCCTACCAAGCCCTCACTGACTTCAGCTACTCCACTTACCGGGGTGCAGCTGACTTCCGCAGATCAGCCTACCGGGCTGGGGCTGACTTCTGCGGCTCAGATTATCGGGAGTGGGTCACCTTCAGCGGATCCACCTACCAGAGGTGGGTTAACTTTGATAACTCCATCTATGGGAGCTGTGCTGATTTCAGTAAGTCCACCTACCAGAGAAATGCTGACTACAGCGAGTCTATCCACCAGGGCTGGGTTAATCTCAGCGGATCCACTTATGAGGGTGTAGCAGCCTTTAACGGGTCTATTTTTGACGACAAAATCTATTTTAGTGAAGATATAGACGGCAGCTGCTCCTCCCGTTTCACGCAGTGCGCCCCCGCGTTCTACGACGAGACAAACCACCAAAATACTCTTTTTGGTTCGCATAACAATAATTTCACGGTCGAAAACGGTAGGGGCCACCCCATTTACCTTACGCCTGAAGGATTACCCCTCAACTGTGCTTTCCTGGCACCCGATCAGGGGGAATACCTGAAGAGTATTCTCCGCAGGTTGGAAGAAATCAGCGATGAAATCCTTGCCGTGAAAAATGATGAAGAGAAAAAAGGGCTCATAGAAAAGCGGCAACCTCTTGACAAAGAATTCAATGAATGGCGTGAAAAAGTCACCACAGCGCAGAGGACCCGATAAGCAATGCCAGAAAAACATAATACAGAACGCCGGGAACGGTATGCCGCAGCGGTAGAACAGCTTGGTAATGTGAGTGCTCCCGTCCGTTTGGGCGGCGTGTACACACTCGTTAGCCTAGTAGATGAATGGCTTAGAGAAGAGAACGTAGAATATAACGAACGAATCGCAGAAGGCCAGGTTATTATTAATATCCTGTGCGCATATATCCGCTCCCCGTTTACCCTTGCTGCCCACTATGATGAGCTGACTCAGGACAGCCCAACAGCTGAAGGTCTTTACAAGAATAGAGAACAAGAGTTCTATATAGATAAAGCAGGTTTAGAGTCTGAAAAGAAAGTTCGCCTGAGCATTATTAAAGAAATTCGGCACCGTTTGCAGGGTTCTAAAGAAAACGCCCCGGGGGCGTGGTCAGACTTTGAATACGATTTCTCTGGAAGCATTTTCTTTTACCCCGTAGATTTCACACACTCTTACTACGCAAAGCCCGTTAATTTCAGTGGTTCCGCCTACTGGGGTGAGGCTGATTTTAGCTACTCCACCTACATGGATGAGGTTTACTTCAGTGAATCCAGCTACCAGGGCCGGGCTGGTTTCAATGGTTCCATCTACCAGGGTGAGGCTGATTTCCGTAGCTCCACGTACCGGGGTTCAGCTGGCTTCGCCAGATCCACCTACCGGGGAGGGGTGTACTTCAATGACTCCATCTACCTCAGTGAGGCCGTCTTCCGTGGCTCTGTTTACCGGTGCGCGGCTGCTTTTAACGATTCCGTCTACCACTATTGGGTTGATCTTCGTGGCTCCACGTATCAGGGCGCAGCTGATTTTGGTGGCTCCGCCTACCAGTATTGGGCTGATTTCCGTGGCTCCACGTACCGGCGGTGGGCTTACTTCAACGACTCTATATGCTGCGGTTGGGCTGGCCTCAGCCACTCCGTCTACGAGGGCGAGGCTGACTTTAGCGGGTCTGTTTTCTGTAGTGACATTTATTTTGGCGAAGACGGAGACAACAGTAGCTTTTCTCGCTTCACAGGCTGCGCCCCTCAGTTTTATGACGAGACAAACCATAAAAACACCCTTTTTGGCTCGCATAACAATGGTTTCACGGTCGAAAACGGCAGGGGTGACCCCATTTACTGCGGCATTGAAGACTTACCTCTTGGCTGCTGTTTCCTGGCGGAAGCACAAAAAGAATATCTCAGCGGTATCTTCAAAGAGATAGAAGAGACGAGGGAGAAACTTCTTACCACAGAACGCTTCCAAGAAAAGATAGGACTCCCAGGAAAGCTACGGGCTTTCAACACAGCACTCCATGAATGGCGTGAAAAAGTCACCACAGCGCAGAGGACCCGATAAGCAATGCCAGAAAAACATAATGTAGAACGCCGAGAACGGTACACCAAAGCGGTGGAACAACTCGGAAGCAAAGAAGCCCCTGTCCGTATAGGTGGCGTATACACGCTTGTTGGGCTCGTGGATGAGTGGCTACTAGACAAAAACCTGGATTATGCAGAAAAAGTCAGAGAAGGACAGGTTATTATCAATAGCCTCTGTGCCTATATCCGTTCCTCCTTCGCTCTCGCCTTTCACTACGATGAGCTAACTCAAGACAGCCCAACAGCCGAAGGTCTTTACAAAAATAGAGAACAAGATTTCTATATAGATAAAGCAGAGTTCAAATCTGAAGCCGACATTCGCCTGAGCATTATTAAAGAAATTCACCACCGCTTGCAGGGACCAGACGAAAATACCCCGGGGGCGTGGTCAGATTTTGAATACGATTTCTCGGGAAGTACTTTCTTCTACCCCGTTGACCTCACAAAATCCTATTACACAAAACCCGTTAATTTCAGTGGCTCCACCTACCAGGACGAGGTTCGCTTTGGCGGTTCCACTTACCAGGGCGGGGCAGATTTCAGCGGCTCTATCTACCGGCGTTGGGCTGATTTCCTCAGTTCTACATACCAGAGTCAGGCTGACTTCACCGGTTCCACGTACCAGGACAAGGCTGTCTTTAGCAGCTCCACCTACCAGGATGGGGCTAACTTCAGCGGATCCACTTATCAAGGTGAAGTTTTCTTCCGTGGCTCCGTCTACCGGGGCTGGGTTGTTTTCAATGGCTCCGCCTATCGGGAAAAGGCTGATTTCTGTGGCTCTACCTACCAGCGCGGGGCTGATTTCAGCAACTCTACCTACTGGGGCAAGATTGTTTTCGGCGGCTCCGTCTATCAAGGCTGGGCTGTCTTTCGCGATTCCGCTTACCGGGGCGAAGCTGCCTTTAATGACTCCGTCTACTGGGGTGGGGCCGATTTCAGCGGCTCTACCTACCGGGGCAGGACTGGCTTCGGTAACTCTATCTACCAGGAAGGGGCTAATTTAAGCCGATCCACCTACCGGGGCGAGGCTGACTTTAGCGGGTCTATTTTCTGTAGTGAAATATATTTTGGCTACAGCACACACAGCGACAGTTTTTCTCGCTTCACAGGCTGCACACCTCAGTTTTATGACGAGACAAACCATAAAAACACCCTCTTCGGCTCGCATAACAATGATTTCACAGTCGAAAACGGTAGGGGCTACCCCGTTTACCGTGGCTTTGAAGGCTTACCTCTTGGCTGTGCTTTTCTCACCGCAGAACAGAAAGAATACCTTGAAGATAAGTTCCAAGAAATAGGAAACACGAAGAATAAATTTCGTGAGGTAAAAGATACCGAGGGGAACGCCATACTTGTCAACACCCCGCTATCTCTTAACGGTGAGATCCGTGTTTGGCGTGAGAAAGTTACCACGGTAAAAGCGGAGGATAATACAGCGCCGGAAAAGGAGGATAACTAGCCGCCCGGCTAAGCTGAAGATACGGTAGGGTAAAAAGGAACACGCACCATCCACTTAAGGAGCAGAACGCCAATGCCAGAAGAACACAAAACTATAGAGGCTAGATTATCTGCTAGCCCAGAGGTATATCATATGGCGCGGTTTGAGAAGGCTTTTCCGTGGCTGCTGGCTGGTGGGGCGGCGCTTGTCCTACTTGAAACCTACCGCAAGAATGCTAATGACCGCGCTAAAGCGAATGCAGACATTAAGGCCGCCCTTAAAAACCAAGAGCACCAGGCGGAAGTTCTCAAAGAACGTAAAGCAGAACGCCGAGAACGGTACACCACGGCGGTAGAACAGCTTGGTAATGCGAGTGCCCCCGTTCGTATGGGTGGCGTGTACACGCTCATTGGCCTCGCGGATGAGTGGCTTCTAGACGAAAACCTGGATTACACAGAAAAAGTCAGAGAAGGACAGGTTATTGTCAATAATCTCTGCGCCTATATCCGCTCCCCATTTACTCTTGCTTCTTATCATGATGAATTATCTGAAGATAAACCTTCGTCTGAGGGGATTTATAAAGATAATCAGCAGAAATTCTATACAGATAAAGCAGCGTTAAAATCTGAAGCAGACATTCGCCTGAGCATTATTAAAGAAATTCACAGCCGCCTACAAAACCCTGACAAAAACACACCAGGGGCATGGTCAGACTTTGAATACGACTTCTCGGGAAGTACTTTCTTCTACCCCGTAGACCTCACAAACTCCTATTACACAAAACCCGTTAATTTCAGTGGCTCCACGTACCAGGGCAACGCCGACTTCGAGAGCTCCACGTACCAGAGCAGGGCCGATTTCAGCTACTCCATCTACCGGTGCTGGGCTGATTTCAACTACTCCACCTACCAGAGTGAGACTGACTTCAGCGGCTCCACGTACCAGGACGGAGCTACTTTCAACGGCTCTACCTACACAGGTTGGGCTAATTTCAATTGCTCCACCTACCGGGAGGGGGCTTACTTCAGTAGCTCCACCTACCAGAGTGAGGTTTACTTCAACAGCTCTATCTACCGGGAAGGGGCTGACTTCAGCTACTCTACCTACCAAGGCTGGGCTAACTTCAACTACTCCACCTACCAGAGTGAGGTTTATTTCAACGACTCTACCTACCAGGGCAAGGCTGACTTTAGCGACTCCACCTACCGGGAAGGGGCTTACTTCAGTAGCTCCACCTACCAAAATGAGGTTTACTTCAACGACTCCACCTACGGAGGTAAGGCTGAGTTCATTGGCTCCACCTACCAGGATGAGGTTCGCTTCAGCCACTCCACCTACCGGGGCAGGGCTGACTTCGGTAACTCTATCTACTTGGAAGAGGCTGATTTACGCCGATCCACCTACCAGGATGAGGCTAACTTTAGCGGGTCTGTTTTTATCGTGAAATATATTTTGGCTACAGCACATACAGCCCCAGTTTTTCTCGCTTCACAGGTTGCGCCCCTCAGTTCTATGACGAGACAAACCGCAAAAACACGCTTTTTGGTTCACCCGATAATGACTTCACAGTCGAAAACGGCAGGGGATACCCCGTTTACCGCAACCTTGAAAGCTTACCTCTCGGCTGTGCTTTTCTCACCACAGAGCAAAAAGAATACCTCACAGATAAATTCCAAGAAATAGACGAAACAAAGAATAAACTTCTTGAGATAAAAGACCCTAAAGAAAAAGCAGAACTCTCGAAAAATCTGCAAGCTCTTGACGAAAAGCTCTATGAATGGCGGGAGGAAGCCACCACAGTAAAAGTGGAGGGCACAACATCCGGAGAGGAAGATAACTAGCCGCCTGGAGGATTCACGGCCTCCGCTTCCTGCCGTATAAGAGCACTAAGATTCTACGGTGCTGTTTGCCCTCTAGGGTTTGTTCGTGCTGGCATAGCAGGTTTGTTTCGACCACAGGATTTAACCCGCAACGACCTCTGAATATGCGCAGGACTGGGCCGTTACCTGCCTGCTCAGCAAAGATTTGCAGGTAAACCTTGAGCCAAAATTCAGGAAAATCTAAAAGGCGAGCTGAAGATGCGGTAGGGTAAAAAGGAACACACACCATCCACCTTGAGGAACAGACCGCCAATGCCAGAAGAACGCGAAGATATAGAGGCTACGCTACAACAGGACACAGCACCAGATACTTCACAGCAGAAGAGAAAATGGCGCTCTATTGACTGGATCGCTGGAGGCACTTTCATAGCGGAAGTACTGTGGGGTTCATGGTGGCTAGTCACGCAAGTTTTCCATTGGTGTAGCTGGAACCCACGCGTTAGTACTGAACATTTCGCACAGTTCTATTGTGGTGTGGGTCTTGGAATCCTATCGGTTGGGTACCTGACACTGATTTTGTGGCCTATCATCTTCAACATCTTCAACATCTTCAAGCAGGGTAAAGATTCCAAACAGGATAACGATCCTCGCTGGTTCCATGCACGCATTCTTTCGAGCGGTATAGTGGGTGGCTCATATGCGTTCCTGCTACCTGCTGTCATGAGCCTACCTGAAGGCGGCATTAATTCTGGTGGAGCAGCGGCGCTCCGGCAAGCAATCCTACTGGCAACAGGTGGGCTTATTGCTCTTATTGCGCTCGGTGAGACTCGCCGTAAGAATGATAACGATAAGCACAAGAATGACCAGGAAAAAGAGAAAAATGACAGAGATCACCTACGGCAAGTTAGGGCAGAACGCCGGGAAAGATACACCAAAGCGATAGAACAGCTAGGTAATGAGAAAGCATCTATTCGTACGGGCGGCGTGTATACGCTTACTAGGCTCGTGGATGATTGGCTTGAAGAAGAAAGTTTGCCTAAGGTTGAAAGACTCAAAGAAGGACAGGTTATTATCAATAACCTCTGCGCCTATATCCGATCTCCGTTTGCTCTTGCATCTTACTATGATGAACTATCAAAAGATGCTCCTAAAGCAAACGGTATATACAAAGATAGAAAACAAGATTTCTACACTGACAAGGCGATATTCGATTCTGAAGCAGATACTCGTTTAAGTATTATTAAAGAAATTCATGACCGTTTACAAATCTCAGAAGAAAATCCCTGGGACTCATGGTCAAATTTTGAATACGATTTTTCGGGAAGCACTTTTTTCTACTCGATAGACCTCACAAACTCTTACTACACAAAATCTGTTAAGTTCGTCGGCTGCACTTACAAGGGCTGGGCTGACTTCAGCGGTTCCACTTACCAGAGTAAAGCTGCCTTCAACGACTCCACCTATGAGAAAGACGTTATTTTCAGTACCTCTAAATCCCCTTCCACCTACCAGGGTCCGGCCTACTTCGCCAGTTCCACCTACAAGGGTCCGGCCTACTTCGCCAGTTCCACTTACCAGAGTAAAGCTGCCTTCATCGACTCCACCTATGAGAAAGACGTTATTTTCAGTACCTCTAAATCCCCTTCCACCTACCAGGGTCCGGCCTACTTCGCCAGTTCCACCTACAAGGGCGAGGCTAACTTCAGCGGTTCCACTTACCAGAGTAAAGCTGGCTTCATCGACTCCACCTATGAGAAAGACGTTATTTTCAGTACCTCTAAATCCCCTTCCACCTACAAAGGTTTGGCTGCCTTCAACGACTCCACCTACAAGGGCGAAGCTAACTTCAGCGGTTCCACCTATGAGAAAGATGTTATTTTCGGTATTTCTGGTTCCCCTTCCACCTACAAAGGTTTGGCTGCCTTCAACGACTCCACCTACAAAGGTTTAGCTGTCTTCAGCGACTCCACCTACAAGGGCGAAGCTAACTTCAGCGGTTCCACCTATGAGAAAGATGTTATTTTCGGTATTTCTGGTTCCCCTTCCACCTACAAAGGTTTGGCTGCCTTCAACGACTCCACCTACAAAGGTTTAGCTGTCTTCAGCGACTCCACCTATCAAGATGAGACTGACTTTAGTGGGTCTATTTTTTATCGTGAAATTTATTTTGGCCAAGACGGAGACAACAGTAGCTTTTCTCGCTTCACAGACTGCACCCCTCAGTTCTATGACGAGACAAACCGCAAAAACACACTTTTTGGTTCACCTGACAATGATTTCACAGTTGAAAACGGTAGAGGCTACCCCATTTACCGCAACCATGAAGGCTTACCCCTTGGCTGTAAATTCCTTACTTCAGAGCAGAAAGAATACCTTGAAGGTAAACTCCAAGAAATAGACGAAACGAATAATAAACTTCTTGAGGCAAAAGATGACGAAGAGAAAGCTAGGCTTTCAGACATGCTGCGGCCTCTTTATAAAGAGCTCCGTAAATGGCGGGAGGAAGCTACCACAGTAAAAGTGGAGGGTACAGCGCTCGGAGAGGAAGATAACTAGCCGCCCGAGGGATTCACAACCTCCGCTTCCTGCTGTATGAGAGCACTAAGATTCTACGGCACTGTTTGCTCTCTAGGGGTTTGTTCCTACTGGCGTGGCTGGTCTGCTTCAACTACAGATTTCAATCCACAACACCCCTGAATATGCGCAAGACTGGGCCGTTACCCGCCTGTTCAACAAAGATTTGCAGGTAAACCTTGAGCCAAAATTCAGGAAAACCTGAAAGGTGAGCTGAAGATGCGGTAGGGTGAAAAAGGAACACACACCATCCACCTTGAGGAACAGATCGCCAATGCCAGAAGAACACGAAACTATAGAATCTAGATCGTCTGCTAGTCAGGAAGTATATCAGCAAACCAAGTTTATGGCGTGGTTTGAGAAGGCTTTTCCGTGGCTTCTGGTCGGTGGGGCGGCGCTAGGCCTAGTTCTCATGATTTGTCTACCGGTTATTTTTTTCCAGGAGAAAACGGCTGAACAGCTTCTTGCACAAAGCAACCTACGTTTAGCGCTCCTGTACACGACCGGCGGTGTGATAGCCGCACTCGGTCTACTTGAAACCTACCGCAAGAATACTAACGACCGCGCTAAAGCAAACGCAGACATTAAAGCCGCCCTTAAAAACCAAGACCATCAGACGAAAGTTCTCAAAGAACAAATCCGACAATTCGACGAAAATGCTTTCAAAGAACGTAAAGCAGAACGCCGAGAACGGTACACCAAAGCGGTGGAACAGCTGGGCGATGAGAAGGCCCCTATCCGCATGGGCGGCGTATACACACTTGTTGGGCTCGTAGATGAGTGGCTTGAAGAAAAGAGCCTATCCGATGATGAAAGATTTAAAGAGGGGCAGGTTATTATTAATAACCTCTGCGCCTACATACGTTCCCCATTTACTCTTGCTTCTCATTATGATGAGTTATCTCAGGACAGCCCTACACCTGAAGGGATATATAAAGATAAAAAAGAAGAATTCTACATAGACAAAGCCATATTAGATTCCGAAGCAGACGTTCGCCTCAGTATTATTAATCAAATACATAAAAATATACAGTGGATCCCTCAAAAAAACAGTACAGAGAAATTTTTCTATTGATAATAAATTCAATGAAAATAAAAATATACAAAGGCTCGTGGTCTATTTTTTTGAATATAATTTCTCGGGGAGTGTATTTTTTTACGATATAAACTTTAGTAAATCATATTGGGAAAATAAATTAGATGTATCAAATTCAAAAATTCTTACTCAATCCAAAAGAAAAGGAAAACTCAAAAAAATATCATATTTTAGTGAATCCATATACAATCAAGCAGCATATTTTTAGAAACTGCCTACACAAACGTGGCGTAGAGTTCAACAACTCAGTTTACAAAGGCGAAGTAGATTTCGGAGAATCTTCTTACGATGGATACGCAGCTTTCAATAATTCAACATACTATAAACCTGCTAATCTAGACTTCTCAGTTTACAATCATGGATTTTTAGCAAATCATTCAACATATCACAATAGTGTATATTTTCATGATTCAATATAAAAAAATATAGCAGCTTTCAATAATTCAAAAATATTATAAAGAGGCAAATTTTTAGTAATTCTATATATCTCGAAACCTCTAGCTTTACTCATTCCACCTATGAAGCAAAATCTGAATTCCATGATTCTATATACTATGAACCGGTTACATTCGGCGAATATACTACATATAATGGTAAAGTTGACTTCAGCAATTCTATTTATCATAGTGAAGTTTTAATCGGGGCCTCACTCTACAAAGCACTAGCAGATTTTCGAAACTCTATGTATATAGATAAAGCTGATTTTAGTTATTCTGCATTCCATGGATCCCATTATTTTGATGGTTCCGTATTCTATAAATCTATAAACTTATACGGATCTGTGTCTAAAAAAGAAAACCCACAGTTCACCTATAACCACCCTACTTATACAGGCCTTCGAGCGGAATATGACAATACAAATCAACGCACCGTTTTACTCTCCCCTTATGGAAATAACTTTAATATTTTCATAAATACAGAACAAGCTACTCTAAATATATCAGATGTTTTATCAAATTGCGTGTATACAAATTCTCTAGAACCGGAACAAAAAAAGAAGAATATAGGGAAATAACTAGTAAAAATATCTAATACTATGGAAAAAAATTCAAAACAGCACAAAATGTTCAAGACAAAGATAAATATCTTAATTTTTTTAGAGAAGAAAATTATAAACTCAGTGAATGGAGAAATAAGGTAACTACCATAACTATTAAAGATGGTCTTGACACATCTAGTCACGAAAAAGATCAAGGAAGATTAAGTGTATAGCTATAGAGTGTTGGGGACAGCTATTCTTTAATAGCTGTCCCCAACACTCCACGGCTCTCCCTAGTACACAAAATACTGGCGGCTTATACAGCAACTCGCCCTTACTCCACCACCAAAGTTTTCGGGTTCAGCGGTGTACTAATACCCTCATCAGATGCTCCAACCGCATCAAAACCTGCCCCCTCACACAGGGCCCGGTAAACCCCTGCGGCATATGCTATTCGTCTTCTTCGTAAACATAATCCTTGAAATAGTCAGGGTCGCCGTCGCTGTCTAGCCAGAGCTCAAACCAGCCCAGGAAGTCCTGGCGCTCACAGCATGGGCTAACGCCAACATCCGAGAAGCTCCACACCTCACCGGCGCACGGCCCGGCGGTAATCAGCTCATAGGTCATGCCGCACCCTTCATCCATGAGCTCAACACCCTGGTTCCCCAGCTTACGTTCAAAGGACTCGTCGCTAAGCTGCTCTTCGTCCTCCTCATCCTCCCAAACCCAGCCGTCCGTGAGCGTCATGGGGAGGGAAAGGTCTTTGTGCTCAATCTCTGCGAGCCGGTGAATGGGGCTGGCGCTGATGCTCTCCGTCTCCGGGTCGTTCCAGCCGTCACCAACCTCCAGCAGAAACAGCCGGTACGCTTGCGGCAGGCGGGTGTTGCAGGCACTCTCAAAAGCAGCAATTTCCGTCTCCGAAATAGTAGGCCCCATGCTGATATTCTTCTGAGCGATTTTAGTCTTAATACGCTCGATCACGGCCGGGTATTCTTCAGGTGTATAGATAGGCACAGAAACTCCTCAATATAGATATAGTCCAGTTCACAAGTCAGCACAAAGCCTTTTTACATGCTACTGCACAGCCATAACTGTTTCTATCCCGGCGGTCATCGAGGTACGGGCAGATTATGCGCATTCAATTCCGGCTGAATTCATGCAATAATTAAATATAAATCCACTTTAACTACAATTAGTGTCACATGAACGAATTTAATAACTCCATTATTATCTACCAGCCAAATACTGACCAGCCCGCTATTGATGTCCGAATAGAAGGCGAAACAGTGTGGCTCAGTCAGCAACAGATGGCAGCGTTATTTGAGACATCTCGCACGAATATCGTTGAGCATCTGGGGCACATCTATGCTGAGGGTGAGCTGCTAAAAGAGGCAACCTGCCAGGATTTCCGACAGGTTCGCCAGGAAGGCAAAAGGCAGGTCAAGCGGCTGATCCCGCACTACAACCTTGATGCCATTATTTCCGTGGGATACCGGGTCAAATCAGCCACGGCCACACAGTTCCGTATCTGGGCCACCAAGCGCCTGCGCGAATACCTGGTGCAGGGGTACAGTATCAACCAACAGCGCCTTGAGCAGCTCGGGCAGATCGTAGAAGTCATGGCGCGGGCAGATAACCACCTTGTGGCCGGTACTGGTGAAGTACTCGCAGCCTATCTGCCAAGCCTGCAAGCCCTGCGTGACTACGACGAAGGCACACTTTCTGCCAGCGAGTCCACCGGGAACGCGCCGGTGTGGCAGCTCACTCATGCCGAAGCGCAGGCGATTATTGCCCGCGCCCGCAGCGAATTTCCGCAAGATAGGCTTTTCGGGATCGAAAACGGGGATAAACTCAAGTCGGTTGTCGCCACCATCTACCAGAGCTTCGCAGGCGAAGACCTCTACCCAACCACCGAGCAGAAAGCAGCGAACTTACTGTACCTCATGGTCAAAGACCACCCGCTGGTTGATGGGAATAAACGCAGCGCCGCGGCCCTGTTCATTGAGTTTCTGGCCCAGAATAACCTGCTGTTTTCGGCAGATGGCACACCGCTCGTCTCAAACAACACCCTAGCGGCAATGACCCTAATGGTCGCCATGAGCAACCCGAAAGAAAAAGACCTTATGGTAGCCCTCGTGGAGCGGCTCATTAGCCCGGCCGCGCACTAACCTTCGCTTCGTGGCCCGTAGTGCGCCGCTACTCCCCCACCAGGGTCTTCGGGTCTAGGGGGGTACTGGTGCCCTCCGCCAGGTGCTCCAGGCGCCTCAAAATAAGGCCCTCACGCAGCGCCCAGGGGCAAACACGCATCGTTTCCACACCGAACATCTCCATCGCGGCCTCAGCCGCCATCGCGCCCGCAAGAACCTGGTCGGCGCGCATCCGGGAAACACCGGGCAAATCAGCGCGTTCGGCGGGAGCCATAGCCTCCATGCGGCGAGTCCACAGACGCAAATCCGTCACATGCATCTCACGCTTCACATGCGGCCCCGCAGAATACGGTGCCGCCCCGCAAATACGCGCCAACGACCGGAACGTCTTCGAGGTGCCCACCACCATGTTCGGCTCACCAAACGCCAGCAGCTGCTGCGCCACCGGCTCAATCTGCTCACGCACATACCCGCGCAGCCGCTTCGTCTGCTTCGGTGCGGGCGGCTGCTCCTCAAAAAACTCGCGGGTCAGGCGGCCAGCGCCCAACGGCACCGACATTGCCGCATCCGGTAAGGCATCCGTGCCCGTGGAAAACTCGAACGAGCCGCCCCCAATATCAAAATTCAGGATGCGCCCCGCACCCCACCCCTGCCAGCGGCGCACCGCGAAATAGGTGATAGCCGCCTCCTGGTCGCCTGAAATCCCGCTCAGGCTCACCCCGGTTTTTCGCCGCACATGCTGCAGAACCTCGGCACCATTACCGGCCTCGCGAATAGCAGAGGTCGCAAAGGCGAGTAGGTCCTCGGCGTTGTTCTCAATGGCGAAATCGCGGGCAGACTTCACGAACTTGGTCAGCGCGGTGCGGCCCTCATCAGAAATATCACCCGACGGCGTCAAATACTGCACCAGCTGCAGCGGAATCTTATGCGAAGCGTACGGTTCAGGGCGGGCGCCCGGGTGCCCGTCAATAAGCAGCAGGTGAACGGTGTTCGACCCCACGTCAAGAACTCCAAGGCGCACGGCGCGCTCCCCTTCCCCGGCAGGTGCCGAGATAATATACAACTCCGTTAAGTCTGGCACAACCCGCCGCATGATGCGCGCAATCCACCGCCGGGTATGCACCAGTTCGCCCGCCGCGCGTGAATGCGCAGAACCGCGGGGTAAGCACAACAATACGGATACGTAGCCCACACTTTCGTGAGCAGCGCATCCGTATTGTTGGGAAGAAGAAAGAACTAGTCCTTCTTAGCCGCAGTCTTCTTTGCAGTAGTGGACTTTTTAGCGGTTGTTTTCTTCGCGGTGCTCTTCTTGGCGGTCGTCTTCTTCGCCGCAGTTTTACGCTTTGCAGGCCCCTTAGCGCGCTTTTCGGCGAGCAGTTCGACGGCGCGCTCATGGGTGAGCGATTCGATGGTTTCCGAACGCGGCACCGTAATGTTGGTAACGCCATCGGTAATGTACGGACCAAACCGCCCGTCTTTGACCACAATATTCTTTTCGCTGTTCGGGTCTACACCGAGTTCGGCGAGCGGAGGCTTAGCAGCGGCGCGTCCGCGCTGTTTAGGCTGCGCATAAATATCGAGCGCCTGTTCGAGGGTGATCGTGAAGATTTCTTCCTCAGACCCAATCGACCGCGAGTCAGTGCCCTTCTTCAGGTACGGGCCAAACCGCCCATTCTGCACGGTGATTTCGTTGCCTTCAGCATCGGTACCGAGCACGCGCGGCAGGCTCAAGAGCTTGAGCGCATCCTCTAGGGTTACGGTCGCCAAATCCATAGATTTGAAAAGCGATGCGGTGCGCGGCTTAGCGGGCTTGGGCTTCTTCTTCGGCTTGGGTTTGCCGTTCTTGTAGTATTCGGTGGGCTGCGCGTCCAGGTATGCCTGAATCTGCTCCTCCGTCATCTCTTCGATAACTTCGGTGACGTAGGGGCCGTAGCGCCCGTCGCGGGCGATAATCTGGTTCCCGGAGGCCGGATCGGTGCCGAGCACACGCCCATCGGATTTGCCCTGCTCAAGCAGCTCTTTCGCCTTCTCAGCGGTCAGCTCATCAGGCGCCAACTCGGTGGGAACATTGGCACGCACGGGGTCAGAGACCTCACCGGTTTCGGTATTGACGGTGCCTTCAGCCTCAAGGTAAGGGCCGAATTTACCCACGCGCAGCACAATGCCGTCAGCAATGCGGATCGAGTTAATATCGCGGGCATCAATATCGCCCAGGTTATCCACAATCGGCTTGAGCCCGCGCTTTTTCTGTGCCCCGCCACCGAAGTAGAAGGCACCCAGCCACTCCACACGCGACTCTTCGCCGCGGGCAATACGGTCAAGGTCTTCTTCCATCTGTGCGGTGAACTCGTAGTTCACGTAAGGGCCGAAACTGTTTTCAAGCAGCCGCACCACCGAGAACGCGGTCCACGAAGGCACAAGCGAACCGGAACGCACCTGCACGTAGCCGCGGTCCATAATCGTTGAAATCACGGCGGCGTAGGTGGAGGGGCGCCCAATACCCAGCTCGTCAAGAGTTTTCACGAGCGAAGCCTCAGTGTAGCGGGGCGGGGGCAGGGTCTCGTGCCCGGCGGCTTCAAGTTTCTCGGCGGTGAGCGGGTCGCCTTGGGCGAGCGCGGGCAGGCGTTTCTCGGCGTTCTTGGCGTCGCGTTCTGCCAGGCGGGTTGCGTCCACCCCTTCCTCATAGGCGGCGAGGAAGCCGCGGAAGGTGATGACGGTGCCGGATGCTGCGAACTCGGCGTCACGCCCGTTGGATGCGGTTGCCCCTAACCGCACGGATGCGGTCGAACCGGTGGCGTCTGCCATCTGCGAGGCGACGGTACGCTTCCAGATCAGCTCGTACAGTCGGTATTCGTCGTTGGAGAGCGCGCCGCGCACGGCGTCGGGGGTGCGGAAGGCGTCACCTGCGGGGCGGATTGCTTCGTGTGCTTCCTGCGCGTTTTGCTCTTGGAGGCGTAGGTGCGCGGCGCGGAGGGCACGTATTCGGTGCCGTAGAGTTCGGATGCTTGGCGGCGTGCCGCCTTCACGGCCTGGTCTGAGAGTGCCACCGAGTCGGTACGCATATAGGTGATGTAGCCGCTCTCGTAGAGGCGCTGGGCAACCTGCATGGTCACGCGCGATGAGAAGCGCAGCTTGCGCGCCGCCTCCTGCTGCAGGGTTGAGGTGGTGAACGGCGCGGCGGGGCGGCGTTTGTAGGGTTTGGTTTCGACCGAGCGCACCGCGAAGGGGGCGGCGGTGAGGGCTTCGGCGAGGGTGCGTGCATCCGCCTCTGAGAGGTGGGTGACCTTAGTGGAGGTGAGGGTGCCGTCGTCGGCGAAGTCTTTGCCGGTAGCTACTCGGGTGCCATCAACCGCCACGAGTTTGGCGTCAAAACCTTCGCTGCTGGTGGTGATGAAATGCCCGGTCAGATCCCAGTAGTTGGCGGCGACGAAAGCCATGCGTTCGCGTTCACGCTCAACAACGAGGCGGGTTGCCACGGACTGCACACGGCCAGCGGATAGCCCGCGGCCGACCTTGCGCCACAGCACGGGTGAGATTTCGTAACCGTAGATACGGTCAAGAATACGGCGGGTTTCTTGAGCATCGACCAGGTGCAGGTCAATATCGCGCAGTTCCCCGAAGGCACGTTCAATAGCTTCGCGGGTGATTTCGGGGAAGGTCATGCGGTAGACGGGAACCTTGGGTTTCAGAACCTCTTTGAGGTGCCAGGCGATCGCTTCACCTTCGCGGTCACCATCGGTTGCGAGGTAGAGGGCGTCAACGTCTTTGAGTTTGCGTTTGAGTTCGGCGACTTTTTTCTTCTTGTCGGGGTTAACCACATAGTAGGGGTCAAAATCGTCGTCGATATTGACCGCGAACTTGCCGACCGGGCCTTTTTTCAGGTTTTCGGGCAGTTCGGAAGGCTGCGGCAGGTCGCGGATATGTCCCATGGACGAATCCACCAGAAATTCGCCGCCTAAGTAACCGCTGATGGTCTTCACCTTCGATGGGGACTCAACGATCAGTAGCGCTTTTCCGTTCTTTGCCTTGGTGGGCACGGCTCTCCTCGTGTGGGGTGGTTTTCAGTCTAGATGCGATTCAACAATAGCGCATAGTGCGCCCGAAACTCCCATTGGCGGCGCAACGCGCCGGGTGTTCCCTCTATGTAAAGCCATTAATGTGGCGGGCGCAAGTTAGGGTGCGGTGGGGCAACGCGCCGGGTTCGCCCTGCGGGCTGGTGCCCGTGGTGTGGGCTGTGTCTACTGCCCGCTGTCGGTTTCAACCAGCCGGTATTCGCGGCCGTATACTTTGCGCGGCTCAATGCGCACCCACTGCATCTTATTGCCGTCGCTAAAATGACGCAACCCTAAGGTGTGCACCACGTCCGGGGTCATTTCGTTGGGCAGCCAGTGCGCCACCCCTTGGACGATGACGGTGCGTATGCCTTCCGTCAGGGGTTCGTCGATTTCGAATGCTACGCGGCGGCTGACCACCACGGAGGAGAGTTTGTCGCCGCGGGTGGTGCGCAGGTAGATTTCGTCACCGGTGACGCCGTAGAAGGCCGGTAGTACGTCTACGAACTGGCCGTCGGTGATGACGAGGCGCCCAAGAGTGTTTCCCGTATTGTTTCCCAGCAGGATTCGGTGCTCATCATCTGGTTGTGCTCTTGTATGCTCATTCTTTTAGTGTAGGGGGTGCGCCGGGCGGGGCATAAAAAGGCTCTTTATTCCAATAAAGCGTTAAAAACACCGCTTTATTGGAATAAAGAGCCTTTTTAGCATGGGGCGGGTGGGGTTAGCTGTTTTCGTCTGCGAAGTGCAGGAAGCTTTTTTTCGATGAGTTCTCGAATAGCGACCAGCAGGGTGTCGCGCGGATGCTCGTTCTCGGTGCCGAAGGCGGTGCGCGCATCCGGCGTGTAGTCTTCCCAGCCCAGGAGCATGGCGAGCGCGCCCAGAATCTGCCCGATGCTCAGCTCGCCGTCGCATGCGGAGACGAATCCGGCGGTTTCGGTTGAGAGCAGGATTGTGCGGCACAGCCCGGATCCGGCGCGCAGCAGGATTACGGTCGGATGCTCGGCGCCGGGGCGGCCGTGGCGTTCTTCGGTCACGTCTTCTGCGACGACGAGGTGGGCTTCGGTGAGCGCCTGATCGGTCAGGGCGGTGAGGCGGTCGAAGCGTGCCACGGCCTCGGTGATGCTTGCGCGATGGGCTGGGCTATGGGGTAGGTGATGTCTTCGAACCGGTTTAGGGGCGCGCTTTCGGTGGTGTGCGCTGGGCGGCGGAGCCAGAGCATCCCGAACCCAATAGAATGAACGTTCCGGTTTTTAAAGTCGTCGAGATAGGCGCGGTAGGTGTTCTCGTAGTGGTCGCGGTCGCGGTTTTCGCTCGCGTCTTTGAGCCAGGTTTCCGCGTAGGATTCGGGGGTGAGCACTTCGCGCTGAATTACCCACGCTTCGCTCGGGGTGCCGGTGGCTGATTCGGCGAACCAGGTGCGCAGGCGCGCATCCCAGGGCTGCGCTTCGCCTGTATTGTTGCGGTGAATTTCCCAGTTGCCGAGCATCTGGGCGCGCCCACCGGGTATTAGCACCTCGGGGATGCGCCGAATGAGTGTGCTGACAATATCGTCGCCGGGCAGCCCGCCGTCGCGGTACGTAAACTGGTCGTCGCTGCTTTCGTTCGCGCGGCGCGGGGTAATGACGAACGGCGGGTTTGAGACCACAAGGTCGAACTGTTCCCCCGCCACGGGTTCCAGCAAAGAGCCTTGTCGGAGGCTGACGCGTGCTTCAAGGTTCTGCGGGTCGAGTTTCAGGGCCGGAGCGTTCAGCAGCAGGTTAAAACGGGCGAAGGCGAGGGCGCGCGGCGAAATATCGGTGGCCGTCACGTGGTCTGCGTGGGCGAGCAGGTGGAAGGTCTGAATACCGCATCCTGTCCCCACGTCGAGGGCACGCGCCACGGGGGTGCGCTCGGTAATCTGTGCCAGGGTTAGGGATGCTTGCCCGATGCCCAGCACGTGGTCCTTGCGCAGCACCCCGGGTCGCTGATGCGCCCCCAAATCGGAGGCCACCCACAGCTCGGTGCCGTCGTCAGCCGAATGCGGTCGCAGGTCAAACACGGCGCGGTAATGCGGTTCTTCGCCGGGGTTCTCGGGGGTGCAGGTATTTTCTGACTCCGCCGGTTCCACGAGGTTTGCCGCGATCAGGTCGTTCAGCGCGGGTTCGCCGCCGAGTGCATCGGCAAGTTCCGTGCGGGTTAGGGTGCGTGCGAACAGGAAAAACCCGATTATGCGCGCCAGGCGGCGGTCGGGGTCGGTGGTGTGCGCATCATCAAAGGATGTTCTGTACCCGCCAGGTGCCGGGCACAACCTGGTCGCGTGCCATTGCCTCAAAGGCGCGCTCCCCCAGCAGGTCACGCACCCCGTCATAGCTGTAGTTAAGCTTTTCAAGGGCGCCCCGGATGCGTTCAAGCCGGGCGGTATCGTCGCTTATGGGGGTGTCGGGGATGCGGGAGTACAGTTCATCAGCCATGCTCCCCATTCTATAAAATGCTGCGGGCGCGGATGGAGCGCCTTTCTCTTAGGGTTCTAGTTGCTGCCCCCAAAGCTGGTGTGTCTGGGTCGGGTGTCTTGTGCGGGCGGATTATGTGACGCGCCGTGACGGGGTTTTTGTGCTCAGCTTGTGGATATTTCCGTTTAAACCACTATTATCCACAGTCTAGGGTACGCCGGTAAGCGAACCTTAGGCCATAATGATTTTATAAACAGTATGAAAAAGCATGAAATACTATCTAATAAAATAAAAAATATAAAAACTGGTCTTAGTGGAGGGTCTGACCCCCAGTTTTCTCACGGTGGGCAGCGCGGCGGCGATACGGTTCGGCTCGCCCAGGGGCAGTACATGAGCGCCCCCGAGTGGGCTGAGCTGAACCCTACTGATAAGCATTTGGCGCGTATTATTGCGCACGCCCGCGCGCTGCGCGACCCCGTCTTTAGCCACCGCAGCGCAGCCATTATTCACGGTATACAGACACTGAGCATCCCCGATAAACTCCAGGTACTAGGAAGCGGCGGGGCCACCAATAGCAGCCTGCAGTACCGGCAGGATGAGCCCAGCCACCGCGCCACCATACTGACCGGACCCGGCGGTTTGCGAGTGGTTGACCCCGTGACAGCGACCATTGGGAGCGTGCGCGATACGGATTTTGCGGAGGCCATGGTGATTGTCGAAAGCACCCTGCGTTCCTTCCCCGAGCTCACGCATACTGAGCTGCACGATAGCTCATGGCGGTGCGCAGAAGCCGGGGGTCTAAAAATGCGCACCGTGTGGCGGCTGCTATGAGCCCCTTATCCGCTTCACCTGCCGAGACGCTGGCACGGGTGGCGCTTCTGAACCTCGGGCTGGAGCCGGTGCAGCAGTACCAGATTTCTACCCCGTTGCAGACGTTCCGGGTGGGTGCGGCACTCGTTGAGCACGGTGTGGTGGTTGAGGTTGTTGGCGCACCGGGACACGCCCCACCGAAGGATGTTTCACCGCAAGATACCCCGGCCCAGAAAGCCCGCGAAGAGGCGATTCGTGGCGAAGGCTGGGATTTTGTGTATCTCACGTGGGCGGATGTGCGTTATCGCCCCGATGCGGTGGAGCGTAAGCTCCGCCGCAAAGGCGTTATCTAGCCATCCTTTACTATCCAGCGCGTGCCCTGCCGGGGCAGGCAGGGGGTTCAACCGTTCAGCCGCGTTACACCTTCACCGCCAGCGCGGGTTTAATGTCCTTCACAATGGATTCGAGCATCCGCAGGTTGAAGTCCACACCCAGCTGGTTCGGCACGGTCAGCAGCACGGTATCTGCCGCCTGAACGGCCGCATCGCGGGCGAGCTCTTCAGCGATTAGGTCGGGGTCGCCAATGTAGCTGCGCCCAAACCGCGAGAAGGTGTTGTCGATAATACCGGTGTAATCCTGCGAATCTTCCTCCGCGCGGCGGCCAAAATAACGCGCCGACTCGGCATCAATAATGGGGATCACCGAACGCGAGACCGACACACGCGGCACACGGGTATGCCCTGCTTTGACCCATTCCTCACGGTAGAGGCGAATCTGTTCGGCCTGCTGCTGGTCGAAGGGCATGCCTTTATCTTCGAGCATCAGCGTTGAAGACATGAGGTTCAGGCCCTGCTGCGCGGTCCATACGGCGGTGCTGTCGGTCCCCGCACCCCACCAGATGCGCTCACTCAGGCCGGGCGACTGCGGCTGCACGGGGGCGTACTTGCCCTGTACTCGCGCAGAGGGTGCCATGCCCTCACCTTGAATTGCTTTCATGAAGAGGTCGAGGTGACGGCGTGCCATCGCACTCTCATCTTCACCTTCGGCGGGGTAATAGCCGAAGCTCTCGAAACCGCGGATAACGGATTCGGGCGAGCCGCGTGAGACACCCAGCTGCAGGCGCCCGGCGGAAATCAGGTCGGACATCGCGGCGAGTTCGGCCATATACAGCGGGTTTTCGTAGCGCATATCGATCACGCCGGTGCCAAGCTCAATGCGGCTGGTTTAGCGGCGATCGCCGACAGAAGCGGGTACGGGGTGGCCTGCTGCTGGTCAAAATGGTGCACGCGGAAGAACGCGCCGTCCAAACCGATCTCTTCGGCACCTACCGCCAAGTCGATAGCCTGGTGCAGCGAGTCGGAGGCGCTGTTCACGCGCGAGCCGGGAATTTCGGCCCAGTGCCCAAAGGAGAGGAAGCCGAGCTTCTTGCTGGTGCCGGGCGCCGGCTGGAGGTGTTCGAGGGTGGGAGTTGTTTTGTGAGCGTTCATTGTTCGCTGCCTTCCGTGTGTTCCGTGTGCTGTTGTCACAGGATCTCTAGTTCTCGGTTATGTCCACCTACCCTAAACCCAATTACTTTACAAGTCAAGTATTTATGAAGGTTTGTGCCCACATTAAAAATATTCCGCGAAATATTCATCACACCACTTATTTTTATACAACTTTGCACGGTTGATTTTCAAGGGTTTGCGCATAAATATTGAAATAAAAATAAATGTCTAGTTGAATGTCACCAAATAGTAGTTCTGCACCTTCGTATGGCAGAATGACGGGTGAATACTCAGACGCCCGCCGAAGAGCACGCGCCTATTAACACTATCGACGTCGCGTATAGATATGCGCCAGCAATAATGTGTTGAGTTTTCACACCCTTCATATCACTCACGCTCATATTCAAGGACACATGCCATGACCCGGGGATTTTCTCGCAGAAATCTTGTTAAAGGGGCCGCTTGGGCTGCCCCCGCGGTGGTAGCTTCCACCGCGATCCCGGCGTACTCCGCCTCCATCATGGACCTCGCTCCCTGTCTGCATTTTGACCTCGAACCCGGTGAAGATTCCGCCTACGGTCTGCGCCAGTACATGCACGAAGTCGCCCCAGAACGCACCCCGCGCGAGCGCGCAGTTGAAGACATCACCATCCCCGACGGTGTCTCGTACATGCGGTTCTACATTGAAGGCGGCCAAGGCGGCGGGGTTGATATGGACGACTACTCCGGCGGCTCAGGCGGCTACGGCGCGGAAGTAAGCGGAGTTATCGCAGTCACCCCCGGGCAGAAGTACCGTTTCTACTTGGCGGCTGGCGGTATCGGCCACTACTATGAGCCCGCCGACGGCGGTGACGGCTACACCCGCGGCGGCTCATCGGCGCTCATGCCGGAGTACGTGTACGAAGACTCCGACAAGGAGCGCATGACCAGCGCAGACTACAACCGCCTGATCATCTACTCAGGCTCAGGCGGCGGCTCATCGGCGCTAGTGCTGCTTGACGGTGACGCAGAAACCCTCATTGCCGTTGCTGGCGGAGGCGGCGGAGGCGGGGCACGCGGCATTATCGCCACTTCCCGCACGAACCTGCCCGATGGGGCGAAAATGCCCACCTGGCGGCAGTTCGACCCCGATGTTCCCAAGTGGGCTCCGCGCTACAGCCCGCCCTACCTGGGTAACGGCGGCGATGGCGGTGAATCGAAGGCCAGTAAGCCCAGCAAAAACGCTGAAGAGGTATACGCCCAGTACGGTGCCGGCCGAATTATTGCCCCTTCAGGAGCTACCGCAGGCAGGAACACCGGCCGAGGCGCACGTGGCGGCAACAACCCCACGTTCAGGAGTGCCCGCGGGCTCTCGTTCACAAGCACACCGCAGTCGCAGATCCGCTCACGTGGTGTCGCAGGGGCTGCTGGTGGCACTGGCGACTTCGGGCACGGTGGTGACGGTGTGGCCGCCTACGGGTATGTCACGAATATTGCCGCTACCCTGCCGGAAAACGCACAAACCTACGACTATAACGTGGCGGCGTACATTGTCTCTGGTGGCGGTGGCGGCGGCTATGGCGGCGGCGGTTCGGGTGCGGCCGTGGTGGTTGGTGCACAAACCACCGACCAGCTTGCGAATAACTCCAAACCGCAAACGTACGCGGTGAGCGCTGGCGCGGTTTCTGGTGCTGGCGGCGCGGGCGGCAACTATGTGAACAGCAATGTGCTTGACGCACATGTTGAGATGGTTGGGTACAGCCGAGGCAAGAACCGTGAAGAGTTCACAGACGGCACGGCACAGTACTCGTTCTGCCCGTCACGCAACAACCAGATCGACCATGACGGGAAATGTATCCCTGGCCTTAACCAAGGTTCACGAGCGATCAGCACACAGACTTATCTGGGCCCCATACGCTAATTGTGGGTATAGCGTGTGGGGCCCAGATAATTTTTATCCCTATATAGGTTTAGTGGCGGTTTTCTCTTTGGCATGAATGGGTTCAAGGGGCAGGTTCGAGCGCCAGCGAATAGGGGTATCTTTTACTATTCACTTGAGTTTTAGAAACTATTCAATACCGCTTCTGCTGTGGAATAATAAACTGGTCTCTTCAAGGTATTTCTTACGTGACCGACTTATCATACGGGCACGAATATTTTTGCATTCCGCTGCGTGGCGGGCCTTATGACCTGCTGCATATGCTGCGCCCAGCGTGATGTGCACCTTGGGTGGGACGCTCACTCACATTCACTCAAACACAAGGAAAATTTCATACGATGACCCAAGAGATTTCACGCCGAAACTCGTGACTGGTACCGCCTGGGCGGCCCCTGCAGTGTTGGCTTCCACAGTAGTACCCGTCTATGCTGCCTCAGGCGGTTCTGAATGCCAGTCATTTGAGCACCGAATCACAGCAGCAACCCCCTACCAGGAGATAGAGGTACCGGCAGGGGCAACCCACATTAACTTCCGCATCAGCGGCGGAAACGGTGGTGGTCTCAGTGATTATGACATAGAGAAGATGTTCGGTCGCGTCGGGCATATAATCAGCCGCGGCGGCAGAGGTGCTGTGATGTACGGATTCGCGCCGGTATCCCCAGGTCAGATCGTTAAAGTTCACATTGGTTTGGCAGGCCAAGCCTTCTACAACAAACCGGCTGAAGGTGGTACAGGGTACGGTAAAGGGGGCTCGTCAAACATCCCACCCAGCAGTGTTATTCCCGCTGACGTTCAAGCAAAGATTGATGCGTTGAGCTCTGATCATAAGGTAGTGTACTCAGGCTCAGGTGGCGGTTCTTCCGCGGTTCTGTTAGGGGAACCAGGAGATTCTTCGCACGATACTCTACTGGTTGTCGCTGGTGGCGGCTCCGGCAGTGGGGCCCGTGCGGTTATTACTGACAGCAGAAACCCCGCAAACTATGACGGCTATGACTTTTCCAACCAATGGGATTCCAGCGGGCATGCTAACGAAGGAATGGACGCTACCGAAGGGTCTGCATGGGCTGAGCAACATTATGAGATTTTCTTCGAAGCGGAGATCCCCGACTACCGTTTCTCATCCTCCTACTTTCCATATCCCACTGGTAACTCAGGTTCATCATACGGTCCTGGAGCTGCCGTAGTACCCAGCCCGATTCCTGACAAATTCGCAAATATCACTTTTAAGTCCACAAGTGCTACAACAATACGTACAGATATTGTGTCTGGTACTGCAGGCAGCGAAGGAGCACAAGGTAACGGGGCTGACGGGGTAGCCGCATACGGTTACGCCACTGCCGCACGCCTTAAAAACGACCCAGACGACGGCGTTGAACACCCCCATTTTGTCTCCGGTTATATAGTCTCTGGTGGAGGCGGCGCAGGATACAATAGTGGAGGTTCAGGCGCCTCACTCGCACTAGGATACGAAGTGCACAAAATTGGTTCCCCTGGCGAAGATGCATCCCATGTGAGCATGCGGCTTGCTTCGGGGGCGGGAGGTTCTGGAGCGTCTTTTTCTTCACCTCTTATGGGAGAAAGCTCATGGCATTATAATCACTACGTTTATGGGGACCTATACACCGTAAAGACGGGTGGTTTGAGTACGATTTTTGTACATCCGAACCCGCCGAAGGGCCTATCATTCCGGCTTAGAAAGGCATAATACACGTTACCCGTGAGTAGGCCTAGCAGTGAAGGATGCAGGAACTCAGATTTCCAGATACTGTTGGGCATTGTCTCTAAGCTGTGCAGAAATTACGTCAAGTGCCGAAGCGCTACAGCTCACCAAATACTGTTCCACATTGCACTCTGCTCGTTTCAACATTCAAGAACGGATAATTGTTATGGTAGAAAATTCGAAGATTTCACGCCGGAGAGTCGTGGTTGGTACCGCTTGGGCGGCACCTGCGGTGTTGGCTTCCACAGCAGTACCCGCCTATGCGGCATCATCAACATATTTCACCTGCCCCAGAAGCAGCAGCGGCAAGATTACCGCCGCAGAAACAAACTATCACGAGATTGTTGTACCTGATGGGGCAGCCAGTCTGTACTTCGAGCTTGTTGGAGGCGCAGGCGGATACCTGGAATCGTATGCTATCGGCGGACATGGAGCAAAGGTCTCGGGGGATCTTGAGGTGACCCCCGGTCAGATCTTTAAAATTTATTTGGGTTCCTCCGGCCAGGCTTTCGGCACCCAACCAGCAGAAGGGGGTGCCGGATACGGTAAAGGCGGTTCTTCTAAGCTTTCTCCCTCATCGGTTATACCTGCCGAAGAACAAAAGATCCTGTCAGACCTTAAAGCAGACAACGTAGTGATATACGGCGGATCAGGCGGCGGGTCATCAGCAATTGTGAGGGTTGATCCTGCTGATCCTGCACAAGAAACAGTTCTTGTTGTTGCTGGCGGCGGCGGAGGCGCCGGTCTCCGAGGTACCGCAGATGATTCCAGAAATACATCTGATCATAAGAGGGATGCCTCATGGGAGAATTACGGTTCCCCCTACATGGGGATGGGAGGAGACTCAATTCATCCACTACACTACGGTGGAGATGGTTGGTCCGTTGATGGAAACTTTTACGGCTACCGTAATTACTACGGATTCTACGAGGGGAAACAACTATTCGTACATGGAGGCAAAAGAGGATACGGTGGAATAGGGGGTAAAGGCTCAGAACCCGCCGAACTCCCCACTATTGACCCGTTTGTTTTCAAGAGCGTCGAACAGACACCTGTCACCATCCGCACCATGAGCACCACCGGGGGCATTGGAGGCGACGGTCTGCGTGCTCACGGAGCGGACGGCGTGGCAGCGTATGGGTATGCCTACAGCACCCATAAGTTTTATGGTGATGACGCTAATGCTTCAGAATATGTGCATGCCGTCTCTGGGTATGCGGTTTCACCCGGTGGTGGAGCTGGCTGGGGCGGTGGCAGTTCAGGTGGTGTTCTCGCACTTGGAATGCAAAAGTATGATGAGCACAGCGGCGAAGTGTACGCCATTGGCATGGGGGTCACTATGGGTGGCGGCGGTGGCGGCGATTCTTATATTTCTCCAGACATAGGTGGAACCTATTTTACAGCATCTACTGATCTTGAGCCGGGGTACCTGGAATATGGTTTCTGTTTCCCCGCCTAGGTCTAATGATGAACTTATGTCATAAAACCAGGTTATAGGCCTCTCTGCGCACCCCTAGCTGCGGCTTCCAGCCGCACACACGTGAAGCTCTCAATCCTACCCGTATTTCATGCCCTACTAACGGCATGAAATACGGGTATACACCTATGACGTGTTCTACGCCGTCAGTACCGGTGTTCAAGCTGCCGGCGGACGGTGTTGGCTAGTGTTTTTGCAGCTGATTGCATGATTGGAACAGCCTATATTTATGCATTTAGCGGAGGCGCGACCAATGGTGCGGCGGCGTAGGTTCTCCACCCCATCTCACGGCAGGAGCATCACACCTAGCAACAGATGCACAGCAGCAATAATGCAGCTGCGTACCTGGGGTTCACCCACCCCTTGATTCCCTTGAAATACAGCGGACTATAGAGCTTCTGGTAAAGCTTTATATAAACCTATAGTTGGAGCAACGGACTTTCTCGTTTGAATGTTTAACTTTCAAACGAGAGGGTTCGTTTTTTGTCTTTTCATGGCTCCCAAGACACTATTTTTAAGGTGTTTTGTATCACGAAAAACCTGTTTTTTATGCGATGCGCATCATAAAATAGCCACCTGTCACCGGTTTACTACACCGGTAAAACATTAAAACGTATCAAGGGGTGGAATAAGTACAACCAAAAAGTAGAGTATATGCAACCTGGATAGGTTGTTTATCATATTTTCAAGAAAAAATCTACCCAATCGTCAATATTTACTTGAGTTTTATGAGTCCTGCGGGCACACTGAGGGGAGGTGCCTTCTCAGGTGCCGTAGTACTCGCTCAGCTTTCAACTGTCATCAGTAGGTATTGATTTCCCGCACGCAGTATTCACCCTCTTGTGGCTACCACGCGCCCAATACCCACGCAGTGACACGTTCACACTCGAACTACTACACTCAAAGGACATGCAGACCATGACCAGGAATATTTCCCGCAGGTCGCTCGTGGCGGGCGCCGCTTGGGCCGCCCCCGCAGTGCTGACATCTACAGCTATACCCGCGTATGCATCTTCAGTTAACCCCTGCCAAAACCTCAATGACTTCGAAGCACGCCAGACAGTTGCCCCAGGCCGTGCAAATAATACAAAGGGCTACGAAGAAATAACTGTCCCCGAAGGTGCCACCTACATGTGGTTTAAGATCCAGGGCGGTTACGGCGGCGGCGTCGACCATGCTAACCGCAACGTCGGTGATGGCGGCGCAGGCGCAGATATTGAGGGAACCATTAAGGTCACCCCCGGACAGACCGTGAAATTCCATGTGGGCGCTGGCGGCCTTGGCCTCTACGACAAGCCTGCCGCAGGTGGTGAAGGCTACGGGAACGGCGGTAGCTCCAACACTCTTCTTGAATCCGGTGTAGAAGTATCTGACCTGGATGAAATGCAGAGCCCCACCTACAACCACATTGTGGTGTACTCGGGCTCAGGCGGTGGCGCAAGCGCCGTGCTTATTAGCGATAAGGGATCTTCGGAAGAAAAACTGCTCGCCGTTGCTGGCGGCGGTGGCGGCGGTGGCACCCGCGCTATGACCCAGGCAGCACGTGAGACTCTGAACGGCACCAAGTTGGCCGGGTGGAAGACTGACGGTGGTTTCCCGGTACTCAGTAATGGCGGCGATGCGAGCGACTTCCCGCAGGCTGGCAGTAACGGCACCGAGGTGTACAGCGAATACCCCTCCGCAAAAGTAACGGTACGCGGCGGTAACCCCGGCAGCGGCGCAAACGGCGGCGCAGGCGGCAGCAAAGCCACCTACAGCACCGCTAAGGACCTTTCCTTCTCCAGCACCACCGAGTCAAATATCCGCACCAGCACCGTAGCAGGTGTTGCGGGCGCTTCAGGCGCGAAAGCTAATGGTGCCGACGGTGTGGTGGCATACTCCTACTCAATCAGTACCAAAGAAACTGACCAGCCCGACGGCGGAAGCCCTTACAAGTTCAACGTAACCGCATACGCTGTTTCTGGCGGCGGCGGTGGCGGCTACGGCGGCGGCGGTTCAGGCGCAGCAGCAGCTATTGGCGCACAGACTATTAACGTGCTGGGAGATGGGAAGACCGTAAGCGATGCCTACTCAGTGAGTGCAGGTGTGGTCGCCGGTGGCGGTGGCGGTGGCGGCAGCTTTGTCGCGGCGGACGTCATCAACCCCACCTTCCAGCGCTCAAGCGGGCAGGGCACGGTTCGCGGCGAGTCCCGTGACGGTATTTGCCAGTACGCATTCTGCGTCTCCAAGTAGCGGCTGATCCGGTCCCCGTATCGGCCGGTTAGCCTAAAAATATATAAGCGTGTCGCACGGCGGCGCGGACACCCGGGATTATTTTAGGGTTTATCTCTTGGGTGTTCGCGGTGCCGTGCGGCTTATTTATTGCCCCTTCCCGCCACCTTGGGTGGATAAAAATGCATTCTAAGACCAGTGACTTAATTTTCTCTTAAACACCCCAAAAGGTCTTTATAAAGCTAGACTTTACAGTTTAGTAAGTCAACATCACACCGCACTATAAATGCATATATATTCTTAAATATCGGGTTATGTGGCATACTTATGAAGGAGCGCCGGTCGCATTGCTGCGGCAGTACGGCAGACTCAAGTATTCACTCAGCTACAGTAGTCTAGCCCCATTGCGCCTCTCCCCCATTACGTGGGAGAGGCGCATAAGCGCCGGGTGCTCTCAGCTCAAACACAAGACCAACCCAAGGACTACATCACACATGACACGGGGTATCTCACGCAGAAAACTCGTCGCCGGTGCGGCATGGGCGGCACCAGCCGTCCTCACCTCCACCGTCGTATCTGCCTCTGTCACGATAGCCCCGCTGGCTATGACATCGCGCCCGCATTGTGAAGCCTCATCAGCCCTAACCTGGCGGTGCAGCGCATTGTTCCTTGGGGATCATTGTGCACGGTAAACACTCACAACAATTTCAAACACAAGGATATTTTCTATGAGACGAGGCATTTCTCGCCGAGATCTGGTGACCGGAACCGCATGGGCTGCGCCGCTTGTACTGAGCACCGCCGTTATTCCGGCGTATGCATCATCATCTGCCGACGACGGCCCCTGCCTAGACCCCGATAAAAGCTACGTTATTTTTGCCAAGGATATGCGCATCGCGGCGGAAAATCGTGCAGCCGGTGAAAAAGGCTATGAAGAAATTGTGGTTCCCGACTATGCCTCATATATGCGCTTCTACCTGCGTGGCGGGTCGGGTGGTAGCCTGGCGACACGGTACTCGGAAGCCACAGGATATAACAGAACCGGCGGAACCGCAGGCGGCGGCGGCCACATTCAGGGAACCATCAAGGTAACACCCGGGCAGCGCATCAAATTCTATGTGGGTGCCAGCGGCATCGGATATTATGACCGCCCCGCCAAAGGCGGCGAAGGGTACGGTAACGGCGGTTCGTCTGCGGCGCTGCCCACCGCGCTGGGGTCAGATGTACAGGGCAAGCTGAACAGCCACAGCAATAAGGTTACGGTCTATTCGGGCTCCGGCGGTGGTTCTTCGGCAATCGTCATGGTCGATGCGAAAACTTCCCAAGAAACCGTACTCGCCGTTGCCGGAGGCGGCGGAGGCGCAGGCGCACGCGGGCTCACACACGTCCTTTCTTACGGGGGAACCTGGATAACAGACGACCCAACTTCTTATGACAACTTTAATCTGCATATTGGTCAGGGAGGTTCTGCTGGCGATGACTACGTGCCCGAAGGGTTGGGGCGCTCGGGAAGAGAACGTTACTACCGGCACTACGACGCCGAGATTCTGATTCCATCCGGGTCGAATGGCAGCAACACGGCTGGCGGCTCCGGCGGCGCCCTCGCCACTATTACGGGAGATAAAGAGCTGACCTTTTCCTCAACCTCACGAACAGAGATTTACACCGGAAATACCGCAGGCAAATCTGGTGGCTCTGGACCCAACGGCAACGGGGCTGACGGCGTTGTTGCCTACGGGTATGCGCTCAATACTGCAGGCAACACAAGCGATGACCGCAATGGTATCGGATACATTGTTTCCGGAGGCGGTGGCGCGGGCTACGGTGGAGGCGGATCCGGTTCGGCGGTGGCTGCCGCATCCGAAAATCCCGTGTATATGTATGATGATGCCGCATTCGTGGGCGTTGCCTCGGGAGGAGGAGGCGGCGGCGGAAACTTTGTGTCTCCCGAAGTGATCAACCCCTATATTACCGCTGAAGGCGGGGCAGAATGGCGGGGAGAAATCAGGGACGGCACAATTACGTATTCTTTCTGCCCATCAGATCCGAATAAGCAGCCCGACCCACCTTCCCCCGAAAGCCCAGAATACTGGGCATAGCTAGCGCGGAACTCGTAGCCTCAAGGCACCTGCACCACTGTGGGGCGCTCGCATCCTGTTCAGATGCGAGCGCCCCATAGGTGCATTCTGCCTCAATAATTTTTGGGCGGACCGCTGCTGTTTTACCTAAGATTGCAGGTCTGCGGCTGTATAGTGGGTGGATGCGTATTTGGTCTGCCCACCCGTCCCTTCTTGACCGTCGCGCCCTGATCGCGTGCTGGCGTGAGAGCTTGCTTGCGCAGAAAGTGCTGCGCGGGCTCACCCGAGGGTACACGAATCACCCGCAGCTCATTCGGTTTCGTGCGCATTCTCAGCCGGTGGAGGCTATTGGGGCTTATCTGCACGGGCTCGCCGATGAGGCGCAGCTGCGCGGGTACTCCTTCAACCGTTCGCTGATTGCCGCTGAGCGGGGTAAGAACCTGGACTCTATTCCCGTGACCGAGGGCCAGCTTGCCTACGAGCTGAGCTTTCTGGCACACAAAGTTGCCGGGCGAGATGTCGATTGGGAGCCTATTCTTACCGAGCGTCTCGCGCAATTCACCCAGGCCGGTAAGCCCGCAGTGCACCCCATGTTCGAGGTGGTCCCCGGCGATATAGAAGACTGGGAGAAGACCAAGGATTTCTAACCGGAGCGCTTTATGCTGATGCAGGAACCTCTAACAGCGGAACCCACAGTTCCATCGTGTAATCTGCCGCTGCATATCGCCGCGACCGTACACCTCCAGGCCGCCTAACGGGCGGTACTGCGGATGCGACGGGAAGAACTCACGCTCAAAGCTCTCAAAACCTGCCGGAATAGACCGCGAAATCGGCCCGGTAACCTCAACCACCGCGTAGGTGCTTGCGGGAAGGTCCAGCAGACCCAGCCCAAGTTTATGCGCCGAGGCACGGTCATCAACCAAAATACCGGCCGTGTAGCGCACGAAACCATCGGTACTGGGTTGGGTGCACACGCCAATGTACTGGGTGACCGCCAGAATATCGAGCATCGCCGGGGATGCCTTCTGATTCAGCTCATCCCACAGCGGCGTGAAATCATCCCCCAGCTTATACACCTGGGAGACTCCCGCCACCAGCAAAGAGCCGTGTTTCTCAATGCGCGCGGGTGAAACCGTTACGGGCGCCTGCACGGAATCACTCATGAGATACCAGCGTGGGCGCTCTGGCGGTCCACCGCGCATTCGGGCACGCAGCGGCGTTTCGCATCATCGGTGGCGCACTCGGGGCACAGGAGCACAAGCTCGCGGCAGCTCTCATTCGAGCAGTTCTCGAACTTATTGGACGGTGCCGAGCAGCGCTCGCACTGACCGATCGTGATGGTATCCGGGGTGAACTCCATGTGCATGCGCTTATCGAACACGTAGAGCGAGCCCTCCCACAGGGACTTATCGCCGTACTTTTCGCCGTAGCGCACAATACCGCCGTCAATCTGGTAGATCTCTTTAAATCCGCGGTTCTTCATAAGGGCGGAGAGGATTTCGCATCGAATGCCGCCGGTGCAGTAGGTGACGACGGGCTTATCTTTCAGATCGTCATACTTACCGGATTCGATCTCGCGAATAAAGTCGTGGGTGGTGCGAACATCGGGCACCACAGCGTTCTTGAACTTACCGATTTTGGCCTCGAATGCGTTGCGTCCGTCGAAGAAGACGACTTCATCGCCGCGTTCTTCTACAAGCTTGTTTACCTCTTCGGGTTTGAGGTGCACGCCGCCGCCGACCACGCCGTTTTCGTCTACTGTGAGCTCGTCGGGAGCGCCGAACGCCACGATTTCATCGCGCGCTTTGACCGACAGACGGGGAAAATCTTCGGCACCGCCCTCAGACCATTTGAATTCCATGTTCTTGAAGCCGGGGTACTGGCGGGTCTCTTTGGTGTACGCCTTAACCGCGCTGATTTCGCCGCCGAGCGTGCCGTTAATGCCGTGTTTGGAAATGAGGATGCGCCCGCGCAAACCGAGCTTCTCGCACAGGGCACGCTGCCAGAGCATGACCGCCACGGGGTCGGTTATGGGGGCAAACTGGTAATACAAGATAATTCGATTCTGAGCCACCCTCCTATTTTACGCTTTCTAGGTACATCGTGTGTGCCGTGGCGGCGGTGCTCGTGCCGTAACATGACCGATAATCCTTGTTCTCCTGCGGGATGCGCTCGCGATGATGGGGTGCATGTGGTGTCTTCACCATGAGGTATGTCTCGTCGTTTTTCTGCCTCCATCGCACCGGCTGATTTCGCCATTTTCTGGTAGCGAATACCTTCCTGCTGGGACGAGCGGAACATACCGGGCGCCCTGCGATTGCCAACGCCGGTTTACCGTACCCGAGGTTTTACAATGGTGTGATGCGCCCCGAACCTTCCTGCGACTCCCCGGCTGATGAGCACCCCGGATTCCCCTCTGCCTCGCGCCCCGATGAGAACCTTCGCGAACAGCTGAGCAGGCTTATGCCCAAGCTCCCCGGCGACGGTTCGCTGCCCCCCGCAAATCACTCATGTGCACCGCATCCCCGCACGTGAAGGGCAGTATTCGCCGTGGCCGCACTGGCTGCACCCGCGCGTGATTGAGGCATTCGAGTCGCTGGGCGTGCACGAACCGTACACCCACCAGGTGCAGGCGGCACAGGCAGCGCATTGTGCATTCGATGCTGCACTCGCCGAAGACGCGCACCGGCTCTCCTTCGGGCGAGCATCCGGGCAGGGGCACGATGAGTCGGACACAACGGCGCGGCATGTGATTGTGGCGACCGGGACCGCATCCGGAAAATCGCTGAGCTACCTCATGCCCACTTTCGATGCCCTCTACCGCGGGGCGCGCCGTGAACCGCTCAGCGCCACGGCCACTAATGCAGGTTCCACAGGTTTTCATCAGAGAGCGAACGTTCTATATATTTCACCGGCGCGGGCACTCTCAGCCGACCAGCTCAACGCCATCACCGCCTATCATCTTCCCGGGCTCAACGCCGCCACCTATGACGGCGACACCCCGGCGCAGGAGCGGCGGTGGGTGCGCGAACACGCTAATTTTGTGCTCACCACCCCGGATATGCTCAACTACGGAATTCTGGGCAACCACCGGCAATGGGCGAACTTCCTGCGCGGGCTGCGCTATGTGGTGCTTGACGAAGTGCACAGCTACCGCGGCGTGTTCGGCGCGCATATCGCCAATCTGCTGCGCCGCCTGCGCCGAGTCTGCGCGCTCTACCGCGTAAATCCGGTGTTTTACGGAGCATCCGCCACGAGCGCGAACCCTGCCGAGTCTTTCGCCAAGCTCATTGGAGTGCCCGAGGGGAACGTTGACGCGATTACCACATCGACCGCGCCCCGCGGAGAATCCACCGTCATCCTGTGGGAACCGGAGTTCCTGCCCGATACGCAGGTGACCGATAAACTCGCCGCCGGCGCGAGCGCCTTCGACACCCGTTCCGAGGAGGAAAAGCAGGCGCCGCAGCGTATCTCCGCTATCGAACAGGGCGCGCAGATGCTCACCGACCTGGTACTCTCGCGCACCCGCACGCTTGCCTTCACCCGGTCGCGGCGCGGTGCCGAGCTGATCTCTCAGCGAGCGCAGCGCTACCTTGATGAGACCGAGGCGGGGCTGGCGCATCGGGTGGCGGCGTACCGTTCGGGGTATATGCCCGAGGAACGCCGTGAGCTTGAGCATCGGCTGCGCACCGGCGAACTGCTCGGGCTGGCAAGTACCTCTGCACTTGAGCTGGGTATCGATATTTCCGGGCTGGATGCGGTGCTCGTGGCGGGCTGGCCCGGAACCCGCGCATCCTTTATTCAGCGGATTGGGCGCGCCGGTCGCGGGGGTCAGATGCGCTCGCCGTGCTTATCGCTAGGGACGATCCGTTGGATACGTATCTGGTGCATCATCCGCAGGCGATTTTCGGGCAGAACGTGGAAGCTACCGTTTTCGACCCGACGAACCCTTACGTGCTTTCGCCGCATTTGTGCGCTGCCGCGGCGGAGTCACCGTTGCGGGCCGAGGAGCTTTCGTTGTTTGGAGAGCATACTGAGGCTCTGCTTAACCGGTTGGTGCAGCAGAATTATCTGCGCCGCCGGGCGGACGGCTGGTATTGGACGCACGCGGAGTCGGCGACGAATCTGGTGGATCTGCGTGCCACCGGCGGTGGTCCCTATCAGCTGATTGATGCCGAGGATGGTTCGCTGATTGGCACGATGGATTCGGCACAGGCAATGACTCAGGGGCACCCGGGTGCTATCTATATTCACCAGAACGCCCAGTATTTGGTGGAGTCCCTGGATGAAGCGGCGCGCGTTATTCTGCTCTCGCGGGTGTACCCCGACTATTACACGCGGGCGATTGAGGCGACCGAGGTGAAGATTCTGCAGGAAAAGGCGGGTGTGCGGTACGGGTTCGACTGTACTCAGCCCGGTACTGCTGGTCTGACGCTGCATCGCGGGCGAGTTCAGGTGACCGATCAGGTTATGGGCTTTCAACGGTTTTCGGTGTACGGCAGTGAGTACCTGGGCGATGAGCCGATGGAGATGCCGCCGAGTATCCTGATGACCGAGGCTATCTGGTTTACCTTTGACCCGAGCTACCTGTTTGCCGCCGGTGTGACCGAACCTGATATACCCGGCACCCTGCACGCCGCAGAACACGCCGCCATCGGCTTATTACCGCTGATTGCGACCTGCGACCGATGGGATTTAGGCGGACTCTCTACCCTGTACCACGCCGATACGGAACGCCCCACCATCTTCGTATACGATGCAGCACCCGGCGGAGCAGGCTTTACCCAGCGCGGGTTTGAGGCGGTTCGCACCTGGCTGGGCGCAACCCTGGACGCCATTGATTCCTGCGGATGCGAGAGCGGCTGCCCCTCCTGCGTGCAGTCCCCCAAATGCGGCAACCGCAACGAACCACTGTCGAAGGCGGGCGCACAAAACCTGTTGCGGGCGATGCTGTGCTCGCTCGATGAGGCCGGGTAGCGGCACCGGCGCGGTGAGGGCAGACGTGCCCTTTACGAGGTGCCGTGCTGGGATGATGGCTCGTCTAGCGCCGCCATTATTGATACAGCACCGAGGTGCCGTGAACACTTTGCGGCAGGGTCCGTTATGGCCCGCACATGGCTACTCGTCACCGGTGTCATCGGGTGCCCCCGCTCGCGCCTGGCCTTTTGCGTCGCCCAGGAAAGCGAAGGGGCCGGTAATAGGAACACTGACGCGCACATCCATCGTGTCGGGGCGGGAAGGTTCGGTGCAGGCGGCTAAGTTCGCCCCGTTTTCCTGGGCGATGCGCGCGGCGTTCGCGCACGGTTCTCCTTCGCTTAGGCCCCTGAGCGTGTCGGCGGCGGCGAGAAGCGCTCAGGTCAGCCGCAGTGGCGGCGCGCCGGTGGGCGGTGTAGGCGCCCGCCGCTCCGAGCGTGAGTACCGTGAGGATAAGCACCCCGGCGATAATGGTGAGGGCAAGCACGGTGCCGCTGCCTTCTTCTGTGGCACGCCCAGCCGAGGCGGTGCGGGGTGTGGGAGCATTAGCACGTAGTACAGAATGTTTATTCTTCATGGTGTGCGGCTTCCTCAGTATCTTGGAGCCCCTCGGATCCTTCGACGCTGGCGGTTGCCTGCGCGCGGAGCGTCCAGCCGGTGGTTGCGCCGATAACCCCGGGTGCTTTCCGTTCGGCGCTCACACGCACCGTGTTCCCTTCGCGGGCAATGCTCACGGCGGCATCCCGGTCCGTTTGGGAGACGGCCGTGTGGATGCTGGCTTCGGTATCTCCCCGGGCGGCGGCGCGTGCGGCAACCCGCGCAGCATCCTCTAGCGAACCTGCGCCGCCCCTGTTGCGACGGCACCTAAACAGAGGGCCAGTACGAGGGTTACCCCCGGCAGCACCACCGCGAATTCGGCGGTTACCGCTCCGTGCTCAGTGTCAGAGGGGTCTGCGGAACGTATTTTTGAGGGGCCGGGTGCTGGGGAAGGTTCACGCACCCGCCACGGCGAATATATACGCATGATTATTCACTCTTTACTGATGTATTACGGCTGCCAAGGCGTGCAATTCCCACCGGGTAGAGCAGGAAATCACACACCACCCCGGGTGCACCAGCTAAAGGAGGAACACCCGGGCGGCGGCGCATAGTTCTACCCAATGGAGAGGGCATTACGGATTACCCCCAGCAGCATTTCACGTACCTCATCTGATTTGAGGATGGCCACCAGCAGCCCCGCGAAACCGACGGCGGCGAGCATCACAATACCGTATTCCGCAGTGCTGGCGCCCTCTTCAGGGTCGCCCACCGGGGCGCGGGCGGCGGTGTTAGCCCCGGTGGCGGTATACGCGGCGGTAATACGGTCGGTGTCAATCATCCCGGTTGGCAGCTGGGCGAACTGGGAGGCTTGGCGGCACAGGGGTGTGCACACTTCGGTGGTGCACCCGGTGTCGTGGGTCGCCAAAAATTCCTGGTTTGCCAGTGCGGTAAGGGAGGGGTATACGGCGGTCATGGTTATTTCCTTTCATGGATTTTTATTAGGTTGCGGTGTCTTACCCTGCCAAGGTAGGCAGCAGCGACACCAAAATCGGTATGATGCTCAGGCAGATAAATGCTGGCAGCGAGCACAACCCCAGCGGCAGCACGAGAGCTACGGAGAGTTTCCCCGCGGCGCGTTCGGCGGCACGGCGGTTACCGGTGCGGTGCGCATCGGCTTGGTGCCTGAGCAGGGTGGCGCTGGGTGCCCCGGAGGCGTAACCCGGTGCGAGGATGCGCCCCAACTCGCCTAAGAGCGGGTCGGTAGTGTGCGGTGCCCACGCGGTATCCCAGTCTGCCCCCAGGGTGAGGGCGGCGCATATACTGCGCAGCCGCCCGGGCGTTCCTTGAGGCTGCGATGGTGCGGCATTATCAGAGCGTTGTTTACGTTTTCGCTGAGTCGGCGGAGGGGTGTCAGGCAGCGCATCGGCTAAGGCAGTGAGTGCCTGGTGCAGTCCCAGCCCGGAGTCGAGCTGAGCGGCGAGTATTTCGAGAGCAAGAGCCGTATCGATACGGGGCCCTGAACTTTTTGCGGCGGCCTGCCCGGTGCGTTGAGTGCGTAACGGCAGACGGGTTTTTACACTCTGCGAGTCCAGGTGCGCCGTAGTGTGAGAACGGGAAACCCTATCAGAAAATAAAGAATGCTTATTCTTTTTTGTTTCACGTTGAACATTTCTGCGGTTGATCATACGGCGTGCAATCGACAGGGGCGCAGGCCGCACACAGGGCGAATAGGCTGGCGGTTATCAGCAGATCATCCACGTTTCACTCCTTTCACGGTTTTCCGGCAGTTCTTTGGTGTTTTTAGAAGGCCTCGGTTTCTGCGGCGTGCACTAGGGGCCGCCGTCCAGCGTCTTCCGGCAAGCGCAAGCCCAACCCCACTAATCCGGCGCACGCCCCGGCAATTGAACCAGTCAGCACGCTCACCGGTGAAGTGCCCATTAACTCCCCAGCCCCAGCAATAAAGGGCAGCAGCGAGAGGATCCGGCCCGTGGCCCCGAGGCGCAGCGAGCGCGCTTTCTCGCCCCAGTAACGCATCAATGCTTTCTTCAGCGTGCTCGGCGGCACGGCGCAGGGTGGCCGATAATGCGGACCCGGTTGCCTCACTCAAATGCAGACATACCAGCAGCTCGTTAACACGCTGCACACTGTGCTGGCGGGCGGTGCCGGTGTGGGTTTGAACCCACTGTTGACAGGCTTGAGAAAGAGGCAGCCCCAGTTCGGCATTGGCTCCCAGGGCGGTGAATAGAGTGGCAATATCCTGTGTCGTCTGCCGGTATCCGCGGCGTGCAAACCAGGACAGCTGAGCGGGGGCGGCCGGTGAGTGCTCTGCGCGGTCGGAGGCGATGCGGGTGAGAGCACCGGCAATAGCTTGGGCTTGGCTCAGCCCGGCATCAAGCTGAACGGCAATGGCACGCAGGGCATCAGGCCAGAGGCGAAGTTCTTCTGGGGTGGGCTGTTTAGGCAACATAGAGGCGCCTTTCCATAACAGGCTCGGATGGAGCGAGGTCTTCGGCGGTGGCAAGTTTCAGGTGAGGGGTAGTGTCTGCACCGGCAGGTGAAGGAACACCGACTGGGGTGTATTGCGGAAGTTCAAACTCTGAAAGTTGTATTTTTGGTACCGCGTGGGAGGGCACGGGTCGGACGGTAAGCTCTTCACGCTCAAGCGCGAGCTCGTAGATCCCCTCCACCCGGCGGGTGGGCCCGTCTTTCTGCAGATGGATAATACGGTCGAATGCGGTGGCCGCGTGAAGAGCAACAGTGCGGGCGTCCAGCCCGGCAAAGCGCCCAAGGGCGGCTAGTCGCATGGGTACGGCACGCGCCGAGTTGGCGTGCAGGCTGGTACCCGCACCGGTGTGCCCGGTGTTCATGGCGGTGAGCAGGTGCGTGATTTCTGCCCCGCGGCACTCCCCCACAATAAGACGGTCTGGGGCCATGCGCAGCGCCTGAACAATCAGCTCCCCCAGGTTGATTTCTCCGGTTCCTTCAGTGTTTGCGGCGCGGGTCATCGCCAGCCACCACGTGCGGGTGGGAGGGTGCTAATTCGGGGGTGTCTTCGAGGGTGAGAAGCCGCTCATTAGCCGGGCAGAGGGCAAGCATCGCGTTGAGCAGGGTGGTTTTTCCGGTTCCGGTGCCGCCGCTAATGATGAAGCTTTTCTTCTCGGCAATAATGCTCCGCAGTTCTGCGGCTGTATCGGCGTCGAACATACCCGTTTTCTCCAGGTCTTCAAGGGTTTGCCTGCGAGAAGCCGCCACACGCACCGACAGATGGGTGCGGGGCACCAGCGGAGGTATAACGGCGTGGATGCGCCGCCCGTGGGTATCCTGCACATCGGCGGCGGGGTGGGCCGCATCGAGCCTGCCGCCGGATGCGCGGATAAGCCGCTGGGCGAGGGAACGCACCCGCGCCTCGTTGCCGAGAGTGAGTGCCGTTGGCTGGGTTTGCCCGGCGGCCTGCACCCAAATGTCGGCGGGGCCGTTAACGTATATGTCGCTCAGGTGGGGGTATGCCGGTCAGGTTTTCGAGTGCCCCCATGCCGTGCAGCTCGTGGTGCAGGTAGCGCAGGGCGGTGTCGTGCAGGGTGCTGCTGGGGGTATCGTCCGGGTTTTTCGGGGTGGGCTGACGGTGCCGGTTCCTGCGTCGTCTCGGAAGAGGCGGGGTGTTCCGGTGCAGAGCGTCACGGTGGCGCTAATGCTTTCTTCCCGCTCGTCAATGGCGGTCTGCAGCGCATTTTTCGCAGGCTTCGCGTCCGTATTCTGAGGATTCGCCCAGTAGGATACGCATTGCCCGCAGGGCTATCTCTCGGGCGGTGGAGTTTTCGGCGGTGCCTATGATGGCGGGCATGTTGCGGGATTCTGCCGCCGGTTCTTCGAGGTTTTGGGTAGTGGGCTGGGCGGCTGTAATGGTTCCGGTGGGTGCGGCCGCACTGGGGTCGCTGGTAGCTGAGCTTACCAGAAGCGGGGCTAGGGGGCGATAGGTCATTACCTGTGTGGACACCCTACCACACCTGGTGCGGCAGGGGCAGCGAAGCTGTGAGGGCGGGGTGTGAGTGCCGCCGCGGGGTGACCGGCGTGGGTAGCGGCCCGGGCCGGTGCCGGGGTGTTACTCGGTGCTGTCGTGGGGTGCGCGGTGTTCATGGCACTATTTCACCGGGTTTTGCGCGTACGCGGGGCGGGGCTCTGCGATATTGTGGATAACTTTTCATTTTGGGCCGTGCCCCCGGCTTTCCACACGTTTTTTCACAGTGTTTCATACGTATTATTCACATATGAAACTCCTCTATGACGTTTTATGAAATAGGATATTGTGAGTTTAAGTACTCATAAAGTCTTTTATCATACTTTTAGTACTTTTTACTGTTTATAGGTACTGCTGTGAAGGAACAAAAGGTACAGTGCCCCTTACCACCGGAAAGGGTTCTTATCCCCTACTCTGTTACCCTGTCTTTACGTAACGGTTCATGTACCGGGTTGCATGCAGAAACACCAATGATTCCCGCCCAGCACAGGATAAGTCCACCAATCGCGGCGACAGACATGAACGAGAAGGTCAGCAGCAGAGACGGAAGAACCACGGGCAGCATCAACCCGATTCCGTAGAGGGGCACCCCAAAGCACCACCTGCATTCCTGGCGAATTGAACAAAACCCGCTTGTCACGGCCTCATTTCCGCCGCCGATCGCACCCTGGAGCCTCACGAAGATCGCGGGCATACCGATGCCGACACCAATTCCCACGAGTGCGCCTCCCACAGTCAGCGACCAGATATGAGGGCACCAGGCACGTCAGGACGCCGATAGTCGCCGTCAGCCACCCGATTACCTCTGTGCGTGCATGATGCGCGCGCAGTCCGCCGATTGCGGAGCCGATGCCGCTTCCCGCCGCCAGAGGCAGTACCAGCCATCCTAAAGTTGCGGCATCAATCTGCAGCGTATGGGCCATTGACATGGGCAGATAGACGGCGGCACCGAAGGCGAGGCTCGACAAACCCGCCGTGCTGATCAGCCCCTCGCACGAGTACCGGCTCAGCCAGTACAGACAGGAGGCTTCGCGCTTCAGCGGGTTCACTCGGCGGCCGGCTTCGGGGAGGCTCAACGAGAGGGCAAGAGCCATGATAGATAGAAGAGCGGGGCTTGCGAACGCCACACGCCAGCCGAGAACTGAGGTCAGCCAGCCCCCAAGGGGTGCCCCGATCAGTGTCGCAACAACCTGCATTGAGCCCAGCAGACCAATAATCCTCCCCAAACGTTTATCACGCCAGTACCGGGTCACAGCAGCCATACTCGCGGGCACGATGATGCCAGCACCAAGCCCCTGAATCGCCCTGAATATGATGAGCTGCACCATCGACTGAGACTGCGAAGTCAACACTGTAGCCGCTGCATACAGCAGGGTACCCACAACATAAACCTTTCGCGGTCCTTGGCGGTCGGCCCAGCGACCACTGTTCAGAAGCACTGCGGTGGACGCTAACATGTAGGCACCCACAACCCACCCCACGGTACTGTGACCAGCGAGCTCGGAGGCAATCGTCGGCAAACTGACCGTGATAAAGTTCTGCATCAGCGTAGCCGAAGCAGACCCAATGAGCACAGCTGCCAGACACCAGTGACGACGATTCATCTACCCTCACTCACTTTCGACCGGTGTAACCAGTCCTGTGTTCCCATCGACCCGAATCGTCTGACCCGACACAATATCCTGCGTACCGGACTGAGTGCCAAACACAGCAGGAATCCCAACCTCGCGCGCAACGATAGCCGCGTGAGAAAGCGGACCTCCAGTATCAGCCACCACGGCGGCAGCCACATTGAACAGTGGGGTCCAGGTGGGATCGGTGTACCGGCACACGAGCACTTCGCCCGGTTCCAGCAGCCCGAACTCTTCCGGCCCGTGGATAACCCGTGCCGTGCCCATCGTCACCCCTGGGCTCGCGCCAACTCCTTTGATGCCGTCTGTCTCGGACCGGTGATTCCCCCGGTCCCACCACAGAGTCTCAGCGGTTGTGCGCTTCTGCTTTCGGCGCGAAATCCTCTGCTGAAGATCGGAGGATGGTTCTTCTGCAAGCAGTGCAGATTCTACCTCGTCAAATAGCGCATAGGTTACATCTGAGGGATTCGCCAAGACGCCGCGTTCAACGAGTCGATGTGCGATCTCGTCCATGACCCTACGAGCCTCAACAAACCATTCTTCGATGAGATACAGAGAGCCTTCACGTGCGACATGCAGAGCCCGCAGCGCGGTGACCGTCTTATCCCAACGTTTATGCAGGAACCGTGGCAGTCGGCTGCGCACAAGCTGACGTTTATCGGCCCGTTCCGCATCCATGGTGTGCCTGCCGCGAATACCGGTGGCAATCAACGTGAAAAATGCTTCGGGATTCTCGCCCCAAGACCTGCTTGAATAGGGCAGGTACATGCGCGGTGTGCGCGCCCCAATCCGCGACAGCGTCTGCTGAACCTCTTCGAGAAACGTCGACCCATTGGGACGCTTCGAGAGAGATTCAACCGCGTTATCTGTTTCCACAAGAACGTCATCGACACCGAGCCCGCGGGCGCGCTCGCAGAGACGCGAAATCTCACGGTCGATATGTGCCGTCACAAAATCGAGGTTCGCGAATAAATCCTCGGTGGTGACGCTCGGGCCGAGCCGCGCAATTTTCATCATCATATCCGCCTCAGCACGTTTGAACATTAGCGGTATGAGGTAGCGCGAGAAGCGAGCGCGCGTAAGCTCAGCTGCCGCATCAACCGCACGGTGGCTCCGCGCAATCAGGTCACGGTCGGTGATACTCTCAAGCGCCCGACTATCCGCCTGGAATGCTTCAAGTTCATGTTTCCAGTCCAGCGAGTCTGTATTCCAGTCGGGGTTAGCCGCCGAAAAAGCCTGTCGGATCGTGCGCGGTAAGTGCGTTACGATGCGCGGCGAAACACGCGGCCACGTTGCGCGAATGCTCGTAATCCCCTCATCGCTGATGCGGATAACACGATCAACGGGCGGCGTATCCACGCCGAGAGAACCGAGAACTGCTGAATTTCCTGCTGTACCTTGCGCACGGGCATAATGTCTAGGGGATACGGTGCGGGATAATGCTCGATCAGGGTCATCACGCATCATCTGCAGAATCTTTGACTGTGCAGGGTCCGTGCCCCGAGTCGGTTTTCGACGGGTTCGATAGAGATGTAATCGGTCGAGTCTGCAAGAGGTAGAGCTCATCGCCGCATATGCCCCACTCGATATCTTGGGGTGCGTTGTAATAGGCGGATACCTGCCGCCCGAGAGCATGGAGCCGTCGAAGATCGGGTCTGACAGGCACGAAAGCCGCACGATCATTCGGTGGAACCGGGCTTCTCTTAGTCCCGCCAGTGTGGTCGAGGTCGATGCGTGTCTCTTTATCCCCGATGATCGTCTCGACGGCGTGCCCCTGTGAGTCCAGCGTAAATGTATCCGGGTTGACATGGGCAGCGACGACGGACTCGCCAAGACCGTAGGAGGCGCTGACGAGCATCCGGTCTGTCATGCCAGAGATAGGATCTGCCGTAAATAAGACGCCCGCCACGTCTGCGGCAACCATTTCCTGCACCACCACGGCAAGTTCCGCCGATTCGTGGGAGAACCCGGCTTCTGTGCGGTATGCCACCGCCCGATCCGTCCAGAGGAAGCCCAGCATCGCCTTAGGGGCATCGACAACAGACTCTTCTCCCGCACCGAGATAGGTATCCTGCTGCCCCGCGAAACTCGCGCTGTCCAGGTCTTCCGTTGTCGCTGATGAACGTACCGCCACAACCGGCGAGCCCAGCGCCCGGTAAGCCTCGACGACGGCATCTCGCACGGCGCGCGGGACTTCCTGCTTCAGGATCAGCTCTCGTGCCGCGTAAGAGTTCGTACCGGCTGCCTCGTGAATAATATCTTCAGCAATCGGTGCGACGGCTACCCTGTAGGCGTCGGTTGTCACGCAAAATCCTGGCGGCACGTTCAGACCGGCGCGATGCATCGTTATAAGGTTGGCTCCCTTGCCGCCGACGTTGGCTACCTGGGCGTCCCCTAAGGGATGACCTCGCCGGAACCAGGATATGAACGCGGTCGTCTCTTGTTTGTGTGGGGTGGTCATCGCCCGATCACCGCCTTAAGTGTGCTTCGTATCGCTCTTTGTCTTGTCTCAACGACAAAGCGTTTCTCTATTCTTTTAGAATATCTGCCGCAGCGGTGTTTGGACATAGATTGCTGCCATCGAATTCACCCTGACATGCAGGTTCGTTCGCCGCTGGCTTCGCATATTCGGAGTTCTCTCACCGATAATAGGGTGTGTACATTCTCGTTGTTCCCGCAGATAACGCCGATGCCCAGAACCCCGGCGCTGCCTCTGTGTGCAACATAGTGAACGATGCTGCAGACAGCGGGAAACCTGTGCATTTTCAGAACCCTGCGGGAGGCTCATCCACCGCATACTGGGGTGTTTTTCATGTGGAGCTGCCGCCGAGGCCCACGCCAATGACTCTGCTGATGCGCCAGCCAGTGCGGGGAAGAAACGGTCACCTCCAGCGCTCCGGCACGGCCCGTATTGTGCGTGCGCACAGGGTGAGCGCCGAGAATCTGCCCGCCTATGTGCGTGAGGTTGAGTCCCGCGCTGATGCGCGCAAGAGTGCGCGGATGCGGTGGGTGTGGGCCGATACGCGTGTGCTTGGCCCTCTCCTGTTAAAGGCGCAGGTACGGGTGCATCTATGCCATGATTTGCGGCTGGTGCAGCGTATTCTCAGTGCTGCCGCAACCCACCCCGGCGGGCATGTTCGTTATTCGCCGGTGCTTGAGCTGATGCACGAACCGCACCACGAACCACCGCGCGGGTACCTGCCGCCCTGCTCGGCAGGTGAGCGGTCAGCAGGCGCTCTTTGATGATCTGAGTTTTCTGCTGCCCAGCAGTCTTCAGCCGGATTCTACTGGGCCAGCCGTGCGCTCCGATGATGCGAGTTCCCCAGCATCACGTACCCCGCTTATTGCCGCGACGTTCGGAGAGTTCGCGGCGCAGCTAGCACGCTATTGCCGCTGCCGCGCACCCTGACCGGCTTTTCTCTGTTGGCTCATGCGGAGTCAGCCGGTGCTCTTGTTGCTGCGGAGGATCGGGCACTGGGGCATCCCGTTCGATGCGCAGGAGCACCATAAAACCTGGAGCAGCTGTTGGGGCCGCGCCCTGGTGAGGGCGAGCATCCGGCGAAAATGGTTGAGCTTGCTGAACATATTCGGCGTGTGCTGTTCGCTCCGCAGCTGAACCCGGATTCCCCGCAGGATCTGCTGCGGGCGCTTCAGCGGTGCGGGCGCGCAGGTTGAGAGCACCCGTTCGCGGAAATTGAAGGCGTGGGCGCAGCAGAACCCAGCAGCCCAGGAAAGGCACGCCATGATCGACCCGGTGCTGCGGTATGAAGCTGTACCGGATATGGACTGCTAACGGCTGGAATTGGGCTGATACGTGGGTGCATCAGGGGCGTTTCCGCCCGCATCTTGAGGTGGGCGGTGCAGCAACCCGGACGGTGGGGTGCTTCCGGCGGGGTGCTTTCGCTGCTACCTGCGGAGATCCGTTCAGCAATAATAGCCCCACAGCATCAAGTGTTTACGGTGGCCGATGGGTCACAGATTGAGCCGCGTATTCTGGCGGCGCTCAGCCGGGATGAGGCGTTGGCTGCGGCGGGACGTGGCGTTGCGGGGCACAGCACCGACTTGTACGAGGGCATTGCCAAGCTGAGCCGTTCTCACGGGTTGGCGCTGACTGAGCGGGCGCAGGCGAAGGTGGGGCTGCTGGCGATTATGTATGGGGGCCGCAGCGGCGAGGTTGGGGCGCTGCTGCCGCATATTGCACAGCTTTTTCCGCGCGCTATGGAGTTTACGGAGCGGGCGGCGCGTATTGGCGAGCAGGGCGGGCAGGTCACCACGTTTTTAGGTCGTACCTCCCCTGCCCCTTCCGATGCGTGGCGGCGCACGGTGGCGGATCGTTCAACGGGTGCTGCGGAGGCTCGGGCAGTTTCTGCGTCTCGTGCGTGGGGCCGTATGACCCGTAATTTTGTGGTGCAGGGTACGGCGGCGGAGTGGGCTTTGTGCTGGATGGGCAGGGTGCGTTCGCGCCTGCTGAGTGAAACAGTTTTCGGCAGCCCGATGCGCACAAAGATTGTGTATTTTCTGCACGATGAGCTGGTATTGTGCGGCCCTTCTGTTGAGGCGAAACGTGTTGAGGCGATCGTGCGGGAGTCTGCTCAGCAGGCTGCGCAGCTGCTCTTTGGTGGGGTTCCGGTGGATTTTCCGGTGTCTGTGACGGTTACGATGAACTATGCGGAGGCGAAGTAGTGTCTTCTTAAAGAGAAGAGATACTGAGTCTTAGGTGAGTATTTTATAAGGTTAAACTTAGTTTCTGTGTCGTTTTATGATTTGGGCCTCTTAAAAAGATTTTGGCATTTTTAACGCTTCAATTAAGTTTCAGAAGGTACCTTAGAGTTCTTTCCAGGGTGCTTGAGTGCCTGAATATTGAGTGAACGTATATTTCTGCGGCACTGTACGCATGACCCAATTATTACGAAATGATTAAATGCATCAAAATACATAATTTATAGAATAATTATTCACTTACTGACAGGGGGCCCACATGGTAAATTTACGAGCTATAGCTTGAGATTCAGGGTTACAGCAAGGCATTCAGTACATGCATGAATATATGGAAGATGAAAGACTTTACGAGTAGAATATTCACCGTATACGCGGTTCTACCGCGCATCACAACACTCAATATACGCTCGTTGTGTTCACGTACCCGCCCTTTTTCCGCTAGGGGGCGGGCACGGTACTGGGCACCGGCGTGTGTATATCAGTACTTCGCAAGGATATAAACATGCAGAATAAACTCTCACGCCGCACGCTTGTTACCGGCGCGGCTTGGGCGGCACCCGTGGTCATGGCTTCTAGCTCCATCCCGGCGTTCGCCACATCGCCGGTCGAGCCCTGTGTAGCAGATAAAACGTTTAACTCACGGCACTACGCTAAGCCCCCGCGCGTAACACCCGCGAAAAAGGTCTACGACCACTGGACAGTCCCCGCCGACGTGCACCAGATCAGGTTCTATGTCGCGGTGCCGCCGGTGGCTCCACTCACGAAGACCAGTACGGTGGCGGCTACGGCGGCGCTGGCGCCGAGGTAGCCGGCTACCTTGATGTGACCCCGGCGAAACCCTTGCCTTCGTGACCGGCGCAGCTGGTACCGCAAACTTCGACGGCACCCCGCTGAAGGCGGTAAAAGGATTCGGTGACGGCGGTTCCTCAGCTGCTCTTCCCACCGACTCTCAGGTAGGTATTCGCAATAACCAGGCGCAGTTCATCCTTGATAAGTTGAAGCCCGCAAAGATCCAGTACGGTGGCTCCGGTGGTGGCGCATCCGCTATTGTTCGTATGGAAAGCGATGGGTTCACCATTAAAGGAAGTTATCGCTATTGCTGGCGGCGGCGGCGGCGCGGGTGTTACCGTGCAGCACAACACCAACGACTACCCCGCACCAAGGAAGGCAGCTACAAGACTGCTACCCCTCACCATCGGTGAGCAGGGCAGCGACGGTATGCAGGTGCAGCAGAGCCCCCAGAGCGTTGAGGGCCAGACCGTCACAGTAGTGCAGCATGTGGACAGCATGGACGGCGGCGGCGCGAGCACCTCCCTGGAGAACTACCCCGACTACGAGCAGACCGTTTACGGCGGTAAGGGCAGCGGCACCGCAGAAGGCGGCAGCGACGGAACCGGTGGCGCTGGCGGTGAAGCACCCGCAGCAGATCAGGACCGGGTCACCCAGAAATACCTGAGCTACGCCAAATTCGATAACTCGACGGGTGCATACATTAACTACTCAGACGATGGCAGTATCTTCTCCTCAGCTTTTGAAGGCGCAGAGGGCAACAGCACCTCCAACCCCACTGAGCCCGTTAACGGTGCTGACGGTGTGAGTGCCTGGGGTGCAGTTGAGACCTACGGCGGCCACTACGCCGACGGGTACGATAACGCCAGCTACTACGTGTACGCGGTCTCCGGCGGCGGTGGCGGCGGCTACGGCGGCGGCGGCTCCGGCAGCGTCATTGGTCGGGGGTGTGCGTGTTACTGCCCCGGATCAGGAACAGGATATTGAAGGCAGCTCGAACAAGTTCCGTTACTCGGGTGCTTTCGCATCCGCTGGTGCTGGCGGTGCCGGCGGCAGCTACCTGGCACCGGGGATCGAGATGTGGGATTCCAACGGTAGGAAGTTCTGGGCACACAATAACCGTACTTTTTGGTACCAATGACACCAACGGCCACGGCCGTATTAAGGCGATCTGGTGCGACCCAAGCGGTTCACATAAGGACTACCCGGATGACCCGGGTGTTCCCGCTCCGGTGGTTCCCAGCCACTAATTCCGGCTGCGAATACTCCTAAGCTAGGGCCTGCTCCCCGCATTGTGCGGTTCTGGGGAGCAGGCCCTTCTACGTACCCGGCCCGCTTATTTTAAGGCGGGCGCAGGTTTAAGCACCGAAGCATCCCACGGTACTGTCCAGCTGAGCGCATCAAAAATCTTATCAAGCACGATCGCGGTGAACCCCCACACGGTGAACTCGACCCGCGCATCGCCGCTAGAGTGCACGACCTCAAACGCCGGGGTTTTATGGGTGATGCGCCCGCGCTTCACATATGCCGTATGCCGGTTGGCGGGGTTGAGCAGATCCCGCACGGGCACCCGCGCAATCAGGGCAGACTCGTTCGTATCGACCACGCCAACCCGCGTGGGTGAAGCCCACCACCCCAGCACCGGGGTCACCCTGAAATCGCTCACGGCAAGCGGCAGGGTCGGCAGCTCCCCCAGAATTTCAACACCCGCAGGGTCAAGCCCGGTCTCTTCCACGGCCTCGCGCAGGGCGGCGATGCGCCCTACCGGAACTCCCTGCTGGCGCGCCAGTTCGTAATCTTCGGGGTCGATTTTGCCGCCCGGGAATGCAGGCTGACCGGCGTGTGAGCGCAGAGTATCCGCCCGCACCAAAAGCAGAACGTCCAGGTTCTCGCCCACGCACTCTGGGCATCCGTCAAAGTCTGCGGATGTGCTCGGTTCATCATCGAGTACTCCGAAGAGAACGAGCACTGCTGCCTCTTTGGAGAGGGTACTGTTGGGTGCGTACCGCATGAAGTCTATGTTGACATCGAGTTTTCCTGCGGCAAGGTTCGCGAGTGCATCGCGGGCTTGTTCGGCGGCGGTGTTCAGGGGTGTTGAGGCACTCAGCGGGTATCCTTCGGCGTGCAGTTGGCGGCGTGTGGCACCGGTGAGGAAGCGCAGGTGCAGGCGTTGCACGACCGGGGGCCATTTCATATTTCATGAGTTTACGTGCTTTGGTTTCGTCCGTCTCGCCTGCACCCCAGGATGGGACTGCAGGTCGGCGATGGGGCGAACTCCGCAGGCGGGTTTGCGGGCGTGGCAGATGCGCCGCCCGTGGTGAGCCATGCGGTGTGAAGTCGGTCCATTCGCGCGGTTCGATAAGCTCGGCAACGTCGTGTTCGACTTTGACGGGGTCGTCTTCGGTGGTGAGCCCCATGCGGCGTGCGAGCCTCGCCGAAGTGGGTATCGACGGTTAGCCCGGGTACCCCAGCGTTGCCGAGTACCACGTTTGCGGTTTTGCGCCCGACTCCTGCCAGTTTCACCAGTTTATCGAGTGTTCCGGGCACTTCTCCGTCGTAGTCGTCGGTGAGCTGGCGGGCGAGTTTGACGATAGATTTCGCTTTGGCGCGGTAGAATCCGAGGGATTGAATATCAGGGTTCGACTTTCTTCGGTGGCGGCGGCGAGGGCGGGCGCATCCGGGTAGCGGCGAAGAGCGCCGGGGTTACCTGATTGACGCGCACATCGGTGGTTTGCGCCGAGAGCACCGTGGCGATCAGCAGTTCAAAGGCGTTCGTGAAGTCGAGTTCAGCCACGGCGTAGGGGTAGGTTTCACCCAGGATACGGTTGATTTTGCGGGCGCGGCGCACGGTGGCAAGGTGGCTTTCGGGGGCTTTGGCGAGTGCTTTCGCGCGGCGGCGTGCCGCCTGTGCTGCCTCAAACTCGGGCACGGTGCGGATGCTTAGCAGCTCACGTTCTTCCTCGGTGAGCTGTAGGTCTGGGTCTGTGTCGGTGGTGCTTTTCGGTGCGGATGCGCTCATAGCGCGAGCCTACCGTTTTTTGTCTGCTTTTCCCAGCTAGGGGTTCCGAAGTTCGCTGTTACCGCACGGTTTCTACCATTTTTGAGCGGGTAAATATGCCATACACAGGATATGCCTGCAACGATTTTTGTTCTGAACAATTCTTAGAATTCCTGGGGCAGCATCTAGAGCCGGAACAGGTATCTGCGTTATTTTGATAATACTAATGCGCCCCAGATGAGTCATGCTCGACTCTGGGAGGGTAACTACGATTAATCGCTCTACATTAACAAGTTCATAGTGGGAGTTGTACCCACCTCTGAAAGATTTCCTCAGGAGGACACATGAAGATCGCTCTTGTAGGTGCCACCGGAACAGCTGGTCGCGCCACCGCTCACGCGCGCCCAGCAAGCAGGCTCACGAGGTCATTGCTCTCTCGTGCCACAGGCATCGATCTGCATACCGGAGAAGGACTAGCTGAGGCTCTGAACGGCGCCCAGGTGGTCATTGACACGTCCAACGCTTTTCCTGCAGACCCCGCGGCCAGCCTGGTTGATACTTTTTCAGACGTTACCAAAACCCTGGAGAAAGCCTGCCAACATGCTGGGGTACAGCATCTGGTTCACCTATCCATCTGCAATATTGACCACCCCGCATTTGACGATTTTGACTACTATCTCGCCAAGCGAGCGCAGGAGAAGGTTTTAGAGGACAGTTCCCTTCCGCACTCCATCGTCCGTTCTGCGCAGTGGATGGAGTTCGCTCTTAACCCTGCAGCCGTCACACAGACCGAGACCAACGTGAAGGTTCAAAAGCTGGCTGATTCAACCCATCGCTGTGGAGACTGTGGCAAAAGGTACTCGTTCAAACTGCGACCAAAGCCCGCGCAACCGGCAGATCGCTGGACCCGAGCAACAGGTGGCTTCAGAACTGACCCAAACCTACCTGCACGCCATAGGTGATCGTCGAAAAGTAAGCGTTGTGAATCCTGTCTTAGATGCGCTCGCTGAGGGTGTTCTGCGTGCTAAGAATGCAGAGTTACTGGGCCCTACGGTCGCTCAGTGGGCGGAGGAGCAGACACCCGCACATGGGTGATGGCGGCAGACTTCTTGGCTCGGTGTCTGGGGTCAGACTAGTTTTATGCTAAACCGCTTGGTGCTTCCGTTTCTCAGCACTTCATGCCTGAGGATTTTCCGCCCCAAACACGTGCAACAAACGCGGAAAAACCGAATTTTCCGGTTTTCCCGCGTTTGCCGCTACTAATCGAGAATATACTGATGGTTTCTCAATACTAGTTACACGGTCACTGCAGAAACAGTGTTGCTGCCGCCAGTCTCAAGCGGCTGGTTCACGAACCCAAATAGTGGTGGCGGGGAATGGTTTGGTGGGCGTGCATCCTGCGCGGGACGCTTCAATGTGCCACACTAAAAGCATGTCTGCAACTATGTGCTGAATGGCCCTAACCTGAACCTGCTGGGGCACCGCCGCCCGGAAAATCTACGGGCACACCACCCTGGTTGATATTGAGTTGTCGGTGCGTGAGCGTGCCGCCCTGCACGGGTTTGATGTTGAGTTTACGCAGACAAACTATGAGGAAGCTGGTGGATGAGATTCAGCGGGCCCGCACCCGTGGGAGCTTTCTAGTGTGATTAACTCGGCAGCGTACACGCACACGTCGGTGGCGCTTCACGATGCGCTGGAGGCTGCCGAACTGCCCGTTGTCGAGGTGCACCTGTCGAATATTTACCGGCGTGAGGGAGTTCAGGCATCACTCGTATGTCCCCGCAGGCAACCACCGTGATTAGTGGTGCGGGTGCTTATGGGTATGTGATGGTTATTGATTTTATGCCGAGTACCTTTAAAGACGATATTTCTGACTCGCTTTTAGATACCCGAACGGGGCGCCCGGTACCTTTTTCGGTACCGGGCGCCCTGTTTTAGTCCCGCTGTACGCGGGTTATGAGGGTGTGTTGCTCACCCCAGCGTGCTTTTACATTGGCCGGTTGAGACGGGCGTGGTGTTAGTGCTGGTGCAGCCAACGCCTGTTTCAGGGTGGATGCGGTTATCGCATAGCCGGTTTGGCCTTCGGTTGCTTTTGCGAAGACCACGCCCACTACGGTGCCGTCTTGGTGAGCATCGGGCCGCCGGGTTACCGTGCTGCACGTCTGCGGCGATCTGGCACCTGGCGGGTGGGGTTGGTTTTACCGGTTTTCAGAGTCGATGGTCTGAATGTTGCCCACACCCTGTACGGTGGCGGGTTTCGCGGCGAACGGGCCCGCTCTTCTGCAGCCCATGAAGGTCACCGGTTTTCGCCGGATTCGGAGTTAGTGTTGGCCACCCTGCAGCGGTTGGATAGGCAAACGCGGTACACGAATGAACGCCAGATCTTGCGCGGGTTGTTGTAGACCACGGTGCCGGGGCAGGTGCGTCCTCGTGAGTCCTGCACGGTGGGTGAGGTAACTCCGGAAAGCGCATGCGAGTTGAGTGACTACGAGGTCCTGCCCAGCGACGAACCCGGAGCCGGTGGAGGTGTATCCGCACTGCTCAGCGGCACCCCAGGATCTGCACTACCGAGGATGAGGCGTTCTCAAGTGCATCGGATTGAACCTGCTGGGTAGGTGCGTTCGTCTCGGGGTGAGAGCAGCTGTTTGACTTCGGGGATGCTGCTGGTGAGTACATCGTTGCGGACGCTGTCGATGCGGTCTTTCACGGCGGATGGGGTTGCTTCAACCATCCAGGTGAGGGCTTTTCGATTCGCCCACGCCGTGTCTCACTGACGGGATGGGTACCGTGCGCATGGACAGGGTGATGGACGACGAGCACGAGGGCGCAGGCGGCTACGTTCAGCACGCCGCCGAAGAACCTCCACACCCTTTACAGGTGTGACATCTGTTACTTTCACGGATGCTCCTGCCAGCAATGACACCCCAGCCACTGCCCAATCACCAGGCATAGCAAAGTAGCCCGATAGCGGTGGGAAGCATCCACTGCGGGCTGACTGCGGCAACCGCCAGCGGCACCAGCCATGCGGCGGCGCACACACCCAGTGCCAACCCTAAGAACGTTCCGAGCGTGAGAACCCGCTTCGTAAGCCCATATAAGGAAATACAGCACGAGGATGATGGGAATAATAATGTCGAGGGGGCTCAGGTTAGCAAACACAAGCGTTCTCTCTTGGAATATATAATGAATGATGGCGTGGAAAACGCCGCACTCATGTACTGATGCTAAAGAGTTAAAGCTGTGAAAATCCTTTGAGTTTTTAAAAATTCCCAGGAAGTTTTGCTTTCGGCCAACCGCTCAGATGCATCATAAAGACTTTTTGAGGTAATCTCAACAGTAAGTTGAATATATCACATCCGGTTCTTGGGCTCCCTCAGCTCATAGGTTCGAGCAGGGTGCACCAGCCGGAATGCTCATTACAAGGGTGCTCGCACCCCAACCCATATTCAAGGAGAACAAAACAATGGATCTAGATATCCTGCGCCGCTCGCCGCTGTTCGCGACTCTCGATGACGCCGCATTCAAGCTGCTCACCGACGATATTACCGAAATCGACCTTTCCCGTAACGCCGTGCTCTTCTACGAAGGAGACCCCGGCGACCAGCTCTACGCCGTACTCTCCGGCAAGGTTAAGCTTGGCCGCACCGCCGCCGATGGGCGTGAAAACATGATCGCTATCTGCGGGCCCCGGCGATGTCTTCGGCGAAATGGCACTTTTTGATCCTCGCGTTCTACCAATACGCCGTGGCTGTCTCTGAGACCCGCCTGGCTGCATAAGCACGAGTCGTTCGAAAACGCGCCCAGCAGCAGGACCCCAGCATCTCGGACCAGGTCATCAAGACCTGGCACGCCGTCTGCGCCACTCAAATGAGGCCTGGCAGACCTGGTGTTCTCGGATGTTCCCGGGCGTCTCGCTAAGGCCCTGCTGGATCTGGCGGATCGTTTCGGTCGCCCCGCAACCGACGGCATCCTCGTGGCCCACGAGCTCACTCAGGAAGAGCTTGCGCAGCTGGTGGGTGCGTCCCGTGAGACCGTGAGACAAGGCTCTGGGCCGAGTTCGTCTCCCGCGGCTGGATTCGCTTTGGAGGCACGCGCGGTCGTTATTCTCGACCTGCCGCGTCTGCGTCAGCGTTCACGCCAAATTTCTGAGGACATCTGAAGTTCACACACAAAAACCGCATCCGATACGTCGTGTTATTCGACGGTTTCGGATGCGGTTTTCGTATACCCGCTCCCCCTCACGTTTACGCAGGCGATAACAGGTGTCCTTTTCTCCGTGAGGTATCTCCAGTTAGCAACGTAGACGTGCTGCCGGTTCAGGTCTCACGTTCGGCAATATCGAGCAACGCAGTAGCCATATCCGCCGGTAATCATCCAGCCGCGTCGAAGCGGCTTGTAGGCATCGAACCGATAAGAGCCTTTGGGTTTCATCGGCTGAATGCGAGGGGCACGCACCTCGCCGTCCACTGCGCGGTGCTTTCCACAAAACCACGTCCATACGCCGATATCGTCGTAGGTCGCGCCCAAAAAGTGCTGCAGCAGCGGCAATACCACCCAGAGCTTGAAGAGCCCTTGATGAGCCCAAATGTTCGGCGACCTCCGAAGAGATCGCTGATTGAACGTGATACCCCATGCTCCTGCATGGCGTCCAGAAGATTCTTTTTGTTCCGGCAGAGTAAGGGTTGTCGGGTTTTCGAGGTGCCAATCCCCACGGTACTAATGACCGCATCTACGCCTTGAAGCCAGGGTTTGAGGGTCTGAGCATCAAGAATATCTACAGCGCCCGTGGTGAGGTTCGGGTGTTCACGCTGAAGATTCTGCGGGTTCCGCAGTGCAACTACCATGGCCACGCGCAAGCGCCTGTTCCACGACCAAACGGCCCACGTTTCCGGTAGCACCAGATACTAAAATTTTCATAGTTTTCGCCTTGTGTTAGGGAATAGTGACCACAAGTTTACCGCGCACATGCCCCGTGCCCAGTTCCTCATAACCGTCACGGATGGAAGTAAGTTTGAACGGGTACATGCGCTAAGGTCAGTCAGTATCTCCCCGATGCCACCAGATCGGCGACTTCTTTCAGGTCACCGGGCTGCGCATGCCGCGCCCCCGAAAACTGCGCGCCTTTGCATCATTGCCTTCGGCGTAGGAATCAGTGTGCCCATCGCGTCCTTTTTCAGGCCGAGCTCTGCCCCTAACGGAATATGGTCCCCGATGTAGCAGTCAAAGTATTTTTCGTAACCGGGGCTGGGGCAGCCTTTGAGAATTGCGTTCCTTCAAACCGTCACCGTATGCAACCGGAATAGCCGAGAGCGTACGAACTCCGCGTTTTTCTCTGATGCGATACCGATAACTGTTGCTCCCCGATGCACCGCAAGCTGAACCGCCACGGCTCCCACACCGCCGGATGCGGCACTGATAACCAGCACATCCTCGGGTTTCAGATCGATTGCACGGAACGCCCGCACGCGGGTCTCCCGGCGACGCCCAAGGCTGCGGCAACCCTCAAAGTTCAGGTTCTCAGGTTTCGCAACAATATTCTGGGCAGAAGTCACCAACTTCTCAGCCAGGAGCCTTCCGTCACGCCGGAGCCGGGAGCGCTGCGCAAGGTTCCCCAGTACCGCATCGCCCACAGCAACATTGTTCACACCGGGGCTAGGGCATCTATCACACCAGAAAAGTCACGCCCCACACCCTTCGGAAAACGTGCGGGACCGCGGCCAAACCACCAGGACGGGTGACGCAAACGGTTACTCGTCTCTGCGACACGAAGCGGCTTATACCCCTCAAAGGTTTTCAGATCCACGGGGTTCAGGCTGACCGCTCGGACGTTCACACGGACTTCACCTTCGCCCGGTGTAGGCTCGCATCTGTCTCCAACCATTTCTAGAACGCTGATCGCCATAAGCGTTGTACTGAATTTTTGCGAACTCGCGAGGTTCCTCCTTTCACTGTGACTATCTGCGTTTGACAACAGCGCCGATTCTCCGCACAATACGGAAAATCCGGCCTTCCACGTTTTTATGAAGGGGTGACTGTAGGAATGACTGAGGTTGCTGGTGCAGCCACCGCGCCAAACTTTCCGGTGCGCGGGGCGGCCTTCACCACCTCAGTGAATGAGAGCACTACACTGGCCGTCGTTCTTAACAAGGATGGGTCACCTCAACCGTTCGTTTCTTAGCCAACCAGGCCACGCTCGTACCGACCTTCGCCAGGGATTCGGCGGCACACATGACCCCGGGGGTGACCAGCTCATCAAGGTTTTACCGGCTGTGTCAGGCTGGTTAATACGGTCACCGAGGTCGCTGGTGGCCCCGGCCTGCAAGCAGCTCCCGCACGTTCACCCAGTCACCCCAAATACCTTTTATCCTTCAGCAGGCTTGCCTGCTGGCCGACAGCACGGCGGTGGTGAAATACGCGACGTCGTACCGTTTGTGGCAGAAGTCCGGCGACCGCCAGCGCACCACGGCGCGCAGCAGATCAGCCCGGATTTTTAGTCCGCTCATCGCCAGGTATTTGCTGAGGGTTTCGTCGCGGTCCGAGATCGCTTCCCGGTGGTTCATCTGGTCGCCGCCAGCGGTGTGTTCGGCTACGCTCCCTCGTCCTCACCAGCCAATAACAGCCCGGTTTCTTCAAAGGTTTTCACGCACCCGCAGCGACCACCACCGTGTGGGCTATTGTTGCGTCGCCGAACGCGAAGGTGCAGCTGCCAATGCTCCGCATCAGCGCCACACCAGGATATTCTGTGCATCTTCTGCGGTGACCATACCGCCGGGAAAAGCAACAATCCCTAAAGGAGAGCAGCCGGGCCGGTAGGTAAGGATAGTTTCCAGCCCGTCGTCGCCATCACGCACAAAAATAACGGAGGCCGCGTGGCTTGAGGGCGCACCCGGTGGTTTCGGCGGTACCGGCGGCTCCCGGAATGCTCGTTCGCCCATCGTCTGCGGCGGTGCGCATAAAGTCTGAGAGATGTACAGCCGCTGCACCTGTTCGGTACGCGGGGCGGGGGCGCTCTTCCTGCCGGAATAAACGCGAGGGGAACCCGCCACGGGATAGCGCCGGTGTACAGTTCGCTACGCATATTCGACGATAATCTCCAGCTGCACGGAGCTGAGCGCACGCACGCCGACCGCTCGAACAGGCGCGTGCTGCCCAGCTCCTCGCCGAAATCTCTCGCCCAGCAGCTCGGATGCTCGTTAATCACCGCCGGGCTGACCGGTGCGATTCGGTTCAGAAGGACAGACAAAACCGACAACCTTCGCAATGCGGCGCGCTGGTCGAGATCGCTCGATCACGCAGATTTTACGGCGGCGCGTTACGCACACAAATGGCGGCGTGCTAGTCTCGGGTGCTACAGCAGCCTGCTTGCCCGCTGGCAGATACCTTACCAATAAGCCAGTTCTTCATGAGGCAGCTGCCCGGAAGTGTACGTCGAACTGCCGGAGACAACGGCGGAACATAAGTCGGCCACCAGGCGCAGCAACCTCAGGCAGCCTGCATGCCAAGGTCTCGGATACGTTGCGTACGGGGTTCGGCCGCGATGCTCTCCTCCGTGTAAGCGATCGGCGATTGGTGTTCAGATGCCCTGAAAGTGGTATGTATTTCGCGGGGTTGATCCGCGGCCGCACAAAGTAAGAGACGCTAAACCCGGTGCCACTTGAGCAGCGGTCACCGGGCGGTGCGTATACTACCGCGCCTTTTCGCGTCAGCAAAGTAGGCGATGGGTCGTTGCCCCTGCGTGCGACCATATTACCTACAGGGTACGGGCCGGAAGGTGCGAGCTGGGGAGTACGTCTGGCTCCAGCCATCTTCGTCTGAAATGTCGAGATCTGCTTGTAGCATGGATCATCAGAGGCACCGGTTGCGTATTCCCATTTCTTCATACGCTAGGGTAGTCCTTCGAGTGCGCACTGTACAATATCACCGGTCATTTCACAGGTGCGTGACAGTTCACAGCGGGCACCTTCATGTTTAACACCAAGTATTAAGACACCCTAAGTTGAGAGCTGTTCAGCGGCATGCCAGGCATGAAAAAGCAGGCCGACGTGGGCGGCTACGTTCCAGTTAGCACTTATCCGCTAAACTGGAATGGCTCTGTAGTCCGCGCCGCGGCCACGACAACTTGCAGTTTATTGCTTACAGCGTCATTGCGGTTTTCTGGTGGCGGTCATTGGGTTGCCGCCCGTCGTGAAGTCGCTGGCTCGGTGGTGAACGCATCCATGAGCTGGTTCCAAGACTTACCGGATGAGAGTTTCCGAGGGACCCCTGGCACGTCCCTCAACGATCTCACGCCGGCAGATGGGTAAGACCGAGCTGGGCCACCTTTCCTGAAGAGAACCGTCGCGGGTGAAGCTCTGACCAGATCTCACGCCATATGCGGAACGCCATCATTTTCGCATGAGGACCGTGATTTCTATAGCCACGGCGCGGTCTCTGCCGTCGGTATTGGACGTGCGTTCTTCAACCAACGCGGTGAACGGCAAAGCGATCAGGGTAAGCTTTCCCACCCCCACCCAGCGTGCGTGAACAACCTTGATCGTTAACTGCCAGCTTAGAACGAGCCGAGGATGCGAACGCCACCCTGGGCGGGGAACAAGAAACTACTTCACGCCAAGATCAAAGAAGATGAAGTTTGCGTGCCGTTTCGATGTGCAGGTTCAAGTCCAAGGACGAAAAGGATCCTTGAAGCTACCTGAACATCGTGCAAACAGTGGGCGGCTCAAACTTTGAGTGTTGAGGCCGCAGCCAGTACTACTGGGGTATTCCCGCGAAGGGACCTGAACGTTGCCCGTCAGCGCTGCTGGCCGGGCTGGTGCGAGTCCCCCAACGCCTACCGGCCGGACGAGCATCCCGATATAACACCGGTTGAACGTCACGTAACGTGGTGCTCTCCACCATGCTGCAGCGCGACGGCAGATCTCTCAGCAAGGAGTGCGACGAGGCAGCCAGCGGCAGTGAACCTGGACATTCACCCGGTGAAGAAGGTGCAGCTTAACGCCGAAGCAGTACGCCTTCTTCTGCAACTTCGTGGTGAATAATATCCCGCGGGATGAGTCCTACGGTGCCACCGATATTCAGCGCAACGCCATGCTGCAGCGCGGTGGTTTGAAGATTTTACACACTCCCTGAACGGCGGAGGCACAGAAGGTTGCGAAGCGAGGCGGTTGTATCCACCAGCCTGTCAGCACCTTAGCACTCACCACGATTAACACCGCACCGACTCAGCACGGGCTTTCCGAGCGGCGGTGTGGTGGCAAAGTGTGCGCGAAACACAGAATGGGCAGCCCGCAAGGACGCCAATGACCATTCGGTCTCGCAGTTCCAACTACAACGTTGACGCGCGGTGCGGCGGCATGGCTCCCAGCGGTTCAACGTTCAAACCGGTGATCTGCCCAGTGGATTGAGCGACGGGCAAGCGTCACCGGCATGGTGAATGGTGCGCAGTTGTTGCGGGCCTCACCAGTTTCGCGTGGAACGCCAAATGCCACGACGAGACAGGCGGTAAACACCGCCACGCAACCAGCCGGCAGGGTGGACCTTCAAGAACGCCGTGAACGGCGGTCTGTACTAACACGGCGGCATACGCATCCGGCAGTCAGCTGAACTCGCCTTACCCGGTACGGCGCTGCGCCATGGTTGTGCGATGATGCACGAAAGTGTCTAAAACCCCGCACATGTACGACGCGGCACAGGAGAGCCTGTCGCATCATCTGGGTCACTGACGTGGCGGTACCAAAAATCGGCGTGTCCGCTGACATTGGCCTCGGCCTACCGCGGTCTTTTGGTGAACGAGACTGAGGGGAAGTACCGTGAGCCGCGCCCGATGAAGGCACAGATGCAAGTTCGTCGCGCGGTATTCAAGCATACCAGGCGAAATGAACAGGTTCTTGACCGGATCATCGCTCACGGTGTGAGCTGGGTGCTTTAAAGGCGTGATCCAACAGGAGGCTCGGCCTCCACCGAGATTGCTTTGCCCGAAGGGTCCGCTGCGAAACAGTGAAAACTGAACGATAACCTCGTCACAAACCTGGCTGCCGGTTACACCCGCGGCCTGGCATGACCACCTCCTGGGTTGGTAACGTGGCAAAGGGCCTCCGCTCCATGAACGGCTGGCCAATTATCAACACGGGCGTGGGTACGTGGATCAGCGCAACGTACGCGGGTGCACGCAATGGCGAACGACACATTGCGCACAGGCAGTCGCAACGCCGGTACCACGCAAACAACTTCCGCCGCCCAGCGAAGGGTGCCTCCACCGCCAACTCAGGTTACGGGTGAGTGAAACCATCTGCACGCTGAATGAGCGAAAGGCTGGATGGAATGCGTGATTCGCCCGTCCGCCGTGTGCTCGCGCCGCGGCTCCTGCAACGCACACCGGTTTCCGCGCACCAACAGCACCGCTGCCGCCGGTGCTGTTCTGAGAATCGCCGCAGCAGCGTCAACGGCGCACTGTTGAGCTGAATAATTTTGTGGTAGGTACATTACGGTGGCCGCCGGTCTCTCCCAGCGGGGACGGCGAGACTCTGCGTATCCTGCACATTTCGGATATGCACATGATTCGGGGCAGGCACGTAAAAGAGAGTTCCATGCATTCGCTGGCGGGTTACGCCCCGATCGCGATCGGGTCACCGGGGATAACCTCGCACATGTCTGGCGCAGCCGCCCCTGCTGGATGCTTTAGACCCGCTCATGGACCTCAAGCGTATTCGTGCCGAGGTCGAACGCTGCTTTCGCCCTGTGCTCGGGGAACCCGGCCCCGGTACCCGTGGCAGGCACGCACCCCAAGAAATTGAGGAAGGCTCCCGCGTACCGCTTCCCTATTGGGTAGAAGATGCATGATGCTTTTGAGTCACGCGGCTGGACGGGACCGATAATGTGCTCGGTACGAGCGATGTATTAGCATCGGCGGGCTGCGCCTGGGACTTTTCGTTGACGACCCGCACCTGCGCAAGCGCATCAGCGCGGGTTCGCCCTGCAGCGTCATGAGTACCGGTCTACACGCGGGTGCCGTATCGCGTGTGGCGCCGCACCCTATGCGCACCCGCCGTACCTGTCGCGCTGACGGCGCGCAGCACTCGCCGGGCACACGCACGGCGGGCAGGTGCGTTTACCGGGTGGGCGGGCGCTGGTGAGCAACCGCGATTTACCGCCTCTCACGCGCGAGGGGCGTAAGCTACCAACAGGATGTGCGCGGTCCAGGTCACGGCGGGCTGGCACCTCACGGTTCGCGCCGGTGCGGCTGCCCCCGGAGGCGCGGTGCTGGTCACCCCTCACAGCCAGAGCGAATAAACACCCAGCTGTCGGCCGGGGTCCGGGCGGGCACCCCACAGCAGGGTAAGCCCGCGCAGACGGTAAGAGGCCGCTGTCTATACAGAAACCTCAGGCTCACATCACCGATAGCGCCCGATGCGGCGCATCCGCCTATAAACAGCGGGGTTGACAACCCCGCAACCGATCAGGAGGAACCGGCAACGACTCGCACATGCCACCAGCACCTCCCGGCGGCGCAACCCGTTCGCTGAGACTGCTCCCGAACCCATCCCGGCGCCCGTAGACTACGCGGCCGGTGAGCGGGCTAAAGTTCGCACCGTACACGAAAGCTTACGCGGCCGGTGGGCGGTGGGTCTGGTGGTTGCGATCGGCGCTGCTGTACCAGAAATATCGGTTCCGCAGATGCTTCAGTTCATTGTTGATGAGCTGACCCGCAACGCCACCGAGACAGGCATTTGGGTTGGCGGGTCGTTGGTGCTGCTCATCGGCGTGGGGCAGGCATCCTTGGCTTACTGGCGCAGGTGGCTGATTGGATCCGACCTCCACGATGGAAAATGGGATGCGCATGAACTTTTCGACAAGTTGCTGCGCGCGCCCCTGTCAATGATTGACCGCTGGTCATCCGGGCAGCTGCTCACCCGGTCAATGTCTACGACCTGGGGACGATCCGCCGGTGGCTCTCCTTCGCGCTGGTGCAGCTGATCTCGGTGGCGGTCATGTTCCTGGTGGCGCTCATTCATGTTCGGCGCCTCGTGGCAGCTGGCGGCGGTGTTCGTGGTGACCGTACCCGTACTTTTGGTGTCCCTGGTGAGCTATGTGCGTAAATACAATGCGTACACTAAGGAGCTTCAGCAGCTCACCGGGGATGTATCAACCCGTATTGAGAGTCGGTGCGCGGCATCCGCGTCATTAAAGCTTTAAGGGCGTTCCCCAGGAAGAAATTCGAAGTACACCGCAGCCGTTGAGGAGCTGAACTCTGGATTACCGGCGGGTCTAGTCTGGTGGCGCTGGTGGCGTTTTATCAGCGGGGTTATTGTTGGGTGAGCACCCTCATCGCCCCTGTGGGTGGGGGTTCCGCAGGTGGCCTCGGGGGCGGTTTCGTTGGTCATGCTCACCGGCCTATTTTTGCAGTGCTGACCGTGGTGCTGGGGCGTTCTGCGTTCAACCACACTGATTTCTTCGTATTTGAACTACCGGGTAGCTATGGAAAGGCATGTTGAAGTAATGAGCGAAAACGGGCATGAAGAAGTGGTACTCACCGACGAGGCAGCCGAGCAGGCTCCTATCCCTTCCGGCGGTGTTTTCATCGGTGACGTTCGATAACGTGCACTTTACCTACGACCCGCACAGAGCCCAGCCCCAAGAACACAGCGCCGAAGAACACGACACCGATGCGCCCGCACCGGGCAGGGTGTGGAGGGCTGAGTTTTGACGTTCGCGGGCGAGGTGGTTGCGCTGGTGGGTGCCACCGGCAGCGGCAAGTCCACGGCGCTGACGCTGGTTCCGCGTTTCTACTCCCCCACCAGCGGGCGCATCCTCTTGGGGCGTGAAGATATTGCCGACATGCCCCTGCCGGTGCTGCGCGCACAGACCGCTTTCGTGTTTGAGGAGGCGGTGCTGTTCTCGGGTACGGTGCGCCAGAACGTGCTGATGGGTGTGCGCGGTGAATACAGCGAAGAGGAGCTGGAGCAGACCCTATCGGGCGCTCTTGAACTTGCGCCTGCGATTTCGTGGCGGATTTGCCTGAGGCGTGGATACCGTCATCGGCGAGGAGGCTGAGCCTTTTCGGGTGGTCAGCGGCAGCGCCCTTTCGTTGCGCGCGTGCGCTGACGCGCCCGGCGGTGCTTTTGCTGGATGACCGTTCTCGGCGCTGGATGTGGGTACGGAGGAGCGCATCATCACGAACCTGCGCGGCGGTGAGGGAACTTGGGTGGGCAACCACTCTGCTGACGGCTCACCGGCCCTCCACGGTGGCCTTAGCGGACCGGGTTCTGCTGTTGAGGGCGGGAAAATCGTTGCCGATGGGACGCACACCGAGCTGATGAAACTCCCTGCATACCGTGCGTTAATGAGCGCCGACCCGGAGGCCGCCGCGTCTTTGGCGCATGTTGCGGACATGCTCTTTGAGATTGCCGGGGTGAGGGTATCCGCCGCCGCTGAGAGCGCGCAGAATCGTGAGGGCTCCACCGGGGAGGGCGGAGGCGCCTCATGAAACTAACTGGGGCTAAAGCCCCGCACGAGCGTACGGAGCTGACCCCTGAGGAGCAGAAGCAGGCGCGGAAACGCTCCTCCGCGCTGCTGCGGCGATGCTCCGGCCGTTCATGGGGGCACTGGCGGCTTCGGTTGTCTCGGTGCTGGTGGCGGCTGTTGCGGCAGCAGCCCAGCCGGTGCTCATAGCGCGGGTGCTCGACACGGCGATTACCCCAATCACGCACGGTGACACCGGCCCGATGCTGACACTTTTAGCGGTGTTTGCGGTGAGTGTGCTGGTGAATGCGGGCGCCACATGGGCGAATGTGGCGTATACAGTGCGCGTCTCCTTAGGGTGCTGCTGCATTTACGCACCCGAGTGTTTAAAACTGTTCGCAGGCGCTGAGCGTCTCTTTTTCACGAGTCGTACACTTCGGGCAGGGTCATATCGCGTCTGACGAACGATGTTGAGACGATCGCCACGTTCTTGGGCAGCGGTTTAAGTCAGCTGGTGACTACCCTGCTGAATATGCTGTTCTCGGTGGTGGCCATTTTTGTGCTGGACTGGCGTATTGGGGTTCTTCTGCTGCTTACGGGCGTACCGATTTACCTGCTGACCCGCTGGTTTCAGCGCGGTATTTCGCGTATTTTCCGGTCTTTACGGAACGAGTCTGCGCAGCTGACCACCCGCTTCGTTGAGACGTTCACCGGTATTCGCGCGGTCAAGGGGTTCGGCGCGGAAGCGGCGGCGCGTGCAGAGTACGCCGCTGTGGCTGAACGGTACCGGGTGAGCGTGATGGACTCTATTAAGATGTTCGGCATCTACTCCCCACTCTCATGCTTTTTCGGGAACGTGTTTTGTGGCGGCGGCTCTGAGTGATTGGCGGGTATGCGGTGCTGGGCGGCACTATGCGAGGTGGGCACCCTGCTGGCGCTCAGTATTTATGCGAACCGGGTGTTTGAGCCGATTATGACGCTCTCCGGGTTCTATAACCTGTTCCAGTCGGCGTTCTCTGCGCTTGAAGATTTCCGGTTTTTGGCGGGCGTCCGCAGGTGCGTGAGCTGAGCACCCCGATGCAGCGGCAGGTTCTTGAGGGTGCCGCACGCGGGGCGGTCGAGTTTCAAAAACGCCCAGTTCGCCCTATGTGGAGGGCACTCCGGCGCTGCAGCGCACATCGTTGAGCGTACCGGCGGGGCGGCGGGTGGCGCTGGTGGGTGCTACGGGCGCGGGCAAGTCTACGATCGCTAAGCTTTTTGTCGCGGTTCTATGATGTGAGTGATGGGCGGGTACTGCTTGATGGTGTTGATATTCGCAGGCTCTCAGACGCTCAGCTACGGCAGGAAGTGGTGATGCTCACTCAGGAGGTGTTCCTGTTTTCTGACACGATCGCTGGGAACATTCGTTTGGGTAACCCGAACGCCACCGATGAAGCAGGTTGTTGCGGCGGCGCAGGCGGTGGGCGCGCACGAGTTTATTAGTGCCCTTCCGCAGGGTACCAGACGATGCTGGGCCGCGCCGGGACGAACCTGTCGGCGGGTCAACGGCAGCTGGTGTCGTTTGCGCGCGTGTTTTGGCGGACCCGAATGTGGTGATTCTTGATGAGGCCACCGCCTCCTTGGACATTCCGAGTGAGCGGGCGGTGCGGCGGGCGCTGAATACGTTGCTGTCGGGGCGTACCGCGTTTATTATTGCCCACCGGTTATCGACGGTGCTAGCCGCCGACAGGGTGCTGGTGATTGATGCTGGCGAGGTGGTTGAGGACGGCTCCCCGCAGGCGCTAACGGCCGCTGGCGGGCGGTTTGCGACGATGCGCGCCTCATGGGACGAACTCAATAACGAGCAATAGTCTCCCCAACTGGGGCGTACCGAAGAGCGTGTGCGGCGCATTGCCCCTCACTCTCTACCGCGCATCACATATTTATGCATTATCGGTGGTGCCGGGCGCGCGGATGCATTTTGGAGGCGGGCGGGTAATCTTCTCTATCGGGGGTATTCACCGTAGAATTTTTCGCAACAACATGCTGGCCCCCAATCATTCACCCAGTTCATACCTATTCACGAGGACCATGATGTTCAGACCACACGGCGCGCACCGTGCGCGCATGTTGAGCGTGGCGCGCTCAGCGTATGCACTGCCCTGCTGGGCACACCAGCCACCCTAGCGGCCCTGGCACAGCCAGCCCCCGCCACTCGGGGCACTGTGGAGGGGGCTAGGCAGGGTGAGGTGGTCACCGCCTCCATGAAAGAGGCCACCGGAACCGTCACCGCTTATGTGGAGCTGGCTGGCCGGGGCGCCTACGGTTTAGCTCTTGATGGGGGTGGGCGCCGGGTGAGCCCGATGAGCCAGGCGTCCCCCACCGCGCAGAGTGTTGCTGCGGCGCACCACGTGCAGTCGCAGGTGGTGACAAACGCACAGTCATTAGCGGCTTCCTCTAATTCGCAGGTGCTGTACACTACGCATAACTTGCAGCGGGGTGTGGCGCTCACCGGTGATGCGCAGGCGATCAGGGGGCCTCGCAGGGCACCCGGAGGTGGTGCGTATCTCCGTATCGTGCCGAAGGAGCGTATGAACGCAATCTCCGTGGTGGGCACAGGGTGCGCTTGAGGCGTGGCGCAGCACGGGGCGACCGGACGGGGCGTGACGATCGCGGTGGTTGACACCGGCCTGGACTATACGCACGCCGATTTTTGGCGGCCCGGGCACCAAGGCGGCCTACGATAAGGCGAAGTCCTCCCCACGATGCCCGTAGGCTCCTACGACCCGCAGAAAGTGGTGGGCGGCTATGACCTGGTCGGCGATGCCTATAACGGGTATAACGCCCCCGCACCCGATAGTAACCCCATGGATTGCAGCGAGTCTGGGCATGGCACGCATGTGGCGGGCACCGCCGCAGGCACGGTGTGGGTGCGGACGGCAAAACGTTCCGGGGCGAATATTCCAAGCTTTCATCTGCGGATGTGCAGCGGCTGCACATCGGGCCGGGTTCCGCACCCGAGGCGCGCCTGATGCCGCTGCGTATCTTTGGGTGCAGCGGCAGCTCCTCCATGACTGGCCAGGCGCTTGATAGGGCCCTGGACCCCAATAATGACGGGGACTTCTCGGATGGTGCGAACATTGTGAACCTTTCCCTTGGCAGCGACTACTCTACGGTGGATGACCCCTGAAAACACGATGCTGCAGCGCCTGATTGATAAGGGGGTGCTGGCGGTGGTTGCCGCCGGTAACGCGCAGGCGAATCTGAGTCAGGGGGACGTGTACTCGATTATGGGTGCGCCCGCGAACAACCCTCGGCGTTAACTGTGGCGAATTCGGATAGTTCCCTCACCCGCTCTGACAGGTTTGAGGTGAAGGGCCCTCCGCTGTTGCTGGGAGCCTATGCGGCAGCTACTCCACGTTGTATCCGTTTGCCTCCAATAATGCGCGCGTGAGCGGCACCGTCACGGCGGCCCCCGAGTCGAATAAGACCGGCTGCGCACCGTTCACGGGCACGAATTTCGGCGGCCGCTGGGTGATGCTTCAGTGGGAGGCTTCCGGCTCCGATGCGTCGTGCGATTCCGCCCGCCGGTTCGCGAATGTTGCCGCCGCTAACGGTAAAGGCGTGCTCATGGTGGCCCCGGAGAATGATGACCGCCCCATCGCGGGAAGCACCACCATACCGGGGGGTGCTGATAAGCCGTGCAACAGCCCAGACACTATACCCGGCGGTGAAGGCGGGAACCCTGGAGGTTGAGCTGGGGGCGGCCTGGCGTAATACGGCTCTTACCGCGAAGGGCCCGGATACGCTGGCTGCCTCATCCGCCCGCGGGGTACACGGTTCTGACGGGTTCGTGAAACCCGATGTCGCCGCCCCCGGAACGAATATTTATTCAGCAGGTGCGGGTAGCGGCAACCAGCTGTTCCGTCTGAGTGGTACTTCCATGGCAACCCCGCATGTGGCCGGTATTGCGGCGCAGATCCTGAGCAAAGAGCCGTTTCTGTCTCAGCAGCAGGGTGAAGGCGCGCATCGTGAACACCGCCTCGCAGGAGGTGCACACCATCTCGGGCGAACGGCTGGGTGTGGACCGTGTGGGTGCTGGCCGGGTGGATGCGCAGGCGGCCGTCAATGAGCGAACCACCGCATATAACACCCAGAACCCCCAGCAGGTCTCTCTATCTTTTGGGGTGATTGAGGTGACCCCCGGAACCGGGGCGAAAACAGTCACGAAAGAGGTGACCGTGGAGAACGCAGGCGGGCAGCAGCGCACGTTCCGGGTTGGTTTTGATGCGCGCACCACCACGGCCGGGGTGCAGGTCAAAACCCCCGAAAGCGTGAGTGTTGCCGCTGGCGCCAAGGCCACGTTTAGGGTGTCGGTGACGGTTGACCCCGAGAAGCTGGCGAAGACTCTTGATGCGGGCACGGCCCGGGACCAGGGCGGCCGGTACCGCCAGTACCTTAGCTCAGTCAGCGGCAATGTGACGCTCACCGATAGCTCCTCCACCGTGGTGGTGCCGCTGCACGCCGCACCAAAACCGGTGTCGGAACTCATGGTCCCTTCGGCTTCCTTAACGTTTGGCACCTCCCAGACAGCCCGGATTAAGCCGGAGGGCACACCGGTACGGCGTAACGGGTACGTTTCGCAGCTGGGCGCCTTCGAACTGGGGTATGAGGAGTCTGGCCCGGCCCCCAGCAGCTCATCTGCGCGGGCAATGGCGGTACAGTACGTGGGCGCCTCGTCTAACCTTCCGGCGTTGGGTGCCTCGGGCAGTTTCCAGAGCCGGGGTGTCATTTCTTTCGGCGTGGCCACAAAAAGCAACTGGGATGCGCTCACCCCGGCCTACGGCATTGAGGTTGAGATTGACACGGACAGCGACGGCTACGCGGATTACTCGGTTCAGGTGAAGCGGCAGATAGGCCTGGACTACCCGGTGGCGGTGCTCTCCTCCCGCCGCGCGGGTGCCAGCCGTGAGGTGGATGCGCTGCCGGTCAATGGTGTGTGGGGCGATATCGACACCAATACGTTCGATACGAATGTTGCGGTCATACCGGTTGCTGCTTCTTCGCTGGGGCTGACACGGCAGGGGTTCTGAACCTCTTCAGTACCGGGTGCTCACGAGCCTGCCGCTGCTGGGGCAGACGGTCTCCGCGACCGACTGGGTGAGTTTTTAACCCGTACACTAACCTGTGGTTTGACGGCGGGCAGGGCACCGGCCCGTCCCTGTTCGTGGATTCACCGGATGCGCCCGTGACGGCTCACCTGCGCAGCGGCGCCTCCACGAAGATGCTGCTGCTGCATCTGCATAACCCCTCAGCTTCCGCGGCGCAGAACACCTCGCAGGCGGCCTCCGCCCCGGGTTCAGCGGGCGCAGGTTCTTGAGGCGAGGAGCGGCTCGGCTGGGCCGTCAAACCCCGCTCCCGCCCCACCGGCTTCTCACCGGTTTAGGGATGTGGGCCCAGCCCACCCGTTCTACACCGAGATTGAGTGGCTGGCTGGTGAGCGCATCACCAGGGGCTGGCCGGATGGCACCTACCGCCCGGGGAGAATATTGAGCGTGGGGCGATAGCCGCCTACTTCTACCGTATGGCGGGGGGCACCCGATTTCACGCCTCCGGTGGTGTCTCCGTTTAGGACGTGGACCCGTCTCACCCGTTCTATCGGGAGATTACGTGGCTGGCGTCGAAGGGTATTACGCGCGGCTGGGGCGATGGGACGTTCCGCCCGCACGAGCCGGTGAGCCGTGAGGCGATGGCGGCATTCTTCTACCGTTACGCCAACTCGCCACGGTTTAACGCCCCGCAGCAGTCACCGTTTAGGGATGTCCGCCCCTCCGACCCGTTCTATCGGGAGATTACGTGGCTGGCGTCGAAGGGTATTACGCGCGGCTGGAGTGACGGGACGTTCCGCCCGGTGGAGCCGATTCACCGCGATGCGATGGCGGCGTTTGTGTACCGGTTTCGCGGCATGAAGTAGCCTCACGCTGTCTCACGTCCTGGGGTTGCTGTTTTGTTTGCGCTTGACGAGGGTATGGGCTATCCTTATTGAGTTGCTTACGGTGCTGTACCGAGAAGTAACCCCGGGATGTGGCGCAGCTTGGTAGCGCGCGTCGTTCGGGACGACGAGGTCGCAGGTTCAAATCCTGTCATCCCGACCAACCCTAAACCCCCTGAGAGTAATCTTCAGGGGGTTTGCTGTATGTGCCTTCTGCCCGGGTCCCCCACTGGGCCGAGTCGAAAGTCTAAATATCCAATGTACGCAGCAACTCGCGCGGCGGAATCACGCCGTCCTCAATATAGGCGCGGAAAACAGGTGCCGCCTGCTCGCCGGTGAAAACCTCCTCGGGGTGCACCTGTAAGGGCGTATTGTTATACGTGATAGTGGTCCACGCATCCGGGTCTGCCACGGGTTTGCGCGCAACCACATAATGCTCATAAGACCCGTCTTCCTGGGTCACACGCACCTCAACCGTCATCGCCTGTGTGGAACCGCCACACTGCATATAGTTGGAGAGCGCAACAGAGTCACGTGGAACATCATCCACATGATCCACGCCCTCAGGCAGCGCCCACACCACGAGGGCATAACGTTTATAACCCTCCAAAAAGTCGGGCTCAGTAAGGCGCTGCTCGGTATCATCGGCGAAAGACTGCGGAGTTTGGGGGACATCGAATCCGTCATATCCAGTCCTTCCCACTACTATGTATGCAAAGTACTTCACGGGTAGGTTTCTCTCTGTTGGTGGCTGGTAGGCACCAGATTATCGGAGAGACACCGTGTGTGCCAGCATATTCGTCACGCCGCCAGGCTAACCCCGCCCGCTCATGAGGGCGAGCGCCATTTCGAGAGGGTCGCACTGCTGAATTTTTTCCCACAGGGCGCACAACATTATCGGCAACGCTCCCCTACTCGCCACCTACCAGAACCAGACTGCTCCTCAGCCGCCCGCACCCCACGCCCCAGAGCCGTTCAAGACGATCTGGTCGCACTGCGGGCTCCGTCCTCGTCAGAGGATCGGGGCGGTGAAGCGTTCGCAGTACGTGGGGTCAACGGGGCATGGGCGCCCACGGCTGTTGGTAATGGCGGCGGCGATGGTGTCAACGAACGCAGCAAAGTCTTGTTCGGTAGTGGTCGAGGTCCACTGGTTGTTGTCAGTGGGGACAAGCTGCTCAACGACTTCGACGGTGCACCCGGCAATATCGACGAAGCGGCCGGTGAGGAGGACTGTTCCGGGCAGGAGCGCTATCTCCTGGGCCTCAGGGGTCGCGGAGAGAGGAGAGTGAGATCTCGTCCGGTGTGGACGATGAACGCTGCGATGCCCGGACTGGTCAACCCAATGGTGGCTACGGTGAGGTCACGGCTGGTGGCGGTGATTCCTCTGGTGGTGCAGATGCTCGGTTCCACCGAGCGGGGAGTGGTGTTGCCCCGGAAGGTGACGGCACCAACAGGAGGCAGAAGGCGCATGCCTTCGATGGCGTTGTTCAGAAGCTCTGCGGGCGAAAGGTTATCAGGGGAGCTGTTCGTCATATACGACCTCGAGACATTATCTTGGGGTGGTGAAAGTTTTTGTTGTTCCCTGCACGTGGACTGCTGGGTGTTTTTCGGACGATGCTTGTTTTCTTACTTCAGGCCGTCTTCGTCAATCCCAGGAGCTCGCGTTCGACCTCACCGGGAGTGCAATATCCTAGGCTTAAGTGAAGACGAACACAACTGTATCTCAGCTCTATCCACGAGACAATATCCCTGACCGCCTTATCCTTCATGAGGCACATCATCCGATGGACCCTCTCATTCTTCTTGAACGACTCCGCCCAAGCACTGTCCCAGCCTACCCCCGTACGCCCCACCGGCGGACGAATCCCACAGAATCTGAGGTGGTTCAGGAACCTCTGAGACGTGTACTGGCTTCCCCTGTCCGAGAAACACCACGCACTCCAGACATCATCGCCGCCCTCAACATCCCAAAAGAGCACTAAAAACCGTGCAACTCAGGAGGGCAAATCGAGGGAATCCCATCAAACTCACCTGACTCCAACCCCGACAACTTGCCGCAAAACTCATGCTCGTATTACTTAGAAGCCCTGAAACCCGCAAATCACCAGATTGCGTCGACAAACTGAGCTGCTACCTCTAATGGCACAGGTTCCCATTTCCTAACATAACGAATAGCCCAAATCCTACCATTTTTTCTTGACTTGAAAGCAACTACTTTATTCCTATCGATCGGACTCTCCTCAAGCATGCGTTCAATCGATAAGTTATATACCATTCGAAAATAAAGACGCTCACGATCCGCCTTCTTCAGACTTCGACCCTGATTGTAGAAAATAAAGAACAACGATAGCGGGACGAAAGAGAGTAGGGGAACCATCGCTAACACAGTATTTGCGTCACACATATTCACATCCTAGGCCGTTACTCCATAAAGGCGATCTAATTCCTCGAAAAATCATATAAAGCAAACTCATTCGGAGAGTATTTTAGGGTCACTAACTGTCACGTGTAAATGCGTTCATCAACTTCTCGTGTTCCTTGAGGTGTGTTCGGGATGATGCTTCGATCATTTGTCTTTCTTTTAGGTTATCGGTGTGGTGAAGCGTTCACAATATGTGGCGTCAATGGTGCCGGACTTCCGTGGCCTCGCTGT